>Ga0256405_10000013_pt1 | contig 540010 bp, 385 predicted proteins | sample RumenRJG_02DNA_FD_189096 | JGI IMG/M metagenome (GOLD analysis project Ga0256405, IMG submission 189096) | Bovine rumen microbial communities from Lethbridge, Alberta, Canada - RJG_02 | ecosystem: Host-associated > Mammals > Digestive system > Stomach > Rumen | place: Canada: Alberta... | reverse complement strand
GTCGGCTCTTGACGACGAAGCCTATGTCAACGTCACCGGCGAGGAGCGCACTGCACTCTCTCAGGCCATTGCCGACAACACCACCGTGACGGAACAAACGGCCTCTGCCTATCAGGCCGCCATCGCCGCTTTGGAGAATGCCATTAAGACCTTTACGCAGGCAAAAGAGAGCTACGATATATGGGCAAACGTCGCCAAGAGAAGTTACCCCTACGCCTCTGCGGAGAAAAAGTCTGCTGCAGAGTCTGCAGCCTCAGTATTGCCGACCAGCGCCAGAGATGCGTTAAGCAAGGCAGAATCCCTTAAGCCGTTGTTCCGCCGCTATGCCGAGTCGAGCGCAATGCTGGAGGGCGTTGAGGGTGCAGAGGATGTCACCACTACCTATATCCGCAACCCTAAGGCTGAAAAAGCCATTGATGCTAATGTGTGGCAAATGATTTTGGGTCAAGGTTCTGATGGGTACATCAATATTTATACAGATCAACCTTGGACGGACGCCAGTGGTAGCACCAATCATCGCTACTTTGATGGTGGACAATACTATAAATCAGCTTGGGATGTAACTCTTAAACAGGATGTCACTCTGCCTGCCGGTCGCTACCAGCTGACGGCTGTCGGCCGCTCTTCTCAGGATGTGACTCTGACGCTCATCGGTGGCGAAGCAACAGCAGATATGGCCCACATCGGCGCTGCAGGCGGTCTCTTCAACAACGGTTGGGAGCAGACGTCCCTGGAGTTTGAGTTGACAGAGGAGACTATGGTCAGCATCGGCGCAAGAGGCGTTACCAACGTGATCAACAACTGGATGTCGTTCTCCGACTTCCGTTTGGTACAATTCCCTGAAACCCAAGTGTTGGACACTTCCATCGCCTTGAATAAGACGGAGGCTACTCTTGAAATTGGTTCTCAGGAGCAATTGACCGCCACCGTGCTGCCTGAAGAAGCCGTGCAGACTGTCACCTGGACATCATCCGATCCCACTGTCGCCACTGTGGACGGTAACGGCCTTGTGACCGCCATCGCTGCCGGCACCGCTACCATCACCGCCACCACGACCGACGGCACCGACCTGACAGCCAGCTGCAAGGTGACAGTGGAGGATCCTGCCATTCCGGGCGACGTGAACGGCGACGGCAACGTCAACGGTGCGGATATCGTGGCCGTGATTAACTACGTGCTTGCCGACGACATCGCTGGCGACGTGAACGGCGACGGCAATGTCAACGGTGCGGATATTGTAGCCGTGATTAACTATGTGCTGAACGATTCCGGCAATAATGCAAGACAAACGGTTGCACAGAGCAGAGCGGCTGCAGCAGAAGAGCCCGCAGAAATACTCTCCGGCACGAAGACGGAGGAGGGCATCTCGCTGTCGCTGACCGGCGGCGAAGACTGTACGGCCTTCCAGTTCATGCTCTCGCTGCCCGAAGGTGTCAGCCTGACAGCTGTCATCGGCTCCGAAGAGCGTCTGGGTGATCACGAGCTGCTCTTCCGCCGTCAGCAGGACGGACGTTATCTGGTGCTGGGCTACGCTATGGACAACCACTGCATCGGCGAATCGTCCGGCGAGTTGCTCTCGCTCCGGTTGGAAGGCAACGCCAACGGCAGAGCCACCGTCAGCGAGGCGCTCATCTTCACTCCGCAGGCTGAGACGCGCTATATGAACGCTCTCGAGATCGATCTGCCTACAGCCGTTTCCGGCGTCCGTGTCAAGGGTGCAGCCAAAGAGGGTGACATCTACGACCTGGGCGGCCGCAAGCTGAACAAGAAGCCCTCAAGCGGCTACTACATCCAGGGCGGCAAGAAGTACTTTGTAAAGTAAGAGATAGAATCTTTTTCAAAATTTATAAAAACAATTCTTATGAGTAAAATTAAATCATTCATTGCGTTGCTCCTGCTACTGGTGACAGGCAGCATCCATGCCGATGACAACATCTCGGTGGCTTCGGTGACACTGACGCCCGGCGAGGTGTCGGATGTAATCATCAATTGTGAGTTTACGAGTGAGAACATCACGCTCTATCAGTTTGACCTCTATCTCCCCGATGGAGTGACACTGGCCAAGAATGCCAAGGGACGTTATGCAGCAGGCACGACCTATGTGCTCAGCGATCGCCACGATGAGCATACAGTCAGCATCGCCGAGAGAGAGGGTTTCTACCGCTTCGTTGTCTCCAACAGCAGCCTCTACACGATTGCTCCCGGCAGCGGAGAACTGCTTCGTCTGAAGGTCGTTGCCGACAACACCGTCAGTGGCACCCAGAACGGAAGCGTCAAGAAGTTCTCCATGTTTGAGACCGACGAGACGGAGCACGCGATGGCCGATGTCAATTTTGAACTGAAAGCCCCCGCTCCCCCTGAACCCGTCACCGACAACATCTCGGTGGATCCGGTGACACTGACGCCAGGCGAAGTGTCGGATGTGATCATTAACTGCGAGTTTACGAGTGAGAACATCACGCTCTATCAGTTTGACCTCTATCTCCCCGATGGAGTGACCCTGGCCAAGAATGCCAAAGGACGTTATGCCGCAGGCACGACCTATGTGCTCAGCGACCGCCACGACGAACATACAGTCAGCATCGCCGAGAGAGAGGGATTCTACCGCTTCGTTGTCTCCAACAGCAGCCTCTACACGATTGCTCCGGGCAGCGGTGAGCTGCTTCGCCTGAAGGTCGTTGCCGACAACACCGTCAGTGGCACCCAGAACGGAAGCGTCAAGAAGTTCTCCATGTTTGAGACCGATGAGACAGAGCACGCCATGGCCGATGTCACCTTCGAATTGAAAGCCCCCGAAGCTGTGTTAGTCACCTCCGTAAATCTGAACAAGACGGAGACCAGTCTTGAGGTCGGTGCACAGGAGCAGCTGACGGCCACGGTGCTTCCCGAGGACGCTACGAACAAGGCCGTCACCTGGACAACATCCGATCCCACTGTCGCTACTGTGGATGAGAATGGCCTCGTCACCGCAGTCGCTGCAGGTACCGCCACCATCACCGCCACCACGACCGATGGCACGAACCTCGAAGCAAGCTGTGCTGTGACAGTAGCGCCTGAGGAGATTTATATCGAGACGGACGTCACCAGCCAGTTCCCCACCGATTTCCAGGGATGGAGCGGTGCCACGGGATATACTCCTACGCAGTTTGCTCCCGCAGTGACCACCAATGACGGACGCACCGTACAGGTGTGCGAGAAGTACAACGGCAGCGTGGCTGCTGAAGGCGTTGTGTTCAACCGCACGCTGAGCGGTCTCACCAACGGCACCTACCGCATCGAGCTCTACGGCGCCGCAGCCTCCACTAAGGGCCGCGACACCGGCATCGATTCCGATATGACTGAAGCCGACGACGGCGACATGACTGCCGTTTATCTCTATGCCACCACTGCAAGCGGCACCGTGAAGCAGTATATCCCCGTACGTTGGGCTACCTCATTCTCAGAAGTGGCTACCGCCGTGCTCAACAATGTCGTTGTGACCGGTGGCACTGTAGAAATCGGTATGTACAGCGACAAGAAGTTCACCAACTGGGAGGTGATCCAGATTAAGGGCGTCACCGCTCTGGTGGATGCTGAAGATCTGCATGCCAACACGTTGACGAGAGCTCAGTCGGCTCTTGACGACGAAGCCTATGTCAACGTTACCGGCGAGGAGCGCACGGCACTCTCTCAGGCCATTGCCGACAACACCACCGTGACTGAACAAACGGCCTCTGCCTATCAGGCTGCCATCGCCGCTTTGGACGGTGCCACGAAGACCTTCACCGAGGCCAAGGCCGGCTACGACGGTCTCGTTGCAGCCAAGGCGATTGTGGATGGTCACAGTTATCCTTATGCAACGGAGGCCAAGAAGTATGCTGCAGAGGACGCAGCCGCTGCAGTGGCTACGAGCGCAGCAGACGCAGTGAGCAAGACGGAGGCTCTGCTGACGGCTTATCGTCAGTATGCCGAGTCGAGTGCTCTGATGGAAGGCATCGAGGGTGCAGTGGACGTCACCGCCACCTATATCCGCAATCCCAAGGCTGAAGAAGCCATCGACGCCAACGTTTGGCAGACGGTGCGCGGCGAAGGTTCCGGCGGCAGCATCGGTATTTTGGGCAACGAGCCTTGGACCGACGGCAGCGGCAGCACCTCACACAAGTACTTCGACGGCGGCAACTGGGGCGCTTCTGCCTGGGATGTCACCTTCAAGCAGGAAATCACTCTGCCTGCCGGTCGCTACCAGCTGACGGCTATAGGCCGCTCTTCTCAGGATGTGGCTCTGACGCTCATCGGCGGCGAAGCAACGGCAGAGATGGCGCACATCAATGCTACGGGCGGTCTCTTCAACAGAGGCTGGGAGCAGACGTCCCTGGAGTTTGAACTGATGCAGGAGGCTACTGTCAGCATCGGTGTAAGAGGCGTCACCAACCTGATTCACAACTGGATGTCGTTCTCCGACTTCCGTCTGGCTCAGTTCCCCAGCAGTATGACGGCTATCGGAGAAGTAAAGACCGAAGCAGAGTCTGAAGCTGCTGAGGATTCACCCATCTATGATCTCATGGGTCGTCGTCTTCAGAAGAAGCCTGAAAGCGGATACTACATCCAGGGCGGCAAGACGTACTTCGTGAAGTAAGATGAAAAGAGTTCTGCTTTAATAGTAAGGTTGAGAAATCCCCGCTGTGGTGCGAATCGCGGCGGGGATTTTTCTATGCGAAAAGCGTGAGGGTTGGGGTAAAAGTGTCAAAATAGAGGTTTAGATGAAGTTTTTTCGTAAAATGTTTGTTATACTAAACAAATATGTGTATTTTTGTGCCCGATAAAATACAGTTATGGGCAAAAACACATTTGGCAAGATGATGCCGAGGGCGCTGAGCCAGAACCTGAAGATCATGGGCGAACAGATTATGCTGGCACGCAAGCGCAGGCATCTTTCCATGCAGGACATAGCAGAGCGGGCAACGGTGACACGACTGACAGTGTCCAAAGTGGAACACGGCGACCCGACGGTTTCCATGGGAATATATGCACGCGTACTCTTCGCGCTGAATCTGGAAAAGGACATCACCCTGCTTGCCGCTGACGACGCCCTCGGCAGGCAGCTTCAGGATGCGGAGTTGTTGGGATGAAAAAGATCACGGTTTATGCAGATTTCGACTTCCTGTCCGCTCCTCAGGAGATAGGAACGTTGGGCTACGAACGTGTTCGTGGCAAGGATCACTTTGTCTTTGAATATTCCCGCGAGTGGCTCAGGGGGCATGGCGGCATCGTGTTGAGTGGCGATCTGATGAATGTTCCTTCGTTGCAACATCCTCGCGGCAATGATGACATATTCGGTTTCGTCAAGGACTCCTTCCCCGACCGCTGGGGGCGTCTCCTGCTTGACCGCAGAGAGCGACTGGCAGCCCAATCGGAGGGACGGCAGAAACGTATGCTCACCAACTACGACTACCTCGTAGGCATTGAGGATTTTACCCGTATGGGTGGCATGCGTTACAAAGTGGAGGACGTTGACGACTACATCAACGCAAGTGCCCGATACGCGGTACCTTCGGTTGAAAGCCTTCGCGCCCTGTGCGATGCTTGCCATGAGATAGAGACGGCGGAAGAGCGCAACGAGTTGCCCGAACAGCGATGGCTCGACCAGTTGATTGACCCCGGAACCTCGCTCGGAGGCGCCCGCCCCAAGGCAAATGTTGTTGATGGCGACGGAAGACTGTATGTCGCCAAATTCCCGTCGAAGAACGACCTGGAGAATACAGAACTCATCGAGCACTTCTCGCACCGCCTTGCGGCCAAAGCAGGCATCAATGCGGCAAAGACGCGCACTGTCAGAATTTCAAAAGATCGCGACCTTCTGCTCTCGGAGCGTTTCGACAGAACGCCGGACGGCAAACGCATACATTTCGCTTCCGCCATGTCGTTGCTCGGGCTCGACGACGGAGCCGGCAGTGCCACAGGTAACGGCTATCTGGATATAGTGGATTTCATCCTGCACGGCTGCACGGAAGTGCGGCAGAATCTCCGGGAGCTCTATCGCAGAGTGGCTTTCAATATCATGTTCGGCAACACCGACGATCACTTCCGCAATCACGGTTTTCTGCTCGGTCCGAAGGGATGGACACTCTCACCCGCCTATGACGTCAATCCCGGAGCGAAGCATTGCCAATGCTTGCTTATAGACTCATACACGGACCAGTCGGACATCAGTGCGCTGCTCTCTGCCAGCGAAAACTACATGCTCGAAAAACAGGAGGCAGGAGCCGTCATCGAAGAAGTGCGTGACGCCGTCAAAGACTGGCGCAAGACGGCCACAGAACTGCAGATATCCCCCCGCCTGCTGGAATCATACTCTGCACGCTGGGATGCGTTGTAGTATTCCCTTGAAAGGTGTGAGGGTAGGGCAATAAAAATTCTCAAAAGTATCTCACGAAACGGGCCCGTATTGGCCCGTTTGGGGCGCAGGAACGGTTTGGGAGTGAAAAGTTAAAAGTGAAAAGTGAATAGTTCCGAAAAAAAGTGTTATCTTTGCAGTCGGAAAACGAATAACACGATGAACGAGAAGCCCATAAGTCCCGAAACGGCATCCGAAAGGCTGCGCCCGGAGGCGGACATCGCAAGGCTGCGCAGCGCGGTGGAGCGAACACTGGGGCGCAGCATGCGCACCCCGAAAGACTTCGAGCAGCTGAGCGGTGCCATACACGGCCGCCTCGGCGTGATGCTCAGCCGCAACACCTTGCGCCGACTCTGGGGCGACATGAAGGACGTAGCGCAGCCCCGACGCAGCACGCTGGACTTCGTGGCGCGCTTCCTCGGATACTCCGATATGGACGATCTCATCGCGCAGGAGGGCAAAGAACTCACGGACACCAGCAACGCCGTGATGAGCCGCAGAATCCATGTGGGCACGGAGCTCCGGAAGGGAGACCGCCTGCGCCTGACCTGGCTGCCGGACCGTGTGTGCGACATCGAGTATAACGGCAGTCTGCACTTCAGCGTCACGGCCTCGGAAAACACGAAACTGAAGGCGGGCGACACTTTCCTCTGCGGCCTCGTCATCGAGGGCGAGCCGCTCTATTTGGACGAGCTGCAGCGCGACAATGAGCCGGGCGTGTCCTACGTGTGCGGCAAGAAAGGCGGCGTGCGCTTCGAGAAGCTATGAACAGCGGCGTTGATACATCGGCCTCCGGCATTGAAGAAGGGCGCTTCGAGGGCGTCAGCCCCGTATTCACCGAGGTGCAGCTGATCAGCGAGGGCGACATCAACATCCTGGGCAAAGGCAAGCGCTACGGGCGCTGGTGGCTGCTGAAGGGCCTGCAGCCCGACCTCTCGGAGCTGACACAATACGTGGAGATGCTCCACAAGGAGTTTGAGCTGCTGATGAAGGCGCAGCACCCCGGCATCGTGCAGGCAACGGGCCTGGAGGACGTGCCCGGACTGGGCGAATGCATCGTGATGGAATACGTGGAGGGCACCACACTCAAAGAGGTGATGGAGCAGGGACTCAGCAGCCGGACGGCGGCGCGCCTCATGGACGAGCTGACAGACGCCGTGGCCTACATCCACTCTCTCGGCATCGTGCACCGCGACCTCAAGCCCTCCAACGTCATCGTGACGCAGGGCGGCCACGTGAAGCTCATCGACTTCGGACTGGCCGACACCCGTGCGCACGCCTTCCTCAAACAGTCGGCAGGCACGGAGCGCTACATGTCGCCCGAGCAGGCCGCCGGCGGCAAGCCTGACGCCCGCAACGACATCTACAGTCTGGGCGTCATCATGCAGGGCATGCCCCTGCCGTGGGCCTACCGGCGCTCGATAGCGCGCTGTCTGTGCCCCATAGAGCAGCGATGGGAGAGCGTGGAGGAGATGAAAGAAAGCATCGTGGCGCGTCGCCTCCTGGTGCAGCGCATGATATACGGCGGCGCTGTCGTGGCGTTGCTGGCGCTGACGGTCATCGCGGGTGTGGCGCTGCAACACCGCACCTCAACGCGAGACTTCGACGAGTGGCGGGCCAACCGTGCCGACAGCGAGATGCTGGCCGTGACGGCAGACTCGCTGGCAGCACAGCTGCAGGAGCGTGATGCCGAAATAGCGGCGCTCCACAGCAACATGCTGCACATGGAGCAGACCATGCAGCGCAGCAACGACAGCATGAAGCAGGTCATCGCCACAATGGATGCGGAGGCGGTGGCCCGACGTCAGAAAGCCAAAGCGGTGGGGGCATGGGAGATGAGGCTGCGCCAGCAGGTGGAGGCTACGCGTTTGGAGCAGATGCTCGACACGTTGACCCGCTGGGAGGAGCCTTGGGTCACGCGGGTGACGCGGAGCATCATGGACGTCAACCGGGCAATGAGGCAGTACATCGACAATCTGGGCAACACTTACGACGAGCGGGAGATGGCAGAGCTCAAAGACACGCTGCTGCCCATGCTGAAAGCCTGGAACGACAGCATGGCGGAGAAAATAAGAAAGGTGAAGGAGCGCGCTCAGAAGAGCTCCGAGATGTAGCGAAACAGCTTCCAGCCTTCGGCGCTGCGGTAGGCCTCGAGGCTGCCCTGCGGCACAAAGAGCGCGGCCTCGGAGCAGACGCGGGGCTCGAAGACGTCTTCGCCCAAAGCAGGCGGCACCGGAGCCGTGCAAGTGATCATCTTGATGAAGAAATCGCCGAAAAAGGCCCGATCGCCGATGCTCTTGAGCGAGGCGGGCAGTGAGACCTCCTGCAGGCGCGGGCAATAGCGGAATGCATCGCTGTCGATGCTGCCGACGCCTTGCTGCAATGTGACTTGAACAAGCTTCCCGCACCACATGAAGGCCCTGTGGGGTACGGCTTCCACTCCGCCGGGGATGGTGATGTCGATGAGTTTCTCGCAGTGGTAGAAGCAGAATGCGTGCATCTTGCGCAGCGAAGAGGGCAGAGTGATGCGGGTGATGGTCGTTGCCGACCAGAAGGCTCTCCCTTCAATCTCTTCCAACTGAGGCGGCAGCGTGACGGTGGCCATGTTGTAGGTGTCTGCCAAAGAGCGGCGGTCGATGCTCCGGAGCCCGGTGAAATACTGCAGCTCGTCGAAGGAGAGCACGCTGCGGTTGACGGCGAAGCGCTCCTCACCCAGGTGGGTGACGGCCGCCGCCTCGCGGTAGCTCAGTTCGCCGTCGCCATTGGTGTCCCATCCGGCCCTCAGGCAGACGGCCTTGGTGGAGTCGCAGGCAAAGACGATGGGCTCGTCGGGCTGCTGCGCCGCCATGTTCAGCGACAGAAGAAACACCATGAAAAACGACACGCTCCTCATCCCTAATTATCAATTATCAATTGTCAATTATCAATTGTTTTGTATTCTTCACTTCGTGTGACCACCTGCGTGTTGGCGGGGTCGGCATCGGCCTGGCGGAACCAGTCGGAATACTCGATGTAGTGGCGCGCATAGGTCTGGTTGAGCGCAGCGGCCTGCTCGGGGTCCACCTTCTTGATGAACTTGGCCGGCACGCCGCCCCAGAGCTCGCCGTCGCCAATCTGAGTGCCCGAGAGCACCAAAGCCCCGGCAGCCACGATGGCGCCGCGACCCACCACGGCGTGGTCGAGCACCGTGGCGCCCATGCCGATGAGTGCGCCGTCTTTGACCTCGCAGCCGTGCAGCGTGACGGAATGGCCCACCGTGACGTCGTCGCCCAGGATGCAGGGCGCCTTGCCGTTGAGCGTGTGCAGGCAGCTGTTGTCCTGAATGTTGGTGCGGTTGCCAATCTTGATGAAGTGCACGTCGCCGCGCACGACGGCGTTGAACCACACGGTGCAGTCGTCGCCCATCTCCACGTCGCCCACGATGACGGCGCCCTCGGAGAAGTAGCAGTGGCGCCCGAAACGGGGTGCGGGTATGCCCTGAAGAGTCTTTATTATCGCCATAAAAATGTTTTCGAACGAAGGGGTTAAAGTCTGTTTTGAAATATACGCCCGACAAAAGTAGTAAAAAGATTTAAAAAAAGAAGGACAAAATTTTCTTTTTGCGGAAAAAATGCTATATTTGCGCTTGGATTATACCAAAAAACCTATAAAAACATTACGACTATGGCTTTTCTTACTAACGAAAAACTGCTTATCGTGGGTGCCGGCGGCATGATCGGCAGCAACATGGTGCAGAGTGCGCTGATGCTGGGTCTTACGCCCAACATCTGCCTGTATGACATCTTTGAGCCCGGCGTGCACGGCGTTTACGACGAAATGTGCCAGTGCGGCTTCCCCGGAGCAAACCTCTCCTATACGGTTGACGCCAAGGAGGCTTTCACCGGTGCCAAGTACATCGTTTCCAGCGGCGGTGCTCCCCGTAAGGAGGGCATGACGCGCGAAGACCTCTTGAAGGGCAACTGTCAGATTGCTGCCGAGTTTGGCGAGAACATCAAGAAGTACTGCCCCGACGTGAAGCACGTGGTGGTCATCTTCAACCCCGCCGACGTAACGGCCCTCACGGCCCTCATCCACAGCGGCTTGAAACCCAACCAGCTGACCTCTCTGGCCGCCCTCGACTCCACCCGTCTGCAGCAGGCGCTGGCTCAGGAGTTCGGCGTGCAGCAGGACAAGGTGACCGGCGCACACACCTACGGTGGTCACGGCGAGCAGATGGCCGTCTTTGCCAGCCAGGTGAAGATCGACGGCAAGCCCCTCTCGGAGATGGGTCTGAGCGCCGAGAAGTTCGCCGAGATCAAGCTGAAGACCACTCAGGGCGGCAGCAACATCATCAAGCTGCGCGGCCGCAGCTCCTTCCAGAGCCCCGCATACTGCAGCATCAAGATGATCGAGGCCGCTATGGGCGGCGCTCCCTTCACACTGCCCGCAGGCTGCTACGTGAACTGCGACAAGTGCGGCTACAAGAACGTGATGATGGCCATGCCCACCACCATTGACAAGACCGGCGTACACTTCACCGCACCTCAGGGCACCGCAGAGGAGATGGCCGACCTCCAGAAGAGCGTGGAGCATCTGGGCAAGATGAGAGACGAAATCATCGGCCTGGGCATCATCCCGCCCGTAGCAGAGTGGGGCAAGATGAACCCCAACCTCTAAAAATAAGTATGCGTGCGCACCCGCGAGAAGGGGGCGCGAAAGATATGAAAGCGGACGCCGACCGACGGTTTGGCGCCCGTTTTTTATATTTTTTTTGAAGAAAATGCAAAAAAATGTAGGAGAAAGTGATTTCCTTTCATAAAAATGTCGTACCTTTGCGGTCGCGAAAATTAAAACACGATTATAAAGTAATTTACACAGACACATGATTGTAGTACCTGTTAAAGACGGTGAGAACATCGAAAGAGCACTGAAGAAGTTCAAGCGTAAGTTTGAAAAGACCGGCGTGGTGAAGGAGCTGCGCAGTCGTCAGCAGTTCGACAAGCCCAGCGTGCTGAAGCGCCTGGCTATGGAGCGCGCCATCTACGTGCAGAAGCTCAAGCGCGCCGAGGAGTGCTAAACCGCTTCTTCGATTATCTCCGCCTCGAGCGTAACAGTTCGGAGCGGACCCTTATCACCTACCGAGATTGCCTGGAGAAGTTCCAGGCTTTTTGGTCTTCCCAGGAGGGTGAGCTCTCGTGGGAAAACATGCCCTCCGACGTCATCCGGGCCTGGGTGGTGGAGATGATGGACGACGGGCTGAAAGCCACCACGGTGTCGAAATGTCTCAGCGCGGTGAAGGCCTTCTACCGCTACATGCTGCGCATGGGCTACGTGGACAAAGACCCCGCCCGGCTCATCAAGGCGCCCAAGAGGGAGCGCACGTTGCCGGGCTTCATCTCCGAGGGCGAGATGGACCGACTCTTCGAAGACGTGCAGTTCACGCCCGACTACAACGGGCAGCGCGATCGGCTCCTGCTGTTGATGCTCTACACCACCGGGCTGCGCGCTGCGGAACTCATCGGCCTCGATGTGGAGGACGTGGACACGGAGCAGTGTCAGCTCAAGGTGACGGGCAAGCGCAACAAGCAGCGCATCGTGCCCTTCGGCGAGGAGCTGCGTAAGGCCATCGGCCACTACCTCACGCTCAGAGGCGAGACGGGGGAGGAGAGGGCCTTCTTCCTGAACCGCAAGCGCACGCGTCGCATCAACTATGGTGACCTCCGCAGCGTCACCGTGCACAACTTGGCGCTGGTGACTGACCAGAAGAAAAAGAGCCCTCACGTGTTGCGCCACAGCTTCGCCACTGCGATGCTCAACCACGAGGCCGATCTGATGAGCATCAAGGAGCTTCTGGGCCACGAAAGTGTGGGAACTACAGAGATTTACACGCACCTGGTGTTTGAAGATCTCAAGAAAGCCTACAAAAAAGCCCACCCGAGAGATTAAAAAGGAGGGGAAAAGCGGAGCAAAGGGCGCAAAGAATAAAAAATAGGGCTTTTTTTGAAAAAATATTCTCCTTTTGTGCGCTCTTTCGTCAAAAAGTTGTACCTTTGTGCCCGAATTAGCCCCAAAAGGGCTTTAATGAGTCATGCGGAAGTAGCTCAGTTGATAGAGCACTAGCCTTCCAAGCTGGGGGTCGCGGGTTTGAGCCCCGTCTTCCGCTCCAAGTCCCTCGGGAGCGCCCGAGACAAAGGAAAAAGACTTGTTGCTGCTTTAGCTCAGTGGTAGAGCGCATCCTTGGTAAGGATGAGGTCCCGAGTTCAACTCTCGGAAGCAGCTCATCCGGCGTGCCGGACGAAAAAAAGAGAGATTATATACATTATTAATATATTAATTAAACGTTTAATTAAAAACTGCTATGGCAAAAGAGAAATTCGAACGTACCAAACCCCATGTGAACATTGGTACTATCGGTCACGTCGACCACGGTAAGACTACTCTTACCGCCGCCATCACCACCGTGCTGGCCAAGAAGGGTCTGTCTGAGGTTAAGAGCTTCGACCAGATCGACAACGCTCCCGAGGAGAAGGAGCGCGGTATCACCATCAACACCGCTCACGTAGAGTATGAGACCGCTAAGCGTCACTACGCTCACGTGGACTGCCCGGGCCACGCCGACTATGTGAAGAACATGGTAACTGGTGCCGCTCAGATGGACGGTGCTATCATCGTAGTTGCTGCTACTGACGGCCCGATGCCTCAGACCCGTGAGCACATCCTGCTCGCCCGTCAGGTGAACGTTCCCCGTCTGGTTGTCTTCCTGAACAAGTGTGACATGGTAGACGACGAGGAGATGCTGGAGCTCGTTGAGATGGAAATGCGTGAGCTGCTCGAACAGTACGATTTCGAAGAGGATACCCCCATCATCCGCGGTTCTGCCCTGGGTGCCCTGAACGGTGTGCCCGAGTGGGAGGAGAAGGTAATGGAGCTGATGGACGCTTGCGACAGCTGGATTCAGGAGCCCGTACGCGACATCGATAAGCCCTTCCTGATGCCCGTTGAGGACGTCTTCTCCATCACCGGTCGTGGCACCGTTGCCACCGGTCGTATCGAGACTGGTGTCGTTAAGGTTGGTGACGAAGTTCAGATCCTGGGTCTCGGTGAGGACAAGAAGTCCGTTATCACCGGCGTTGAGATGTTCCGCAAGCTCCTCGATCAGGGTGAGGCCGGCGACAACGTAGGTCTGCTGCTCCGCGGTATCGACAAGAACGAGGTTCGTCGTGGTATGGTGATCACCCACCCGGGTGCCATCACTCCTCACAAGGGCTTCAAGGCTTCCGTTTACGTCCTGAAGAAGGAGGAAGGCGGTCGTCACACTCCCTTCGGCAACAAGTACCGTCCTCAGTTCTACCTGCGCACCATGGACTGCACCGGTGAGATTCATCTCCCCGACGGCATCGAGATGGTAATGCCCGGCGATAACGTTGAGATCACCGTTGAGCTCATCTACGCTGTGGCTCTGAACGTAGGTCTGCGCTTCGCTATCCGTGAGGGTGGCCGCACCGTAGGTTCCGGTCAGATCACCGAGGTGTTCGACTAAGAAGCCGATTCCGAAAGGAAAAAAGCAAACACAAAGAGGGTGGGCGGTCATGCGCCGTCCACCCGATATACGGGAATAGCTCAGTTGGTAGAGCACTGGTCTCCAAAACCAGGTGTCGGGAGTTCGAGCCTCTCTTCCCGTGCTAAAAAGAAAGAAATAGGAATATGATTCAGAATATCATCAAGTATTGCAAAGATTCCTACGAAGAACTTGTGTATAAGACCACTTGGCCTTCCCGTCAGGAGTTGATGAACAGTGCAGTCGTTGTATTGACAGCTTCCCTTTGTATTGCGCTGGTCATCTTTGCCATGGACTTTGTGTTCCAGACCGGAATGGAAGGTATCTACAATTGGTTGCGCTAATAAATAAGAGAGTACTCAGAGATGGCTGAAAGCGGAAAGAAATGGTACGTCATGCGTGCCGTTAGCGGAAAAGAAGGCAAGGTGAAGGAGTACATCGAGTTGCTGATTGCTCAGCATCCCGATATCGCCCGTCACGTATCTCAGGTGCTCATCCCCACGGAAAAAGTGCTCGCCGTGCGTAACGGCAAGCGCGTCGTCAAGGAGAAGAACCGTTATTCCGGTTACGTCTTCGTGGAGGCGGAATTCGTGGGTGAGACCCAGGCTTCGTTGAGAAGCGTCCCCAATGTGCTCGGCTTCCTGTCAGCTTCCAAAGGAAGTCAGGTGCCCATGCCTCTGAGCGAGGCAGAAGTGTCCCAGATGCTCGGCACTGTGGACGAGCTTCAGGAGGTGCCTGAAGAGCTCGTAATCCCCTACGAGGTAGGAGAGAACGTCAAGGTGATCGACGGTCCGTTCAAGGACTTCGACGCTGTGGTGGAAGAGGTCAACAACGAAAAGCGCAAGCTCAAGGTGAGGGTCAAGATCTTTGGACGCAAAACGCCTCTGGAGCTTGGTTTTATGCAGGTTGAAAAACTCTAAAAGATTAAGAAAATGGCAAAAGAAGTTGCTGGATTTATCAAATTGCAGATAAAGGGCGGCGCAGCTAATCCTTCACCCCCAGTAGGTCCCGCTTTGGGTTCTAAGGGTATCAACATCATGGATTTCTGCAAGGCCTTCAATGCCCGCACACAGGATAAGGCCGGAAAGACCCTGCCTGTTGTCATCACTTACTACGCCGACAAGTCTTACGACTTCATCGTGAAGACTCCTCCCGTAGCCGTACAGCTGATGGAAGCGTGCAAGATCAAGAGCGGTTCGGCTGAGCCCAACCGTAAGAAAGTGGCCGAAATCACCTGGGACCAGGTGAAGACCATCGCAGAGGACAAGATGCCCGACCTGAACTGCTTCACCGTGGAGAGCGCCATGCGCCTCGTAGCCGGTACCGCAAGAAGTATGGGTATCAAAGTAAAGGGTGAATTCCCTGCATAACATTAAAACTTCAATTAACTATGAGTAAACTGACGAAAAACCAGAAGTTGGTGGCCGAGAAGATTGAAGCAGGGAAAGCTTACACTCTGAAAGAGGCTGCTGCCTTGGTTAAGGAAATCACCACGACCAAGTTCGACGCCAGCGTCGACATCGACGTGCGTCTGGGCGTTGACCCCCGTAAGGCCAACCAGATGGTGCGCGGCGTGGTGTCTCTGCCCAACGGCACCGGTAAAGTGACCCGCGTGCTTTGTCTTTGTACCCCCGATGCCGAATCCGCTGCCAAAGAGGCCGGTGCCGACTACGTGGGTCTCGACGAATACATTGAGAAAATTAAAGGTGGTTGGACCGATATCGACGTCATCATCACCATGCCCGCCATCATGGGCAAGATCGGTGCTCTGGGTCGTGTGCTGGGTCCCCGCGGCCTGATGCCCAACCCCAAGAGTGGTACCGTAACCATGGATGTGGCCAAGGCTATCCGTGAGGTGAAGGCCGGTAAGATCGACTTCAAGGTGGACAAGACCGGTATCGTACACACCTCCATCGGCAAGGTGTCTTTCACCGCCGAGCAGATTGCTGAGAACGCTAAGGAGTTCATGGCTACCATCCAGAAGCTCAAGCCCAGTGCTGCTAAGGGTACCTACGTTAAGAGTGTTTATCTTTCAAGTACGATGAGCCGTGGTATCAAGGTGGATCCCAAGGCTGTTGAGGAAATCTAAAAACTGCTACGAATCATGAGAAAGGAAGATAAAAGTGCAATCATCGCCCAATTGGGTGAACTGATTAAGAAGTATCCCCACTTCTACCTGGTAGACGTGGAGGGTATGGATGCCGCCGCTACAAGCGCTCTGCGTCGCCAGTGCTTCAAGAACAATCTGAAGATGGTGCTCGTCAAGAACACCCTGCTGGAGAAGACGCTGGAAGCCAGCGATGTGGATTTCGAGGCATTGAAGCCCGTCCTCAAGGGCACCACCGCTGTGCTCTTCACCGAGGTGGCCAACGCTCCCGCCAAGATGCTGAAGGAGCTCAAGAGCAAGAAGCAGGAGAAGCCCGCACTCAAGGCTGCATACGCAGAGGAGGGTATCTACGTGGGTGCCAACCAGCTCGACATGCTCTGCGCTATCAAGAGCAAGAACGAGGTTATCGCCGACATTGTGGCTCTGCTGCAGTCTCCCGCCAAGAACGTTCTCTCTGCCTTGCAGAGCGGCCAGAACACCATTCACGGTGTGCTCCAGACCCTGGAGAAGCGTTAAACGTCTTAACGCCAAGAAACAAAAACAATTTTAACAAACAAATAAATTTATACGAAAATGGCAGATTTGAAAGCTATCGCAGAAGAGTTGGTTAACTTGACTGTGAAGGAAGTGAATGAGTTGGCAACCATCCTGAAGGAGGAGTACGGAATTGAGCCCGCTGCTGCAGCTGTTGCTGTAGCCGGTCCCGCCGCTGGCGGTGCAGCTGCTGAGGCTGCTGAGGAGAAGGACAGCTTCGACGTTGTTCTGAAGGCTGCCGGTGCTAACAAGCTCGCTGTCGTTAAGGCAGTGAAGGAGGCTTGTGGCCTGGGTCTGAAGGAGGCTAAGGATCTCGTTGACGGTGCTCCCAGCACTCTGAAGGAAGGTCTGGCCAAGGCTGACGCCGAGACTCTGAAGAAGACTCTCGAGGACGCCGGTGCAGAGGTTGAACTGAAGTAAGTTCACTCTCGCTCCAAACCTACACGTAATCACCTGTTTACGCAGGACATACGGTAAGGAATCCCCTGGTAGGGGGTTCTTTACCTTTTTGCGTCTAAAAAAATACACGTATATACACACGCAAAGCGAAAAGCTGAAAGTTCATGGCTAAAATTATCAACAACCGTGTCAATTTTGCATCTATCAAGAATCCGATGCCTTATCCCGATTTCTTGGAGGTGCAGCTGAAGTCTTTCCAGGACTTCCTCCAGTTGGATACTCCACCTGAACTCCGCAAGAACGACGGACTCTACAAAGTCTTCAGCGAGAATTTCCCCATCACGGACACTCGCAACAATTTCGTTCTGGAGTTCCTGGACTACTATATCGACCCGCCCCGCTACTCCATCGAGGAGTGCCTGGAGCGCGGCCTGACCTACAGCGTGCCCCTCAAGGCCAAGTTGAAGCTCTACTGCACCGACGACGAGCATGTGGACTTCGACACCCAGATTCAGGAGGTCTTCCTGGGCAACATCCCCTACATGACCCACAACGGCACGTTTGTCATCAACGGTGCCGAGCGTGTCATCGTGAGCCAGTTGCACCGCTCTCCCGGCGTGTTCTTCTCCAGCTCCCTGCACACCAACGGTACCCAGCTCTACTCGGCCCGCATCATCCCCTTCAAGGGCAGTTGGATCGAGTTTGCCACGGACATCAACAACGTGATGTATGCTTACATCGACCGTAAGAAGAAGTTGCCCGTGACCACCCTGCTGCGTGCCATCGGCTACGAAAGCGACCGCGAAATCCTCGAGATCTTCGACCTGGCCGAGGAGGTGAAGGTGAACCGCCAGAACCTCAAGAAGTTCGCCGGACAGAAGCTCGCCGCCAACGTGCTTCACACCTGGCACGAGGATTTCGTCGACGAGGATACGGGCGAAGTGGTGAGCATCGAGCGTAACGAGGTGCTCCTGCCCCGTGAGAGCGAGCTGACCGAAGAGAACATTGAGCAGATTCTCGAGAGCGGCGTGACCAGCATCCTGGTGCACAAGCAGAACGCTCAGGGCACCGACTTCGGCATCATCTTCAACACGCTGCAGAAGGACACTTCCAACTCGGAGCACGAGGCCATCTACTACATCTACCGTCAGCTGCGTAATGCAGAGCCTGCCGATGATGCCAGCGCCCGTGAGGTGATCTTCAACCTGTTCTTCTCGGACAAGCGCTACGACCTCGGCGACGTGGGCCGCTACCGCATCAACCACAAGTTGAACCTCAGCATCGATGACAACATCCGCGTGCTGACTAAGGAGGATATCATCGCCATCATCAAGTACCTCATCGAGCTGGTTAACTCGAAGGCCAACGTGGACGATATCGACCACCTCTCCAACCGCCGTGTGCGCACCGTGGGCGAGCAGCTGGCCAACCAGTTCTCCATCGGCCTCAACCGCATGGCCCGCACGATACGCGAGCGCATGAACGTACGCGATAATGAGGTATTCTCTCCCAGCGACCTGATCAACGCCAAGACCATCGCTTCGGTGATCAATTCGTTCTTCGGCACCAACGCCCTCTCGCAGTTCATGGACCAGACCAACCCCCTGGCCGAGGTGACGCACAAGCGCCGTCTCTCCGCTCTGGGTCCCGGCGGTCTGTCGCGTGAGCGTGCAGGCTTCGAGGTGCGCGACGTACACTATACGCACTACGGCCGCCTCTGTCCCATCGAGTCGCCCGAAGGTCCCAACATCGGTCTGATCAGCTCGCTCTGCGTGTTTGCCAAGATCAACGACCTCGGCTTCATTGAGACCCCCTACCGCAAGGTGGAGAACTCCATGGTGGACCTCACCGACAAGGGTGTGCGCTACATGACGGCCGAAGAGGAAGAGGGTCTGGTGATCGGTCAGGGCAACGCGCCCCTGAGAGACGACGGCTCGTTCATCCGTAAGGTCGTGAAGTGCCGTAAGGACGATGACTATCCCGTGGTGCCCCCTTCGGAGGTCAACCTCATGGACGTTGCTCCCCAGCAGATCGCTTCTATCGCCGCCAGCATGATTCCCTTCCTGGAGCACGATGACGCCCACCGTGCACTGATGGGATCGAACATGATGCGTCAGGCCGTGCCTCTGGTGCGCTGCGAGGCGCCCATCGTCGGCACCGGCATCGAGAAGCAGCTTTGCGAAGACTCCCGCACGATGATCACCGCAGAAGGTGACGGCGTGGTGGAATACGTGGACGCCACGACCATCCGCATCCTCTACGACCGCACGGAAGAAGAGGAGTTCGTCAGCTTCGAGCCGGCACTCAAGGAATACCGCATTCCCAAGTTCCGCCGCACCAACCAGAATATGACCATCGACCTGCGCCCCATCTGCGAGAAGGGACAGCGCGTGAAGGCCGGCGACATCCTCACGGAAGGCTACTCCACCGAGAACGGTGAGATCGCCCTGGGTCGCAACCTGCTGGTGGCTTATATGCCCTGGAAGGGTTACAACTACGAGGACGCCATCGTGCTCAACGAGCGCATCGTGCGCGAGGACATCCTGACCAGCATCCACGTGGAGGAGTTCAGCCTGGAAGTGCGCGAGACCAAGCGCGGCATGGAGGAACTCACCAGCGACATCCCCAATGTCAGCGAGGAAGCCACCAAGGATCTGGATGAAAACGGTATCATCCGAGTGGGTGCCCGTGTGGAGCCCGGCGACATCATGATCGGTAAGATCACGCCTAAGGGTGAGAGCGATCCTTCGCCCGAAGAGAAACTGCTGCGCGCCATCTTCGGCGACAAGGCCGGTGACGTGAAGGATGCCTCTCTGAAGGCTACGCCCTCTCTGTCGGGTACGGTGATCGACAAGAAGCTCTTCTCCAAGGCCATCAAGACCCGCAAGAGCCGTGCGCTCGACAAGCAGCGTCTGGCCGCCGTCGACGAGGAGTTCAACAGTAAGGTGGACGACCTGCGCGTGATCCTCATCGACAAGCTCATGACCCTGACTAAGGGCAAGAAGAGCGCAGGCGTGATGGACTACACCGGTGCAGAGTTGATTCCCGCCGGCGAGGAATTCAAGGAAGCCATGCTGGAAACCTTCGATTTCACCGCCGTACAGCTCAGCCACTGGACCGACGACGAGCACACCAACCAGCTCATCCGTCAGCTCATCATCAACTTCATTAAGAAATACAAGTTGCTCGGTGCCGAAAACCAGCGCCGCCACTTCGCCATCACCATCGGCGACGACCTGCCCAGCGGCATCATGCAGATGGCCAAGGTCTACATTGCCAAGAAGAGAAAGATCGGTGTGGGTGACAAGATGGCCGGTCGACACGGTAACAAGGGTATCGTGTCCAAGGTGGTGCGTCAGGAGGATATGCCTTTCCTGGCCGACGGTACACCCGTGGATATCGTGCTCAACCCCCTCGGCGTGCCTTCGCGTATGAACATCGGTCAGATTTTCGAGACCGTGCTCGGCGCTGCAGGCAAGAAGCTCGGTGTGAAGTTTGCCACCCCGATCTTCGACGGTGCCAAGCTCGACGACCTCAACGAATGGACCGACAAGGCCGGCCTGCCCCGTTACTGCTCCACGCAGCTCTACGACGGCGCCACCGGCGAGCCCTTCGATCAGCTGGCTACCGTAGGTGTGGCCTACATGCTGAAGCTCGGCCACATGGTAGAGGACAAGATGCACGCCCGTAGCATCGGCCCGTACAGTCTCATCACGCAGCAGCCCTTGGGCGGTAAGGCCCAATTCGGCGGTCAGCGTTTCGGTGAGATGGAGGTTTGGGCCATCGAGGCCTTCGGCGCCAGCCACGTGCTGCAGGAGATCCTCACCATCAAGAGTGACGACGTCATGGGCCGCGCCAAGGCTTATGAAGCCATCGTCAAGGGTGAGCCCATGCCTACGCCCGGTATTCCTGAATCACTCAATGTGCTGCTGCACGAGTTGAGAGGTCTGGGATTGAGTGTTTCACTGGATTAATAACGTCAAGGAACTTATACGATATATGGCTTTCAAGAAAGAAACCAAGGTAAAGAGCAACTTTACCAAAATCACAGTCGGACTGGCTTCGCCCGAGGAGATTCTCGAGAACTCTTACGGTGAAGTGCTGAAGCCCGAAACCATCAACTATCGTACCTACAAGCCGGAGCGTGACGGCCTCTTCTGCGAGCGCATTTTCGGTCCCACGAAGGACTTCGAATGTCATTGCGGCAAGTACAAGCGCATCCGCTACCGCGGCATCGTCTGCGACCGATGCGGTGTGGAAGTGACGGAGAAGAAAGTGCGTCGTGAGCGCAGCGGACACATCGCTCTGGTGGTGCCCGTAGCCCACATCTGGTACTTCCGTTCGCTGCCCAACAAGATCGGTTATCTGCTGGGTATGCCCACCAAGAAGCTCGACGCTGTCATCTACTACGAGAAGTATGTAGTGGTGCAGCCCGGCATCCTGGGTCCGAAGGACGACAACGACGACCGCACGATAGAAGACGGCGTTTATCGCACTAACGACGTGCTCTCCGAGGAGGAGTATCAGGCCGCAATGGACAAGCTCACGCGTGAGAACCAGATGTTGCCCGACGACGATCCCCAGAAGTTCATCGCCAAGATGGGTGCAGAGGCCATCTACGACCTCCTGACCAGAATCGACCTGGACAAGCTGAGCTATCAGCTGCGCGACATGGCCGGTGTGGAAGGTGCCCAGCAGCGCAAGAGCGAGGCTCTGAAGCGCCTGCAGGTGGTGGAGAGCTTCCGCGCCAGCGCCGGACGCAACAAGCCCGAGTGGATGATTATCAAGATTCTTCCGGTGATTCCGCCCGAATTGCGTCCCCTCGTGCCCCTCGACGGCGGCCGTTTCGCCACGAGCGACCTCAACGACCTCTACCGTCGTGTCATCATCCGTAACAACCGCCTCAAGCGTCTCATCGAGATCAAGGCTCCCGAGGTGATTCTGCGTAACGAGAAGCGCATGCTCCAGGAAGCTGTGGACAGCCTGTTCGACAACAGCCGCCGTGCCTCCGCAGTGAAGAGCGAGAACAACCGCCCCCTGAAGTCCCTCAGCGATTCGCTGAAGGGTAAGCAGGGCCGCTTCCGTCAGAATCTGTTGGGTAAGCGTGTGGACTACTCCGCACGTTCCGTCATCGTTGTCGGTCCCGAGCTGAAGATGGGCGAGTGCGGTCTGCCCAAGCTGATGGCCGCAGAGCTCTACAAGCCGTTCATCATCCGCAAGCTCATCGAGCGCGGCGTGGTGAAGACGGTGAAGAGCGCCAAGAAGATTGTCGATCGCCGCGAGCCGGTGATTTGGGATATTCTGGAGAACGTGATGAAGGGTCATCCCGTGCTCCTCAACCGTGCCCCGACACTGCACCGTCTGGGTATTCAGGCCTTCCAGCCCAAGATGATCGAGGGCAAGGCCATTCAGTTGCATCCGTTGGCATGTACGGCCTTCAACGCCGACTTCGACGGTGACCAGATGGCCGTGCATCTGCCTCTGTCCAACGAGGCCATCCTTGAGGCTCAGATTCTGATGCTCCAGAGCCACAACATCCTGAACCCCGCCAACGGCGATCCTATCACCGTGCCTTCGCAGGATATGGTGCTGGGTCTGTACTACATCACCAAGCTGCGTCCCGGCGCTCTGGGCAGCGGTCTGACCTTCTACGGCACCGAAGAGGCCATCATTGCCTACAATGAAAAGAAGGTAGACGTGCACGCCCCCGTGAAGGTGGTCGTAAACGACATCCTCGAGGATGGCAGCTTCGGCAAGCACATGATCGAGACCTCTGTGGGTCGCGTCATTGCCAACGAAGTGATTCCCGATGAGGTGGGCTTCTTCAACGACGTCATTTCCAAGAAGACGCTGCGCGGCATCATCACCAACGTCATCAAGACTGTGGGTGTGGCCCGTGCATGCGAGTTCCTGGACGGTATCAAGAACCTCGGCTACAAGATGGCCTATGAAGGCGGTCTGAGCTTCAACCTGGGCGATATCATCGTGCCCGAAGAGAAGAAAGCTTTGGTGGATGCCGGTAACGCCGAGATCGAGCGCATCACCTCCGACTACGCCATGGGTATGATCACGGACAAGGACCGTCATAACCAGGTGATCGAGACTTGGACCAAGGTCAACAACGACCTGACCAAGGTGCTGATGAAGGAGATGGCATCTGCAGAAGACGGTTTCAACGCCGTGTACATGATGCTGGATTCCGGCGCCCGTGGTTCGTCCGGTCAGATCAGTCAGCTCTCCGGTATGCGCGGTCTGATGGCCAAGCCCCAGAAGGCCGGTGCCGAGCCCGATACCATTGAGAACCCCATTCTCTCCAACTTTAAAGAAGGAATGTCTGTGCTGGAGTACTTCATCTCCACCCACGGTGCCCGTAAGGGTCTGGCCGATACGGCCCTGAAGACAGCCGACGCCGGTTATCTGACGCGTCGTCTGGTGGATGTGTCGCACGACGTGATCATCACGGAAGAGGACTGTGGCACCCTGCGCGGTTTGGAGTGCACGGCGCTCAAGGACGGCGATGAGGTGAAGGTCACTCTCTACGACAGAATCCTCGGTCGTGTCAGTGTGCACGATGTGATTAACCCGCTCACGAGCAAGCTGATTGTGGCTGCCGGCGAGGAAATCACCGAGTCCATCGCTCAGGAGATCGAAGACAGTCCCATCGAAATGGTGGAAATCCGCAGTGTGCTCACTTGTGAGAGCCGCAAGGGCGTCTGCATGAAGTGTTACGGACGCAACCTCGCCACGCGTCGCATGGTGCAGAAGGGTGAAGCCGTCGGCGTCATCGCTGCACAGAGTATCGGTGAGCCCGGTACCCAGCTGACACTGCGTACCTTCCACGCCGGCGGTGTGGCCGGTAACGCTGCCGCCAACGCTATGATCAAGGCCAAGTACGACTGCCGCATCGAGTTCGAAGAGCTTCGCACGGTAGACGTCAAGGACGAGGAAGGCAATGCCGCAATGATCGTGATCGGTCGTCTGACGGAAGTGCGCTTCGTCGAGCCCAAGACCGGCATCGTCCTGCTGACACAGAACGTGCCTTACGGCAGCACGCTCTACAAGGGCGACAAGGAGATGGTGAAGAAGGGCGATGCCATTGCCAAGTGGGATCCCTTCAACGCCGTCATCGTGACGGAGGCTCCCGGTAAGGTCAAGTTCCTGGATGTCATCGAAAACGTCACCTATCGCGTAGAGACCGATGAAGCCACCGGTCTGAGAGAAATGATTATCATCGAGAGCAAGGACAAGACCAAGATGCCCGCCATTCAGATTCTGGACGCCAACAAGGAAGTTCTGCGTACCTACAACCTCCCCATCGGCGGTCACATTGCTGTAGAGGACAAGCAGAAGATCAACGCCGGCGACATTCTGGTGAAGATTCCCCGCGTGGTTGCAGGCGGCGGTGATATCACCGGCGGTCTGCCCCGTGTCACCGAGCTCTTTGAGGCCCGCAACCCGTCCAATCCCGCCATCGTGGCCGAGGTGGACGGCGAGATTACCATGGGCAAGCTCAAGCGCGGCAACCGCGAAATCACCATCACCACGAAGGTGGGTGATCAGCACAAATATCTGGTGCCCCTGTCCAAGCAGATTCTGGTTCAGGACAACGACTACGTGCGTGCCGGCACGCCGCTCTCCGACGGTGCCGTCACTCCCGCCGACATCCTGGCCATTAAGGGTCCCACGGCCGTGCAGGAATACATCGTCAACGAAGTACAGGACGTATACCGTCTGCAGGGCGTGAAGATCAACGACAAGCACTTTGAGGTGATTGTCCGTCAGATGATGCGCAAGGTGCAGATTGTGGAGCCCGGCGACACCCGCTTCCTGGAGCAGCAGATGGTTGACAAGCTCGAATTCAACGAGGAAAACGACCGTATCTGGGGCAAGAAAGTGGTGACCGACGCCGGCGACAGTGACAAGTTCCAGAAGGGACAGATTGTCAGCGCCCGCAGCCTGCGCGACGAGAACTCGCAACTCAAGCGCCGCGACCTGCGCACCGTCCAGGTGCGTGATGCCGTGCCCGCAACCTCCACACAGATTCTGCAGGGTATCACTCGTGCCGCCCTTCAGACTTCCAGCTTCATGTCTGCCGCATCCTTCCAGGAGACGACTAAGGTGCTCAACGACGCCGCTATCAACGGCAAGAGCGACACGCTCGAGGGCATGAAAGAGAACGTGATCTGCGGTCACCTGATTCCTGCCGGTACCGGTTTGCGCGAATTCGATAAGATTGTGGTGCACACCCGTGAGGAGATGGAGCGTCGCCGTCCCATTTCCCGTGCCGTGTTCGACTACGACTTTGAATATTAAACATCAGAGGGTGGGGCAGTGCGACCGTAGGGTCGTGCCGTCCCACCCTCTGTATCATTAAAAAAAGCAGTGCTGAAGAGATCGCTCGTCTTATTACTGTTGACTCTGGTGAGTTACAGCGTCCTGGCGCAATATGTGCAAGGCGTAGTGTTGGACGATGCACTCAACGAACCGTTGCCCGGAGCTCATGTCTTCTATTTGGAGGACAAGACCACGATGCAGGTGACGGACTACAACGGACACTTCAAAATCCCCATCCGTAAGGGCACTCTGCAGGTGTCGATGATGGGATTTGAGACCTACAGCGTAGAGATTTCGGGCTCAAAGCGCCTGTCTGTACGTCTGAAAGAAGCTTCCTCCCAGATGAAAGAGGTGGAAGTCAAAGTCAAAAAACAAAGATACTCCCGCAAGAACAATCCTGCGGTGGAGATGATGAAGAAGGTGATTGCCGCCAAGGCGGACAACGACCTGCGTCGCAACAATTTCTTCTCCTACAGAAAATACGAAAAGGTGACTTTCTCGCTGAATGAGTTCACGGAGAAGGTCTTCGACGATGACCACTTCAAGCGCTTCCCGCAGTTGAGGGAGCACGTGGAGTATTGCCCGGAAACGGGTAAGCTAATCCTCCCGCTCATGGTGCAGGAGCAGGTGATGCGACGGGTTTACCGTAAGGAGCCCCGCACCGAGAAAACCATCGTGGATGGTAAGCGGGACAACGGCGTCAACGAGTTCTTCTCCATGGATATGTTGGAAACCATCATCGGCGACCTCTTCCGTGAGATAGATATTTACAAGGACAACATCCGATTCATGCAGCATGAGTTCGTATCGCCCATTTCATCGACTCATGCCATAGCGTTCTACCGCTATTTCATCGTGGACACTCTGGACATTGCCGGTACGAAGTGCTATCAGCTGGACTTCACGCCCAACAACAGCTACGACGTGGGCTTCTCCGGTGCGCTGTTCATTCAGGCCGACTCCTCCTGGCGTGTGAAGAGAGCGGAGATCTCCATCCCGAAGATGGCCAACCTCAACTACATGGATCAGCTGGACCTGCACCAGAACTTCATGACCTTGCCTACCGGTGATCAGGTGCTCTTCGACTCCAAGATGATTGCTCAGTTGAAGCTGGCCAACTGGATCCAGAAAGCCCAAGTGGAGCGTGTGGAGCGCATGTCGGATTTCAGCTTTGACCCGATCGATAAGTCCGTCTTCAAGTTCAACGGCAACATCAAGGTGGAATCTTCTGCAGAAATGCGCGATGAGGCTTTCTGGGAGAATGTCCGTCCCGTGCCTTTGACCAAGACGGAGAGCACGATGGATCTCTTCGTGAAGCGACTGTCAAACATCCCCGGATTCAAGCAACTCCTGTGGGTGCTGAAGGCCTTTATCGACAACTACGTGGAGACCAACATGGATCCGACGAAGCCGTCCAAGTTCGACTTCGGTCCCATCAATACCACCTTCGCGTGGAACAAGGTAGAGGGATTCAAGCTGCGTCTTTCCGGCATGACGACGGCGGCGCTCAACCCCCATCTCTTTGCTGAGGGTTATGTGGGCTACGGCTTCGGCGACAAACAGGTGAAGGGTATGGGTAAGGTGACTTACTCCATCAACGAAAAGAAAGCCCTGCCTTTCGAGTATCCGGTCAACAACATATCTGCCGAGTATTATTACGATGTGGTGACGCCGACCGACCGCTTTATTGATACAGATAAGGATAACGTTGTTACGGCGTGGAAGTGGACCTCTCTGGACCATCAGGCCTACACGCAGAGAATTCATTTGCAATACGACCGGGAATGGGAGAACGGCTTGCGTTTCACCACCGGTTACCGCAGAGAACGTATGGAGGGCGCCCGCGACCTGTTTTATCAGGAAGTGCACAGTCACGGCACCGGCACGGACTGGGTGATGCCGGAGCAGAATATGAGTTTCGACCTTCCGTTCAACCGCCAGTATATGACACTGAGTGAGTTCCATGTGCGTCTGGAGTGGCAGCCAGGCGTCACGTGGCTGAACTCTAAGCAACGCCGACGCAAGACGAACTACGACTCTCCCGTGATGGCCATCGCCCATATCGTGGGCGTGAAGGACTTCCTGGGCGGCGATTATATGTCCAACCAAACTGTTTTGGAACTGGGTAAGCGCTTCTGGATGCGCTCTTGGGGCCGTTTCGACATTTATGCCAAGGTGCAACGCCAATGGAACCAGGTGCCCTTCCCAATGCTGGTGATGCCGGCGGCCAACTTCTCTTACGTCATTCAGGACAACACGTTCTCGCTGATTGACAACTACGAGTTTCTGACCGATAAGAACGTCACGCTGATGCTCTCGTGGGAAATGAACGGCAAGCTCTTCAACCGAATCCCCGGACTTCGCAAGCTGAAGATTCACGAATTCATCGGAGCGCGTCTCTTCTGGGGTGACCTCTCGGAGAAGAACAACCCCTATGCCGAAGTGAACCGTGACGGCAGCCCGTTGATGTATTTCCCCGGTTACTTCCAGGGGAACGGAACCTATAAGGCTAATTTCCAACCGTTGGACATGTCGCGTCCGTATATCGAGTTGGTGGCAGGCATTCACAACATCTTTAATCTGATACACATTGAGTATGTTCACCGCATCAACTATTTGCGCCCGGGTACGCAGACTTGGGGCATTCGTTACACTTTCCGCATGTATATGTAGTGCAGCGCAGTTAAAGGCTGAAGAATTCACCGTAGCCGCCTTTAACGTGGACGGAATGCCGCGTGAAATCGAAGTGAAAGTAGCGGGAATCGTGGTTCGCAAAGTGACCCTTAATCCCGATGCGAAAGAGGCAGCGGGAGCGACGGCTATCGGCCAAAAACTAAAAACAGAGGATTGGGACATTGTGGCCGCTTCTGAGGACTTCAACTATCACAGTGAGATATGGAATGCAGCTTGGAACGGTGGTGTTAATGGCGGTGGTTTCTCTTCTTATAATTCCACTACGCATCGTGGAAACATTTCGGCGACTGCCACTGCTATCGAGAGATTCCTGGCGCAACAGAGTCCGGTCTTCGATATTGACGGCCTGTGTCTGTTCTACCGATGGAACCGAGTGACGCCGTCGAATGAGTCGTGGACCTCATGGAATGCACACAACGGATTCACCGAGGACGGTGCTGACGGTATGATCGACAAGGGCTACCGCTACTATTTGGTTACGCTGGCTACAGGAGAGCAGGTGGATGTGTATATTCTCCACATGGATGCAGAGACCTCCGATGCCGACAATGCAGCGCGCGACGTGCAGCTGAAACAGTTGGCTGATGCCATCATCGCCACGCACAACGGACGCCCAGTAGTGGTGTTGGGCGACACGAACTGCCGCTACACCCGTGACTACATAAAGGACCATTTCATCGACAGAATTGAGGCAGACGGCCGTTTCACCGTGCGTGACGCCTACATTCAGAGGGTCTTGGGCGGTCTGTATCCCGTTGTGGGTGCGAACGCCATCATGGATCAGGGCAGCATTGCCGCCAACCGTCAGACGCACGGTTACGACTACGGCGAGGTGGTGGATAAAGTGTTCTATATCAACTCGAAGGAGAGTGGCAAGCGTCTGTCGCTCGTTTCCTACAAGATGGACTACAGCTTCAAGAACGATGAGGGCGAGCCTTTGGCCGACCATTGGCCCATTGTGGTGAAGCTGGACATTCACGACTACGATCCCGCAATTGACGATGACCCCCAACCGGATCCCCGTCTGAGCGGAGAATACTACATCAGGAATTTGTCCAATGGCTATTTCTTGAAGCAGGGAGGCAAGTATGACACCCATGCGGTGACGGGCACTTACGGTTCGCTGATGAAGCTGGTGCATGTGTCCAACGGCAAATATGCGATACAAAGCCCTATTGGCAATTTGATGCAGACGGATCCTTGGATGGATGGCAGCAGTCAGAACTTGTGGTATGTGTCTCAGGCTATTGGCAAAACAAAGTCCTATTTCATCTACTACGACGAAGGGACCGTGAAGCGTGCTCTGGCTTCCAATTCATTGAGATCTTATCCCTACGATCCGAATTATGCTTCCGTGACCATCGCTAATTTCAATGCGAGCAGCAACTTGCAGAAGTGGGAACTGCTGACGAAGGAGCAGCTTATGGCCGAGATGCAGGTGAAAGCCTCAGAGGAAACGCCTTACGAATGCACCTTCCTCCTGTCCGGCGCGAACTTCGATAACAAGGATGGCGGAAAGAGTGCCTGGTCGGGCTGGCCGGTCAACGCCACCAAGATGACATACAACGACTGTGGCGGCGCCATTGACATCGCCAACGGCAATCCCTGTGCTGAGGTTTACTGCCAGAGTTACGGCGGATGGACAGATTACGGCACGACCTGGGAGGTGAGTCAGACGTTGACGGATTTGCCCGACGGAAAATACAAGGTCAGGATGCAGGGATTCTATCGCGACGGTGATATGAACCAGAACAATCCCGGCGCCGTGCATGCGTGGCTCTATGCCCGCAGCGGCGGAGTGGAGGAGAAGACGTTGCTTCAGAGCATGTATAACGCTCAGCGTGCTTCCGCTATAGGTAATGTAACGACGAAGGATAAAGACGGCTACTATATCCCCAACGGGATGGAGGATGCCACCTATTTCTTCAACGCCGGATACTACGAGAACGAGGTGACAGTGACGGTGACGGGCGGCACGCTGACTGTTGCTGCAGGCAAGCCCGTCAAGACGAAGACCACTTCGGGATGGACCTGTTTCGACAATTTCCGCCTCTTCTATCTCGGCGATCCCAGTTACGACGGCGTCGGGAGCATCGGCGAAGCGAAAGAGCAGAGCGGGCGTTCGGAGCGGAAGATTCTTGAGAACGGCCGCATTGTCATCGTGAAAGAGGGCGTTCGCTACAACACCGCCGGACAGCAGGTGCGTTAAAACTGCTCCAGATAGCGGATGCGGCTCTCCGTCGAGGGATGGGTGGCGAAGAGGCCGTTGAACCACGACATCAGGCCCGAAGTGAGCGATTTCGGGTGAATGATGAAGAGTTGGGCCACATCCTCGCGATCGATGCCTCCGAGGGCGGGATTTCCGCTGATTTTCCTCAATGCGCTGGCCAGAGCCAGAGGATTGCCGCAGAGTTCGGCGCCTCCGGCATCTGCCATGTATTCGCGTTTACGGGAGATGGCGAAGCGTGTCAGAAGGGTGAAGACGTAGCCGATGACGGAGAGCAGGACGGCCACCACCATCACCACAATCACGGCAACGCCGTTGCCGCCCTTTTCGTTGTTGCTGCGGCGCGAGCCTCCGCCGAAAATCATTGTGTTCCACAACAGGCGGATGGCCAGAGACATCAGCGTGGACATGATGCCCACGAAGATGATGCTGATGATGAGCAGACGGGTGTCCTTGTTGCGTATGTGGGTGAGTTCGTGGCCGATGACGCCGGCGAGTTCTTCGTCGTTGAGCAGGTTGCAGAGCCCGGTCGTCACCGTGACGGTGTAGCTGCCCTTGTCCACGCCAGAGGCGAAGGCGTTAAGCTGCGGGTCGTCGATGACGTTGATTTTGGGCATATCCATCGCGGCTGTCATGCAGAGGTTCTCCACGATGTTGTAGACGCGGGGATTCTCCGTGCGCTTGAGCGGACGGGCGCCGGTGGCGTTGCGCACCATCGTCGTGTTGAAACTGTAGGAGATGAGAAACCATACGGCCACAGCACCCAGTATCCAGGGCAGCAGGCTGAGCATCAATGAGTTGACGCTGTACCAGTCGACGCCGATGTCGTTGCCGTAGGCATCCTGCCCATTGCCGAGATAGTTGATGACGGCGATGAATAGCCACACCATCCCCACGAGGATGCAGGGAAAGAGCGCCAGCAGAAGCAGGCTGCGCGTGTTGTTGCGCACCTGCTGCGTGTAGAGGCCGACGTACTTCATCAGAAGGAGATTTCGGGCGCTTTGTTGAGGGCGGCGCGATCGGTGGCGGGCACTTCGAACATCGGCTCGGCGTGGAAGCCGAACATGCCGGCAAAGAGCACGTTGGGGAACGACTGACAGGCGGTGTTGAGCTCCTTCGTGGCGCTGTTGAAGGCGCGACGCACGGCGGCGAGCTTGTTCTCCAGATCGGCCACTTCGTTTTGCAGCTGCAGGAAGTTCTGGTTGGCCTTCAGGTCGGGATAGGCCTCAACGGCCACTTTCAGCCCGCTGAGGGCCTGTGTGAGGGCGTTTTCGGCCTGTATCTTGTCGTTGATGGTGGTGGCGGCCATCGCTGCCGTACGGGCGGCGGTGACGCTCTCGAGCAGGGTCTTCTCGTGCTGTGCGTAGCCCTTTACGGTAGCCACCAGCTGGGGCACGAGGTCGTGACGCTGCTGCAGCTGCACGTCAATGTTGGCGAAGGCGCTCTCGCGGTTGTTGCGCAGGTGAACCAGAGTGTTGTAGATGCCGATGACCCAGATGACGATGAGGGCGATTACCACAACGAGGATAATGACGGAAGTACTCATATTTTTCTGATTTTAGAGATTAATTTCGCGGCAAAGATACGTCTTTTTTGCGTCAACGGCCACTTTTTCCGCAAAAACTTTACCCGCTATAAGTTTTTTTAATATTAGCGGCCGCACTCAGTCTCTTCGTCTGCTCTTGATTTTCTCTTGACAAAAGTGTTGCAAATCGAAGCCTCTGAGAAGCCTCTGAGAACAGTCTGAGAAGCCTCTGAAATCTGTTTCCCAACGGGGGCGCAAAAATTCTCTAACTGGAGCGCAAATTTTTCTCAGTAGTGGAGGAAATAAAGGTCGATTTGATGCAAAAATGTAAAAAATGTGACTTTTTACGAAAAAAAGTGTGTGGAATGTAATGACTATTTCGACAAAAAGCCGTACCTTTGCCCACCGAATGCGCAATACGCGCCCATATACGCACATATATACACACAAAATAAACTAAAAATTCAACAAAATGCCTACAATTCAGCAATTGGTAAGAAAAGGCCGTTCGGTGTTGGCAGACAAGAGCAAGAGCCCCGCTCTGGACAGCTGTCCTCAGCGTCGCGGTGTTTGCGTCCGTGTCTACACGACCACCCCGAAGAAGCCTAACTCGGCTATGCGTAAGGTAGCCCGTGTTCGTTTGACCAACTCCAAGGAGGTCAACAGTTACATTCCCGGTGAGGGTCACAACCTGCAGGAGCACAGCATCGTGCTGGTGCGCGGCGGTCGTGTGAAGGACCTTCCCGGTGTTCGTTATCACATCGTGCGCGGCACGCTCGACACGGCCGGTGTGGCCAACCGCACCCAGCGCCGTTCGAAGTACGGTGCCAAGCGTCCCAAAGGAGACAAGAAGAAGTAAAGAAATCCATCACTAACCCGTTCAGTTGCCAGGCCTGAGTAAACGCTCCAGTGGGAGAAGTTGAAGACAAGGAAATCCTACAGCCCTGAACACAAAGAACAAACAAGACAATGCGTAAAGCTAAACCTAAGAAGAGAATCATCCTTCCCGATCCCGTGTTCGGCGACGTGAAGGTGTCGAAGTTCGTTAACCACCTCATGTACGACGGTAAGAAGAGCATCTCCTACGATATCTTCTACAACAGCCTCGAGATCGTGGGTGAGAAGATGAAGAGCGAGGAGAAGCCCGCCCTCCAGATTTGGAAGGAGGCTCTGGACAAGATCACGCCCCAGGTAGAGGTGAAGAGCCGTCGTATCGGCGGTGCCACTTTCCAGGTGCCCACGGAGATCCGTCCCGACCGCAAAGAGAGTGTCAGCATGAAGAACCTGATTCAGTTTGCCCGTAAGCGCGGCGGCAAGACAATGGCCGACAAGCTGGCTGCTGAGATCATGGACGCCTACAACGAACAGGGCGGTGCCTTCAAGCGTAAGGAAGATATGCATCGCATGGCCGAGGCCAACCGCGCTTTTGCCCACTTCCGTTTCTAATAATATAATATAAGGTAAAAGGAAATGGCAAAACAGGATTTGCATTTGACTCGTAACTTCGGTATCATGGCCCACATCGATGCCGGCAAGACGACCACTTCTGAGCGTATTCTCTTCTACACCGGCAAGACCCACAAGATCGGCGAGGTGCATGAAGGTGCAGCCACCATGGACTGGATGGAGCAGGAGCAGGAGCGTGGTATCACCATCACCTCCGCCGCCACCACCGCCTACTGGAACTGGAACGGCAACAAGTACAAGTTCAACCTGATCGACACCCCGGGACACGTGGACTTCACCGCTGAGGTGGAGCGTTCTCTGCGTGTGTTGGACGGCGCTGTGGCTACCTACTGTGCAGTGGGCGGCGTAGAGCCCCAGTCCGAGACCGTATGGCGTCAGGCCGACAAATACAACGTGCCCCGTATGGGCTACGTGAACAAGATGGACCGCTCCGGCGCCGACTTCTTCGAGGTGGTGCGCCAGATGAAGGACATCCTGGGTGCTAACCCCGCTGTGCTCGCAGTGCCCATCGGCGCTGAGGAGAACTTCAAGGGTATCTGCGACCTCATCAAGATGAAGGCCATCCTGTGGCACGACGAAACGATGGGCGCAGAGTACGACGTGGAGGAGATCCCCGCCGACCTCAAGGCCGAGTGCGAAGAATGGCGCGCCAAGCTCCTGGAGCAGGCTGCCGAGCAGGATGAGGCCCTCATGGAGAAGTTCTTCGAGGATCCCGACAGCATCACCGAGGACGAGCTCATCGCCGCTATCCGTAAGGGTACGCTGAACCTGAGCCTCGTGCCCATGACCTGCGGTTCGAGCTTCAAGAACAAGGGCGTGCAGACCCTGTTGGACTATGTCTGCATGTTCCTGCCTTCTCCTCTGGACACGCCCGCCATCGAGGGTAAGAACCCCGACACCGGCGAGACGGAGAGCCGCAAGCCCAGCGAGGACGAGAAGACCAGCGCTCTGGCCTTCAAGATTGCCACCGACCCGTACGTCGGCCGTCTGACCTTCTTCCGCGTCTACAGCGGTAAGGTGGCTGCCGGCAGCTACATCTACAACGTGCGCAGCGGCAAGAAGGAGCGCGTGAGCCGCCTCTTCCAGATGCACTCCAACCACCAGAATCCCGTTGAGGAAATCGGCGCAGGCGACATCGGCGCAGGCGTTGGCTTCAAGGATATCCACACCGGTGACACCCTCTGCGACGAGGATGCACCCATCGTACTGGAGTCTATGGACTTCCCCGATCCCGTCATCGGTATCGCCGTTGAGCCCAAGACCCAGAAGGACCTGGACAAGCTGTCCAACGGTCTGGCCAAGCTGGCTGAAGAGGATCCCACCTTCACGGTGCGCACCGACGAGCAGAGCGGCCAGACGGTCATCAGCGGTATGGGTGAGCTTCACCTGGACATCATCATCGACCGCCTCAAGCGCGAGTTCAAGGTGGAGTGCAACCAGGGTAAGCCCCAGGTGAACTACAAGGAGGCCATCACCCAGACTGTCAACCACCGCGAGGTGTACAAGAAGCAGTCCGGCGGTCGCGGTAAGTTCGCCGACATCATCGTGAACGTAGGTCCCCGCGACGAGGACTACAAGGAGAGCCCCCTGCAGTTCATCAACAGCGTGACGGGCGGTAACATCCCCAAGGAGTTCATCCCCAGCGTGCAGAAGGGCTTCGAGGCCGCCATGAAGAACGGCGTGCTCGGCGGCTTCCCTCTGGACAGCCTGAAGGTGGAGCTCGTGGACGGTTCGTTCCATCCCGTGGACTCCGACCAGCTCTCGTTTGAAATTGCCGCCCAGCTGGCCTACAAGGCTTGCTGCGCCAAGGCCAAGCCCGTGCTGATGGAGCCCATCATGAAGCTCGAGGTGGTTACCCCCGAGGAGAACATGGGTGACGTGATCGGCGACCTGAACAAGCGTCGCGGTCAGGTAGAGGGTATGGACACCACGCGCACCGGCGCCCGTTTGGTGAAGGCTATGGTGCCCCTGGCCGAGATGTTCGGCTATGTCACCGCTCTGCGTACCATCACTTCCGGCCGTGCCACCAGCAGCATGACCTACGACCACCACGCTCCCGTATCCAGCAACATCGCCAAGGCTGTGCTGGAGGAGATGAAGGGTCGTGTAGATCTCGTGTAAAATCCGTAGCAAATGACTCTTACGGATTAAGATAGTAAGTAACAAAACAAGAAAAGAAAGAACATTATGAGTCAGAATCAGCCTAAGATTCGCATCAAGTTGAAGAGTTACGACCACATGCTCGTGGACAAGAGTGCCGAGCAGATCGTGAAGACCGTGAAGATCACCGGCGCCATCGTGAGCGGCCCGATTCCCCTGCCCACCCACAAGCGCATCTTCACCGTGAACCGCTCCACCTTCGTCAACAAGAAGAGCCGCGAGCAGTTCCAGCTGAGCGCCTACAAGCGCCTGATCGACATCTTCAACAGCAACGAGAAGACCGTAGACGCCCTGATGAAGCTTCAGCTGCCCAGCGGCGTTGAGGTGGAGATCAAGGTCTAATAAAAGAGATTATGGGAAATCCTAGGCGATCCTAGGACTTCCTAGGAAAGCCTAAAACAATTAACAACAAATAAATTCAAACTGAAATGCCAGGATTATTAGGAAAGAAAATCGGAATGACTTCCGTTTTCAGTGCCGACGGCAAGAACGTGCCGTGCACTGTTATCGAATTGGGTCCTTGCGTGGTTACTCAGCTGAAGAACGTCGAAAAGGACGGTTACGAGGCTGTTCAGCTCGGTTTTGAAGAGGCTAAGGAGAAGAACACTTCTGCTCCCATGATGGGCCACTTCAAGAAGGCAGGAACCACCGCCAAGAGACACTTGGCCGAGTTCACGGGTTTTGAAGGTGAGTTGACCTTGGGTCAGGAGCTCACCGTAGAGATGTTTGCCGACACCGCTTTCGTGGACGTTATCGCCACGAGCAAGGGTCGCGGTTTCCAGGGCGTTGTCAAGCGCCACGGTTTCGGCGGCGTGGGTCAGATCACCCACGGCCAGGACGACCGTCAGAGAAAGCCGGGTTCTATCGGTGCCTGCTCTTACCCCGCCAAGGTGTTCAAGGGCATGCGTATGGGCGGCCAGATGGGCGCACAGCGTGTGACCACGCACAACCTGCAAGTGTTAAAGGTAATTCCCGAGCACAACCTGCTTCTGCTGAAGGGTAGTGTTCCCGGTTACAAAGGTTCAATCGTTAGCGTAATTAAGTAAGATGGAAGTTAGTGTACTGAATATTCAGGGTAAGGAGACTGCCAAGAAGGCAGTGCTCAACGATGCTATCTATGCCATCGAGCCCAACGATCATGCCATTTACCTGGACGTGAAGCTGATTATGGCTAACCAGCGTCAGGGTACGGCTAAGTCCAAAGAGAGAAGCGAGATCAGCGGTTCCACCCGCAAGCTCGGCCGTCAGAAGGGCGGCGGCGGCGCACGTCGCGGTGACATCAACAGCCCCGTGCTGGTAGGTGGTGCCCGCGTGTTCGGTCCCCAGCCCCGCGACTACGGTTTCAAGCTGAACCTGAAGCAGCGTCAGCTGGCCCGCAAGAGCGCCCTTTCTTACAAGGCCAAGGAGAACGGCATCATTGTCGTTGAGGACTTCACTTTCGAGGCCCCCAAGACAAAGAGCATGATCGAAGTGTTAAAAAACCTTAAACTCGACAACAAGAAGGTTCTGTTCGTCACCCCGGGTGCGAATAAAGCCGTATATTTGTCGGCCCGTAATCTGCAGCGTACTGCTGTAGTGGCTGCTTCTGCGCTCAACACCTACAAGGTGATGGATGCAGAGGTGCTGGTCATTGCAGAAGGTGCACTGCCCGTGATTGAGGGTAATTTAAACAAGTAAAAGGAGCCTGAACAGTTATGTCAAATATCATCAAACCTCTGGTCACTGAGAAGATGACCTCCATCACAGAGAAGCAGAACAAGTTCGGCTTCATCGTGCGTCCTGAGGCAGGCAAGATTGAACTGAAGAAGGAGATCGAGCAGAAGTATGGCGTGACCGTGGTGGCCATCAACACTTGCCGCTATGCCGGCAAGAACAAGAGCCGCTACACTCGCTCCGGCCTCATCAAGGGTCGCACCAACGCCTTCAAGAAGGCCATCGTGACCCTGAAGGAAGGCGACGTAATAGATTTCTATAGCAATATTTAATAAGAATGGCAGTACGTAAATTCAAGCCCACAACCCCGGGCCAAAGACACAAGATTATAGGTACCTTCGAAGAGGTTACTGCATCGGTACCTGAGAAGTCTCTCGTTTGCGGCAAGCGTTCTACAGGTGGCCGTAACACCACCGGTAAGATGACCATGCGCTACATCGGCGGCGGTCACAAGCAGAAGTTCCGCTTCATCGATTTCAAACGTGAGAAGGATGGTGTTCCCGCAGTCGTTAAGACGATTGAGTATGATCCGAACCGTTCGGCTCGTATCGCTTTGTTGTATTACGCTGACGGTGAGAAGCGTTATATCATTGCTCCCAACGGACTGAAAGTAGGTGCCACCGTGATGAGCGGCGCCGAGGCAGCTCCCGAGGTAGGCAATGCCCTGCCTCTGCAGAACATCCCCGTAGGTACGGTGATCCACAACATCGAGTTGCGTCCCGGCCAGGGTGCCCTGCTCGTGCGCAGTGCAGGTAACTTCGCTCAGCTCACCAGCCGTGAGGGTCGTTACTGCGTGATTAAGTTGCCTTCGGGCGAGACCCGCCTGATCCTGTCGGCCTGCAAGGCTACCGTCGGCAGCGTCGGCAACAGCGATCACGCTCTGGAAAGCAGCGGTAAGGCCGGACGCAGCCGTTGGCTGGGCCGTCGTCCCCACAACCGCGGCGTTGTCATGAACCCGCACGATCACCCGATGGGTGGTGGTGAAGGCCGTCAGAGCGGTGGTCATCCCCGTTCGCGCAAGGGCCTCTACGCTAAGGGTCTCAAGACGCGCGCTCCGAAGAAGCAGTCCAACAAGTACATTATCGAGAGAGCTAACAAGAAGTAAAACACAGACTAAAGACAAATTCGTAATATGAGTCGTTCATTAAAGAAAGGTCCGTATATTGAGGTGAGTCTTGAGAAGAAGATTCTGGCCATGAATGAGAGTGGCAAGAAGACCGTAGTCAAGACTTGGTCTCGTGCTTCTATGATCTCTCCCGACTTTGTGGGACACACAGTAGGAGTTCACAACGGCAACAAGTTTATTCCTGTCTACATCACTGAGAACATGGTAGGCCACAAGCTGGGTGAGTTTGCTCCCACCCGCAAGTTCGGCGGCCATGCAGGTCAGAAGAAGAAGTAAGGATAGGAAAGTCCAAACTTAAAAAAAGAGAAATACAATAATGGGAAAAAGAAAGAAATTAGCAGCTGACGCACGTAAAGAGGCTCGTAAGGCAATGAGCTTCGCGAAGGCTCAGAATGTGCCCTCTTCTCCCCGCAAGATGCGATATGTTGTGGACTTGGTTCGCGGCATGGAAGTGAATCGTGCTCTCGGCACGCTGAAGTTCTGTGCCAAGGCTGCCAGCGCTGACGTAGAGAAAGTTTTGCGCAGTGCCATTGCCAACTGGGAGCAGAAGAACGAGCGTAAGGCAGAGGACGGTGAACTGTACATCACCAAGATTTTTGTTGACGAGGGTGCCACCCTCAAGCGTATGAGACCCGCTCCTCAGGGCCGTGGCTACAGAATCCGCAAGCGTTCTAACCACGTCACACTTTACGTTGACACTAAGAAAGATTAAAGACATGGGACAAAAAGTTAATCCGATAAGCAACCGTTTGGGTATCGTCCGCGGTTGGGACTCCAACTGGTTCGGTGGCAAGAACTATGGCGACACCATCCTCGAGGACTCTAAGATCCGTAAGTATCTTATGGCCCGTCTGGGTGATGCCAGCATCAGCCGCATTGTCATCGAGCGCACGCTGAAGATGGTGACCATCACCGTTTGTTCGGCTCGTCCCGGTCTGATCATCGGCCGTGGCGGTGAGAATGTAGACAAGCTCAAGGAAGAGCTCAAGAAGATTACGGACAAGGACGTTCAGATCAACATCTTTGAGGTGAAGCGTCCCGAGTTGGATGCCAACATCGTAGGCAACAACATCGCCCGTCAGGTGGAAGGCAAGATTGCCTACCGTCGTGCCATCAAGATGGCTATTGCCAACACGATGCGCGCCGGTGCCGAAGGCATCAAGGTGCAGATCAGCGGCCGTCTGAACGGCGCCGAGATCGCCCGCAGCGAGATGTTCAAGGAGGGTCGTACTCCCCTGCACACGCTGCGCGCTGATATCGACTTCTGCCAGGCCGAGGCTCTGACGAAGGTCGGTCTTCTGGGCATCAAGGTGTGGATCTGCCGTGGCGAGGTTTACGGCAAGAAGGACCTGACCCCCAACTTCCAGCAGCAGAAGGAGAGCAGCCGCGGCGGCTTCAACCGCGAGGGCGGCGATCGCAGAGGTTTCCGTCGCAACAAGAAGGGCGGCAATCGTTAAACACTAATCTGTAAAGTACAAAAAAGTCATGTTACAGCCCAAAAGAACTAAATACAGAAGGCCGCAAAAAGGTCGCTGCAAGGGTAACGCCATGCGCGGCAACCAGCTGGCTTTCGGCTCCTTTGGTATCAAGTCGCTTGATACGCATTGGATCACGGCCCGTCAGATTGAGGCAGCGCGTATCGCGATGACCCGCTATATGCAGCGTGAAGGTCAGAGCTGGATCCGCATCTTCCCCGACAAGCCTATCACCAAGAAGCCCGCTGACGTGCGAATGGGTAAAGGTAAGGGTGATCCCGTAGGTTACGTGTTCCCCATCACTCCCGGTCGCATCATCTTCGAGATTGAGGGTGTGAGCTACGAGGTGGCCAAGGAGGCTCTCCGTCTGGCCGCTCAGAAGTTGCCCGTGACCACCAAGTTTATTGTTAGACGTGATTACGATAAGAACGCATAAAGATGAAGACAGTTGAAATCAAAGAGATGTCGGCTCAGGATTTGGCTGAGCGCATCCAGGCAGAGATGGCGAGTTACAATCAGATGAAACTCAACCACGCTGTTGCTCCCTTGGAGAACAACTCTCAGATCAAAGCCGCTCGTCGTAACATCGCCCGCATGAAGACGGTGCTCCGCCAGAAAGAGTTGAATAAGTAAAGAAAGGTACTTCAAGATATGGAAGCAAGAAATTTGAGAAAAACCCGTACGGGTGTCGTAGTGAGCGACAAGATGGACAAGACCATCGTCGTTGCTGCCAAGTTCAAGGAGAAGCACCCCATCTATGGTAAGTTCGTTGCTAAGACAAAGAAGTACCATGCTCACGATGAGAAGAACGATTGCCACAAGGGCGACACCGTGCTCATCATGGAGACTCGTCCCTTGAGCAAGACGAAGAGATGGAGAGTAGTAGAAATTGTAGAAAGAGCTAAGTAAAAATGATACAAGCAGAATCTAGATTGGTCGTAGCAGACAACAGCGGAGCCAAGGAAGCTTTGTGCATTCGCGTGTTGGGCGGCACACGTCGTCGCTACGCCTCTGTTGGTGATGTGATTGTCGTGTCTGTCAAGAGCGCCATCCCCACCAGTGATGTCAAGAAAGGTGCCGTATCAAAGGCCCTGATCGTACGTACGAAGAAGGAAGTCCGCCGTCCCGACGGTTCCTATATCCGCTTCGACGACAACGCCTGTGTTCTTCTGAACAACGCCGGCGAGTTGCGCGGAAGCCGTATTTTCGGTCCTGTTGCCCGTGAGCTTCGTGCCACCAACATGAAGGTCGTATCTTTGGCACCCGAGGTTCTTTAATCTGTCCTAAAGAAAAGAAAAGAACATGAGTAAATTGCATATTAAGAAAGGCGACATGGTTATCGTCAACTCTGGAGAGTCCAAGGGTCAGAGCGGTAAGGTGTTGAAGGTGTTCGTGAAAGAACAGCGTGCCTTGGTTGAAGGTGTCAACAAGGTGAAGAAGAGCCAGAAGCCCAGTGCCAAGAACCCTCAGGGCGGCATCGTGGAGATGGAGGCTCCCATCCAGATTTCGAATCTGAACCCCGTTGATCCCAAGACCGGTAAGGCTACCCGCATCGGTAGAAAGTTGAACGCAGAGGGCAAGTTGGTCCGTTATGCTAAAAAGTCAGGAGAGGAGATTTAAGATATGGCAAATACAGCAAGTCTGAAGCAAGAATACAAGGAGCAGATTGCACCTGCTCTGATGAAGCAGTTCGGCTATTCCTCTGCCATGCAGATTCCCGTCCTGAAGAAGATCGTGATCAATCAGGGTCTGGGCATGGCAACGGCCGACAAGAAGATCATCGAAGTGGCTGTGAACGAAATCACCGCCATCACCGGCCAGAAGGCTGTGGCCACCGTCAGCAAGAAGGACGTGGCTCAGTTCAAGCTGCGTAAGAAGATGCCCATCGGCGTGATGGTCACCCTGCGTCGTGAGCGCATGTATGAATTCCTGGAGAAGCTCGTGAAGGTGGCTCTGCCCCGTATCCGCGACTTCAAGGGCATTCAGAGCAAGTTCGACGGCCGCGGCAACTACACCCTGGGTATCGAGGAGCAGATTATCTTCCCCGAAATCAACATCGATGCTATCGACCGCATCCTGGGTATGAACATCACCTTCGTGACCACCGCCAAGACGGACGAAGAGGGTTATGCCCTGTTGAAGGGTTTTGGTCTTCCTTTTAAGAACGCTAAAAACTAAGCAATAAGTATGGCAAAAGAATCTATGAAGGCGCGTGAGGTAAAGCGTGCTAAGATGGTAGCCCAGTATGCTGAGAAGCGTGCTGCACTGAAGAAGATTGTCAACGATCCCAATTCGGATCCCGCCGCCGCTTACGAGGCTGCGCAGAAGCTTCAGTCCATTCCCCGTAATGCGAACCCCATCCGTCTGCACAACCGTTGCAAGATCACGGGTCGTCCCAAGGGCTACATCCGCTTGTTCGGCCTCAGCCGTATCCAGTTCCGCGAGATGGCATCTCAGGGCTTGATTCCCGGCGTGAAGAAGGCCAGTTGGTAATTAGCGTTCCAGCGAGAAGAAATTGAGTTTTTAATATTGTCGGGGAGTCCCGATCAATTAAACAAAAAAAAGAATATGACAGATCCTATTGCAGATTATTTGACTCGTCTGCGCAACGCCATCCAGGCTAAACACAGGGTGGTGGAATGCCCTGCGTCAAATTTGAAGAAGGAGATCACCAAGATCCTCTTCGAGAAAGGTTATATCCTGAACTACAAGTTCGTCGAGGACGGACCTCAGGGTACCATTAAGATTGCACTCAAGTACGACAACGAGACCCGTAAGAATGCAATCCAGAAGCTGATTCGTGTATCCAAGCCCGGTATGCGTAAGTACACCGGCTACAAGGATATGCCCAGAGTTATTAACGGACTTGGTGTCGCTCTGATTTCCACGTCCAAGGGTGTGATGACGAACAAGGAAGCTGCCGAAGAGAAGATCGGAGGCGAGGTTCTTTGCTACGTATATTAATGATAGGAGGAACACGAAATGTCTAGAATAGGTAAATTGCCCATCAGCATTCCCGCCGGTGTTACCGTTACGGTCAGCGCGGACAATGTGGTTACCGTGAAAGGTAAGAAAGGTGAACTGACCCAGGCTGTGAACCCCGCTATCAAGGTCAATGTGAGTGAGAAAGAGGTAACGTTTGAGATTGACGAGAAGGCCGACATCGACGTAAAGCAGAAGCAGGCTTTCCACGGTCTCTACCGTTCTCTTGTACATAATATGGTCGTAGGTGTCAGCGAAGGCTACAAGAAGGAGCTTGAGTTGGTCGGTGTGGGTTACCGCGCCAGCAACCAGGGCAACATCATTGAGTTCTCGCTGGGTTACACCCACAGCATCTTCATCCAGCTGCCCCCTGAGGTAAAGGTGGAGACCAAGAGTGAAAGAAACCAGAATCCTCTGGTCATTCTCGAGAGCTGCGACAAGCAGTTGCTGGGTCAGATTTGTGCCAAGATTCGTTCGTTCCGTAAGCCTGAGCCTTACAAGGGCAAGGGTATTCTGTTCGTAGGTGAACAGATCCGTAGGAAGTCTGGTAAGTCTGCTGGTGCTAAGTAACCGTTAAAAGAAGAAAGATTATGACTACAAAATTGGAAAGACGAATCAAGATTAAATACAGAGTTCGCAATAAGATTTCCGGCACTGCAGAGCGTCCCCGTATGAGCGTGTTCCGCAGCAACAAGCAAATCTATGTGCAGGTGATCAACGACGTGACCGGCGCTACCATCGTTTCCGCTTCCAGCCTCGGTCTGGAGGCATGCCCCAAGAAGGAGCAGGCTGCCAAGGTCGGTGAGCTGGTTGCCAAGAAGGCCCTTGAGGCAGGTATCACCACTGTGGTGTTCGACCGCAACGGTTATCTGTATCACGGCAGAGTGAAGGAAGTGGCTGATGCTGCACGTAATGGTGGACTTAAATTCTGATGAATTATGGCAATTAAGAATATCAATATCAACAGCGAGGAATTGAAGGATCGCCTGGTCGCCATCAACCGTGTGACCAAGGTGACCAAGGGTGGTCGTACCTTCACATTCGCCGCTATCGTCGTTGTAGGTAACGAAAATGGCGTTATCGGCTGGGGCCTGGGCAAGGCAGGTGAAGTGACTGCTGCCATTGCCAAGGGTGTTGAAGCCGCCAAGAAGAATCTGGTGAAGGTGCCCGTGCTTAAGGGTACCGTACCTCACGAGGCTGCTGCCAAGTTCGGTGGTGCCGACGTGCTCATCATGCCTGCCAGCACCGGTACCGGTGTGGTTGCCGGCGGCGCTATGCGTGCCGTACTCGAGAGCGTAGGTGTGAAGGACTGTCTGGCCAAGAGTAAGGGCAGCTCCAACCCTCACAACCTGGTGAAGGCCACCATCGCCGCTCTGGCTTCGATGCGTGACGCCCGTCAGGTTGCCCAGATGCGCGGTGTGAGCATGGACAAAGTATTCAACGGTTAAACATCTTAAAGGAGAATAAGTATCATGGCAACGATTAAAGTACAGCAAGTAAAGAGCCGTATCCACGCTCCTAAGAGACAGAAGGCCACCTTGGATACCATGGGCCTGAGAAAGCTCAACCAGGTCGTTGAGTTGGAGGACAACGCTTCCAACCGCGGTCTCATCCAGACCGTACACCACTTGGTGAAAGTGCTCGACTAAACAATTGAAGTGTAATTCAAAAAAGTACATTCGATATGAAATTAAATAATCTCAAACCCGCAGCAGGTTCCACTCACTCTCGCCGTCGTCTCGGACGCGGTCCCGGCAGTGGTCTCGGTGGCACTTCCACCCGTGGTCACAAGGGTGCAAAGGCTCGTTCCGGTTATAAGAACAAGATCGGCTTCGAAGGTGGTCAGATGCCTCTGCAGCGCCGACTCCCGAAGTTTGGTTTTAAGAACGTGAACCATGTAGAGTATCAGGCCGTGAATCTCGCCACTCTTCAGGCTATGGCCGAGAAGGGCGCCACGAAGATCGGTTTGGAGGAGTTCGTTAAGGCTGGCATCTCCAAGAAGGGCCAGTTGGTCAAGGTTTTGGGTAACGGCAAGCTCACTGCCAAGTTGGAGGTTTCTGCCAACGCATTCTCCAAGAGTGCAGAGGAAGGCATTACCGCTGCAGGCGGCACCGTCACCAAGCTCTAAAGACAATGAAAAAATTCTTTGAAACCTTAAAGAATATTTGGAGTGTTGAGGATTTGCGCACGCGAATCCTCATCACCCTGGGTTTCGCTGCGATGTACCGTTTCGGTTCGTTCGTTGTGCTCCCCGGCGTCAACCCTGAGGCTCTGTCCGCTCTGCGTGAGCAGACCAGCACGGGTTTGATGTCGCTGCTGAACATGTTCTCCGGCGGTGCATTCTCCAACGCTTCTATCTTTGCGCTGGGTATCATGCCTTACATCTCGGCATCCATCGTGATTCAGCTCTTTGCTTTCGTTGTGCCTTACTTCCAGAAGATGCAGCGCGAGGGCGAGAGCGGTCGCCGCAAGATGAATCAGTACACGCGTTACCTGACCATTCTCATCCTCCTGTTCCAGGCACCGGGTTATCTGGTGTACACCTTCAAGGGTCTGGCCGTAGGAGCATTGCAGGTGGACTGGACGCTGTTCCTGATTTCAAGCACGATTATCCTTGCAGCCGGTTCGATGTTCATCCTCTGGCTCGGTGAGCGCATCACCGACAAGGGTATCGGCAACGGTGTTTCGCTGATCATTATGTTGGGTATCATCGCACGTCTGCCTCAGGCATTCTCTCAGGAGTTCGTCAACCGTCTGAACAACCTCAACGGTGGCGGTATGATTATGTTCGCCATTGAGCTGATTTTGCTTCTGGTGGTCATTTGTGCCGCAATCCTTTTGGTGCAGGGCACGCGCAAGATTCCCGTGCAGTATGCCAAGCGCATGATGGGCGGCCAGCAGGTCGGCGGCGTACGTCAGTATATCCCCCTGAAGGTGTTTGCTGCCAACGTGATGCCGATCATCTTTGCCCAGGCCATTATGTTCATCCCCATCACGCTGCTCAATATGGTGGCAGGCGGTGAGCATCCCAGTGCCGTGTTGATTATGTTGAGTGACCACACGAGTGTGGCCTACAATGTGGTGTTTGCGCTGCTGATTGTAGCCTTTACGTATTTCTATACGGCCATCACGCTCAATCCGACACAGATGGCTGAGGACATGAAGCGCAACAACGGCTTTATCCCCGGCGTACGTCCCGGTCGTGACACAGCGGAATTCATTGACCAAATCACGTCTCATATCACCCTCCCGGGTTCACTCTTCCTGGCTGCCATCGCCTGTATGCCCGCTTTTGCAGGCCTGCTGAACGTGACGCCTGAGTTCGCCCAGTTCTTCGGCGGTACCAGCCTGTTGATCTTGGTGGGTGTAGTGTTGGATACATTGCAGCAGATAGAGAGTCATCTCTTGATGCGTCACTATGACGGTCTTCTTTCCAGTGGTCGCATCCACGGAAGAAACGGAATGTCCTAAGAGTCCACAGAAACTGTCTCTATGATATTTCTAAAGACTGAGGACGAAATTGACTTGATGAGAGCCGCCAATCAGTTGGTTGCGAAGACTCTGACAGAGGTCGGAAAGATCGTGGCTCCGGGTGTGACAACCCGACAACTGGACAAGGTGGCAGAGGAATACATCCGCGACAATGGCGGAGAGCCGACCTTCCTGGGATTCCCCAATCCTAACGGAGGTCCTTTTCCCGCCAGCATCTGCACATCGGTGAATAATCAGGTGGTGCACGGTATCCCTTCTGACGAGCCGCTCAAAGAGGGCGACATCGTTTCGGTGGATTGCGGCGCGTTGCTTGACGGTTTCAACGGCGACTCCTGTTACACGTTCCGTGTGGGGGAGGTGAGCGAAGAGACCAACCGATTGCTCAAGATTACCAAAGAGGCTCTTTACCTCGGTATTGAGGCGGCTCGTGTCGGACGCCGTATCGGCGATATCGGCTACGCCGTGCAGCAGTATGTCGAGAGTAACGGTTGTGGCGTCGTCCGGGAGTTCGTCGGTCACGGCATCGGTCGTGACATGCACGAAGAGCCCCAGGTGCCCAACTACGGCAAGCGCGGCGACGGCAAGATGATCAAAAACGGTCTCTGCATCGCCATCGAGCCCATGATTGTCAGCGGAAGCCCTCAGGTGTGGATGATGCCGGACAAGTGGACCATCGTGACACGCGACGGCAGCATGGCAGCTCACTACGAGCACACCATCGCCATTCATCAGGGACGCACGGAGATTCTTTCCTCTTTTGAAGAAATAGAAAAAATAGAGAACCAATATTGATTAAAAGTTAAATGGCAAAACAGGCAGTTATAGAACAAGATGGAGTGATTTTGGAGTCTCTTTCCAATGCGATGTTTCGCGTGGAGTTGGAGATCGGAGCCAAGATTATATGCAATATCTCTGGAAAGATGCGCATGCATTACATCAAGATTCTACCTGGTGACAAGGTCAAAGTGGAGATGAGTCCCTATGATCTTACGAAAGGCCGTATAGTGTTCAGATATAAATAAGTAAGATTAGAATATGAAAACACGAGCTTCATTAAAGAAACGCACTCCCGAGTGCAAGATTGTCCGCAGAAAGGGCCGTCTCTATGTGATTAACAAGAAGAACCCTAAGTACAAGATGCGTCAGGGTTAACATTCGCAACCAAACAGAATAATACAAGTATATGGCAATAAGAATTGTTGGTGTTGATTTACCTCAGAACAAGAGAGGTGAAATCGCGTTGACCTATGTTTACGGCATTGGTCGCAGTAGCTCAGCAAAGATTTTGGAAAAGGCCGGTGTGGACAAGGACAAGAAAGTCTGCGACTGGACTGATGAAGAGGCCGGTAAGATCCGTGAGGTGATTGCCGCTGAGTGCAAGGTGGAGGGTGATCTTCGTAGTGAGATCGCGATGAACATCAAGCGCCTGATGGATATCGGCTGCTATCGTGGTGTGCGTCATCGTAACGGTTTGCCTGTTCGTGGCCAAAGCACTAAGAACAACGCCCGTACACGTAAGGGTAAGAAGAAGACCGTTGCCAACAAGAAGAAGGCTACGAAGTAATTAGCGCAAACAAACAGTAACAGATAAGCAATATGGCAAAGAAAGCAGTTGCAACAAAGAAAAGAACAGTGAAGGTTGACGCTATGGGTCAGCTCCATGTTCACAGTTCCTTTAACAATATTATCGTGTCTTTGGCCAATAGTGAGGGCCAGGTGATTTCTTGGTCGTCCGCCGGCAAGATGGGCTTCCGTGGCAGTAAGAAGAACACTCCTTACGCCGCCCAGATGGCAGCACAGGACTGTGCAAAGACCGCTTATGACTTGGGTCTGCGCAAGGTGAAGGCTTATGTCAAGGGTCCCGGCAACGGTCGTGAGAGTGCCATCCGTACCTGCCACGGTGCAGGTATCGAGGTAGTGGAGATTATCGATGTGACTCCGATTCCCCACAACGGTTGCCGTCCTCCCAAGAGAAGAAGAGTCTAAGCTAACCCAATAACAAAGAATAATTATGGCAAGATATATTGGACCCAAGTCAAGAATTGCTCGTCGTTTCGGCGAGGCCATCTTTGGTGCAGACAAAGTATTAGCAAAGCGCAATTTCCCTCCCGGCCAGCACGGTAACAACCGTCGTCGCAAGACCTCTGAGTATGGCATCATGCTCGCCGAGAAGCAGAAGGCCAAGTACACCTACGGCGTTCTGGAGAAGCAGTTCCGCAACATGTTCGAGAAGGCCGCCCGTACCAGCGGTATCACCGGTGAGATTCTGTTGCAGAACCTGGAGTGCCGTCTCGACAACATCGTGTTCCGTCTGGGTATCGCTCCCACTCGTGCTGCTGCCCGTCAGCTCGTCAACCACAAGCATATCACCGTTGACGGCAAGGTGGTAGGTATTGCCTCTTATGCAGTAAAGCCCGGTCAGATCGTCGGCGTGCGTGAGCGTGCCAAGTCACTGGAGGTGATTGCTGCTGCTTTGGCAGGTTTCAACCACGCCAAGTATCCTTGGTTGGAGTGGGATGAGAGCAAGAAGGCCGGTAAGCTGTTGCACCGTCCCGACCGCGCAGACATCCCCGAGAATATCAAGGAGCAGTTGATCGTTGAGTTGTACTCTAAATAATAAATAAAACATATAGAATGGCGATTTTAGCATTTCAGAAACCTGATAAGGTTATAATGTTGGAGGCGGACGATTTCGTCGGCAAGTTCGAGTTTCGTCCTCTGGAAGGTGGCTTCGGTACTACCATTGGTAATGCTCTTCGCCGCATTCTCCTCTCGTCTCTGGACGGTTACGCAATCAACACCATCTCCATCGAAGGAGTTGAGCATGAGTTTGCTTCTATTCAGGGCGTCAAGGAGGATGTCACCAACATTATTCTCAACTTGAAGCAAGTGCGCTTCAAGCGGTTGGTGGATGATTACGATACAGAGAAGGTAACCCTCAAGGTTGAGGGCGTAACGGAGTTTAAAGCCGGTGATTTGAACAAGGTGTTGACCAGCTTCGAGGTGCTTAACCCCGATTTGGTGATTTGCCATCTTGAGAGCCGTGCTTCGATGACCATCACCATCAGTGTGAATAAGGGCCGCGGCTATGTTCCTGCAGAGGAGAACCGCGAGTTCTGCACCGATGTCAATGTCATCCCCATTGACTCTATCTACACCCCCATCCGCAACGTCAAGTATTCTGTTGAGAACTTCCGTGTGGAGCAGAAGACGGACTACGAGAAGTTGATTATCGAAATCACCACAGACGGTTCCATTCACCCCAAAGACGCATTGAAAGAGGCTGCCCGCATCCTGATCCATCACTTCATGCTCTTCTCCGACGAGAAGATCACGCTGGACAACATGGACGGTGAGGGCGTTGAGGAATTCGATGAAGAGATGTTGCACATGCGCCAGAAGCTCAAGACCCGTCTTGTCGATCTGGATCTCTCTGTTCGTGCCCTCAACTGTCTTAAGGCTGCCAACGTTGAGACGCTCGGCGACTTGGTTCAGTACAACAAGACCGACCTCCTGAAGTTCCGCAACTTTGGTAAGAAATCGCTCACGGAGCTTGATGATTTGCTCGAGAGTAAGAATCTGTCGTTTGGAACGGATATCAAAAAGTATAAACTGGATAAAGATTAAGAAGTCCTATGAGACACAATAAGAAATTCAACCATTTGGGTCGTACTGCATCCCACAGAGCTGCCATGCTGAGCAACATGGCCGTAAGTCTGATCATGCACAAAAGAATCACTACGACCCTGGCTAAGGCCAAAGCGCTCAAGAAGTATGTGGAGCCTATGATTACCCGCTCCAAGGAGGACACCACCAATGCACGCCGCGTTGTCTTCAGCAAGCTGCAGGACAAGGCTGCCATCACGGAGCTGTTCTCTACCATCAGTGCCAAGGTGGGTGATCGTCAGGGCGGTTATACCCGCATCATCAAGACCGGTTTCCGCGCCAGTGACAACGCTCCCATGTGCTTCATTGAACTCGTGGACTTCGATGAGAACATGGCCAAGACTGCCAAGAAGGCCAAGCGCACTCGCCGCAGCGGCAAGAAGAGCGCTGAGGTTCCCGCAGCTGAGGCTCCCGTAGCTGAAGCTCCAGCCGCAGAGGAGGCTGCTCCTGCAGAGGCAGCCGCACCTGCAGCCGAGTAAATTCGCAGTAGGAAACGATAAATTCCCTTCATCCTTACGGATGAGGGGATTTTTTTTGTTTGTTTCGGACTGCCTTTTGCGAAAAATTCGTATCTTTGTGCGCGAAAATATATTTGAAATATGACAAGTACAATAAAAGTGCTGGTTGTTGCCGCTTTGGCGTTTGTTCTGGCTTCATGCGGCAATGGGAAAGTGTCCGAAGAATCTGTGGCTACCGTGCGTTTGGATACCGTCCAAATGACCAGTGCCGGTGCCGTGCTCCAGTTTCCAGGCCGTGTTGTCGCCAGCGATGACGCCAGCCTGAGTTTTAAGGTGGCTGGCACAATTGCCCGCATTTACAAGGAGGAGGGTGAAAGGGTGCAGGCCGGACAACTCGTAGCCGAGCTGGATGCTACGGATTACAAGGTGCAGCTGGCAGCTACGGAGGCGGAATACGCCCGCGTCAAGGCAGAGACTGATCGCATCACGGCCCTCTACAACGAGGGCGCCGCAACGGCCAGCAACTACGACAAGGCACGCTTCGGCCTGCAGCAAATCGAGGCCAAGTTGAAGAATCATCGCGATCAGGTCGCCTATTGCAAGATCTACGCTCCGTTCTCCGGTGCTGTTCAGACCCGTTTTTTTCACGAGGGCGAGAATGTCGGCGCCGGGATGCCGGTCCTTTCCGTGGTTTCTTCTGCCAATCCCGAAATTGAAATCAATCTGCCGGCGTCGAGTTACTTGCGCCGTGCTTCGTTTGTGCGCTACAACGCTCTCTTCGACGTGCTCCCCGGCGCCGTCGTTCCACTGAAGTTTATCAGTGTGATGGCTAAGGCCAACGCCAACCAGCTCTATACGATGCGCCTGAAGATTGAAGGCGACACCAAGGGGATTGCTCCCGGCATGTCGGCCTGGGTGAGCGTCCTGGCTGCGGACTCCGCCTCTCACATGGAGGTGCGTGTACCCTCGACCTCTCTCGTTGAGGACAAGGGTGAGAGTTTCGTTTATCTCTACGACGAACAGAGCCAGACCGTGCGTCGCTGCCATGTGAAGGTGGTGCGCCTGCACACCGACGGCACCGCAGTGGTCGACGGTGCGCTCTCTCCGGGCAATATCGTTGTCAGCACCGGTGCCAACCACATCAAGTCGGGCGACCGTGTGACGCCGCTTCCTCCCGTAAGTGAAACCAATGTAGGAGGTCTGTTATGATCGATTTCGGCAAATGGGCCTTTACGAATAAGCTCCTGGTCCACTTCATGGTGTTCGTCTTGGTGGCCGGAGGTATCTTCTCCATCTATCGGATGCCTAAGCTGGAGGACCCCGAGGTGAAGGTGAAGATGGCGATGATCGTCACCACCTATCCCGGTGCGTCAGCGCATCAGGTGGAGATGGAGGTGACGGATGTCTTGGAGAAGAGCATCCGCACGATGGGCGACCTCGACAACATCGAGTCCAGCAGTTTCAACGACCTGAGCATCATTCAGGTTGAGCTGCGCTCGACCATCCCCAACGAGGAGGTGGAGCAGTGTTGGGACCGCCTTCGTCGCAAGGTGTACGATGCCCAGGCGCATCTGCCCTCTGGTGCCGCCGTTTCCGTCACCAGAGACGACTTCTCCGCCGTTTACGGCATGTTCTACGCCCTGACCGCCGACGGACTCTCGGAGCGCGAGTTACTGAAGTACAGCGATCTGTTGCGCAACGAAATCTGCAGTTTGGACGACATCGAGCGGGTTGAGGTCTACGGCGCCCAGCACGAGTGCATCGAGATTCGCCTTCTTCAGGACAAACTCTCCGCCCTGGGTGTGTCGGCAGCAGAGGTGCTTTCGACGCTCAACGGCCAGAACAAAACTTCTTACGCCGGCTATTACGACAACGGCGACCAGCGTGTGCGTGTCACTGTGACGGACAAGTTCCAGACCGTGCGCGACATCCGCCGCATGCTCATCCAGGGCCATGAGATGGATCAGCTGCGCATCTCGGACATTGCCGAGGTGGAGAAGAGCATCGAGAAACCGGTGCGTAACGCCATGACCTACGACGGACAGCGTGCCCTAGGCATTCTGGTGTCCGCTTCCTCCAAGGCCGACATCACCAAGGTGGGTGCCGCTGTCGAGCAGCGCCTCGAGGAGTTGCGTGCCACGCGTTTCCCCACCGGCGTTGAGGTGCACAAGGTGTTCTATCAGCCGGAGCGCGTCGTCGATTCGCTTGGCACCTTCGTGATGAACCTCATCGAGAGTGTGGTGATTGTGGTGGTCATCCTGATGTTCTTCATGGGCATCAAGAGCGGTATTATCATCGGCACCTCGCTCTGCGTCATCGTTATCGGCAGCTTCCTGCTTCTGGGCTTCATGGAGGGCACGATGCAGCGCGTCTCCCTCGCCGCTTTCATCCTGGCAATGGGTATGCTGGTGGACAATGCCATCGTGATCATCGACGGCATCCTGGTGGATATGAACAACCCCAAAAAGTCCCGTCTGGCCGCCATGACGGACATCGGCAAGCGTACGGCGATGCCTCTGCTCGGCGCCACGGTGATTGCGATTCTGTCGTTCTATCCCATCTTCCTTTCGCCCGATACGGCCGGCATCTACGTGCGCGACCTCTTCATCATCCTGGCCGTGTCGCTCCTCTTGAGTTGGATTCTGGCTCTGGTCCACGTGCCGCTTATGGCGCACCGCATGTTCAAGTTGGCTCCCGTGAGCGAAGAAGCGTCTTCTGCCGAGGTCAATCCCTACAGCGGCAAGGTTTACCGGCTGCAGCGCCGTTTGATGCATTTCTGCCTTTACCACCGCCGCACGATGGTGGTTGTGATGACGGTGCTGGTGGTGCTCGCTGCCGTGGGCTATCCCTACATGCGTCAGGGCTTCTTCCCCGATATGGTCTATGACCAGTGCTACCTGGAATACAAGCTTCCTGAGGGCGCCAATTCCACTCAGGTGGAGAAGGACCTCAAGCGGATGCAGGCCTACCTGCGCGAGCACTATCCCGTGAAGCACATCACGGCGAGCATCGGCGCCACGCCCGGGCGCTATAATCTGGTGCGCACGGTGGCCACGCCTTCTTTGGCCTATGGTGAGCTGATTATCGACTTCGAGAGTCCGGAGAAGCTGGTGGAGAATCTGGAGGACATTCAGAGCTATCTCAACCGCGAGTTCCCTCAGGCTTACGCCAAGATCAAGCTCTACAACCTGATGTTCAAGAAGTACCCCATCGAGGTGCAGTTTGCCGGCCCCGATCCTGCCGTGCTCCATCAGCTGGCCGACAGTGCCCGCGCGATCATGGAGCAGAGCGGCAAGGTGCGTCTCATTACGGAAAACTGGGAGCCCAAGGTGCCCTTCATCTCTGTGGACTACGATCAGGAGGCGGCCCGCACCATCGGCCTCTCGCGCAGCGACCTCTCGCTCTCTCTGATGACGGCGGGCGGTGGCATTCCCGTGGGCAATTTCTACGATGGAATCTACAGTAACAACATTTATGCCAAGCTCATCGACGAGCATGGTAACAATATCGACGACCTTCAGAACATGCAGGTCTTCTCGCTCATGCCTTCGATTGCCGGGCTTTTGAACGAGGAGAATCTGGCCCGCCTTCGCAGCGGAAAGCTTGACAAGACGAAACTTTTGCAGAGCGTCATCGCCACCACGCCTTTGCGCCAGGTGACGCGCTCCGTGGACGTGCGTTGGGAGGACCCCATCGTGCCGCGCTACAACGGTGTGCGTCAGCACCGTGTGCAGTGCACGCCGGAGATCGGTCTGGAGACGGAGCGCACACGTAAGGCCATCGCTGCCAAGATTGACCAAATTCCTCTTCCCCCGGGCTACACTCGCATGTGGATGGGTGAGAAGCAGGCCAGCGACCGCTCCATGAAGTACCTCTTCCAGAACTTTCCCATGGCCATCATCATGATGGTTGCCATCCTGATCATGCTCTTCGGTGACGCCAAGAAGCCGGCCATCATCTTCAGTACCATCCCTCTGGTTTTCGTTGGCGTCGTGGCTACGATGCTTGCCTCGGGAATGACCTTCACCTTCTGCGCCATCGTCGGCGCGCTGGGTCTGATCGGCATGGTGGTGAAGAACGGCATCGTCTTGATGGACGAGATTGACCTGCAGCTTTCTGAGGGTAAAACCCCGATGGATGCGCTTGTTCTGGCCGCTCAATCGCGTCTGCGTCCCGTGATGATGGCTTCCCTCACCACAATATTGGGTATGATTCCGCTGCTTACCGATGCTATGTTCGGCAGTATGGCTGTCACTATCATGGGCGGCCTGCTTTTCGGCACGTTCATTACCCTCATCTTTGTTCCCGTACTCTATGCAATGTTCTTTGACGTCAAACCAGAATAATACTATGAAAAAGTTGTTATTTCCCGTTTTTATCGCGTTATCTCTACCTCTTTTTGCTCAGGACGAGGTGCAGGTGCTCTCCATCGAGCAGTGCCGCGAACTGGCTTTGCAACACAATAAGACACTCCAGTCGGCAGCGCTCGGCACGGAGGCCGCCCGCTACACCAAGCGGGCCACGTTGGGTTTATTCTTCCCGAACATCTCTCTGACCGGTATGGCCGGCTATTCCAACACCGACGGTTCGCTCGGCATGAATGTCCGCCAGACGGCGGCCGGTATGCTCTCCACCGTCATGCCGGGTCTTCCGTCCCCGATACAGGCGCAGCTGAAGCAGTTGGCTCCCGGCGTGCTCAACACGCTGCCGACGAACCAGTCCATTCTGGAGTATGAGCTGGGCTGGATGTACACCGGCGGCGTGATGCTGCGTCAGCCCATCTTTATGGGTGGCAAGATTATTGCCGGCTACAAGATGTCGAAGCTCGCTCTCGAGGCTTCCCGCCAGAATGAGCGCAAGACGCGCGCCGAGGTGATTGAGGAGGCTGATCAGGCTTATGCCAATGTGGTCAAGGCCACGGAGATGAAGAAGGTAGCTGAGCAGTATCTGGTGCTGCTCAAGCAGCTCGACAGCAATGTGGAGAGTGCCGTGCGTAACGGCGTGAAGCTGCAGAACGACCGTCTTAAGGTGCAGGTGAAGCTCGACGAGGTGCAGCTGCAGCTGACGCAGGCCGAAAACGCCATCCGTCTGGCCACGATGAACCTCTGTCATGTCACGGGAATGCCGCTTTCATCGCGTGTTTCTGTTTCTTCAGAGTATCCGCGTGTGGACGATGCCGCCCTGCTTAGCGGCAGCAGCGACGTCACCTCGCGTCCGGAGTATGCCATGCTCGAGGCGCAGGCTCAGGTGGCCCGTCAGGAGGTCAATGTCTCGCGTGCGGCCTGGTTGCCTCAGTTGGGTCTTCTGGCCTACTACGGCTACACAAGCGGTGTGAAGATCAACGGTCGTAAACTCCTGGATAGCTGGGGCTTCGCCGGCGGTGTGACGCTCTCTGTGCCCATTTTCCACTTCGGTGCCGACTATTTCAAGACCAAGGCGGCCAAGGTCAAGGCGCAGCAGGTCGAACTGGATCGCGAGAACTATGTCGAGCTGATGCAGCTTCAGTTGGCCAAGGAGGGCAACAACCTGGAGGAGAGCGCCCAGGAGGTGGCTTTGACGGAGAAGGGCCTGGAGCAGGCCACGCTCAACCGCGAGCTCTCGGAGAAGCAGTATAAGGCAGGCACGGAGACGCTTTCCGACCTCTTGGAGGCTCAGGCGCTCTGGCAGCAGGCCTGGCAGCGCCGCATAGAGGCGCAGTTCCGCCGCTACCTGGCTTCCGTGGCCTATCTCAAGGCCGCAGGCCGCCTGGTGGAGGAGTAGGGGGAGACAGATGACACGAGAAGAAGCGGTATATGCATACCTCAGGGAGCACGGGATAGAATACACCTGTTACAGCCACCCCGAGGGCAAGACCATTGAGGAGGCGAAGAGATGGTGGCACGACGACGGGTCGGTGCATTGCAAGAATATCTTCATGCGCAACCATAAGGGCAACCAGCACTATCTGATTTGTTTCCCCTGCGACAAGGAGTTGGACATACACGAGCTTGAGGCGCGACTCAAGGCCTCCCTGCAGGCTCAGGGGCTGCCCTCGTGCGGCAAACTGTCGTTCGCCTCTGCCGAGCGCATGATGAAGTATCTCGGACTGGAGCCGGGCAGCGTGTCGCCGTTCGGGCTTATCAACGACGTGTCGGACCACGTGATCCTGTTTTTGGACCGGGAACTGCAGGAGGCTGCGAGCCTGAGCTTTCATCCCAACGACTGCCGCGGCACTGTCGTCATCGCACAGTATCAATGGCAGAAGTACCTCAGCGGCATCGGCAACGAGGTCAGGTATATTTAAGCCTCAGCTTGAATATGATTTGTTTGCGTTAGAAATTTTTACGCAAACTACTGCAGCACACCGATTGGGGGAGGTACGAAGGGCGGAATGGTGTCGGGCAGAGTGATGGGCAACAGACGCAGGGTGTCCGGCATCGGCTTGAACGGCACACGACCCTCCGTGCTGACGGAGACCTCCACGTTGGCGAATCCTTTGCGTATCATGTCCAACTCCAGTGCGGCAGCCCGAGAGAGGTCGATGATGTAGTGGGAGTAAGGCCCCCGATCGATGACTTTCACAATCACCTCCTTGCCGTTTCCGAGATTTTTCACCCTCAGCATGGTGCCGAAGGGATATTTGCGGTGTGCACAGGTCAGGCTGTCCTTGTGGTAAGGCGTGCCGCTGGCTGTGCGCCGTCCGTGAAATTTGTCGTGGTAAAACGACGCTTTACCCTTTACGGAGACTGTGCTCTGAGACAGCAGGGCCAGCGACGCAACGGCCGCCAACAACATCATCATGGTGATCCGTTTCTTCATGGTACGTCCTTTTCTGGATGCAAATATAAGATATTTTGTCAAAACGACAAAAAAAACGGCGAAAAAAATCGCGCGTAACGGCGGAGGCTGTTGTCTCCGGTTCAGTTTTTGCGCTGAAGACGGTGCATGACGATGTAGAAAGCGGGCAGCAGGAAGCAGTCGGCAGCCACCCAAGCCGAAGGGTCGCCGATGCTCACGCCGAGGAAGCCCCACAAGGGCACAATCCACAACGAGATGCCCACGCGCGCCAGCAGTTCGCTCACGCCGGAGAACATCGCCAGACGGGTGTAGCCGAGGCCCTGCAGCGAGTAGCGGTAGATGACCAGCGTGCCGAGGAAGAGGTAGCAGACGCAGGAGCAGTGGAGGAAGAGTTCAGCGCGGTCCAAAAGCCCGGTTTCAACGGCAGGAATGAAGAGCATGGCGATGTCTCGGGCGCCCCTCCACAGCAAGAGCATGGTGGCGACACCGTAGACGGCCATCATGCCCATCGCATCCCTGATGCCCCGATGAATCCGGCTGAAATAGTAGCCCCGGTTGTTGCCGTCAATCTTCACTCCGGCCAGGCGGGCCGCGCCGAGATTCTGTCCGCAGTAGGTGGCCATCGCCACACCGAGATTCTCAAAGGGGGTGATGAAAAACATCTTGATGCGCATGGCGGCGGTGAAAGCGGTGGCGCAGGCCACGCCGAGGGCGTTGTTGGCGCTCTGGAGCATGACGCTGCCGATAGCCGTGATGCTGAACTGCAGGCCCATGGGGACGCCGTGGCCCAGGAGCGTGCGCACCTCGCTGCGCTGCGGGTGGAAAGGCGCTTCGCTCCAAAGGATGGGCAGACGCTCGCGCATGTAGCGCCAGCAGAGCACGATGCAGATAAGTTGGGAGAGGGCCGTGGCCCAAGCGGCGCCGTCCGTATCCATGCGGAACACGGCGATGAAAAGCACGTCGAAGATGATGTTGAGCACGGCCGAGAGCAGCATGTAGAAGAAGGGCGTCTTCGAGTTGCCGAGCGCACGGATGATGGAGGCTTCCAGATTGTAGAAGAGGTTGCAGGGGATGGTGAGGAAGGTGACGAAGAGGTAGAGCCAGGCCTCGTGCATGATCTCCTCAGGCGTGTCCATCCAACGGAGTATGCTGCGGCAGAAGAGGCAGCAGACGAAGCTCATGGCGACGGCGATGAGGCCGCCCGCAAGCAGGCTGTGGCGAAAGAGCGAACGCACGCCCTCCTCATCGCGCGCCCCGAAACGCTGTGCCACGGGAATGCCGAAGCCGCCCGTCGTGCCGATGCTGAAGCCCAGGATGAGAAACAGCACGCTGGAGGAGGCGCCCACGCCGGCCAGAGCGTTCATGCCCAGCAGACGACCCACGATGGCGGCGTCCACCAGCATGTAGCCCTGCTGCAACACGTTGCCCAGCATCAGGGGCAGGGCGAAGGAGAGGATGAGGCGGGCGGGCGACCCGCCGGTCATTTCCTTAACCACGTTTGTCGATGTAATGGAGGAAAAAGTCGGGTTTGTCGTTCACGATGAGGGCCTCGGGGAAACCAGTCTCCTCGATGAGGGGCCAGGCGTAGCGGTAGTCGCCCACGGAGAAGGAGATGTGGGCGTCGCTGCCCAGGATGACGGGCACCTCGTAACGCTTGCACAGGCGCAGAATCTCCAGATTGTTGGGGCGCGCCTTCTCCTTGTGGCGCGAGGGGATGAGCGAGGAGGAGTTGATCTCGAGCAGCGTGCGCGACTCCTTAGCCGCCAGCACGATGGGTTCGAGGAGCAGCTCGGCGGTGCCGTCGCCCGGATGGGTGATGATCTGCACCCAGGGGTTGCGTATGGCGGCAATCATACCGTCGGTGTTCTCCTCCGGCGTACCGGGGGTGTAGCAGAGCTGATGGATGCCGGCAATGCGCAGGTCGAGGTATTTCTCATAGTAGCGCTCGTCCAGGTCGAGCGTGCCCCGTGTGTCTAGGATGTTGAGCTCGGCGCCCATGAGCAGCTTCACGCCGTACATCTCGCGGGGGATGACGTGCATGTTGCGGAAATAGATGGGCGTGCAGGTGCCGGGAATGGAGGGCGCGTGCTCCGTGATGCCGAGGATCCGGATGCCCTTGTCGGCGGCGGCGCGTGCCATCTCCTGTATGGTGCTGTAGGCGTGACCGCTCGCCACGGTGTGGGTGTGCGCGTCAATCAGTGTTTTCATATCCGTTTCTGTGCTAAACGGATGCAAAGGTACGGAAAATAGTTGAGAGTTGGGAGAGGGGAGTTGATTGTTTTTTATATTTTCGGTGAGAAAAACGGCTTAATTGAAAAAAAAGACGTATCTTTGTCGCGAAAAATACTATTATAGAATAATGAAGATAGCAGTTATCGGAGCCGGAAACATGGGCGGAGCCCTGATTCACGGCTGGGCCAAGAGCGGCCGGGTGGAGCACATCGCCGTGGCCGACAAGAATGAAGCGCTGCTGGCGCAGTTCAAAAGCAAGTATCCCGCACTCGCGACCACGACGGACAATGCCGAAGCCGTGAAGGGCGCGGACATCGTGGTGGTGGTGGTGAAGCCCTGGCTGATGCCGGCCGTGCTGGGTGAGATAAAAGACGCACTCGATCTGGAGAAGCAGATTGTGGTGAGCGACGCCGCCAACTTCACCACCGGCAAACTCGCCGAAGCCTTCGGACGCGAGGGGCAGTTCTGCTACGTGATCCCCAACATCGCGGCCGAATACGGCGCCTCGATGTCGTTCATCGCCAAAGGTGAAGGCGCCACTGACGAGACGCTCGCCAAGGTAAAGGCCCTCTACGATATCGTGGGCGACACGCTCGCCGTGAGCGAAAACCTCGTGGGGCCCGGCATGATGATGGCCTCGTGCGGCATCGCCTACGTGATGCGCTACATCAGGGCCCAGATGCAGGGCGGCTGCGAGATGGGTTTCTATCCTGCTCAGGCCAAGCAGATCGCGCTGCAGACGATGCAGGGCGCCGTGTCGCTGCTCAAGGAGACCGGGTGGCACCCCGAAGAGGCCATCGACAAAGTGACCACGCCCGGCGGCGTCACCATCAAGGGGCTCAACGAGCTCGACCACGCCGACTTCACCTCCGCCGTGATCCGTTCGCTCAAAGCGGGACTGAAGTAATGGTTAACGGTTCGTGTAACTTTGTTCCACAGACATCCTTCTCGGCTCGGCAGAGCTCAAGCGTGTTTGGCTCTGCGCTCACCTCGGGCGGATGTTAATGGCTAAGGATTAAAAGGTTATGAAATATTTCGCTAAAGAGACCTATATCAAACGCAGGGCCGAGCTCAAGAAGAGGATGGGGAGCGGCCTGCTTGTCTTCATCGGCAACGAAGAAGTCGGCATGAACTACCGCGACAACGGTTACGCCTTCCGGCAGGACAGCACGGTGCTCTACTACTTCGCTTCGGACTATGCCGGCATGTGCGCCCTCATCGACATCGACAACGACCGCGACATCATCTTCGCCGACGAGCTGACCATCGACGACATCGTCTGGATGGGCGACATGCCGACCAAGCGCGAGATGAGTGCTCTGGCGGGTGTCGCCGACGTGCGTCCCCGAAAGGAGTTCGAACCATACGTGACGGCAGCCCTGAAGAACGGGCAGCAGGTGCACACGCTCCCCGCCTACAGGGCAGAGCACGAGCTGATGCTCTCCCGCTGGGGTGCGGAGCCTTCGGTAGACTTCATCATGGCGGTGGCCGACATGCGCAACCACAAGACGCCCGAAGAGGTGGAGCAGATCGAGATCGGCGTGGACCGCTCGGTGGACATGCATGTGGCCGCCATGAAGGCCTGCCGTCCCGGCATGCGCGAGTGCGAAGTGGCCGCTGAGATACGCAAAGCCGCCTTCATGGGCGGATGCGAGATGTCGTTCCCCATCATCTGCACCGTCAACGGACAGACGCTCCACAACCACAGTCAGGAGAACCTGATGCAGGAGGGGCAGATGCTGCTGGTGGACGCCGGCGGCGAGAGTCCCCTGCATTATGCAGGCGACCTCTCGAGCACGATGCCCGTCGGCGCGCATTTCACGGAGCGGCAGCGCACGGTCTTCGACATCCTCTACGGCGCCCATCAGGCGGCCGTCGGTATGCTGGCGCCCGGTGTGAACTTCCGCGATGTTCACCTCAAAGCCGCCGAGACCATCTGCGAAGGGCTCAAGGGTCTGGGGCTGATGAAGGGCAACCCCCGCGATGCCGCCGAGAGCGGCGCCTACGCGATGTTCTTCCCCTGCGGTCTGGGCCACATGATGGGGCTCGACGTGCACGACATGGAGAACCTCGGCGAGAAATACGTCGGCTACGGCGGTCGGGAGAAGTCCACGCAGTTCGGCTTCAAGAGCCTGCGTCTGGGGCGCGATCTGGAGCCGGGATTCGTCTTCACCATCGAGCCGGGCATCTACTTCATCCCGCAGCTGATGGACCTCTGGGAGAATCAGGGGTTCCACCGCGACTTCCTCTGCTACGACGAGATGCGCAAGTGGCGGGATTTCGGCGGCATTCGTAACGAGGAAGACTATCTGATCACCCCCGACGGCGCCCGCCGTCTGGGGCATAAAATCAAACCTATGACGGCCGATGAGGTCGAAGCAGCCAAGAATCTATGAAATTTCCCTTAACCTGTCCCGCCAACGAAGGCGGCATGAACGAGCGCGTACGCCGCTTGCGTCAGGAGAGTATCGACACGCCCACCACGCTCACCATCGAGCGCGCACTCATCGAGACGGCGTTCTATAAAGAAAACTACGGCAAGGTGCCCAACTGCATCCTGCGTGCCCGTAACTTTTACGAAATCTGTAAGAAGAAGACTATCTATATCGGCGACGGCGAGCTCATCGTGGGCGAGAGGGGTCCCAAGCCCAAAGCCGTACCGACGTTCCCCGAGCTCACCTGTCACAGCGTCGAGGACCTGCACACGCTCAATTCGCGTGAGCTGCAGCCCTACTACATCAGCGAGGAGGACATCCGTACCTACGAGCGCGAGGTGATTCCCTACTGGCAGGGCCGCACTCAGCGCGAGCGCATCTTCTCCCATGTCTCCAAGGAGTGGGAAGAGGCCTACCACGCCGGCGTCTTCACCGAATTCATGGAGCAGCGAGCCGGCGGCCACACGGCGATGGACGGCAAAATGTACCGCAGCGGCCTGCTCGACCTCAAGCAGCGCATCGCCGGGCGCATCGCCTCGTTGGACTATATCAACGACCCGCTGGCCACCGACAAGGAGCAGGAGCTGGAGGCTATGTCCATCTCGTGCGACGCTGCCATACTCTTTGCCGAGCGTCACGCCGATTTGGCCGAGAAGATGGCCGCAGAGACCAAAGACGAAACGCGTCGGGCCGAGCTGCTGAAGATTGCCGACGTCTGCCGCTGGGTGCCCGCCCATGCGCCGCGCGACCTGCAGGAAGCCATACAGATGTACTGGTTCGTGCATCTGGGCACCGTAACCGAGCTCAACGGTTGGGACTGCATGAATCCCGGTCACATCGACCAGCATCTATGGCCCTTCTACGAGCAGGGCCTCAAGGACGGCACGATGACTCGTGAGAAGGCAAAAGAGCTCATCAGCTGCTTCTGGATCAAGTTCAACAACCAACCGGCGCCTCCGAAGGTGGGCGTGACGGCGCTCGAGAGCGGCACCTACAACGACTTCACCAACATCAACATCGGGGGCATCGATCGCGAGGGGCGCAACGCCGTCAACGAGCTCTCCTATGTCATCCTCGAGGTGCAGGAAGAGCTGCATGAGTTGCAGCCCGGTCTCTCGGTGCATGTGGCCAAGGTGACGCCCGACGACTTTGTGCTGGCGGCAGCCAAGGTGATCCGTCAGGGTCACGGTTATCCCTCGCTCTTCAATCCCGATGCTTACACTAAAGAGCTCATGCGTCAGGGCAAGAGCCGTGAGGACGCCAACGAGGGCGGTTGCTCGGGCTGCATCGAAGTGGGTGCTTTCGGCAAGGAGGCCTACATCCTCACGGGCTATCTCAACACGCCCAAGATTCTGGAAATCACACTCAACAACGGCTTGGATCCCGTCAGCGGCAAGAAGCTTGGACTTGAGACGGGCGATCCGCGCACGTTCAAGACCTACGACGAACTTTATGAGGCTTATCACCGCCAGATGCTCTACTTCGTCAACATGAAGCTGGCCGTGAACAACTACATCGAGCGCATGTTCTCGCTCTATGCGCCCGCCACCTTCCTCTCGCTCTTTATCGACGACTGCATCGAGAAGGGACAGGACTACTACAGCGGCGGTGCGCGCTACAACACGACCTACATCCAGTGCACCGGACTCGGCACGATCACCGACTGTCTCTCCACCCTCAAGACGCACGTCTTCGGCAGCGGACGTTACACGATGGACGAGCTCTTGCAGGCTGTGGCCAAAAACTGGGAGGGCGAGGAGAAGATGCGCCAGTACATCATCAACCACACGCCCTTCTTCGGCAACGACAACGACGAGGCCGACGCCATCGCCGTGAAGGTCTACGATGACCTGGTGGACGCCATCGAGGGTCATCCCAACACGCGCGGCGGCAAGACGCAGCTCAACATGCTCTCCACCACCTGCCACAACTACTTCGGATCGGTGTGCGGCGCTTCGGTCAACGGACGCATGGCCCGCTTCGCCATCTCCGACGGCACGTCGCCGGCACACGGCGCCGATACGCAGGGGCCCACAAGTGTGGTGAAGAGTCTGGGCAAGCTCGACCAAACGAAGTCGGGCGGCACGCTGCTCAACGTGCGCTTCGTGCCCGACATGATGAAGGGCGAGGAGGATTTGAAGAAGCTCGGCAGTCTCATCCGCACCTATTTCACGCTGGGCGGACACCATATCCAGTTCAACGTGGTCGACACCGCCACGCTTCACGATGCGCAGCAGCATCCGGAGCGCTACCGCGACCTGCTGGTGCGCGTGGCCGGTTACAGCGACTACTTCAACGACATGACGCCGCAGTTGCAGAACGAAATCATCGCACGCACCGAGAATGAGGCTTTTTGACATCAAGCGCTTCGCCATCCATGACGGGCCCGGCATTCGCACGACGCTCTTCATGAAGGGTTGCCCGCTCCACTGCGTGTGGTGTCACAACCCCGAAGGCATCAGCTACGAGCCCACGCGTCTCTTCACGGCCTCCAAGTGCATCCATTGCGGCGCCCACGAGACGGAGGGGGTGGAGGGTTGCCCCACATTGGCGCTGCAGGAGGCCGGCAAGGACTGGACGTTGGAGGACATTCTGCGTACGGTGGAGAAGGAGAGGCTGGTAATGGAGGAGTCGGGCGGCGGCGTCACGCTTTGCGGCGGCGAGCCGCTCATGCATCCCGACGCCCTGCTGGAAGTGCTGCAGGCACTCGGGGAGAGGGGCTTTCACCGCACGGTGGACACGACGCTCTGCGCCCCATGGAGCGTGGTGGAGCGGGTGGTGCCTCATGCCGAACTCTTCATGGTGGACATCAAACACATGGACAGCGTCCTGCACAAAGAATACACGGGTGTGGGCAACGAGTTGATACTGGACAACATCCGCAGCTTTGCCGCCGTGAACGGCCGGCCGCAGTTGTGGTTGCGCATCCCCCTGATAGACGGCGTGAATGCCGACGACGTGAATCTGGAAGCTACAGCCGCTTTCATCGCTTCGTTGCCTTCAAGGCCCGAACAGGTTAATCTCTTGCCCTACCACGATGTGGGCAAGGCCAAACACGCCCGCATGGGCAGTCAATACAATCCCAAGAATTACACAATGAACGTCCCTTCGGAGGAGTTGCTGGCTCACGCCGGAGACGTATTCAATCACTATGGCATCACAACAATCATCGGCGGATAGGCTGGCGCGTTTGCGCTCGTGGATGAGGGACAATGGCAAAGCGGTCATTGTCGTGCCCACGGAAGATCCTCACGGTTCGGAATATGTGCCGGCCCATTGGAAGACGCGCGAGTGGCTCACGGGATTCACCGGCAGCGCAGGCACGGCCGTCGTGACGCAGCAGGAGGCTTTCCTGTGGACCGATTCACGCTATTGGCTGGCGGCGGAGGAGCAACTCTGCGGCAGCGGTTTCTCGCTGAAAAAAGACCTTGTGGACGAATCGCCTGATGCATGGCTGAAGGAGCGCGGACTCGCGGCGCAGTATCTCACGGAAACAGAGATCGACGCCCTGTGGCCGGAGCGTCCGGGCTTCCCGCTGTCTCAGGTGGAAATCGTGCCGACGTCCCTTGCCGGCGAGTCGGCAAAGGATAAAATCGCCCGTTTATGCGGGTGGATGGCGCAGGAGGACCGGAGTTCTTGCTTGGTGTCTTCGCTGGCCGAGATTGCCTGGCTGCTGAATCTGCGCGGTGACGACATTCCTTATACGCCGGTGTTCATATCTTATCTCAAAGTGAGGGCGGAGGGGGAGCATACCCTGTATATCCACTGTGAGCAAATCAACGCTGAAGTGGAGGCATATCTTCGACGTCTCAACATCGGCATTGCTCCTTATGAGAGCGCTCCGACGCAGGAGAAAACGGAGACACCGATTCCCTTCTGGCGCGCCGTGAAGAATCCGGTGGAGCAGGCGGGCTATCGTGAAGCCCACATCCGGGACGGCGTGGCCATGGTGCAGTTTCTCCGTCGTTTGGACGAGGCGGACGTCACGCAGTGGACGGAGATTTCGGCGAACAGAACGCTGACGGCACTCAGAGCGGAGCAGCCGGGTTTTTGCGGTCTCTCCTTCGAGACCATCAGTGCCTACGGTCCCCACGGGGCCGTAGTACACTATGAGCCGACGCCTGACACTGATATCCCTCTGTCGCCGAAGAGTTTCCTGCTGCTCGACAGCGGAGGACACTACGACTGCGGCAGTACGGACATCACGCGCACTATACCTCTGGGGCCGCTCACCGAAGAGGAGAAGCGCGTCTATACCCTTGTGCTCAAAGGACATCTGCAGTTGCAGAATGTCATCTTCCCTGAAGGCACCTGCGGACTGCAGCTCGATACGTTGGCCCGTATGGCCATGTGGCGCGAGGGTCACGACTACGGTCACGGCACCGGTCACGGCGTAGGGCACCGCCTGGAGATTCATGAGGGTCCCTGCCAGTTCCGCAAGAATGTGCGGCCCGATACCGTTGTACCTCTTCATGAGGGGCAGACGATGACCGACGAGCCCGGCATCTATCTGGCCGGCCGTTTCGGCGTACGTCACGAGAATACGATGCTCATCCGTGCAGCAGAGGTGACGGCCTATCCCGGTGGACAGGGCGGCAGATTCCTCAGTTTCGAGCCCCTGACTATGTGCCCTTATGACAAGCGTCCCATTGTGAAGGAGATGCTCACTGGGGAGGAGCTTGCCTGGCTCAATCACTACCACGCAACTGTGCGTGAGATACTTATGCCCCGACTTCAAGACAACAGAGACCGCGAATGGCTCATATCTGCCACATCACCGCTTTAGACGACGAGCGTATCAAGGTGTATGCCCGTCTGACAGAGGTGCAGCTTCGCAATGAGTTGCACCCGGAGGACGGTGTGTTTATTGCCGAGAGTCCGAAGGTGATTCGGGTGGCGATGGAGGCCGGCTATCGGCCCAAGAGCCTGCTTTGTGAGGAGCGCCACATCGAAGGTGATGCGAAGGACATCATTGCGCGTTGCGGAGACATCGACGTCTTTACCGGATCGCGTGAGTTGTTGGCTCAGTTGACCGGATATACTTTGACACGAGGTGTGCTGGCTGCAATGAAGCGCCCGCAGTTACCCGCTGTGGAGCAGTTGTGTCGCGAGGCCCGCAGGCTCTGTATCATACAGGGTGTGTGTGATGCGACGAATACAGGAGCCATCTTTCGCAGTGCGGCGGCGCTGGGCATCGACGCCATTCTGCTAACACGCGACTCCAGCGATCCTCTCAATCGGCGTTCTGTCCGGGTGTCGATGGGTTCGGTGTTTCTGGTGCCCTGGACCTGGGTGGACAGCAGCGAAGAGGTGCGCGCCTTCGGCTTCAAGACTGTGGCCATGGCGCTGACGGACAAGAGCATTCCTCTGGATGCTCCTGTTTTGAAGCAGGAGGAGCGTTTGGCCCTCGTGATGGGGACCGAAGGTGACGGTTTGCCCCGTGAGGTGATAGAAGGCGCCGATTATACGGTGCGCATCCCCATGCACCACGGCGTGGATTCGTTGAATGTGGCAGCGGCCTCTGCCGTTGCATTCTGGGAATTGAGAAAGAGATGAAGCTCTCCGTGCTCATACCTACGCGTGATATGTCGTGTCATAGTTTGGTGCTGGCACTTTATGAACAATTGAAAGCAAGTTGTTTGGAGTGTTGGGAAATTGTTGTTTGCGATGACGGTAGTGAAAACATCGAGGCAAAGGAGAGTTTCGATCAAGTGAATGATTTATCCGGTGTGCGTGTAGAAATTATGGAAAAGAGCCGGAACCGCGGAGCAATGCGTAATCGTCTTCCGGGATTGGCGCGTTACGGATGGATACTTGAAGTGAACAGCAATGTGATGCCGGCTTCGGATGACTTTATCCAACGCTATATTGAAGAAGCAGAAAAGTCTTATGATGTGGTGTGTGGCGGAATCATATCGTCCGACATTAAGGGCAATCTCAGGTCGATGGACGAGAATGACTTTGCCAAAAGGCATAATAGTGAGAGTCGTAATATGAATCCCTTCCGTTCGTTTCGGAATACTAATGTGTTGGCACGAAAAGAGGTGTATGACAGGGTATGCTACGATGAGAGCATCGGGGAGTATGGCTACGAAGACTTGGCTTTCGGAGTTGCATTGCAGCAGGCCGGCGTTACGGTGCGGTACATAGATAATCCGGTAAAATACATCCAGGAAGAAAGCAATGTGGCGTATGTGGAGAAAACTGAGACAGCGCTGCGTACATTGAAAGGAATGTCTGCAGAGCAACAGTCGCAATCCGTACTGCATCAGTGGGCTGAAAAGTTGCGAGTATGCAAATTGTCGAAAGTTATCAGGTTGTGGCATCGTTTGTTTTCCGGTATTGAGCGCAGTAACCTCTGTGGTAGACAGCCAAGACTATGGGTGTTCCGTATATATAAATTAGGTTATTACATGTCTTTGCCATGAGGATCCTTTACGTCATAGAACACCTGTCGGTGAGGGGCGGTCTGGAACGCATTCTCACGTCGAAGATGAACGCCCTGGCAGAGCGTGGACACGAGGTGATGCTCTTGACAATATGGAAGGAGGATTTCCCGATGGCGTTCCCGATAGATGAACGCGTACGGCAGTATTGTCTGGACATTGACGAACCGTGTTGTAAACTGGCTTATCCTATGACGCTGCTTCGGGTGCTTCGCCGTTTCAACCGTACGGTGGAGGAAATCCGTCCGGATGTTACGATACTTTTCCGGGCCGTGGGAGCGTGGATAGCGGGATGGACATCGTGGCAAGGTCGTCTGGTCTTTGAGTCTCACGGTGCGCGTTGGAGCAACAATCATCTGTGGTTGTACCCCAGGATGGAGCGCCGTGTGGAGAGTGTGGTTTGTCTGACGCTTGGGGATGCCGCCGAGTACAAGCGCGCTCGCCGTGTGGCGGTCATTCCGAATTTTACCGACATTGAGCCCAAGGGAGTACCCGACTACGAGTCACATCGTTGTGTGTTTGTCGGCAGACCTTGTCCTGAGAAGAATATTGAGCGTTTGGAACGTCTGTGGGCCAAAGTGCGGCAAACACATCCCGATTGGGTGTTGGAGCGCCATGCCCAAACCGAGGATATGGCCTCTGCTTATCAGCGGGGCAGCATTCTGGTAATGACTTCGCGCAGCGAGGGTTTTCCGATGAGTCTGGTGGAGGCACAGAGATGCGGGCTCCCCTGTGTGGCTTTCGACTGCAAATATGGACCTGCGGAGATCATTGTCGACGGCGAGACGGGCTACGTGATACCCTATGACGACGATGAGGCTTTTGTGGAGAAACTGAAAATCCTGATGGACGATGTCGCTTTGCGTCGCCGGATGGGTGAGGCTGCGATTCGGAATGTGATGCGCTATGATAAAGAAATGATAATAGCAGAGTGGGAAAACTTTCTGTCATAATACCCGTGTATAAGGTCGAAAACACGTTTGACCGCTGTGTGGAGAGCGTGACGAGCCAAACATTTGAGTGTTTGGAGATTATCCTGGTGGATGACGGAAGTCCGGACTCTTGTCCCGCTCTGTGTGACGGGTGGGCCAAACGTGACTCCAGAATCAAGGTGATTCACAAGGAAAACGGCGGATTGTCTTCGGCCCGTAACGCCGGTTTGAATATTGCGACCGGGGATTGGGTGACCTTTGTGGACAGTGATGATTGGCTGGAGCCAGAAACTTACACAGCAGTGTTTGACAAACTCGATTGCAGTAATGTTGCTGAGGTGGATATGGTGGAAGTCCCTGTGGAGCACGGAGGACAGTTGATGAAGGATCCCATGGAACCGGGATGTTATCCCATGGAGGGTAGGGCCGGGCGCTATTGGTTGGAACACCGTCAATGGCTGCGTTGTGCGGTGTGGAACAAGGTGTTTCGTCGTACGCTTTTTGAAGACCTGCGCTTTCCGGAAGGCGAGAATTATGAAGACATCTATTTGTTGCCGCAGTTGATGCTGAAGATGAGGACTGTGTTGACACTGAAGGACGGCCTTTATCACTATATGCCCAACGCTGAGGGAATATGCCAAACGTCTTCTGCAGAAAGTCTCCAGTTGGCGATAAACAACCACCTGAGAGCAGCCCGTTTGTTGAATGTCTCGTTGAGCGATGCCTGGTATATGACGCTGCTGAACATGCAAATCTCGATGTGGCGTTGTGGCGGGCGGGCGGTGATCCTGTCGTCGCGACGTCTCAACCCTCTGGCCGTGCGCGGATGGAAGAATTCTGTTAAGGCTCTGTTGCAGAATATAGTGGGGGTAAAAATGTTGTGCAGGCTATGGGCATGAAGATATTGCTTTTGGGAGAATACAGTAACGTGCACACCACTCTGGCCGCAGGTTTGAAAAAATTGGGGCATGAGGTGTGTGTGATGTCCGATGGCGACGGGTGGAAGGACTATCCCAGAGATGTGGATCTCTGTCGCCGGAGCGGCTTTTGGGGAAAGATATCTTTCCTATGGCGTCTCATGAAAGCATTGCCCCGGATGCGCGGCTACGATGTGGTACAAATCATCAATCCGATGTTCCTTGAGCTGAAGGCAGAGCGCATGATGCCCATATATCGTTATCTCCGTCGTCACAACGGCAGGATGGTGATGGGTGCTTTCGGCTTGGATTACTATTGGGTGAGTGTCAATCACGAGTTGCGTCCGATGCGCTACAGCGATTTCAATATCGGGGATGAAAGTCGAAGCGATGCTGTAGCTCAGAGTGATTACCGTGAATGGGTAGGTACTGCACGGGAGACTCTCACCAAAGCCGTTGCTGCAGATGCGGATGCCATCGTTGCCGGCCTCTACGAATATTTCGTCACTTATGAATTGGCAGATGGTGGCCGTTTGAAGAACAAACTCGTCTATATCCCTTTCCCGATAGTGATTCCCGAGAATGTTCGGCCGCGTAAGACGGACGGCAAGTTGCGCATCTTCATCGGTATCAGCAAAGGGCGCTCGGCTTATAAGGGCACGGACATCATGCTGGAGGTCGCCCGTGAGGTGGAGGCACAGTATCCCGATCGTATGGAACTGCGTGTGGCAGAAGGACTCCCGTTTGACGAATACCGTCGGATTATAGAGGGCAGCGACGTGCTGATAGACCAGCTTTACGGCTACAGTCCGGCGATGAATGCTTTGCTGGCGATGTCGAAAGGTATTGTTACGGTTGGAGGAGGAGAGCCGGAACATTACGAACTTCTGGGCGAAAGGGAACTGAGGCCGATAGTCAATGTGGAACCCAACCGGGAGAGTGTCTTCAGGGCTTTGGAGTCATTGGTGCTTCATCCGGAGAAGGTGGATGAGATGAAGCGGCAGTCCGTCGCCTATGTGCGCCGTCACTATGACTTTGTACAGGTGGCGCGACAGTATGAGCGTCTGTACCTTTCCCTGATGGAGCGCAACGTGAAATAGAGTTTTTCCTGCAAAACAAACAGAGCGTAGGGTCTCAGGCGGACGTATCCGAGTTTCATGCGGTGCGGCTGTCCGGCGAAAGTGGCGTAGCAGGCGCGAAGACGCTCGAGAATCTCCTTACGCTCCGTGGCGTTGAAGCATTCCTTATTATAATAATAGAGAGCCCACTGGCCGATGTAATTGAGCCAACGGTGCTCCTCGTACTGACGAAGAATGTCCGGGGAGACGTGTTCCTGTTCCAGTTGGCGCTTCATGCTGAGGTTGGCCTCCATATAGAGGAAGCGGTTGACGGAAAGGCGCGTCGTGTGGCTCTCTTCATGTCGCCTGTAGTAGTAAATGCCGCCGGTGAAAGCGACTTTTCGGCTGTGAAGATAGTGAATCCTCGTGGTGTTGTCGTCGCTGTAGAGGCGGGTGCTCTCATCGTAGGGGAATTTCCTCTGAATGTCACTTCTGACCGCATAGAGGCCGTGAATGGCCCATGTGAGACTTTGTCTGAAGGCTTCTTTACCGTCGATGACATCGCCGTTCTGATAGGGCATGCCGTAGTCTTTTTGTATGCCGTTGCCGTAGTCGCTGACCAGACGAAAGAGCGCACAATCCACATCGGGGTTCTTTTCAAACGGCTGAACAACCAGTTCAAGAGCACGGGAATCCAGCCAGTCGTCGCTGTCCACCATGCAGACCACCTGGCCGGTGATGCTGGCAATGCCGAGATTGCGGGCAACGGCTTGACCGCTGTTGACTGGGGTGCGCAACACCTTCAGCCGGACGTCCCGCGCCTGCCATTCGGCCAGAATTTCGGGCGAACGGTCGGTGCTGCAGTCGTCGATGGCAATGAGTTCGACGTCCTGATGAGTTTGGTCGACAAGTATCGACTGAAGGGCCTGCGGCAGCCATTTTTCGCTGTTATAGACCGCCATCAAAACTGAGATTCTCATGGTATGGCGGCAATGATGGTGAGCCCCAGAAGCAGCGCCATCCCGATGAGATAGAACACCGTTTTGCTTTCCAAACGGAACTGATAGCGAATGCCGTAGGTGACGAGCAGAATGAGCGATTCGGCGATGCCGGCGGCGGACAATGCGATGCCGCAGCCCAAGAGGCCGTACAATTTGTAGCCGATCCCGACGAGTGCGACGGCCAGAATGTCGTAAAGCACCTCCAGCAGCAGGAAGATCTTGCTTTCGCCCCGAGCCAGAGAAAGATAACCCAACGGCAGATTGACGGAACGCATGTAGATGTAGAACGCTCCGGCTGTTGCCATAGGCACGGCGGGCAGAAACTCCTTTGAGAGCAGCATTTCTATGAGCCAGGGCATAATCATCACCATGAAACTCATCATGACGCCGGAGAGCAGACAACATACCTGTATCTGCTGGTTGATGGCGTAGTTGCGGTTGTCCCGATGGTTGTTGATGGCGGCCAAACGGGGGAAAAAGTCGTTGTCCAGCGCGACGAAAGCCATTCCGGCATAGGTGACAATCATGCTGTATGCGGCCTTGTACATGCCGATCTCACTCTCTCCGGAGAGAAATCCGTAGATGAGGCTGGTGGAGAGTGCGCCTGCTGCCGCAGCCATCATGTAGGGTATGCCCAGGCGGAGAAGCGGCAGTCCGTTGCGCAGCATATCCGTCTGAAAGGGTTTGACCCGATAGGGATACAGGCGCAGCGTGTAAACGGCATGCACGCCCACGACCATCCAGCCGCACACCACCAGCGAAACGGCCACACCTCTGATGCCCCATAACCAGTAGAAGGGCACGGTGCAGAGAATCGTGCCGAAGGCGGCAACGGTTTCGACCGTAGCGACACTCTTGAGTTGGCGTGTGCCTTTGAGAATGGCGCATTCGGCAGCCTCAAGCGGCAGACTCATGACGTAGAGGCTCAGCAGCATGATTTCCAGCAGATGACTGTGGCCTTTGTCCGAAAAGAAATACCAGTCGAGACCCCAGGCGCCGACGAGGCAGATCAGCGCCGCGACGAGTGCCGTCCATAGGGCCCAAGTGCGGATGACCTGCACCAGAGCTGTTGTGGCCTTGCCGTCCTGCTGCTCGTAGGACTCGGAGAGGTTGCGCGTGCTGCTGAAGGGAATGCCCATATTGGTGGCCGAAAAAATCAGCTCGCCGATGTTTTGGAACACGGCGTTGAGCCCCATGCCAGCCGTACCCAAAAGTATGGCCGTCAGCTTGTTGCGTATGAGTCCGGCCAGGGCTTTCAGCACCTGAACGCCGCCGAACACACCGGTGTATTTCAGCACGTGCGATATGGAGACGCGTTCAGCCAAGAGCCTCCATATTTAAGGGGTTGTCGATCTTCTTGCCTTCGCTGGTGTAGACGTATTCCAAGCGTTCTTTGTAGATTTGCTCCACCTTCGGGCGCACCAGCTTCATGGTGGAGTTGATCATGTGGTTTTGCTCCGTGAAGGGCTCTTTGAGCACAGCGAACGTGCCCGGCAGCCATCGCTCGGGATATTGTCCGGCATAGGCGCCGCCCTTGAGGAACTGGCGTATCTCGCGGTCGATCTCTTTGAGCGCATCGCGACGGCCCTGCTCTCCGCTCAGGTCGTAGCCCATGCGGCTGAGTTTGTCCTTAGCGGGCACGATGAGGGCCGATGTGATGGGGCTCTGGTTGTTGTAGAGCATGATTTGGTCGATGGCTTCGCAGTGTTGTACCAGCGACTCTTCGATGCCTTCGGGGCTGTATTTCTCGCCGTCGGCCGAGATGAGCAGGCTCTTGAAGCGTCCTTTGACGTAGAGCAGCCCCTCTTTCGACATGTAGCCCAAGTCGCCGGTGTAGAGCCATCCGTCTTTGACGGTGTCGGCTGTGGCTTCCGGGTTTTTCCAATATCCGGCCATCACGTTTTCGCCCTTCACCACGATTTCGCCCATTTCACCGGTGGGAAGCTCTTTCCCGTCGCTGTCGCAGATGCGCAGCTCGATGGGGGAGACCAGACGGCCCGATGAGCCGAAGCGGTAGCAGTCGGCGGTGTTGGTCGAGATGACGGGTGTGGCCTCCGAGAGTCCGTAGCCCTGGAACATGGGCAGTCCGATGCCGATGTAGAAGTGCTGCAGGTCTTTGTCGAGCAATGCGCCGCCGCCGACGAAGAAGCGCATCCTGCCGCCGAATCCGGCTCTCACCTTGTTGAACAGTATCTGGTCGAAGAACCACACCAGAGGTTTCAATGCCAGACGCCAGCCCTTGCCGTCGAGATTGCTCTCGCCGAAGTAGCTCTGGCGGATGCTCTTGCCCCATTCAAACAGACGCATGGCCAACTTGCCCTGCTTCTGAATGCCGGTCTCGATGTTCTTCTTGAAACTCTTGGCCAGAGCAGGCACGGAGAGGATGAAGTCGGGCGCTATCTCCCGGATGTTGACGGGAATGTTTTTGAGCGTTTCCATCGGGGTTCTGCCCACCTGCACGGTAGCGCATGAGGCGCCCCGCTCCATGATGCAGTAGAAGCCGCAGACGTGGGCGAAACAGTGGTCCAGCGGCAGAATGATCAGCGTACGCCAAGTGTCGTCGATGGGCATGCGCGAGAGACACTGCTCCACGTTGGCCGTATAGTTGCGGTGCGTCAGGCAGACGCCCTTGGGATCGGCGGTGGTGCCGCTGGTGTAGGTGATGGTGGCCAAGGTGTCGTTTTGGAGCTTGCGGCCGACGGAGAGCATCTGCTCCAGGCCCTTTTCTTCGATGAAACGGTCGCCCTGCTGCAACACCTCGCCCACATAGATTTCTTTCGGTCCGTATTCAGCCTGACTGTCGAGCACGATGACGCGCTCCACCCGGGGCAGACGGTCGATGATGCCGCGCACTTTGCGCAGCTGGTTGCCGCTGACGATGATGTAACGCGCGTCGCTGTGGTCCAGGCGGAAGAGCAAATCGCCGGCTTCCTCCAGCTTGATGGAGAGGGGCACGTTGACGGCGCCGGCGTAGAACATCGCCAGTTCGGAGATGATCCACAGATTGCGTCCTTCTGAGAGCAGCGCCATGTTGTCTCCGCTCCTGACGTCGAGGGCCTGCAGGCCGGCGCCGAAACGGTAGACCTCCCGCTGCACTTCTTTGTAAGTCGAGCGGGTCCATTCCTTCCCGACTTTTTCGAGCAGGAAGGTGTTATCGGGGAATGTGAGCACAGAGTGCTCGAATGCGTCTATCAGTGTTTTCTTCATACGTCCAGATATGAGTCTTTGAAGCCGAGGAAGTAGAGCACGCCGTCCAGTCCGATGGTGTTGATGCTCTGTTTGGCGTCAGCCACGACGCGGGGTTTGGCGTGGAAGGCGATACCCAGTCCGGCCAGAGAGAGCATCGGCAGGTCGTTGGCGCCGTCGCCCACGGCGATGGTTTGTGCCAGATCCACCTTCTCCACCTGGGCGATGAGGCGCAGCAGCTCGGCCTTGCGTGTGCCGTCCACGATGTCGCCCACGTAGCGTCCCGTCAGCTTGCCGTCTTCGCCCACTTCCAACTCGTTGGCATAGACGTAGTCGATGCCGAACTTCTTCTGCAGATATTCGCCGAAAAAGGTGAATCCGCCGGAGAGAATCGCGATCTTGTAGCCGTATTTCTTCAGCACCAGCATCAGGCGCTCCGCACCTTCGGTGATGGGCAGGTGTTCGGCGATATCCTGCATCACGGAGACATCCAGCCCCTTGAGCAGCGCCACGCGTTCGGTGAACGACTCCTTGAAGTCGATCTCGCCGCGCATGGCTCTGGCCGTGATGGCGGCCACCTTCTCGCCCACGCCGTGACGGGCGGCCAGTTCGTCGATGCATTCGGCCTGAATCAGCGTGGAGTCCATATCGAAGCAGATGAGGCGGCGCATGCGGCGATACATGTTGTCCTGCTGGAACGAGCAGTCCATCGCCATCTTGCCGCTCATCTTGAGCAGTTCGCGCTGCATCACGTTGCGGTCGCGCGGCGTGCCGCGCAGAGAAAACTCGATGCAGGCCTTGTTGCGTGTGGCGTTGGGGTCTTCAGCGTTTTCGGCCAAAGGCGGACGTCCGGTCAGGCGCCGGATGGAGTCGATGTTGAGCCCCTGCTCGGCGATGACTTTTGTCACGGCCTCCAACTGCTTGGAAGAGAGACGACGGCCCAGCACGGTGAGGATGTAGCGGTTCTTGCCCTGACGTCCCACCCAGGCGTTGTAGTCTTCGTCGGTGACGGGGAAGAAACGCACGTTGACGCCCAGCTCCGCCGCCTTGAACAGCACGTCCTTCATCAGCGGGCCGCTGTTCTGCTCGTCCACGCGAATGAGCAGTCCGAGCGAGAGCGTCTTGTGGATGTCGGCCTGTCCGATGTCCATGATGTCGGCGTCGTATTGGGCGAGTATGCCCATGATGCCTGCAGTGAGTCCGGGCCGGTCTTCGCCGGTGATGCGGATGAGGATGAGTTCCTGAGCCATGATGCGCGCTTTTAATTCGGCTGCAAAGATACGAAAAAAAAACGAAACAACGCAGTCCCGACGTTTTTTTCTTGAGACAGCGCTATTTTCTTGTTCCCGTCTTCCCCTCTGCAGAGTCCGTGCCAACTGCGAGCAAACAACGAGCAGACAACGGGAAAACTCGTACACTCCTCGTTCACTGCTCGTACACCGCTCGTTCACTGCTCGTACACTGCTCGTTCACAGGGCGGCCTCTGAGGGGAACACAAGAGGGCCTTACATCTGCCTCAGCAGCGCTGTCAGCGCCGCGATTTGGAGCAGCAGAATCAGGGGAACGCCGTATTTGAACTTCTTGTGCAGCGTCTTGTGGTGCCAGATCTTGATGCCGATCCACGCGCCGATGCTGCCGCCGATGACGGCCAGACCCAGCAGCGTGGCTTCGCTGATGCGGCGTCGGGCCCTTTTGGCCTTCCATTTGTCGATGCCGTAGGTGAAGAAGGTGACGACATTGACGGCGGCGAGGTAGATTAGAGCGTACATACTGCGAAATTCTGTTAAATCCAAGTGCAAAGATATTGTTTTTTGCCGAAATTTCACTATTTTTGCAGGTATAATCGGCCCTTTTGCCGCGATTCAAGCGAAATAACAGAACAAATATACCGGACAAGATGAAAAACATGGTGTCATTCCTGAGATTGTCGTTTCTGTGTGCCCTGTTGCTGCCGCTGTGTGCGGGCGGTGCGGCGGCGAAGTCTCACAAAGAGGTGACGGTGACAAATCCTTTGCTCTACAGCGACGTGCCCGATCCCGACGTCATCAGTGTGGGTCGGGACTACTACATGATCAGCACCACGATGCATCTCTCTCCCGGCGCGCCCATTATGCACTCCCGCGACATGAAGCATTGGCGGATCGTCGGCTATGTGTTTGACGCTCTGCACGAAAGCCCGGCCAACGACCTGGAGGGCGGCAACGTGTACGGCCGGGGACAGTGGGCGGCTTCGCTCCGCTGGCACAAGGGGCTGTTTTACGTGTTTTTCGGTACGGGCGGACGCTCCTATGTTTACACCGCAAAAGATCCTTCCGGTCCGTGGACGATAAAGGCGCAACTGGGGCGCTATTACCACGACGCCTCCCTGCTGTTCGACAGCGACGGCAAGGCCTGGCTGGTGCATTGTGCCGGAGGAGCACTTTGTATTAAGCAGTTTACGCCTGATTTTCAAGGATTTGTTGACGGCGATGGCAACGGAGAGAAAATCATTGCCCTGCACGACGGCTTCCTGCACGAGGGCGTTCATGCCTATAAAATCGACGACAAATACTACATGACGACCATCTGGTGGCCCGCAGGCGGCATACGCACGCAGTTGTGCTTCCGCTCCGACAAATTGACGGGACCCTACGAGCATCGCGTCATCCTGAGCGACGATTTGGGCTATCGAGGTCACGGCGTGGCTCAAGGCGGCCTCTGGCAGGCGCACAACAAGCAGTGGTACGCGATGCTCTTTCAGGACCACGAAGGCGTGGGGCGCATTCCCTGTCTGCTGCCCTGCCGTTGGGTGGACGGATGGCCGATGTTGGGCGATGTAAACGGGAAAGTGCCTCAGCAATTCGTCATTCCCGGCGTGAAGGAAGAGGGCGAGACCGTCATTGCCGGCAGCGACGACTTTTCGTCGCCGAAGCTCAGCCTGATCTGGCAGTGGAACCACAATCCGGACGACGCGCTCTGGAGCCTGACGGAGCGTCCGGGCTATCTGCGTCTGCGCACCGGCAAAGTGGTGCAGCAACTCTTTGAGGCCCGCAACACCTTGACGCAACGCACTCTGGGGCCGACGTGTCAGGGTACCGTGCGCCTGGATATCAGCCACATGCAGCCGGGCGATCGGGCCGGACTGATGGCTTTCTGCTCTCAGCCCGGAGGTCTGACGGTGGAACGGACGGATGACGCTTATGTGCTGCAGATGAGCGACAGAGACGACGTCAAGGCCGAGACGCTGCTTTCATGCGGGGAGGTCTGGCTGCGGATGGATTGCGATTTCACAAGCGACACGGCGCGTTTCTCCTACAGCACCGACGGCCGGGATTTCCTCCCGTTGGGAACACCGTTTCACATGATATTCAGCATGAAGCATTTCACGGGCAACAAGTTCGCCGTCTTCAACTACGCCACCCGTCAGGCCGGCGGTTATGTGGACATAGACAGCTTTGACTTAGTGCAGTGATTGGTTGGCCAGCAGGCGGACGATGCGGATGCCCGTCTGTGTCGGATGGCGCTGCATGTAGTCAAAGAGCGTCATCGGCTCCACCACCACTTTTTTGCGGATTTGCGAGGCATTCAGCAGATGCAGTCTGCCGTCGCGTCCCCACACGGCGATGCCGATGTGAGAGCAGTCGAGCCCGTCTTTTGACGTCGTGATGACCAGGATGTCGCCGCTCTCGATGAAACCGAGCGCTTTGCTGTCTTTTCCGACCTCGCTCTTGGGTAGATAGCGCACTTTTTTGCCGCTGCTTTCCCGCTCGTGTGCCGCAATCAGACGTTGCGCCAGCGGGTCGTCCTTCAGCATGGGGTAGGAGCCGATGTGGCGCGACATATGATGCAGGTGCAGCGTCATGGTTCTTGCGCCTGTTGAGGGCATAATCTCTTTCACCAGCCCCATTTCGCTGTTGCTCTCGATCCACCACTGAAAGTAGTGGTTGCGTGAGGCATATCCGTCCAGCTGGCCGAGGCGGTAGCGGATGCGCTGCAGGTTTTTCCTGAAAGCATCGTATGAAGCGGATTTCTCGCGTGTGGTCAAAGTAAGAGCCGCAACGGTTTCGACAAACGTGGTGCAGTCCATCTCGCGCAGGTTCACAACGAGCGACTCTTTGGGGTTGATTTCCAGAGTCTGTGCTTTGTAAGGCGTGCCGACAAACTCTTTGCCGTACCACAGCATGAGATTGGCCGAAGACTCTAACGCGCAGCCTCTTTGCAGCAGATTCACCACGCGCAGCGAGTCGCTCTCGGCCTTAACTGTGCACCAGAGCGTAGCCCACAAGACGATCGTAGCGACCGCCCTGCTCGCGATAGTAAAGCAGTATCTGGTATTCATTTTCCGTTTGATAGAAGCTGCCCATAGTGCGGGCCGTGCTGCCGTTGCTTTGGATGAATTCGTAGCTGTAGTAGCCCTGTTTCAGGAGTACGGCTTTTTCATAGACCCCCAGAGCCTCGTCATACTCCATCCGGTATCCCTCGCTCTTTTCGCCCTGCGACCATTGGCCGCTGACATACACATCGCCTGTGGCATAGAGCGGAGTGGTCTTGAGGATGAAGTGGACGATGACGTATTCGGCCATGATGTCGTTGTCTTCGTCCCAGTTGCGGCGAATAAAGAACGCACCGTTCAAATCTTCGTCATACACATAGGCGCGGCCCGGATGCTGCTCTTCGAGCGTGACGTGCCACCAGGGGTCGTACCATCGCATGAAGTCAATGCCCATGCCGGGCTTGTGCACGTCGAGCAGCTCGAACTTGTGAAACTCGTTGCCCGCCTCGAAGATGAGGCCCCGATGATGCGAAAACTCCACTCCGGTGGCTTTGCGGATATTGGGTCGCACGCCCTCCACGCGTTCGTCCCAGTGGCGGTTCTGAATGACGCGCATATAGAGCTGCTCGTCCACATCGATGATGCGGATGCCGTTGTAGTTGATGCCGACGGTGAGTTGCTGGTGGTTTTTCTGGAAATCGATGTCGGTGTTGGAGGAGCATTTCACCGTGATGGGCATCGTCTTTTCCACGGCACAAAACTGGACTTCGAGCACCGGCACGTCGTCTTCGCGGATTTCTACCTTGTAGTTTCCCGACAGTCTCACCCGGGTGTTTTCATTGGGCAGGGCCAGATGGTAGTGGGTGTAGAGCTGGGAGGTGTTGAAGCTGGTGCGGTAGTCTTCAACGGGCAATCCGTTCACGCCCGAGAGCCAGTCGCTCTCGAAGAGCTCGTTGGAGGGCTCCCAGTTTTTGTCGCAATGCTGTATGTGGTAGGTGTAGCGGTGATAGGTGTGGGAGAGTTGGTCCCAGTCAATATGCAATGTGGTGTTTTTGCCCAGTGTTATCACCGGAGGCAGGGTGCGGTCGTCGTTGATGCTCACCTGCAGCGTGCGTATCGTTTCGTCCATCACCGTGTGGTGTTGGGCGAAATGGGGGAGCGTACACAGCAGGAATACTGCTGTCAGCAGAGACCTAATTCCTGCCATTCTTTTGCAATCTTCTCGCTGTCTTTCAGCGCTTCCTGCGGATCAACCTCGTATTCTTCGCAGAGCGCCTTCGCCATATCCTCCACCGTGAATTCTTTGCCGATAACGGCGTTCCAAATGACGGTGGCGCTTTCGTTGAGCGCGATGATTTTGGAGAAGTTGATGTTCTCCTCTCCGTAAGCAATGATGACGTTCTCGCCGCACATCATTCTCAGTTCAAATCCGGGTTTTATTTTCATAACAGTCTTATTTTACGTGCAATACTGTATATTTTCAAAAGATAACGGCGTATCGGCAGCAACTTTCGCCACAAAGGCACCGCCCAATGCATCATCCGGCTGTCGGCATTGAAGGCGCAGCGCGGATGAATGTAGCGTGTGACGATGCCGCAAATGTCCTGCTTCCGGCACTCCTCCGTGCCGCGTATGTTGCCGTCGCCCATGAGCGTGATTCTTTCCGCATCGATGCCGATGATGCGGTGCAGGACGTAGTGGCCCGGTGTCAGCTCGGCCAAGACGGCGTCTCCTTCGCGTAAGGTGTTGCCAACAGGCGAAAGGACGACGCTGTCCCGACGGTCTTCCAAGAAGGGACGCATGCTGTAGCCCCGCACGTTGAGCGTGCAGGAATGTCCCCCTTGGAGCGCTTCTTTTACGGCCCCGAGGAGCACGGCATTGCTCATTTCAATAATCTTTGCTGACGGCTTCATAGCATACGAGAGCGGCTTCGCGGTCGGGACGACAACCCAGTTCCCAAAGTTTTGCGGTGGCCACAAGATGATTGAGCGAGGAGCATACGGCGGTATAAACCCGGCGGTCCCATTTCATGTTGTTGCACGAGGGCAGCATCATGGCGAACGCTTCGATGGGAGAGAGGCGCCGGATGGTGTTCTCGCTGCTGCGCTGAATGCGCACAACAGCCCCGATGGGAGCTTCGATGTTGCGATAACACGGAGTCTTTCCGCTCCACGGGCTTCCATACACTTTTGCCGTATTCTCCACGATGCGGATGACGGGATTGTCGTCGTTCATCAGGTCTGATCCGGGAATGTTTTTGTACCACAGATAAGTGTGTGTGCTCTTTCCCGTTCCGCTCGGAGCGGTCATCAGGTAGCCTCTGCCGTTGTTGCGAATGACGCTGGCGTGAACCAGCAAGGTGTCTTCCTCGCAGAGTGCAAAGGAATAGGAGAGCATCATGCAGTTGTTCAGCCCGAAACGGCGGTCGCTTTCTTCGGGGGAAACGAGTGTCACACGCACATCCTGAAAGAGCGGGTCTGTGATGATGCGGGCACACAGCACACCGGAGGGATTGGAAATGGCGAACTGGTAACCGCCGTCGCTGCGGCGCATGACGGCATGGTTGCTGCCGCCACAATCAAACTGACCGATTTCGTGCGTATCTTCTTCCCATTCGTTGAGCGAAGGGAGCACCTGCACCGTAAAGCGGTCGGGGCGAACGTCGTCTGAGGCGATACGGAAATTCTCAAAATTGGGCAACAGCGTCTGTCCGTCGCCGTCGCCAAACTGTATCCTCAAACAGTGGCCCGCTACGCAGTATCTTTCGTCAGTCATTTCGGCTATTTTTGTTCTTCGAAAGGATCGGTGAGTTCGTGCGACTCAAAATCCTCCGGGACGAAAGTGAACAACTCTGCAGGCAGACGCATCAGGGTGAAACCTTCCGCGTCGAGATAACGTTTGCGTAGTTTTTCGCGTTTGGAAGTCATTTTTCCCTTCTTGGTGCTGAAAAATACGACGCAGGTGGGATTCACCAGCTGGTATTTCTCTTCCATGAAGTTGCGGAGCTGCAATGCATAGAGGCTGCGGTCGTAGAGAAACCCTGTGGAAGTCTCAATATAGGCCGGAGTGACGGGCTGCACTTCCGTAATGTAGGCAACGGAGTCTGTGAACGAGGCGCCGAAGCCGAACATATAGACGGTGCACTTCTTCGGCTTGGCCGAGAGTCCTGCGCAACACATCGCAAGTATCAGGATTGAAAGAATGTGTTTCATCTGTTTTTACAAAACATCGTTTTCGCGGCAAAGGTAAGAAAAAAAGCGGACATCGCCCGCTTTTTCTCTCAGAATTATCCTGCTTGACAGGTCATTTGCTTATTTTGTCACACTTTCCTGACGCCCTGCTGGTCAGAGTCCAGGGAGATGCGCACGGTGTAGGTCTTGCGATCTCTCATGTAGGTCACAGTAATCTTATCACCGGGGCGGTGACGGGCGACAACTTCCTGCAGTTCGCTCATCTTGTGGATGTCGCGGTTGTCCACCATGATGATGATGTCGCCGCGCTGCAGACCCGCATCGGCGGCAGCACCGCCTTCAACCACTCTTTCAATCCAAACGCCGGTAAGTGTGCCGAAGTCGGCTTCGCGACCGCGTGCCTTCTCATTGTCGATGTAGGTCGACACGTCACCGCCGCGGATGCCGAGAACAGCGCGCTGAACGCTGCCAAAGGCCTTAAGGTCTTCCACCACGTGATTCATGATGCTGGTGGGAATGGCAAAGCCGTAACCGGCGTAACTGCCAGTTTGCGAATACAACATGGCGTTGATGCCGACCAGTTCACCCTGTTCGTTCACCAAAGCACCACCTGAATTGCCGGCATTGATGGCGGCATCCGTTTGGATGAAACTTTCAATGCCGTTGGCGCCCAATGAACGTGCTTTGGCGGAGACAATGCCGGCCGTTACGGTGCTGGTGAGATTGAACGGATTGCCCACGGCCAACACCCACTGGCCGATTTTCAACTGATCGGAATCGCCGATAGGCAGGGTGGGGAGATCTTTGCCGTCCACCTTCACCAAGGCTAAATCGGTGGTAGGATCAGTGCCGATGACTTTACCCGTAAATTCGCGGTTGTCGTTGAGCTTTACCGTGATGTCCGTAGCGCCTTCTACAACGTGATTGTTGGTCACAATATAGCCGTCGGAGGAAATGATGACGCCGCTGCCGGCACCTTGTTTGTCCGGTTCGCGGTATTCTCTCTGCTGCGGCGCGCGTCGTCCGAAGAAGCCTCCGAAGAAGTCTTCAAAGGGATCCTGAACGGAATAGCGCTGCGTCTTTCCCTGTACGGTGACTTTGATGTAAACAACGGCATTCACACTTTTTTCCGCAGCTGCCGTCAGATCGACCAAAGGAGCTGCCGACGTGTTGACTGTGGTGAAGAGTGTGCTCAGCAAAACGGATAATGTAATTGCAAATCGTTTCATAGCGGTATTTGTTTAAAAAATCACTGCGAAGTTACGGCGTTTCGTCTCTCATTGTATGCGAAGAAGCATTAAATCAAGTTAAAACGCTTCTTTTTTAACTTTCCGTAAACTCTATTTTGCCGTGTCTAAACAAATTTTATTACTTTTGCAGCGAAAAAGAGCGAATATTTGAGGCAGTGAATCGGCTTGTCGCTGGCTTGAGGCTCCGGTCTCTGGGTCAGAGGAAAGTCCGGGCAACACAGGGTAACCCGCTTCCTAACGGGAAGTGATCCGTGAGGGTCAGATCGTGCAGAAGAAAACAACCGCCGCGTCTTTCGGGGGCGGTAAGGGTGAGAAGGCGGGGTAAGAGCCCACCAGGTTTGCGGTGACGCAAATGCTGTGCACTCCGGGTGTTGAAAGTTCGCGTATACCGGCGCTTGAGGGCGACCCGTCCGAGCCGGAGGGTAGAACGATAGAGGTGTAGGGTGACCTGCATCCTGGATAAATGACAGGCACTGCTTTCGGGCAGCACAGAACCCGGCTTACAGATTCACTGTCTCTTTTTTGAGAATATATGAGTTGGAAGAAATTATATGGCTTGCTGCGCCTTACCGTGGTGCATTTTATTGATGGTAATATAAGTTCCTTTGCTTCGGCTTTGACCTATAATACTTTGTTGGCTTCCGTGCCCGTATTGGCCATTGCCTTTGCTATTGCCCGCGGTTTCGGATTCGATGAAATGGTCGAATCCAAGATACATCAGGTGTTGGACTTCTCTCCTGAAACGGCGAACCAGGTCATCGACTTCGTCAATTCGTATCTGCAGCACACCAAGGGCGGTGTCTTTGTCGGTGTCGGCATTGCTGTGCTGATGTACACCGTAGTGAATCTAACCATCAACATTGAGACGGCATTTAACCAAATATGGTGGGTAAAGAGTTCACGTTCTCTGTACAAGCAGATTTCCGACTACATTTCGGTGTTTATCCTCATGCCTTTGCTCTTTATCATTACGAGCGGTCTGAGTGTACTCTTGATGACGTTCGCCCAAATGTTCGGCGACATGTTCTTTATTACGAACACGGTGCACTGGATGCTTTATCTCTCGCCGTACATCATCACCTCTTTCAGCTTTATTTTTCTCTACAAACTGATGCCCAATACGCAGGTGAAGTGGCGCTATTGCATTGTGCCCGGTATAATAGCTGCCATATTATTTCAAGGCATGGCTTATTTCTATGTGCACTACCAGATTAAAATTTCCAGCTACAATGCCATTTACGGCTCGTTTGCAGCCATTCCATTATTCCTTCTGTTTGTGCAGATTTCGTGGTATATCTGCCTGTTTGGCGGGCAGTTCTGTCACACGTGTCAGTTGACGGAAGGGGTCCCGGCTGCGGAGGTGCGTGAAACAACGGAAGAGAGCCGGGAGATTCAATCCCAGCTCTCTGCCATTAATGAACAACTCTCGGCTCTGAACGAACGAGTGTCGGAGTTGAACGAGCGTTTGTCTTAAATTTATCCGTTTACTTTTTAATCGTATATACCAAGGCTACGATGCTGCTTACGAGTGCCAATACGCTGGCTCCGGCACCGAGGAAGGTATAGAATGAACTCTTCTTGATGTTCTTCGACTTATTGAACTCTACATAGACGAGATCGTTCTGTTGCATGTAGTAAGCCGGTGACTCAAAAACGGAAACATTAGTCAGGTCCAAATCATACATCACACGTTCTCCGTTGTTTTCTCTAAAGACTTTGAGCGTTTTGGGCAGACCGGTATCATCCAAGTCGCCGCACTGAGCCAAAACATCAATCACGGTGTTGCGCTCTGAGGTCAAGTTGACCACTCTGGGTGTCTTTACGGCACCGACCACTGTGACGCGCGCATTGAGGAACGTTACGGTTACACCCGGGTCACGGATGAGGTTCTTTTCCTGAATCTTCTTCTCAATCAGGCGGGCGCATTCTTCAATGGTGAGGCCCATAACGTAGATTTCGCCCAAGGCCGGGAGTATTACAGTACCCTCATTGGTGACCGTGTAGCCGTAGTAGTTACCCACGGAGTTGCCCATGGAACTGCCAATATTACTAACACCGCTTCTGGAGGCGGTACCCATCGTAACGTCATTGGCGAATACTTCAAGCAATTCCGGCTCGGAGCAATGTACCTTAACCATGATTTGGTCGGCAGGCTTGATGCGCATCTCGTACATTTGCTGGATTCTCTGAGCTTGGGCATACACACTGTCTGCACCTTGGAAGTATTTAATCTTCTTGGTGCTTACGCAACTGCTCTGGGATAGAGCGAAGGCTACAATCATTGTAGCGAATAAAAACTTCTTCATTGATATTTTATTTTTGTTTTGTATTATCTTTGTCAAAACTGCCACCATTTCTTTTTCGGCAGATTCTCGTAGGTGTATTCCTGACGCTCTGAGTGCTCGCGTTCGACGATGACTTCCTCATAGGTTTTGTTGTCGTGTATCATTTGGTATATGGCACCCCAGTCTGGCAGTCCGCCGACATTGCGGTCGTCGATGAACATGTCCGCCTTAATCTTACGCGAAAAAGACAGGTTTTCCTTCTCGTTCTCTTCCGGAAAATCCTTGTTCACGGCATAGAATTCAAGTCCCCGTTCCCGGCACCAGTCCAGTGCGGCGTCCATCTCTTCTCCTTCGCGACAGCTCCACAGGATGAGGAAATGCCCTTCTTCCTGCAGCATCTTGAGCGTGCGCACAGCAAAGGGATTCTCTCGTCCGATGGCCGGATACCGGTTTTCTACGATGGTTCCGTCAAAATCTACTGCAATGGTCATTTGGCGATGGCAACGGCACGGGTTTCACGTATCACGGTAATCTTCACTTGTCCGGGATAGGTCATCTCGTTTTGTATCCTGGTGGCTATATCCGTGGAGAGCTTCTCGATTTGCTTGTCGTCAATCTTGTCTGCACCTACGATGACGCGAAGTTCGCGACCGGCCTGGATGGCGTAGGTCTTGGTGACGCCGGGGTAGGAGATGGCAATATTCTCCAGGTCCTTCAGTCGCTTGATATAGGCTTCTACGATTTCCCTTCGTGCACCGGGACGTGCGCCGGAGATGGCATCGCAAATCTGCACAATCGGAGCAATCAACGAGGTCATCTCCATCTCTTCATGATGGGCGCCGATGGCATTGCAGATATCGGGCTTCTCCTTATATTTTTCTGCCAGTTTGGCGCCATAGAGTGCGTGCGGCATTTCGGGATCTTCGTCAGGCACCTTGCCGATGTCGTGAAGCAGGCCTGCTCGCTTGGCTTTCTTCGGGTTGAGGCCCAGCTCTGCCGCCATCACGGCGCAGAGATTGGCGGTCTCACGGGCGTGCTGCAGCAGGTTTTGGCCGTAGCTGCTGCGGTATTTCATCTTGCCGATGATGCGAATCAGTTCGGGATGCAAGCCGTGTACGCCCAGATCGATGGTGGTGCGCTTACCGGTCTCCATCACTTCCTCTTCCACCTGCTTCTTCACCTTGGCCACCACCTCTTCAATACGGGCGGGATGGATGCGACCGTCGGCAATGAGCTGATGCAGTGCCAGTCGGCAAACCTCACGGCGGATGGGATCGAAGGCGCTGATGACGATGGCTTCAGGCGTGTCGTCCACCACAAGCTCCACGCCGGTGGCTGCTTCCAGGGCGCGGATGTTACGTCCTTCGCGTCCGATAACACGACCTTTTACTTCGTCGTTATCAATGTGGAACACTGTGACGGAATTCTCCACTGCGGTTTCAGTGGCCACACGCTGTATGGTCTGGATGATGATGCGTTTGGCTTCCTTGTTGGCGTTGATGCGCGCTTCGTCCATGATTTCGTTGATGTAGGCGGCAGCGTTGGTCTTGGCCTCGTCCTTAAGGCTTTCGATGAGCTGTGCCTTGGCTTCTTCGCGTGACAGTCCGCTGAGTTCCTCCAACTTGGTGCGTTCTCTTTCGATGATGGCGTTCTGGCGGGTGTTGAGCTCGGCTTCACGCTGTTCCAGGAGTTGCTGTTGGGTCTCTACGCGCAGACGGATGTTGTCGGTTTCCTGTTTGACGCGGTTGAGTTCTTCACTGCGTTGGTTCAAAGACAGCTCCCGCTGCTTGGCACGGTTCTCCGCCTGCTGGATCTGCTGCTGATGCTGCTGCATCTCTTTTTCCAGCTCGGTACGTTTGCTCAGGATTTCTTCCTTGACTTCCAGGAGCTTTTTCTCTTTAATCACTTCGGCCTCTTTCTCAGCCACGCTGCGGGCCATCTCTTCCATTCTGCGCTGCTTGGCGGGAACCACGGCGAAATACCACACGGCCCACCATATTGCAATGATGCAGACGGCTATGACGATGATGATGTATTGCATGTTTTCAGATGTTGTTTTACCTTATTTATATATGAATTTAAAGTGCTTTCTCAATGTCTTTGATCAGGAGCTCCAAACGATTGGCCATGGGCTCCAGGTCCACGGAGTGTTTGGTGCGTTGTGCCTGCACGGCGATGTCCAGTGCCGTCATGGTGAAGTACGTCTCCGCTTTCTGGTTGGGGTAGGTGGTGGCATAGAAGTTGTAGCGCTCCTTGATGAGGCGCTCCGCTTCACGGTAGAAGCTTTCCTCTTCTCTCTTGACTTTCATCGGCAGCGTGAGTGTGCCGATGTGCAAGGTGATATTCTGCAAATCGTTATTCATTGTTCTTGAGTATTGCGATGCATTTGTCGACGCTGGCAATCATTCGTGACAGTTTGGCACGTGTGGAGCGGGCATCGTCATCCATGGCATCAAGGTATTTTGCCATTTTCAGTCTCTCGTAAGCTTTTTTGTCCTCTTTAGAGGCTTCGTTGAGCTGGCGTATCTGTTCGTCGCGCCGGGTCAACTGATCGCGTAGGCCCTGTATTTCGTTAAGGACTTCCTGATGGCGCTGCAGCATGCGACGGGCGCAGGTCTCCAACTTGGTCACGAGACTCATGGTCTCTTCTTGTGTTTTCATGGCCTTTTATTCTTCCGTTTGGGGTCTTTTTTCTTTTTTTGCCAGCATCACGACCGTGTGTACGTATTCCGACATCCAGGCTTCGCTGTAGCCCAGATGCGCCTGGTATTTGCGCAGGGCAACGCAAGCTCTTCTCACGCCGTCGTCCTTCCAGTCGTTTTTGGTCATAACGTCGTGCACCTGCTTTTCCACCATGGCTTTGATGGCTTTCTTCATGAAGCCGGGCAGGCGGAACTTCCACTGCATGAGGTTGGACATGAGCATCATCAAATCCTGTGAGAAGCCTTGAAACTGGATGAAGTAAGGCTGCACGTCCTGCATCTTGCGGCAGTGATGTTTCACGCTGGCGTCAATTTCCTTGAAAAACGTGTCGCTGATGCCGTAGATGCTCATGAGTATCTTTTGGCACTGCTTCTTTTCGCCCAGGCCCAATCGGTTGTTAAGGGTTGGTACTTTGTAGGTTTGTTTGAAGACACGCAAGTCCGGCAGAGCCGCCAGATTGTTGATGCCGATTTGAGCCGCCATGACGGCCTGATAGTAAACGCGGATGAGCAGCATGAAGTCTTCCATGCCACCCGCTTTGGGTTCTTGCTCTTTATGCTTGAACAGATTGGAAAAAAATCCCATATTGTATACTCAGATTGTTTATGCGTTGTTGTTTTTGTCGGGGTTTGAACAGAAAAGACTGCGGTAGATGATGCGCAAATCCAGCCAGAAGGTCCAGTTCTCGGCGTACCAAATGTCTGCCCTCACGCCTTGTTCCGTCAGTGTGAGGTGCCGATTCCCGGCGCTGTGTGTTTGTATGCGGTCCCACCCTGTCAGTCCGGGCTTCACGCGCAAATTTACGTTGAACTTCTCCTTTGCCTCGGTGAATTCTGTGGTCTGCTGCGTGCTTTGGAGGCGGGGGCCTACCAGTGACATGCTGCCGAAGAATACGTTGATAAACAGCGGCAGCTCGTCAAGACGGGTTTGGCGCATGAAGTCTCCGAAGGGGAACCCCTGCTCCGTCGACAGTTCCCGATTTTCCTCTTTGCTGTAGGGTGCGGTGCGGAATTTGACAGCGCGGAACACACGTTTGTTCCACCCCGTGCATTCCTGAACCGCAAGCACCGGGCCGGGGCTGTTCAGTTTGATGATGATGGCGGCCACAACATAGACGACAGGGAAGATTGTCAGTAGGAATAAACTGCTGCAAATCAGGTCGAACGCACGTTTGAGCACTCTGTTTTCAAAATTCAGCAGAGGCTCTTTGCGCGGTGTGAGCACCAGTGCGTCGCCCATATAAAGGGCTTCGAGGGTGCGGTGCATGGCCGGCGCAACGGCCGGAACGATGTGAAAATGTACGAGGTGGTTCTCGCAAAAAGAGAATACTTGCCGGGCGTTGCCGCTCAGTTCGTTGTCTGTGGCGCAAAACAAAGCGTTCACCTGTCCTTCGTGGCTTTGTAAATAAGGCAGCAACTCGCAGGTTGGCCCCAAACGCTTGAGGCCTTCTTCTGCACACTGTTCTTCGCTGGATGAAGTGAAGATGCCAAGGATGTCAATGCCGTATTCTTCCTGATTCAAGTCGGCATTCAACTCAGTCAGGTCGGCTACGGGGCCGGCCAGAAGTATGCGACGGACGTTGTGACCCGATTTGCGGATTTTGCTTACGAGGCGCCTTGTTGCCAAACGGAAGAGCGTGACGGACGCCGTGATGAGGATGGCATAAAAGACGAAAATACCGCGACTGGCGAGGGGATCCTTGACGGCGAACAGCAGTGTCAGTAGCATCAATACATGCAGCAGACACATGTTCAGGGTACGCTGCACGATGATGTCACCCCGCACCACACGATACATCAGGATGGGCCGGAAAACGGCAACAGCCGGGATGTAGGCGATAATGGCTGCGATGATGTATTTTTGCAGACTGACAGCTGTCGTTGCCTGCGGATAAAGGGCAATAGCCAGTTTGTATGCCGCGGTTATGCACACGATGATGAGCAGAATGTCCACCATCGCTATTGCCCATCTGACGGGGCCGTGTGCAGAATCATATTTCTTTAGCATACCGATATTTGCAATTGCATATAATAATGCTTATCGCATGCAAAAGTACATAAAATTTGTGAAATAAGCGCACGCATGAGAGGAAAAATGACAAATTCCGCGTTTTTTTTATGTGTGAAGACGGTTAATTTGTCGGAAATGTCATATCTTTGCACCCAAATCATTTTATAAAATATGGCAGACTATATCGAAAACGAACAGATTGAAGAAGAGGGCGCGTTTAATCTTAAGACGATTTGGGACATCTTTGTGCTGAATTGGCAGATGGTGCTTTTGAGCGTTCTGTTCTTCTTGGGCTGCGGCTTTGTTTATCTGCGCTATGCCCAACCCGTGTACATGGCCAGCATGAAGGTGCTGATTAAGGACGATGACGGTGGTAGCCGTCGCCGCAGTGTCAACGGTTATGCGATGGATCAGTTGGGCCTGATTTCCAACAGTTCGGGCTTTGAGAACGAGTTGGAGATCCTGACCTCGACTTCACTGGCCAACCGCGTTGTGAAGAACCTGAAGCTTTACGTGAATTACGTGCAGGAGGGTCGCGTTTCCAAGCATGAGCTCTACAAGACCAGTCCTGTTTTGGTAGATTTGGAAGAAAATCGCTTGGAGGAGTTGAAATATCCCATCAGTTTGACGATTAGCAAAAAAGGCAAGGGCATCCGCGTGGAGGGTGAGATGTTCCTCCCCGTTACCGGTGAGTCGGAGGATGCGGAGGACCGTCAGTATGTGATTGACAAGACCATCAAGGAGTTTCCTGCCACCATCCCGACGCCTGAGGGTAACCTGATCTTGAGTCGCAATGCCGGCTACGCTATGTCGGACCGCAATTTGCTCGTCACCATTTATCCCATTGATTTGATAAGTCAGGCCTATGCCGCCAGCATTCAGGCTGCTCCTACGGCCAAGACCACAACGGTGGCCCAAATTTCTTTGAAGGACGGCATTCCCAGCCGATGCACCGAGTATCTCGGCGCTCTGATTCAGGCCTACAACGACGATGCCAATGAGGATAAGAACGAAATCGCCATGAAGACGGAGGAGTTCATCCACGAGCGTATCAACATCATCAAGCAGGAGCTGGATGAGACGGAGTTTGATATGGAGGCCTTCAAAAAGCGTAACGACCTGATCAACCTGGCTAACGATGCCACCACGGCGCTCTCTGCCAGTACCACCTTCCAGCAGAAGCAGGTGGAGATGCAGACGGAACTGATGTTGGTCAAGTCTCTGGTGGACTATATGAAGAATCCCGCCAATTCGACGGAGGTTATTCCTGCCAATTTGGGCCTGTCCAATCAGGCAGTGGCCACTCAGATAGCAGAGTACAACCAAATGGTGCTCGACCGTGCCCGTTTGGTGCGTTCTTCCAGCGACAGAAACCCTGCCGTCGTTCGTCTTGATGGCATGATGGCCCAAATGTGGCCTGCCATCGGTCGCAGCATCGAGAGTGTATATGACGACCTCAAGAAGAAAAAGAGCGGCGTGGACAAGCAGTACGGCATGTATCAGGGCCGTGTGAAGCAGTCGCCCACGATGGAGCATGCTTTCAACAATATCGCCCGTCAGCAGGAAATCAAGGCCGGTCTGTATCTGACTCTGCTGCAGAAGCGTGAGGAGAACTACATCTCTCTGGCCTCTACCGCCCGCAAGGGTCGCATCATCAACGAGCCCGTGCTCCACGGTCGCGTTTCTCCCAAGAAGCCCATGGTTCTGGGCGTTTGCCTGGTTTTGGGCTTTGCCTTCCCGATGGGTCTGCTCTATCTGCTCTCTCTGATGCGCTACCGCATTGAGGGCCGCAACGACATCGAGCGCCTCACCAAGTTGCGCATCCTGGCCGACATCCCGGTGGATCATACCCTTACGGCCGGCGATCGCGGTATTTGTGTAAAGGAGAACCGCAACAATATGATGGAGGAGAGTTTCCGAGGTCTGCGCACCAACTTGAACTTCATCTTGGAAGGTAAGGAGAAGGTCATCATGTGCACCTCCTGTATTCCCGGTGAGGGTAAGACCTTTATCGCTTCCAATCTGGCCATGTCTTTGGCCTTCCTTGGCAAGAAAGTGTTGCTTGTCGGCTTGGATATCCGTAAGCCCCGTCTGGTCAGCCTCTTCGGCCTGTCTGCCGACAAGCGCGGTATTGTGAACTACCTCGCCGGCGACGGTCCCGACTTCGCTTTGCTGGATAATCAGATTTACCCCTGTGTGGGCAACAAGAATCTGGACGTTATCGCCGCCGGTGTGATGCCGCCCAACCCCGCCGAGTTGCTTTCGCGCTCGCTCCTGGACGATGCCATCAACCACTTCCGCACCAAGTACGACTACATCATTCTCGACACGCCGCCCGTGGGCCTCGTGAGCGACTCTTTGATGTTGGGCCGTCTGGCTGATACGACACTGTTCGTGTGTCGTGCCGACTACTCGCCCAAGGCCAACTTCCGCCTGCTCAACGAGATTGCCGCCGAAGGTAAGCTGCCGAAGATCAATCTCGTGCTCAACGGCATGGACCTCAAGAAGAAGAAGTACGGCTACTACTACGGCTACGGTCGCTACGGCAGCTACGGCAAGCGCTACGGCTACGGCTATAGCCGCTATGGCCACTACGGTATGTACGGCAACTACAGCAATTCGACTGAAGGAAAATCTCTGGCCGAGAAGTGATCAGACAAGCGCTCCTCCGGCTCCTCGTGTTGTGGGCCGTCGTGACGGCTTTGACGGCACAGGCCCAGGATCCGTCCTGGAAGACCCCGCGTGCTTATCATGTGGCCCGCCAATGTGCTGTGGCTTCGGGAAGCAAGGTCTTCGTGCTTTACGACGGCAACTACCAGACGCAATCACTTTGGAGATCCACCGTGGCGCGCGACCTTTCCGGCGCTCTGCTTTCGTGGGACACGGAGCAGAACGCCCTCATCCGCACCTACGACCGTTGCAGCGGGCTCTCCGATCAGAAGATTGCTTACATCCGTTGGTGTCAGGCGGCGCGCACGCTGGTCATCGTCTATGAGAACGGCAATGTGGACCTCCTGGACGAGACGGACAACGTCACCAATCTGCCTCAGGTTCGCGACGCGTCCATTCCCGGCAAGGTCATCAACGATCTGACCGTGAGCGGCAGCAAAGCCTACGTCTCCGCTGACTTCGGTTTGGTGGTGATTGATGTGGGCAACCGTGTGCTGGAGGAGGTCTATCGCATGAAGATGGCCGTGAAGAGTACGGCTATTGCCGGCGGCCAATACGTCTTTGCCGCAAAAGACAGCGTCTGCTCGGCGCCCTTTGGCGTCAATCTCAACGACGCCAAGCAAATCAGGACGCTGGCGCGCGACGTTACCTATAATCGTGCCGCCGCTTCTTCGGCTTGTTTTTTTGTGAGCAACACGAAGGACTTGGCTTTCTTCCGACTCAGCGACGGGGCTTTGACGCCCGAGGGTATTCAGCGTGTGCAGCGCGCCGGTGCGCTCTATTTTACTGATATGTCGGCGGAGCACGGCAAGGTGCTGCTGTTGCGCAGCGACGGTCATCTTTTGCTCATTCCGACCTCAGATCCCACAGCCTCCCCTCAGGACATCACCTGCTCGAAGTACCTCACCGGCGCATCCTTCGACGGCACCACCTATTGGTTGTCGGAGGGCATGGACGGCTTTTCCGCCTATAAACTTAAAAATGACGCTTTGCAGAGCACCGAGGTGCACGGCATCGCCGTGGAGAGTCCCATGCGCGACCTTTCCTACAGATTGCGTTACGAAGGCGACCGTCTGCTCGTGGCCGGCGGACGTAATGTGGTCGGAACGGAAGACCTCAATCCTTTCACCGCTTCTTACTGTGAGGGCGGCCGTTGGTACACCGTCGACGAGAAGGCTTCTCTTGAGGCCGGTGTGAAACAACATGCGGACTTCAACCACTGGAACGGACTGGACGTTGTGCAGGACCCCATGGATGCCTCGCATCTTTTTGTGTCGGCCTATCGCAGCGGCCTGGAGGAGTATCGCGACGGCAAGTTTGTGCAGCGCTACGATGCGGACAATTCACCTCTTATGAGCATTCTGCCCGAAGCGTCTGCCTATTATAATTATGTATCGTGCAGCGCCTTGGAGTTCGACGAGAACGCCAATCTCTGGCTGGCGCAGCAGCAGGTGGACGTCATTCTGCGCGTGAAGAAGGCCGCCGGAGGCTGGGCCGAACTGTCTCATGAGTCGCTCGTCGGCGCCAACAAGCTGGACCGCTTCTTCTTCACCTCGTCTTCCTACAACGGCGAGCGCATCCGCCTGCTTTCGTCCAACGGTTGGGTCAATACCGGTTTGTTTGCTTTCACGGTGAACTCTAACTTGAAATTTACCGCTTCCCGTCTCTGCAGCAACTGGCTTAACGAGGCCGGCGTCAAGATCACACCCGAGCGCTATTTCTGCTTCTCGGAGGAGTCCGACGGCAGCATCTGGATGGGCACCGACATGGGCCTCTATATTCTTGAAGACCCCCGCACGGTGTTTGCTTCGGGGGCGCCGCAGCTCCACCAGATCATCATCAACCGCGACGACGGTAGCGGTCTGGCCGACTACCTTTTTGACGGCATCCCCATTACGGCGATGGCGCGCGATGCCAAGGGCAACAAGTGGGTCGGCACCGACGGCAGCGGCATCTATCGCATCAGCAGCGACGGCCAGGTGCAGCAGTACCACTACGACACGTCCAATTCGCCTCTGCCGTCCAACACAGTGAACGACATTGCGGTGAACCCCGTCACCGGCGAAGTGGCCGTTGCCACGATGGCGGGTTTGGCGCTCCTGAAGACGGGTGAGGTGCCGGCCGCTGAGAGTCTTGACTACGACAACATCCTGATTTATCCCAATCCCGTGGTACCCGGCTATCACGGTCTGATCACCATCACCGGACTCACCGAAAACGCCGAGGTGAAGATTCTGTCTTCTTCCGGCCAGCTGGTGTGGTACGGCCACAGCACGGGCGGCATGTGCCGATGGAACGGACACAGTCGCAACGGCGGCCGCGTGGCCAGCGGCATCTACCATGTGGTGTGCAGCACCGAAGACGGCGATGAGGCTGTCATTGCCCGCATCGTGATGATGAAATAAACAAACGGAATGAGTATTGTGAGAAAATGAGATAATGAGACTTCGCAGCGTTCTTTCAGCCCTCTTCCTGATGTGCCCCCTCCTCGTGGGCGCGCAACATTATATGTTTGAGGACATCCAATACAGCGCTTCGGCTTCCGGCACCGCCGGCGGCGGCGACGAGGCCCCCTTCTGGTTCACGGCCAACCGCTACGGCCTCTCCACGCGCGAGAACTACAGCGGGCTCTTCCGTGTGGAGCTGCACCGCAATGCAGAGACGGACTCGCTTCATTTCTGGCGTGTGGGCTACGGCCTCGATTTGGCTTCGCCCATCTATAAGAACAGCGGCTACTTCTGCATCCAGCAGGCTTTCTTCGATTTGGAGTGGAGCATGCTGCGCCTGTCGGTGGGGCAGAAGGAGCGTCCTCTGGAGTTTCGCGGCCCCGTGGCGACGAGTTCCGACGTCACCGACCCGCTGGCCTCCTCCTTCCCCGTGCTCTCCATGGGCGGACTGACTTCGGGCATCAACGCCCGACCGATTCCTCAGGTGCGACTGGAGATGCCCCGCTTCTGGGCCATCCCCGGCACGAAGGGCTTCTTCTCTTTCAAGGCGCACATCGCCTTCGGCTGGTACACCGACGGCCGCTGGCAGCGCGAAAACAACGACGAAACCGCTAATGTCTACACATCCGGCAGCCGCTACCACTCTAAGGCGCTCTTCCTCAAGTTCGGCAACGAGAAGCGTTTCCCGCTGGTGCTCTCGGGCGGCATCGAGATGTCGGCCCAGTTCGGCGGTCATGCCTACAATCTCAGGCGCCGTGAGGACTGGAGTCTCTTCGACAAGGACCTCAACGACGGCATCAAAGGCTATCTCCACGCCTTCATCCCGAGCGGCAGCGATGCCACCGACGGTGCGGATTACGCCAACGTGGAGGGCAATCATCTCGGCTCTTGGCACGCCCGCCTGGAGTGGAAGGACAAGAAGTGGAGTGTGGCCGGTTATCTGGAGCACCAGTTTGAGGACCACAGCCAGATGTTCTGGCAGTACGCCTGGAACGACATGCTCCTGGGCTTCGAGGTGAATCTGCCCCGCAACCGTTTCCTTTCTTCTTTGGTCTATGAGCACTTGGGCACGACGGACCAGTCGGGCGCCGTCTATCACGACCATACGGACGCTCTGCCCGATCAGGTCAGCGCGCGCGACGACTATTACAACCATGCGGTTTACGGCTCCTGGCAGCACAGCGGCCACGTCATGGGTGTGCCCTTGATTCTCTCGCCGCTCTACAACAACGACGGCACGCTCGGCACCTACCACAACCGCGTCAAGGCCCACCACATCGGACTGGCCGGAGAGCCCTGCTCGCAGCTTTCCTGGCGCTTCCTCTACACTCATGAGAAGAGCCTCGGCACCTACAAGCAGCCCACCGCCGATCCCCTCTACGGCGACTTCTTCCTTCTGGAGGCCACGTGGCGGCCCCGTTTCGCCCGCGGCTTGAGCTTCACGGGCTCCTACGGCCACAACGGTGGTGACCTTCTGGGCAGCAGCGACGGCGGCATGCTCACGGTGCGCTACTCGGGCTGGATCAACTCTACACACTGAAACAACCCATGCAACCGATGAAACCGATATTTCTCTCTCTGCGACGTTCGCTCTTTATGTGGCTGCCCCTCGTGCTGCTGGCAGTCCTCTGCGGCTGCGAGAACAAGCGCGACTCCAGCGATTTGGCCGGCCAGTGGCAGCTGCTCGAGTGGCGCGACGCTTCCGGCAAGACCGTTGGCACGAAGGAGGACGGCATCTACTATTGTTTTCAGCTCTCTCTGCTTGAGTTGGATGCTACACGTTACTGTAAATATCAGCAGACGCCCGACAGCCTGATCTTGCTGGGCGCTTACAAGAATATGTACAACACCGACACGCCGGTGGCTTTCACCGAGTTTGCCCATTTCGGCATTCCCCAGGACGGGCGTTTCGGCATCGACGCCCTCAACGGCGACGACCTCGTGCTTTCGGGCAAGAGCGGGGTGCTGCGTTTCCGCCGCTACTGATTCTTTTCGAAAAACTTACGGGACAGGCGAGCCCTCTAGAAGCGGTCGCCGCGAACGATGCGCACGAAGGTGCGCCACAGGATCTTGCAGTCGAACTTGAAGGAGCGGTGGCCCAGATAGTAGAGGTCGTAGTGGAGGCGCTTGAGCATCTTGTCCATCGTGTCGGTGTAGCCGTTGTAGAGGGTGGCGTAGGAGGTGATGCCCGGGCGGATCTGGTAGAGGTATTCGTAGCGCACATCATGTTCCATAATCTTCTTGATGAAGTAGGGGCGCTCGGGTCGCGGCCCCACAAAAGCCATGTCGCCCCGGAGCACATTCCACAGCTGGGGCAGTTCGTCCAGATGGTGGGCGCGGAGGAAACTGCCGATGGGGGTGATGCGCGGATCGCCCTGGGGTTTGCAGAGCTCGGGCTTGCCGTCTTCCTCGGCGTTGGGCGTCATGGTGCGGAATTTGTAGATGCGGAAGGTGCGGCCGCCGCGTCCCGTGCGCGTCTGCGAAAAGATGGCTTTGCCGCCGTCGTCCCACTTCACCAGTATCCAGCACAGCAGGAAGACGGGGGCGGAGATGATGATGCTCACGAGCGCCACCAAGAGGTCGAACGCTCTCTTGATGAAGCGTTCCAAGCCGTTCATGCCGTCGGCGATGAAGCCGTCGGGGAGGGGCAGTTCTTCGGGTGTGCGCACGTGTAGGTCGTTTGTTTATAGAGAGAACGCGAGGGGAGTGGCCTTTATTGTCTGCCTCTTAAAACTTTTTTTGCATTTCCGTGCAATAAGTTAACATTCTTTTTCGTTCTATTTGTGCAAATAGAACCCCGCAACGTGATCGCCATCGAACGTCTTCTTCTCTTCTACGGCAGTCCCTCCTCGGTGCCTTTCAATTGGGACGAGGCCCTGATTGCCTTTGTCACGGCCTTCGGTGTTGCGGCTGCGGTGACGCTGGTGGCGCTGCCTCTGATTGTCAGGGGCTGTAAGTATTTCAAGTTCTACGACCTGCCCGACGGCCGCAAGGTGCACAAGACGCCTGTGCCCCGCTTGGGCGGCATGGCGTTCATGCCGGCGGCGGTGATCGGCCTGAGCGCCGCGCTCTACACCTACGGCGACACGGCCCGGGAGGGCATCACGGTCAGCCTCTCCACGCTGGTGATGGCTTCGGGCGCTTTCCTCATCTACGCCATCGGCATCTTCGACGACCGCTTCGGCATGAAGGCCGTCCACAAGTTCGTCATCCAGGCCGTCACGGCGCTCTTCCTGCCTCTGTGCGGCTTGATGATTACCGATTTCAACGGCATTTTCGGCCTGCATGAGATTCCTCTCTGGGTGGGTTATCCGCTCACGGTGCTGATCATCATGACGGTGGTCAACGCCATCAACCTCATCGACGGCATCGACGGGCTGGCCTCCGGCCTGTGCATCCTGATTCTCTCGGCCTACACCTACGTCTTTGCCGTGAACGACAGCCTGATGATTGCCGCCCTCTGCGCCGCCATCGTGGGTTCGCTCTCGGTGTTCTTCCTCTTCAATTTCTTCGGCAGAATGGGGGGCTACAAGATCTTCATGGGCGACGCCGGCAGCCTCTTCCTGGGCTATGTGTGCGCCTACATGAGCATCAAGAGTCTGCACCGGCCCATCGCTCCGGTCAACTGCGGTGAGGAGCAGATGCTCATCTCCGTCACGCTGTTGCTGATTCCCGTCCTGGACGTGGCGCGTGTGGCCGTGCAGCGCTGGCTCACGGGTCACAACATTTTTGCGCCCGACCGCACCCACATCCACCATCTTTTCATGAACGTGGGCCTCTCGATGCACTGGTCTCTGGCTGCCATCATGATGCTTTTCCTCTCGGTCTGCGGCATCAACTTCTCGCTCTGGCAAGCGCATTTCCTCCTGCCGATCATTCTGGCGGTGGACATTGCCATCTACGCTTTCGTGGTGACGGTCTTGCTGCGTATGGGGGCGAAGGACGAAGAGGAGGTGTAAAAAATTGCGTGGCCCGAGTGGCCGATGTGGCCGTTTTACTGCTTCATCGGGCAGAGTTTAAAGTGCGGCGACGTGTTCGTTGAGCCAGAGCATGCGCAGCTCTATCCACGCTTTCAGCCGGTCGATGAGGTCGTCGTAAAGGTCCTCCACATCGCGTCGGGGCAGTGAGGAGTCGCACAGGCGCTCCCAAAGGAGATTCTCGTTGTAGATGAGCGGCTTCAGCTGAGCGGCCGAGGCGTCGATGTGGTTGTAGATCTTCTGCCGGTCGCGGAAGTAGTCGGCAAAGCGGCTCTTGACCTTGGCCACGAACGTGGGGCTCTTGAAGAGCTGCAGATACCAGCCGGCCTCCATGATGTAGAAGCCGGTGGGGTCGGAGAATTTTTTTTCCGGGGGCCTGTTGGAGTCCCAGGTGCCGCCGAAGGCCGCGTCGAAGTCCCACAGGGGCCCCATCTTGAGTTTGTCGCCGCGTCTGAGGTTCATGTAGCAGCTGGTCCAGAGCTTGCCGTCGCAGTTTTTGGCGATTTCATTGATGAGATACCACTCCACGAACGAGTCCTCGTCGATGTACTTCCGGTAGCCCTTCTCTTCGTCCATGAAGTCGTCGGAGAAGAGCGCTTCCTCGAAGGCCGTGACGTAGCCCTTGATGTATTCGTAGTTTTCGTCTCCCACGGCGATTTCTTCGGGCTCCTTGATGTTGATGAGCGCTTCCGGCTTCAGATGGGCCACGGGGAAGGTGATTTCATCGGGTGTGGCTTTGCTGTCGATTTCCAGCAGGAAGCCGTCCGAGCCCACATTCACGCGGTTCGCCCCCACTGAGAGCTTCTCGCAAATCTGGTAGATGCCCCGGTATTTCCCGTTCAGGTGGAGATAGATGAAGGCGGCATCGGGCGTGAAGTCCAACCGGCTCATCTCGCGGCCCATCCAGAGGGCAAGGTCGTTGCGTATGAGGGTGGTGTCGTGGTAGTTGGCCAGCAGTGTCCAGGTGTTGGCTTTGGGCCGTCCCAGCACCGATTGGGCGGAGTGGAAATGCAGGGCGTAGGGTTTCTTCGGGGGCCACCAGGTGGAGTTGCCGCGCCCCTTGACGGCGGCCAGTCCGTAGAGGTCGCGTCCTCCGTCTTCGCGTGTGAGCAGCGCCTCGCACTTCATCACGTATTTCTCCTTGTCATCGATGTCCTTGCCGTCGGGCGTGTTGATGCGCAGGGTGGGCAGTCCGAGTCGTGTGATGTCGGAGGCGGGGTCGTCTCGCCAGGGCTCCTCGCCTTCGGAATAGAGACCTTCCGGCCTCAATGCATCGTCGCTGCAGGCCTGGAAGACGAGCAGCAGAGCCGGGATTGCTGCGGTGATAAAATGACGGCACAACATGTTTGTTGTCTTGATGTTCGGTGCAAAAGTAGAGAAAAAAAGTCTATCCGCCAAATTTTTGTCCGTTTTTTTTCGGCAGAAGAAAAAAGCAGCCCCCAAACAGGGGCTGCATTCACAAGGGGTCGCCGAATCTCTTCTGCAAGAGATGCAGCATGGCGGGCGTGAGGGCGCGGCCCGGGCGCCAGCCCATGCGTCTGAAGCGGGTCATCAGCGGCAGTTGTCCGCGCATCGGCAGCGTCAGCTCGCGCATGAAGGCCCTTCGGGCGCTGTCGGCGTTGACCTCCCGCCTTCCGCTCATGCCCCAGGGGCAGTAGAGGCGTGCATAGTGCGAGAGCGTGAGGCGCTCCCGGGCGGCTTGCAGGGTCTTCATGCGGCCTCCTTTCTGGTGATGAGGTAGAAGCCCCGCTTGAGACTCTCGTAGTTGCGCTCGCTCACGGCGCGGCGCAGCGAGCGGTCGCTGAGTTCCCTGAGGGCGGGCATCTCGCGGAAGTCCTCCGCGCGTTTGTGCTGCCCCTCGTACTTGGTCTCGAAGCTGCGGAAGGCTTCCTCGCGTGCGTCCTTCACCTTCTCGGCCAGACTCTTGAGCGACACCGTCTTGTAGGCCAGCGCAAAGGCTTCCTTCTGCGATTTCGTGCCGTAGTCCAGACGCTCCTGCATGGCCATGGCGGCGTTGATGCTCTGCATGATCCACCATCGGGCCACCTCGATGCAGGCCTCCACCGTCGCGTCGGCCTCCGGGCTGTGCAGCGTGCCGACCTGTCCCTCTCCGGAGCACACGATGCAGCCGTTGGCGGCGCAGAGCAGATAGGCCAGTCCCATGGCGCGCTCGTCGGCGCGCGAGCAGCAGTCGTCCGCCCTTTCGCCCAGAGCGGTGATGTCCTGCTTCACCCGTCGGCCCAGGGCGATGATGCGCGCGTCCGTGACGCATTCGTCCGCGGGATCGCTGTTGTCGAAGCGGCGCAGGCGTTCGGCCGCGGCCGTGAGCGTGGCCCGCTGCTCCTCGCTCCAGGCGGGGGCGCGATACACGCCGTCCCGCTTCTCGTCCTTGCGCTCGGGCAGGATGGTGAGATTGCCGCGCGAGAGGGTGCCGTCCTTGTTCACCCATTTGAAGATTTTCATCATGGGGTCCACCGTGCCGCCGACGTTGGCGCAGATCTTCATCGAGTGCACGTAGTAGGTGCTGGCGGAGGTCTTGTGCATGTAGCTTTCGCCCGTGCCGTCGTAACTCTTCTTGAACATGTCGAGCACCAGGGAGTAGTAGTTGTTGCGAATCTTTTTGGACATCTCGCCGCACTCCGAGCAGGTGATGTATACGCCCTCGCCCTTGTTGATTTGCAGCTGCATGAGCAGGGCGACGGCTGTGGGCACGCCGTCGATCACGCGCACGGGCGTCTCGGGCATCGGCCGCTCGCGGCGCTCCTTCTCCGAGAGCATGGAGTAGGCGGCAGCCTCTTCGGCGGCGCGTCGGTTTTCTTCGATTTCCTTGGCCAGGAAAAGCTCTTCCAGCGAGCGCAGCACGAGGCTCTTGCCGCAGCCCGAAGCGCCCATCTGCCACGACTGTCCGCAGATCCAGCGCCGCTGTCCGTCGCCGTACTTCACGCGCATGTTTTGCCCCAGAAAGGAGAGGATGGGCACCGAGAGTGTGAGGGCCTGATGCACGGCCACGGGGTCCACGCCCGCGAGCAGCGTGGCGCTGAAGGGGTCGAGCCTTTCGGGCAGTCCGTAGAGCTGCTGCAGGGTCTTGAGCGAACTGTCTCTGGGCAGCAGACGCAGGGGTGCGGGCGTTGCGCTGACGGATGCAGGCGTTGTGCTGACGGGTGCAGCGGCAACGGGTTGCGGACTTGCAGCCACGGGTGCTGCGGGTTGAGGACAGTCGTTTGCTCTGGCTGTCTCTTCTTCGTTAAGCTCTTTGAGCATGTGTTTGATGCTGGGCCCCATGGGCTCGCCGGCTTTGAAAGTAACTCTTTCCATAATTAGATTTTTTAAATTGTTAATATTAAGTTTTTCTTTTTCGCGGTGCAAAGATACGACAGAAAAGAGCGCGAAATCAAGTTTTTCGACCCCTCAAATTCTGCTGTACAAGTGCGTAAAAGCAAATACAAGTAAATACAAGTATTTGTGCAAGTACTTGTACGGACAGAGACAAAAAAAGGAAGCGACAAGAGCCGTTTCCTCAGTTTTATGGAGCTATGCTGCTGGTGTTTATTTCACCTGTTGATTCCAGTTGGATTCTGTGGGTGTGTAGAGGCCGTATTGGTGAAGAATCTGCCAGAGATCGCGGTGGCGGGAGCTTTCGCTGATAATGCCTTTCTTCACTCTCAGGTTCACCTCTTCGGTGACGGTCTTCGGTTTGGCGTTCGCAATGCAGTAGACAAACTCCTCGGCCCGGGCCTTTGAGTTGTGGAATATCGGCGCCAGTTCCAAGACCATGTTTTCAGCCAGTTCCGGGGAGATGCCTTTAGGCAGTTTGGCCTCGAACTTTTGCCTTCTTTCATACACGTGGTCTCTGATGGACGCTGCGTTTCTGGCCCACGCCTCGTTGCCAACCAGCATGGAGTTCAACTTTTCAAACACCTGCACGGCGGCCTGCGGGTCGAGTTTCAGCAGCTGGTTTTCAATTTCCGCCACGGGGACCACGTCGATGGCGTCCCTCAAATCCTCGGCCATCATGTCGGTTTGTGCTTTTAGATTGGCCTGAGTTTCTGCCAAATTGTTTTCCAGCCATGTGACTCTGTCCTGCAACTCGCGGTAGGGCTTGTAGCGGTATTTGTCGAGCATGGCACTGAAGTCCTCGGGGAAGAGCACCTTGCACAGCGCCTCCAGTTCGGTTGATTGCGGTGTGTGTTGTATCTTTCGCTCAATCTCCTTGAGCTGTGCGTTCAGCTTCTTGAGGGCGTCTGCCTTCGGACAGAGCTGGTTCATGCGCCCCTTCATGGCGGCATGGATAAGCTGCAGGTGAGGGTCGTGGCTGGGGGAGAGCTTCACGATGTTGGCCACCTGTGCGAAGTTATTAATGCGGAGTCCCACCATGCGCCCCAGCATCACGCTGTAAAGATGTTTCAGGAACTCCCAGTTGTCGCGCATCTGGTCGTACATCCTCACCCGATCCGAATAGGACAGCGGGGCCTTCATAATCATCATGAAGCCGTGCAGGATGCAATAGTATTCGTTGCTCAGGGCATCGCCGCACACTTCCAGCTTGCCCAGAGCACCGTACACCTTGTCCTGCAGCGACGCCCAGTCTGCCCTGTAGTTCTGATACACCAGCTGCTGGAGGATGAACATGAATTCATGACTCCTTTCCGCCGCAATCCACTTGTCCACCACCGCGACGAGGTCCTGCTGAGACACCCATTGGGCGAAGCGGTCGTCCATGCTGATGACATGTTCCACGAAGCGTGACATGTCGCGCCCGTTGGCTCTGTCCCTGAAGAGGATTTCGCTGGCATTGATATACATCTCGTAATAGGGCAGCATCCCTTCGTGAAAGGCTTCGCCTTCGTGTTGCATGCACAGATCGGCATCCTTGCGCAGGTCGTTCCATTGATATGGAGGCAGCGGCGTTTCGCCGCTCAGATGATTGCTGAATTGCTCTATGATGAATTCCCACATCATGTTTTTCTGTCTTTTCCCGGCAAAGGTACGATTATTCTGCCGGATAAACAAACCGCCGGTATTATTTTATGGTTTATTTGCCGTTTTCTTCAAACGGGGGCCGGCACGCGCGGTGCCTCGGGAAAATACTAATAAAGACATTTGAGAGCAGAATTTCAGAAAATAGTCGAAAAAAAATTGCTGTTAAAAATAAAATATGTATATTTGCGCAAAAATCTAATCAACGATGAAAAAAGACATGTTTAAATGGCTGTCCATCTTCGTTATGGCAGTAGTGTGTGTTGGATTCGCCTCTTGCGGCGATGATGATGAGGACAACGGTGTAATTGACAATAGCGGTGATACCGGAGTCGGTATAATCAGCAAAGCTCTTACCGGTTCGTGGACAGGCAAACCTGTGGGCCAATCGGGGATGTTGGTATGCAAGTTCGGAGAGAACGGCAGTTTGGATATGTCGGTATCTGGTGCTCGTGGAAACGCCACGGAATGGCATGGTACATATACCTTTACCGGTTCATCCGAAGGAGGTATCATTACAGCCAAGTGGAATGATGGAACCGAAGAGTCAATACATGTTGCCTATATTGAAGCCAATACGATGACTCTTGTAAAGAACTACATATCATACCAGATGAAACGTGGTGAACCGGATGATGACTCTACAGAAGATAATGAGGGTGATAACAATGATGGAGAAGAGTCCGCTCACAACTATGCGCCCAGCAATGTCAGTGGCAAGCATTTCAGGATTATCTATTCATCAACGACATACGACTTATATTTCACGTCAAACAGCACCATAAATCCCGCCAGCGGAACAAGCGATGGTCACGCAATAATTAACAATGCCACATACGAGAAAATATCTGCAGACAAGGCAAAAATATCCATTACGACAAGCTACACCTATTCTTTCTACCTTACGTTTACTTCGGAATCTGCGGGAACTGTTGAACATGGTTCATTGCAATATAGCTTTACGATGGATGACTACACGATGCTCAATTTCTCTGCACCTGAAAGTGTCGCGTATCTGACGTTTACAGATGTTAGTTTGTCCAGGTGGTTGCGCTTTGGTTCTCAGAGCGGTTCCCGCGTATACGTCAACTCTTTTAAGTGGGGGTCAGTTTCTCACTACTCCGATAATTTTGCTGTTACCTATTATAAGACGTCTTCAAAGCAGGCAACGCTCGTTATAGAACATACATACAAAAACCTTTCATCCTCCACTTCATCCAACACAGATACATGGACCTACAACCTTACCTTTACTACGGGAGAAGGTGGCAATTATTCTCGAAGCGGCACCTCAACCAATCGCTTCCTGAACATTGCAGGTATGGGCGGTACCGGTACGTTTACTTTGAAATAACCGCAGGCTAATAACGTTTGCCGGTGCGGGGACTCTGAATCCCCTTGGCCGCTGTGGCCGAAGAGGGATGTTTGCGGCCGTTGCGGCCACTCGGGCCAAAAAAGAAAGCAATCCCCCACACCCTCTGTTAAAGAAAAAAGCTAGTACAAGTATATATACTAAGCCTGTTTAAAAGAATTAAATAAGAAAAGTCTGGGCTTGACTTTCTGCGAAAGTGTTTATTTTTTGAGGGCCCTGCTCACCGGGCTTTGTTGCGAAAGCGATTCTGTAGGGGCAGGCGTCAATGAAAACACGTGTCCCCAGTGGCCGCAAAGGCCGAAAGAGTGTCGTGCTCAATCATTATTTCTTCCACGCGCTCAGGGCGTTGCAAGCAGAGTGCGTCGTTTGGCACCTCGGACTGTCGTATCTTTGCACCGCCGTTCCCTCCTGCGCCCTGTCCCCAAGCAGCGCACGAGCAGACTCCAAGCAGCCTCCAAGAATTCTTGGGGAAAGCACGGCCTCGGGTCGAGCCCGGCGAACGGGCAGAGCGCAGCGACGGCATACGTCAAACCCTCAAAACCCCGCAACGTAGAGGTCAGTTGCTCCAGAAGATTATGGCTACCGTCATTCCCCTTTGGGCCCATTCGGGCCTCAGCGGCCGCCCCGACCGCAGCAGCGATATCTACATCCGCCGCTCCCGCATCACCGGCAAGAGCTATGCCGTGAGGCTGCGCCGTCCGTGCCGTCCGGACAGGTTTACCAACGCACAAATCCGGCTCAACAACCGCTTCGGCGCCCTCAACCGCGGTGTGGCGCAGTGGTATCGCCGCGTCACCTCGCCCGAGGCTTCCCCGGAAGAGCGTGCCGTACTCCGGAAGCTGCAGCGCCTCTTGCGCCGTCAGGACAAATACAGCATCGTGCGCGGCCTGGTGGTGGCCCGCTATGCCACGGTCAACGAGGCGCTCGACAGCGTCACCGTCACCGTCGGCCGCTACAGCGCCACCGAGCATTTCCGCTTCGAGCCCCGCCCCCTGACGTGAGTTTAATGATGCAGCAGAATCTCGTATAACTGCTTGTGTTTGACTGAAATGGTTTCCAAGATAAGGCCGCAGGCCCATAAGATGATAGCCAACAGACAAATGAAACCGGCCACAATCAAGGTGGGAAAACGCGGCACCAACCCTGTATCGAGGTATTCGAGATACACTGGCAGGAACATAACAAAAGCCATGATTATCAGTATGGCGGCAATGACCGAAAAGAACATCAGCGGTCTGATGTCACGGAACAGCAGAAAAATGGTTCGCAACACGCGACATCCGTCGGCCAGCGTGTTCAATTTCGACTTGCTGCCCATCGGGCGTTCACGGTAGGGTGTCGGCATCTGTTCCACGACAAAGTTATGATACAGAGCGTGAACGGTCATCTCGGTCTCTATCTCAAACCCTTGCGACATTACCGGAAAATGCTTTACGAAGATGCGGCTCATGGCTCTGTAACCGGACATGATGTCATGCACATGGCTGTTAAAGAGACTGTTGACCAGCCAGCGGACCAGACGGTTGCCCGTGCCGTGGAGTTGCCGCCCGTTGACCTCAAAATAGTTGGAAGAAAGACGGTCTGCAATGAGCATGTCGACATGGCCGTCCAAAACCCTGCGGCACATCTCTCCGGCTTGCTCAGGTGAATAGGTGGCGTCGCCGTCCACCAACAGGTAGCAGTCGGCCTCAATGTTGCGAAACATGCTGCGCACCACGTTCCCCTTTCCCTGTCGCGGTTCGTAATCTACTGTTGCACCGGCCCGTCGGGCCTCGTCGGCAGTGCCGTCGGTGGAATTGTTGTCATAGACATAGATGTCCGCCTGCGGCAGAACCTGTTTGAAATCTTTCACCACGGAGGCAATGGTGGTGGCTTCGTTGCAGCACGGAATGAGAACGGCTATTTTTTTCATAGTTATCGGGCGCCCTGACTTTTTGAGACGGTTTTCTTTATGCGGTCGGAATAGAATAGCAGCAAACAGAATACGGTGACGGCTAATGCACGCCAGGTAAACCAATAGTGAATGACGGAGTGTTGGAGCATCAGCATATACCAGCAGGGGACGGACAAGGCTATGAGCAGCAGCCAGGGGCGACGGTCGGCGGGAAGGGGATGCAGCCTGATGTATTTCCACAGCCAGTGGCATGTTGTAAGCAGGCCTGCTGTACCGGCAAGTATAATGAAACCGATGATGGTGGCGGCTTTTGGCCCCAGTTTTGCTTCTGCCAGTTCAAACAGTTCGCTCAATCCTGCCGACGAACGGCCTATGGCGTTGGTGATGAACTCGCCGGCGATGTTGTCGCCGATGAGCAGCCACGCAACAGGCAACTTGCCAAGCCACATGAGAGCGTAGCCTGCCAGCCAGCAGGATGCCAATATCACGGCATGGCGTATGTCGGCCTTTGACTTGTCGGACAACAGAAGTGTTGCCAGTGGAATACCCATTGTGATTTGCGGGGTGGTGAGCAGGTCAAAAAATGAAGTTGCAGCGCCGATGACGAAAAAAATGTATGCGGCCTGCCGTGTGGTCAGCCGCCTTGCGAGCACGGCAACGGTTCCGGCATACATGAGTAAAAAGCATGTGGAGAACTGTAGGCAGAAAAAAGCCATCGGAAAGGCCGCGAACGTCAGCGCCATCAGCAGACAGACGGCCGCCCGGGATGAACATCGCGTCCACACTAGTATCAAACTGAGCAGTAACAAGATTACGTGAGCGCACAAATTAATCAGACAAATTTCATTGTATGTAAAAAATGCGAGCAATGGGCGCAACGTCATGAGATAACCGTGCCAATAACGCCCATAGTCCAGAAAATAACAATCCGGATGGTTAAACCTTTCTGCCACGAGGAGCGGTGTGGTGGCAAACACATCCTTCGCTTCGTTCGTGAAGAATCTGCAGCGCATGGCCGACGCCACGGGAGTCTGCGATGTCATGCTGCAGGCCACGTTCAGCATAATCATGTCGGTGAACGTGTCGAAGCGCAGCAGGGGACAACCTGCTACCTCCGCGCCATCACCGCGCCGTTGTAACTGATTCACCGAAATGCTGCAATTCTGTGCAATGGCATCATGCGGCAGTCGGGCCGCGGCAATCATGCACGCCGTTGCCGTAAAAAGCAGTATGCCGTAACATGCCAGCATACCTCCAAGCAGTCTCCTGTATTGCACGATGTGCTTATGGAATGGCCTCATTATGTTCCAATTCTTTCACAAAGTTACAATATTTCGTAAAATAACAGGCAGTATTCGTTGCAGATATTTAAACAATATGACGAGAATAGCAAAAAACCGGCCACATCGGCCACTGGGGCCACGCATTTTCAGAGTGGGGTATGCGTTTGTTTTTCATTATTTTTTAACTTTTGAGAGAAATATTGACACGTTTTGGGGGTACGATGAGAAAAAATTGTATCTTTGCATCAAAAATCAGTGAACACGGTGTCTGCCCTGCGTCTCTATGGTCTTGTGCTTGCCTTTTTTGTCTGTCGCATTCCGGCGGGCGCACAGCTGGTAATCAACGAGCTCATGCAGTCCAATGTGGATTGCATTATGGATGACCTCAACGACTTCCCCGACTCATGGGTGGAGTTGTATAATAGCAGTGATGTTGCTGTCAATCTTGCCGGATATAAATTGGGAATAGACAATGATGCCAAGACGGCATGGCCTCTTCCGAATAAAGAACTCCAACCGGGAGAACATATACTCATCTGTTGTGATAAGGTGGGGAGCAATGCGGAAACGGGTATCCACACAGACTTCCGCTTGGAGAGCGGGAAAGGCGGTTCCGTATTCCTATTCCAAGGAGAGGTAATCATAGACCAGTTGATAGGACTTAAAAAGCAGCCGGCACCGAATATCTCCTATGGCCGTGAGACAGACGGCAGTGATGTCTGGGGCTATATGCTCACACCAACACCCGGCGATAGTAACGGGGGGGGTATCAGTGACGGGATGTTGGGCAATCCTGTCTTTAACAGGAAAGGCAGGGTCATGACGGCAGAAGAGATAGTCACGGTGACGTTAAGTGTTCCCTATGACAGTCCAGCAGGCACCGTCATCCGTTATACAACAGACGGCAGCGAGCCGACGTCAGAATCACCCATATACGATGTACCTATCACGATTGTCTCTTCCACTTGTCTGCGTGCAAAACTATTCTGTGAGGGCTGGTTGTCACCTCGCTCCGTTACTCAGAGCTATCTTTATCTTGGTCACGAAATGACAATACCTGTGGTCAGCATCGTGACTGACGAGAGATATATGACCGATGAGAAAATCGGTATCTATGTGGAGGGAAGCTACAGCGACGAACAGTTCAATTACAAATACAACTGGCGACGCCCCATAAATCTGGAATACTTCACCGATGCGGGCAGGGACAGCAAACTCAACCAGATTTGTGAAACCCGCATTCACGGAAACGGCAGTCGCAAATGGCCTCTGAAGTCAATGGCTTTCTATGCCAACAAACGTTTCGGCGCGAAGATATTCAAATATGAATTCTTCACGGACCAGCGCCCCGGTGTGACGGATTTCAAGTCGTTTGTCATGCGCAATGCGGGAGATGATTTCACCAGGCTGTCGATGCGCGATGCCATTGTGCAGAGGAGCATGGGCCAGCGTGTTGATTTGGATTGGCAGGCGTGGCGTCCGGCTGTGGTTTTCATAAACGGCACCTACAAGGGTGTCCTGAACATACGCGAGCGCAGCAATGACGATTACATCTATACCTATTACAACGGTCTGGAAGACGTTGATATCGTGGAAAATTGGTGGGAACTGAAAGAAGGGGACAAAAAAAACTTCAATGCCTTCAAAGCCTTCTATTCCCAGGACGGACACACACTGGAAGAGTATGCACGGTGGGTAGACTACGGGGAGTTTATAAATTTGATGATCATGGCGCTCTATTTTGACAACAAGGACTTCCCGAGCAACAATGTTGTAATGTGGCGTTCGCGTGAAGAGGGTGCCGTTTGGCGCTTTATCACCAAGGACAACGATTTCGGTATTGCCGGTGACTTCACCGGACCGGATTACAATACTTTGGCATGGCTTTATGACGAGGGATATGACACAAAGTTCAACTGGGGCAACAAACCTTACGCGACATTGCTCTTCAGGCAACTTATGAGGGATGAAGAATTCGCCCGTGAATTCATTGACAAGTGTGCTGTCTATTCGGGCGACTTCCTTAACATAGAGGGTATTTCGGAAATATGGGACCGGATGTATAATGAGGTTGTTGCGGAAATGGCATACCACAGAGCCCTGTATAAATTAGGTAATAATTTTGAGCAGCTGCATTCGGATGCGAAGGACTGGGTTCGGAGACGTAACGATTACTTCTACAGTTACCTTGCCGAATTCTATAATCTGGGCACTCCCGCCGCGCTGAAGATAAATGCCATGCTAAGCGATGCGGAGCGCGAGAAAGTGAATGTCACGGTAAACGACGTTCCGTTGGTAAGGCATAAGTTTGACGGAAAATTCTTTGAGGGACGTGACGTGACGCTCCGTGGCACACTCGAAGACGGAATGGAGGTCGGTGGATGGCTTGTTGAAACCACTTTGGAAAACGGTGAAAAGGTGACGAAGGAGATAGATGGGAGCGAGTATAGTTTCACTATGCCGGCATGTCAGCTGCTCAGCATCACGGCCAAAAAGGATGCATCCGGCATCCTGACGCATTCGGGGAAACGCTGGCAATGGCGTCTGATGGACAAAGTCCTCATCGTTGATAATACGGAACCGGGCGTCAGTGTTCAGCTATACACAGCATCCGGCATGTGTCTCTATTCAGCGCAAAGCGGCGGTACGGGCCTGAGCATACCGGTCAACACACATGCAGGCGGATTGTTGCTGCTGAAAGTGGGCAGTGAAACAATAAAAATCAAAACGAATCTGTCATCCCTATGAGAATCATTTTTCTTTTGACACTTTTCCTGTTGGAGATAATGGCGGGTTTTGCCCAAAGCCAGACATCGGTTCAAGCCATCATAACGCTCATCGATGACGACACGCTCAAACCTGATGATGTAGAGATGCTTCATAAGGCATGTACCGACAACGGTATTGTGGCCACCTATGCCTGTATTACGAGCCGGGGTGCCATATATTCGAACCTCTTCGGCCTTTTGCGCGGATACGAGGAAGAGGGTTTCCAGGTGGTGCTGCACTGTAATGAGCAGAAGAACTATTACCGCTGGTCGCAGAATCTGGATATGACGGTGTCGGGCGTGAAAAATGTGACCGTTGGCGCCAACTATACCTATACGGTGGGAACGCGCGTATGCCCGCTCTCTGTGGAGGAGGTGCATCTGGATGCAGAAGGCAAAGGACATATCTACTTCAACTACATGCAGCAGTGGTATCCCGTTCCTGCCACGACGTCAGGCCTGCTGACACTCTCGTCCGGTAAGGGCGATCCGTCGATTGCTTATTCCGGTTTTCAGGTGCGTGAATTCCGCGACAGCGAACTGGTTTCCAAGGATATGGAAACGGCCATCGGAATTTTGGGGAATGAAGGATTTAAGGACTACGCATATTTCGTATCTCCCTACGGGTCGCAGGATGCGGGATTGCAGGAGATTGTCAAGGAGCACGGATTGAAATGTCTGGTGTCCATCTCCAATGACGACTATCTGCGCAACGACAGCAAATATACGCCTTACAACATTCCGCGCATAGGCTTTAACGCCACGGACGGCGGCAGCAACACTCTCAGCCGTCTGAAAGAGCATATTGACGCGGTGTCCGTCTCCGGAGGCTGGCTGCTGGTGGGTACGCACATATATAACGGCTGGACAGAAGAACTGCTACGTACGCGCTTCAAGGAGTTTGTGGACTACGCGAAGGGGAAGGGACTGCAGTTTGTGACTCTGAAAAAAGGATTTGAACTGTACAGCAACAATTCCGGCAACAAGAACTTTCCTCCCGTACCATCAACTGTGGACGAACTGGAGCAGAACAAGATAGAAGAGTCCGAAATCAGTATGTGCTACGACATTATGGGGCGAAGCATTGGCAAGCCCCGGCGTGGCCTGAACATCATACGCATGAGCGACGGAACGGCAAGAAAAATCCTCGTCAGATAGAAAGGACAACTTCCTGCAGAGCCCTGCTCACGGCATCGATGCTGTATGTGCTGAGGAACAGGTTCAAGAGAAGCTGAGGTGTTATCTCAAAGATCTGTACACACAGCATGCAAGACAATAGGTAATCCGAAATGGATTGTTGCGCCAGATAAGTTTCACTCCCTTCCAGTCACCACTCTGAAAGCGTCGCACAAAGCGTCTGAAGACATAATCGGCTAAGATGCGTCTCCTGTATTTGTCCTTTACATCGTGTAATACCACGATGGAGACGAAATCCTTTTCCACGGGTTTGAAGCCGCGGCTCAGCCCGTTGTTGCCGCGATTATAAGACAAGATACACTTCTTTGTGCTATAAACCGTTGCCCCGTCGACAATCCTGTAGTTCCACTCGTCATCCTCGTATAGGGTCAGGTCTGTGCGGAACCCTTCCTTACCTTTAAGGTAATCCCTGCGGATAAAGGTGTTCCCGATTCTGATGAACAGTTCTTTACGGCATAATGACCTGAACGGATATCCAGCACGGCCTTCAATCCTGTTAATGGATTTCTTGTATATCTCCCCGTTTGAGTTGGTCTCGATGAAGCTGCACATGATAAGGTCTTCGTCATGGGAGTCATTCAGAATGTCAAATGCACCCGGCATCAGGGTGTCGTCGGCATCCAGAAGGAGAATATACTCTCCCCGGGATTCTAGTATTCCCCTGTTTCGCGCGGCAGAAACACCGGAGTTGTTCTGGGATATAATTCGTATTCTTTCGTCTTCGCACTTTCTCACCGCGTCCACGGAGCCGTCGGTGGAGCCGTCGTTGATAACAACAACTTCATAATCCTGGAAATCCTGTGCTAAAACGGAGCGAAGGGTGTCGGGTATTTCCTTTTCCTTGTTATATAATGGAATTATTACTGAGAGGCTGGGCATATAATGCGGTTTTTGGATTATGTGGGGATGTAATTATTTCGTATTACGGGCGTTGGGTTTCAAAACGGACTCTGCCGATAGTATGATTGCCAAGTATCGTGTTGCCGCTGTTGTGGTCGGGCACATTATTCCGATAGGTTTCGCACCAGCGCAGGTCGATATCGTAGCTGTTGTGCACGCGTTCTATCCTGTTGCCGGAGAGGGTGATGCCCTTCGTGCCGTCGTCGCAGAAGATGCCGCGATTGTCCTTTATTCCGTCAATATCGTGAATGTAGTTGTTGCTTATGATGATGCCGTCGGTGCGAGTCCACGTGTATATGGCGCCGCTGTCCATAAGCGTGTGCTGCGCAAGGTCGGAGAGGAAAGCTTCGGTGTAGAACAATTCGTTGCCGGAAATAACACCGCGGCATTTGCAGTCGGTTTTGGTTCCTCCCCAGATACCTGCTCCGATGCCGCCGTAACAGAAGTCGGAAATGGTGTTATTCTTGACAATGAAACTATCGCTACGCATCTTTATGGCAAAGCCCTGCTCCATACCGAGGGTGCAGTTGGAAAAATTGTTATCAGTGACTTTTGCCCCGACACTTCCCACTTCGCTCTCAATGCCGTAACCCATGAAGGTGTCGACGCGGTTACCGGTGAAGAAGACGTTTGTTGATTTCCACTCTTTGAGAACTGAGCCTCCGATGCAGCGGAAAGAACTGCCCGAGAACGCAATGGAGTCGGCGTGGCTGGAGTCAACGGTGATGAGTGCCCCCCGGCCGCTGCTGCCCGTGACGTTGATGCTGTCTATGCTGAAGCTGCGCAGTGTGCAGAACTCCAATCTCACCAATGTGGAGGCCGTGCATTCATAGATTTTGCCCGGACTTCGCTTTGTGCCGAAGAGACGGTAGCGCGGAAAACCCTTTGCATAGGAGTAGTCCATGTTGACGTTGAAGAAGTTGCCCTTTTGAGGCACGGCCCAATCTCCTCCGTCGAACTCTATCTCCCGTGTGCCGATACCGGTGACTGGGCTCGTCCGCGAGGTGTACCAACAGGTGTAGTTAATGTATTTGTCTTGCGGTTGCGGGTTACGCCTGTTCTTGGAGGACGTGGTGATGCGACACAGACGGGACGATGTATCTACAATGGATATAGTATCCGTCAACTGGCGGAACTCTGTCCACGGGTTGTAGTAGTTGCCGTGCCTGAGATACATCAGGGCGGGATCTTGCGGCATTTTCACAAAGCGCCCCTCGCTCGTCAGACGCACTCCCCTGCCGTGTATGGTGATGCTGACGTCGCTGCGCTTGATACTCTTCAGACGAATCTGGTTGTCGGCAAAGGTGAGTTCGCGTGCTTCGATGATGACGGAGATGTCTTTCTCACCACGGCGTATTTCTTCGGCAATCCTTCCGTTCAGGAGGTCGAAATCCTGCTGTGTGCGGACACTGAGCGTGACGGCGCCGGCAGTGACGGTCAGCAGAGCCAGAAATATGGTGAACAGCGTATGCCTCATCCGCGGAGTCTTTTCTTTTCTTTAAGGTAGATGACGGGATAATATCGGAAGATGGTCTTCACACGGGCAAACTGTTTCTTGGGCTCGATGAAAAGGCGGTAAATCCAGTTGAAGCGATACTCGCCGATGCGGAAGCTGTAGTCCTTCAATTCGCCGAGATAGAAGGCGAATGCAGCGCCCACGCCGAGCATGAGCCCGCGCTTGAGGTGCGGCAGAAGCCTCTGCATGAAGTACTCCTGCTTGGGCGCTCCCAGACTCACCCAGATGATGTCGGCATCGAGACGCTCTATCTCACGGGCGATGCCGGCGTAGTCAAAGTCCTCCACGCTGCAAAAGGGCAGGGGAATGTGAAACAGGTGTGTCCCCTCTTGAATTTCTTGTTTTACCTTTTTCACCACTTTTTCAAACATCTCCTCCGTGTTGCCCAGTAGCACCTGTCGGAACTCCTTTTGTGTGATGTATTCGGCAAAGATTTCGGGGCCGGTGAATGCTCTCAGTTCCAGCTTGTGGAGACGGCTGGCCATAGCGGCAATGGAGCCGCCGTCGCACGAGTTGAAGTACGCCCCTTCGAGTACGTTCATGAATGCCGGATCTGTGTGAGAGCGCACGAGACTGGGACCGTCCACGATACAGACGTATCCCTTATCGTGATTGCGGCAGCAGTCCTCTATCTTCTGCCTTATCGTGTCGTGGTTGAATTCAAGTTCAAAACCGAATATCTTCATGTGGTATCGCTGATTAATTGTTGTCTATGGCCTTACGCAATTCCTGAATATATTCCTTGCCGTATTTGATGTCGGGCTCCAGATAATTGCCTTCGCCCCATTCGTTCCACGACTTAATCATGACGAAGGGTGCTGCGTTGCTGTAAGTACGGAGTTTCTTGAGCAGTTTGTCCACAAACTCTCCGAAGCGCCGGGGTGTGTTGCCGATGAACAGCGAACCCCTCATGCCGCTGCGCGGGGTGTGATCCCAACTGGAGATGATTTGCGGAGCCACACCGGGCAGGTCGGGGTAGTTCTTGAGATAGGTGTCGATATAGTCGGGGTAGGACATTATCTGTGGAGCAAGATGCAGTTTCAGCAGCAGCCACGAGAACCAGCGGTTGGCACTTTGGCGCAGGAAGGTGTAGTCGATAAGCACCGTGTCGAAGCCCATCTCCTGAAGGGACTGTATCTGATGTTTCTTGTAGGCCTGTCCGAAGAAGTGGAAGCCGACGAGACCGTTTTCTTCAGCGAGTTTGTTCCACACGGCCATGAAGTTCCTGATGTCGGGAAATCCGAAAGCATCGTAGATGCCGAACACCAGTTTGCCGCCGATGCGCAGGTATCTCTTGTCGCGGAAGGCGGGGAGGAGATAGTTGAAGTGGGCGGTGTATTCCTCCTCGCCGCCGTAGGTCTGCTCGATGAGCAGCCGGTCGGGAATATCCTTATTCCATGTCTTGGCATACCAGGTGTGATTGGCCCAACTCAGGCAGAAGGGGAAATCGGGTTCGCCGCTTTTCACCACCTCCTCGAAAGGCCGCTCCATCATCTTGTGCCCGTTGAACCAGTAGTGCCAGTAGCAGAAGGCGTCTACACCGGCTTCACGTGCCAGTTCGGCCTGTGCCTTGCGTGTCTCGGGCACGCGCAAATCGTAGAACCCCAAATCGGCGGGAATGCGCGGCTGATAGTGTCCGGGGAACAGCTTCCTGGCCTTGGCGACATTGGTCCATTCGGTGAATCCTTTGCCCCACCACGCATCGTTCTCCGGGAACGGGTGGTACTGGGGGAGGTAGTATGAAAGGAATAACGGTTTCATTGGTCAATGGTTTTGATGACTTTTGCAGGATTGCCTGCCGCTAAGGAGTATGCAGGTATGTCGTGTGTCACAACGGCATTGGCTCCGATGATTGCGCCCCGGCCGATGGTCACGCCTGGCATGATGCATGTCATCTCGCCAATCCATACGTTGTCCTCAATGATGACGGGACCTTTGCTTGTCAACGGGCGTTTGTTTGCCGGCATGTCCAATAAGGCCCGTTCGGATGCACCGTGGGCATTGTCTGTAATGAACACCTTACGTCCGATGCGCACTCCGTTACCAATCTGTATTTTGTTAATACATGTGATGTGACCTTCGTCGCCGAAAGAGGAGTCGTCCCCGAAACTCAGTGATGGGGTGGCATCCAGGGAATCCTGTACTTTGTAAACTTCCCACACAACCCTTTCACCCACATACATATTGCTGCCTATGGATATGTACTTCCCACCCAGAATCTTGCTGAAACCTTCCAGATAATTGTGCGAACCGCACGATTTGAATTCTGCGGAAATCCAGTGGTAATAGAACACCTTGAAGGGTGCCTTGAGTATAGCCAGCGTTCGCAAATTGACAAACAAATGCGTGAAACGTGCTATAAGTCGGATGATGTTCCCTATGAAATTCATGGTTTGTGCTGTAATATTTCCTGATAGAATGAATAAATGCTGTTAATATACGACTCCTTGCTGTACAACTTCCTGACAACCGTGTTTGCATGTTCCTTCATCGTTTCATATTCACGGGGAATGTCAGGCCATAGTTCGGAAAGGTGGTCTGCGAGTTCTTCCGTAGTCTTGTAGCGCAGACCGATCTCTTCACCGCATACTGTCACACCGTTGTCGTATTGCTCTTTCGTCCCTCCATAGTCTTTTCCGATGGTCAGGCAATCATAAAACATCGCTTCTGGCAGACAGCGGCCAAAAGCCTCGAAATCGGACGATACAATGATGGCACGGGCATCGAGCATAAGACTTCCGATGTCTTTGCGCGTGCCGAGATACTGCACCCGGTCGGCCAGTTGTTTTTTGCTGATATAGTCTGTCATGCCGGCAAAATATTCAGTATCCGAGACGGGACCGGCAAGTTTTAGTGTCATATTGTTTTCCGGATGGCGTAGACAGAACAGACGGAAGGCTTCCACTACCTGCATGGGATTCTTGGAAGGCTCCATCCTGCCGGCAAAAAGGAAAAATGAGCTCTTGGCAAATTCGCTGTGCCGTGCATTGCCCTGCAGGTCTATGCCATTATATACCACTCTTGCATTTTTACCCGTGAAGCGGTGGTGTTCCATAACGTCGCGCGTGATGCAGATGAGATAGAAGTTGTCTGAATTCAGCGTGTTATAGTATGTCTGCCTGGTCGGATAATAGTGATAGTCGAAGTCTTTGTCAACATATTCGCGTACATGCATGACGTGGGGAATGTGCAGTCTTCTTGAAGCATATATGCCGCAGGAGAGCAGACTCACGTTGGCGTGTATCAGGTCAATCCTGTTTTGTACACATATACGGAATATCCTGCGCGATGCTTTCCACTCAATCAGTCTACGGCAAATGAGGCGGGGCAGGAATAGCAATGCGTCCCTGACAGAATGAAGATTAGGATAAACATTCATGCGGAGGTTGATGTCCGTTACGGAAAATCCCTTTTCACGAAGCATCTTATACATGTCTCCCTTGTCGGGTGTGACGACATGGGGTGTGATGCCCTTTTCTGCCATACCGTATAGAAGTGTCAGAAATGATTTACTGGCTCCTCCTACGACCCGGGTTGAATTGACTATGTATAATATGTTCATGTCTAATGACTGGTTTTGGAGAGTCTGTTGCGTACCATCTGAATCGCAAACTGCCGTTCTTTATCGTTTAAAGTACACAGCCATGCGATGCAGGTTCCCGTAAACAGCGATATGGAAATCGTCAGAAGGAAACGGTATGGCAGGTCAATGTAATTTATGCATATCGCAGAACATGCGCACAGTGCAGCAAGAGGTATTATGAGAGGTAAAATGACCTCTTTAATAAAATGCATAATGCTAAGGCCGCATGAGTATTTCATATAAGGTAGCCGGGCCGCACTCACCAGAAATTCCGAAACAATATAAACGCACATGACATAGAAGGGCGAGAACCCGTATCTCAGAAGGAAATAGACGGGGATGATGACAAGAAGTTTCGGTGTGTACATCAACAGGGTATAGCAGCGTATCCTACCGGTTGCCTGATTGGCGATATTCAATCCGTAAGTAGCCTGATCGATGATGAAGCCGCACAGAATGAACCTGCAGAACATGTCTGCACCGGGCGGAACGCTTTTCAGCCAGACAGCCAGGAGAGACGGCATCTCAAATACTAGGGGAATGATAAGTAGAATAAGCAGAAGAGTGGAGTATTTGGACTCTTTCTCTGCCAAATGGAGCATCTTTTCACGATTGCCTTCACCCTCGGCTTTTACGATTTGCGGATTCATCGCATTTATTACGGATGTGGCAACAAAGGCTACGGAGCCGAATACCTGCATGGCAATGCCGTATGCTGCATTGATAATGGTGCCGAACGAACGGTTCAGCAGTATTTGAATACCTTGGCCGCGGAGCACCACGGCTCCCATTCCGTAAGTGGACCAGCTGGCGAAACCCAGTATTTGTCTTATAGTGCTTAAGTCAAACAGATGGAAAAGGCGTAGTTGCTGGCATTCTTCAAATTTTTGCCTGGCATATACGAAGAATGCAAGGAAATTGAATACCTGAATCAGAAGCATCAATGACGCATACAATAGCAAGCGGTCTGACTTTGTAAATAACACACAAAGAGCAATGGCAAGTTTGAGAAAACCGTCCAAAATCTCAACCACGGAAATATAAACGATGTTTTCCCGTGCGATAAAGACTGCCTTTAATGGAGCAATAAGAATGGTAACTACCATCGCAAGGATGGTGATAATATAGATTCCTTCGGCGGTCTCGTATCTCCCGTCGGGAATGTTAAGCCAATGGAAAACAACTTGGTCTTTTAGAGTATATAAAATGGCGGCAATCGCGATTGAAAACGCCAAGTGCAGCAGAATACTGTTCGCCAGATATTTCCTTACCAGATCGGGTTCGGATTTTCCATAATAGAATGATACGAATCTTTGCGTGGTGATGACTAATGCGTTGGTGATAAAGCCAAGAAGGGCGACAACGCCCCCCACAACAACATACAGTCCGTAGTCACTCCCGCCCAGAGCTTCTATGACGTAGCGAGTGGAGAATAGTGACAACAGGATGTTCAGGACAGAACGTGTGTACTGGACAATGGTGTTGACAATTATGCGTTTGGCGGGATTCATCATAGTCTCTATATACTATTCCGTCGCATATGTGTTGAAATTCTCGTGTGTTTCCTGACCAGGGTAGTAGTACATTATTGTCAATAGCAGAAAAACGAGTGAAGTTTCATACACCTCAAAAAGCATCATTATACTCATGACTCCGAAAGCAGCAATCATTTTCTTTGAACAGATGTCGTTGATGCGAATAAGGTTGCCGATGCTTTTTAAGATGATGGCAAAATAAAGTGCCAGCAGGATGATGCCGCCGTAAACCATGGTGTTTAAGATGAAATTATGTGCTCCGATGGCGCGGTTTGACATGTGGGCGTGAAACCAGTCGGAGTCAACAAAGCCGTATCCCCATATCGGTGATTCGCTAATGACGCGGAGTGCAGAATCCCACATCTCCGTTCGTCCGGTGAAAGTCATATCTTTTCCCAAAACGTCCACAATGAACCATCTTGCCAAGTCGTTATTCTCAAGTCCAGTGCCAGAGAAGCAGACAATCACTTGGAAAAGTATGACTCCAACATATATACACATTGCTCCCAATGAAAGCAGTCTCTTGTTTTGAATGAAAAAGAAGAGGAGAAAAAGGAACATGCAGGAAAGCGCAGTCATGGATCTTACCATGAAAAGAAGGGCAAAGCAGGAGATGAACAGCGGAATGAGATTCATCCAGAACCATTTGTTGTATTTAACACTTATGATGCCGGCGGTAAGAGCAATCATAAGTCTGCTGCCCATCTGGTTATAGTTTCCGCCCAATATAAACCCGTAATTTTGTTTTGTCTCTTCAATTAGCCACATTTCAGGGTGAGCTATACATTGAAATACTTGGCAATATATGGCTACGGAAAGGACAAACAGAATTCCTAAGATAAGAGTGTGGTATTGCTCTTGGTAATAATTGAAAAGAAAAATGTATGCAGAAATGGAAAGCGTGAGATATAGACCATTTTTCCAATCTGTTCCATTAAGCAGGGTTATTCCTTCAAGAGTAAAAACAAAAAGCAGTACCAGGAAATCGTATAGATGGAGGGTTCTTTGACGGCCGAGAAGCAGTAATGCTCCGAAAAATGCTAACAACATCCCTGCTAGAGCGATGTACGATGCCGTAAACATCTCCATGTGGAAGAATGACACGACCATGTGTGTCATCAACAGGGAAATTGCCGCAAACGGTATTAGTTTGGAGTGCTTTATGTCAATTTGTAGCAAGTTCATTGAGCTTGACCAAATATGATGCTACGTGCAATCCAGAATGAATAGCCAAAGGTGACGAGAATCAGCATGCCAAGCACGAAGAGCATGCGTTTTGGGCCCGCCGGTTTAACAGGAACTGTGGCGCTTTTCAGTGTGGTGAAAGCCGGCGTCTTCTCTTGCAGTTTCACCTTTGTGGTCTGCAGTTGGGTCTCCATAGCAGCCAGGGAGTTTTGCTTGAGTGCCAGTTCGCTCTCCAGCTTGTCACGCTCACTCTGATAACTCTGAAGGACGATGTTAGTGTGAGCATCGCAGAAGCGGCTGTAGGCCTGCATGGCGGTATTATATTCCGCCTCGGCGCTGTCGCGCAACTGCCGGTAGTGCACCACATCTTCAGCAGCCTTGCTGGTGCGGTAGCGGATGATGAAGTTCTGCAGGTGAGTCTTCACGCTGTCGGCCATCGTGGCGCAGACAAGGGGGTCCTGATCCTGCACGTTGATGGTGACGACGCTGGTCTTCTTGTCCACCGAGCAGTTGATGTTTTTAATGATGTTTTGCATCAGCATGTAGTCCTTGCGGCTCATCATGAAGGGATTGACGCCGCTCTGGCCGTTGCCGGAAGGCGTGGTGTCTTTCGACTCAAAAAGACTGGTAATCTTGATGCGGGTCCACACCAGCGGCCATGTGAGCGGATTCTTCTGCTGGTGGTTCTTCATGTAGGTGTAGTAGTCCGTCGTGAGTTCGCGATCCTTGGTGGTGACCTTTATGCCGAAAAGGCCCACGAGAAACTCGGGGCTCTCGAAGAGCTCGGGATAGAGCTCGGGATAGATGGCGTCCTGTCCGGCAGCGCCTCCGAGGTTGAAGCCAAAGGACGAGGCAATAGAAGACAAGCCGCCAACCTCCTCTCCGTTCATTTCGGGAGCGAGCTTCACGTCGCAGGTGTAGAAGCGCGGTTGGGGCAGAATCCAGATGCAGGAGAGAACAAACGTCCAAGCCCAAACCTTATAGAAGCGCCTCCTGTTGTCCCAAATCGTTCGGAATATCTTGCCCAGATCTATGATTTGCTGGTTGTTGTTTTGTGTTTCCATGATGACGTTACTTCGTGATGATGTTCATGAGCGCCACGATGACGCTGGCCATTGAGGCGGCAGTGGAGGACATGCTCAGGATTTCAGGCGTGGTCATGCCCTTCTTGCCGGCCTTGGAGGGCACGACAATCTCGGTGCCGGGCTCGATGTCGCGGACGGAGTTGGCAGAGAGTTTCACCACGCTGCCGTTCATATGGATGCCGTAGACCTTGCTCCGGTATGCCTTGCGGGCGTAGCCGCCGGCGTGGCGGATGTAGTAGTTGAGGTTCTTACCCTCCTCGTAGGCCATGGAGACGGGATGCATCACCTCGCCGCTCACCTTCACGGTGAATTCGGGGCGCGGCACCGTGATGACGTCGCCCTCGCGCAGGATGAGGTCGTAGATGCAGCCGGGTTCGGCCAAAGCCTTCTCCAGCTCGATGGCTACGGGATAGGTGTTGTCGGAGATGGACTTCATAGACAGCAGAGAGTCGGCCACCTGCATGTTCATATCCTTTCCGTCGCGCAGACCGTCTTCGTAGATCTCAATCTGGGAGCGGAGATTCAGGGCGTCGCGCTGCTGACGTTCTGCTTCGTTCATAGTGCGCACGAGACTGGCGCCGTGCGTATAACCCTGATCCGAGATGCCGCCGCAGTCGCGGATGAGGTCGGAGAGACGGTAGTTCTTCGTGGTCATGGCGTAGGTGCCGGGGAAGTTGATCTGGCCCCTGATGCTCACGTTCTTCTGTTCCTCATAGCCCGGCGACTTGCGGATGTAGACCACGTCGAAGGGCTTCAGCTCGAAGACGGTGTCCTTAATCAGGTCGTAGTTCTCGTCGAGGGCGAAGGAGAACGATTCGGCTGCGGCTTCTCCGTCCTTAAGAGCATTGGCGTCGCGCAGACGGCGATATACGTCGATGCGGGCCAAAGAACCGGCGTGCGTCATGCCGCCGCTCTGCAGGATGACATCCTTGAGGGTGGTCTTCTCGGCGAAGGGATAGACGCCGGGATAGTTGACCTCGCCGCTCACCTGCATGGTGCGCTCGCCCTGCATCTCCAACTTGTTGGGGATGAAGAGCACGTCGCCGTTGCGCAGGGGGATGTCGGTGGCTTCGCCGTTGAGAATACCGAGCACGTCCACGCTGGTCATCTCGCGCGTCTTGTCCTCGCGTTCGCGGTGCATGATGGCGCGCTCGGTGTAGGCACTCTCCAGGAGGCCGTCAGCTGCCAGAACGAGTTCCTTCACGCTCTGGATGTTGCCGCCCAGTTGGAACTGGCCGGGATGCTTCACAGCGCCGCGCACCTCCACCAGATTGTTGAAGCGGGCCATATTCTCATCAGCCTCCACGAGGTCGCCGTCGGCCAGTTTGAACGAACCCATCTGGAATTCCTCAATGGAGTGTATGGTGTATTCCGTGCCCATGGAGCGCTTCAGGCGGACGCTCTTGGTATAAGCCTTGCCGTCGAAGCCGCCGGCATAGTCGAGCAGATCCTTCACCGTCTCCGAGCGCTTCATCTCATAAAACATGGGGCGCTTCACATTGCCGGTGATCTCCACCAGACAATCGTAGGGGCCCACGAGGATGACGTCGCCGTCGGCCAGATGCACATTGCTGGAGGTGTGGCCCTTGATCAGGTATTCATAGACGTCGATGGTGGCAATCTTCTGCCCGTGACGGAACACGCGGATGTCGCGCAGCGTGCCCAGCTCGTTGATGCCGCCGGCAGCATACAGCGCATTGAAGGCGGAAGAAAGACTGGAGAGGGTGTAGGTGCCGGGACGCACGACTTCGCCCATCACCTGGATTTGCAGAGAGCGGATGCCGCCCACGGAGAGTTCGAAATGGCTGTCGCCGTAGCTCTTGCCGAGCTTTTCCTTCAGCGTGGCCTTAGCCTTCGATACCGTGAGGCCGGCCAAGCGCACAAGGCCCACATTGGGGATGACGATATAGCCGTCGGCGGAAATGGTCTGCTGCACCGTCTGCTGGCTGGCGCCCCAGATGTTGATGACCACCTCGTCACCGGCGCCCAATACGTAGTTGGCAGGCGTGGCAATGTTCTGTGCCGGGGCGAAGGTGAGATTCTCCGTGTTGAAGATGTTCCGGCCGAACACCTTGCGGGCGTTCATCTCGTCCATCTCCTTGGTGAGGTCCTTGGCGTTGGAGGTGGAGTCGGCACTTACGTTGTCGCCCGTTATGCCGAGCTCCTTTTGACGCAATTCCGTGTTGCTGCTGGTGACGGGAAGCATCTGTCCCTGTTTGGCTGCCTGTTCTTCTGCCTTGAGGCGTTCAGCCTTGCGGCGCACGCGCTGCAGCTGGGCTGTGGTGACACCCTTGCGGACCAGGTAGCTGACAATGGCGCTCTGGGAGGTGCCTTTCTGGGTTTCCTCGGTGACGTAGGTCAGAACCTGTTCGTCCGTCATGCTCTGGGCCATCAGGCTGCCTTCGCGAGACAGGAAGGGAGCGGCGGTGAGGAACGAAATCAAAAGAAGTGTTTTAATCTTCATATAGCGTTTTCTGTTTTTCTTGTGCGTTTATCACGCACATAACGCGAGCGGGAGCGCTTTTATTGTTTGTGGATGCGATTTTTGTTGTTTTCAGCGAATTTCTCCCAACTGCTGCTTGAGGATTTGCGACCTCCGCCCGAGCGGCTGCTGCCGTGACCGAAGGCTCCGGAGGGCAGACCTTTGGAGGTCTCGTAGTAGTGGCAGAGGGCAATGGCCAGAGCGTCGGTGGCATCGAATGGAACATCCTGATCTTCTTCAAAATGAAGGATGCGGCGCACCATGGAAGACACCTGCTCCTTCGAGGCGCGTCCGTTGCCGGTGATGGCGCTCTTGACACGGGCCGGAGGATATTCGCTGATGGGGATGTCGCGGTCGAGGGCTGCCGTCATGGCGGCGCCCTGGGCGCGGCAGAGCTTCACGACAGACGTGACGTTGATGCCGAAAAAAGGCGATTCAATCGCCATTTCGTCGGGAAGGAATTCGGTAATGAGCTCAATCACCTTGTCGCGTATCTGTTTGAGGCGCAGATAGTGCGAGTCGGTCTTTTTCATCTTGAGCGCTCCGATGGTGAGAGGCACCACTGCCCCCTTCCTCGTCAAAAGAAGGGGGCAGCGAAGCACGGCATAGCCCATGACGTTGGTGCCGGGGTCTATGCCTAAGATGATGCGGTCATTTGAAGATTTTTCGTCCATTCTTGATATACAGTCCGTGTTTGGGCTCCTGGCCGAGTTTGCGGCCCATCATGTCGTAAAGACCCTGACCGGATGCGGCGCCGGTTGCATCGGTTGCATCGGTTGTGACAGCGTCAACAACGTGTACGCCCGTATAGCTCTTGGGAGCGGAGATCTTCAGCAGGCGGGCGCCGTGGTTGCCCACTTCGGCAGACAGCGTGCCCTTGACGGACTCCAGCGTCTCGCCGCTCCAGCAGTCCTTCACGCTGACCTCTTCGTCGGCCGTGTAGCCGAGTGTCGTAAGGTCTGCGGAAACGTAAGTCTTGGTGGAGGTGGCGTAGATGAGGAACTTCATCGTGCAGTTGTTGCCGCCGCTGGGAGCATCGGTGTCGCAGCTGCTGTCGTAGCCCACAAGGCCCTTGAGGCGGACGTACTTGTGTCCCGAGGGCAGGTTGTAGACAAGGGTGCAGGCGGCGTTCATGCCAAGTCCTGTGGTGTAGCTGACGTTGTTAATCTTCAAAGTTTTGCCTTCTACGTTGGCGTTCTTGTGCAAAGTGCCCCACGAAGCGCTGTAGCTGGCGTGAGACAGAGTGGTGAGAGAGGTCTCCTGGCCGTTTTCGTCCACAAGGACAGGGTTGACAAAGTTGGCGCGGTCGTAGGCAAAGGAGCCGTCGTAGTTGTCCACGACAATCTTCAGCTGTTCGGCGCCCGTGATGTCCACATCCACCTCAACGCCTGCTTTTTGGGATGTGCGCGACACCAGTCCGCTGTTGAAGATGGCGCCGTTGAGCAACTCGCTGTTGCGACACTCACCGGCAAAGACCATGAAGCGCATGGAAGTGGTGCTGCCGGTCTGTCCGATGCCGCTGTCGTCGGCCGCGCCGATGCCTTTGAACTTCACGGCACCCGCCGGTAACTTGAAGTAGAGTACGGCGTTGGCATCGGTGGCGAAGCCTCGGGCGTAGGTTGTGCCCATCACCTTCATGCTGCCCGTATTGGTGACGTTGCGGTTTTCGCGCACCACATTGTAGTAGGAGGCCGTGAATGTGTGGTCCAGGTCGGCTCCTGTGAGCGGATATTCCGTGTTGTCGGAAAGGATCACGGTGGGATTGATCCAGTCGCCGTGATCATAGTTGAAGTTGTCGCCGCCGTCATCCACCACAAGGGACAGAATGTCCGTGCCCTCGGGGATGTCGCACTCCACGTCCACCTTGTGGCCCTCGGTGGTGTAGGCCACCGTCTCACTGCAGTAAAGCGCGTTGTCGGGGCTCACCCATTGCTCGTCGCCGTCGGTGGAGAAGAGGGCAATCCACTTGCTGCCGTCGTCGGGGTCGGTGCTTTCCCACACATATTTGCCTGCACTGCCGGACACCTGATGGGCATTCACGCCGTAGTTGTTCATACGGAGCATCTCCTCGTTGGTGAGCAGCTTCATCGTCGTGCTGCCGAAGCTGGTCATCTCGCCGCCGATCATCAACGGAGAATGGCAGATGCCCCAAAGGGTCATCATGGTGTAGAGCTCGTTGTCCGTGAGATTGGTCCAGCGACCGTTGTCCTTGGAGGCAAAGCCGGGATCGGCTACCGTCATGGCAATCTGTCCGATAGGCAGCATGTCGCAGTCTGCGTAGTTGCCCACCTGATGGTATTTGGCCCATTCGGCGGCTTCGGCAAAGACGGCGGAAACATGATTCCAATTGTCCCACAGGTCGTCCATCATGCGCCACTGATTGGCCAGAGCATGACACTGGTCGTGGTATTGATACTGCGTCTTGCCGGGAGAGAGTGACAGCACGATGGGGCGGCCGCACTGGTCAATGGCGTTGCGAATCATCTGAATCTCGTCCGTGTAGAATGGACGGGCGATGTCGTCCACCTTGATGAAGTCCACACCCCATTGGGCATAGAGGTTGATGATGCTGTTGTAGTATTGCTGTCCCTCTTCGGTCATGCGCACGAGAGCATTGTCTTTGAGCCAGGTGCAGGGAGACGTGGTACCGTTGTAGACCTTGGCCCATGTAGCCTGTCTCTCGGAGGCTGTGGCGTCGCCGCTGCCCAAGAGCGTGTAGTTGGCAGGGTTCTTGGCTACGGTGGTGGGCACGCCTCTCATGATGTGAATGCCGAACTTGAGTCCCATGGCATGTATCCTGTCTGCCAGGGGCTTGAAGCCGACGTTGACATCGCCGTCCATACAACTGGGGAAACGGCGGGGGGAGGGCAGATAGCGTCCGTACTCATCGAGGACATATCCCTGGTCGCCCCGCTGGTTGTAGTTGCCGGCACCCAAAGAGGGATGCTCGCAATACCAGCGGATGTCCACCACGACGTATTCGTAGCCGTACTGCTTGAGGTTGTCGCGCATAAACTCTGCGTTTTGAACAACCTCCGTTTCAGTTACTGACGAATAATAGCAGTCCCACGAATTCCAACCCTTTGGCGGGGTCATGGCCCAAGTGCGGAAAGTGGCCATCTCCTCGGCCTGAATCTTTACGTCTAAACTCATTGCGCTCATCATGAGGACAATAAGCATGATTTTGCTCCAAAACTTCATAGTCTTTGTGTTTTCTATGTAAATATTGGTTAAAATAGTTTTAAAAGCAGCGTTAGTTGCGACAAATATACGAAAAAGTCCTTATATTTGCTGCGAGATGAAAAAGATTTGTTTGTTTTTGGCGCTGTTTTTTTCAATAAATCTCAGTGCCGAGCCCTTTGAGGGTTTTGGAGTGAGCCTGTGTTGGTGGGCCAAGGAGTGCGGCAAGTGGCCGCAGGAGCGTTTGGACTCTTTGGTCGAGTGGTTGGTGTCGCCCGAAGGGCTGAACTATCGGATCTTCCGCTATAACATAGGCGGCGGAGACGACCCCCAGTGGACCCACTGCACGCCGCACCATTTCGGCGCCCGGGGCGGCAAAGGACTCCGTGCGGAGTTTGAAGGATTTCAGGACGAGAAAGACGGCCCCTATCATTGGGACAGGGACGAGGGCCAGCGCCGCATCCTCCTGATGATAAAGAAGAAAAGACCGGATGCCATATTCGAGGCGTTCAGCAACTCCGCTCCCTGGTGGATGACGGTGTCGGGATGCAACGGGGGTGCGGAAAAGGCGACCGACGACAACTTGGACCCCAAACACTACGAAGACTTCGCACGTTATCTCGTGGAAGTGTGCAAACACTATAAGGAGACTTACGGCATAGAATTCCGCACGTTGGATCCGTTCAACGAGCCCGAGACCAATTATTGGTACAGGAATGGCGGACAGGAGGGGTGTCACTTTGACGTGAAGAGTCAGGTGAAGTTCCTCAAAGTGTTGAGCCCCATCTTGAAGGAGAGCGGACTGAAAACGGTGATTTCATCGGCCGATGAGACGTCTGTCAACCAGGCGGTCAAAACATTTGAAGGATACCGGAAGGCAGGCGTGTTGCCGTTGATCGGGCAGTACAACACCCACACGTATTCGGGCTCCGTGGAGAACAAACGGAAGTTGGCGGCCTATTGCCGGGAGCACGGCATCCGCTTGTGGCAGAGCGAATCGGGCGACGGCGGTCGCGGACTGATGGGTAATCTGCGAATGGCGCGCCGTCTCATTGAGGACATGAAGACGCTGAAGCCGGCGGCGTGGCTCGACTGGCAATATGTTGAGGTGAATTTCGACCAGTGGAGTCTGGTAAAGTGCGATCGCGAATGGAAGACCTACATGCGCCACAAAAACTACTATGTGCGCCAGCAGTTCTCCCGCTTCATTCTGCCCGGATACGAGTGTCTGAATACGGAGGACGATGACTACACGACGCTGATGGCCCAAAGTCCCTCTGGCGACAGTCTGGTGGTGGTGCGTATCACCTTCAAAGAGACGAAAGCAGCCCCTGTGATTCCCGCCGGATACGTGCTCAGCGCGGCTTATCGGACGTCGTTCCGTGAAGATGTGGCGCCTGTGGCTCTTCCGGAGGTGGCTAAAGGAGAGGCTTATGTTCCATTCTCTATTGTGACGGGTATCTATGAGCGACGGTAATTTCAACAGACAACTCCTGCCGCCCAACTCCTACAGGAGCGGGCTCCAGGTGGGGCGTCAGCAGATGCGTCAAAAGGCGTTGGATGCCCTCTCTGAGATTCTTGCATCCTCATCCCTCGGTGAGGAGGAAAAAGAGCGGATGCTCAGCGAGATGCGTGCGCGACTTTAGGCCTTAAGGACTTCGCGGGCTTTTTCGAGTGCAACATCGATGTGGGGGCAGATGTGGTCTGCCTCCATGATGTCGTAGAAGTGGGCCTTCTCCAACTGGCTGTGTACCTTGGGCGACACGCCGGAGAGAATGATGTGAATGCCGTCTTCGTGCGACATCTCGATGAGGTTCTGCAGGTTGTGGATGCCGGTGGAGTCGATGAAGGGCACCTTGCGCATGCGGATGATGCGCACCTTGGGCTTCTCTCCGCCAAGATTTTTCTGCAAATCGTCGAACTTGTTGGCAATGCCGAAGAAGAACGGACCGTTGATCTCATACACCGAGCAGCGTGCAGGAATCTTGAGATTCTCTTCATGGCCGGATGTAAGGTCGGCTTCGTCGGTGGGATTGATTTCGTCGTTGATGACAGAGATGTCCGTCGTCTCCATGATGCGTCGGATGAAGAGGGCGCAGGCGAGAATCAGGCCGATCTCGATGGCGACGGTCAGGTCGAAGACCACCGTGAGGAAAAAGGTGACAAGCAGCACGGTGACATCGCTCTTGGGGTTTTTCAGCAGGCCGCGTACCGTGCGCCAACCGGACATGTTGTAGGAGACAATCACCAGTACTGCGGCCAGAGCGGCCATGGGAATGTATTCTGCATAGGGCATGAGAATCAGCAGAATGGCCAACAATACTACGGCATGCACCAAACCGGCTACGGGCGTGCGGCCGCCGTTGTTGATGTTGGTCATGGTGCGGGCGATGGCTCCGGTGGCGGGAATGCCTCCGAAGAGCGGTGTGACGACATTGGCCACGCCCTGAGCCACCAGCTCCATGTTGGAATCGTGGCGGTCGGAGATGACGCCGTCTGCCACCGTGGCGGAGAGCAGACTCTCAATGGCGCCCAAGATGGCGATGGTGAAGGCTACGGGCATGAGCGTCTGTATCATGGTCCATGAAATCGTGGGCACCACCATGTCGGGCAACTGGCTTTGGATGTGGAAGCGGTCGCCGATGGTGTCCAGTCCGACGATGCCGTATTGCTTCATGACAAGCACGGCTGCCGTGCCCACAAAGATGCCGTAGAGAGAGCCGGGTATCTTGTTCAGAACGCGTACTTTTCTCAATAATCTCGGGGCGAAGATGATGGTCAGCAGAGACAGGACGGACACGAGGAAGTTCCAGGCGTTGAACGTGCCGATGTTCTCAATGTAGCAGATCCATTTGCCGATGAAATCGCCCGGAGTCTTGAGGGGGACTGTGATGGGATTGCCGCTTTTGTCGAGGGCTTCCTGCGTGAGACCCATGATGTCGCCCATCTGGGTGGTGAAAATCGTGACGGCAATGCCGGCGGTGAAGCCGATGACAATGGGGTAGGGAATGAATTTGATGACGGCCCCCAGTCGGAACACGCCCAACGCGATGAGGATGAGTCCGGCCAGCATGGTGGCCACGAGCAGGCCTTGCAGACCGTATTCGGGGTTGTTGACGATGCCGTAAATGATGACGATGAAGGCGCCGGTCGGGCCGCCGATTTGCACCTTGGTGCCGCCGAGCAGCGAGATGATGAATCCGGCCACAATGGCTGTGATGATGCCCTTCTCCGGCGTCACACCGGAAGCGATGCCGAAGGCGATGGCCAAAGGCAGGGCGACAATGCCGACGATGAGGCCGGCTAAAAGATCTTTGGTGAATGCCTCGCCGTTGTAGCCCTTCAGGCAATCCAGCAAGCGCGGTTTTAGATGTTGCATGCTCTTTATTTTCTAAAAACAGCGGCAAAAGTACAAAAAAAACGTGAACCGGCATGCGCGGCCCGAGAACTTTTTGTATCTTTGTGTCGGATTATTAACTTATATCAAGTCGCATTATGTTTGAAGGACAGCCCAAAGGGCTTTGGGCATTGGCATTGGCCAACACCGGCGAGCGTTTCGGATACTATACCATGTTGGCCGTTTTCGTGTTGTTTCTGGGTGAGAATTTCGGGTTTTCCAACCAGATATCTTCGCCGATATACTCCTGTTTTCTCGGCTTCGTATATTTCCTGCCGTTGGTAGGCGGCATGGCGGCAGACCGTTGGGGCTATTCCCGCATGGTGGTCATCGGCATGTTTGTGATGCTCTTCGGCTACCTCCTGCTCTCCGTGCCTCTGGGCGGCGGCATGGCAGGTATTGTGGCTATGGCTGCCGCTTTGGCTTTGGTTTGTCTGGGAACAGGTCTTTTCAAAGGCAATCTTCAGGTGATGATCGGCGACCTTTACCAGGATCCTCGTTATGCCGATAAACGGGATGCGGGTTTCTCGCTTTTCTACATGCTGATCAATGTCGGCGCCCTTTTTGCACCCACAGCCGCCATATACATGATGGATTGGGCCGTAAGCATGGGCTTCTCCAAGGCGGACGCTTACCACTTTGCCTTTGCCGTAGCCTGTGTGAGTGTGGTGGTGAGCATCCTGATTTATTACGGAGGATTGGCAACTTTCCGTCATGTCACGGTAGTGAAGAAGGCTGAGGTGCATAAGGACGGAAAGGAGACTGAGACTCCGGCTGCCGATGAGAGCGACACTAAAGAGCGCATCGTTTGCCTGTGTCTGGTCTATGCTGTGGTGCTCTTCTTCTGGATGGCTTTCCATCAGAACGGACTCACGCTGACGTGGTTTGCCAGCGAATACACCTATCGTCTGAGCCGCGGTTGGGAGGCCATGATGTTCGATGTCACCAATCTTGTGGCCGTCATTTTCATCGTCTTTGCATTGTTTTCCCTGTTTAACGGAAAGACGTTGAAGGCGCGTGCCGTCAGCGCGGCGGTGATTGCTGCGTCGCTGGGATTCCTGTGGTATAAGTATGATCCCGAGGCTGTTGTGCGTGTCAACGCCCCCATTTTCCAGCATTTCAATCCCTGTTTCGTGGTGATGCTGACGCCTGTGAGCATCGCCTTTTTCGGATGGCTGGCAGCGAAGGGCAAAGAGCCGAAGGCGCCCGTGAAGATCGGTTTGGGCATGTTGGTGGCTGCCGGAGCATATCTGTTGATGCTGGCGGGGTCTGTCGGTTTGCCTTTGCCCAATCATCCGTTCCATGTGGCTGACGTGACGCCCAATCTTTTGGTCAGCACCTATTTCATATTGACTATTGCGGAGTTGCTCCTGAGTCCCATCGGCATCTCCTTCGTCACGAAAGTGTCGCCGGAGAAGTACAAAGGCATGATGATGGGCGGATGGTTTGTCGCTACGGCACTGGGCAACATGCTGGTGGGTATTCCCGGTATGATGTGGGGCGTGCCTCTTGTTTATGTTTGGGGCACGCTGACGGGCATCTGCCTCCTGGCTTCCCTGTTCATCTTCTCCATTATCAGGAAACTGAATAAGGTGTCCTGACCTTCCGGAAAAGTCTGCCGACTATGTGGTTGCTTTGCGGTTTCTTGAGTGCGGCCCTTTTGGGACTCTACGACGTGGCCAAAAAATCGTCGTTGCGCGACAATGCCGTTATTCCGGTGTTGTTTCTCAACACGCTCTTCTGTTCGCTGATTTTCCTGCCCGCTCTGTGGACTGTCGATTCCGGAGGTTGGGCCGTGCAGCGCTACATTGTGCTCAAGAGCTGCATCGTGTTGTCCTCGTGGCTGTGTGCCTATTTCGGCATGAAGCACTTGCCGCTGACTCTTGTCGGACCCATCAACGCCACGCGTCCCGTGATGGTGCTTGTGGGTGCCATATTGGTTTTTGACGAGCATCTGAATGCATTTCAGTGGGTTGGCGTGCTCCTGAGCATCGCTTCTTTCTTTCTTCTGAGCCGTAGCGGCAAGAAGGAGAATATATATTTCTTCCGCAACAAATGGGTGTTTTGCGTGATAGCGGGGGCTGTGCTCGGCGCCGTGAGCGGTCTTTACGACAAGTTCCTGATGGCGCCGGCGGAGAGCGGAGGTCTTGCTCTGAACCGTATTGCCGTGCAGAGTTATTACAACTTTTATCAATGCGGCATGATGGCTGTGATGCTGGCCGTTCTGTGGTGGCCCACACGCAGGCAGCACACACCCTTTGTGTGGCGATGGAGCATCCCGCTGATTGCCGTGTTTCTGAGTATGGCGGATTATGCCTATTTTTACGGCCTCTCTCTTGAGGGCGTGATGGTCAGCGTCATCTCCCTGGCCCGCAGAAGCAGTGTGGTGGTGAGCTTCCTTGTAGCTGCATTGTTGTTTAAAGAAAAGAATCTCAAGAGTAAAGCCGTTGACCTCTTCCTGGTGTTGCTCGGCATGCTCTTCTTATATCTCGGTACGTTATGAAACATGTGATTTCTTTCCTGTGCGTCGTCTCCTTAATCCTTTGCGCGCGTATGCCCGCTCAGGCGCAGACGATGAAAGAGGTTTGGACGTCGATGCCCGATTCGGTGATGACGCTCTTAACCCGTAACAACCGTCTGGATTGTTTGGACTATTGGGAGGCCGGGCAAGAGGGGCGTGTGACCAATCGCCTGGACGGTGAAGTCAGAATACTCTTCCTGTCCGACGACTCGCTTTCGGTGTCCGATACCGGTGTGAGCCGTTACGAGGTGAGGCTGGAAAGAAAAAGCGGCGGCGCGCTCAGGAACGTCACCGTGCGCCGTGTAGTGATCTCGGGCGATCTCACAGACTGGACGGAGCGTGTTTATTCGCCCGAGTGGCGGTTGATGCATACACGCAAGAAGGCGGGAGACACTTTTGAGAAAGAGCTCCTTAAAGGCACAAGATACGTCGAGTAAATAAAAAACCGGACCCTTCAGTGAAGAGCCCGGTTTTATGTGTTGCTTCAGATTTGACTGCGACGTGCTTACTTGCGCGTCTTGGCGTAGCGGTTCATGAACTTGTCCACGCGACCGGCGGTGTCGACAAGCTTGCTCTTACCGGTGTAGAAGGGATGAGAGCTGCTGGAGATTTCCAGCTTCACTACGGGGTACTCCTGACCTTCAAACTCCACGGTCTCAGTGGTCTTGCAGGTAGAACGGGAGAGGAACATGTCGCCGTTGCTCATGTCCTTGAACACAACGGGACGGTAATTCTCGGGATGAATGCCTTGTTTCATATCTTTTGCAGTTTTTTGTTTTCCTTGTTTTCTTCATTTGCTCTTGGTAAGAGAGCGTGTGTAATGGATTCAGGGCACAAAAGTACGGTTTTTTTCGTAAATAGAGCAACAAAACGGATATTTTTTTTCGTCATTTCCTAAAAAGATAGTATCTTTGCACGCAAAACAAAGAGTAAACACACCATTTATTTATCAATTTTAACAAAACAACTATGGTAAGTTACAAAGAACTTGGTCTGGTGAACACCCGTGAGATGTTTGCCAAGGCTGTTGCCGGTGGTTATGCCATTCCGGCTTTCAATTTCAACACCATGGAGCAGATGCAAGCCATCGTGATGGCTGCTGTGGAGACCAAGTCTCCCGTCATCATGCAGGTCAGCAAGGGCGCACGCAACTATGCTAACGGCGTCATCCTCCGCAACCTGGCCAAGGGTGCTGTTGAGTATGCCAAGGAGCTGGGTTGTGAGAATCCTCAGATCGTGCTCCATCTGGACCACGGTGACAGCTTCGAGCTGTGTAAGGACTGTATCGACAACGGCTTTTCCAGCGTGATGATCGACGGCAGCTCTCTGCCCTACGAGGAGAACATCGCCCTGTCCAAGAAGGTGGTTGAGTATGCTCACAAGTACGACGTGACCGTTGAGGCCGAGCTCGGCGTTCTGGCCGGTGTTGAGGACGAGGTTGTTGCTGCTGAGAGCCACTACACCAAGCCCGAAGAGGTGATCGACTTCTCGCAGCGTACCGGTTGCGACAGCCTGGCTATCTCCATCGGCACCAGCCACGGTGCACACAAGTTCACTCCCGAGCAGTGCACGCTCGTGAACGGTGTTCTGGTTCCTCCCCCATTGGCTTTCGACGTTCTGGCCGAGATCGAGAAGAAGCTCCCCGGCTTCCCCATCGTGCTCCACGGCTCCAGCTCCGTGCCCATGGAAGAGGTTGAGACCATCAACAAGTACGGCGGCAAACTCGAGGCTGCTATCGGTATTCCCGAGGAGCAGTTGCGTAAGGCTGCCAAGAGCGCTGTCTGCAAGATTAACATCGACTCCGACTCCCGTCTGGCTATGACTGCTGCTATCCGCAAGCACCTGGCCGAGCACCCGGGCGATTTCGATCCCCGTCAGTATTTGAAGCCCGCCCGTGAGAACATGAAGAAGATGTACATCCACAAGATTGTGAATGTGCTGGGCTCTAACGGCAAGCTCTAAGCCGGCGTCCGGAATTTTGAATCAAAGCGAAAATGCAAGCCCCCGACAGTCGCAAGACTTTCGGGGGTTATTTGTTCGTTCTGCACGAAAAATGAAAATGTCAAAATTTTGGCGTCAGGCAGTTGATGGTTTCGTCCCGGCGTCTCCGTAGGGAAAAACTTGCGCGCCACTTGGAGAAAATTTCCGAACCTACGGGAAAGTCAAAATAGCGACAGACGAGAAGTAAGAGCCGGGAATTGGAGTAGGAGCGTGTTTTGTCAAGAAAATGGTTTGATTGTCAACCTCGTCAGTAAACTGTCAACTGTTTTAGGAACGACAATGAAAAATGCTCCACGCAAACTACGCAAGCAAATAACATTCGCCGGAGCCACAAGCCAGACTATACGTAAAACTTGACATCAAAACCCGCTTTCACGGTCTCTGCTCGGTCTCTGCTCGGTCTCTACAGTGTATCTGATGGGGGGCAAAGGAGACTAAGTGGTATTGATTATCAGGCGTTTAGGTTTTGTGAAATTGGGGCATTTCTACGTGTTTCGAAAACCGATTTTTTGACAAAACTGTAATTTGCTTGCAATTTGCGTAGTTTGCACGAGCATTTTTTTATTTTTTCCTGAAAGAGTGGTTCTTCGTCAATTTAGTTGAAAAAGAACCACCTATTTTAGTATAAGACAAATATTTTTTGTACGTGAGTTTTTGCCGGAGTGCGAGGCGTGCAGAGGAAAAACTGTTGGAGTGTAGAGCAGCAAATATTCGTGTGTAATGGCGCGCCAACTTCCAAACAACCGAGCTGCCAGTTAGAAACGACCGGGCTAGCGGGCAAATAAGCTGGAATATTTCTATGGTTTGTAGCGTAACTGGTTCAGAAGATCCAGATGGTTGAGGTCGCACTCCGTTGCAATGCGTTTCCACACGAGTCGGGCGGTGTCGGAGCATAACTCATCGAGGCAATACACACCAAGGAAGGTGTAGGACGGTTTCCCAGGTAATCCTACCATGAATGTGATGCGCAATTCTGCGAACGATGTCACGCGAAGATAATTGTCTGCATTGCGAATAGCGATTGCAGCAGGTGTGAAACCTGTTGTGTCTGCCGGTTGCCAATATTCGGTAATGGTGGGCATGAGGCTGTCGGCGTTGCCTTCGTTGTGCCAGTCGGGGTGATGGTATCTCGGTCCCCAGATAATCAGACCGGGGTGATTGGGTACGGGCACGCTCCACGGTGTCTGGCGGTCATGTGCATCGAAGATGTCCAAATAATCGTCCACTGTGGCGAAAGTCTGACCAGCATGCAGGATGAGTGAGGCGGGTGTTGTTCGTGCTCTGATAATAAAAGAAAGGGCGATGACGATGCCTACTAGCAATATTGCTGTAATAGTTGTAGCCCGTTTCCGGGATGGGTCTTTTACTTCCCTTTCGATGACAGTTTGTGCATTTTCATCGGTAGAACAGGAAAAATCCTTGTTGCAGAAGTCATCCCAATCCCTGTTGCCTACCAGTTGTGCCAATATGTTCAGTGTGCTGCGTCGTGGCATGCTGCTTGATGTGACATATCCCCAAATGCGTTTGAGTGTACTCACACTGACGTGCTCGCCCTGACGTTCTTCTATTACCTGTGAGAGATAGTCGAAGTCTTTGGGAGTCTGTATCCTTTTACCTACGGATGTCTCAATCGCTTCGCGCAGTGCGGCGATGTGCTGTTGCAGTTCGTTGGAAGATGATATTTCCTGTTCCGTCATGTGTGTCGTGCGAAAAACTCTTAATGGGTCGCTTGTTTGAGCCACAAAGATACAACATTTATTCCACATAAATCATGGCAGAATGGCAGAAAAGGGCGGCGGAGTTGGCTTCACACCCCGATGATGTGCATTTGAACCAAATTGAACCAATCTTTGGCCTCTATTGACACAGATGTCGTTTATGAAATCAGGCGTTTTTTATGTATTTTTGCATCGAAGAATTTAAAAAGAATAATCATATGAAAACAAAACTACATTTTCAGCGATTTTTCGCTTCGTTGCTGCTTCTTGCGGTATCTATGCTCTCTTGGGCACCTTCAGAAGTGTTCTCAAATTTATTACCTAATTTTTAATAAATAAAACAATGAAAAAACAATTGACATGGAAAATGACAAGACTGTGCCTGCTATGCTTTATGTTGATGGGTATCACATCTTGTAGCGAACAATCGAAGGTGGAGAAAGCTGCCAAGCAGTTTGTGACCGCACTTAACATGAACGACATGGATGCTGCCTATGTTGTTTATCCCACGGCTGAGGGTAACTCCATGCAGAATTACTTCCTGCCTGACAGTGTGAAGGTGACATGGAACGAGACCGACTCAATCTACACTCTGAGCTTTGACACAGACATCTATGCCCTGGCGCGCTGGATAAAGGAGGAGAATCGTTTGGAAATCTTTGATTCCAAGAACCTGCTCAGCTATAACACTTATCGCGTCGAGTATCTGCAGCGAGGTGGCTATGACATGTCAGGCCTCATGGACATGACGCTGAAACCCGTAGTGGACGACAACGACTACGTCGACTTCATCTTCAAAAAGTTCGAGGCCGCCCTGACAGGCAATCTGACCGCCAGCTTCAAACTGGGCTATATTGAAAGCTTCGACGATGTAACCGTTGATTATACCATTTGGAACAATGGCGATGTGGATGTTCCCAGTGGAGTCTATAAGATGGAGGCAGAGTACCTCGATGCCGACGGAAAGGTCATCACTACAGAGGTGGCAGAAGATTTCAATATGAGTAAGGAGGTGCGTGCCCACCAGCGCTACGACAGTCTGCTCGACCCCTCTGACAGTTTCGCACACGAGATAAAAGACGTACGAGCCATCTTCAGCTTCAACCTGCAACCCGACGATATGATTATGACCTATGCCACATTCTCGGGCAATGAGTACGAAGAATACAAGTCATCCAAATAAATTATTAACCCAAATGTTTAATGAAATGAAAAGAATTCTTTTCTTGGCCACCTTGCTTTCTGTGTTCATAAGCACAGTCCGTGCGCAAGAGTACATCGACCGCGAGTTCACCCTCGTCAAGAACATTTCTTTCGTTATCCTGAACGGAAAGCCTTATCCCGTTGACGCGACAACTAACAAAGCAACACTCACAAACTGGAATTTCGGTGCCGAGGGCAACACGGCGGTCTTAACACTCGACCTGCCAGAAATCCGCAAACAGATGGGTACTGATAACAACATGGAATATGCCTGGTCGGGCAAGAATCTGCATATTATAAAGAAGAAGGAGAACGGCGGCGAGGTCTATGCTATCACGCGTGTTCGCAACAGCCCCTTAGCATGCGCTTACCTCATGCAAGTGCCCAAGGATGGTAAATTGTTGTGGGTGGCCATGATTTCGCCACAAGACGACAACACCCGTTGCATCAGCGACGTTCACGCCGGCATGACACGTATGGCCGTTGAGAGCAAGTGCAAAGAACTGGGCTTCTCACGCTTTGAGTTCAAAGGCAACGACAACAACATGAAAGTTTACAATCTGCTTTGGCTCGACATGAAGAAGAAGCAACATTGGTTTGGCCGTGAGGATTATCACTACGAGGTGACCAATGACAAGACCTATGGCTACTTCTGGTTCGATGCCAACGACAAGTTGGTGAAGTGGCTGATGCCGTAAGAAAAAACGATAGCGGTTACAAAAAAGAAGCATCCCACGGGGTGCTTCTTTTGTCTCAGCAGGTTTTTGTGTTCTTGGCTGATGGGGACTCTGAAAAAAATCTGCGGACTCATTTTTTTTGGTGTCCGCAATGTCCGTTAAGAAAAAAATGAAGTTGTTGATTATTAGTGTATTTTTCCCTTGTGGTTTTCTAAACGGGTGGACATCCATACTGAAAGTGTTGACACATTTTGGACTTATCACGGATTTGAGTTGAATGCTTTTTAGCTTAACCCTGATTCCTGTTGAGTCTTACAATTTAGGGGCTCTATAGCGGCTCTGCAGCAGCTCTGAGAACATGAAATCGCATCATGAACGGACAGAGTCAAAGGTTTAGAGTTTAGAGTGTAGAGTTTAGAGGCTGTTTAATAGTTTAATGGCTTAATAGCTTAATAGTTTAGCAGCTTAATGGATTAACATTTGGTTATGTCGAGATTTTTTCGTACTTTTGTGATTGATTATGGCAGAAGACAAAGGACAAATACTGTTATATCAGACTCCTGATGGTGAGTCGCGAATCGAGGTGAGGCTGCAAGGCGAGACGGTGTGGCTTAACCTTGATCAGATGGCAGAACTCTTTCAGCGCAACAAATCCACCATCTCAAGACATATCAACAATGTATTTGAGCAGGGGGAACTCCAGCAAGAAGCGACAGTTGCAAAATTTGCAACTGTCGTAAATAGGGGTATAAGAGGCGAGGTGGAGGACCAAATCGCTTTCTATAACCTCGACATGATTATCAGCGTAGGTTATCGCGTTCACTCTTATCGAGGTGTGCAGTTCCGTATGTGGGCCACACGTGTGCTGAAGGATTATATAGTGAAAGGCTTTGCCCTGAACGATGACTTGCTGAAACGCGCAGGAGGAGGTAACTACTTCGATGAGTTGTTGGCTCGCATCCGTGACATCCGTTCTTCAGAGAAAGTCTTTTACCGTAAGGTATTGGAGATATATGCACTCAGCATCGACTATGACCCGCGTGTGGAGATGACGCAGGAGTTCTTCAGAACGGTACAGAACAAGATGCATTATTCAGTTCACGGACATACAGCAGCGGAAATAATATACGAGCGGGCTGATGCCGAGAAGGATTTCATGGGGCTGACCACCTGGACAGGAGCTCTGCCCAAGAAGACGGATGCTGAGATTGCAAAAAACTATTTGTCGGAAAAAGAAATAGCTACGCTCAACCGCATCGTCAGCCTTTATCTCGATTTTGCAGAACTACAGGCAGAGGAGCATCGTCCGATGTACATGAAGGATTGGATAGCCATTCTGGATGATTTCCTGCGCATATCCCGAAAAGATATTCTGACTCATGCAGGAAAAATCTCAGCCCAATTGGCAAAAGCAAAAGCGGATTCTGAGTACGACAAGTTCAAGGAGCGTACAAAGAACGAGCTGACACCAGTGGAAATCCACTTCCTGGAACAATTTGAAAGGGAACAGAAGAAACTGAGTGCCAACAAAACGTTGGAGAAGGATAAACAGGAAGACTAAGTCACGACAAATTTGTGTCCTCGCAGCTTTATTCCATCACGTCCTTTGTGCCGCCGGTCTGTTGGAAAAAGGTGACTTTGGTGGTGGTCTTCTTGTCGAAGAGCAGGTTGGAGAGCAACTGCACACAGCCAAACTGGCCCATCGGAGTTTCCAATTCAGCCAGCTTTTGAGAAGAAGTAAAGACTGTGGCCTTCATCCTTGCGGGTACATTGTAGAAGACACCTTTTTCCACTTTGGCCAGTTTTTTTGCCGTGGCCTCGTCCTGCACAGGTGTCGGCAGGGTCTCAAGATTCTCAATGCTGAGATAAACAGGCTCGCCGCTGAGGTCATCGGCATCCACCAGTCCCAATTTCTGAGAGAAGCGGCAGAGGAGCATCTTGGAGGTCACCTCTGAAGGAATCACAGAAAGGGAGAAGACCTCCGTGCTGGTTTCCTTCACGCCTTTGAAAAGCGACTCCAGAGCCTCGGTTTGCAGGTCCATCTGATTGAGCATCAGTTGCAGCTGTGCTCCGTCCTTGGGCGTGTTGTCCGCTTCTCCTCTGATCAGGGCGTTGCGGCTGTCGCGGATGTCGTAGATCTCCTGTGCCACCAGCTCGGCCATCTTGGCCACGCTTCCGGCGGAAAGCATCTCCTGGTTCATGTAGTCGCGAGGATTGACGGCTGCGGGAGCCGGAATGCGTTCGGGTAGGGGAGGCAATTTCTCCTCGTCGGCATCGGTGTTGATGGAGAGCAATATGCCGTCGCGGCTAAGCCCTACAAGAGGAGCCACAGTCTTGCTCTTCAGATGGATGGTGTAGGCTTTGCTCTTGTCGGGAACGCCGTAAGGCTGCAGTTCCACGCTTTTAATGGTCCACGCGGTTGTCACCTGGTCGGGCACATCCTGAAGGCGGAGATATTTGAAGGCGTATTTGGCAAAATCGCCGGGACGGGTGACGGTCTTCTCAGCCCTAACCACTACACGAAGGGCGGTGCGCGGGAGGTAATAGCACACACCTTCCAAGGTGCTGCCGGGTACAAAAGCTTCGGTTTCCGTCTGAGCTGCCACATTCATGTCCCGGGTGCAGAAAAGCATGAGTGTTGCAAGTGCAAAAAAGAGTCTTTTCATTGTTGTTGAATTACAATTTGCGGACAAAGATACAAAAAAGTTGCCGTTCTTGCCAAGGCATCCATAAAAAAAGTGTATATTTGTAAACAAATTGAAGCATAATGGACAGCATTTTAGTTAAGGACAGAAGGTTTGTACCTTTTATTACGCCTGAGGAACTCAGCAAAGAAGTGAAGCGTGTGGCAGCAGAAATTACCCGTGACTACGAGGGAAAGGATCCCCTTTTCCTGTGTGTGCTGAACGGCAGTTTCGTGTTTGCGGCCGACCTCATCCGCGAGGTGGACATCCCGTGTGAAATCAGTTTCGTGAAGATGACGTCCTATCAGGGCGTTGACACCACCGGCACGGTGCGTGAGCTGATAGGTCTGAACGTCGATATCACGGGTCGTCACGTGGTGATCGTGGAGGATATCGTGGACACGGGCATCACGATGGCCCACATGCTGGAGACGCTCAAGGGACACAATCCCGCCAGCATTGACATCTGCACGCTGCTCACCAAGCCCGACAAGCTGCAGGTGCAGTTGGATATCCGCTATTGTTGTCTCTCCATACCCAACGGTTTTATCGTAGGCTACGGTCTGGATTACGACGGTTATGGCCGGAATCTCAAGGGTATTTACGTTGTGGAAAACAGAAAAATCAATATGAAGAAATGAAGAACATTATTATTTTCGGTGCTCCCGGCTCGGGCAAAGGCACCTACAGCGACGAGATTGTAGCCCGTTACGAGATGGGACACATCAGTACGGGCGATGTGCTGCGTGCCGAGATGAAGAACGGCACGGAGTTGGGAAAAACCGCCAAGGGATACATCGACCAGGGACAGCTTCTGCCCGACTCTCTGATGATTGACATCCTGGCCAAGACTTATGATGCTCTGCCCAAGGGAATGGGTGTGATCTTCGACGGCTTTCCCCGCACCATCGCACAGGCAGAGGCCCTGAAGCAGATGCTGGCTGAGCGCGGTGACGATATGGGCGTGATGGTGGAGCTGATCGTGGACGAGGATACGCTTTTGAAGCGTCTGCTTAACCGTGCGATAGAGCAGGGAAGAGCCGATGATAACGAAGAGACCATCAAGAAGCGTTTCGCCGTTTATCACAGCCAGACAGAGCCTTTGGCAGAGTGGTTCCAGAAGGAAGGCATCCGTCACACATTCACCTGGAAGGGAAGCAAAGAGCAAATGCTCTCTGAGATTTTCGCCTTCCTGGACAAACAGTAAACGAAGGTTTGGAAAGCAACTTCGTCGATTATGTGAAGATTCTCTGCCGCTCCGGTAAGGGCGGCAGAGGGTCTATGCACATGCACCGGGCCAAGTATGTGCCCAACGGCGGTCCCGACGGCGGCGACGGCGGCAGGGGCGGACACGTCATCCTGCGCGGAAACCACAACTATTGGACCTTGCTCCATTTGCGCTATCAGCGCCATGTCTTTGCCACCAACGGTGAAGCCGGCGGCAAGAGCCGCAGCACCGGAGCGGACGGAGAGGACCGCTATATTGATGTGCCTTGCGGCACGGTGGTGTATAACGCCCAGACGGGCGAATACATCTGCGACATCACCGAAGACGGTCAGGAGGTGATGTTGCTGAAAGGCGGACGGGGCGGTTTGGGCAATTGGAACTTCCGCACGTCCACGAATCAGGCTCCGCGTTATGCCCAGCCCGGAGAGCCCATGCAGGAATTGCTCGTGGTGCTGGAGTTGAAGCTGTTGGCCGACGTGGGTCTGGTGGGTTTTCCCAATGCGGGTAAGAGCACTTTGTTGAGCGCTCTGTCCAGCGCCCGTCCCAAGATTGCGGATTATCCGTTTACCACGATGGAGCCCCAGTTGGGCATCGTTTCATACCGCGACAACCAGAGCTTCGTGATGGCCGACATCCCCGGCATCATCGAAGGGGCGGCAGAGGGGCGCGGACTGGGATTGCGGTTCCTGCGTCATATTGAGCGCAACAGCTTGTTGCTTTTCATGGTGCCCGGCGATGCGGACAATATTCGCGTGGAGTACGAGGTGCTTTTGGGGGAATTGCGTAAGTTTAATCCGGAGATGCTGGACAAGCAGAGGGTGCTGGCTGTGACGAAAAGCGATCTGCTGGACGAGGAGCTTATAGAGATGCTGCGGGAAGATTTGCCTGAAGATCTCCCAGTGGTTTTCATCTCCTCTGTGGCGCAGACAGGACTCACGGAGCTCAAGGACGTGCTGTGGCGCGCGCTGAACAGCGAAAGCAACAAGATGACGGCCATCAGCCAGAACGAAACGCTGGTTCACAGGGATAAGGACTTCTCCTTCATGCACGACGATGAAGACGATTTGGATCTCTCTGTGGAAGAAGAGGAGGCGGATGACGATGAACTGATAGAGGAGGAGTGGGACGATGACGTATCGGACGCCTGAGCGGTTTCGGGCTTTTTCTGTCGGCAAAGACGGGGATTTTCCGTTGACTGACGACGGAAGTTTCCTTCCTCCTTCCGGTGCATGGGGCGTGGCTCTTCCGCGCCAGGTGCATTCAGCTAATGTGGTTTACGTCAGGGATGCAGGGCGTCCGGCGGATACGGATGCCGTCTTTACGGACGTCCCGGGACTTTGTGTTGCCGTGAAGACTGCAGATTGCATTCCGATTCTCCTTTATGCAGAGCAGGAGCATCCTGTTGTGGCTGCTGTTCATGCCGGATGGCGAGGAACAGTGTCGCGCATTGTCTGTCGCACATTGGAAGAAATGGCGGCGCACGGGCTGATCACGTCTGCTTCGGACTGTGGTGCCATCATTGGCCCGGGCATATCACAGGCGTCTTTTGAGGTCGGTGATGAAGTCTATGAGGCTTTTGAAAAAGAAGGTTTCCCGATGAGGCAGATCGCTCAGCGTCGGGAGAAATGGCATATAGACCTGCGTGAGGCCAACCGCTGGCTCTTGGAGGAGTGTGGCGTCAATGACGTCTTTGTGTCCGATGTGGATACAAAAACGTCTCCCGACTGGTACAGCGCCCGCCGGGAGACGATTAATACAGGGCGTAATTACAACGCTATTTTCTTCTTGCCGTCCTGAATGTAAATGCCCTTCTGAGGCACAGCGTTCAGACGTCGGCCGTTCAGGTCGTAGATGATACCGGAGGCAGGCTGGGGCTTTTCCGGTGTTTCTTTTTCGCTCAGATCGTAGATAACGGTAGGGTAGTGGCCGGTGGCGAAGTTGAAGTCGCGATTGGCCATAATCGTGAGTCCGGCGATGTCTTCCTCTGTGAGGGCTCTGTTGTAGATGAGCAAGTCGTCGAACATGGCGGGAGCACTGCCCCAGAAGCTGCCCATGCCCAGATAGAAGTAGTTGGCGCTGCTCATCCAGTCGAGCACCTTGCTGTAGTCAAATGCTTCTACGCTCGCACTGCCGTCATAACTCTCGTTGGCTTTTGATTCTCCGTTAATGTAGAGCGTGATGCCGCTTTCGGTGAAGACATAGGTCACAAGAGTCCAAGTGTTAGCCGGAATGTTCTTTGAGGTGACGCTTTCGGGATGGTTGATGTCAAACCACGTGCCGTTATTGTTGTTGTAACCCAGGTAGGTGTTTCCGGTCAGATAGAGGCGCTCACCCGTTGCAGAAGAGGTGGTGCCGTTAAAGAAACTCCACAAGGCATCCCACACGTTGCTGTCCAAACGCTTTACCCAAAGAGAAACGGTAGCGCCTTCAAGGTTCTGCCCCTTGAGCGGATTCACGATACGGGTATAACTGCAGCGCTGCTGTGCGCCGAAGTATTGGTGCAACACTTTTCCGCAGCGATAGGCGCTGTCTTCTTCAAGAGCAGGCACCGTGCCGCCCGTGCCGGCAATGCCGAGTGTGGCCACCTGGCTTTCATCCTTCTGGTTGACTACGGGAATGTCGTCAAAGTTGTAATAGGCCGTCAGGCCGCTGCTGTAGTCACCGTTGGCAAAACCGATGCTGATGCGTTTTGTCCTGTTGTTGTATGTCCAACTGTATGAATCCGACCAGTAATAATCTTCGCAATCCAAACGTCCGGTGAATTTGACGGTGAGTGAAGTGGGAGCCGTCTCAGGTGCACGGAACTTGCCGGTGTTGGTCAGCACGTCGGTGTTGGTGGAAGTCCAGGACTCTGTAACATTCTCCGTCATCTCTGCATACACATTCTGATTAGAGGACAACGTGCTGTTCTTGACCGGCAAGGTTAATTTGGGGAAGTTAAGTGCAATAGCCGAACGCGGCTCCAACTTGTAGCCCCACAGGGGCGTGCCGCTGTTATTGGCAATGTTTGTGTTATCCACGCAGGTGAAGGAGATGGTCTCGTGGTTGTTGCCGGTCCAGGCTGCGCCCCGGCTGTCACCGTTCATCGAGTTGGAACAGATGACGCCCTGGTAGGTGCCGTTGGCCAAAGCAAGCGTGATATAGTCCGTGCCTTCTTTTACGCTCCACGTGCCGTCGTAACTGCTGGTGGCTCCTTTTACAGTACCGTCTTCTTTCAGCGTTACCATCACGGGCTTGTGGTTGGCAATGGTTGTGCTGTCCTGCTTCATCTTGTAGTAGTGACGGAGCACATGCCAATCGCCGACGATGTCGTCGGCGGTATAATGCGACGTCTTGGGCGTATCCAAGGTTTCCGTCCCGCCGTTGTAGGCAAAAGGCGAAGCCACCAGCCATCCGCTCTCGTTCTGGAAGAGCTGCTGAATGTGCACCAGATGTCCGGCTGTGCCGTCGTTGTACTTGGTGTGATAAACCACAAAAGCCTGATTGGTGGTGGAATTAATCACGGCGGAATTGTGCCCCTGACTGTTCCAACCCTGAGTCTGCATTTCGCCCCAACCGGTGAAGGCGCTCATGAGTTTGGTGCCTCGGGTGTCATCCGTAGTTCTGTCGGCAGTATTGTAGTTGAAAACATAGTTCGTAAAGAGCGCGGAACGACCGGCTGCATCCTTGTAAGGTCCCAGCGGATTGGTGCTGCGGAAGATGCGCATCTCGTAGCCTTCGCGGGGACCGAATCCGCCATAGCTCATGAAAAGGTAGTAGTAACCGCCGATGTACTTGATATACGGGCCCTCGCCGCTAACGTAGTAGCCGCCGGCAATCTTGCGGCCGAAGTAGGGATCTTTCACGCCGTTTCTTCCTTGGGCGCTATAGTCGGACGGGTTGTTGGTGTAGTTGTACTTATAATCGTTGAGGCCGGTTTCCTTGTCCAACTTGAGCATGAAGATGCCACCCGACCAGGAGCCGTAGGCTATCCACAGTTCACCGGTTTCATCAAAAAATACGCAAGGATCAATGCAGTTGGGCCAATAACTGCCCCAATTGTTGCCAATAGTGTAGCGGCTGGGAATGGACGTTGCACCGATAGCGATAGAGAGATCGGTTTCGCTGAATGAGGGTGCGCCGGTATTGCCGTTGAAGCCACCCATGACAACCGGACCCTGATACGTCCAGGGGCCTTCTGCCGAGTTGGAAGTCAGCAGGATGATGATGCTGTTCCATTGAGGGCCGTTGATGGACAGATAAAAGCACCATTTGCCCATCGTGGGATTGTAGATGATGTCCGGTGCCCACATGTTGCCGTCGATGTAGAATTCCTTCTCGTCACCGGGTGCGGCGTATCGGTTGGCATACGACTCGGCATCGAAGTTGGGCATGTCCACTTCCGTGCCTTGATAGTTTTTGGTTTTCGTGATCTGCTGGACGTTGAATGCGGCGCGAACATTTGTGGCTTCTCCCGTAGCGTCACCCTGATGAGCCAGACGGACGAAATACGGATCGAACCAAATGCTGTTGTGCATAACGGTCCACGACTTGAGGTCCGTGCTTTTGCCGTTGCCCAAATGGGATCCCCAGACATAGTAGGTTTTGTTGGTGGGGCTGTAGACGATGCTGGGATCGTGGATGCTGACGGTGCCGATTGTCGTGGACGAATTCAGCGTATTGATATCCGCTTCGGTCACTTGTTTAGTCTGTGCCTGTAAAACGGTCGGCATCAGCATCAATATGGCAAGAAATGTTCGTTTCATAAGTGCATTTTTTATATTTTCATGGGCAAATATACAAAAAAAGGACAAAAAAATCCCTCCTCCCAAGAAAAAAAATGTCTTCTTCACTTTTGTTCACGCGAAAAAGAGTATTTTTGCAGTATGAAAGTGTTAGGCAGTACTTTATTTCGCAGTTTCCTGAGTCTGTGCATCGGTCTTTTGCTCTTTTTCAAGGCAGAAGATATGCCCACGCTCATAGTTCAAATCATCGGCGGCTTCTTTGTTTTGTCCGGTGTAGTAGGTGTTTCGGCTTGGTTGTTCACCCGTATGAAATCTTCGGTGAAGCCGTTCTTCCCAATCGGCTCCTTCGGTTGCATACTGTTGGGCATTGTGCCCATCGTCGCACCTCATCTGTTTGTGTCCTACTTGGTTATCCTTTTCGGCGTTTTGCTGGTGATGGCCGGAGTGTCTCAACTCGGAGCACAGGTCAGCTATCGCAGTGTGGCTCCTTTGAGCATTCTGGGCTTTATTCTGCCGCTGATATTTCTGGGTGTAGGCCTCTATATTATTGTATATCCGTTGGAAACCATCGCAATCAGTTTCAAGTTGCTGGGCATCACCATCTCGATTTACGCCATCACGGATATGTTCCTGGCTCTCCGTCTTCGTCACTACAACCGCATCTACGAGCGCAAGCAGGCGGAAGAGGAGCGTCGCCGTCAGCGTGAAATCGAAGCCTCTTATGTGGACTTCGAGGTTGTTGATGCCACCGGCAATGCCGAGATGCCGGAGGATTCTCCCTCTGAGGAGTCTGCAACGTCAGAAGAGGCCTGATGGTTATTCCTTTGTCTTTTTCTCTGCAAGAAAGTCTTTAATTCTTTGCAGATTTTGCAGGGCGCAGATGCGTCCCCGTTCGTGCACCGACATCATCTTGTCGGCATTTTGTTCCGTGCGCCCGATCTTCAAAGGACGTTCCGGGCAGAGGATGATGATGTTGCCGACGGATTCCTGCTCGGCAATGTATTCCAACTGGCTGTTGTACATCAAATGCCTGCGGGCCATGCATTTCGTGATTTCCGGATAGTCGCGCATCAGCAGGTGGAACAGAGGCATGAGTTTGGTTTTGGATTTCGTATAGCCTTTCGGCTGAGTGAGCACGACGATGTTGCGCTCGAAGCCCTGTTGCTGGAAATATTTCAAAGGAATGCTGTCTGTCACGCCGCCGTCAAGCAGCTTCATGCCTTCCAACTCCACCGGCGTTGAGACGATGGGCATGGAGGCGGAAGCGCGCATCCATTCGAGCCCGGTGTCGTCCATCTTGTCGATTTTTTTATAGAAGGGGACGCCTTTTTCGGCATCGGTGGCAACGAGGTGGAATTCAATCGGACTGTTGTTGAAGGTGTCGAAGTCGAAGACGTCCAGTTCACAGGGCATCGTGTGGTAGGAAAACTCCGGAGCCACGATGTTGCCGGTCTTCAACAGGGCGCGCAGGCCCATATAGCGAGGATCGTCTTTGAAGCGCAGATTGTAGCGCAACGCGCGTCCGGCCTGTCGCGAGATATAGTTGCAGCCGAACAGCGCCCCTGCACTCACACCAACGACACCGTCCACCAGGATGTCGTGCTCCTGCAGCACGTCCAACACACCGGCAGTGAAGAGCCCTCTCATGCCGCCTCCTTCCAAAATGAGTCCCGTCTTCATTATTTCTTGTCTGATTTAGTTGTTGAGTGCCGTGAACAGCCGTTCGAGCGCCTCGTCGGCATTGCCGTCGGTCTCGTTGAGCAACGATACGAATTTGGATCCGATAATGACGCCGTCGGCGGCTTCCTGTGCTGCCTGCAGCGTGCGCTTGTTGCTGATGCCGAATCCGATCATGCGGGGATGCGTGAGATTCATGCCGTTGATGCGCTTGAAATAGGCCTGTTGGGCTTCGTCGAAGCGGTCTTTGGCGCCGGTGATGGACGCGCCGCTTACCATATATATGAAGCCGTCGGTCTGGCTGTCGATGAAGCGTATGCGTTCCTCCGACGTCTCCGGTGTGATGAGCATGATGACACGCAGGTCATAGCGATCGGCGATGGGTTTCACCGTTTCCAGATAATCTTTGAAGGGCAGGTCGGGAATGATCATGCCGCTCACGCCGCTTTCGACACACGACTGACAGAAGGCTTCGATGCCGTAGTGAAGAATGGGGTTGAGATAGCCCATCAGGATGAGCGGCACGCGAACTTCTTCCTTGATGGCGTGCAGCTGAGCAAAGAGTTTGCGCAGCGTCATGCCGTTGTGCAGCGCTTTGGTGGCTGCCGTCTGAATCACGGGGCCGTCGGCCAGAGGGTCGCTGAACGGGATGCCAACTTCGATGAAATCGATGCCGCGACGCTGCATCGCGAGAATGACGTCGGCCGTGCTGTCGAGACGGGGCGCTCCGGCGCAGAAATAAAGGCTCAGCAGTTTGCGCTCGCCTTTTTGGGCAAATACTTCGTTAATCTTGTTCATGGAGGAATGATTTTAACAGGTGGATGTCTTTGACGGCCGGACGGATTTCGAATCGGGAGTTAAGATCGATTCCGGCCATTTGGGGATGATGGAAGGCTCGCAGCCGCTCTTTGTCGTTTGGGCCGATGCCGCCGCTGAGCAAAAAGGGTGTGTTGCCTTTATAGCTATGGAGAATGCTCCAGTCGAACGCTTTGCCGTTGCCGCCGACTTTTTCGGCTTTGGTGTCGAAGAGGAAGTAGTCGCAGAGACCTTCGTGGCGTTTGCTTTGCTCCAAGTCTTCCTCGCGAGCCACATTGAGGGCTTTGACGAGAGTGAGAGAGGGCAATTCCGAGCGAAGTTGACGGATGAAGTCTTCGTCTTCGCTTCCGTGCAACTGAAGGATGTCGAGACCGAATTCCCGGACCTTTTCCCGGATGAACGGCATCGGAGCGTTCACGAACACGCCGACGCGCTTGCACCTTGAGGGCAGATAGTCCGGCTTGAGGCTCACATTGCGTGCAGAATGCGCCCAAAAGATGAAGCCCATCCAATCGATGCCGAGCGCTTCCACTTCGCGGATGTTCCCGGACTCGCGCATGCCGCACACTTTGCGTATCATAGGGCGGAGATGAATTGATGCAGCGCCAATCCGGGCGCTTCGGTCTTCATGAAGTTCTCGCCGATGAGAAATCCGTTGAAACCGGCCTCTTTCAGCGCCTTCACCGTGCGGGGATCCGAGATGCCGCTCTCGCTCACCTTGACGGCGTCCCGCGGCAGCAGTTCCGCCAGTCGGAACGATGTCTCCACGTCGGTGACAAACGAGCCCAGATGACGGTTGTTGATGCCGCAGAGGTCGGGCTGGAGCTCGGCGTATTCCAATTCCGCTTCCGAATGCATCTCCAGGAGCACTTCCAGCCCCAGTTCGTGCGCTTTGTTTAAAAGGTGGCGGCATTCGTCCTTAGTCAGACAGGCTGCGATGAGCAGCACGGCGGAAGCGCCGCAAAGGGCCGCAGCAGCGAGTTGCAGTTCGTCGACGACGAAGTTCTTGTAGAGAATAGGCACGGTGACGCCGCTCTTTCGGGCCGCACGGATGAAGTCGTCCGAGCCGCCGAAGTAGTTTCTGTCGGTGAGAATGCTGACGGCAGCGGCGCCGTTCTTCTCATACGAGAGGGGAATTTCGTCGGCGCGTCCGTCTTCCTTGATCCATCCCTTCGAGGGTGAACGTCTCTTGAATTCGGCGATGATGCCGCTTCCGGACGTCAGGAGGGCTTCCCTCAGCGACGGCTTTTTGGCTTTGAGCGCTGCGATTTCTTCCAGCTTGTGTGCGGTGATTTCCTGCAGGATGTCCATAGGTGTCAGGAGTTGAGTTCGACGAATTTTTTGAACGTGCGCAGGGCGTTGCCGCTGTCGATGGATTCGCGGGCGATGGCGACACACTCTTCGATGCTCTTCTCGCCGCGCTCCAGCACCTGGATGCCGAAAGCCGCATTGGCCAGCACAATGTTTTTCTGAGCCTCCAGCGCACGGTTCTCCAGGACGGCGTCGAAAATCTCGGCCGCTTCTTCCTCGGTGGCACCGCCGACGAGTTCTTCGGGTTTGGCGCAAGCGAATCCGAGGTCCTGCGGACGAAAGATGCGCTCGTATTGTTTTGTAGTCACTTTGAAGTCGCCTGTGAGGGAAATTTCGTCGTATCCATCGATGGAATTGACGATGCCGTAGTCGATGCCGAGCGTCTGATACACGTTGCTGTAGAGGCGCATCTGGTCGAGATTGGCCACACCGAGCAGCTGGCATTTAGGCTGTGAGGGATTCACGAGCGGCCCCAACAGGTTGAAGATGGTGGGGAAGGGCAGCGCCTTTCGGATGGGGCCCACAAACTTCATGGCTTTGGCGAAGAGTTGGGCGTGAAGATACACGATGCCGGCTTCGTTGAGACTGCGGTTGAGGCGGTCCACATCGTCGGTGAACTTGATGCCGTGATGCTGGATCACGTTGCTGGCTCCGCTCACGGAGGTGGCGGCGTAGTTGCCGTGTTTGGCTACCTTATAGCCCGCACCTGCGATGACGAAGCAGGCTGTGGTGGAGATGTTGAAGGTGTTCTTGCGGTCGCCTCCGGTGCCGACGACGTCGATATAACGGTCGCAGTTGAGAATGGCCGGCACGCCGGTTTCCAAGATTCCATCGCGAAATCCGAGCAGCTCGTCCACCGTCACGCCGCGCATCTGCAGCGCCGTGAGTAGGGCGGTGATCTGTTCGTTGGGATATTCGCTCTGGGTGATGCCGATGAGCACGCGCTTCATTTCCTCGCGTGTGAGGCATTCGTGGTTGAGCAGTTTGTAGAGCAGTTCTTTCATAGTGCCAGGAAGTTTTGGATGATGATGCGTCCTTCGGGTGTGAGCACGCTTTCGGGGTGAAACTGTATGCCGTGAATCTCCATCGTTCGGTGGCGCAGCGCCATCACCTGACCCTCGTCGCTGACGGCGGTGACTTCAAGGCAGTCAGGGAAGTTCTCCCTGGAAACCACCCACGAGTGGTAGCGTCCCACCTCAAAATCCGGTGCAATGCCCTTGAAGAGAGGATCTTCCGCGATGATGTGACAGGGTGTGGCGACGCCGTGAATCACCTCCGAGAGATTCTCCAACGTGCCGCCGAAAGCTTCGCCGATGGCCTGATGTCCGAGGCAGACGCCCAGAATGGGTTTCCTGCCGGCGTAACGGCGGATGACGTCGAGCAGCAGTCCGGCTTCTGAAGGGATGCCCGGACCGGGACTCAGAATGATCTTGTCGAAGGCGTCGATGTCGTCGAGATTGAAGCGGTCGTTGCGCACGACGCTGACTTCCGCCCCCAGTTCCTTCACCAGATGACTCAGGTTGTAGGTGAAGGAGTCGTAGTTGTCGATAATGACTGTTTTCATAGCTGTTTCCTACATCTTTTCCGCCAGCGAGATGGCGCGGCGCAGAGCGCCCAGTTTGTTGTTCACTTCCTGCAGCTCATACTCCTCGTTGCTGCGGGCTACGATGCCGCCTCCGGCCTGGAACCACAATTCGCCGCCGCGGGCCACGAAAGTGCGTATCGTGATGGCCTGATTGAGCGATCCGTCGAGGCCGATAACGCCGATGCAACCGCCGTAAGCGCCCCTGTTGTGGGGTTCGTAGGCCGAAATCAGCTGCATGGCGCGCACTTTAGGGGCGCCGCTCAGCGTGCCGGCGGGGAAAGTGTCCATAAAGGCCTTCACGGGATCGGCGCCTTCGTTCAGAGTGCCCGACACGCGTGAGACGAGATGAATCACGTGGGAGTAATACTGCAAATCCTTGTAGAAGTCCACCTTGACGTCGTGACAGTTACGGCTGAGGTCGTTGCGGGCCAGATCCACCAGCATCACGTGTTCGGCGTTCTCCTTGGGGTCGTTGCGCAGGAATTCTGCGCCTTTGCGATCGGCTTCGGCGTCGCCCGTGCGGCGTGTGGTGCCGGCGATGGGGTCGATGTAGGCACGACGGCCTTCGATGCGGCAATGCGTTTCGGGCGAAGAGCCGAAGATGCGGAAGCCGCCGAAGTCGAAATAGAAGAGGTAGGGGCTCGGATTGATGCTCCTCAGGGCGCGATAGAGTTTGAAGTCGTCGCCGTGATATTTCTGGATGAAACGGCGCGAAAGCACAATCTGGAACACGTCGCCGCGCTTGCAGTGTGCGATGCCCCGACGTATGTTGGCCTTGTGCTCCTCGTCGGTGAGGGTGGAGCTGGCTTCGCCGTCGGGATGGAAGTCGTAGGTCTGCACGTTGCTCCTGTTCATCATGCGCAGCACTTCGTCGAGTGTTTCCTCCGTTCCCAGCGTGGCAGCCGTGAGGCGGTTGCTGTGGTGGTCGAAGGCAATCACCGTGCGGAAGAGGATGTAGAGGATGTCGGGTGCGTCGTTCTTCTCCTGCGTCTCGTCCTTCACGTCGATGGGTTCGAGATAGCGCACGCTGTTGAACGAGGTGTAGCCGAAGAGTCCGAAGAGTTCCTTGTTCTCGCCCTGAATGTTGATGTTGTCGATGAGAGCGTGTATGGCGTCAGAAGGGCTGAAATCCCCGGTGACTTCGTGTGTTTTTGTTGTGCCGTCGGGATATTTCACGCAGGCTTCTCCGTGGGCTACGGCGACGGAGGCCAGAGGGTCGATGCCGATGAACGAGCGTGAATGTGTGGCGTCGTGATAGTCGGAGCACTCCATCAGCGCGCTCTGGGGATAGAGGTCGCGCAGACGCAGATAGACGCCGACAGGGGTGAAGAGATCGCCCAGAACGGTGCGGCTTGCGGTGTTGAACTTAAAAGTTTCCATATTCTCCTGCCATTGATTTGTTTTTGAGATAGGTTTCGACGTCTTTGTCGCCGCGTCCGCTCACGGTGAGCACCACCACTTCGTCCTTGCGGAACTCGAGTTTGGGGAGCACCGCCAGCGCGTGTGCCGACTCGATGGCGGGGATGATGCCCTCCATGCGGGTCAGCTCGTAGCCGGCTCGGATGGCTTCATCATCGTTGATACTCAGCACGTTGGTACGTCCGCTCTTGGCCATGTGGCAATGCATCGGGCCGACACCGGGATAGTCGAGTCCGGCCGAGATGGTGAAGGCCTCTTCGATCTGCCCGTCCTCGTTCTGCATCACGAGCATTTTGGCGCCGTGCAGAATGCCTGTCGAGCCCTTGTGTATGGTGGCGGCGGTGTGGTCGGTCTGCCATCCGTGACCGCCGGCTTCGGCGAGCACAATTTTCACGCGTTCATCGTCCATATAGTGGTAGATGGTGCCGGCTGCGTTGCTGCCGCCGCCGATGCAGGCGATGAGGGTGTCGGGATAGTCGCGCCCCTCCTTCTCCTGCAGCTGCCATTTGATCTCCTCGGAGATGACGCTCTGCATGCGGGCCACGAGGTCGGGATAGGGGTGGGGCCCCATCGTAGAGCCGACGAGGTAGTAGGTGTCGGAGGGATGCTGACACCAGTCGCGAATGGCCTCGGAACAGGCGTCGGAGAGCGTCATGTTGCCGGTGCGCACGGGGTTGACTTTGGCGCCCAACATCTTCATTCTCTCCACGTTGGTGTGCTGGCGCTCCACATCGGTGGCGCCCATGAAGATCTCGCACTGCATGCCCATCAGGGCGCATACGGTCGCTGTGGCCACACCGTGTTGTCCGGCGCCCGTTTCGGCGATGATGCGCGTCTTGCCCATCTTGCGCGCCAGGAGGATCTGGCCGATGGTGTTGTTGATTTTGTGCGCTCCGGTGTGGTTGAGGTCCTCGCGCTTGAGGTAGAGGCGACAGCCGTAGTGCTCGCTCAGGCGTCGGGCGAAGTAGAGGGGCGAAGGTCGTCCGGCGTAGTCCTTGAGCAGCGAGCGGAACTCCGTCTTGAACTCCTCCGATGCGATGATATCGCGATACGAGGAGCGCAACTGCTCCACGGTGGCATAAAGGATTTCGGGCACATAGGCGCCGCCGAACTCCCCGTAGTAGCCGTTTTCATCCACATTGTAGGTCTTTTCCATCGTTTTTGTGTGTATGTGTGTTGTTGTTTATGTTGTCTGGTCTCAAAAGAAAGGCCCGTCGTGGGAGCGACAGGCCTTTTTCTATTTCTTCTTGCAAATCTTTCAGGTGCATACGGCGGTCTTCTCACGATCTTTGGAACCTTGAGCTGCGCCACCACCAGAAGTTTGCCGTCATTTTCATTGTGTGTTGTTTGTGTCTTTTTACGTGTTTCGACGTTTTCGAGTGCAAAAGTACGACTTTTTTTGTAATCTGCAAACATTCAGGCGATTTTTTTTCGAAAAAAATTCATTTCTGTGGCCCTTTCTCCCCTCAGACTGTCGTCAGACTGTTCGCGGACTAGCCGCAGACATTACTCACGCTCGGCAGAGATCAAACCAGTTTGTCTCTGCGCTCGCTTACTCGTAATGTTCTCAGACTGTTCGCGGACAAGCTGCAGAGCCGCTGCAGAGCCGCTGCATAGGTGCTGCATCAGTGCTGCATCGGTGCTGTTTATACGAGAGATAGTCGAGAGGTGAACGAGAACTGAACGGAGTCAGAACGACGGTTGTGGGGAGTAATGTATTTAATGAATAAACAGCATCATTTTGAGGGAGAAACATCAAAAAATTAACTTTTTTTGAAAAAAATGCTTTCGCGCGTACACTTTTTAAAAAAAAAGCGTATCTTTGTCCTCGTTGTTGAGCAATTTGTGAAACAAAATATAAGTTTTACTCTTAAATCCAATCTGAAAAACCAACGAACCAGACAACATGAAAAACACTTCCGTCTCTTCAGTTTTAAGCTGATGAGCGCAGCGACGCCCGGGCGGCGCCGGCTGCATTAAAGATTTCGAATTCAAAATCTTAATTAACTAACAAAACTAAACAATGAAAAAACAACTATTCCTATTCCTCTGCACTTTGCTCTCCATGCTGGCGGGCGTGCAGAAGGTTCAAGCCTACACGGTGGAGAACCTCGTGGAAGACGGATGGACGCTGGTGAACTCGGAGTCCGTCACGGGAGTGGCCGATAACTTCTACGTGTTGGTAGATGCTTATTCTTCTGCTTACGTGATGTCCGCTCAGGCCGATCATTTCCGTCCTTGCTACAAGACGATTAACAGTCCTCTTGAAAATCCGTCTTTCGTATGGAGCCTCGAAGGCAGCGACAATTCGTTTAAGCTCAAGAGCGCTGCCACTGGAGCCTATATCAAGCAGGCATCCGGTTGGAACACATCGGTGGGTTATCCCCGAGACGGCCGTGGCGTCGTTACGTGTACTTTCACGCTGAACGGAGGTAAGTACGACCTCAAGTGCATTGAAAGCAATGCTATGGTGGGTCATTGGAACGACGGTACTTCCGGCGTTGCCGAAGACGGCGAGAACATTGCCGCCAACAAGAGCACCGAGCATGCCGACGGCTTCTTCCTGTATGCCAAGCCCAAGGCCGACTACATCGCGGCTCTTGCTGCTGCACGTAAGGAGGCTGCTGCCGGCGCATCCAAAGAAAGTCCCGTCGAGGTGACGTCTTGGATTCAGAACGCCGACTTCAGCGGAGACTGGGGCGGTTGGGAGTGCACGCTCTCTTCTTCCGGCAATATGCAGTGGGGTCAGAAGACCCTTGAGTCTTGGAACGCAGGTAATGTTGTAGTCAAGCAGGTGTTGTCGGGTGTTCCCGACGGTCTGTACAGGCTCTCTGCCGACCTGATTTCCGGCAATAACGACAATAAGACCGCCTATGTTTTTGCGATTGGTGCCGGTGAAGTTAAGAGCGACCCGGTTTCTGCTGTTGCAAGTGCAGGCAATTATAATACGATGTCTGCAGAAGTTGCCGGCAATACTTTGACTGCCGAAAACATTGTCGTGACCAACGGTGTGTTGACCGTCGGGTTCAACCAGCCTAGCGGCTGGATTGTGGCAGACAACTTCAAACTCTACTATATGGGTGAGGATATGTCCATCTACGTAGAGGCTTATCACAATGCTCTGACAACTGCACAAGGCGTGGATCAGGCTGCGCCCATGAACGGCGAAGCGCTCGCAGCCCTTCAATCCGCTCTTTCCACTTACGCCAGTGTGGACGAAACGAGCAAGGCTGCTCTGCAGAAAGCCACAGGCGCTTTGGGCACAGCTGCTTCAAACGCCAGCGCAAGCATTACTGCCTATTCCGGTGTTTCTGCCGTTATCAGTGCCGCTAATGACATTAAGACGAACCACAATTTCGCCACAGCAGAAGCTATTGAAGTCTTCACCTCTGCTATTGCAGCTGTCTCTGACGGATTCGAAGCCGGCACGCTGACTAACGAGGAAGCTGCCAATGCCGGCACAACGCTCGGCACGGTCATCAGCGGATGGCGCGGAAATGCAGCCGGTGCTGCCTCAAAGTATTTGAGCAACGGTTTCGGTTTGAACGAATTCGATGCTGCACTTTATGTGAACACCTGGTCCAACGAGGGCGAGAGCGACGGTTCCAACTTCAAGGTGCCTTTCTACGAATATTGGACAGGTGACGCCAACAGCCTCGGTGCAAATACCTGGACGGGAACAATCGACGTTCCCAACGGTCAATATAAGATTTCTGCCTTGGTGCGCGTTCGTGCCAAGAACGGGGTTGCTGCAGCCGATGCTAACGGCATCACTATGACGGTGACTGACGGAGACGCTGTTGACGTGACCGAAGGCACGCAGGTGGGTGAAACTCAGTTCCAGTTGAAGGAATACGAGGCCGTGGGTCTTGTCAAGGACGGCAAACTCATATTCAATATGGTTATTGCTGCGGACAACAATATCAGCTGGCTCAGCTTCAAGAACGTGAAGTACGAGAAACTTCGCGATCTAACCCCCGAGGAATCCGCTATTGTTCCGGCGGATCTCGTTCTTGATGCCACTAAGACCGTATTCAGAGCTAAGACTGTGACCCTCACGCCGACGTCTTCTACGGAAGGTGCTTCCATCGCGGGTTACACGACTTGGGAATCAGACAATACCGACGTTGCCACCGTTGATGCTAACGGCGTTGTGACCGGTGTCGGCTACGGTACGGCCAACATCACCGTAACCTCTACGCTGAACGCTTCCGCCACTGCCACTTGCGCCGTCACCGTTGACGCTCCCGCTGTTGCAGAGCTGGAGAACACCGACTTCACAGAAGGTCCCGTCGTGGCAGCTCACATCCGCACTTACGCTAAAGACAAGAAGGGCACTGACGTGGCTCAGATGCAGCCTGTTTCCGGTTGGGCTATGGGTGTTGCCAACGGTGACGCAAAGGCCGCCGGTGTGATGGCTTATGGCTCTTCTTACGGTATGGGATCTGATGACGCATCCTTCTACGCTCCTGCAACCAATCCTCAAGGCGAAGCTTCCGGTGACGCTCTGGGTATGGTCGGTGTATGGACGGGTTCCGTGCAGTATATTCAGTATGTAAAACTGGCTCCCGGTGCTTACACCGTCACCGTTCCCGTTTACCGCAACGGCGGCGCAAGCGCATTGACCAAGAACCTTATTGGTGTTATCCTCGACGACAACACCGAGTATCTGGCCAAGACCACAGTCTATGCTGCCAACGAGTGGACCACGGAGAAGATTACATTTGCTGTTGAAAGCGAGACTTACGCCAAACTGTCAGTAGGTCTGAACGCTCCCAACGTAGGTTCTGCCAACAGCCAGCGTCTTTGGATTGACGGCTTTAAGATTGAGTGTGAGCCCTTTGCCACCGACGAGGAATACGCCGCTCTGAATGCCGCCATCGAGACTGCAGAGGCCAAGAAGCTGGGCTTCAAGGCCGGTGAGTACGCTCCCTACACCAACGTAGCCGTGCTCGCTCCTCTGGCTGCAGCCAAGGCTATTGACCAGACCGCTGTCAACGCTAAGAGCGCTGTGGTGATTGCCACTTCTCTCCTCAACGACGCTCAGTCCTCTTGGGTTGAGAACGCTGAGAATATGCCCATCGTTTACAACGGCACATTCGTCGCTTCTGAAAACGACGGCGCTCCTGCAGGTTGGGAGACGGACAATGCTGCCGGTCTCGGCGGTCAATACCACGCACGCGCGTTCGTATTGAATCCCGGCGATGGCAACTACGACAGGCTCGCCTCCTTCGATCAGGGTGACGCTACACGCAGCGCATTCTACGTTCGCTTCGACGGTACGAACTCTACCCGTACTACCGACTACACCTACGGCGAAACCGTCGGTTACACGATGCCTCTTGAGGCCGGTGTTTACCGCGTGAATCTGATGGCAGGCGGTTGGGGTCAGACTCAGCCTCTGAACGTGAAGTTTGAGGATGCAGAGAGCACCATCAAGGGCGAACAGACGCTCGAGATGACGAACCTCGCTGACGGCTCCGGAGTTGCAGCGTCCTTCAACTTCCTTTCTGAGGTTGCTGCCGGCGACTACAAACTGGTAGTTTCCAACGGCAACATTGATGCGAACAATGCTGCCGCCTTCAGCAATGTGCAGATCACGCTCGAAATCACTGCAGCTGATCTTGAGACCCTTCGCGGCGAGATTATCGACCTCAGGACTCAGGTTGAGGGCTACACCGAATTGCCCGAGCCTTTGGCTACGGAGGCTGCAGCCGCTGTAGGTGAAGCCTATGCCTATATCAACGAGCATGAGTGCGATCCTGCGAAGCTCAACGCCTCTAAGGACCGTCTGCAGGCTGTGGTTGATGCTGCTGCACCTAAGACTGACTACACTGACTACATCATCAATGCCGACCTGAGCGATAGCGAAAGCACCGCTTGGAACTTGGCAGGCACGAAGGGCTATCACAACTCTGGCAACGCAGTAACTTGCGGCAACAACGCCGTATTTGACTTCTGCCAGGTTGTTCAGAATCTGCCCGCAGGTCAGTACAAGCTGACAGCAAAGTCTGCTTACCGCTACAGCGGCAGCGAGGCCGATGAGTATGCCGCTATCGAAGCCGGCACGGAGACCAAGTTCGCCAGCCTGTATGCAAAGGTAGGCACCAAGACCTTCAGCTCTCTCGTACAGAACCGCTGGGACGGCGCATCCGATGTGGACTACGCAGCCGGTTCCGGTTCCGTTGTGGTTAACGAGAAGTTTGTGCCCAACAGCACTGCGGCTGTGAAGGCATGGTTCAATGCCGACAAGTATGTCAACGAAGTTGTCTTCAATCTGACGGCTGACGGCGATGTAACCATCGGTATTGCTAAGGACGCACAGCCCGCAGCCGGTGACTTCACCGTAATCGGCGGTTGGACGCTGACTCGTCTGGGCGACGCTCAGCCTGAATACGCTATCACCGTAGCTCCCGCAGAAAACGGTAACGTCGTTGCCGACAAGGTAACTGCCGCTGCAGGTGAAACCGTTAAGGTTACGGCAACTCCCGATGAGGGTTACATGGTTGATTATGGATACTACGTCTACAACGAGACGCAGTACGACTTTGAGAGCATTGATATGGAGCACAACATTGCTACCTTCACGATGCCCGCAGGCCCCGTTTCAGTCGTACTTGCCTTCAAGCGGGCTAAGGTTGCTTATCAGTTCGTTCCCAGCGAGTGGGGTGCAGGCGATGCAGGTCGCATCAGTCCCGAAAATGTTGTTGCTGACGACGCTGCCGGCACCATCACGGTGAACAAGAGCGGAGCCAACAATGTTTGTCTCCTCTTCCGTTCTGCCAAGACCTACAAAGTGAAGGCCGAACAGCGCTACTTCGTAATCAAGGCTACCGGTCTCTCCACCGCTGAGGCTGCAAGCTATCTGTGGTGGCTGAACAATACCAACGACGGTTCGCAGATTGCTCCCACGAGCATCTTTGAGGAAAACGGTCAGACCGTATTCGCTTGGGATTGTGTGACCATTCCTATCGGTGGCAAGCTCGGTATCGAAGACACTGAGTTTACCGATCAGGGCGGTTGGAGCACCACCTTCGGCATGACGCTGTCTGACGACGCCGTTCCTGCAGTGATCAGCTACATCGGCTTCCAGGAGACTATTCCTGAGCCCGTAGAAGAGCTTGCTTATGAGTTCGTGCCCAGCGAATGGGCTGCCGGTGATGCAGGTCGCATCAGCCCCGAAAATGTTGTCGCTGACGATGAAATGGGCACCATCACTGTTGACAAGACCGGTGACAACAATGTTTGTCTCCTCTTCAAGACCAACAAACTCTACTATGTGGAGAATGTTGACTACTTCGTCATCAAGGCTAAGGGTGTCAGCACCGAAACCGGTGCTTCTTACCTCTGGTGGCTGAATGGTAAGAATGACAATGGCGCACAGTTTGCTCCCACTTCGACCGCTACTGAGACCGATGGCACCATCATCCTCGAGTGGAAGATCAGTGAGTGCGGCAACATTGGTGAAAACATCAATCCCGTTGGCAAGAGTTATCTCCTCGGCGGTGAAGGATGGACCACCACCTTCGGCCTGACTCAGGCTGATGCTCTGACGCCTGTTGTCATCTCTTACATCGGTTACGGTACGAAGAGTGCAACAGCTATCAGCGCTGCTAAGAGCCAGGATGCAGAAGGCGCTCTGAAGGACGGCAAGTACCTCATCAAGGGTGAGATTGTCATCGTGAAGAACGGCAAGCTGTACAAGGCAAACGGTCAGTTGAAGTAAAATGCTCATCACTTTCCTCCTCCGCTTCCATCGGGAGCGGGGGAGCGAAAGACGCTTTAAAGAGGAAGCCCCGCCAGGTGCGGGGCTTCTTCCGTTGTAAATATATAAGGTGCAAAGCGAGTGCAAGCGAGCAAAGCAGAAAAAGAGAAAAGCAAAAATGATGATATTTTTGGCAGTTTCGCAGAAAATTCGTATTTTTGCGGGGAAAAGGACAGATTTATGGCAGATAACGTGCAACCACAGGACGGACTGACACACCATTTGAACCAAATGTACCAGAACTGGTTTCTGGACTACGCTTCATACGTGATACTGGAGCGCGCGGTGCCTCATCTTCAGGACGGATTCAAGCCCGTGCAGCGTCGCATTCTCCATTCGATGAAGCGAATGGACGACGGCCGCTACAACAAGGTGGCCAACATCGTGGGACACACGATGCAGTTTCATCCTCACGGCGACGCCAGCATCAAAGATGCGCTGGTGCAGCTGGGGCAGAAGGATCTGCTGATCGACTGTCAGGGTAACTGGGGCAACATCCTCACCGGCGACGACGCTGCTGCCGGACGTTACATCGAGGCGCGTCTGTCGAAGTTTGCCCTCGACGTGGTGTTCAACCCCAAGACGACGGAATGGAAGCTCTCCTACGACGGCCGCAACAAGGAGCCCATCGCGCTGCCGGTGAAATTTCCGCTTCTTTTGGCGCAGGGTGCCGAAGGCATCGCCGTAGGTCTGTCGTGCAAGATACTGCCCCACAATTTGGGCGAAATCTGCGAGGCTGCCGTGAAATATCTGCGTGGGGAAGAGTTCCATCTCTATCCCGATTTTCCCACAGGCGGCTCCATCGATGTGTCGCGCTACAACGACGGACAGCGCGGCGGCGTGGTCAGAGTGCGTGCCAAGATAGAGAAGCGCGACAGCAAGACGTTGGCCATCACGGAACTGCCGTTTGGCAAGACCACAGGCACGGCTTCCAAGCCCTCCACCTTCATCGACAGCATACTGAAGGCCGCGGAGAAGGGCAAAATCAAGGTGCGCAAAGTGGAGGACATGACGGCAGCTACGGTGGAAATCCTGGTGCATCTGCAGCCGGGGGCTTCGAGCGACAAGACCATCGACGCCCTCTATGCCTGCACCGACTGCGAAGAGAGCATCTCGCCCAACTGCTGCGTCATCGACGACCGCAAGCCGATGTTCCTCACCGTGAGCGACGTGCTCAAGCGCAGCGTGGACAACACGCTCAATCTGCTCAAACAGGAGCGCCTCATCCGCAAGGGAGAGCTTACGGAGCAGTTGCATTTCGCTTCTCTGGAGCAGATCTTCATCGAGGAGCGCATCTACAAGGACCGCCAGTTTGAGCAGGCCAAGACGATGGACGAGGCCTGTGAGTGGATCGACGAGCGTCTGACGCCCTGGTATCCGAAGATGGTGCGTGAGGTGACGAAGGAAGACATCCTGCGCCTGATGGAAATCCGCATGGCGCGCATCCTCAAGTTCAACAAGGACAAGGCGGAGGAGCACATTGCCGCCATCAAGGACGAAATCAAGAAGATAGACCGCGAACTGGCCCACATGGTGGACGTCACCTGTGAGTGGTTCGACTACATACGCGAGAAATACGGCAAAGACCATCCGCGTCTGACGGAAATCAAGAGCTTCGACACCATCTCTGCCGCCAAAGTGGTGGAGGCCAACCAGAAGCTCTACATCAACCGCGAGGAGGGCTTCATCGGCACCGGACTGAAGAAGGACGAATACATCTGCAACTGTTCCGATATCGACGACGTGATTCTCTTCTACCGCGACGGCACCTATAAGGTGGTGCGCGTGCAGGATAAGCTCTTCGTGGGCGAGACGGAGAAGTCGAAGAATGAGGGCCGCAAGGCGGAGATCATCCATGTGGCCGTGTTCAAGAAAAACGACGCCCGCACCATCTACAACTGCGTCTATCGCGACGGTCGGGGCGGCAACTATTATGTGAAGCGCTTCAACGTCACCGGTGTGACGCGCGACAAGGAATACGATGTGACGAAAGGCACGCCCAAGAGCCGCGTGAACTACTTCACCAGCAACGCCAACGGCGAGGCGGAAATCATCAAGGTGATTCTTAAGCCTAATCCGCGCCTGAAGAAGGTGTTCTTCGACTACGATTTCTCGCAGCTGGCCATCAAGGGACGCGCCTCGCTGGGCAATCTGCTCTCGAAGAACGACATCGCCCGCATTCTTCTCAAGAGTCAGGGCGGCAGCACTTTGGGCGGTCGCAAAGTGTGGTACGACAAGGACGTCAACCGTCTCAACTACGATGAGCAGGGCACGTGTCTTGGCGAATTCCAGAGCGACGATCAGATTCTGGTTATTCGCTCCAACGGCGAATACTATCTCTCCGGCTTCGACCTTAATGTGCACTTCGAGGACGATGTCATCCGCATCGAGAAATACGATGAGGGTAAAGTGTGGACGGCCGTGCTTCTGGATGTGGATCAAAACGGATTCTGCTATATCAAGCGCTTTGCTCTGGAAGCCACGAAGAAGAAGCAGAGCTTCATGGGGGAGAACCCCGACAACCGCCTGCTCCTTCTGACCGATACGCCTTACGCCCGCCTGAAGGTGATTATGGGAGCGCCGGACGACTTCCGCGAGCCTATAGAGTTGGAGGCCGAGCCCTTCATCGCCGTCAAGAGCACGAAGGCCAAGGGCAAGCGCATCACCACCTTCAAGGTGGCGCGCGTGGAGGAGTTGGAACCCTTGCGTGTGCCGGAAGCGCCGCAGGTGTCCGAGTTTCAGGCTGAAGACGACGAAGAGGCTGAATATGTCGAGGACGCGGAGAGTCAGGAGGACGTTAGAGACCAGCTCAATGGCCAGATGCATCTCGACTTTGATTAAGAAAGGGGTGATTATCACCCTCTGTGTGCTGTCGGTGTTTCCGCTCCGCTCACAGGTGCGTGAGAATACTTTTCAGCTGGGCTTCGGCGGCATCCGTGTGCAGGACACCTATCTCTCGCCGCTCAAATACTCGGGTTGGCAGCTTTCGATGTTTTGGATGACGGAGCGCGAGAGCGGTTTTTTGTGTCAGGTTCAGGGCCAGTTCTCCAAAACCAACGCCGTCGGCACCGTGATGTCCAAGCCCCGTATGTTCGGAGGTGGTGTAAGCGTGGATGCCGGATGGCACTATAGGTGGCGTCCCACAGAAAATTTGCGTCTCACGCTCGGCGCCTTGGGTGGTCTGTATGCCGGTGTACTCTACAATGAGAACAACACCAACAACCCTGCCAATGCACACGCCAACATCCGTTTCTCCGCCACTGTGGGCGTGCGTTATTCGTTCCCTCTCTGGGGGCGCACCTGGCGTGTGGATTATAAGGCTGATGTCCCGGTCATCGGCGTGCTCTTTTCGCCGGAATACGGACAGAGTTATTATGAAATGTCGGAGTACGGCATGAGCGGATGCTTCAAGCCTCTGTGGTTCGGCAACGGACTGAATCTGCGGCAGCAGCTCTCGCTCGACATTCCTTTCAAGAACTTCTATCTGCGCGTGGCTTATGCCAACGACATCCGTCAGCAGTCGGTTAACGACCTCAAGTGGCACGACTGGGGGCATACGGGCATGATTGGTTTCGTGCGCAGATTTTCATTGGTTAAAATCAGATGAAGGCAAGACTGACGATATGGATAACGAGTCTGACGCTTCTGCTTGGGGGCTGTGTCAGCGAAGAGCCGTTTGAGAATACCTATGTCGGTAATGTCGAGGCCCTTTGGCAGTTGATAGACGAGCACTACTGCTTCCTGACCTACAAGAAGCAGACGCTCGGCGTAGATTGGAAGGAGGTGAGGGGCCGCTATCTCGCTGCGAGGCTGGATACAATGAATGCATACAATCTCTTTGACCATTGTGCGGCGATGCTTTCGGAGCTCAAAGACGGACATGTGAACCTCTATTCTACGGCTGATGTGGGGCGCAACTGGTCGTGGAAGGAAGACTATCCCAAAAATCTCGACATAGAGCTGCGCGAGAGTTATCTCGGCACTAAGTATAAAATAGCCGGCGGTCTCAAATACAGGATTCTGGAGCGGGAACGTGTCGACAAGGAGGGACAGACGGTGAAGGACAGTGTGGGTTATGTGGTCTACGAATCGTTCTCTTCTGCAGTCAGCCACAGTTGCATCAACGAGGTGCTCTACTATTTTATTAAATGCAAGGGCATCATTTTGGATATTCGCGGCAACGGAGGCGGTCAGCTGGACAATTGTGACATCCTGTCTTCTCATTTCTTCGAGAAGAAGACTCATGTGGGTTACATGTCCCACAAGACCGGCAAGGGATGGGACGATTTCTCGTCGTTGGAGCCCGAATACATCACTCCGCCCGACTACATATGTTGGCTGCGTCCCGTCGTTGTGCTGACCAATCGCAGTTGCTATTCCGCCGCCAACGCTTTCGTGCGCAACATGAAACATGCTCCCAATGTCATTGTGGCCGGAGACTGCACGGGTGGGGGAGGCGGCATGCCTTTCAATGCAGAGCTGCCTTGCGGATGGGGCGTTCGCTTTTCGGCCTGTCCTCAATACGACGCGCAGGGAGAAGTGGTGGAACATGGCATCAGTCCTGATATTTTTTGCTCTTTGGATGATGAAAAAGCCAAAGAGGGCAAAGATTCCATGATAGAGACGGCTTTGACGCTTATTGAGTAACTTTTTATACCTCAATCGGGAAAAATAGGCGTACAATCTACTTTTTTGGCTTAAACATTTTGGTGGTTAAGGAAAATTAACTATCTTTGTAACCCACTTTGAAAAAATGGTGATAAAAAATATTGTTTAATCCAATAAATAATGCGAAATAATCGCGATACAATAATGAAGAAAATTCTTGTCGTTACAGCAGTATTCTCTGCTTTGATGTGTTGTACGGAAGTTGCGGCGCAAGGTAATATCCTCGGTTTGGGTACGGATTCGGAAAATACGCTCTCACTGGCAGAGCGCATCTTCAAACTGGAGAAGAAGACGGAGGCCATCAGTATCTATTTCAACACTCATTTGTCTTTCCAGGACCGTTTCAACGGTGATGATTCGGGCGCCTCTTTTGTCGGTCGGCAGCTCCGTTTTGAGATGTTGGGCAACATCACCAAGCATTGGGGCTACCGCTTCCGTTATCGTCTTAACCGTCCCGGTGTGCAGCAGAGTGACAACTTTAGCAACAACATCGACTTCATGATGATACGTTACAAGTTCAACGATCGTTTCGAACTCACTGCCGGTAAAGAGGGCGTGGCTCTCGGTGGTTATCAGTATGATGACAACCCTATTCAGGTTTTGGAGTTTTGCGATTGGTTGACCGGCATCGACGGCTTCCATTTGGGTATGCAAGGCAGTTGTAAGATAACCCAAGATCACACCATGTATTTAAGCTTGCACAATGCCAACAATGATCGTACCAATGATTATTATTTTGAGGATCCAACGATTAAATCGTCTCATTTTCCCTTGGGTGCAACTGCCTGTTGGTCGGGCAGCTTCTTTGGCGGCAAGTTGCAAACGCTTTGGTCATACACCCTGCTCAGTGAGGTGCAGAACAATCTCGGTCATCTTGTGATGACGGGCACGAAGTTGAATATGAAGAAGTGGCAATTGATTCTCGACTACTATGGTGCCTGGGAAGATGTGGATCACCATAAGATAGTGTCTTCCGATATGACAAAGGCGCTTGGCACCACCACGTTGGCTCGTGATACGCGCTACCACAGTGTTCTCCTGGACGGCTGTTATCAGCCCACGCCTCACTGGAATCTGACGGCCGGTGTGCGTTATGAAACCGCATCCAGCTCTGCCGATCCTGCTTTCACAGGCTATCGGACCAACATCGGTTATCAGGCTGCCGTGCAGTGGATTCCCGATCTCACACAGGATGCCCGCATCTCATTGGCTTATATCGGGCGAACCACAAAATTTACCAACTCGGCTCTTGATAATTATAACCTCGATCGCATTGAGTTGAGTCTCATTTATCGTATCAAGGCATACTAATCACGTCGATTGAATACAAAAGAGAGCGTGTCGAAACCGACACGCTCTCTTTTTGCGTCATTACCTTTATACTTGTAATCTCAGTTCTTATTGCTTATTCTTGCCTATCGCAAAAAGTATGATCACCATAAGCAACGGGCTGCCGATGAGACTCAAAGCCAGCCAGCCGGCTATATTCCGGTTGCGGCGTTGAGCCATTATCGCTACCATCACAAAGAGGGTTATCGTCACGGAAAGAGAGGCTACCACAGTAGCAAACGCCGTTGTGGGAGACATGCTGGAAAGAAGTTGGGGAATTCCGCCTATAAATCCTGCAATATCTGAAACGCCATGCAGAATACTGGAGAAACTATAGGAAGAAAATGCAGAAACGAGCAGAACCGTTAACAATATCGGAGCCACGAATTTGAGCATGACCAGATACATAGTCTTGCGACGGAACTTGTAGCCGTTGAGACGCATCTCACCCACCAAAAGCTTGGGCTTTGCCACCCATCCGATAAGTATGCATGTGAAGATTGCAAGCACGGGCATGAACACATTATTGCTGACATAGTCGAAGATGTCCAGAATCTGAGCTGTAGCGCCATTGGGCAGGGGCAGTTCGAAATACCACACATTATAGCCCAAACATACCACTATAGACCAAACAAACCCTGTTCCTGCCATGATGATGACCGACTTGCTGCGCGTCCACCCGAATTTGTCCTTTACACTCGTTACGATGGCCTCCAGGATGGAAACAGCACTTGTCAGAGCCGCGAACAACACCATGAGGAAGAACACCATGCCTATCACCATGCCAAACACACCGAGACTGTCGAAGACCTTTGGCAGAGCAATAAACATCAATCCGGGGCCGGCCTTCATGCCCTCCGTTCCCATAAAGACATACACCACGGGGATAATCATGAGTCCTGCGAGGATAGCTATCAGGGTGTCGAAAATCTCAATGCGGTCCACGGCTTGTCCGAGATTCACCGTTTTCTTCATGTATGAGCCGTAGGCCACCATGATACCCATCGCTATGGAGAGTGAATAGAAAAGCTGGCCCATGGCGTCAAGACAAATCATCATTAAGCGTCGCAATGTTACCCCCTCAAAATTAGGAATGAAATAAACGGCAGCTCCTTCCAGACCAGTGCGTGTCTCTCCATTGGCATCGGTGTTGGTAATGAAAAGACTGTAGACGCAGATGCTCGCCACCATAACGACAAGAGCAGGCATGATGATGCGGGAATACTTTTCGATGCCTTTCTCCACTCCCCGGTAAACGATAAAGAAACACATCAGCGAGAAGAAAACAGTGAACACCAGCGGTTCCCACTGCGCTGTGATGAATCCCCCGAAGAAGGAGTCGTCGGCAGCCAGTCCTCCGTCAAAGGCCAGGTAGGTGGCAAAATACTTCAGCACCCATCCGCCAATGACACAGTAGTAGGGATAGATGATGTAGGGTACAACGAAAGCCAGCCAGCCGAGAAAAGCCCAACGCTTATTGATGACACCATAGGCAGTGAGAGGCCCTTGCTGCGTGCGTCGGCCGATGGCCACTTCCGTGATGAGCAGAGTGAAGCCGAAAGTCACTGCTAAGATGATGTAAATCAGGAGAAAAAGACCACCGCCATCGCGTGCGGCCAAATAAGGGAAGCGCCAAATGTTTCCCAGGCCTACAGCCGATCCTGCTGCGGCAAGCACAAAGCCCAGAGAACCGCTGAACGAATTTCTCCCTTCGCCTTCCTTCATGTGTTTTGTTTTTTTATCCATATTTGCCTGTATGTTTGTTCAAAAAGACAAATGCGGACCCTTGAAGTACGGCTGAAAGGACTCGAACCTTCACGCTCGAAAGCACCAGATCCTAAGTCTGGCGTGTCTACCAATTCCACCACAACCGCAGCTTCAATCCGCAAAATCTTCACAAAGGTACAAAAAAGTTGATACTTCTTGTTCGTTGTCGGGCGCTTTTTCCCTTTATTTGTTTTTTTTTTCGTAATTTTGCGCCCGAATAATTATAAAATCACATAAAATGGCACAGCAAGAAGACGTTTTTAAGAAAATAGTTTCGCATTGTAAAGAATACGGATTTGTTTTTCCTTCGAGTGATATTTACGACGGTCTCGGCGCCGTGTATGACTACGGTCAGAATGGTGTGGAGTTGAAGAACAACATCAAACAGTATTGGTGGCAGTCTATGGTGCTGCTTCACGAGAACATCGTGGGCATCGATGCCGCCATCTTCATGCATCCCACAACATGGAAGGCCTCCGGCCATGTGGATGCGTTCAACGATCCCCTCATTGACAACCGCGATTCCAAGAAGCGTTATCGTGCAGATGTGCTCATCGAGGAGCAAATTGCCAAGTATGACGACAAGATTGAGAAGGAGGTGGAGAAAGCCCGTAAGCGTTTTGGCGACAGCTTCGACGAGGCCAAGTATCGCGAGACTTCGGAGCGTGTTCGTGAGACTCAGGAGAAGCGCGATGCTCTTCATGAGCGCTACCAGCAGGTGATGAATGCTCCCGGCGGTATCGATCTTGAGGGCATGAAGCAAATCATCCTCGACGAAGAGATTGTATGTCCAATCTCCGGCACGCGCAACTGGACTGATGTGCGTCAGTTCAATCTGATGTTCAAAACCGAGGTGGGTGCAGCTGCAGAAGGTGCCTCCACCATCTACCTGCGTCCCGAAACGGCTCAGGGTATCTTTGTCAACTACCTCAACGTGCAGAAGACCGGCCGCATGAAGTTGCCTTTCGGCATCGCTCAGATTGGTAAGGCATTCCGCAACGAGATTGTGGCCCGTCAGTTCATCTTCCGTATGAGGGAGTTCGAGCAGATGGAGATGCAGTTTTTTGTAAAGCCCGGTACGGAGCTGGAGTGGTTCTCCAAGTGGAAGGAGACGCGTATGAGGTGGCATCAGAATCTCGGATTCGGTGCAGAGAATTACCGCTTCCACGACCATGACAAACTGGCTCATTATGCCAACGCTGCCACCGACATCGAGTTCCGCATGCCTTTTGGCTTCAAGGAGGTGGAGGGTATTCACTCCCGTACCAACTTTGACCTTTCAAGCCACGCCAAATACAGCGGCAAAAAGATAGAATATTTCGATCCGGAAACCAACGAGAGTTATACGCCTTTTGTCATCGAGACATCCATCGGTGTGGACCGCATGTTCCTTTCCATCATGTGCCACAGCTTCGAGGAGCAGAAGTTGGACAACGGCGAGACGCGCACCGTCCTGCATCTGCCCGCAGCGTTGGCGCCCGTTAAGTTAGCTGTATTCCCCCTCACCAAGAAGGACGGTATGCCCGAGAAGGCCCAGGAAATCATCAACGAACTCCGCTTCCACTTCAATTGTAAGTATGAGGAAAAGGATCAGATTGGCAAGCGTTATCGCCGTATGGACGCCATCGGTTGTCCCTATTGCGTCACCGTGGACCAGCAGACGATGCAGGATGATACCGTTACTCTGCGCGACCGCGACACCATGGAGCAGCGCCGTGTGAAAATCTCTGAGTTACGAGGTATTATCGAGGATCAGGTGAGCATCACTTCTCTTTTGAAACGTTTGCTTTGATGAAATCGCTCTGGACCATAGCTTTGGCCTGTTTGCTCTTTGCTGCCTGCTCCGATACGGATGACAGCTACGACGGTTACGCCAATTGGAAGGCCCGTAATGCCGAGTGGTTTGCCCAGGTGCTTGACTCCGCTCGTACCGACATTGCAGCCAAAGGTGACAACAGCGCGTGGCGCATCCGTCGCACGTTGCTCAAGACCGACGCCTCCAACGGCAATGATTCCAATTATGTGGTCATGAAGAAGATGGGCGTTGTCAAGGAGTTGGGTGTGCTGAGTCCCTCTTACACTGACACTGTGTGCCTGGCTTATCGCGGCTGGCTTATGGAGCGTATGGACTACGTGGACAACGATGAGACACTGTCGCCTATTAAGACCGTGTTCGCGCAGACCTTCTTTGGTACGTTCAATCCCAAAACTGCCGGCATAGTGGAGGCGCCCGTGAGTGAATATGTTGAGGGTTTCGCCACTGCGCTTCAGTATATGAAAAGCGGTGAAATGTGGATGGTCTACATCCCTCAGGGTATGGGCTATGGTGCAGAGAGCAAGACCGTTGTTCCGGCTTATTCCACACTGCAATTCTTCGTGTGGTTGCAGTCGTGGCGTCGCAGCGGTATTCCCGGCGACATGTAGGGCTGGGGTAAAAATTAAACAATAACTTAAGGAAAAAGATATATGAAAGTAGCAATTGTAGGTGCCAGCGGAGCCGTGGGACAGGAGTTTCTGCGCGTGTTGGCTGAGAGAAATTTTCCGATGGACGAGTTGGTGCTCTTCGGTTCTGAACGTAGTGCGGGTCGCACATACACTTTCCGTGGCAAGGAGCTCAAAGTGAAGCTTCTGCAGCACAACGACGACTTTAAGGATATTGACATCGCCTTCACCTCTGCCGGAGCCGGTACGTCGAAAGAGTTCGAACAGACCATCACTAAATACGGTTGTGTGATGATTGACAATTCTTCCGCTTTCCGTATGGACAAGGATGTGCCCCTGGTGGTGCCCGAGTGCAATGCCAAGGATGCCCTTGACCGTCCCCGTGGCGTCATAGCCAATCCCAACTGCACGACCATTATGATGGTGGTGGCGCTCCAAGCCTTGGAGAATATCAGTCATATCAAGCGCATCCATGTGTCGTCTTATCAGGCTGCTTCGGGTGCCGGAGCCGCCGCTATGGCTGAACTTTTTGAGCAGTACCGTCAGGTGTTGGCCGGTGAGAAGCCCACTGTGGAGAAGTTTGCCTACCAGTTGGCTTTCAACGTAATCCCTCAGATTGACGTCTTCACAGACAACGGCTACACCAAGGAGGAGATGAAGATGTACAACGAGACGAAGAAAATCATGCATACCGATGCCGAATGCTCGGCCATGTGTGTTCGCGTGCCTTCTTTGCGTTGTCACAGCGAGGCTGTTTGGGCCGAGACGGAGCGTCCTGTCGGCGTTGCCGAGTTCCAGGAAGCCGTTAAGCATGGCAATGGCCTTCAGCTGATGGACGAACCAGCCGACAAGAAGTATCCCATGCCTCTTTTCCTTGAGGGTTGCGACGATGTCTATGTAGGCCGTGTGCGTAAAGATCTGGCCAACCCCAACGGCATCACTTTCTGGCTTGTGAGCGACCAGATCCGCAAGGGTGCCGCTCTTAACGCTGTTCAGATAGCCGAGTGGCTGCTGAAGAACGACAAGCGTTTCGCCTGAACTTCTTAACATTCTTTCCTTGTGATTAAAGACCCCACATGGATATTTTTGGTGGTGCTGGCAGTCATCCTGCTGGCACCCATCGTGTTGCGCCGTCTTCGCATTCCCAGCATCATTGGTCTCATTGTAGCCGGTATAGTCTTGGGAGAACACGGTTTGGGTCTTATTGAGCGCGACCGCAGTTTCGAGATTTTCGGTCAGGTCGGCATCTACCTCATCATGTTCATGGCAGGCCTGGGGCTCAACATGGGCAGTGTGAAGCGCTATGGCCGCGAGGGTCTGCTTTTCGGCGTGCTCACATTCCTCGTGCCCTTCTTCATGGGTTTGGCGACCTCCTATTGGATGTTGGGTCTGGGGTGGACCACTTCCATGCTGATGGCATGTATCTTCTCGTCCCACACGCTGGTCACATATCCTGTGGTGCAGCGTTACAGCCTGTCCCGTCATCCCAAGGTAGTGGTTTCCGTGGTGGCTACGGCGTTCACCACGTTTCTCTCTCTGCTGATTCTGGCGGTGGTGATCGATATGGAAAACGCCCGCTCTGTGTGGGATCTTTCCCGGCTGGCTTTGAGCATCGTGCTCTACGGCGGGGCGATGCTTTATTGTGTGCCCCGTGTGGGACGATGGTTCCTGCGTCGCTACGACGAGCCCATTACGCAGTTCATCTTTATGCTTCTGCTCCTGTTCCTCTCGGCGGCTTTGGCGCGTTTGGCGGGTATTGCTCCGCTACTGGGTGCCTTCCTGTGCGGCTTGTTGGTCAATCGCCTCATTCCGCGCATGTCCCCGTTGATGAACCGCATAGAGTTCTTTGCTAATGCCTTTTTTGTGCCCTATTTCCTCATCGGTGTGGGCATGCTCATTGATGTGCATGTGTTCCTGTCCTCTCAGGCGATTCTCTGGATGGCGGTGGTGATGGTGAGTGTCGGGCTGCTGTCCAAGTGGATTGCCGCTGCGCTCCATCAAGGCATTATGCGGGCCAACAGTGCCACGCGTCTGCTCACCTTCGGATTATCGAGTGCTCATTCTGCCGGAGCATTGGCCATCGTCATGACCGCGGCTGCTCCGGAAGTGGGGCTCTTGGGCGACGATGCGTTGGACGCTACGGTGATGCTCATCCTCTTTTCGTGCATAGTGTCTTCCATCGCCACCGACCGGGGCGCACGTCGTTTGGCCATTCGTGAGGCGCGCACCGAGGACAACCGGGGTGCTTATCACGGACGCTGCCTCACATTCTACGAGAAGAAAGATGCTGTGGACGATCTGACGCAGCTCTCCATCATGCTCTGCAATCACGACATTCCGACACCTGTGATGGGCCTTACCGTCACGTTTGAAGATGAGGCTACGGAGCAACAGCAGCATGAGGCACACTCCCTTTTGGAGCGAGCCCGACTGCTTTGTACTTCGGCCGATGTGACGATGCGCATCATGTCGCGTGTGAGCAATAATGTCGTCTCCGGCATTCAGCACGCCACCACCGAGTATGAGTGCGGCGAAGTCCTGTTGTCTTATGATGTTTCCGCTGCCCAGAACTCTCTGCTCCCCAAACTGGTGGCCGCATCTTCTCTTGAGGTGGTGGCTTACGACAATTTGGTTCCGCCCTCCACGCTGCGCCGCATTGTGGTGGCGATGCCTCAGAAAGCTGAATTGGAGGTGGGCTTCTACAAGTGGGTGGAGCATGTCTGCCGTGTGGCGGCCAATATTGACGCCCGTATGGAATTTCATGCCCATGCCGACACCTTGCCGCATCTGCGCTCTTATCTGTGGCAGCACCACATGTCCTTGCGTGCCGAGTATCATGAGATGCCCCTCTGGACGCGCATTATGTCTCTACAGCAGCGAGTCGGGCGAGACGATCTCATGGTCTTTGTCCTCTCGCGTCCGGGCTTCATTTCCTATCGTGGCGCTATGAGCGGCTTGCCTTTGCAGCTTCGCCGCTATTTCTCCCACACCAACATCATGATGATTTATCCCGACCAAGGCCAATGATACAACTGAAAGACATCCACAAGAGTTTCGGTTCTCTTGAAGTGCTTAAGGGCATTGATCTCACCATCGGCGAGAGCGAGTTGGTGAGCATCGTCGGCAGCAGTGGCGCCGGCAAGACCACGTTGCTTCAGATTATGGGCACGCTCGATGCGCCGACCAGCGGCGAGGTGTTCATCGACGGCGAGTGTGTCAACCGCTTTTCGGAGCGGCGTTTGGCCCGTCTGCGCAACAGTCGCATCGGTTTTGTGTTTCAGTTTCATCAACTCCTGCCCGAGTTTTCCGCTTTGGAGAACGTAATGATTCCGGCGCTCATCGGCGGCGCCGAGCGTAAGGCGGCAGCTGCGCGTGCCTCGGAGCTGCTCGACCTCATGGGGCTCACTGAGCGTGCGGCACATCGCCCCAATGAGCTTTCCGGCGGTGAGAAGCAGCGTGTGGCTGTGGCGCGTGCACTGGTCAACAGGCCTACTGTGGTCCTGGCCGACGAGCCCTCCGGCAGTCTGGACAGCCGCAACAAGGAGGAACTGCATGCGCTCTTTGCCCGTCTGCGCGACGAGCTGCATCAAACTTTTGTCATCGTCACTCACGACGAGAGCCTTTCGCGCCAGACCGACCGCACCATTCGCCTTGTCGATGGCTTGGTGGTCTGAGTCCGTTCTTTATTATAATATTAGGTATATAAAAGAAGTCAGCCCCTCCAAGCAGGAGAGGCTGATGTTCTTTCTCTAAGGAGAGAAGGGGAGAAAGGCTTTTAGGCCTCTTCCTCCTTCACGTTCATGCGCTTTTCAGCGATGCGGGCCTTCTTACCTGTGAGGTTGCGCAGGTAGTAGAGCTTGGCGCGGCGCACCTTACCCACTTTGTTGATCTGAATGCTGTCGATGTTGGGCGAATCAATGGGGAAGATACGCTCTACACCCACGGTGCCGCTCATCTTGCGCACGGTGAAGCGACGCTTGTCTCCGTGACCGCTGATCTTGATGACCACGCCACGATAGAGCTGGATACGCTCCTTGTTACCCTCGACAATCTTGTAAGCTACAGTGATGGTGTCACCGGCCTTGAAGGCGGGGTGCTGTTTCCCCGTAGCAAATGCTTCTTCAGCAATCTTAATGAAATCTGCCATATCGTTTGACTGACTTTAAAGGTTGTGTGTCGATCGACGCAGGCATAACGAACCACTCTTTTTTCGCCAGCGACCTACGCGAAAGCGGATGCAAAGGTACGGAAAAGTTTTCATTCGGCCTGCTCTTTTTCTCTCTTTTTTCTGCCTATGAGTGTTTTTTTGTGCATATTGTTCTCCTTTTTCTTTCAATATAGTCCCGACAATCGAAAATTTTCTATAATTTTGCACTGGATTTTGTGAATAATTAACATTGAAACAAGAAAACAATCATACACTCAATGAAAAGAATGCATTTATCCGAGTTGGGCTGCCTGTTGAGCGCAGCGCTTATGTTGGGCTCTTGCGGGCTCGATATGCCCAAAGAAACCCAGTCGTCGTTTGAGACTATCACGATTAAGAAGCAGGACATCACGGTGCCCGTGAAGTTCAGTGCCAGGATGAAGGGTAAGACCGATGTGACCGTCACGCCCCAGGTGAGCGGACAGCTGATGCAGATTTGCGTCACTGAGGGTGACCGTGTGAACAAGGGTCAGACGCTTTTCGTTATCGATTCGCGCAACGCCCAGCTTGAGTTGGAGGCCGCTCAGGCCAATCTTGAGGCCGCTCTGGCTTCGGAGAGTTCGGCCCAGTTGGAGTACGAATCCAACAAAAACCTTTTTGAGAAAAACATCGTGAGCCGCTTCATGCTCGACAATTCGGAGAACTCCTACAAGCGCGCTCAGGCTGCTGTGGCTCAGGCTCGCGCTTCCGTCAACCGTGCGAAGGTCAACCTGGGCTTTTGCACCATCACGGCGCCTGTGGCCGGCATCATCGGTGAGATTCCCGTGCGTTCGGGCGATCAGGTGTCACCCATGACGCAGCTCACCATCCTGAGCGGTAACAACGAGATGAATGCCGAATTCTCCGTAACGGAGAGCATCGTCGAGACCATGGTGCGGGAAGGTATGAGCAAGGGCGACACGGAGAAATATATGGAGCAACTGCCCGATGTGTCTTTCGTGATGAAGAACGGCACGGTGTATCCTCTCAAGGGGCGCATCACCAGCCTTACCGGCGTGGTCAATGCAGCTACGGGTTCTCTGGTTTGTAAGGCCACGTTCCCCAATCCCGACGGTCATCTCTATTCCGGCATTCAGGGCACTGTGGTGCTCCCGATGACCGAGAACGCCGTGATGGTGGTTCCGCAGGTGGCTGTGGTGAAGCTGCAGGACCGTCAGCAGGTCTATAAGGTGCAGCCCGACAGCACCGCTACAGCTGTCGAAGTGACGACGGCTGACGCCGGCAACGGTCAGGATTTCATCGTTATGAGCGGCCTTTCCGAAGGCGATCGCATCGTCACCGTGGGTGCCAACAACGTGTCGGAGGGCCAGAAGGTGCTCTTCCCGGAGGCAAAGGGTAAGAAGTGAAGAGTGAAGAGTGAAGAATCCGGTTTACATTCGACATTCGACATTTGACATCCGATTATTATGAAAGAGAATATTTTCATCAAAAGGTATGTGATGGCCTGTGCCATCTCCATCGTGATTGCCCTGGTGGGCTTCATCTCGATGTCCACGCTGCCCGTTGAGCAGTATCCCAATATCGCACCGCCTCAGGTGAGTGTTTCGACCACTTATACGGGTGCCGACCCCGGCACGATTATGGAGTCCGTCATCCGTCCCCTGGAGGAGGAAATCAACGGTGTTCCCGGCATGATGTACATCACCTCCAAGGCCACTTCGACGGGCAATGTGACCATCAACGTCTTCTTCGAGCAGGGCACCGATCCCGACATTGCGACGGTCAACGTGCAGAACCGCGTCTCCAAGGGTCAGTCCTCTCTGCCCAGCGATGTGCTCAAGATGGGCATCACGGTGCAGAAGCAGCAGAGCAACATCCTCTGTATTCTCGGTGTGAAGAGCAACGACGGCAAATACAGCGACGACTTCATTTCCAACTACGTGGACATCAACGTCGTGCCGCGTTTGAAGCGTATCACCGGTGTGGGCGACGTGCAGAATCTGGGCAACACCTATGCCTTGCGCATCTGGATGAAGCCCGATGTCATGGCGCAATACGGCCTCTCTCCCGACGATGTTTTCGCCGCCATCACCACTCAGAGCTTTGTCACCCCGACGGGTTCTTTCGGTGAGCTGAGCACGAACAAATATCAGTACACGATGGAGTATGAGGGTACGCTCAAGAGCGTCGATGAATTCAGGGATATTGTCGTGCGTTCCGACGACGGCGGTCATCTGCTCTATCTGAAGGACGTTGCCGAGGTGGAAATCGGTGCCCAGACCTACAGCTTCATCTCCGACATCAACCAGAAGCCGAGCTCGATGCTCATGATTTTCCCGACGCCGGGCGCCAACGCCACCGATGTCAATGCACGCATCCGTAAGACGTGCGACGACCTGCGTGCCACGATGCCTGCCGGCTTGGAGTTTGTCACGATGATGACTTCCGACGACTTCCTCTTTGCCGCCATCCACAACGTGGTGGAGACACTCATCATCGCCATCATCCTGGTGATTCTCGTGGTGTTCTTCTTCCTGCAGAACATCAAGGCCACCATCATTCCTTCCATATCGATTATCGTGTCTCTGATGGGCACGTTTGCCGTGGTCCAGATGGCCGGCTTCTCGCTCAACATCCTCACGCTCTTCGCCCTTGTGCTGGCCATCGGTACGGTGGTCGACGACGCCATTGTGGTGGTCGAGGCGGTGATGGCTAAGATGGAGGGCGGCGTCACGGATGCCCGTGAAGCCACTCGCCAGGCTATGAGCGAGGTGACGGTGGCCGTCATCTCCTGTACGCTGGTCTTCATGGCCGTCTTCATTCCTGTGACCTTCACGGGCGGCACTTCCGGCACCTTCTTCACCCAGTTCGGCATCACGATTGCCTCTTCCGTAGGCCTCTCGTGCGTGTCGGCTCTGACGCTGTGTCCGGCCCTCTGTGCCATCATGCTGAAGATGTCCGATGCGGGTGAGGGCAAGGGTTTGACCTACTACACCAAGAAGGCCTACGAGGCCGGCTACAACGCCGTGCTCAGAAAATATTCCGGCGCCGTGCAGAAGTTCATCAAGCGTCCCTCGCTCTCGTGGCTCATTCTGACCGGGGCTGTGGTGCTGATGGTCTTCTTCATGAAGAATCTGCCTTCCGGCCTTGTGCCTCAGGAGGACCAGGGCGTCTTCCTGGCTGAGGTGCGCGCTCCCGAGGGCTTCACTCTGCAGCAGACCAACGAGATGATGAAGCAGGTGGAAGAGAAGGTGCGTGAGATCCCTGAGCTGGAGAGCTACGCCACATCGTGCGGCTACGGCCTGATTTCGGGCTATGGCTCCAGCTACGCCACTCTGGTGGTCCGCCTGAAGAATTGGGAGGAGCGTCCGGGCATGAACCATATGATTGATCTCGTCCTGGGTCGCTTCTATTACGCCTGCAAGGAGATCAAGAACGCGCAGGTGCTGCCGTTCCAGATGCCTCAGATTCCCGGCTACGGCACGAGCAGCAACGTGAACCTCGTGGTGCAGGATCCCACCGACGGCAACCTCAGCGAGTTTGCCAAGCAGACCGACCGCTTCCTGGCCAAGCTCTCCGAGCGCAAAGAGATCAGTTCGGCTCTGTCGGCTTATTCCGAGCGCTTCCCGAAGTATCAGGTCTATGTCGATGCCGCCCAGTGCGACCGCTCCGGCGTCTCGCCCAAGACGGTGCTCACCACGTTGGGCAACTACTGCAGCGGCGCCTATATAGGCAACTTCAACCAGTTCGGCAAGGTCTATCGCATCATGGCGAGCGCCGCTCCCGAATACCGTCTCGACCCCTCTTCGCTCAACAACATCTTCGTGAAGGTGTCCGGCGGCAAGATGTCGCCCCTCTCGGAGTTTGTCACGCTGAAGGAGTTTGTCGGTCCCTCCGGCATTGAGCACTTCAACCTCTTCCAGAGCATCACCTGCCAGGTGACGGCCGCCAACGGCGTCAGCGAGGGTCAGGCCCACAAGGTCATCGAAGAGGTCTTCCGCCAGGAGATGCCCAAGACCGCCACGTTTGAATACAGCGGCATGTCGCGCGAGGTGGAGGAAACTGCCGGTTCCAACACCACCGTCATCATCTACCTCATCTGCGCCGTGCTCATCTACCTCATTCTGGCTTCGCTCTACAATTCGTGGTTCACGCCGTGGGCCGTGCTTCTGAGTGTGCCTTTCGGTCTGATGGGTGCCTTCATCTTTGCCTATCTGGGGTCGCTGCTCAAGCTGCCCGGCATGGACAACAACATCTATCTGCAGACGGGTGTCATCATGCTCATCGGTCTGCTGGCCAAGACGGCCATCCTGATCACGGAGTTTGCCAGCGAGCGCCGCAAGCAGGGTCTGGGCATCACCGAGGCGGCCTTCGAGGCCTGCAAGGAGCGCCTGCGTCCCATTCTGATGACGGTGGCCACGATGATCATCGGCATGGTGCCCCTCGTCATTGAGGGCGGTGCCGGTGCCAACGGCAACCGCGCTCTGGCTCTGGGTGTCATCGGCGGCATGAGTGTCGGCACAGTGGCGCTGCTCTTCGTGGTGCCTGCCTTCTTCATCGTGTTCCAGGGGCTCCACGAGCGTTTCCAGGGAAAGGAAGCAGTGGAAGTGAAGAGTGAAGAGTGAAAAGTGAAAAGTGAAAAATGAGATTATGAAAAGACTAAGCTATATATTTGTTGCCGTGGCGGTGAGCTACCTGCTCACGGGCTGTGGGCTGTTTAAGAAATACGAGAACAAGGTGGCCACGCCCGACGACACCTTCGGCACCACCGAGGATGTCGTGGCGGCCTCCGGCGATACTTCCATTTCCGCCATGACGTGGCGCGAGTTCTTCACCGATCCGTTGCTCCAACAGCTTATCGACTCTGTGCTCGCCGGCAACACGGACCTCAACTCCGCCCGCATCGCGGTGGAGAAGAGCCAGGCTTCCCTGAAAGCTGCCAAGCTGGCCTATCTGCCTTCCATTCACCTGGGCCCGCAGGGCAATCTCTCCCGCTTCGACGACCTGCCTTGGGCGCGCACCTACAACCTGCCGCTGCAAATCTCTGTTGATCTCGACTTCTTCGGCTCCATCACCAACAAGAAGCGTGCCGCTGCTGCCGTGCGCATGCAAGCTGAGATGCAGAAGGAGGCCGTTCGCGTCAACCTCATCTCCGCTACGGCGCAGCAATACTACATGCTGCAGCTGCTTGACCGCGAGCTCGACATCCTCATTCAGACCGACAGCCTCTGGCGTGCTTCACTCGAGACGCAGAAGGCCCTGTGGGAGAACGGCAAGGCCTACAGCACCGCCGTCAACCAGCTCGAGTCGTCGTATCTCGACATGAAGACGCAGATTGTGGACACCCGTCGCCAGATACGCGCCGTGGAGAATGCCATCTGCCTTCTGCTGGGCGTCACGCCGCGCCATATCGAGCGCGGCTACTGGGGCACCACTGCGCTCCACCATCCCGAGGCTTTGGGCGATGCCGGACAGCGTATGTTCGATGTGCAGTATCTCAAGATTGGTGTGCCCGCCTCTCTCCTTGAGTTGCGTCCCGACATCCGTATGGCCAACTTCGCCATGGAGGAGGCTTTCTACAACACGCAGACTGCCCGCGCCGCTTTCTTCCCCAGCGTCACCCTTTCGGGCACTGTAGGGTGGACCAATTCGGCCGGCGGTGTCGTGATGGATCCTGCCGGTCTCTTGCTCAACTTTGCCGGACAGCTCCTGCAGCCCGTCTTCGCCCGCGGCAAGATACGCGCTGCCCACAAGATTGCCAAGCTGACGGAGGAGGACCTCAAGAAGAAATACGTGCAGACGGTCATCGAGGCCGGCAATGAGGTCAACGAGGCTATGGCCGACTGTCAGGACGCCCGCGAGAAGTACAGCTTCTACGGCCGTCAGGTGGAGGTGTTGACTGAGGCTTATCGCGGCACCCACGAGCTGATGGACGCCGGCAAGGCCGGCTATCTTGAGGTGCTCACGGCGCAGGAGCGTCTGCTGGGTGCTCAGCTCAACGAAGCCATCAACCTCTACGACGGCGCCCGTGCCGTCATCGCCCTCTACATCGCCCTCGGTGGAGGAGGGGAGTGATTTTTATAGTTTAGAGTTTAAAGTTTAAAGTTTATAGTTAGGGCTGCCGAAATCGGCAGCCCTGATTTTATCTTTTGTCACTCAAAGTAGAGCGAGAAGACAATCATCTTGGCCTTCATCTTGTCCACGCTCTTGGTGAACTTGATGAGCTGGTTGTCCTCCAGGTCGTCGCGCTGGGAATTCAGCACATCGACCACAGAGAGGCAAAACTTCAGCTCGGGAATCAGCTTGAAGTAGCGCAGGTAGATGTCGCAGCCCATGCCGATCTCCAGCATGCAGTCGAAACGCTTGTCGCGGATGGGATCGCCCACGGCGTCGTTGAGCTTTATCTGAGGCGCCACACCCACGAGGAAATACGGACGGAAGTTGCCCGTACGCGGGGCGGCAAGTTTCAGCTCCAACGGCAGCGAGAGGTAGTTGCAGCGCATGTTCTGCGTGGTGTCGCGGCCGCTGGTCTGCTCGTGGAACTTCAGATGCTTCTGGCCGAAGTTGATGCCGGGGGAGAAGCGCAGCTCCATGTACTTGTTGAGGCGCAACGCACCCAAGACACCTACGCTGAAGCCCGGTTCCCAACGGTCCTGCTCCGTGTACCACTGCTCGCCCGTCTCGGGGTCCGTGTAGCCCGTGTTGTTGAACTTGCTCTCCATCATGTTCATGCCCAGATAGAAGCCCCAGTGGAAGCGGCGGTTGTCGATATACGGCTTGTTCATCAGCGTCTGCGTCTGTGCCGCAAGGCGTTGACTTCCCTGTCCGCAAGGCATGAGCACGGCGAGCAGGAGCATGAATATGAAAAGCGCGCGTTTCACTAAGAGAATAACCCGAAAAATGGCTTTTTTATTGTCCGAATAACTATTTTTGATGAGCGAAATGCACTTTTTCCGCGAAAAATTTGGTCGGTATCACTATTTTTAAGTATCTTTGCATCGAAAACAAAAGCGTTCCGCTTATATACATTAATTAAATAAATAAAGAAAACTATGGCTTACAAAATTGGTGAAGACTGCGTAGCATGCGGCACTTGTATCGACGAATGTCCCGTTGGTGCCATCTCTGAGGGCGATATCTACTCCATCGATCCCGATCAGTGCACCGAGTGCGGCACCTGTGCCGACGCTTGCCCCTCCGGCGCCATCTCTCTCTAAAGAGAAAAGCAAGAGAAAGAAAAGAAAGCCCGACCTCCTCAAGAGGCCGGGCTTCTTTGTTGCTTACCTTTAAGCCAGGCGGGCCAGACACTCCTTGATGCGGCGCAGGGCCTCACGGATGTTGTCGTCGCTCGTGGCGTAGCTCATGCGGAAGCATTCGGGGCTGCCGAAGGCGTCGCCGCCCACAGTGGCCACATGGCCTACCTCAAGCAGATACATGGCCAGGTCGGTGGAGTTCTGGATGGTGCGGCCCTCGGCGCTCTTGCCGAAGAAGCTGCTGCACTTGGGGAAGAGATAGAAGGCGCCCTCGGGGTCGTTGACCTCCAGGCCGGGAATCTCGCGCGCCAGAGACACGATGAGGTTCTTGCGGCGCTCGAAAGCCTGACGCATATCCTCCACGCACTGCTGCGGGCCGGCGAAGGCGGCTTCGGCGGCCTTCTGCGACACGGAGCAGGGGCCGGAGGTGTACTGGCCCTGCAGCTTGTTGCAGCCCTTGACAATCCAGTCGGGAGCGGCGATGAAGCCGATACGCCAGCCGGTCATGGCATAAGCCTTGGAGACGCCGTTGATGATGACCACACGGTCCTTGATGTCGGGGAACTGGGCCATGGAGGCGTGCGCGCCCACGTAGTTGATGTGCTCATAGATCTCGTCGGCAATGACGATGACGCGGGGGTGCTTGAGGAGCACGTCCTTAAGGGCCTCCAACTCAGCCTTGGAATAGACGCTGCCCGTGGGGTTGGAGGGAGAGCAGAGGATGAGGGCGCGCGTCTTGGGCGTGATGGCCTGTTCCAGCTGCTCGGGTGTCATCTTGAAGTCCTGCTCGATGCCGCACTCCACATAGACGGGTGTGCCCTCGGCCAGCAACACCATCTGGGGATAGCTGACCCAGTAGGGGGCGGGGATAATGACTTCGTCGCCGGCGTTGACCAGCGCCATGATGGTGTTGCAGACCGACTGCTTGGCACCGTTGCTGCAGAGAATCTGGGCGGGGGTGTAGTCGAGGCCGTTCTCGTTTTTCAGCTTGGCCACGATGGCCTGTCTGAGCCCGGGATAGCCGGGCACGGGGCTGTAGCGGCTCCAGTTGTCCTCCACGGCCTTGATGGCGGCCTGCTTGATGTGGTCGGGGGTGTTGAAGTCGGGTTCGCCCACACTCATGTTGATTACGTCAATGCCTTGAGCCTTGAGCTCGCTGCTTTTTTGACTCATGGCCAGCGTGGCGCTCGGCGCCAGGCGGTTAAGTCTGTCAGATAGATTTTCCATTTTTTTTATATATAACTTTTAATTTTCAATTATCAATTATCAATTATCAATTAAAGCTTGTGTCCCATGCGCACGCGCTTCGTCTCCAGATAACGCTTGTTGTAGGGGTTGGGGGGGATGACAATGGGCACGTTTTCCACAATCTCGAGGCCGTAGCCCTCCAAGCCGACGCGCTTGACGGGATTGTTGGTGATGAGGCGTATCTTGGAGAGCCCCAGCGAGCGCAGGATTTGGGCGCCCACGCCGTAGTCGCGCTCGTCGGCCTTGAAGCCCAGATGGAGGTTGGCGTCGACGGTGTCTTCGCCCTGCTCCTGGAGCACGTAAGCGGCAATCTTGTTCATCAGGCCGATGCCGCGCCCCTCTTGCATGAGGTAGATGACGGCGCCCTTGCCGGCCTCCTCAATCATCTGCATGGAGCGGTGGAGCTGGGCGCCGCAGTCGCATCGACAACTGCCGAAAATGTCGCCCGTGGCGCACGAGGAGTGCATACGCACCAGGACGGGCTCGTCCTCCTGCCACGTGCCCTTGATGATGGCGACGTGCTCCAGTCCGTTGGAGCGTTGGCGGAAGGGGATGATGCGGAAATGGCCCCACTCGGTAGGCAGATCGGCTTCGCTGCCGCGCTCCACCAGGCTCTCGCGCTGGAGGCGGTAGGCGATGAGGTCGCGGATGGTGATGATCTTCAGACCGAACTCGCGGGCCACTTCTTCCAACTGGGGCATGCGGGCCATGGTGCCGTCGGGATTGAGTATCTCGATGAGCGCGGCGGCAGGTTGGAGTCCCGAGAGACGCGCCAGGTCGATGGCAGCCTCGGTGTGGCCGGCGCGGCGCAGGACACCTTTGTCCTGGGCGTAGAGGGGATTGATGTGGCCCGGACGACCGAAGTCGGAGGCCTTGGAGTCGGGGTTAGCCAGAGCGCGGATGGTGGCGGCGCGATCGTGGGCCGAAACGCCGGTGGTGCAGCCCTCGAGCAGATCCACCGTCACCGTGAAGGGTGTCCCCAGCACGGAGGTGTTCTCCTCTACCTGATGGTGCAGCTCCAGTTCGCGGGCCCGTGAAATGGTGATGGGGGCGCAGAGTACGCCGCGTCCGTTTTGCAGCATGAAGTTGACCTTCTCGGGGGTGATCATCTCGGCGGCGGTGATGAAGTCGCCCTCGTTTTCGCGGTCTTCATCGTCCACCACAATGACGAACTTGCCCTGACGGAAGTCCTCCAGTGCGGCTTCGATATGACTTATGGTTTCCTGTTTCATGTTTTAAGTATGTCGGATATTTCTTGTGACAGCACATGAAGGTCGATACGTTCGGCGATCATGGGCGAGAGTTTCTGTATCTGAGTGAGGTCGCGCCACAGTCGGATGCGGAAGCGCCAGACGCGCAGCCAGAAGAAGATGCCCAGCGGCAGGAAGAGCCCCGTGGCCAGACACAAGCGGCTGGAATGGAAGGGGCGCGTGTGGGCGTCGGGCACGAGGATGGGATATTCGTTGATGGCGCCGATGACAACGTTGTCACGCGAGTTGTGCAGCTCCTCAATGAGGCGCTCCAAGCGCTCGGAGATGTCCATCACGCGGCGGTCTTCGCGATAGTGAAAATAGAGACGCCAGTAGGAGGGGAAGCGGCGCAGATTATGGTGTTCCTGATAGGAGCGACAATCGTCTGTCAGGCTCATGAGCTCGTCTCGCAGACGCGGATAATCCGGTTCCTCGATGATGACCTCCTTGCGGTTGATCTTGCGCGAATAGCGCAGGCCCAGCACCACCATGAAGAAGTGGCGGTAGCCCTCGATGTTGAACACCATCGAGTCCTTGTTGGCACGGCTGATGAGGAATGCGCCGATGGGGGCCAGCACCATGGAAGAGAGCCAGGCGCCGAAAAGCATGTTCCACTCGCCCTGTTTGGCCATCTTCTCGCCTGCGACATTGACGATGTAGTAGAAGATGAAGATGATCACCGACACCACCACGGGAACACCCAGGCCGCCCTTGCGGATGATGGCGCCCAATGGCGCGCCGATGAAGAAGAAGATGAGGCAGGCCAGCGAGAGGGAGAATTTACGTTGCCACTCCAGCAAGTGAGTGCGCAGAGAGTAGTTCTCGCTCTCGGTGATAATGCCGCGGAAATCGAACTCGGCCAGCGTGGCGTGCGCACGGCTGGTGGCAGCACGGTAGGTGCGTTGGAGGTTTTCGGTGGAGAGATGGGCCAAAGCCGTGTCAAGCGGTACGGCCGTCTCCAACAAGCGCTCCATGCGGCGGTGGCGCGTGAGACTGTCGGCGGAGCGGGGCAGGTCGCGCATGAGGTAGTAGTCGCGGGCGTTGGCATAGAAGGCATGGCCCAGGGAGTCGAGGCGCGCGGAGAGCGAGTCGATGCCGGTGTCGATGGCCTCAAGGTCTTTTGTCTGCGCGTTGTTGTTGAAGAGGTTGGCGTCCATCATAGAGAAGTTGTTGTCGAAGGGAATATAATCCACTTCGCGCACGAACGTCTCGCGCATATAGGGGATGGAGGCCTTCAACATGCGGCCGCTTTGGGCGTCCATGTTGCGGAAACGCTCGCCGCTGTAGAGCGTCATCTTCATGTGCATGTGGTCCTCGGTGGACTGCAGGCGGGCCGAGTCGGCCAGCACAATCTGCGTGTTGTCGGGGCCGGCGTCGCTGGTGTAGATCATCATGCCGTAGAGCATGCCCGTCTCTTTGTCCTTGCGCTCGATGAAGAGGTTGTAGCCCGGGATGTCGCTGTAGAAGATGCCCTCGGGAATCTCCACCTCGGGATTCTTCTGGCGCATGCTCCACAGGAGGGTGGCCAGCTGGCGTGTGGCCTCCGGGCCGATGCGGTTCTGAAAATAGAAACTGCCCAGGGAAATCACCGAGGCCAGCACGAAGACCGGCAGGATGATGCGGATGAGCGGCACGCCGGCGGCCTTCATCGAGAGCAGCTCGAGTTTCTCGCCCATGTTGCCGAACGAAATCAACGAAGCCAGCAGGACCGCCAAGGGCAGTGACATGGGCACCAGCGTGAGCGAGGCGTAAAAGAAAAACTTGCCCAAAACCAGCCAGGAGAGGCCTTTGCCCACGAGGTCGTCCACATAGCGCCAGAGGAACTGCAACATGAAGATGAGAAGGCACACGAAAAAGGTGCCTGCGAAGAGCAAGAGATAGCTCCGCAGGACGTACCAATCCATTTTCTTTATAATCCTCACTCGCATGGGCTCGCGTATGTACGCACAAATGACGGCGCAAAATTACAAAAAAATAGCCAAGTTGGTGAATTTTGTTGCCGAAAAGTTTGCTTGAATGAAATATTTGTCATACCTTTGCACCGCTTTTAACGAAAAGGCGATGGCGGGATAGCTCAGCTGGTTAGAGCGTCGGATTCATAATCCGAAGGTCAAGGGTTCAAGTCCCTTTCCCGCTACAAACATGAGGGAGATTAGATCCAGATTACTGTTAGGTGATGAGGTTATGACGCGGCTCAAAGAGATTCGCGTCATTATTTTTGGTACCGGCGGCGTCGGCTCCTGGTGTGCCGAAGCTCTCGTGCGCACGGGACTGCGTCATCTCACCATAGTGGACTCGGACAGGGTGGTTGACTCCAATTGCAATCGTCAGTTGATGGCCACCGTGAAGACCTTAGGGCGCCTCAAGGTCGAGGTTCTGGCCGAACGTTTCGCCGAAATCAGCCCTGAAGCAGAAGTGACAGCTCTGAGCCTGCGCTACACGGCGGAGACGGCAGAGCAGTTTCATCTGGAGGACTACGACTATGTGGTGGACTGCATTGATTCGGTGCGCGACAAGGCAGACCTGATCCTGCGCACGACGGGCAACGCCCGTTCCAAGCTCTTCTGCAGCATGGGTGCAGCGCTCAGAACCGATCCCACACTGGTGCGTACGGCCGAGTTTCGCAACGTCAAGGGTGATGCGTTGGCGCGTGCGCTGAGAAACCGATTCAAGAAGGAGGGGCGTTTCCCGGGGAGGAAGTTTCGCTGCGTCTACAGCGAAGAGCAGGCCGCGCACAACCTTTTTGAAGGCGACGGCAACGGCAGTCTGATGACGGTGACGGCCGCCTTTGGGCTGACGCTGGCCTCGCTGGTGATCAACGATTTGCGGAAACTTTAAGGCTGCCCTTCTGCTTGCCCGAGGAGGCCGAGAGGGTGAAGCTGCCCGTGCCGTCTGTCTCCACGATGACGGTGCACTGTCCGGAGAAGAGATGCATGCGCGGCTCCTGCAGGGGATCGAGCGAAGTGGGGTCGCCGTTGGCGGCGGCTCTGAAACGGCCGTTGCCCTTCACGCTGAACTCTATAAGTGAGTCGTCGTCGGGACACAGCGTACCTTTTTTATCCACCATCGACACCGTGATGTAACAGAGGCGGTCGCAGGGAGAATAGTAGGAGGTCTCCAGCTTCAGACGGCTGGGAGCACCGGCCGTGCGGATGGTCTCTTCGTGCACGGAAACGCCCTTTTCATCGAGAAACTCCACTTTCAGTTCGCCGGCTTCGTAGGGCACCTCGGGCCATATGAGGCGGTAACGGCGCAGGAGCCACAGGGGGTCTCTGCCCTTGAGTGCTTCGCTTTCTTCACGCGAGAGTTTGCGTGCCTCGCCGTGAAGTTTGCCATTCACATAGAGTCGTGCAGCGGGACACTGGCTGTAGGCCATCACGGGAACGGTGTCGCCTTCGTGCCAGGTCCAGTGGGGCAGCACGTGGAAGGTGCCGGAGGGCTGCCACTGACTCTGATAGAGATAGAAGCGGTCTTTGGGCAGAGAAGCCAGATCGATGATGCCGAAGAGGGAAGAGTGGTTGGGCCAGTCGTCAGTGTCGTAGGGTGAAGGTTCGCCGAGATAGTCAAAACCTGTCCAGACGAACTGGCCCATGGTCCAGGGAAAGTCGTCCTGCAGGCGGAAGTCCTCGTCGGGCACATTGCTCCAGGAACAGGCCTCCGTGTCGTAGCCCGACGACTGGTGGCCCTCGCGCTTGACGTCCTTACCCAACTTGAGCGGGCGCGGATACACACCGCGAGAAGACACCGTGGAGGCCGTCTCCGATCCGAGCACAAACTTCTGGGGCAGAGCCTCGTAGCCGGCTTCGTAGAACTGGGTGCGGTAGTTGAAGCCCGGTACGTCAAGCGCAGCGGCAAAGCCGTTGGAGATGACCGTGCGCACCTGGTCCATGCCGCAGGTCACGGGGCGCGTGGCGTCCTGCTCGTGGCAGAAGTGCTGCATCGCTTTGGCCAGTTCGATGCCGTCCTTGCTGTGCTGCTGGGGGATCTCGTTGCCGATGCTCCACATCACCACGGAGGGGTGGTTGCGGAAGTTGCGTATCATATTGCGCAAGTCGTGCTGTGCCCAGATCATGGGATACTCAGCGTGCGGTGTCATCGTCGTTTCGTTAAACCAGCAATGGTAGCCGTTCTTGCATTTTGCGGCGGTCCATTCGTCGAACGACTCCACCATGACCATCAGTCCGAGCGAGTCACAGAGCTCCACCTGCTGGGGGTCGGGCATGTTGTGCGCTGTGCGGATGGCGTCGGCGCCCATGGCCTTGAGCATGAGCAGCTGATGGCGAAGCGCGTCGCGGTGTACGGCGGCACCGAGTGGACCCAGATCGTGGTGAAGACAGACGCCGCGGAACTTGCGCTTCACGCCGTTAAGGAAGAAACCTTCACCCCGTCGTACCTCCACCTGGCGGATGCCGAAGACGGTGCGGAATGTGTCCACCACGACGCCGTTTTCAATCAGGCGAGAGAGGGCGGAGTAGAGGTAGGGGGTCTCGGGCGCCCACAGATGCGGACGCTCCACGGTGATGTTTTGTGTGAGTTCTGCTTCTTCGCCCTCATTGGCCGAGGAGGTAAAGTCTTTGTTGCTGGCCACAACCTGCCCGTTAGCATCGAAAATGACGGTTTCAACGATTACTTTTCGGCCGATGGTGCCGGCGATGGAGGTGGTCAGAGCGACGTTCCAGCGACCGTCGCCCTCAGGCGTTGTCACCACCCGTGTACCCCAAATCGGCACGTAAAGCCGGGGTGTAGTGACGAGATGCACGCGACGGAACAGACCGGCGCCGGGATACCATCGGCTGCTCTCGTTGGGGTTGTGGAGGCGTATGGCCAGCAGATTATCGCTGCCGTCATCCTTGAGATAGGGTGTGAGGTCCAGGTAGAAGCTGTTGTATCCGTAGGGCCAGATGCCGATGCGCTGGCCGTTGAGGAAAACGAGCGAATGGGACATGGCACCGTCGACGAGCAGATGGACGCGCACACCCCGGTCCTTAACGCCGGTGGGTGTAGCGAAGCGGGTGCGATACCACCCCGTCCCCGTCCAAGGCAGTCCGCCAGTGCGTCCGGTTTTCCATGTGGCAACGGATTCGCCGTTTTGTTTGACGGCCACCTTCTGCAAATCATAAGTGCGTGAGAATGGTTGCGTGATGGCCCAGTCGTGAGGAATCCGGACCGGCGTCCAGCTGCTGTCGCTGATGAATTCGGACTCGCCGCCTTCGGCCTCGCCCAAGTGAAAACGCCAGTCGTTCAGAAGCGAATCGCTGCGCTCCAAGGCAGAGGAGGAAAACGAAAAGAGGGTGGTGGCGAGAAGGGCAAAAATGAGTCTGTTGAACATACGATAGGGGTGTTATGCATGCAAAAATATAAAAAATATCTTTTCTGCGCTCCTTTTTGACAGATGCTTGGGGCCTAACTCCTCTTTTTTTTATAAATTTGCGCCCGAAAATATTCAATCACAAAAAATCCATATTCAATCATGGCAGAAAAAAGAAAAATCAGCCGCGCTCTGGTGAGCGTATTCCACAAAGACGGACTTGACGAAATCCTCAAGACCCTGCACGCTCAAGGCGTTGAGCTGCTCTCGACGGGCGGCACGCAGGCTTTTATCGAGAGTCTGGGCATTCCCTGCACCAAGGTGGAGGACGTGACCTCGTATCCCAGTATCCTTGGCGGTCGCGTGAAGACGCTTCACCCCAAAGTATTTGGTGGTATTCTGGGCCGTCGTGAGAATGAGGGCGATCAGGAGCAGATGGCGCGCTACGAAATTCCCGCTATCGACCTGGTTATCGTGGACCTGTATCCCTTTGAGGAGACCGTCAAGAGCGGCGCCTGCGAGGCTGACATTATCGAGAAGATCGACATCGGCGGTATTTCTCTTATCCGTGCCGGTGCCAAGAACTTCAAGGATGTCATCATCGTGCCTTCCAAGGCCGAATACGCTCCTCTGTTGGAACTGCTCAGGAAGAAGGGCGGTGAGAGCGACATTGAGGATCGCAAGTGGTTTGCCAAGCAGGCTTTCGGCGTCAGCAGCCATTACGACAAGGCCATTCATGCCTATTTTGCAAAGTAAAGACAACTAGGAGGTAAAAAGACAGATATGGGATTCTTCAGTTTTACCAAAGAGGTCTCGATGGACCTCGGCACCGCAAACACCGTCATTATCAGCGATGGACACATAGTGGTGGACCAGCCCAGTGTAGTGGCTATGGACCGTCACTCGGGCGCCATGCTGGCCGTGGGCGAAATGGCCAAGATGATGTATGAGAAGGTTAATCCGAACATCCGCACGGTGCGTCCGCTGCGCGACGGCGTGATTGCCGACTTCAACGCCTGTGAGCTGATGATGCGCGGCCTGCTGAAAATGGCCGACACGGGGCGCCACCTGTTCACGCCCTCGCTGCGTATGGTCATTGGTGTACCCAGCGGTTCGACAGAAGTGGAGTTGCGCGCCGTGCGCGATAGCGCCGAGCGTGCTGGCGGCCGTGAGATATATCTGATTTACGAGCCTATGGCAGCTGCTATCGGTATCGGGCTCGACGTCCTGGCGCCGGAGGGAAATATGGTCGTGGATATCGGCGGCGGCTCTACGGAGGTTGCCGTGATTTCTTTGGGTGGCATCGTGACGGACAAGAGCCTGCGTATCGCCGGCGACGAGTTCACCGAAGATATTCAGGAGTATATGTCGCGTCAGCACAACGTGCGTGTGAGTGAACGTATGGCTGAGCGTATCAAGATTCATGTGGGCAGCGCCCTCTCCGAGTTGGGCGATGAAGCTCCTGAAGACTATGTGGTTTATGGTCCTAACAAGATTACTGCGCTTCCCATGGAGGTCAGCGTCACTTATCAGGAGGTGGCCCGCTGCTTGGAGAAGACTATCGCCAAGATTGAGACGGCCATTTTGGCTGCTCTTGAAGACACGCCGCCAGAGCTTTACGCCGATATCGTCCACAACGGCATTTGGCTGACCGGCGGCGGTGCGTTGTTGCGTGGTTTGAGCAAGCGTTTCCAGGATAAGCTCAATATCCCCTTCCATGTGGCCGAAGACCCGCTCCACAGCGTGGTGAAAGGCACTGGTGTGGTGCTCAAGAATATCAATCACTTCCCCTTCTTGATGTAGTTGAGAGCAGTAATCACCTTTCTTGTCAGGAAAGTCCATTGGCTTGTATTCCTCCTGCTGGAAGGAGTGAGTCTGACGCTGGTCGTGCGCGGCAACCACTATCAGGGCAGCGTGTTCTTTACGCAGGCTAATGTAGTGGTGGCAGGTGTGCAGGGCATGGAGAGGAAGCTGTTGCGCTACGCTTACATGCCGGAGGTCAACAGAGAGTTGACCGAGCGCAACGTTATCATGCAGAAGCAGATTGCCGATCTTCGTGCTGCCCTGGCCCGCTTGAGTCACGACAGCACGGAGACCGAACGCATGATGGCGGACAGTTTGCGCAGGTGTGATTTGATTTCGGCCAAGGTGATTGGGCGGAGTATACGCAGCTTGGACAATACGTTGACCATTGATCGGGGCAAAGACGATGGCGTGGCCGAAGGCATGGGTGTGGTTTGCGGCACAGGCATCGTCGGCATTGTGACTCGGGTGACTCCGCATCATGCCGAAGTGATGAGTATTCTCAACTCACAGAGCAACATCACCTGCCGCATCCGCGGCTCGGGTTATATCGGCTATCTCCATTGGCAGGGCGGCAACATGCTGGTGTCCACGATGGACGACGTACCCCCTCACGCTCGGGTGAGGGTGGGGATGGCCATCGAGACCAGTAACTATTCTCAAGTGTTCCCGGCGGGTCTTTTCGTGGGGCGGGTGATTCGGATAGGCACTGCACCCGACGGTCTCAGTTTCCGTCTGTTTGTACAGTTGTCCACCGATATGGCGCGACTGGATGACGTGATGGTGGTGAAAAACAATTAATGCGGTCAGGGGTATGGATATCTTGCGCAAAAGTATAGAAATATTGACGTTGCTGGCGGTTCAGGTGCTGGTGCTCAATCACATCCATCTTGGGCTTTACGCCCTTCCTCTGCTGACGCCGCTTATTGTAGTGTGGGCGTCTTATGACCTTTCTCCCGTTAAATTGACGGTGACGGCTTTCCTTGTCGGACTCATACAGGATATGTTTGCAGGCACTCCCGGCATCGGAGCTTCCGCACTCACTTTTGCCGCTTTCATGCAGCGTCCGCTTTTGCGTCTGCTCATGGGGAAGAACCTGACGGATAGCTTGGAGCCTTCTCCTGATTCAATGGGGGCGCTGAAGTTTGTTTTCTATGCTGTGATGATTTTCACGCTGCATCATGCAGTTTTCTTTTTCCTGGAAGATTTCAGAATGATTGATGTCTGGGGTACGTTACTCTCCGCGCTTTCGTCTCTGCTGTTCTCTTGCGCCTTAGCCCTTCTGGTGGATTATGTCAGAAGAAAAAAACTTTGACTTCGAGCGCAGGAAGTGGGTGTTGGCAGCCGTCACGGTGGGCATTGTGGCGGTCTATATGTGCAGACTTTTGTATCTGCAGCTTATGAGCGAGGATTTTCGCGTCCAGGCCGACAGCAACGCTTTCTATCATCGGGTGCAATATCCTGCCCGTGGTGCCATACGCGACCGTAAGGGGCAGCTCTTGGTGTACAATCAGCCGGCTTATGACATCATGGTGGTGATGAGCGAGCAGATGGGAGTGGACACGTTGAGCATGTGTCGTGATCTGGGCATCAACAAGGAGTGGTATATCAAGCGTATGGAGGAAATCAAAGACCCCAGGCGCAACCCCGGTTACAGTCGCTACACGCAGCAATTGTTCATGTCGCAGCTTTCGGTAGAGGAGTTTTCCGGATTCCGCGAAAAGCTGTTCCATTATCCGGGTTTTTATGTACAGAAGCGCACCATACGGCAATACGAGCGTCCCATCGGAGCCCATATTTTGGGTGATGTGGGAGAGGTCGGCCCTAAGGATATAGAGTCCGACGACTACTACAAGATGGGTGACTATATCGGCAAACTCGGCGTTGAGCGGCAGTATGAGAAGCAACTGCGCGGTGTTAAGGGTGAGGAAATCCTCCTGCGCGACGCCAGAGGGCGCATCAAGGGTCACTATCAGGGCGGCAAATATGACAAACAGCCCGTGCCGGGCAAGAATCTCACGCTGTCTATAGACGCAGATCTCCAGGCGCTCGGTGAGCGGCTGATGGAGGGCAAGAAGGGCGGCATTGTGGCCATAGAGCCTAAGACGGGAGAAATTCTTTGCATGGTGTCTTCGCCGACCTATGATCCAAGAATCATGGTGGGTCGCCAAAGGGGCAAAAACAACATGCGGCTCAGCCAGGATCTGAACAAGCCCCTGCTCAACAGGGCCATCATGGGTACCTATCCTCCGGGCAGCACGTTTAAGACGAGTCAGGCCTTGACCTTCCTTCAAGAAGGCATCATTTCTCCTTCCACCGCTTATCCCTGTTCAAGAGGTTTCCATTTCCACGGACTCACTGTCGGGTGTCATTCCCATGGGGCCCCATTGCCGTTGGAACCGGCTATTGCGACTTCGTGTAACGCGTATTTCTGTTGGGGTCTCTTCAACATGTTCGGTAACCGCCGCAAGTATCCCACCGTGCAGGATGCCATGACGCGTTGGAAGGATTACATGGTATCCATGGGATTCGGATATGCTCTCGGCGTGGATCTTCCCGGCGAGAAGCGCGGCATGATCCCCAATGCAGCGTTCTACGACAAAGCTTATCGCGGTTCGTGGAGCGGACTGACCATTATCAGCATTTCCATCGGACAGGGCGAGGTGACGCTGACACCTTTACAGATAGCCAACCTCGGGGCCACCATCGCCAACAGGGGATGGTTCATCACGCCGCATGTGGTGAAGCACATTCAGGACGAACCTTTGGATTCGCTTTATCGCACGCGGCGCTATACGATGGTGGACCGGATGTATTACGACTTTGTGGTGGAGGGCATGCGGCGCGCTGTGACCGGCGGCACCTGCCGTTCGGCCGAAACGCCGAACTATGAGGTGTGCGGCAAGACCGGTACGGCGCAGAATCCGCACGGACGCGACCACTCCGCCTTTATGGGATTTGCTCCGAAGGACGACCCGAAGATTGCCATCTGTGTGTATGTGGAAAACGGAGAATGGGGCGCCACCTACGGCGTGCCCATCGGGGCGCTGATGATGGAGCAGTATATCAACGGGCATCTCTCCGCCGCCTCGGAAGAGCGGGCCCAATCGTTCCAGGAGCGTCATATCATAAAACAGTCGGAAGATGAGTAAGGAAAAGATTTCCATATGGCAATCGCTGGACTGGATCACAGTTCTTTTCTACGTGGCCCTGATGGCTCTAGGGTGGATCAGCGTTTGCGGCGCCAGCTATGATTTTGACGCCGGAGGCAGCATATTCGATTTTGCCACTCGTAGCGGCAAGCAGTTGATATGGATTGCCACGGCGCTCATCCTGGCGGTGGTGGTGCTGAGCATCGATGAGCATATCGTCGAGTCGCTGTCCTACATTGCCTATCTAGGCATGATGGCGCTTTTATTGGTGACTCCGTTTCTGGCGCACGACACGAAGGGCAGTCTCTCGTGGATTGATTTGGGTGGAGGCGTGAAGCTGCAGCCGGCCGAATTCGCCAAGTTTGCCACCGCGCTCTGTGTGGCCAAGTTGATTGACGCCTACAAGATGAACCTCTCGAAGTGGCCCCAGTTATTAATGGCAGCATTGGTGTTTGTCATTCCGATGGGCCTGATTGTCATGCAGAAGGAGACGGGCAGTGCATTGGTTTATCTGGCATTTTTCCTGATGTGCTACCGTGAAGGCATGTCGGGTAGCGTGCTTTTTGCGGGTGTGGCGGCCGTTACATATTTTGTTGTGGGAGCTCGTTACGCGGAGGTGCCTTTTTGGGGCGTGATGCAAACGATGACCGGACAGTTCATGGTGCTCTCGCTTATCCATGTTTTCACCTCCCTCCTCTTATGGGTGTACGGAGAATACCGGAGCGATTCCTTCCGACTTTTTTTCAGCGGCCTTTTGGTGATTGTTTGTGCCATGCTCTTCAGCCGCTATGTGGTGCCTTTCAATGCCTCTTGGATAGTGCTCCTTGTCCTGGTGGCCGACATCGTTTATCTGATACTTCTGTCCTTCAAGGACCAAATATTGCGTTATTTCTACATCGCGCTTTTCACTCTGATCAGTACGGGCTTCTATTACAGTGTGAACTATGTGCTGAGTGATGTGTTGAGGCCCCACCAGCAGACGCGTGTCAAAGTGTTACTCGGTCTGGAGGATGATCCGAGAGGGGCGGGGTACAATGTGATACAGGCACAGATTGCCATCGGCAGCGGCGGACTTCGCGGCAAGGGCTTCCTGCGCGGCACTCAGACCAAACTCAAGTACGTTCCAGAGCAGGACACGGACTTCATCTTCTGCACGGTGGGAGAGGAGGAGGGCTTCCTGGGATGTAGCGCAGTGCTGTTGCTGTTTTTGGCGCTGATATTACGGCTTATCGTTTTGGCGGAGCATCAATACTACACTTTCGGGCGCGTCTACGGCTACTGTGTATTGAGCATATTCCTTCTTCACCTATTTATAAATGTCGGTATGGTGCTTGGCCTGACTCCGGTCATCGGCATACCGCTGCCGTTCTTTAGTTACGGCGGCAGCAGCCTGTGGGGATTTACTCTTTTGCTGTTTATTTTTCTCAGGATGGACGCCGGGCGCCGGCGCTCGGAGCACAAGTGATTTTACGGTCGGGCCTGCCAGATTTCCAGCCCCAGGTCGCGGATGCCGATAAGTTTCACATCTCCGGCGTTGTGCCAGATGCGCACCTCCTTCGTGCCGGGCTGCAGGTCGAAGGGGCCGTCACGGTATTGAAGCAGCCTCAGCCCCTTGCCGTTGAGTCGGCGGCCGTTGCTGCTGAGCGGGATGGACAGATGTTCCCTTTGTGAGCCTTGTCCGCCGCGTTGCTCCACCGTGAGTGGCAGTGCGGCATAAGGGAAGTCGCAGTCAAGCCGCACTTCTATCCAAAACCGGTTGTCGCCACGAATGCTGTCGCTGTCGGGCGCAAAGCAGAGCGTGTCGCGACAACTCCATCCCTCTTGGGGCAGGTTGCAGAAACGGTGGTAGCGCAGGCCCTCGCGGCAACTACTGAGCCCCAGTGTCAGGATGAGGATTAGCGTTGGGATTATTCTGAGCCGAGCCATGCTTTTTCTTCTTCTTTTTCTTTCGCTTGCTCTTGAGCACGTCGTCGAAACGGTGCAAATCTTCCTGAGTAGCCAAATCTACGGGCTTGGGCGCAACACTCTTGCCGTCTTTCTCCAACGAACGGGGCTTTTCGCCCTGTTTGTTCATATTGATAATTTCCCACGCCCTCTCTGCCGGAATGGTGGTCACATTGGCGGCCAGACGCTTGTCACTCGAGTAGCTGACCTTTTCGGCAAGGATGTCCGCTTTGAACCAGTAGAAGTCACCGTCCTGAGTGCTGAGCACGGCATCTTTCGGAGGCAGCTTGCGGGAGGCTTCCATATACTGATCCACCTCGTAATTCATGCAGCATTTGAGCTTGGCACATTGTCCGGCCAGCTTTTGTGAATTGAGGGTGAGGTCCTGGAAGCGCGCAGCTGCGGTGCCCACGCTCTGGAAGTTTTTCATCCAAGTGGCGCAGCACAATTCTCTGCCGCATGGGCCGAATCCGCCGATGCGGCCGGCTTCCTGGCGTGCGCCGATTTGTTTCATCTCAATGCGCACATGGAAGGCTTCTGCCAGCACTTTGATGAGCTGACGAAAATCCACGCGACCTTCGGCAATATAATAGAAGATAGCCTTCCCGCCGTCGCCCTGATATTCCACGTCGCCGATCTTCATTTCCAGTCCCAGGTCTTTGGCGTATTGGCGGGACTCAATCATGGTCTTGTGCTCGCGCTTTTTTGCGGCCTCATATTTTTCGAGGTCGGCGTCCGTGGCGATGCGGTAGAGGCGTTTGATTTCGTCTTCGCTCTTGAGGCGGGCTTTGAGCATCTGCATCTCGGCCAGTCTGCCTGTCAGCGTGACAATGCCGATGTCGTGTCCGGGAGAGGCTTCTACGGCAACGCAGTCACCTTTTTTGATTTCCAGGTGATTGATGTTGTGGTAATATCCCTTGCGGGTGTTCTTGAACTGGACTTCCACCAGATCCGTTACCTCCTGGTTGTCCGGCAGGTCGGCCAGGTAGTCAAAGACATTGTGCTGGCAATAATGCCCCACGTGCCAACCTTTTCCTGAGAGCCCCCGTCCGGCGCCGCTTTTATATGTCAGTTCTTCGCTCATGAGGTTTAATTGTTATTGTATTAGTAGAACGATGATGTGCAGGGCGTAGTCGAAGAACACCATTCTGGCATTCACGTTCTGGGTGATGTCCCGCTGTGCGCGGTCGGTTTCTTCCGCGATGGGGATGATATTGTTTTCGTTGATGAAACGCGCAAATTTCCCGCTGAACTGATTCTCCTCTTCCGTGAGCGAAATCATCTCCGGCTGTTTCAGATTGTAGATGAAGTTGTCTCTGAGCAGATGCTGGAAATAGGAGAGCATTCGGCATTGCTTTTCCCTTCCCAGACGGGAGGCTGTTTCGCTCCAGGCTCTCAGTTCGCGTATTTTTCGTCCGTAGGCCAAGCGCATCAGCTGTACGAACAGATCAAAAAAGAGGCGCTCTTCTTCGCTGCCGATGCGTTGCTCCCGATCAGGTACATCAATCCTTTGACAGCGGCTCTGAATGGTGCCGAGCACTTTTTCCGGCTCCTCCGTGACCAGGATGAAGTGTGTCTTTGCAGGAGGTTCTTCAATCAGTTTGAGCAACTTGTTGGCCGCTTGCTCCATCAGCCTTTCCGGGAGCCAGATGAGCACCACGCGCCTTCCGCCTCTTGAGGCGTGCAACTGCAGTTTCTGTTGCAGGAGGTCGCTTTCGTTGACGTAGATGGTAAGCTGTTGGTTCTCAGCTTTGATTTTGCCCATCCAGTCTTCCAACTTTGGGCAGCCGTTCTCTTTCAACAAGTCTCTCCAAAGCGGCAGCCACGGGTCGGTGGTAGGGTGGTCGCTGGTGTTTTTTTTGTAGACGGGCAATGTGAAATGCAGGTCGGGATGGGCCCATTCACGGCTCATGTGGCATTCGGGGCAGTCCTCGCAGATTTCCCCGTTCTGTTTTTCGCACAGGAGCGCACGGGCAAGCCTCAAACCCATGGCCAGGGCATCACTGTTGTTGCTGCCGGCCAAGAGGAGAGCTTGGGGCATGCGTTGCCCGCTCACGAGGCGCTTCAAACGGTCTTCTACTTGCATTTCGTGTGCAAAAATACAAAAAAAACGCTTATTTTCAAAAAAATCTTCTGAAGCGTTGGCGGCAACTCTCAACTTTTTTATATATTTGGGACGTTGTAGACACATAAACATTAAAATACATATCATGAAATTAAAGAAAATCCTTCTTTGTGCAGCCTTTTCTGCAGCGATGTCCCTTGCGGCTCAGGATAATGTTGTGACTGTTGAGGCCGCCAAGCCCGGCAGTGTGATTCAGCCCACGATGTATGGTATCTTCTTTGAGGATATCAACTATGCCGCTGACGGCGGTCTTTACGGCGAGCTGCTGAAAAACCGTTCTTTTGAATTCTCTCCCGACCACCTCATGGGTTGGCAGGCTTTCGGTAAGGTAGAGGTGAAGAACGACGGCCCGTTCGACAAGAATCCTCATTACGTACGTCTCTCCTGCGCCGGCCACAACGATATGTGGACCGGTCTTCAGAACGAGGGCTTCTTCGGCATCGGTCTGAAGCGTGATGCTGAGTATCGTTTCAGTGTGTGGGCCCGTGTTCCCGAGGGCAAGGCTCAGACGCTGCGTGTTCAGCTGATTAACGAATACGGTCTGGAGGAGCACCAGGAGTTCGTGTCCAAGGACATCAAGGTGACCTCTTCCGACTGGAAGAAATATTCCGTTGTACTCAAGTCTCCCCGCACCATGCAGGATGCCAATCTGCGTCTCTTCCTCTGCTCGGAGAGGGGCCGCAATGGCGACGGAGTGATGGATGTGGAGCATATTTCTCTTTTCCCTGTAGACACTTGGATGGGGCATGAAAACGGCATGCGTAAGGACTTGGCTCAGGCGCTTTACGACATGCGTCCCGGTGTGTTCCGCTTCCCCGGCGGCTGCATTGTGGAAGGCGCCACGATGGACACCCGCTATCAGTGGAAGAACACTGTAGGCCCGGTGGAGAACCGCCCGCTCAACAAGAACCGTTGGGAGTCCACCTTCACCTATCGCTATTATCCTGACTATTTCCAGTCCTACGGTCTCGGATTCTATGAGTATTTCCTGCTTTCGGAGGAGATCGGCGCCGAGCCTCTTCCCGTGCTCAATGTCGGCATGGTGTGCCAATTCCAAAACGGAGATGATGCCCACGCCCCTGCTACGGAAGCCGGTTTGAAGCCCTTTATTGACGACTGCAATGACCTCATCGAGTTTGCCAACGGCGACGTCAACACCAAGTGGGGTAAGCTGCGTGCAGAGATGGGCCATCCCGCTCCCTTCAACCTCAAGTTCCTCGGCATCGGCAACGAGCAGTGGGCAGATCCCTATTTCAAGCGTGTGAAGATTGTCTCCGACGCCGTCCGCAAGGCTCATCCCGAGATTAAGATTATCGGCACTTCCGGCCCCGATTCTGAGGGTCACAACTTCGACATCGGTTGGGAGGCCATGAAGGAGCAAAAAGCCGACCTCGTAGACGAGCACTTCTACCGCAACATTGACTGGTTTAAGAATCAGATGAACCGCTACGATGAGTACGACCGCAAGGGTCCGAAGGTTTTTGCCGGTGAGTATGCCTGCCACGACAAGGGCAAGAAGTACAACCATGCCGGCGCTTCGATTTATGAAGCGGCCTTCATGCTGAATCTCGAGAAGAATGCCGACGTGGTGCACATGGCCACCTACGCTCCTCTCTTTGCTCACGTGAAGGGATGGCAGTGGCGTCCCGATGCCATCTGGTACGACAACCTGCGTTCGGCTCGCACTGCCTCTTACTGGGTGCAGGCCCTTTTCTCTCAGAACAAGGGCACCAACGTGCTTACAACGTCTCTTTCCAACCCCACGCCCAAGGGTGAAGACGGCGTCTTCGCTCAGGCTTGCCTCGACAGCAAAAAGGGTGAGTACATTGTGAAGGTGGTCAACACTCAGGAGAAGGCCGAGAGCGTACGCATTGACCTTAAGGGTGTGAAGAAGATTGGCGCCGTGAAGGCCATCACACTCGACCTCTCCGACTACGATTTGGAGAACACGGTGGACAACCCCAATGCCATCACGCCCCAGGAGAGCGCAATCAAGGCCGACGGCACGAGCATCAATCTCACTGTTCCTGCCAAGAATTTCATTGTAATCATTGCTAACAAGTAAATTATTCCAAACCCTTTTGCTTTATGACTTTAATTAAGTCTATTTCCGGCATCCGCGGCACCATTGGAGGTGCTGCGGGTGACACTTTAAATCCGCTCGATATAGTTAAATTCACCTCGGCTTATGCCACGCTCATACGTCGCACCCGTCCCGGCGGCTCCAACAAGATTGTTGTCGGTCGCGATGCCCGTATTTCCGGCGAAATGGTGAAGAATGTGGTATGCGGCACCTTGATGGGCATGGGCTTCGATGTGGTCAACATCGGCTTTGCTTCTACGCCCACCACGGAGGTGGCTGTCACGATGGAGGGTGCCGACGGCGGCATCATTCTCACAGCGTCTCACAATCCCCGCCAGTGGAATGCCCTGAAGTTGCTCAACAACGAGGGTGAGTTCCTAAACAAGAAGGAAGGTGAGGAAGTGTTGCGCATTGCTGAGGCGGAAGACTTCACTTATGCCGATGTCGATCATTTGGGCCACTACCGCGAGGACAACAGTTACGACCAGAAGCATATTGACATGGTGCTCAATCTGGATCTGGTCGATGTGGAGGCCATCAAGAAAGCCGACTTTCATGTGGCTTTCGATGCCGTCAACTCAGTGGGCGGCATCATCCTGCCCAAGTTGTTTGAGCAACTCGGTGTGCGCCATGTCACCGGCCTTTACACTGAGCCTACCGGCGATTTTCAGCACAATCCCGAGCCCTTGGAGAAAAACCTTGGCGACATCAAGGCTCTGATGCAAAAGGGCGGTCAGGATATCGGCTTCGTCGTGGATCCCGATGTGGACCGCCTGGCTTTGTTCTGTGAAGACGGCACCATGTACGGCGAGGAGTACACGCTGGTTACTGTTGCCGATTACATCCTGCAGCATACGCCCGGCAACACGGTGTCCAACCTTTCTTCTACACGCGCGTTGAGAGATGTCACGGAGCGTTTCCCCGGCTGTCGCTATACGGCTGCTGCCGTCGGCGAGGTCAATGTGGTGACGAAGATGAAGGAGACCCATGCCGTCATCGGCGGTGAGGGCAACGGCGGTGTTATTTATCCCGCCGCCCATAGCGGCCGCGACGCTCTTGTGGGCATTGCACTCATCCTGACATATTTGGCCAAGCGCGGCATGAAGACCAGCGAGTTGCGTGCCACGTATCCGCCCTATCAGATTGCCAAAAACCGCATAGACCTCACGCCCGACACGGATGTGGATGCTATTCTGCGTAAGGTGAAATCCATGTACGAGAGCGAACCCGGTGTCAGCGTCACCGACATCGACGGTGTGAAGATTGACTTCCCCGACCGTTGGGTGCATTTGCGCAAATCGAATACGGAGCCGATCGTCCGTGTCTATTCCGAGGCTTCCACGATGGAGGCAGCCGACGAGATAGGCAAGAAGATCATGGACGTCGTCTATTCCTTCCAGTAACGGGGAATGAGGTTGGTCGAGTACTTTAAGGCGGAAAACGAGGAGCACTTGAGGAGATTGAAGGCGCGCGTCTATCGCATCATCTTCTACAGTGACACTCCGGCTGGCAAGCTCTTCGACGTCTTGCTGTTGTGGGCCATCGTGCTTTCCATCCTTCTGGTGATTGTGGAGAGCATGCAGGGCCTGTCGCCTTTGGCCAAGAAGGTGTTTGAGGTGTTGGAGTATGTCTTCACCTTCTTTTTCACCTTGGAGTATTTGTGCCGTGTCTGGTGTTCTAGGGAGCCGCGTCGCTACATCTTCTCTTTCTTTGGCATTGTGGACCTATTAGCCACATTGCCGCTCTACATCGGATGGTTCTTCGGTCCTGTGCGCTATCTGATGATTGTGCGTACGTTCCGTCTCATTCGCGTGTTCCGCGTCTTCAAGCTCTTCTCTTTCCTCGAGGAGGGTGATCGCCTGATGCGTTCGCTGATGTTGTCTTCGCGTAAGATTATGGTGTTTTTCCTCTTCGTTGTCATCATGGTGATTTCGCTCGGAACCCTGATGTTTATGATAGAGGGCAGCCAGCCGAACACTCAGTTCCACGACATTCCCTCCAGCATCTATTGGGCAGTGGTGACGATGACCACGGTGGGCTACGGTGATATTGCTCCCGTGACACATCTTGGGCGTATGCTCTCCATGTTGGTGATGCTTCTGGGCTATACCATTATGGCTGTCCCGACGGGTATTGTTTCCGCCCAGTTCGTTCATGATCGTCATATCTTTGATGCCATCGGTCCGAAATGTCCGGAGTGCGGCTCGCCGATTACCGATGACATGAACTATTGCCCTCATTGCGGACTGCCGCTCCAACCTCATAATACCGCTGTGTCGTGATTCATCATCCGCTTATATGGCTTCGGCGTTTTCGCCATCGCAAGGGCTACGGCGTGCATTCCCCATATGCCTACAACTTTCTGCGCGATGTCATCTATGAGAGCAACCACTATTATGCCTATGATGAGATTGAGAAGAAAGTCAAAGGCAATTGCTGGCAGCGTATGGTGATGCGCAAGCGCGAGCGTTTGCTCTTTCGCCTCAAGAATTGGTGCGGAGAGCGTCCTTTCATTCACGCGATGTCGTGGAGCAGTGAAGTGGCTCTGCAGCTTACGCCGGATGCCATGCTGGTGTTGGACCATCTGCAGGACAACTTGGTGGCCTGGCAGCGTATTAAGAAGGACGCACGCACGCGAATTACCTTCGATCTCTACGACTTGGGCATCGCCCTGTTCAATCCGGAGTTGACCAAACAAAACTATATTGTCAATTGGTAGACATTTCTTATCGGTATATAATTAACATAAATTATTCATAGAAAAGCACAAACATTATGTATTGGACATTGGAATTGGCCTCTAAGCTTGAGGATGCTCCTTGGCCTGCAACCCGTGAAGAGCTTATCGACTACGCCGTACGTAGCGGAGCCCCCCTTGAGGTGATTGAGAATCTCGAGGAGATGGAGGATGAGGGTGAAATCTACGAAAACATCGAAGATCTCTGGCCGGATTACCCCACGAAGGAGGACTTCCTCTTCAACGAGGATGAGTATTAACATCTGAGCATCCTTTGTTATGACACAGATTTATGATTTCAAGGCCCTTACGAGTAAGGGCAAAGAGTTGGATTTCGCGCAATTCCGCGGCAAGGTGTTGCTCATTGTTAACACGGCCAGCAAGTGTGGCTTCACACCGCAGTTTGCAGGTTTGGAGGAGCTCAACAAAAAGTATAAGGACCGCGGCTTGGTAGTCATCGGTTTCCCATGCAACCAGTTCAAGGAGCAGGATCCCGGCTCCGACGGTCAGATAGAGGAGTTTTGTCAGCTGAACTACGGTGTGTCGTTTCAGATTATGAAGAAAACCGATGTCAACGGAGCCGACGCCGAACCCATTTTCGAGTATTTGAAGTCTCAGGCTCCCACGGAGGAGTACTCCGGCCTGAAGGCCAAGGCAGCCAAGGCGCTCTTCAAGACCCTCAGCAAGAGTGTGGAGAAGGATAGCGACATCAAATGGAACTTTACGAAATTCCTCGTATCACGCGACGGCGAGACCGTCAAGCGCTATGCTCCCACCACGACGCCAGCCAAGATGGAGCAGGACATCGAAGAGATGCTGGGCTGATTCTCAGGTTTCTTTTTGCAAAGACAAATCGGGCATCTGCATTTATTGCGGGTGCCCGAAATAGTATTGGCCGCGTCGTCGGGTGATGCTGCCGTAGTTGATGGCGTGACGTGGACAGTGGTGGTAGCAGGAGAGGCAACAGGTGCAGCGTCCGTCGTGCTGCCATTCCGGCGTAGATGCGCCGTCACCGTTGTCTGTCATCCGGATGTCTCCCGTCGGACACACTTTGGCGCACAGACCGCAGTGGATGCAGTCCGCCGCGTCCACGGTGAATTTGCGGTCGGAGATCATACGGCTGTTGAAATAGGCGCCGATGACGTGTGAGAGAATCCAGGGCATGACGCCGCGTCGTGTGTGGTGCTCGTTCTCCCGGCGCTCTGTGATGAGGCGCGCGTAGACCTCCAAGTCAACGCTTGCCTGGCGGATCTTTTCTTTTTCGCGCTGTGGCGTATCAGTGTACATGAAGGGCAGACAGACGTAGCTTTCCGGCATCACCAGTGAGAAGGTACTGGAGGCGTGCAGCCCCTTTTTCTCAAGATCTTCGTTGAGCATTTCCATGGTTAGTCCGATGCTGTCGCCACAGGTGACGAGGGCGTAGCAGTAGTGCGAGGCGAGCGGCTGTTCTGCATAAAGGGTGAGGCGGCGAATGAAGTTTCTTACCAGGCGGGGCGGTTGCCATCCGTGTACGGGGAAGCAGAAGCCGATGCGCTCGTCTGGGGTGAGGGTGCAGTGTGTGTTCCCGTCGGTCATCAAGGTCAGACGCTCGCCGGTGGCTTCGGCGAGACGCTCTGCTGCCCAACGCGTGTTGCCGGTTCCTGAGAAACAGAAAATCATGGATTTACTTATTCTTTTTTGTCTTGGCTGGCTTCGCCAAATAATGTTTCACGTCGGCCTCGATGACCTGAATTTTCTCCGTGGGTTCGTAGCGCTTTATGACGCGGCCGTCACGGGAGACGAGGAATTTGGTGAAGTTCCACATGATGTCCGACGACTTGGCGTAGTCGGGGTTCTTCTCCCGGAGCATTTTGTCCAATAACTGCCCGATGCGGTCGGTGGGGTCGAAAGAGGGCCACCTCGCGGCCTTCGGCGTCTTTCACTTTGAAGTCGTAGACGGTTTGGGCCGACAGAGACAGCAGAGAGGCTGCGGCGACGAGACAGAGGAGAATTCTTTTCATGGCGTGATGTTGTTTTTGGCTTGCTTTCGTTGCAAAGATAAGGATAAAAACGCAGACGGACAAGCTTTTGCGATGAAAGTTGGAGAAAAATGGCCGGAGATAGGACAAAATTGCTTATCTTTGCATTGTAATATCGGAGAATGGACACAAACGAGCATACGTCATTGTTGGGGGACCACGGCATTAAGCCGACGGCCAACCGTCTCCTTATCGTGAAGGCCTTGGCTTCACAGCATCATCCTGTTTCTGTGAAAGATTTGGAGGACAGCCTTTTGACCTTGGACAAATCAAGCATATTCCGTGTGCTGACACTCTTCCGGGAGCATCATTTGGTGCACGCCATCGAGACGGGGGAGGGCATTGTGAAGTATGAACTCTGCCAAAGTCACAATGATGAGGAAGACGATGACGAGCACGTCCATTTTTATTGCGAGCGTTGTCATCGCACCATTTGCCTGCACGACATTCCGGTGCCGCAAATCCCTGTGCCGGAAGGCTACCGGGCGGAGGGCATCAATGTCCTGGTGAGGGGCATTTGCGAACGTTGCCTCAAGCTTTAAGGACGGCCTCGTAACCGAAGCTTTTTACTTGGCGGATAAGCGCCTCGCTGTCGTGCGTGCCAATGACTTTGGCGGTGGCGGAAGCGAGGTCAACATTCACCTCTTCCACGCCTTCCACGCTTCTGATGGCGCGCTCCACATTGGCTTTGCAGTGGTTGCAGCTCATGCCGCTCACGTTGTAGACGGCGACGGTAGCACGGCCCTCATCGTTCGCCTTGCTGCTGCAGCGTTCGTGGCTGTGATGAGCGGCGCTCCACCATTGACGCACCAGTGCATTGAGGAGCAGTGCGGCCAACAGTCCCATCCAGAGCCAATCCATGAAAGAAAGCGAGTGGGCGTGGTTGTGGCAGACGCCCACAATGCGGCTTTGCACCTCAAACCACTCTTGCGGCAGCAAATAGTCGAGCCCCAAGCCGAAGACCACGGCCCCGATGACAATCGAGAGGATGTAGAGCCACAGTGTGCGGCGGCCGAATACTTTGCCGATGACGAGCATGGAGGCTGAGTTGACGGCGGGTCCGGCCATCAAGAGCACCAGGGCGGCGCCCGGTGTCAGACCCTTGGCCATCAGCGACACGGCGATGGGGATGGAGCCGGTGGCGCAGACATACATGGGAATGGCTACGGCCAGCACCAAAAGCATATTGAGCAGCTTGTATTCGTGCAGTGCGGCGAGCCAGTCGTTGGGCACGGTCACGGTGATGAGTGCGGCGATGAGCAAGCCGGTGACCAGCCATTTGCCCACGTCCTGCATCATGTCAACAAAGGCATAATTCAAGGCTTCCCGTAGTTTCTCGCTGAAAGATCCGGGGGCTTCCTGCGGGTAAGCGCATGCGCATTCGTGCTCGTGCCGATGGTCTTCGTGGGCGAAGGTATTGGTCAGCCATCCACCGAATATGGCAGTGAAAAACGCTGCCAGCGGACGCACGACGGCAAAGGGCAGGCCCATCAGCGAGTAGGTGGCGATGATGCTGTCCACGCCCGTCTGCGGTGTGGCAATGAGGAAGCTGGTGCAGGCGCCGTGGCTGGCACCTTCTTTACGCAGCCCTACAGCTGTCGGTATCACGCCGCAGGAGCACAAGGGCAGGGGCACGCCCAGCGCGGCAGCCTTCACCACGCTCTTCATGTTGCGCGGAGCGAGGTGCTTGGAGTACAGTGTCTTGGGCACAAAGACGCGGAGCAGTCCGGCGATGAAGAATCCCAGCAGCAGATACGGCGCCATTTCCGCGCTCATTGTGAGCAGCGCGTTCCAATAGTTTCCCATCCAATTCGGTGTTGTTTACATCTTGGCCATGGCCTGCTCCAGGTCGGCGATGATGTCCTCCACGTTTTCGATGCCTACGGAGAGGCGCACCAAGTCGGGAGCTACACCGGCTTCGCGCAGCTGCTCGTCGGAGAGCTGGCGATGGGTGTGAGAGGCCGGGTGCAACACGCAGGTGCGGGCGTCGGCCACGTGGGTCACAATGCTGATGAAGTCCAGGTTGTCCATGAAGCGAATAGCTTCGTCGCGGCTGCCTTTCAGGCCGAAAGCGATGACGCCGCACGAGCCGTTCGGCATGTACTTCTGGGCTAGGGCATGGTATTTGTTGGAGGGCAGACCGCAGTAGTTCACCCATCCCACCTTGGGGTTCTTCTCCAACCATTCGGCCACACGCTGGGCATTGGCGCAGTGCTGCTTCATGCGCAGAGCCAGAGTTTCCAGCCCGAGGTTGAGCAGGAAGGAGTTTTGTGGAGAGGGGATGCTACCGAGGTCGCGCATGAGCTGTGCCACGAGCTTGGTGGTGTAGGCCATTTTACCGAAAGCCTTGGTATAGGTCAGGCCGTGATACGACTCATCCGGTGTGGTCAGCCCGGGGAATTTGTCGCTGTGGGCATCCCAGTCAAAATTGCCGGAGTCCACGATGCAGCCGCCCACCTGTGTGGCGTGTCCGTCCATATATTTAGTGGTGGAGTGGGTCACGATGTCGCAGCCCCACTCGAAGGGGCGGCAGTTGATGGGGGTGGCGAAGGTGTTGTCCACAATCAGGGGCACGCCGTGACGGTGCGCCATCTTGGCGAAGCGCTCAATGTCGAACACATTGCCGCCGGGGTTGGAGATGGTCTCGCCGAAGAAGCATTTGGTGTTGGGTCGGAAGCAGGCTTCAATCTTCTCGTCGCTCCAGTCGGGGTCCACGAAGGTGCATTCGATGCCCAGCTTCTTCATGGTCACGCCGAAGAGGTTGTAGGTGCCGCCGTAGATGCAGTTGGAGGTGACAAAGTGATCGCCGGCCTGGCAAATGTTGAAGACGGCGTAGAAGTTGGCGGCCTGACCGGAGGAGGTCAGCATGGCGCCCACACCGCCCTCAAGGGCTGCAATCTTCTTTGCCACGGCATCATTGGTGGGGTTGGCCAGGCGGGTGTAGAAATAGCCTTCGTCCTTCAGGTCAAACAGACGGGCCATCTGATCGCTGGTCTCATAACGGAAGGTGGTGGATTGGTAGATGGGCAGCTGCTGGGGCTCGCCCTTGGAAGGTTTCCATCCGCCGTGCACGCAGATGGTCTCGAGATTTTTTTTCATTGTATGTTTTTTATTGTATCTTGTTTCTTTTCGGTTGCCAGGCGCGCTCTTCTTTTCCGGCTTCCCTGTTGAGGGCGCGGGCCAGCACGAAGAAATAGTCGCTCAGACGGTTGAAATAGCAGAGCAGGGTGCACTCCACGTTCACACCCTCATCTTTCAGGCGCAGCACTTCGCGCTCCATTCTCCGACACACGGTGCGGCATACATGGGCTTCAGCGGCGGCTTTGCATCCGCCGGGCTGGATAAAACTTTTAAGCGGCGGCAGTGTGGCTTCAATGCGGTCAATCTCTTCCTCCAGAGCGCTCACGGCGTCGGCGCCGACACACTCGCAACGCCCGTCTTCCGAGGCCAGATAGGCTCCGCAGGTGAACAGATTGCTCTGCAACTCATGGATGAAATCGCCGGGCAGGCTCATGTCTTCGGCCTCAGCGGCCAACAGACCGATATGAGCGTTCAGTTCGTCCAGTGTGCCGTAACTCTCGAGGCGCTGACAGCATTTGCTTACGCGCTTGCCGCCCACGAGGGAGGTCTCGCCCCGGTCACCCGTTTTGGTGTAGATGTTCATTCCGTGCTATTGCTTTTCGTGTGCAAAGGTACGACTTTTTTTTGATAAATTACGCATTTCTCCGGAGATTCTCCACAAACTCGTCTATCTTGCGCAATTCCTCGGGTATGTCGATGTTTTGGGGGCAATGGGGCTTACACTGTCCGCAGCCGATGCAGTGGGCGGCCTGTCGGAGCCGCGGCACGCTGCGATCCTGCCCCACAAGGAATTCCCGGCGCAGTTTCGCATATTCGCTGTCCTGAGCGTCCTCGGGCAGACGGTCGTGGCTCTTCACCTTGTTGTAGTGGACGAAGAGGCTCGGGATGTCCACGCCGTAGGGGCAGGGCATGCAGTATTTGCAGTCGTTGCAGGGGATGAGCTTCACGTTGACAATGTGGTAGGCGATGTCGTAGAGGAAGTTTTCCTCCTCCGGTGTGACGGGCTTCAGGGGGCAGTAGGTCAGGAGGTTGTCCTTGAGGTGCTCCATGTACGTCATGCCGCTGAGCACGGTGAGCACCCCTTCCGGTGTGCCGGCATAGCGGAATGCCCACGAGGCGATGCTGGCGTCGGGGTCGCGCTGTTTCATGCGCTCCATGAGGTATTGGGGGATGTTGGCCAGACGCCCGCCCAGCAGGGGCTCCATGATGACGGCCGGGATGCCCCGCTTCTGCAGCTCGGCGTAGAGATAGCGCGCATCGGTGTTGCGGTCGTTGATTTCGTTGGCGTAATCCCAGTCGAGATAGTTCAGTTCGATCTGCACAAAGTCCCAGTGCACCTGGTCGTGGATGGAGAGCAGGTAGTCGAACACGGCCACGTCGCCGTGATACGAGAATCCGAGGTTGCGGATGCGCCCCTCGCGTCGCTGTCCGATGCAGTAGTGAAGCAGGCCGTTGTCCAGATAGCGTGCCTTGAGGTTCTCCATGCCGCCCATGCCGCATCCGTGCAGCAGGTAGTAGTCAATGTAATCCGTCTGCAGTTCTTTGAGCGAATTCTCAAACATGTCGATGCTCTCCCTGCGGCCCCAAGTAGCTTCGTTGAAGTTGGAGAGCTTCGTGGCGATATAATAGGAATCTCTGGGGTGTCTGGCGAGGGCTATGCCGGTGGCTTTTTCGCTGTTGCCGCGACAGTAGGCAGGCGACGTGTCAAAGTAGTTAACGCCGTGGGCCAGTGCGTAGTCCACCAGGCGGTTGACCGTTTCCTGGTCGATCTCGCCGTCCTCCTTGTTGGGCAGCCGCATCATGCCGTAGCCCAGGAGCGACACTTTGTCGCCTGTGGTGGGGTTCTTGCGGTAGGTCATCTGGTCTCCCCGGGCTTCCTGCAACTGGCTGTAGTCATCCTTGATGGGGCCTGTTTCGGCCTTGGGCTTGCACCCTGTGAGGGCGGCGGTCACGCCGGCGGCTCCTGCGCCGAAGAGTTTCAGGAAGTCGCGTCGTTCGATATGCTTGCTCATGGTGTGTTCTTTTTTGCGTTTAGACATTAAATGACACGGTGCATCTCATGCCCCTCGACGTAGATGGCCGAGAGCGGACGTGCCGGACAGAGATTTTCGCAGGCGCCGCAGCCGATACATGTGGCCGTGTTGACCACCGGTACTTTCAGCGACCATTCGTCGTCGGGGTCGGAGGGCACCATCGTGATGGCGCCGGTGGGGCAGTGGCGGGCACAGTTGCCGCACTCCACGCCATCGGTCAGAGGCACGCAGTTCTGCTTCACCCAAACAGCGTGGCCGATTTGCAGCGACGACTTCTCCTGTTTCGTGATGGGACGTATGGCGCCCGTTGGGCACACTGTCGAGCAGCGGACGCACTCCGGACGGCAATAGCCGTGCTCGTAGCTCATTGTGGGCTGCATGAAGCGGTCGAGCGATGTTGAGGGACGCAGCACGTCGTTGGGGCATTCCGACACACAGAGCTGGCATGCGGTGCACTTCTCGGCCATGTTGCGGGCCGTGAGGCTGCCCGGAGGCGTCAGCGGCGTCTGTCGCTTTGGAGCCACCTTGTCCTCTATTTCTGCCAGTCCGCCGTCCACCTTTTTCTCTTCCTGGGCCAGGGCGGTGCCGGCCAATAGGGCGGTGCCGATGAGGAACTGACGTTTGCTTTTGTCCACCGTCTCCTCTTTCTCCTCCTTCTTCCCGTTGCTTACGGCGAGCCCATAGTTCAGTGCGCCTTTCGGGCAGAGGTCGATGCAGTTGCCGCAGACGATGCAGCGCGAGGAGTCGATGTCGTAGGTCTTGAAGTCGATACAGGCGGCCTTGCAGTTGCGCGAGCATTTACCGCAGCCGATGCACAGATCCTCGTTGAAGCGCACCTTCAGCAGTGAGGCGCGTGAGACGCAGCCCAGGGCCGTGCCCACGGGGCAAATGGTGTTGCACCACGTGCGTCCGCCTCTGTAAGCCAGGACGGCGATGATGACGAGCGTGAGCGAAGTGACCATGAGGGGCACCCATCCGTAGAACACCCAGTCGGCCTCCGACACGGCATAGCTGTCCACCGCCTCCGCTCCGAGCGCCAGCAGGTTGTCGGCGCCGATCCAAAGGGGTTGGATGAGATGGGTGATGATGCGCCCGTAGGTGCTGTAGGGGGCGATGAGGGAGGCAATGCCCGTGAGTCCCGTCACCGTCAGCAGGACGAAGACGCACAGCGCCGTGATTCTCAGCCACCACATGGCGCCGGAATAATTGTAGGGATTGCGCTTGCGGTTGAGACGCGCCACGAGATCCTGCATCACGCCCAAAGGGCAGATGACGGAGCAGTAGAGGCGCCCCAGCAGCAGCGTTAGGGCGAGGATGACGACCACAATCGTCAGGTTGGCCGCCAGCAGGGCCGGCAGCAGCTGCACCTTGGGCATCCAGCTCAGGTAGTGAAACAATGTGCCCGAGACGTCGAGCAGCAGCAACGTGATGCCCGCAAAGAAGAGGGCGGCGAGGATTTGTCTTGTGCGTTTAAGCATATTTCTTGGTGTGGTGTGTGATGAATATACTGAGTTCGTAGAGGGCGTATATGGGCAGACTCACGGCCAGTAGCGAGAATGGATCTCCCGTGGGGGTGACAACGGCAGCCACGATGAGTACGGCCACAATGGCATGGCGTCGGTATGTGCGCATCATCCCGGAGTTGATGAGTCCGTAGCGTGCCAGCAGCCAGCAGACAGCGGGCAGCTCGCACACGATTCCCATCACGAGCCCCAGTCCCAGCATTGTGTCTGTGTATGACTGCAGCGTGAGCATGTTGCCCACTTCTGGGCTCACCTGGTAAGTGCCCAGGAAGCGCACGGCCAGCGGGAACACGATGAAGTAGTTGAGCAGCGTGCCCAGGATGAACATCGCATAGGCGCCGATGACAAGCCGTGCACCCAGGCGTCTCTCGTTCTCGTAAAGTCCGGGCGAAACGAAGCGGAAGAGCTCGCAGAGCACGTAGGGCGAAGCCGCCAGCAGTCCGGCGTAGAGCGCCGTGCGCATGTGGGTCATGAACTGCTCCGTCAGCCCCGTGTTGATGAGGTGCAGGCTGAAATCCGTGTCGGCCCCGATCATGCGGTAGGTGCAGAAGTCGCTGTGGGTTGGCGCCAGCAGCAGGGCAAAAAGCGGCTCCTTCAGCGAGAAGGCCGCCGCCGCCAGCAGTACCACGGCGATGAGGGCGCGGATGATGACACTGCGCAGTTCGTCCAGATGGTCCCAGAAGGTCACGCTTCGGTTTTTTCTTCGGCCTTTTCGCTGTCTTCTGCTTTGGGGCTTTCGGGGGCGGAGGTCTCGTTGAGTCCGTCCTTAAAGCTCTTCACGCCGCGTCCGAGTCCCTTCATCAGTTCGGGAATCTTCTTGCCGCCGAAAAGCAGCAGCACCACCAGGGCGATAATGATGATTTCCTGTAATCTCAGTCCAAACATAATCGGTATTGTTTTGATTTAAGAATTATTCCTTCGTATTTTTGCTCTCTTTGGCCGCTTTCCGTCGTAGCGCTTTCATATCATCGCGTGTGAGGACGAAATCGTTGGAAAAAGCTTCGCGCCACCACTCGGCGTCACAGCTGCTGTGTTTTGTGCTCGCAAACTCCGGGTTGTCGGGGTTATTGGTTCGCCCGTGGTCATACCAGGGCATGAACCATAGCCACTTGGCGCCGGCGTTCCATTGGCGGCTGATGAGCGGCACGTTGCCGCACTCGGTGAGTGCCGCAAGTTTGGAGGGTGAGGATTCCCGGAGAAAACTGTAGCAGGAGCGGAAAATGTCATTGGCATTGCTGTTGTTGTAAACGTCAATGCTCACGATGTCCACATATTCATCGCCCGGATACCATCTGTAGCCATCGCTGTAGGGCTTGCTCCAGGCCGCCGCCTGTGTCCACACCCAAATGAGATTGTCGAGCCCTTCGGATTGGAAGCGGCGATACATGATGCGCCACAATTCATTGCACGCTTCGGGATCCCGGCCCCACCAAAACCACATGCCGCCCGCCTCGTGGAGCGGTCGCCAGAGGACTGGGACGTTCTGCTCTTTCAGCAGCTTTAAATACGATGCAATTTGGTCGATGTCCCGAATCATCTGTTGGTATTCCGAACTCGACGGCTCAAAGATTTTGCGCACGTCGAAACTTGTCTTGTCCGCTTCTTCTCCCCAGTAAAATGAGTATTTCCCGCTCTGGTTGGCCGGCACGTTCCAGTGCCACATGATGCAGACCACGCCGCCCTGACGGTTCCACGACGTGATTTCGTCGATGTCCGTGTAGTCAATCCATCCTCCTTTGGCGGAATAGGGGTGGTGGATGTAGTCAAAACCGCAGAGCGCGGGCCATTTCCCGGTGTGCCGCTTCACCCATTTGGCTTCGTTCAGATTCCAGCTGACGTCGGCCATGGCGCCCGACAGCATCTTCTTGCCGGCTACTGATTGCATGCACTCGAGCAATTGCTCCGTCTCATGGGAACGACGGGGCGTTTGCTGAGCGCAGGCCATGAGAGCAATGGCCGTGAAGACCGCCAGAAGGAGTGCTTTTTTCGTCATTGTTCTCTGTCCTTGTGAAGCGTTTTTTATGACTTTCGAATGCAAAGATACAAAAAATGCGGAACTAAATCGGAATTGACGCATGAAAATGTTATAATTGAGTTTATTTAACGGGTTTGACTGCTAAAAAATAATAAAATGAAAGAGCGGATTCTCTCTATGTGAAATTGTTTTTCTATTTTTGTATCGTTAAATCAAAAATAATCATGCAACGCAACAACATTATTGCTCTTCTTTTCCTGTTCATTTCCGCCTCGGCGGGTGCTGCGGAGGCATATCAGGCCCCTGTCGGCGGCAAGGCCATCAGTGATCATCTCATCGGCATCTTCTTCGAGGACATCAGTCACGCCGCCGACGGCGGTCTTAACGCCGAACTTGTGCAGAACGGATCCTTCGAATACAGCCCCAACGAGCGCGACGGCTGGGGCCCCGGTACGGCGTGGAAGGTTGTGCGCCACGGCCATTCATTGGGCTACATCCAGCCTGTGAACAGCGGACTCGGTCGCCCCACCTACATGCGTCTCCACACGGAGCGCGTGGGGCACTACTACGACTATAACGGCTGGACCGGCTTCGGCATCCAGAACGGCGGCTTCGACGGCATCAGCCTCAAGGCCGGCGTTGCCTACGGTTTCTCCCTGCGCCTGCGCAACCACGACGGCGTGAAGAAGCAGATGCGTGTGGTGCTGACCGAACATCAGGGCAAGGGTAAGCCGCTCGCTGTCCTGGCCGACGACACCGTGGAAATCTCCGCCGACGCCGTGTGGATGCCTTACAATCTGCGCCTTACAGCCGCCTCCGAAGCCAAACATGCGGCGCTGCAGCTCATCATGCTCAACACGGGCGATGTGGATGTCGACGATGTGTCGCTTTTGCCTGAGGATACCTACAAGGGCCACGGCCTGCGCAAGGATCTCGTTGAGGCTCTGGCGGCGCTGCATCCCAAGTTTATGCGTTTCCCCGGAGGCTGTATCATCCACGGCGGCGGCGACGGCATGTGGGACACCTATCGCTGGAAGAACACCATCGGCCCCAAGTGGACCCGTCAGGGACTGAAAAACTGCTGGGGCTACCATCAGTCGATGGCTTTGGGCTATTATGAATATTTTCAGCTCTGTGAGGATCTCGGCATGGCGCCTCTGCCCATTCTGCCCTGCGGCGTGAGCTGTCAGGGCGCCGGCGGCGGATGGAATATGAAGACGCAGGCCCAGGACGCCGTGCCGATGGATCAGATGGACGAGTGGGTGCAGGACGCCCTCGACCTCATCGAGTGGGCCAACGGCGACCCCGCCACCTCCGTTTGGGCCCGAAAGCGTGCGGAGGCCGGCCATCCCGAACCTTTCGGCTTGAAGTATCTCGGCATCGGCAACGAGGAGCGCATTTCGCCCGAATTCATCGAGCGCTTCAAGTATATTTACGAGCGCGTTCAGGCGGCTCATCCCGAGATTGTCATCGTGGGCACGGCCGGCCCCGGCTCACATCCCGGCAACAGGGACTTCGAGCAGGGTTGGAAGCTGGCCGAGGAGATCGGTCTGCCGATTCTTGACGAGCACTATTATGAGAAGCACGATTACTTCCTCAAGTCGCGCCAGTACGACAAATATCCCCGTGATCGCAAGACGAAGGTTTATTTGGGTGAATACGCCGCCAAGGACAAGAAACTCATCGACGCCCTTGCCGAGGCGCTCTATCTGTTGCATGTCGAGCGCAACGGCGACGTGGTGTGTATGACGAGCTATGCGCCGCTCTTTGCCCGTAAAGGCGCCACCAACTGGAATCCCAACCTGATTTATTTTGACAACGAGCGTCCCTACCTGACCTGCAGCTACTATGTGCAGCAGATGTTCGGCCAGTCGGCCGGCCAGTACTACTACGGCGACTGTGTCACCCTCGACGGCGACGGAAAGCTGCAGGGGCAGAGCGTCGTGCTCAATGTCGAGACGCGCCGCCTCTATGTGAAGCTGTGCAACGCGGGCGACAAGTCGGTGAAGGCTTCCGTGGACCTTTCGCGCTTCTCTCCCAAGGGGCAGGCCCTCAAGACGGTGCTCAAAGGCAAGCCCGACGACGAGAACAACTACGAGCATCAGCCCGTAGCGCCCGAGACGGAGAAGACGGATGCAGCAGAGAAGTTCACGCTGAAGCTGCCGCCTTATTCTTTCACCATGCTGGAATACGAATTGTAGTTTTTTTGGAAAAAATAGTGAAAATGTTTGTCGGTTTCGGGGAGTTTTGTTAAATTTGCATCCGAAAACGAACAAATTGAGAAAATTGTCACAATGTTTTTCTTAAAACTAAACACTATGAAAAAGAATCTTCTTTGGATGATGACCGCCATTCTCTTTTGCGGTCTGAGCGTGTTCCTCACTTCCTGCGGCGACGATGATGATCCCAAGCCGGCAGACAAATCACAGGTAAGTTGTACGGTAACCATCAAGGTGAGAGCTGAGGTGGTCAACGGTCTGCCCGTCAAAGTGGGCTACTACGATGCTGATGGCAGTATTAAACAGGTGGCCCTTACCACAAGAACATGGGAAAAGACCATCACCTATGACCTGAAAAAGACGCACAATGTCGGTTGTGTGGCTGCCCGTATGATTGACGATGGAGCAAGTTTTGAAGATGATGAGTGGTACGACATCAGTATGGAACTCAATATCCCGGCGAATATGAAGTATAGCGACGGTACGAACACAGACTTCAATTTGAGTATAGGTGGCGGGTTCGCTAACAGAATGAAAGGCGAGGGCATCAAGAGACTGCTGGAAAGGGACAGAAATTACATTGGTTATAATCATGCCACGTACAAAATGGATTCTTCTACTTTCGCAACTGCCGATGCCAAGCCCATTATGGATGCGATGGGTCTGAAGAATTGAACTGCTGACGGATGGCCGCAGTAGACCACATTTACGGGAGCGACATTTCGGTGTCGCTCCTTTTTATGTCAAAAAACATGCCTTTGACAGACAAAAACGCACATTAACCCCAAATCTCTCAACTCTTAACTCTCAACTCTCAACTATTTTTCGTACTTTTGCACTCAGATTTACGGTGCGCCAGCGATGGCGGTAAAAGGGAATCGGGTGTAAGTCCCGAGCTGTCCCGCAGCTGTAAGTCCCGTTTTCACTGCGCAACACAAGCCACTGAGGTTCCGGCTTCGGGAAGGCGCGCAAGTGGGGGACAAGCCAGAAAACCTGCCGTGAAGCAGAAAGAAGACCTGACGGCCCGCGTGGATACGGGTGCTGAAGAATGAAGAGAAAAAGAGTTTTAGGCTTTGCCTTGTCCTTATTTATGGGCATGTGCGCTCCCGTGCATGCGCAGGAGGTTTCCGACGATGTACGTCACATCGACGAGGTGGAGGTGCATGCTTCCAAGGCAGAGACGGTGATAGAGGGACAGACGCTCTCGGGCGAGCAGATGGAGGCCCTGCGCCACCACAGCGTGGCCGACGCCATGCGCTATTTCTCCGGCGTGCAGCTCAAAGACTATGGCGGCGTGGGCGGCATGAAGACCGTCAACATCCGTTCCATGGGCAGCAATCATCTGGGCGTCTTCTACGACGGTATCCAATTGGGCAACGCCCAAAACGGCATCGTTGATTTGGGCAAATACTCGATGGATAATCTGGAGGAGATTACCCTCTACAACGGTGAGAAGAGCAGCGTGTTTCAGCCGGCCAAGGACTTTGGCTCCAGCGGTACGCTCTATCTGCGCAGCCGCCGTCCGCTCTTCATGGAGGGGGAATACAACAATTTCAAATTTACAGCCCGCGGCGGCAGCTTCGGCCTGAAGAATATCTCCGGACTTTGGGAGCATAAGTGGTCGAAGAGGGTGACGAGCAGCCTGAGCGCCGAGTTCACCGATGCCACCGGCAAGTACGACTTCCGTTACCGCCGTGTCAACCAGAAGGGGGAGGTGATGTGGGACACGACAGCCACGCGCAACAACGGTGACATACAGGCCGAGCGTGTTGAGGCCTATGTGCAGGGCAACATTGACGAGGGCCTTTGGAACGTGAAGGCTTATTTCTACAACTCCGAGCGCGGCATTCCCGGCGCCATTGTCAACAACGTGTGGAAGCACGCCCAGCGCCAATGGGACCGCAATTTCTTCATCCAGAGCCATTCGCAGAAGGCGTGGCTGGACGGCAGGTTGGAGAGCCAGTTCAATATCAAGTACGCCTGGGACAAGATGCGCTATCTCAATCCTGACACGACACTGCGCTATGTGGACAACACTTTCCGCCAGCATGAAGTCTATGTCAGCTCGGCCACGCACTACATTGTGTTCGATGACACGGGTGACGACTCCGCCCGCCGTCGCGGCAAGTTGGATGTGGGCCTCAGTGTCGATTATCAGTGGAACGGGTTGAAGGGCGTCCTCCAAGGGACGGACTTCGTTTCGCGCAACACGGTGCTCCTGGCCGGTGCTGCGGGCTACCAGTGGTGGCGCCTGAAACTGATGGCGTCGGTGATGGGTTCTTTTGTGCGCGACCGTATGACCGACAACACCAGCGAATGTACGCCTTCCGTTTTCCTCAGCATGACGCCCGTCAAGGGCAACAAGGATCTGGAGCTACGGGCCTTCTACAAGCGAATCTTCCGCATGCCGACGTTCAACGACCTCTACTACACCGACATGGGTAACAAGTATCTCGAACCCGAATACACCACGCAATACGATGTCGGCATCACGTGGAAGCATGCCTGGGCACACAATATGCTGCGCCGTCTGGAGCTCAAGGCCGACGGCTATTTCAATCAGGTGGACAACAAAATTGTCGCCGTGCCCAAGGGCAACAGCCAGTATCGCTGGATGATGATGAACCTGGGCTATGTGGAGATTCTCGGCGCGGAGTTCCAGTTCAAGACCGACTGGCAATTCTCGCCCGACTGGCGCTTGGATTTCGGCGGCAACTACACCTACCAGAAGGCGCGCGACTACTCCGACCCGAAGGATAACGACCCTGTGGCCGGCACCTGGGGCGGACAGATTGCCTATATTCCCTGGCATTCGGCCTCGGCGATGGGCACGCTCACGTGGCTCATGAAGCGCAACATGGACCTGATGCTCAACTACAGCTTCATTTACACGGGTGAGCGCTACCATGGCTCGAGCAACATCCTGGCCAACTACGAGCAGCCCTGGTACACCCACGATCTCTCTCTGCGCTACGGTCTGCGTCTGCGCCATGTGCGACTGGCGGCCACGCTGGAGGTCAACAACGTCTTCGACCAGCAATACGACGTGGTGCTCAATTACCCCATGCCGGGACGTAATTTCAAAGGAATTATATCGTGCGAGTTCTAAACATCATATTGCTTTGCCTGTCGCTGACGCTCCTTTGGGGCTGTCGTGAGGATCAGATGGTGATTCTCTCCGAGAGTGTGCCTGTGGCTCCGCCCGAGAAGATGAAAGGTCTGGTCGGCTTTTATCTGCTCAACGAGGGCAATATGGGCTCCAACAAGTGTACGCTCGACTTCATGGACTTGCAGACGGGCATCTACCACCGCAACATCTACGGCGAGGCCAATCCCGAGGTGCCCAAGGAGCTGGGCGACGTGGGCAACGACATCGCCATCTACGGCGGTCGCCTCTACGCCGTCATCAACTGCTCCAACAAAGTGGAGGTGATGGACAAATGGACGGCGCGTCGCATCGGCCAGATTGACATTCCCAACTGTCGCTACATTAAGTTCGACGGCGGCTATGCCTATGTCACGAGTTATGCCGGTCCCGTGGTGACCAACAATCCGAACTACGACCAGATAGGCTATGTGGCCAAGGTGGACACGGCCACGCTTCAGGTGATGGCGCGTTGTGAGGTGGGCTTCCAGCCCGACGAGTTGGAAATCGTGAATGGTCGCATGTATGTGGCCAACTCCGGCGGCTATATGTCGCCCAACTATGAGACCACAGTGTCGGTCATCGACATGGAGAGCTTCACGGAGGTGAAGCGCATCGAGGTGGCCGTCAATCTCCATCGCCTCCGGGCCGACAGCAACGGTATGCTGTGGGTGAGCAGCCGCGGCGACTACGAATACACGCCCTCTCAGCTCTACATCATCGACTTGGTCGATGAGGAGGTGTGCGGCAGTGTGGACGTCGGCGTCAGCAGCATGTGTCTGGCCGGAGATTCGCTCTACATCCTGGCCGACGACTATTCCTATTTGGACAACGGCTGGCGCGGTGCCGCCTACAGCATTGTCGATGTGGTGGAGCAGCAGGTCGTGTGCGACAATTTCATCAAGGACGGCACGGAGCGTGACATCAAGATGCCCTACGGCATCAGCATTAACCCCGTCAACGGTGACATCTATGTGACCAATGCGACGAGCTTCGTCGATCCCGGTCGCCTGATATGCTACTCCAAGCAGGGCCGGAAGAAGTGGGAGGTGCGCACCGGCGATATTCCGGCACATTTTGCCTACCTGTGGCGATAAATCAGAAATGAATATTTAATCAACATATGTTTAACTTAAAACAAACAGAATGAGAAAAACATTTACTCTGCTTATGCTGACTCTGGCGGGCTGCCTCCAGAGTCTGTGGGCGGTGGATGTGACAGTGACGATGAACAGCATCTCCAAGACGATGTCGCTCGTCAACAAGACCACCTCCGCTCCCGTGGAAGTGGGCGAACCCGCTTCCAACAAGTATTCATTCTCCTGCGACGAGGGCACTTATGTGCTCACGGGCTATGCCTCTGAAGGCACCATCGTCAACGGCACCATCGAACTGACGGTGACAGAGGAGAATAAGGATTTCACTGTGTTCACCCCCACGACCTATGCCACCAACAGCGGCTGGACCTACAACACGGACTACACCAGTTCCGTGTCGGTAGCCTCCAAGGAGGGTGAGCCCCGTGTTATCACCACCGGTGTGAACGCTCAGGGACGTTGCACCTTCCTCGTGTTCAACGGTGACAGTTACAACGTCGAACTCATCCCTTCCGAGGCCCACGCCGAAGAGGGCTATCTGAGCCTTTTCAGGAGTGCTACTGTGACCTTCAATGCCACCGTCAGCGGCGCCATTCCCATGGGTTTGGACTACACCGTGACGGTGCCAGCCGAGGCCGGTTTCTTCATGGGCATCAAGCTGGCCCACTTCAGAGCTTTCTCCGAGGTGGAGCCCAAGAGCGTGGAGACCACGGGCGGCAGCAAGGTCTACACCTACCGTTTGGGCAGCGGTCAGGAGTACACCTACCGCACCTGGCTGGAAGGCGGCTTGACGCATGCCGGCAAGTTCACGGCCAATACCGATGAAAGCAAGATGCCCGTATTCAACCTGACGGCGGGCGACTATGAGGGCAATCCCAAGCAGGTTAACCACAGCAACGAGGCCAACGGCGGCTACGAGACCGGCGACATCTTCATCAACATCAACGAGAAGGGCTTCAAGCAGATGAACGTGGGCGACACCTACGATGTCCTGGGCATGCGCACCTGGGAGCTCATCGACAACGTTACCAACAACTACTTCATCGAGCCCGACTTCCACTACACCGTAATCGACGAGAACGGCCAGCCCAGCGACAATGTCGTGCGCTTCGCCGTCAACACCACTTCCGTTGATCCCTGGAACACGATGACCGCAGTGGGCGAGGGCACCGCCATCGTTCTCATCACTTACGATGCCGTGCATCTCACCAACTACAGCGGCGCTACGGCCAGTCCCTATCTGGGCGGTCCGCTCTACGGTGCCATCTGGCCCGAGAACACCGCAGCTTTCGTTGTGAAAGTGGGTGGTACGGCAGCCGGCGTTGAGCCCAATATGCTCATCAATGCGATGAACAATCCCAAAGAGAAGAATGCGCATCCCTATGTGGACGCCGAGCTGGACGTGTTCTACTATCTTGACTCGGAGGAAGGCGCAAGCTATACGTTTGCTCCGACCGGAGTGGAGAGTGTTGCCATCGCTTATCCCGTCATCGGTGAGAACGCAGCTTCTTACAACGGCTTCTCCACCGATGGTGTCACAAAGAACGGCGACGGCAGCTACACGCTGCTGCTAAAGCAGGGCCGTAACATCGTACGTCTGACTGACGCAGCCGGCAACAGCAGCTATCAGGTGCTCACGGCCAAGTCCTGCAGCCGTGAAATCACCAACCTCAACGGCAGCGCCCACATCCAGCCGGGCGACCAGGTGAAAGTGCAGTACAATGGTCTGCAGCATGCCGCCAACAAACTGGCCGGTATTCACAACTTCTCCTGCTCCACGGTCTACTATGAGGGCACACCTGCCGGAGAGACCGTCACGGGCGGCAGCAACCAGTATCAGTTTGGTTCGACACCCGCTGCTCAGGCCGTCACCATCACCATTCCTTCTGATTGGGATGTGTCGGAAACCTACAGCCTGGCCAACGGCGTGCTGAAGGTCAGCGGTTTCGGTGACCCTATTGGCAATCATCGCCTGATTGGCCGCGACACGGGCCGCAATGCCAATTTCACGGCCATCACTCATACGACCTATTTCGGTGCTCTGCCCGGCATCAACATTGCCGTGGAAGCTGCACACCCCGTCACTCTGGTCGTCAGCAGCAACGCCGCCGGCATCACGCTTGACCTGAAGGACGCTTTCGGCAATACCGTTGAGCCTAACATCGACGGCACCTACACCGTGACCTACGGCCACTACACTTATAAGGCCGGTGCTCCCGGCTATCAGGCCGTACGCGGCGAAATCACCGTGGCCGACGATGCCCCGGATCAGATTGCGGAAACCGTTAATCTGGAAGAGGCTCCCGCCGGCGCATGGGACGGCAAGACGCAGACCGAACCCGCTCAGGAAGGCGGTGTTTACCAGATTGCCACCGGTGCCGAGCTGGCCTGGTTTGCCAACGATGTCAATGCGGGTCACTACAGCATCAAGGGTGCCCTTACAGCCGATATTAACCTCGGCGATTACGACTGGACGCCTATCGGCGGCGCTACCGCAGCTAAGGCCTTCCAGGGTCAGTTCGACGGTCAGGGCCACACCGTATCCGGCCTCTACATCAACAATACGGTTACCTATCAGGGCTTCTTTGGCTACACCAAGGGTGCCACCATTGAGAACGTGACCGTCAGCGGTTCCGTGACGACCAGCGCCAACTACGCTGCCGGCGTAGCAGCTTACGCCAACGCTTCCACTTTGAAGAATTGCGACAACCTTGCCGTTGTACACGGTAAGCAGTACACGGCCGGCGTTGTTTGCTACGCCTCCGGCGCCGCCCATATCGACGGCTGTGCCAACTTCGGCGACGTCACCGGCACGGGCTCGTTCACTTCGGGCGTTGTGGCCAATGCCGCTTCTGCTACAGTGGAGATAACCGACTGCGCCAACTACGGTCATATCACCGGCACCGCCAATGTGACCACCATTGCCCATGCCGGCAACGCTGCTACCGTAGTCAGGAGATGTGTCAACACCGGCCGTCTGACCGCTACGGCCACCACCACCGGTAATGTCACTTCTTCCGAACAGGCGCGCACCGGCATTGAGGATATTTACGTGGTGAAGCACTATACAAACGGCCAGGAATACGAGACATTGGTTTATCCCGCTCAGATGGAAAGCGGCGAGGTGGCTTACCTGCTCGGCGAGCCTTGGGGTCAGAAGATCGACACAGACTTCGCTCCCTATGTCGGCGGTGAGAAAGTGTATAAGGTGGGCGACCTCTACCTCAACACCGAGGAGGCCGACTTCGAACTGGCTACTCTTACCTTTGAGGATGCCGACTACAAAGCCGGTCCCAACTACCTTGGCAGCCGAAGCTGGTCGTCGCTCATAGACAGCCCGCAGTACAGCGGTCTCCTGCTCTACGGCGAGGACGGCTATGGCATTTATGATGAGGAGGATGCCTATCGTTGGTATGATGAGAACAACACCAACCTGCAGAGTTCGCTCAACAACGCTTGGGGCTCTTGGGCCTTCTGGAATGGCGGCGTGGCTGTCAGCAACTACAACACGCCCGTGGCCGACGGTGGCTTCTCAACGCAGCTGGGCATCCCCGGCGGCAAGGGCCACGACAGTTCTGTCAACTTTGCCGTTGCTTTCGGCTACAATGATCCTATGAGCGGCATGGGCGACAGCCGTCCCATTCTTTCCTTCGGCGACGGCAAGGAGCGTGTCATCAACGACATGTATGTCACCAACACCGCCTACTTCCGCAATGCCGTGCTCAACGGCATCATGACAAATCCTGCCACGGACGCCACCTATATCGACCTGGTGGTTGAGGGCTTCAATGCTGCCGGCGAATCCACCGGCGAGGTGCGCCTGCGCCTGATTGACGGCAAGGACGACATCCTCACCGACTGGACTCCGTTCCGCCTTTCTCACCTGGGCAAGGTTGCCAGCATCAAGTTCAATTACGAAGCCAGCGAGGATCAATACAGCACCTACGGCTTCAGCGCCCCCTCTTATGTGGCTATCGACGACATCTCCGTGCGCATTCCCTCCAGCGAGGTGGGTGTGTCCGAATTGCGTGTGGAGCAGCCCGAGAAGAAGACCGTTCAGAGCATCTACGACCTCAACGGCCGTCGTCTCAACCAGCTCCGTCGCGGTGCCATCAACATTGTTGACGGAAAGAAGGTCTTCGTACCTTAATGTTTTCGGAGTGTTATGAAAGAAAAATTGCTTTTAAAATACTTTCTGCAAAAAGTCGTGAAGTCAGTGGCCCGTGACGGGTCGCTGGCGTCACGCATCCTTCGTGTGCCGGCCCTTGTGGCGGCACTCTTCTTGCTCTCCTGCACGGGGAGCAAGACCCCTACGGCTGACGAGGCGGGCGACACCATACCCCTTCGTCATGCACGCAACATCATTATGGTGCAATACGCCGACCGCATCGGCGTCACGATTCTCGACCCCTGGCATGACGGTGTGGCCCTGCAGCACATCGACATCCGCCAGCCCCTCAAAAAAGCCGGTGTGTTCACCGCCGTGCATTGCGGCCTCTTGGGTGAGCTCGGCGTGAAGGACGCCGTGGCGGGGGTCTGCGAGTTGGACTATATCAACCTGCCCTGGGTGCAGGAGGGTGTCCGCGCCGGACGCATCATGGACCTCGGCAGCGGCCTTTCGCCCAACCTGGAGCGTATCATGGAGCTCGAGCCCGATGCCCTGATGCCCACGCCTTTTGAGGACAACGGCGGCTACGGCAAGATGGAGCGCATGGGCATCCCCATCATCCAGTGTGCCGACTACATGGAGCGTTCGCCCCTGGCGCGTGCCGAGTGGATGCGCTTCTACGGCCGTCTGTTCGGAGTGGGGGAACGGGCCGACAGCATCTTTGATGCCGTGGAGCGCGACTACACGGCCCTGTGCGACACGGTGCGCCGTCTGCCCGCCGGACGCAAGCCCAAACTGCTGGTGGAGATGCCCGTCAGCGGCCATTGGTATGTGGCCGGCGGCGAGAGCACGATGGGCCTGCTCTATCGTGATGCGGGCTTCGACTATCTCTTCTCCGACGTTCCCGGTGCTGGCTCCACTGCCTTGGGCATCGAACGTGTGGCGGAGAAGGCACTGACCACCACCGACGACGACCTCTGGCTCGTGAAGCGCGGCGACCTGCTCAGCAAGGAGGACATCTTTAAGGATGCACCTCTCCTGCGCGGCACGCGGGCCCGCCTTTACATCTGCAACACGCTCACGAGCGGCTTCTTTGAGGAGGTGCCGTTTCATCCGGAGCGCCTGCTGCGCTGCCTCATCGGATTGGCCCATCCCGAGCTTCACCTCGGCGGCAAGGCCTATTTTACTGCCCCTTAGCAACGGGAAGTTAGTGGAGTACATAATAACATAACTTATAAACCAAACAATTATGAAAAAACAAACTTTTAAGAAGCATTTGTGGCTATTGCTTCTGGTGTTGCTCATCCCTATGGGTGCATGGGCAGACCGGGAGGTCAATCAGTTGCAATTCGGCAAGCAGACCATCGAGGTCGCTTCTGATGAGGTCATTACGTTTTATGAACCTTGGGGCACGGAAGATATTGATGACCAGAATGCTTACAATTCCCAGTCTTTGACCGTATTTAAACCGGCAGAAGCAGGAAAGTCGGTACAAATCACTTTTGAAAAAATTGACTTGGATCAGTACAGTAATTCGTATTATCTGTATATGAATCTGTACGATGGCATTGCCGATGCCGATGATGCTTTTAGTTGGCCATCGAGCACCAGTGCAATTACCGGTTCATCCAGTCTTGCCGGCATGTCGGGTACGCTTATTGCCGAGAAAATCAACAACGACAACAAACCCTCACTCCCGGCTGTTTACACGTCAGGTACCGCTGACGGTGCATTGTCTGTCGGATTCATGCACCGCAATTCCAATGAATGTGAAGGTTGGGTGGCAAAAGTTAAGGTTATTACCTTAGAGAATATGACCATCACAGGCGCCGGTTCCAATTATGACAATGTGGTGGCAGTGCCTGCTGCAAAGCAGAATGTCGCATTTGCAAATGCCTATGTCACGGCAGAGGGTGTGATGACCCCCGACAAAGTGACCGGCATTTATTTTACAATGACGAAGAACGAGTCTGCCGTAAATCCGCTGTCTCTGCGTTTGTACAAGGGTGAGACGCTCATCGAAGCCAGCGTAGAAGCTTATAACGACGGCTACAGGTTCGTTCTCGACGAGGCGCCGGCTGACGGCACCACAACATTCGCCGTCAAGGGTGATTTCCTCAGCACTGCTGCTGTCGGTGCAAAAGTACAGGTGGACATCACAAAAATAACCACAGTATCTCAGACCGAAGGTGTCACTCCGTTTGCAGCCGGTTCTGCCGTTGAGGTGGAAAATCCGGCGATAGTTCTGATGACTTCCACGCCTCAGACTGTCACGGTTGGCGGAACATCCATGGCTTTCTATGACGAGGGCGGTAAGGATGGCGGCATCGTCTCTAAGACCAACGGTCAGGTGACCTTCCTCTCCGGTGCAGCCGGAAAGAAGGTGATGGTGGATTTCACTTTGAATAAGATTTGGCACGGTTCGCTATACAACCAGGAACTGCGCATCTATAACGGGCAGGAGGTCAAGGCAGAGAAGCTGATCAAGACTCTTCAGCAGGGTGAGATCGGACTTGTTCGCTCCACTGCAGAGGACGGTTCTTTGACGGTGGTTTTGTATAGCGATGCAAGCAATTCCGTCAGTGCAGACGGTTTTGAGGCCACTGTAAGCCTCTTCACGCCGCAGCCCATGGATTTTAACGGTATTGAGACAGCCGCTGCCTCTGCAGAGACGCTTTGCGCCGGCGATGCCGGGCAGGAAATGCTCAACATCACCGTGAAGACGCAGAATACTGAGCCTGCCATGCAGGTGACAAAGATGGCTTTCTCTGCAGGCGAGGATTTTGCCCTTGTTTCCAAGGCATCTCTCTTCTTCGGCTCAACGAAGGTGGGCGAGACAGCGATTGCTTCTGCCGACTTCGTGATAACGCTCGATGCTCCGCAAACTCTCGCCGAAGGTGACAATATCTTTACTCTGAAATACGATGTCAGCGACGAGGCCCTGAACGACCAGAAAGTTAGCGCAGAGGCCGTCAGTGTGACAGCGTTGGTAAACAATGCAGAAAAGACAGAGGACGTTGCCGGGGCTGTTGCTGTGGAGCGCACGGTGAACAACGTTGTTCTTTCATCTGCCGATCAGGGAGAAGTGACAAAGACTGTCAACGGTGCAATGGCATTTGAGACGAAGCCCAAAAGCAGCTACAGTTCATATTGTGAGCCCGGAACGGATACACGCACCAATATCTTTGTGCCAAAGCATGAGGGCATGGTGGCACAGATTGACTTCTCTGAGTTCAACGTGCAGTATTCGTCAACTTCTTATGGAAACAAGTCGATTTTCAAGGTCTATGCCGGACAGGGCACCACAGGCGCTCTGTTGTGGGAACTCAACGACAACGCTCAGGAGTCTGCAGGTCCGGGATTTGTAATCCGTTCTACGGCTGCCAACGGCGCTCTGACCGTTGTGTTCAGCCCCAACACTTCTTACTCTTATTATTATACGGGCTTCAAGGCAACAGTCAGCGAATATGAGTCGAAGGATATGGAGGTGACAGCTGTTGAGACTGCACAGGCCAGCACAGCCGATGCCTCCATCGGTGCTGCCAATCAGGAGCTGCTTTCTGTAAGCGTAAAGACAGAGGGTAATCTGAACCAACTTTCTGCGAGCGGCATGAAGCTGAACCTGAAAGGTACCGAAGCCAACATCACCAAGGTAAGTGTATGGAAGGACGATGTCAAGGTTGGTGAGGCTGAAGCCGCTGCTGAGGTGGAGGTGGCTTTCAACGAGGCTGTCGGGCTGACAGAGGGCAACAACCCCTTTATCGTGAAAGCCGACATCAGTGCGACTGCTGAAGAAAACACGACCATCGATGCTGCACTGCTCAGCGTTACCGTGGGTGACAACAGCATAGCCGTTGCTGACGGCGATCCAGAGGGCGCACGCACGCTGAAGAACCAGGTGCTGATGACGGCCGGCAATCACGGCACATTCAACCTCGCCCTTGGTCAGAAGGTGAATGTCTATGATGACGGAGGTGCAGAGGGCGACGGCGCCGACGGTGTGGAGGCTATGATCACCTTTGCGCCCGCAGACGATGCATCCTGTGTCAAGCTGACCAATCTCGGCATCACATTTGCTTACACAGCCCACCTTTACTTCTACGAAGGCACGGAAGTGGACAATGATAAGCTGTTGATGGATCTTTCCGGCTCGTCGGCCAAGTTTGATCCGTTTATCGTGGATGGTCCCGTTACCGTCAAATACGTCGGCAGCGGCAGTTACACTAAACCCAACTTCGGCATGGTTGTCGAGGGCTATAAGAAGAGTGACGTCGTTGTGACGTCTGTCACCACGGAAGACTTGAGCGTGAGCGAAGTGCTCAAGGGACAGACCGATGTCCGTATGCTCAAGATAATGGTAGAGGCTAAGGGCGAACTGACCCCCGCAGAAGTGACTTCGTTCAATGTCAGCGGCATTGACGGTGAGGCGGTGGAGGCTTCCCATATCTATCAGACGGGCACGACGACAACATTCTCGGCCAACGAGGAATTCAACGGTTCCTACAGCATCACCAACAGCGGCACCTATTATTTCTGGCTCACCTACGATCTGAAGTCGGATGCCACCGTCGGTGCGACGGCTACAGCCACACTCAACAGCGTCGTTGTCAGCGATGAGACCGTTGCTGTGACAGAGCCGGCTACTGCCACCGTCACCGTTGCCAGCGGCAAGAGCGGTGTCTATACGGTAGGAGAGGGCGGTACCTATTCCACCATTCAGGCCGCTGTCGACGACTTCGGCGCACTGGGCATGGAAGGCCCCGTGGTATTGAAGATAAAGGCCGGCGAATACAACGAAAAGGTTCGTGTGCCGTATATCAAGGGTATGGGTGCCACCAACACGCTCACCATCGAAAGTGAGAGCGGTGAGCGCGACGTGAAGATCTATCATAACAACTACACCACCGGCGGCTATAGCGACGACCAGCACAAGAAGGACTACGGTGTCGTCACGCTCTACGAAGCCAGCTACGTCACCCTGCGCAACCTTGAGGTTTACACCACCGACAAGGCTTACAAGGCTGTAGTGATGGTGAAGGACGAGAGCCGTCATGTCACCATAGACAACTGCTATCTCCACGCTCCTGTCTGCACTGCCAATTCCGGTGAGGACGTTTGTCTTGTGGGTCATACCATCATCGATGAGGAGAACAGGAACAACGACTACCTGACCGTGAAGAACTGCCTCCTGGAAGGCGGTAAGATGGGTGTCTCAATGGGTGGCACCAGCTATGTAGCCCTGCCCAAGGAAGTCGGCGGCGTCATAGAGGGCAACACTTTCAAGAACAATGGACAGAAGGCCATCTACGTGATGGACGAGCTGGGCGTGAAGATTAAGAACAACACCGTCATCATCGAAGCCGGAGTCGAGACGAAAACCAGTGTCGGTGTTCTCGACATGCAACTGCGCGATGAGTATGCCGAGGCTACGGAGATTACGGGCAACATCTTCAACGTGGCTCCGACGACCTATGCCGCTGTGATGAACCTGCGTCAGTTGGAAGGCACTACCGATGCTCCGGTTATCATTGCCAACAACGTCATCAATCTGGTTTCGCTCAACGCTTCTTATTCTGCCTTCAAGTTCAACGGTGCCAAGATTAAGAACGTGAAAGTGGCCCACAACACCATCCGCATGACGGGTGAGAACGGCGGTGCTGCTTTCTGGGCTTCCTCCACGTTCAGCGACGGCTATGGCACAGGCATTGATGTCGTCAACAATATCATACAGAACGAGACTTCCGGGTATGCCGTCAACCTGTACAATGATGCCAATCTGGATAAGATCAGTTTCCGCAACAACATTATTTCCACTTCAGGCGAGACCTTCTTCCGTGCCTCGTCCGGCACCACCGGTGACTTTGCCGCTTTCGTGGAGAAGACGGGTGCTACGGGCTGTATCAACAAGCAGGCTCAGTTTGTCAGCAATGAGGTGCTGGAGCCCGCTTCGACCCTTGACGGCGACCTGCTCACCGCTCAGAAACTGAGCTATGTCACTACCGATGTGCAGGGAACGGCCCGTCCGGAGGAGAATATCTCTATAGGTGCTTACGAATACAACCCGAACAGAACTCGTGTTCCTGTTATTGCTGAGGGTTATCCCACGGCTGCAGCAACAGCCTTTAACGAGGTTAGGGTCAACGTGAAGGCCGACATGGCCGGCAAGGCATATGTCGTAGTGCTGCCTGCAACCGTCGAGGCTCCAACGGCAGAAATCGTGAAGGCTTCCGGGCACACCGCTATGCTGACGAAGGACACCGAAGCCAGCATTAAGATTGGTGATCTTAGCGAAAAGACTGTCTATAATGCTTACGTGCTCGTAGAGAGCGCCTATGGTGTGACCACCGAACTGCAGACCGTCAGCGATATAGCCACCCCGATGGAGCCCATCGAACTGACGATTGTCTGCACCGAGCCTGAGACCACTGTGGCCGAGGGCACCGAGACGGCTCTGAAGGTGATGGTGGCCAGCGGTCTGGCACCCTTCACCGTGACCTGGAAGAACCAGAAGAATGAGGTGGTGGACGAGCCCGTCGTCAGTGAACTCATTGGCGAGGAGATTGTCAAGAACTTTATGCCGACACAGTCGGGCGACTACTATGTGACGATTGTCGATGCCCAGCACTTTGAGGCTAAGGACACCTGCCGTATCATTGTTACCGGTGAGGCTGTTGTTGCCGACTTTGAAGACCTCTATCTGGCCGAGAACAGCTACTGGCGCGGTCCCGACACGAAGGGTGATATTGAGGAAGGTCTCTATGGCGACAACCAATATCAGGGCTCGTTCCTCAGCGGCAGCTACAAGTTCTCCAACAACTACAGCATCGACTGGGGTTCGTGGAGCGGCTTCAGTTATTCTAACCGCACGGAGACCGAAGGTGGCGACATCATGAAGGACCAGTGGAATGCCTGCACGGGCAAGGGTCACGACGATTCTGAGAACTATGCCGTTTTCTTTGAGGACAGTTTTGCCCCGATGACCGTCAGCGTGCTCAATAATCCCGAGGGCGAACAACTCAACGGCTTCTACATCACCAATGCTGCAGTGACCGTCAATGCCTTCGTCAACGGCGACGGCATGACAGAGGGCGGATTCACCACGGGCGACTACTTCAAGCTCACGATTACTGCCGACAACAGCAATGCCCTGGTCTATTATCTGGCAGACTATACGTCAGAAAACGAGGCAGACCACTACTATGTTAATGATTGGCAGTGGGTGGATTTGAGCCGTCTTGGTGTGGTGAAGGAACTCACCTTCAGCCTGGCGTCTTCGCGCAGCAACGCCTGGGGCTACACCACACCTCTGTACTTCTGCATGGATGACTTCAACAGTCTGCGTCCTGAGACGTCCTACACATTGAATATGGCGTCTGAGTCGAAGAGCGTTGCAGAGGCATTCGATTTGGCTTCTGAAGGCACCGTCGTCTATGCCTTCGCTGATGCCTTGGACGATGAGCTGCAGGGCATTGTGTCCTTGACCGACGATGTCTTGACGGTGAACACCAAGGAGGCCCTTGAATTCGATGTTGTCGTGAAGGCCACCCAGTGCGGCAAGACGCAGTACGTCAAACTGCATGTGGTGAAGTCCGACACAACCGGCATCACCGATGTGGAAGCAACAGAAAATGGCGGAAGCAAGACTTACTACAACCTCAGCGGTCAGAAGGTGGAGAAACCCGTGAAGGGCGGCATCTACATTGTTGATGGCCGGAAGGTCTATGTGAAGTAAGGCTTTTAGCTTCTGAAGAAAGGAAACGGGCTGCCCGATAAGGGTAGCCCGTCTTCTTTTTCCGTCTTGTCCTTAACGGCGGTGGCTCAGTGGAGCGGCGTCAGGGGATAAACAAGATTTACGATAAAGATGTTGGCGGCGAGGATGATGATGTTCATCGGCAGGCCGATGCGTATGAAGTCGCTGAAGCGGTAGCCGCCGGGGCCGTAGACCAGCATGTGGGTGGGCGAACCGATGGGCGTGGCGAAGCTGCTGCTGACGGCAATCATCAGGGCCACCAGGAAGGGGAACGGGTCGTAGCCCATTTTCTCGGCGCTGTCAAACACGATGGGGAAGAACATGGCGCCCGCCGCCGTGTTGGAGATAAATTCTGTGATGAAGGTGGCGACAAAGCATACGGCAATCATCACCGTGAGCGGATTGTTGCCGCAGGCGTGCAGGATGCTGTTGGCCATCGATTCTGCGATGCCTGTCTTTTGTATGGCGAGGCCCAATACGGCGCTGCCGGCGAACACCATCAGGATGTCCCAGTTGATGGCTTTCATGGCCTGATCCATGCTGCAGCAGCGGCAGATCATCATGCCTGCGGCGGCCAGGAAGGCGCATTGCAACAGCGACATCACACCGCATGCCGACAGCACCACCATGGCTATCATGATGGCTGTGGAGATCAGGGTGCCGTAGCCGAAGTTGGGCACCTCATCGGAGTCGAAGAAGTGCAGGAGTTTGTCCAGGGACGACGTGCTCGGCTTGAAGTGCTTTTGGCAGATCAGTAACAGGGTGTCGCCGGCCTGCAGCACCACATCGCGCGGCGCTTCCTTGATACGCTCGCCGCAGCGGGAGACGGCTGCCAGCATCACGTTGTTGTCCTTTTCAAAAGTGCTCCCGCCGATTTTAGTGCCTATTAGACTGCTGCCGAAGTTGACGTAGGCCGTGCGCAGCTGGGTGTAGTTGTCCAGCTCGCTGGCGGTGAAGACGTGGTGGTCGGCACTCACCAACTGGTGGTCATAGGCGATTTCGATAATGTCGTCGATTTGTCCGGCGTAGACCAGATGGTCGCCGCCCATGATGGGTTCTTCCTCTGTGACGGGCATTGGTATGTCGTCGTAGTGATACATCTTGATGAGGCTGCCGCCTTTGATGTGATACAGGCCGGCCTCGCCCAGCGACATGCCGATATACGGGTTGTCCGAGGGCACCAGCAGCTCTACGGTGTATTCGCCCGTCGATTCGAAGGCGCTTTCGGGCGCTTTGCGGTCGGGCAGCAGACGGTGCATGGCGATGACCGACAGCACGCCGACGGCCAGACAGAACAGACCCGGTATGGTGGTTGTCAGAATGTTCATGGCCACGCCGGTGTTCTCTTCATACAGACCGCTGATGATAAGGTTGGGCGGTGTGCCGATGATGGTGCACACACCGCCCATGCCCGAGGCGTAGCTCAGGGGGATGAGCAACTTGGAGGGCGCCACGCCGAGCTTCTTCGACCACATCTTCACGATGCCGACGAAGAGCGACACCACCGTGGTGTTGCTCAAGAAGGAGCTCAGCGCTGCCACGGGCAGCATCAGTCGTGTCACGGCCTTGGAGTAGCTGTCGGGTGTGCCGAGCAGGAATTTCACGATCCACTGCAGCACGCCGGTGTGGGTCAGTCCGGCCACCACGACGAAGAGCACGCCGACAGTGACGACGGAGCTGCTGCTGAATCCCGAGAAGGCTTCTTTGGCGTCGAGCACGCCGGTGACGAAGAGCACGCCGACGGCTCCGAGAAAAGCCACATCGCTGCGACACTTGGTCAGCAGCAGCGTAGAGAAAAGCCCCAGCACTGTGGCTATCGTGATCCAGGCGTCTATGCTAAAACCTAAAAACATTATTGAATCATTTCTCTTTCTCTGTTGTGGATATAGAGGCCCTTGCGGACGGGCTTTCTGTTATATCTGCGACCGGAGAGGTCGTACCACGCGTCATCATCCGTTGAGCCATTATCCGTGATCCCGGAACCATTAACCGTTTCAATGCCTTCGGGATTATCGCTTCCGTGGTAGAAGAGGCGGAAGTGGTGGACGGCGGTCCAGTCGTCGCTCACGCCGACCTCTTTGCAGAGTCCGATGTTGAGTACACCGTCCGTGCTCTTCCAATTGTCCACGGTGAGTCTGTTTACGGTCTCGGAGGGCAAGTAGCGGTTGCGGACGGTGAAGGCGGCGCCTGCGGCCTCGTGGTCCACGGGGACAAACTTACCCTTGACATAGGCATACCATTCTCCTGCCGACGACGTGCGGTTGGCGCCGAGCGACACAGGAGCGATGGGCTGCATCTTCTCGTTGATGAAGAGTTGGGCGTTCACTTCGGTGACGTCGCTGTTCTCCTTGGGGCCGTTGCGGTAGAAGGCCTGCGTCTCCAGACGGTAGCATCCAGAGGGCATGCCGGGCAGTGTCTGCTGCAAAAGGAAGGTGCAGTCGCGCAGCTCCAGACAGTCGTAGCCCACCGAACCCGAATAGCCGGCTTTGCCCGTGACGAGTGTCCAGTTTGCGATGTCGTCGCTGAAGTCCGCGTTGATGAGCAGGTGTGTGATGTCGGCAAACTCCGTGCGGAGCTGTCGGGCGTCAGCGGTCAGGTAACCGTTGGTGAAGGCCCGCACGTCGGTGATGGCGGCGGGAATTTGCTCGTCTGTGTGCTCGCCGTCAAGCCAGTCGGCCGTAGCTTCTTCGAAAGCTTTGTTGTAGGCGGCCTCTGCCTCAGTGTCGGCCTGCGGATGGTCGGTGGCGAGACGTTGTGAGCGCTCCAGGGCTTCGCCCAGCTGCTTGTAGGCCTCCACGGAGGGGCGGGCGGCGTCGCAGGCAGAAGCCAGCGCACTGAGGGCCGCGTCAATGTCGGTGGCGCTGCCACTGACCATCACGGCACGCGTTTCGTCCATGCTATGCTGCAGCGAGGCGCGCACCTCCTTGTTCATGGGCTGCATCAGTAAGTCCATGGCCTCGGTGAATCCGGCATAGCTGAGCCCCCGGATGTCGGCGGCGTCCAGCACCTTGTTGTAGAGTCGCACATCAGACATCGACCCCTTCAGCAGGGCGTCGGTTGAGAACATCGAGCGTCCGAGATAGGCGAGTGTGGCGGGCACGTCATCCGGACGTAAGGTGACGGAGGAAGAAGAGGCGTTGAGGCTGCCGTTGATGTAGATGCGGGCACCGCCTTCGCCGAGTGTCACGGCGACATGGCTCCACTGCCCCGAGGTGAGTCTGCGGCTGGCATTGACGCCCTGTTTCACGCCGTCTTTGCATATCTCGAATCGCATGACGCTGCCGTTGGAGGTCGTGAGCATGACATAGTTTTCCGTGTCGCGGCCAAAGTCGAAGATGCGCTGCCATGCTGTTGTAGACGCGGGCTTCACCCAGGCACTGAAGGTCATCTCGTGCATGTTGGCAACGTTGTAAGGCAGGCTGATGCTGCCGTTGCCGTCGAACACGGCGCAGGGATGCGTCTCGCCGGCGTTGTGGGTGATGCCGTTGCCCGAAGCATTGAGGCGGTTCTCGCCCGCGTCGTTGAGATTCTCACCCATGGGCCATGAACCCACCAGCCCGGAGGCATCCGTCGTCGCGGCCGTCACTTCCCCGGAGGGTTCGCTCAGATTCCACGCAGCATCCACGGCGCGGATGCGGTAACGGTAGTTGTGACCTTTTATGCAGTAGTTGTCGATGAAGGAGGCACCGCCCACCTGTCGGCCCACGGTCTCCCACAAGCCGGTGGTCTCGTCGCAGCGATAGACCATGTAGCCCAAGAGGTCGCTCTCGCTGTTGGGCATCCACATGAGTTCAATGCTGCCCGAACGGCCCCGGGCTTTGAGGTTGAGGGGCGCGGCGGGCGCCGTTGTCTCCACCGTGGCATTGGCGGGCACAAAGCGCCAGAGTTGGCGGTCGCTGCCGGTGCGTGCCCATTGACACACGGCACTCGGTGTGGCATCCGTGTTGTTGCTGCTGCCCTCCAGAGAGAGGCCGCTGTCGTAGTTGGTGATGACATACCATCCGTCGCCTTTATAGCGCAGATGCCAGCGTTCGCATTCGTTGCCGCTGCCAGGGTAGCTCTGCACTTTGGCGCCGTTGTCGCCTGCATATTTGAGTGCGTCCAGATAATACGAAGGGTTGGCGGAGCAGGCAATGGTGACGTGGGCAAAGTCGGCGGCGTCGCGCATGCCCAAAGGCTTCACCGTCCAGGTCTGCAGAGCGGTAGCGGACTCCCGGGCTTGGGAGATGTTGCCGCCCGAAGCGGAGGAGACGGTGAGCAGACGCCCTGTAGCCTTGTTCACAATTTTGAAATCGCCGTTGATGGGCCCCACGGGGACTTCCTCTCCGTAGGTGATTTCGATGACATACTCCGAATTGGTCTGCCCGGTCTGATAGCCTGTACCGCCCGGGGTGGCTTTGGTGTAGTCGTAGTAGGGGCCGTAGCCGTCGTAGTAGGCCAGACGGTCTTGCGAGACAAAAGTGTAGGCCGACTCGGTGGCCTGGCGCTCCGAGGTGCCCAGGAAAGCTTCGGCCAGCTGCTCCGAATTGCGGCGGAATACGGCGGCCGAGGTCCACGCCTGGCGGTTCTCTGCATAACCTATGCGCATACCGTCGTTGCTGGCGCGCCCCAGTTCAGCGCGCGTATAGCTGCCGAAGTCCGACCACCAGATGCCGTCGCTCATGCCGTAGTTCATGCCGATGAGGGCGTCGTTGATGTTGTGCATCTCGTCGCCGGCAGATTTCTTTCCCGCAGTCCTCACGGCATCGTAGAAGCCGGCGAAATTGTCAAATGTGCCGGCGAGCTGATGGGTGTTGCCGATTTGCACGGCATTTTTCATGGTGTTCCACCAGGATTTGCCGTAGTCGCAGTTGAGGGTGTTGGGGCCTGTCAGGTCAATGTCCTTTGTCACGTCGTTGGCTCTGATGAGTTGCGCTACGCTCACCATTCCCGACACCGTCGGCGCGTTGTTGGGACTGTAGTCCGGCTCGTTGAACGGGGAGATGGCCGTGACGGTGTAGCCCTTGGCCTGCAGGTAGGTCACGCCGAGCGCGATGTCCTGCACGAAAGCCGTGCTGTAGGAACTCTGCCATTTCGTCTCACTGGTGTTGCCGGCCAGAAGGTAGAGCGTTTTCACGCCGGATTTCTCCAGCCAGCTCAGCTGCAGGTCGAAGTTGTCCTTCTGCTCCTGTGAGAGCTCCGTGTAGCTCCCCGACACGCGCGGGTTGATGGTGACACGGCCAAGGGAGACGCACTCCTGCATGTGGTTGGTGGCGCGCATAGGCCACCACGACCACAGCCACGCTGTGTCGATGCCCCAACGCACGGGTTGCGACACACCGGCCTCGCTGAGGTTGTAGGGCACTATAACGCCCGGCTCTCCGGCAGTCAGTGCATCGCTGGCTGCCCATTGGGCCGAAACAGGGCGGGAGACAATAATCAACAGGATAATGAGGATTTTACGCATGTCTTTTACTTTATTTCGCGACAAATATACGGAAATTAATTGAAAATTGAAGATTGAAAACAGAAAAGTTTCAAATATGTTAAAAGTATTGTGATTTTTGCTTTTCTGTGCCTGAAACAATAATTTTTTTATTACCTTTGTGCCGTAGAACCATCAAAATCACACAAAACATCAATCCCTTTATTCCATGAAAAAATTCTTTCTTCTGACTCTGGCCGCGCTTCTGACGCTTGGCGCCGCAGCACAGCAGCAGGGACAGCGGGGCGCACGCCGTGACTACACCTCCACGGTGCTGGTGCACGATCCCGTGATGGCTTGGGAGGACGGCGTGTGCTACCTCTACGGCACCGGCAACAACCTCCAGCAGATGACTTCCGAGGACATGATTCAGTGGCAGTATGCCAACTCCGTGCTCAAGCAGACGCCCGAGTGGATCGGCAAGCACATCAAGGGCTTCGGCAGCCACATCTGGGCTCCCGACATCATTAAGGGCAACGACGGCCTCTGGCACCTCTACTACAGCGGCTCGGCCTTCGGCAAGAACACCAGCGTCATCGGCCACGCCCAGGCCACTTCGCTTAAGAAGGGCGACTGGACAGATACTGGCCTCGTGGTGGAGAGCGTGAAGAAAGATCGCTTCAACGCCATCGACCCCGCCGTGGTGATCGACGACGAGGGCACGCCCTGGATGGCCTTCGGCTCCTTCTGGGACGGCATACAGCTCATCCGTCTGAAGAAAGACATGCATACGGTGGACAAGAGCTTCAAGCAGCAGACCATCGCCTCGCGTCCCAAGACCACGCCCGTGGACTCGATCGCTCCCGTGGAGCCCGGCAGCAAGGCCATTGAGGCCCCGTTCATCTACAAGCGCGAGGGGTGGTACTATCTCTTCGTGTCGTGGGACTATTGTTGCCGCGGCGCGCGCAGCAACTATAAGGTGATGGTGGGCCGCTCGAAGAATCCGGCCGGCCCCTATCTCGATCAGGAAGGCCGCGACCTGGCTCAGGGCGGCGGCACGCTCGTCTATAAGGGCGACCGCGACTTCCTGGCCGGCGGACACTCCGCAGCCTATCGCATGCCCGACGGGCGTGAAATCTTCATCTGCCACGGCTACGACCGTGAATACGGCGAGAGCCGCCTGGTGCTCAAGACCATGACCTTTACCGACGGATGGCCCGTCCTTTCCAATATGAAATATCCCAACAGTCCCTACATTAAAGAGCCCTTCGCCCTCTGGCCTTCGGCTCCCGCCGATTGCCGCATCCCCGATGCCGACTGGCAGGAGCGTGAGGACGACGGCAATCGCTTCAATCGCGTCACCGTGCCCACGATGGAGCTCTTCCCCGCCGTGCAGCAGCCCGGTCCGCGCCGCGGTGTGCAGAAGCGCCGCGCCGTGGTGGTGTGCCCCGGCGGCGCCTATCAGATACTGGCCTACGAGAAGGAAGGGCAGGAGGTGGCCATGTGGTTGCAGCGCCTGGGCTACGACGCCTATGTGCTGGCCTACACTGTGCCCGGCAACCGCGAGCAGGCGCTGTGCGACATTCAGAGAGCCGTGCGTGTGGCCCGCAGCAAAGGGGCTGACGAAGTGGGTGTGATCGGCTTCTCTGCCGGCGGCTCGCTTTCGGCTCGTGCCTGCACCCGCTACGACGAGCAGACCTATGAGGCCGTGGACGAAATCGACAAGCTCTCTGCGCGTCCCGATTTCGGCATTCTCATCTATCCCGCTTATCTTGACGAAGGCGAGGGCGGCACGCTCTCTCCCGAGCTGCGCATCAACGCCGAGACGCCTCCGATGTTTGTTTTCGGCACTGAGGATGACAAGTTGTATTCAGGCCCATCGTGCATGACCTTTGTGCCGGCCATGCAGAAGGCGGGTGCTCCCGTGGAGCTGCACTATTTGACGAAAGGCGGTCACGGCTACGGCATGCGCCGCGGCGCCGGCCGCGTGTGGCCTACGCTTTGCGAGACCTGGCTGCGCTCCATCCACCAAACAGCGCCCAGCCGCAGATGACGCCGAAGACGTTGGCCCAAAGGTCCATCCACTCTCCGCTGCGTGTGGTGGTGAGAAAGGCCTGAGCCAGCTCCATCAGTCCGCTCCAGGCGGCAACAAAAAGCAACAACAGGACGGTGCGCCCCAACGGGTGCGCCGTCTTGCGTTTGCGGGCTTCCCAAAGCACGACAACGGTCCATGTGCCATACATGAACCAGTGGACCCACTTGTCGGCAAAGCTCACGTCGGTCTCGGGGAATTCCTGCCCGGGCATGAGCGAGAGCACCGTGATGATGATGAGCAAAAGTATTGAAAAACGCATCTTTAACCCTTAACCTTTAATCTTTAACCGTTAACCGTTAACCTTTAACCGTTATTATGATGGAAGATTACGTAGAGAATGACGGGCGCACCGATGATGGGGGTGAGCACGTTGATGGGAATCACGCCGCCTGAAGAGGGGAGCACGCTGACCAGATTGCACAGCAGCGTGAGGCAGGCGCCCGTGAGCATCGCGCCGGGCAGCAGCACGCGGTGGGTGGAGCTGCGCAGCGCCAGACGGGCGATGTGGGGCACGGCCAGGCCCAGAAACGACACGGGGCCGCAGAAGGCCACTGTGGTGGCGGTGAGCAGACCGGTGGCGCAGAGCAGGAGGGTGCGGGTGCGGGCCACGTCGGTGCCCAGATTGGTGGCGTACATTTCACCCAGAAGCAGCGTGTCCAGGGGCTTCACCAGCAGCGATGAAGCCAGAAGACCCGCTACGGAGAGCAGGCAGAAGAGGGGCAGCCGGTCCATGCTGACGGCGGAGAAGTTGCCCATGCCCCAGACGATGAAGTTGTGGACGCCTTCTTCCGTTGCGCTGAAGTTGAGCAGCTGGATGAGGCTGCCCGTGACGCTGCTGATGATGACGCCCGTGATGAGCAGCATGATGTCGCTGCGGAGGATGCGGTTCATCACCAGAAGGAGCATCATGGTGAAGAGTGCGCCGAGCATGGCCGCTGTGACCACGGGGAGGAAGGCGCCGCCTCCGGAGCTGAAAAAGGAGGCGCCCGTGAGCATCACCAGGGCCACACCGAGGTTGGCGCCCGAATCGATGCCCAGGATGGAGGGTCCGGCCAGAGGGTTGCGGAAGAGCGTCTGCAGCAGCAGGCCGCAGGTGGAGAGTGAGGCGCCGCACAGGGCTGCCGTCAGTGCCTGGGGCACGCGGCCTTCCCATACGATGGCGCGCCACGAGGGGTGGTCCTCCATCCGGTCGCCCAACAGAATGCGCCATGTGGCCTCTGCGGGAATCGAGAGCGAGCCCCAGAAGATGTTGGCCAGAAGCAGCAGGATGAGGACGCAGAAAAGCGCGATAAAGAAAGTGCGGGTCTTCATGTCGGTGACATTTTCTGCGCAAAAGTACGAAAAAACGTTCGAAAAACAGGCATTTTGCTCGTCCCTGTTGACTTTTTTTGTATATTTGTCGGTGGAAACCAAAAAAGAATACGATTATACCATGAAGAAGATTTTCATTCTCCTGACATTTTTCGTCTCCCTCACGGCTGTGGCCGGAGAGAGCAGTGAGGTCCTCTCGCTCATCGACAAGGTGCAGAGCTACTGGCAGTCGCACAACACGCCCTATTGCCGCGGCTTCTGGGACAACGCCGCCTATTTCACCGGCAACATGGAGGCCTACCGCATGTCGGGCCGTGCCGAGTGGTACCAATATTCCGACCAGTGGTGCCGCCACAACCAGTGGAAGGGCGCCAAGAGCGACAACAAGGCCGAGTGGAAATACAAGTGGTACGGCGAAGGCGACGACTTCGTACTCTTCGGCGACTGGCAGATTTGTTTCCAGACCTATGTGGACATGTATCACCTCGTGCCCGCCAAATACAAGGTGGCCCGCGCCAAGGAGGTGATGGGCTACGAATGCGACATGGCCGACGACAAGTTCTGGTGGTGGGCCGACGCCCTCTACATGGTGATGCCCGTGATGACCAAGATGTACCGCCTCACCGGAGAGCAGCGCTACCTGGACAAACTCTATGCCAACTTCCTTTGGAGCGACTCGCTCATGTGGGACAGTGAGGCGCAGCTCTACTACCGCGACGGCAAATACATCTGGCCCAAGGTGAAGACCTCCTGCGACGGGGGCAAGAGCTTCTGGGCCCGCGGCGACGGATGGGTGCTGGCCGGCCTGGCCAAAGTCCTGGCCGATCTGCCTGCCGACTGGGCGCCGAGGGAGTTCTTCGCCAAGCGCTTCCGTCAGCTTGCCGAAGGCGTGGCGCGCTGTCAGAGGCCCAATGGCTACTGGAGCCGCTCCATGCTCTGCGAGGGCGACGCCCCCGGTCCCGAGACCTCGGGCACGGCCTTCTTCTGCTACGGCCTGGAGTGGGGCGTGAACCACGGCTACCTCGACCGCGAGGAGTTCGGCCCCGTGATTGAAAAAGCATGGAAATACCTCAGAGAGACTGCGCTGCAGAGCGACGGCAGCATAGGCTACGTGCAGCCCATCGGCGAGAAGCCCGACCCCACGCGCATCGTGGACGCCCGTTCTCAGGCCCCCTTCGGCACCGGAGCGTGGCTGCTGGCAGCCTGCGAGCGAGTACGCTATGTGGACGGCACGGCCTCAATGGAGACGCGTCCCGGAGCGCCCCGCATTGCTCTTAAGCGCCGCGAGATGACGTTCAGTGTGAGCAATCCCACGGCAGACAACCGCGAAGAGGTTGTGACGCTGTCGGCCGAGAAGGTGTTTGAGCGCCTGGGCATCGGTGGCGGACGTCAGTTCATCGTGCTCGACGGCGACGGCGTGGAGCAGCCCTCCCAGATTGTTTATGACAGTGAGCGTGAGGCCGATGACATTCTCGTCTTTGTCAAACTGGCTCCCGGCAGCAGTCAGAGCTTCCGCATCGTCACGGGCGAGCCGAAAGCTTATCGCCTTGACGTCAACGGCCGCGTCTATCCCAACCGTGAGGACGACCTCACTTGGGAGAACGACCGCAACGCCTGGCGCTTCTACGGCCCCAAGATGCACGGCAAGGGCGTCACGGGCTTCGACCTCTTCTGCAAAAACCGTCCCGAGCCCGTTCAGGACAAGCTTTATCAGAGCGAGTTGACCTCCTACGGCGTGAACGAGCAGCTGAAGCGTCAGGGGCGCGGCGGCGAGTGGGCTCAGATTCATCGCGACGCCTACACCTACCACCGCAACAGGGGTGAGGGCATGGACGCCTACACCGTGGGCCGCACTTTGGGCGCCGGCGCTCCGGCTCTGATGGCTCAGGACTGCACACTCTCGCTGCCCGATGTGTGGCAGGAGGCCGATATTCTGGAGAACGGCCCGCTGCGCTTCACCGTGAAGGAGATCATGTATGAGCGCGACGGCATCCGCGAGACGCGCTACATCTCTCAGGACAGGGGCGACCACATGGCCCTCTGCGAGGTGCGCTACGAGGGCGCCGCTCCCGGCATGAAGGCCGTCTCAGGCATCGCCGTGCACGAGAGCCAGCCCGAGAGCTACATTATCAATAAGAAATGCGGCTACATCGCCTATGCCGACGCCATGGACACGCCCAAGGGGCAGAACGGTCAGCTCTATCTGGCCTGCCTTTATCCCGAGAAAGTGAAGATGACGTACCAGTCCCTGAAGGAGAAGGTGGCCGGCGCCGTCGGCCATGTGTTGGGCATCGACGCTGAGGGTGATGACACGTTCACCTACTGGTTTGGCAGCGGCTGGAGCGGCTACGACGTGCCCAATATGGCCGTGTGGCAGACCCTGCTTGAGAGCAAGGCCCGTGCCCTTAAGACGCCCCTCAAAGTGACTGTGGAGTAGGGGGTGAGGAAGAAAAATACGGCCCCAAGGCAAATCCGATGCCGTGAGAGTGTCGCCGTCTCGAAAAATTTTTATACCTTTGTGCTCAAATTCATTGCGTATGCATCTTAAAAAGCTGTTTTCCCTGCTTGTGTCGCTTATGGTAGTCTCTTCTGCTGTGGCCCAGCTCAATCTCAAAGATCTCACCGACGGCAAATACCGCCCCGTGAGCCCCGACGGCGTGAACCCCATGGCCGACGGCGAAAGTTATGCCCGCATTGAGGATGACAAGCGCATCGTGCGCTGCAGCTTTAAGGATGGCAAGGTAGAGGAGACGCTCTTCGACGTGGATGACGTCAGAGGCCGTGTGCATATTGACGAAATCGACGACTACATCATCTCACCCAAGGGGGACAACATCCTCATCGAGACCGGGCACGAGCAGATTTACCGCCGTTCGGGCAAGGGCAAATGGTATATCTACAGCATCAAGAACAAGACGCTCGAACCGCTCTCCGACGGCGACAAGCAGGAGCAGCCCCTTTGGAGCCCCGACGGCTACATGGTGGCCTTCGTCAGAGAGGGCAATCTCTTCCTGGTGAAGCTGCTCTTCAACAACTCCGAGAGTCAGATCACTAAGGACGGCGAGATGAACCGCGTCATCAACGGCAAGCCCGACTGGGTCTATGAGGAGGAGTTCGTCTTCACGCGTGCCTTCTGCTTCACGGCCGACGCCAGCATGCTCTGCTGGATTCGTTTCGACGAGAGCAAGGTGCCCCTTTACAGTTTTCCCCTTTACAAGGGGCTCAAGCCCGAGCGTGAGCACTACCTCACTTACCCCGGCCGTTTCGAATACAAATACCCCATGGCCGGTGAGGTCAACAGCACGCCTTCGGTGCACTCCTTCGACATCAAGAGCCGCGTGACGCGCAAGCTGCAGTTGCCTGTGGAGGCCGACGGCTATGTGCCCCGCATCATGCCCACCGAGCAGCCCGAGAAGATTGTCTGCCTGACGCAAAACCGCCATCAGGACCAACTCAGCGTCTATGTCTGCAACCCGCGTTCGACGGAGTGCCGTCTGGTGCTCACCGACGACGTGAAGCCCTACATCGGCGAGACGGTCTACGGCAACTTCCGCGTGGTGAGCGACGGCTTCGTCTATATGAGCGAGAAGAGCGGCACGGCCCAGCTCTATCACTGCAGCATCAATGGCGGCGCACCGCGCGCTCTCACCTCGGGAGAGCAGCCTGTGGTGGATTTCTACGGCTACGACGCCCGCACGGGCAACACCTACTACAGCGCCAAGGACGGCGGCCCGCTACGTAAGGCCGTCTTCGTGAGCGACAGCAAGGGCAAGGCCAAGAAGCTGAGCCAGCAGGAGGGCGTCAACCATGCCGTATTCTCCGCTAACTATAAGTATTTCTACAACGAGTGGAGCAACCTCGACACCCCGCCCGTCTATTCGCTTTGCGACGGCGGCAACGGCAAGGCGCTCAAAACCTTGGAGGTCAACAGCGTCCTGCACGACAAGCTCGCCGCGCTGTCTTTGGGCAAGCGTGAGTTCTTCAGCTTCACCACTTCGGAGGGTGTGACGCTCAACGGATGGATGGTGAAGCCGGCCGACTTCAACGCTTCGAAGAAGTATCCCGTCGTGATGTTCCAATACAGCGGCCCCGGCGCACAGCAGGTCATCGACAGCTGGAGTGCCGGCAACATGGGCGGCTGTCTCTTCGAGCAGTATCTGGCGCAAGAGGGCTTCCTCTGCGTCTGCGTGGACGGTCGCGGCACAGGCGGTCGCGGCGCCCGGTTTGAGAAGCAGACCTACCAGCACCTCGGTCTCCTTGAGGCTAAAGATCAGGTTGAGGCTGCCCTTTGGCTCGGTCAGCAGTCCTACGTGGACAAGAACCGCATCGGCATCTGGGGCTGGAGCTACGGCGGTTACATCACGCTGATGAGCATGTCGGAGGGCCGTCCGGTCTTCGCTGCCGGCGTGGCTGTCGCTCCCGTCACCTGCTATCGCTACTACGACACGATTTACACCGAGCGCTTCATGCGCACCCCGAAGGAGAATCCCGAGGGCTACGGTGACAATCCCATCACGCGCGCTTCCAAGCTCTCGGGCCGTCTGCTTATCTGTCAGGGCACGGCCGACGACAACGTGCACTACCGCAACGTAGCGGAGTATGTCGAGGCGCTCGTGCAGGCCGACAAAGACTTCTATCAGATAGATTTCACCAACCGCAACCACGGCATCTCGGGCGGCAACACGAGGAACTTCCTCTTCCGCCAGATCACCCAGTGGTTCAAAGCGATGTAAACAATATAAGGCAGGAGCGCGTCCTGCCGCCACGGCCCCGTAGCTCAGTTGTATAGAGCATCAGATTCCGGTTCTGAGTGTCATGGGTTAGAGTCCCATCGGGGTCACAAAGGGGGGAGGGGAGCCCCCTTCGATGTCAAACCATAATCTCTTTCCCTCATGAAGACGAAACTGATTGCTTTTTTGATGACAGGCACGGCATTGATGCTGCTGGGCGCCTGCACGGGTCAAAAGAACAACGCCGAGGCCGATGAAGAGGCCGAGGTGCATGCCCCCATGTCTGTGCCCTACAGCGATGTGGAGCACTATTTCCTCAAGAACGGTGCAGAGCTGCCGGCTGATCCGAAGATCGACACTCAGGAGCAGTTTGACAGCCTCTTCGGCGCTGCTGCCGTGATGGGCGATGATGACGATCTGCCCACTCAGGTGGATTTCGAGAACTATTTTGTGATTGCCGTGGCCCTGCCGCCCACGAGCCAGGATGTCGATCTGGAAGACCGTCAGCTCCTGGACGACGGCGAGACGCTGACGTTGGAATACAGTGTGGACCGCGACGACGAGTTCCGCACCTTCGAGACGCAGCCTTTGCTGCTCATTGCCGTGAACCGCCACTACGAGCGCGACACCGTGGTGCTCAGCGAGGTGACCGACGACTGATGCAGATGTCTGACACGCCGACGCCGCTCCGCCTGATTGTCTTCGACTTCGACGGCACACTGGCCGACACGAGCCGCCACATTGTGCTCACCGTGCAGCGCACGCAGAAGGCTATGGGCCTCCCCGTGCTCTCGGAGGAGCAGTGTGCGGGCATCATTGGCCTTGTTCTCAAGGACGCCTTCTCCACGCTGCATCCCTCTCTGAGCGATGAGGCGGCCGACGCCTGTGTGGACACCTATCGCCGCATCTTTGCCGAGACGCTGGCCGGCTTTCCGCCCAAGCCTTTCGGCGGCGTGGTGGAGATGTTGGAGCGGCTCCACGGACGCGGCATCACCATGGCCATTGCCTCTTCGCGCTCTTCGCGCTCGCTGCGCGCCCTGTGGGCCGACATGCATATGCCGGTGGAGATGGCCATGATGGTGGGCTCTGAGGACACGGAGCGCCACAAGCCCGACGGAGAGCCCGTGGAGAAGATTTTGGAGGCGCTTGACGTCCCCGCCGCTGCCACGCTGGTGGTGGGCGATATGCCGGTGGACATCCTTATGGGCCACAATGCCGGAGCGCGCACCTGCGGCGTGACCTACGGCAACGCCTCACGCGAACTCCTGGAGAAGGCCGGGGCCGACTTTGTCATTGACGACGCGCTCTCGCTCCTCGGTGTGGTGGAGCGCCTGTGTTGAATGAATCTATTAAAAGGAAACGATATGGACTATTTACCCCAGGATCCGGCCATGATGGTCTCCTCAATCAACATGCTCTTGCGCGATGACGAGTTCGACACGCTGGAGTCGCTGTGCAACTATTTCGACAAGGAGCCCGCTCAGGTGAAGGACTATCTGCGTGAGAACGGCTACATCTACAGTGAGGAGCAGCGCCAGTTCCGCCCTGCGGATTTCGACAAGGAGGCATGATTCCCCGCGACAGCATCGAGACGGCCTATTGCTTCTTCCACCAGAAGTGGCGCGTGTATGAGCACTCTACGCTCGACTGGCAGCGCGACGACATCGAGGTGGCCATTGCCGACTATGTGGACGGCATGAATCCTCTTCTCTATAAAACTATCGGCGATGGCAACGCAGAGTTCCTGCGTGTCCATCGCCGTTTTGCTTCCGATATGGCTCTTGCCTTAGAGCGCTTGGAGCGCCTCTCGGAGGAGGTTTAAAGAGGATATTCCTCGAAGGCGTAGAGCACGGTGGAGAGATAGCGCTCACCCGTGTCGGGCAGCAGCACCACCACATTCTTTCCTTTGTTTTCGGGGCGGGCAGCCACCTGTGCGGCGGCCCAGAGTGCGGCGCCGGAGGAGATGCCCACGAGGAGGCCTTCCTGCTGTGCGGCCTGGCGACCGGTGAGGATGGCGTCGTCGTCGGCCACATCAATCACTTCGTCCACCACGGAGGCGTCGTAGTTGCCGGGCACGAAGCCTGCGCCGATGCCCTGTATCTTGTGTGCGCCGGCGGGCTTGCCGTTGAGCACGGCGGAGCTGGCGGGCTCCACGCCGATGACCTTCACGGCGGGGTTCTGCTCCTTGAGGTAGCGTCCCGTGCCGGAGAGGGTGCCGCCGGTGCCTACGCTGGCCACGAAGATGTCCACCTTGCCTCCGGTCTGCTCCCAAACCTCGGGGCCCGTGGTGCGGTAGTGTGCCCGGGCGTTGGCGGGGTTGTCGAACTGCTGCAGGATGATGCTGCCGGGGATGCTGTCGCGCAGACGCTCGGCTTCTGCTATGGCGCCCTTCATACCGTCCTTGCCGTGGGTCAGGCGCACCTCGGCGCCGTAGGCTTTCACCAGATTGCGGCGCTCCACGCTCATCGTCTCGGGCATGGTGAGGATGAGGTGGTAGCCCTTCACGGCGGAGATGAGGGCCAGGCCAACGCCGGTGTTGCCGCTGGTGGGCTCGATGATGGTGGCGCCGGGTTTGAGTAGGCCTTTCTCTTCGGCGTCCTCTATCATGGAGAGGGCCACGCGGTCTTTCGAACTGCCGCCGGGGTTGAAGCTCTCCACCTTGGCGATGAGGGGTGTGGTGAGGCCCTTGGCCTGAGACAGGGTGGTGAGGGCCACGAGGGGTGTGCGGCCGATGAGTTCCGTCAGTTTAGTCGCTATCTTGGTCATGACTATGCTTTTTTTGGGGTTTAAAACTTGACAGGCGCACGCCTACAAGCAGGCGTGTGATCCATTTGTAGTGTCCGAAGTAGATATCGTTGTCCCGCATCAGCGAATGGTTGAGCACGGCGTTGGCGCCGAGGAAGACGCGCCGGTTGATGTGCCAGGTTACGGCGGCGCGCTCCGTGAAGATCATGTCGGGAAAGGTGACGCCCCGTTTGCGCTCGAATTCATCCAGCGTGAGCCGTCCGTAGTTGTAAACGACGATTGTGGGGGTGGCGCTGAGATGGATGAGCCAACGGCCGGCCACGATGTTGTAGCCATAGCCGCCTCCCAGACTCACGCGGTAAAGGGCTATATCCGTGTTGCGGATAAGCTTGTCCCGCTGGGCGTCGGCCGTGATGGAACTGGCCTGAAACGAGAGCCCCACCATCCACGATCCGGCGGATTTCTTCTGGATGAAGCTCTGCGTGAAGGCGGCGGGCATGGAGAATTTCTTGTAGTTGAAGATGTAGTCGGCGGTGAGGTTGAGCGACTTGAGTTTCGCGTCGCCTTTGTCGATGCGGATGTCATGCCCGCGCAGCTCCAAGTCGCCGCGCAGCGTCTCCGACGACTGGTAGCTGAGGTCTATGCTGTAGCGGTTGTTGTAGAAGTTGGCGTTGATCTCGAAGTCCTTGTTCTTGCCGGCCCATTTGGCGGGATTCAGGGAGAAGCCTGCCGTGATGCCGTAGTAGGTGACGGCGAGCTTCAGCGTGGCTTTGAGATCGGTGCGGAGGTCTGACTCGGCGTTCATGTTGCTCTCGGAGCCGCGGGCAATGATGTTGTGACCGGAGAGGTTGGCGCGTGAGCTCACAATCCAGCGGAAATGGGGGCGCCCGATGTAGTTGGTGTCGTAGTTGACCTTGTAGTATTTCGCCTCCATCACGCTGTCCACCTTCAGGAAGAAGCGGGTGAATTTGCTCTCTGCAGACAGGTTGAAGGCAAATATCAAGGCAAGGAGTAGGGCTGAGAGTCTCATCGATACTGTTGTTTGACTATTGTTTATTGGGCTGAGTGGGTTTTATGGGCTGAGTGGGCTGAGAGGAACCTTGCCCATTCACCCTATTAACCCCATTAACCCCATTATACCCATACCCCTCATAAGGAATCGCCCCATAGGCTCCGTTCTTTTTCTGCCAGTCTTTACGGGCACGATACATTTCCTCCTTAATGCCGCCCTTTTCCACAAAGTCGCGCTTCTTCCACTCAATGAGTCCACGGATAAGCACGTCGCATTGGTGGATGAGGGTAATGGCGATGTTGTCAATATTACCTTCCGCCAGGTTCTGCTTACCGGAGCGTGCTGCTTGAATCATTTGGTCAATCGTGCGGTCGCCTGTGGAAAGGAATTTATGAGCAAAGTAAAATGTCACGTCGTAGATGCATTCCGCTTTCTGGAATGCCTTCAACGTCCGGTAGTTATTGTCCTGCCGCAGAAAATTCTTATTTTCCACTATAGTTGTCCGTTTTCGGGGACAAAGATACGAAGTTTTTCGATACAATCAATTGATTGAGGAGTAATCTTAAAGACAAGCAGAGATAAAACGCACAAAGTCTCGTCGATAACTCATTTAATGGTTTGAGTTATCTCATCACTCTTCGTTCTTCACTCTTCGTTCTTCACTCTTTACTCTTCTCTCTTCTCTCTTCACTCTTCACTCTTCACTCTTCACTCTTCGTTCTTCACTCTTCACTCTCTTTGTTCTTCCTCATGAATTCCATCACCTCATAGAGGTCGGTGTCTTTGAGCACAATCTTGCGGTCTTTTCCCAGCAGATACATGGCCGGGAGCGAGGTGAGGTCGTAAGGAGAGTCAAACCAGTTGTCAGAACGCAGCATCACGGGCACCCAGGTGGGAGGCATCTCGCTGACGGTGTGTCGCCACAGGGAGTCGTTGGGCTCCGTGCAGACGGCCACCACCTGCAGGCGGGCCTCGGCGATGGCTTGCCGCAGTTGGGAGGAGTGGCGCATCACGAAGAGTTCCTGCTGGCAGTCGCCGCATTCGGGGTCGTAGAACAGCAACAGCGTCATGCGGCTGTCGGGCAGGCTGTCGAGCGTCATCGTGCGCCCGTCCGTCCGCTCATAGAGCAAGTCCTGCGACCACAATGTCGCAGCGAAGAGCAACATGGGTGCTAAAGCAGACCACCTCATTCCCGTCATCGTCATTCGCTTCTCTTGCCGATGTTCACGTTCGCGTCGCCCGTCACTTCGGCGTTGTTGCCGCCACCGTAAACGTTGTCGCGGATGTCGACACCGAGAACTGCCTTCTTTTCGTAGTAGGTGACGTCAGCCGAGGCTGTGCCTGTGGCAGGGGTATAGACGAACGGATCGGCAGTTGTACCTGCTCCGCTGCGAGTGTAGCAGCCTTCTGGCAAAGCTTCACCTGCAGTCACCTGCTTCACCACATAGACCTCAGAGAGATTTGCGATGTTGACGGTGGCGTTACCGATGACCTTGGCAGCGTTACCGCCACCAAAAACGGTATGGATGGCACCCATCTTTCCTTTGGCATGAGATGGGATGGGGTAGTCGCCAGTTTTTGCATCCTCACCGACAATAGACCTGTCATCGTTATAGTATCTGCCATAGACCTCGTTGACGTTAACAGTCGGATTGCCCACCATCGTGGCGCTGCTACCATAGCCGCCGCCAAAGACTTTGCCGATGCTGGTGAACGACATCACGTTGACCTGAGGATCATCATAGAGCTTAGTGCCGGATTCCTTCGGCGTGCCGTCGTCGTTATAGCCATATACGGAGTAGCCCGCCTGGTTACCGCCGCCGTAAAGCTCACCGATGATGATGGGTCGACAGCTCACCTCCTGAATGTTCACGGTGATGGAACCGTCAATAGTGCCGCTGAGGTTGTTACCGCCAAACACGCGGTCGAAAGTACCGTTGGTGATATTCAGCGTTACATTACCCTTGATGGCAGCGGCTTCAGCACCGCCGTAAGCAGCCTTCAGTCCCGGGATACAGGCCATCAGCAGCTTGGCTTCGGCATCCATCGGGGCGCTCTTGCCACCGCCGTAGGCTTCATCCACGCAGAAATCACATCCACTGTTTTCATCCAGCAGGGTAACAGCCGTCTGGCGCACATTACCCTTGGTGTTAGATCCGCCAAAGACACGATGAACCGTGCCGCCAAAGATATTCACGGAAGCCTGACCAGTACCATAGACGATAGCACTGCCTGGTGCTGTTCGTTCTTCTTTCGTGTCATACGCAGGGTCATCCTTGGCTACCCATTCGTCCCCGACTTTTTCGTAAATTGTATAGTTCTTATAACCCACGTTGGCACCGGGGTTAGGTCTTCCGTCAGGCAGTCTGTCAAAACCGTTACCGCCTCCGAAGAGCTCCAGAATCTCGTAGGTGCCATTGATTTCCACATTGGTGGCAGGTGTAGATGCCGCATTTCCTCCACCATAGACGGTCTGAATACTTGTCAGTTCACAACCGTCGATGATAACGTTGGTTGAATTGGTCGTTTCTTTGCCACCAGCAGGTTCGTAAGCAGCCAAGTTACCACCGCCATAGACTGCCGTGACATCGTAGGAACCTTTAACCTTGGCATCCGTCACCGGAGTTTCGCCATCAGTATTACCAATCTGTGATTTTGTCTTATTCTGCGTAGCATAGACATGCACCAGTACATCTCCCATTGGTGTACCGGCAGCATTATTGCAGCCAAAGACTTGATTTACAGCACAACCCCTTTCGGTCGCAGCGATAGCAGTACCTTCTTCGCCTGACGTTGTCGTTCCATTCAGGTCTAATAGTACGTCACCATAGACATAGGCAGGGCTGCCGGTTTCTCCCAATCCACCTCCGTATGCTTCGCCAAGAATATCACCTCCCGTCAGGCGAACAGTCGTTGTGGCGCTTGCAGATGTCTTGCCTGCTGCCCAGTCGCCGGCGCCGTCATTTGCTGATGCATCCCAGTTGTTGGTTTGCGTATCCGCCAAAGCGCCACCGCCATAGACGTCGCTGAGGACGCTACCGCCAGTCATGGTGACCGTCACGCCACCCTTCACAGTACCGGATTCTCCGCCGCCAAAGACTGAACCATAGATGATGCCACCTGAAATGTCAATTTCCACGTTTCCTGCATTGGTCTTATTCTTGAAATAAGGTCGTGGGTCGCCCTTTCCTCCACCAAAGAGATGGCCGATTTTAGGATCAACACCAATCTGCGCTTGGGTACGCGGCACGCCGATTGTGCCGCCGGTCATCGTCACTGTACTCTTACCTTGTACGGTGGTATATTCATTCGCACCATAGACATTTGACAGGATATGACCACCGGAGATAGTCACTTCGGCATCACCTTCTACCCAGCCTGCCGACTCTACCCAGCCGTAACCTGTGATGTTTCCTTCGGCATCTGTTGTCTTATACGGGAAATAGCCGGAACCGCCTCCAAACACGCAGCCAATCCATGTCTTACCGTCAGAAGGTGCAGCTGTGCTGCCGCCCTCAAGGCCTTCCGGCAGCGCACCGTGGACTTCTTTATATTCATCAGCGTACGGGTCGTAGGTCTCATAAACCGTTACGCCTCCAACCTCTTTACCATACGGATAGTGTGAACATGGGGCCAGTGCATTGTCATCAGTTATAGTTATCTTGCTCGGGTCCACAAACTTGTCATCAGAATAGCGTTTGGGTTTGCCTTCTTCCGTCTGATTGGCTCCTACACCAATCTGGCCGCCCTCAATCTTCACCTTTGTATTGCCAAGCACACGTCCGAACTCGCCACCGCCAATGATAGATTCCAAAACAAACGCACCGTCTTTGATGGTCACATCGGTTTCATTAACGTAGGCAGTGAAGTGCGTATCGGGGTGTGTCGCCGGATCTTCCACGAGACCCTGTCCTGCACCCCATACCCAACCTTCCGGTACAGGACCGCCTTCTGCTTTCGACCTGTTCATACCCTCTGTCGCCACGGAAATAGGACCTATCTGACCGCCGTCAACGACCACCGTACACTTTCCGGTATTTTCTGCACAGGAAACAGGTTTACCTATACATCCCTCATGAGTCGTATGCCCATAGATGTTGACATCTGCGGCAGCTGTACTTCTGGTGAATGTGCCCACAGAACCGGCATAACCGCCACCAAAGATACCGTTAAAGACATAGCCGCCACTCATTGTGACATTGGTGTTGCCCTTCACGTCGGCAGCATTACCGCCACCAAAGACGCTACCGATGATATAAGCACCTTTATTTGCTTCCGTAGCGATGTTCACTGTGGTGTTGCCCTCGATATTGGCAGCATCACCACCGCCAAATACATTTCTGATAATACCCAGTTTATCGGGATTCGGCGCAGTCTTCGTAACATCAAGACCCAGTTCTGTCATCATGGCAGGAACAGCCGTCTCTGCATACAGACCCGGTTTCATATTGACGTTCACCGTCGGGTTGGCATACATCACAGCACCCTCACCAAAGCCACCACCAAATACATTGCCGATATAGGTGCAGGAGATGATGTTCAGTTCTGGATGTTTGTATGGGAAGGTATGGGTCTCATCTGTAGCCGGATTGTCCACAGGATCGTGACTATCATCTGCTGACTCTCTCGGCTTCAGAATCTTCTTGCCGGTTACCGGATGAATTTCATCACTCTCATAATAGCCGAAGACGGAGTACGCGGCCTCATTACTACCCAGATAGAGATCGTCAATCTTGATAGGTTGACAGCCGGTTTCCTCTACGTTTACCGTAATTTTTCCCTTGATGGCACCGCCCAAGTTATTACCACCGAACACCTTGCCGAAGTGGCCGTTAGTGATGTTCAGGGTGATATTGCCATTCACGTTCGCCTCGTCGGCACCCGCAAACAGCAACTCAACCTTTTTGCTCGGCTGACAACTCAAGGTCATATTCACATCACCGTCGACGTCTGCATACTTGCCGGCACCGACAATTTTCTCCACCTCCAGATCACAACAATACTCCGGGTCTGCAGGGTCTTTAGGATCAGTTATCTGGTTAATAGAACCCTTGATGATACCCTTGGTGTTACTACCACCGTAGGCCTCGTGAATCAAACCGCCCTGCATCAGTGTGTTGGCATTACCCGTGCCATAAGTCGATGCGCCATGGTCAGGCGTACCGACATCGGCACCCGGATTTTCTACACCCGGCGCAATGTCGTCCTTACCGTTACCGCCACCAAACAGGTAGCCTATCTCATAAGCGCCTTTGATCTCCACATTCGTCTCAGGCACGGCAGCAGCATTACCGCCGCCATAGACGGTATTAATACTTGTTAAAAGACAGCCCTCAATAATGACCTTAGTCTTAGAACCCGAAGTGCCATCATACGGCGTCACAGGATTATATGCAGCCTGATTGCCACCGCCATAAACTGCCGTGACATCAAATTTCTTTGTGTTTTTGTCGTATTTGGTGCTGATATTGTCTTTGTCCTTAGTCTGCGTAGCATAGACATGCACCATCACATCGCCCTTAGGCGTTCCGTTGATGTTGTTACAACCGAATATCTGTCCGACAACACAACCCTTTGTATCCCCATCGATGGCAGAACCAGTTTCGCCCGATGTTGTCGTGCCGTTCAGGTCAATCAACACATCACCCCATACATAGGCAGGCTTACCGGCTTCTCCCAGACCGCCGCCAAAGACCTCTTCACCGACACGTCCGCCAGTCAGACGAACGGTAGTGGTGTGGAGTGTGGATTTCTTTTCTGCGTCAGCCCAGTCGCCCGCATTTTCATTTGCAGTAGCGTCCCAGTTGCTGGTCTGAGTATCGGCCAAGGCACCGCCGCCATAGACATCTTTCAGGATCAGACCACCCGTCATGTTTACGGCTACACTCTCCTGAACAGTACCAGCCTCGCCACCGCCGAAGACAGTGCCTGCGATAAGCTCAGCCGTCTTTCCTTCATTATCTGCTGTTGGCGTCGTAGTATAGTTGATGTTCACCTCAGTCTCCCTGACGTTGGCAAGACCTGAAGCAGCAGTGCTAACGCCATACTCACCTCGAGCGGCACCAAATATATGTCCGTTCCCGTCACCGTCATAGCCGATACGACCACCAGTGATGTTAATGGTAGTCTTGCCACTGTTGGCTTCAGCACCGCCGCCCACAGAGCCCATGGCACCGGCGCCATAGATATTATGCACCACCTGACCGCCAGTGATGTTGATTGTGGTCGTACCCTTTACGATACCGGCCAGCGGGTTGTAGGCATCCTTTTTATCATCACCGTCAGAGTCATACTTGTCCGTGCCGCAACCGCCGCCATAGACATTGCCGCGATAAGCATAAGCAGCACCGCCATCTGTGCCGGTATCCGTGATGCCGATAATGCCCTTCTTTATGTCTATCGTGGTATTTTGGAAGGTGTGGCCGTTCTCGCCGCTTCCATAAACAGAGCCCTTAATCGTAGGACTTGTTGCTGCACCGGCATCGCCAATAGTGACATGTGTGCTGTAAACCCATGCCATGCGGTCGTTGGGGTCAACGGCAGGCTCGCCCTCTGGAGTGGCTACATCTCCTCGTGATGAACCGAACACCATGCCGTTTTCTTTACCGTTGCTACCTATGGTGCCGCCGGTGATGGTGATGGTACAAGCGCCTGTGTTTGCTGTTGCCAAAGCCGTAGGCATACCTGTTGTGCCATCGTATGTAAACGTACCCACGGAGCCCATGGCACCGCCGCCGTAGACATTATGGTAGATAGTTGTAGGTTCTTCGGCTGATGCCTGACTGATGTTGATATTTGTATTACCCTTCACCAGTCCGGCCGCAACATCTTTTTCTTTACCTTTACCGCCGCCATAGACGTTACCCCACTTTGCGCCGCCCTTGCCGGCTGTGCCGATGGTGCCACCGGTAATGGTTATAATAGTATTACCATTTACGACAGATTCCTCACCGCCACCGTAAATGCTCTCGCCTACAATGGTTGTGCCATTGATGGTGAGGGTGACATTACCGCTAACAGTTCCCAAGTTGTCAAGAGGAATCTCTGTGTAGAAATAGTTTTTGGGATCTGTTTCCGTTGCTGGAGTGATTGGCGAACTGGTAGAACCTTTATCGTGAGTCCAATAATATGTTGTGGAAGTGCCACCTGACTGTGGCTTTATCAGACCTGTATAGGTGTTGGCTACAGGAGGAACCTTGTCCTTGTTGCTAATAGAAACAGTACCCGCAGAAGCTGAATAACCAGCTCCATAGACGGCACCCCTTACCGTGCAATTATTAAGTGTTGAGGTGACATTGCCTGTTACACCACCAAGGAAACCACCACCATAGAAATTGGTGTTGATGGTGCAGTCGGTCAATGTGCTGGTAACGTCACCGGTGTTGGTGGTAGCAAATTGAGCAGAGTAGTAGTAACTGCGATCAACGACTTGATTGGCTTGTGTTCCGGCAGAAGTGTTGATGACTTCATAGTCGTAGTCTGCCTCGTAACCTTGAGCTTTATTGCGATATTGTCCAGGGTGATAATTATTATTGATAATGCTGGACCAATCACTGATTGGTGACTCGACGTTATCGGTGTTGGCATACTGCACATAGTTGGTGCCGCCGTTACCTGCACCGAAGTATTGGTTAAAGGTCGTACCGGTTGCAGTGGTGGTCACGGTTTTGCCATCCATCATGTCTCCGAACTTAGGACCGCCGCAATATTTGCCAACGATGCAGTTGTCAATGACCACATCAATACTGCCTTTCACTATCTTGTAGGTTGTACCATCTTTTTGAGACATCACGCCACCACCATAGAATTCACCAATGAGCGCGTGATTGATACGCCAGGTAACATTACCTGCAATGCCCTCCTTATAGGCTGCGGCAATAGTACCAAAACGTCCACCATCGATATAGCAGTGGGGGTTGTCATCAAAAGGTTCAATACCTTCATTGTAGCCACCAGTTAGATAGAAACTGCTAAAGTCACCGCCAAGAGCATTGACAGCACAGTGACGAGTTTGCAATTTTTGACCGACATGGGCACCTGGTGTAAATGAAGGCATAACAACATGACCACCTACGATAACATAATTGATATGTTGGTCTTTTTCGTCATTACGTCCTCGGGTATATTGGTCGAAAATACCTCCATTGAGGATAACAGGACCCTCATCACGATCGGGGAGCTCGAATTCAAACTGTCCAAAGCGGATAAATCCGGTCTCTGTGACTTCGAAGTGACCGAAAGAACGGAAACAGCCTAATGAGAAGAAATTCCGTGAGTTATGTAGTTTTCCCGCTATGCCTAACTCTACAACGGGCAAGAAGTCGAATCGAATCGGTGCAATGGTGTTACGGGTTGTTTTTGTACCAAGTTGCCACTCAAGACAGTAGTCAGGCTCTTCATCGAAGTCGAAATCTGCGCTCATGAGGGTAAAGCCGTAAGTATTGCCTGCAGATACTGTTACAGCATTGTTGCCATTAGACTCCTGTACATTACCCACCAATACAATCGCATAATCATAAACAGTCTTCTTTTGGGTGATATTGTCAATCACGTCTCGTATCTTGGTAGTATAGACTGTTTGTCCGTTACCGAGAGTCTCACGGGTACCAGCAGGTGCAAAAGCAGAACCTGTATTGGCTTCAGTAATATTTACACGGTCGTAGAAGCCTCCATCATTTCGGACATAAAATGCATCGCCCCAATAGGCTTCGATGGTAATCTCAGTTACACCGTCTGGGACATAATAGTTACCACCTTGTGCAAAGACACGAGGGTTAGTAGTTGAGTAAATATCTTTGTTGATACATTTGCGGTCGGCAAAGTTATAGCCGGTTTCCCAGTTTGGGACAAATTCGTTGTAAGTCTTGACAGTTCCGTCTGTTACGACAGCAGTAACTTTCCAACCTGTCACCACTTTGTCGGTATAGTTGCCGGCATACTTATCTGCCCATGTGTCTGCTACAGGATTGCCAAATACCGTGTTATAGTAGGGCAACTGAATCTTGCGGTAGCCAAAGTCATAGCGCAGCGTGTCCATGTCGGTAATGGGGATGTACAGCGTCTTGCTAGAGGCGGACGATCCAGAGTTAACCGTGACAGTCAAAGTGCCAAGTTGCTTGCCCTCATAAGGATTGGCGGTAGCACGATCAACCCAAGGAGTGCCTGTGTTTCCATTGATGACAGAAGCATATTTTCCGAAGGGCTTCAATATGGGGTAGGGGGCAACGTTGGGGTCAACAACCCACTTATACATTAATGAGGCATCCTTGGGAATAGCTTGCACCTCAGCAGTGGTCATGGTGCTTGGAGCTACGTCGGAACCTACCCACCAACCGCAGAGCTCTCGGTTACTGTTCAACAAACTGCGGTGGAACTCCACCTGGGTGAGATAGCGCTCCTCGGCAGGGAAACAACAATTGTATGCTGTGGGGTTACCAGAAGTAGTAGTGAAAGTTGAACCACTTCTGTAATAGTTGTAACTGCTGATACCTGTTGCGGCGGCATTGGTGATTAGAGATCCTCCATATACGCCATATTGGTTATTGCCGCCTGTGATGTTGCCATAGAACATGCAGTTCACCACAGCTGTCTTAAGTTTAGAATATTGTCCACCTGAAACTTCTGCGGTTGATGCATAGGTGTTCTGTCCCACAATTCCCGCTGCGGTAGCAGAAGCGCTGACGTCGGCATAGCTATAGCAGTTGATAACGCGAGAATCACCATCCAGTTTACCCACAATACCTCCGGCACAGGTACCACCAGTAACGGTAGGATGAATGCCTTTTGGGAAGGTTGCATCGTTAGGTAATATACCGCAGTTATAGATTCGACTGTATCCCTTAGCAATGCCAGTGATAGCACCAACATAATCTGCAGAACTGCTGATGGAAACATTCGTGAGTGTGACATTCTTTACCACGCCACCGTCAATGGTGTTGAAAAGTGGATGAGAGAGGCCTGTAATGATGAAGCCGCCTCCGTCAAATGTTCCAGTAAATGCTGTGGTGATAGCATCTGTGTCGCTGGCAGAGACATCAGAACCAAGTTTATAGCTTGCAGATGCAGTAGATCCACTATTGACGTTGTTGACAAAATCTGTAAAGTCTGTGGAACCATAAATCATGTAAGGGTCTTCAGGGGTTCCTGAACCATTTTTAAGTTCCATAGAGGCTTCATCTGATTCGGTATAGTTGCTGTGTCTTGCGACTGCTGTCACAGTTGTTGGCAATTGATCTCCAGTAAAAGCGACAGGTCCACTATATAACGTTTCAGCACCACCTCCCAAGGTATAATAGAGGTTGGCATCTGTTGGCATACTACATGAAAGAGTGAATGTCATGCCGTCTCTTGTGATGACTGGAGTGGCGCATTGAAGTTTCACAGTTCCGCTACCCACAGCAGAAGTAATCATGTTCTCCTTGACAGCAATAGCCTTAATGGTAACATTGCTGACATTATCGGTTAAAGGTTCGGTGTATTGACTGCTAGCTGTGGTTGGGTCTGTGCCATCAGTAGTGTAGTAGATAGTCGCACCTGGTGTAGCCGTTGTGATGGATATGGCGTTGCTGCCATTATTCTGGATAGTAGGCGTTGCCACCTGAGAGATGGCAAGCTCACCTACATCAGAAGTAGGGTAAAGGGTATGTGTAGCGATTGCCTTTATCGTAGTGGGTCCATCAACAGAGAACGGTGCGCTATATGGTGTGCTCGAAGTCGTAGGAGTGCTACCATCAGTAGTATAGTAGATGGTATTGCTCGGAGTAGTACAACTGATAGAGACATTCGATGTGGTGTAATCGAAGGTGATGACAGGTGTGGCGCATGGTGCGGGAGCAACAGCTTTCTCTGCCACTTCTGTAAGCACCATACCATAGCGAACCACAACAGCCTTAACCGTAAGACTTTCTGTTACGGGAACGGGACTACTGTAAGTTGATGTTGTGGCACCTCCAATAGTCGGAATACTTCCATCAATGGTATAGAGAATGGTATAACCTGTAGGTATTTTGTCGTAACTTATGCTGAAAGTATTTGCTTCAGAATTAAAGTTGATGGTTGGGGCAGAAAGTAGGGTTGTCTCAGGTCTCCAACTAGAGGCATCGGCAGTGGCAGAATAAAGGCCAATAAGACCTTCATAATAATCAACTACACCACCATCCTTAGTGCTAGAATGAGAATAGTAATAACTAAAGTTTCTATTTGATGTGTTGAGGAACCTGTTTCCTGTACTAATACTTTTGGGTCGGAAGTTATAATAGCTAGAATTGAGTGTAATTGCAAACTTGGCATTCTCTCCAGGACTGTCTGTTGTCAGCAGGTGCACAGACTTGCGGTTATTCTTTGTTGGGAATGGTGGTTCATATACCACATATTTTCCTGTTGCTGCATGAATGATGTAATAATAATCTGTTCCGGAATCAGTGCTGGCAAATTTCACAATCCAAACAGAGTTGTGTGGACGGTTCGTGACACCCTCCGGAACATCTGCAGCATCCTTTTTTGTCCTATATGTCGTTAAGTAAGGCTTATTGGAATCACCATCTGTATCTCCGTCTGAGTAATATGCATCACGTTTATTACTTTGTTTGGGGCTATCCGCAGGAACAAGATAGAAATAATTATCGGGATCAGTTATATTTGCTATTTTAGGGTCATCGGGACCAGTTTTTCCGCTACCGCAGTTTACAAAATAATATACTCCTGAGCGGTCTGTGCCAGTTTGTCCCCACACACTGCCGCTTCCCACGGTCAGGAGCAGGAGCAAAGGCATAGCGTAAGCATACCTTAGGCAAACCCTAGGCATACCCTTGGCATACCCTAAGCATACTCTAAGCATACTCATGAGTATGGCTAGGGTTTGCCTAAGGTATGCCATCACCCTTATTACTTGCTTCCAGTATCCGTATTGTGTACTCATGTCATTATGTCGTTATATCGTGTTGCCAGGGAACTCCCTGTGAGGCTATTTCACTCCTAATTTCTTCGTATATTTGCCGCCGTCGGCACGGACAATGTAAACGCCCTTGCTGTAAACCGGTGTCTTGACGGTCTCGTCCGGCTGGATGTCGAACATCGCGATGAGGGCGCCGCCGGCACTGTAGATACGTACGGGAACAGCATTGCGGAGGGTAGAGGTCACGGCGATGTTCTGGCCAAGAGAGTAGATCTCAAGGGTGCCTTCGCCCAGCTCGTCTTCGATGGGCTTCTGCTTGTCGCCCTCGTCGAAGTCAAAGCCGGTGCCGTCCATGTTGAAGAGGATGGAGCGGGTGACGTTTCGTGCTCCCTGGTTGGTGGCGGCAATGAAGTAGGGGCGGAAGGGCACGGTTACCAAGCCTCCGTCAGGTGTGACATCGAAGCTGTTGCCTTCGGCGTTCATCAGATAGCCTGCCACCTTCTTGCTCATGTAGTTGGGCTTGAAGCCGTAGTTGTCTTCGGTCACGGCATTCAGTTCGTCGTCGCTGACGCCAATCGTGATGCCGGGATTGGAAACGAAGCTGATTGCTTGCTTGTTGAGCTGTTCCGGGGCGGGAGAGGCGGTGTTCTGTGCCACAAACTCACCGCTGAGGTCGAACTGATAGTAGGTCCTGCCCGGGAATCCCACAATGTAAGGCGTGGCGGCGGACAGCAGAGGATAAGCCTCGTAGGTGCGGGCCTCTTCGTAGTAGGTCTGGTAGATGTCCGCGTTGGCATCTTCCCGAGCGTTCTTGCTGAAGTAGTAATCCCAGAGGAAGGTGTTGCCCACGGTCTTCGCAGAGCCCGAGGCAGTGGGGTGCCTGAAGGCGGCGGTGACCACACCGGCTACGGGACCGCTGCTGATGCCGTCGTATTCGCGCAGCCAGTATTCGTGGCCAATCTTGGCCGCGCTGCCGTCGATTTGGTGGCTACCGCTGTAGAAGTGGGTGATTTCACCCTTCTGCTGCGTGGTGACGAGCTCGGCGGTGAACGGAAGGCTGACAGTCTCCCAACCGTTTTTGATGTCCACGAAGAGGTCGGGCATGCGCTGATACCACATGCGCTTGCCGGTGGCGAAGTCGTAGCTGATGGGGCAGTTGAAGTCCTGCTTGTCTATCAGCAGGTGGTCGCTGACAGCTGTGAGGTCGCTCTGTACCAAATGGCCGTTAACCGACGATGCTCCCGCCGAGATGTCCACACAACGATACGGGCTCTCATGGTAGCTGTCGTCGTATGACGGGTCGGTGAAGTAGGCTGACAACACACCGTATGTCTTAGCGTTTTTCTCCGTGGACGGAGCATATACCAGGAGGTTGTTCGTCTCGTCACGGTTGGTGATGCTCTGCAGGCCGTCGTCGTCAAGCAACGGCTGGTAGAAGAATTCACCGTTCAGACCTTGCTTGTATTCGGTGTCGTTGTGGCCGGCAAAGTCGATGGCCGTCATGTTAGGATAAGCCGGATTCAGGTCGGTGTCGTTAGGATTCTTGGGCTTGGAGTAAGCCACGAGGTTGACACTCGGGTTGAAGTGGGCCACATCCATCACCTTCGACTGATAGTAAGCCGGTGCGCGATATACGCGGTTGCTCTCGTCGGTGTTCGGCAGGCGACTGCTGTTCTTCACGATGCGCGAAGGCACATTCTCGTGCGGACGCTGATTGTTCCAGTTGTAGGTCAGCATCTGTCCGAAGTACAGGTAGTCGTCGGGCCAGATGGGGTAGAAGTGGCTGACGCCGTCCGCATCGACAAGGGTGCGCTGATCCTCGCTCTCGGGAATCACACCGTCGGCATAGCGGAAGTCGCCGTCGCCGTAGCGGTCCTCAACATAGCCGCCATTAAGATAGACGCCGCCTACGCCCGACGAGCAATATTCAGGATTGCTGCCGTAGTGCTTCGTCAACGGATCGGTCAGGGTGCCGTCTCCGTTGACGGCGTAATACTGATAGGCTGTGCCCGAGTCGGTCTTCTTGTCGTTGTAGCGCTTGAACAGGTAGAAGCCGTTCAGGTCGTAGGCTACCGTGCCGTTGTAGAAGGAAGCCTCAGGCATTGGATTGGCCAAGCCGTGACCGTCGCTTGTCGTGTTGTAGACCAGCGTTTCGGGATAGTAGCAGTTCACGCGCTTGTATCCTTCCTCTGTGGGATCGTTGAAGACAGCTCTCGTGCCGCTTGTCGGCGTGCCCGTGGTGTTGATCCAGCAGTTCTCTACATAGCCGCCACCGGTGTCGGCAATACCGGCAGAGGTGAACGAGCCGGTGACGCCGAGGTTATAGACGTTGCCGCAGAGGTGGCCGAAGAGCGAGTTGTTCAGTCCGTCGATGTGGTAGCCATCACCGTGGAGGTTGCCGGAGAAGCAGTGGCCCTCATCGCCAATCGACGTCCAGTTGCCTTCATGGCTGACGTTGGTGTGCAGGATGAACTCGAGGTTCTTGCAGTTCTCAACGTGCGAATCCAGAACAGCGGGTGAACCGTTGTTCACAGTGAGGTCGTAGAACTGCTTCAGCTGTGTGGCGCCGTTAGTGGCGTCGTTGATGTATATCTTGGAGTTGCGCTTAACGGTTGGCTTGTCCACATAGTAGTGGTTGTCGGCATCGTCCAGCACCTTCTTCAGGTCGTGGTAGTTGGCCACGCTCACCTGCACGGTGTTGGAGTAGGTCTCGCCGAGATAGGTCTTGGCGTAGTAGGCGAGGTAGTAGCCGTGCTGATACCAATAGAGCGGGTCGGCCGTGGGCGCATACTCAATGCCGTTGATGTGACTCTCGGCGTCCGACTTCTTTTCGAAGAGCTTCCATCCGCCGCCCGTCACCTCGTAGGCTCCGGGAGTGACGTGCGGCTCACGAATACCGACGAACGTACCGGGCAGGACAATCTGCGGCGCCTTGATGTCCTCGACGAAAGGCACACCGCTCTTGAACAGCACGTGGATGTTCACCACGTGGCGCTCGCTGACGGGCGTGACGTGAGTGCCTGAACCATCGGTCTCCTCGTAGTCATACTGATAGATGACGGTGATAATCTTCTCCTTCGACAGGTCGAAGATGTCGGAGAAGCGGCTGACGTAGAGTGTGCTGGTCTCCGTAGGTGCTATGCCGTGTATGGTGAAGTCCGTCTGCCAGTTGGGCAAAGTGTTGAAGTTGCTTTCGCTGATAACGACGCCTACCGGGACGGTCTCCCCGTTATTGTAGGTTCCTGACACACCGCCCGTGACGGCGACGCCTGTCACTGTTTCACCTTCGGTGTTCTCATTGACCTTATAGCTTTCGCGACAGTAGTAATATTTGGCGCCCTTCTGCGCATCGGTAAATTCCAACGTGGTGACAAACGCCTTGTCAGAGTCACCCAGGCTGCCATATGTGCTGGCTGAGATGACGGTGCCCACAGCATACGTGGAGTTGCCTACCTGGAAGGAGGTGTTCACGACATACATGTCGCCGGCTTCCTTCACGTCGAGAGCGGTGTAGTGACGCTTCTCGTTAGGCAGGCTCTCGTATTCCGTGCGTGGATATTCGTGGCCCTTCTCCAGCGTTATCCCGTTGTGTGTGGAGGTCTCGTTGCCGTTGTATGTTGCCCTGTAGTCCACGGGTCTCTGCAAAGAGTAGTGAGCGGGATTGTTCTCTGCTCCTGCCAGATCTCCGTCTTTAGAGTCATATTGGTATTTCTGTCCTTCGGCATAAACCGGGGCTCTGCTGTAGTTCGGATCAATCAGCACATCGAGGGCGTCATAGTTGAACTCGAACTGCTCGCGGTCGCTCTTCGACATCGAGCTCCAAACTTCCAGTCCGCGATAGTTCTTGCCGGACTCGTAGTAGTTGCCGCCATAGAGACCGTCCTCGGTGCAATAGTAGGCCGGCACGATATCCTCCAGGATCATCTTGGCCAATGCAGGTTTCGTGTCCTTATAGGTGTTGTAGTATGTCGTCTTCTCTGCCTCCGTCATGCGGTTGCCAACATAGATATACTCTGTGTTGCTGAGCTGTATGGTGCTCGTACAGATATAGGCGGGAGCCACATAACCCGTCATCGAAGCTGCCTGCGTGGCAGACACGGTGCTGCCGACATTCAGATGGACGTCGCCTTTCGTATATTCGCTCGTGACGATATAGGCGCCTTCAAACTTGGCCTGTCCGGGGGGTAGGGCAGAATGATGGTGCGTGTCCATATTCTGATAGGTGTTGTAGATATCCTCTGAGATGAGGTTGCTCACCACATAATCACGCTGTCCGAAGACGCCGCCGCCCTCGGTGGATTTCAGGTGATAGGTGGGTCCGTCTTCGTAGCCGTCGCCGCCAGTCTGGTTCTTTTCTGCGGTGGCGCTTTCAACCTTGGTGTACCAGGTGTTCCAATCCGTCGGGTTGTTCACCCTGTAAGTCAGCATGTAGCCCGTGTCGTGGCTCATGTTGTTGCTCTGGCGATATACGAAGTCAAAGTCCACCATCTCCTGTTTCTCTATGTGGTAAACAGTCGGGTGAGCAGCCTTCGCTGCGGCGTATTCACTGGGCAGCATCACTGTGCCGGCAGGGATGATGTCAGCGTCACTGCTGCTATACTTGCAGTCTGCGGTGGTGACATACGTTTCCGCTTCAAACAGATTCTTCTCGGAAGCGGTCAACTGATACCAATCCCAGTAGTTGATGGGATCGTTGAGATGATACTCCACATCGTTGATGACCATCTTCTTGCCTTCCTCGAGTTTCACGCCGGGAGCGGACCAGTAGGCATACCTGTTGGGCATCACATGGAGCAGCTTCATCGTGCCGTGCGAGGCAGCCGTGATGGTCAGCGGGATGTCCACCGTCTCGCTGTAAGCATTGGGCGCTCCGGTGTAAGCGGAGATATACTGGTCATAGACATACACAGAGCCCTTGATGAACCAGTAGTGAGCCGGCACGGCATCGCCTTCTTTGTATTTGCCGCTGACGTTGTAGCAGTCGTCGATAATGGTCTGCGTGCTGTGGATGAAGTTGCCGGAGGTTTCCCATTCCACTTCGGCACCTGTATATGTAAAGTCGCGTCGTGTGACAGCATCTATGTTCAGTGCCGTCAGCGTATTGTGCTTGTGAAATTCATACGACCCTATCTTATGCACGTTCTTGGCATAGACGAAGCCGCCGCCCATGCCGGGCTGCACGTTGATGAGGTCGAGCTCTACAACGCCCGTGATGTAGCCCCAGTCCTTCTCATACAGGTCGTCGCCAGTGCTCTTCTCAGTCGTCAACTCCAGATAGACACCGGATGCCAGCGCCACCTTGTTCTTACTGGTGCCGTTGTTGCGCTTGCGGTCGTTGACGAATCCGGCTTTCCAGTCGTAGAAAGTAGCTTCTCCGTAATCCTTGGGATCAACAGGAGTGCCGCCGTTGTCGTATGCTTTTGATGCGGTCCTGTAGTCCGGGTTGGATTCGTTGTCGGTCACACGTATATCATTACGAACTGCATTCTCAGGCATGAAGAACACGTCGCTGGTGAGCGCACCCAGATAGTTCACGATGCTGTAGATGCCGAAGTAGTTGCCGTGAATTGCCCTATCCGGGTCGGAGGCGTCGCCTGTTATCACAGATTGTTTCTGGTTGAGCGACACCTCACGCACACGGTTGATGGTGTAGTTGGTGTGATCGACAATCTCAGGCACACGGTCCTGAGCGCCTTGCATCACCATGCGGCTGCCGAACACGCCGCAGAAGTCTGCACGCTGGATGGTGTTCATCAGACGGCCGGCATAGACGGGAACAACACCGTTTTCCTCCCAGTATGCGGGGTTAGGATAGTATTCACCCGTGCTTTCGTTATAAAGCAGAATGGTGGGGTTGCCATCAAACACGCTCAGCAGGTCATCGATGGTCAGCGTGGAGGCCTTCGTGTGTTCGCCGCCTGCCGGATAGTAGGTGGTGCCGTCTTTATCCGTACACTGCTGGATACACTTATACTTCAGCTGATAATAGTCGGCTTCACGCTCGGGAAGATTGTTATACTGTTCAATGGTGATTTCAGGAGACAGGCTGTAATAGTCCGTGCCGTAGTTGGTGATGTTCAATCCGCGATAGCCGTCCACGAAGGTCAGGTTGCCGTCGCCGTACAGACCGCCCGTACGTCCTGTGCCCAGGGTAATCAGGTCGCGGTGGTAAGCGTCGTGGACAGAAGCCGTGGCGTTGCCGAACACCGTGGTGGAGTTGGCATACACTGTGGAAGAACCGGAGGAGGTGTTGCCGCCGGCGAAGACGGCATTGAAGATGGTGATGCCCGTAAGATCCAAGCTGTTCCAGCGGGGGTCCAAGTTCTTGTTGCCCAGGGTATGGAGATCTTCTGTAGTGACATAGTCACCGGGCGCATAAGCGTGTTCGTTGATGGTAACGGCTGACACAACCTTGCAATGAGGTTCAATCAGCACCTTACAGTCCTCGGTAAGCACGTATTGGCCTTCGTCCATCACCCAATTGGGATCGTTGTCTGCGGGCTTCGTTCCGGGAATGTATTTTCCATCTTCTTCCTTATAAGCATAATAGTAGCCCTCCCACTTGTTGTCGTAGCGGTCGCCGTCCTTGATGCCGACACAGAGATTGCCTTCTTCGTCTTCGTAGGCGCTGTACACATAACCGATATCGCCGCCGCCGAAGACGTTGCCGTTCTCACGCGCCAGCTCTTTCGCCGTGCCTATCGTGCCGCCGTTAACGTGCACCTCTGTCTGTCCGAAGACGTAACCGTCGGAATAGAGCGTACCGCCTTCACCGAGGTTGTTGTAGCCTCGGCCGCCGCCGAAGACGTTGCGGTGCACTTCGCCTTCGAGGAGTGTCACGTTCGTCTTGCCGGCCTTGTAGATGCCTTTCAGGGTGCGCACGCTGTTGTCCACGCCGGTGGCCTCAATGACGCCGCGCCCGACGGCTGCAATCTCGCCGCCGCCGAAGAGAGCGTTGCGCACGACGCCGCCGTTCATGTTGACGTTGGTGACGTCCACGCTGCTGTTGTCGATGTAGCCGCCGCCGAAGATACATCCGCTGTCGTAGAGGCGGTTGGTGCCGTCGCCCGACCAGGTCTCGTCGTTCAGTTTCTCCTGATAGTAGTCAGAGCCCACCTGAATGTAGTCGAGATCGGTGTCGGTGGTGGGCACGCTGTTGAAGTGGCGGTAGCCGATGAAACCCTTGTTGAGCGTGATGTTGGCCGTTCCGAATACGGGGCCGCCCTCGCCGCCGCCGTAGGCGTTACGTTCGATGGCAGGAATACCGTCGATGAAGTTTGTGCCGTCTTTCTTGCCGATGACAACGTGTGTCTCACCAAGAACGTCACCCGTTGTGCTTTCACTGATAGCGCCAGCGTGGTAACCTACGCTGCCTCGCCATCCGCCGCCATAGACGTTACGGGCCGTGCCGCCTTCGATATAGGCATTGGCAGAAGCGATGAACGGCTGGTCGAAGTCATCGGTGCCAATGTTGTATTTGTTGTTCACCGAGCCCACGGTGCCGGCAGCATAGAGGTCTTTGGTTACCTTGCCGCCGAGCAGAGCAACGTAGGTGGTTCCGTGTACGTCGCCGGTATTGGGCACTTCTGCGTCACCCAGACCGCCGCCGTATGCGTAAGCGCCGCTGCGGCTGCCGTTGTACATGTAGCCGCAGACGTCTGCGCCTTCGTTGATGATAATGTTGGTGTTGTATTTCTTGCCGTTTCTGGCCTCTGCCAAATCGTTGTCCAAGCCGGTGTCGGTATAGCCAGTTCCTATAGAGAGGTCAATTGCCTGTGGCACCTGTGGTTCTGGAGTCGTAGCCTTGACTGCTTCATCCAAAGCCTCCCAATCTGCGTGTTCAGTCGTATATGCTGCGGTAGCTGCAGCATTTGCTTCTGCAGCCCAAGCATCAACAGATTTCTTGTTCATCACGCGACCCAGCTGACTGCCGCCATAGACCTCATAGACGCGGGCGCTGTTGTTCAGGTTCACCTCTGTATATTGTGCCCAGGTGTCCTTACCGTAACCGGCACCATAGACGGTGGCGAAGTATTCGTTAGCCTTGTCGTAATAGACGGGAGCGTTGATGTTTACCTTGCCGTAGAGCGTACGACGGCAGTTGTTGTTGCCGCCGTAGATGCCCGTGCGGTAGCCGCCCACGAGGGCGTCGCTGCTGTTCCAGTTGACGTTGGATTCATATACGTCGCAAGGATACTCCTGATACAGACCGTAAGCGCCGCCGAAGATGGCTTCTGCACGGAAGGTAGAACCTGTAGGCACATTAACCACCGTGCGACGGGTGACACCCTCCTGATAACTGCCGCCATACACTGCCTTGAAGTGGCCGCTGAGCAGGTCGATGATGGCAGATGCCTTGTGTGCTGTCTCGGAATCGTCTGCTATAGCTTTATCTACACCCATACCTACACCGCCGCTTTCTCCGGCACCAAACACCTCCGTGCCTTGGAATGTGGTCATGGCCTGCGGCACATCGACGAGAATGTAGCTGCGGTTCTGCATCAGGTCCTCCTCTTCCTCGCCGAGGTAGCCCTGACCGGCACCGTAAATCTGATCTACGGTGTTCAGTGCGTTATTGGACTCGTTAGGACGGAAGTTGATAAATGCATTATCTAAGAAAGGCTTGTGGTAGCCGGTCTTGGCGTGACCGTCTTCATCAAAGTAGGCACGGAAGTGCGAATCCTTGTAGTCGTACACACCGTAGGCGCCGCCGAAGATCTTCTCCACGCGGCCCTGCACATACTCCGTGTAGGCCGAGGCGTTGAGCATATCGGCATTATATACCTTACTGCGAACGGCATCGTTGCGCAGACGGCTGTCGAAGTCGGCTGTGCCCAGAATCCGACCGCCCAGGTCGTTACCGCCATAGACGAAGTCACGAACGTAGGGGAAACCGTTGATGCCGACATACGTCTCTGTGTGTCCGAGGATGTCGGCATTACAAGCTCCTGCAAAAGAGTCGAAGATACGTCCGTTGCCTAAGTTGATAATACAGTTACCTGCGACTGGGCCTAAGAAGCCTCCACCGTAGATGAACTCGCATTCGGCAATGTCTTCCGTCATGTTGTCATGCCTTGAGACGCCGGCAATCGGGCCTTTCAGGTTGATGTAGGTGCTGTATCTTGAGTCGTAGGTGTACTCAATCTTTCCTGTTGTCTCATTATATTCTCCGTTACCGATGCCGCCTTCCTCACTGCCGCCGAAAATCTGGAACATATAGCCGCGATTCAGGTTGACGGTGGCGGAGCCCCATATCTCGGTGTTCACACCCTTGCCGCCGCCGAACACGTTGAGTGCTTTACCCAACACGTCCATGCCCTGCTCGGAAAGGATGACGCCGCTGTGCCGCTCCTGGATGTGATATTGGTCGTTGCCGTAGTGCTTGTCCTCACCCGTATCATCCTCTTCCACCTTGTCGAAGAGAATCTCGCGGTCAACAATAGAGCTGTTGATGTTGATGACGACGTTGCCGTTGACAATGCCGCTGGTGTAGCATCCGCCGTAAATGTTGCCGCCGTCGAAACGACGGTCCTTGTCTTCATCGGTGCTGGTGGTCGGGCCGCCAGATGTTACGGGGTCAACGGGAAGACCTGTTGCCGAACTGATGGTGTTCCAAATCAGCTCGGTATGCCCCTCATTCCAGCGCTTGGGCTGTATCTTCAGACCGGCGAAGTTCAGCTCCAGCTTGTCGCCGATAGTTCCGGTCGGCGAGCCGGCCGGTACCGGATCGGGGGCGCCCAGCAGTCCGCCTTCATAGATGGCATTAAAACCGGACTTAGGAGTCACAAAGGCATTGTTGCAGCCGCCCACAACCCTGTTATACACAACAACTTTGTCCGTGAAATTGATCGTCGTCTTGCCCTCGGTGATCATGCTGCCCACGTTACCGCCGCAGACGATGGATCCGAACATGGTGGAGTAGGGTATATAGTCGGCTGCGTCGCCGTTAGCTGTGCTCTCGAAGACAACGGTTGATTTCACCTTCATGGCGCAGCCTTCCATGAATTTGGCAAAGACGTTCTCGTCTTCCAAATCCATGGAGTTGAATTTGGTGCCGCCAGTGAGATCGGTGCGTGTAAATGTGCGAAGCACACCTTCGTTATGACCGGAGGGATCAGCTTCATTGGTTTTGATCATGTTGGCGCCGTTGTTGCCGAGATACACGTTGTCGATGATGGCGTATGAACCGATCTTGATGTGCGTCTGGTTGCCGGAACTTGAGCCGGAAACATTCTCTCGCAGTGAAGCACTGTTACCGCCCACATAGAGACCGCCGTCCACGACGGTAGGCGTGGCTTCCGTGCCTCTGACGAGGATGGACACCTTCTCTGCATTGGGACGGATGAGATTGAGGGCTGTGGCGGACTTAAGTTTTTCTTCTACACCTGTTATGCCTGCTGCCGTAAGGATTTCATCAGGATTGTAGTAGAGATCTCTCCAATACGGATTGTCTTTCAAGGCAGGGTTGTCGGTATAAGGATACGAGCCGTTACCGCCGCCATATACGTCACCGTAGATATGGGTCATGATGCCCACGGTGTTGCCGGCATAGACGTTACCGGAGATATCGTTGCCGCCATAGACGTTGTTGACGCGACCGGCCAGCACTCTGACACGGGCTGCGTAGCCGGCAGGAATGTTGTTGGGGTTGTCCGCCGGATCCAGCGCAACCTGGTCGTATGGCACCGGACGGTTGTCATCGCCGTCGTAAAGCGGTTTCACATCCGCCTTACGGCAACCGCCATAGACGTTGTCCACCACCATTCCTGCGCCTTCAATCTGCATGAGCAGACCTTCGGGGCTGGTCATGCGGCCCTCGTTGCCGCCGCCGTAGAGGTTGCGGACCTTACCTTGTTGCAGGTTCCATCGGGGGCGTATGCCCATATCGGCTTTGTTGTTGCCGCCAAACAGTCGGCCAATCTGGTAGGCGTCGCTGCTGGGATAAGAGAAGGTGGTGTTGATGCCCATCCTCTCCTCAAAGCGCTCGTTGGTCAGCAATTCGCCGACGGTGCCCTTCTCCGGATCCGTATTGCCATTCGGATTGCTTGTATCTACGATGTCATTGACCACCTTACTCGGATTCTTCAGAGCGATAACGGTCCTGTCGGTAATGGTCGCGTTGTTGCCGCCACCATAAGCATAGACGATGGAGGCGCCCAAAAGCTCGAGATAAGTCTTGCCTACATCGGGGCGGACGAAATCGGTCGCGCTGGTGGCTATGGGGTCTTTGACGTCCAGATAATCTTGCTCGGAGTTGTAGATTTTGCGCGTGCCTCCGTCATTGATGTAGTAATAGTCTCCGTTACCGCCTCCGAAGAGCTGTCCGATATAGACTTTTTGAGCATCAGCGTCTTCTGCGTCACCGTCCATCTTGGTAGAGGTGCGCACAAAGGCATTCCAAGTGGCATCAATATTATTCTTGCCGGGGGCCGTGCCGACTTCCGTCAGTTCCGCAGGAACAGCTTTAGACACATCTTCCGGGGAGCCGATGGTGCCGGCGATGTCGTTACCGCCATAGGCTTTATCAATAACGATATAGTTTGAGGCGTGCTCACCGTCGATGTGCAGGAAGGCGCCGCCTCCGACGTTGGCCTGACGGGCGCCGCCATAGACGTTGTGCAGGTCGCCGCCATAGACCGTAACCGTTGATCTTCCGCCGGTGTCTCCGGCATTACCGCCGCCATAGACGTTGCCGCCGATGACAATTTGCGCTTGGGCGCTGGTTACACCCAGAAGCATCAACAGGCTTATTATGGTATATCTAATTTTCAACTCTTATCTTTTATCTGTCAACTGTCAATTATCAACTGTCAATTATCAATTGTCAATTATCAACTTTCACCGTCGGGTTATCCAAGTCCTCTTCCGACAAAACATAGACGTATGACGGGTTGACGGTCAGATTCACCTGTACTCTTTGACCTCTGTATGCGTCCAAATCGGGCAGTTTATTGGTCGCCGTGCTGTTTTGGCATATCAGATTGCCTTTTCTGTCATACACATCGTAGGTGCTGACCAGCGTCAGGTTGCTCGACAGAGTGGGGGCGAAGTAGGCATTGATGACCAATGGCATTGTTTTGTCCAGTGCGGTGCCCTCATCGTCGTTGAATATCACGACGGCGTCGTTACTTCCTGATGCTGAGTAGGTTACGCCTGAAATGGGACTCGCGCCGGTCTCGTTGTGTGTCAGCGTAACAATGGCGTTGACGCCTCCTTTGTTGGTGCTCAGCGTCATGGTCTTCAGTTTGATGGTGCGCAGCATGGCGTATTCCGCATCTACTTTCAGATGGAACTGGGCGGCGGCAAAGAGATGGTCCATCAGGATATGAATCTTGTAGCTGTCTTCTCCGGCGGAAATCGGCCAAATCCAGTCGAACTGTCCTTCCTTCAAACCCTCGTCGGTATCCTCGACGCCAGTGATGATGCAAACGTCGTCGGTGGTGACGGGTTTGATGCCGGTGACGGTCAGTGTGGCTGCATCGGCTGTGCTTTTGGTCAGCACACTGCCCATGTCTCCCGTTTTGGGCATATAGCCATAGACCGTATAAGTCTTATCCGGTACGACCTCAAAGCTTGCACGCCATTTAGTGGTATATCTGATGATTTGCTCTTCCGGATCAGCCCAGTCATCCGGCAACAGCATGTAGATGCCCATCGCTGTAGCCTTGTCGGGCGTAAATGGAGAGAAGCCGGCAGGAGCGGAGGGAGCATACACCCTTTTTTCTTTAAAGGGAGAAGAATACGCTTTCAGCATCACCTCTCTGTCTGCGGGTTCTTTGTCCGCAGTCGCCGTTTCCGGTTCGTTGCCCGTCGCAGCAGGCGTCGGTGCCTCGAAGTCGTCCGAGGCGCAGGCGCTCATCAGCCAGACGGCGGCCGTCAACAGGATGCTTATATAATCCTTCTTAATGCTCATTCCTTACTTCTTTATCTTGCTCTACCAATTATAAAACTGGTGATTTATTTCTTTCGTTGACCAATCTTTCACATACAGCGACTCCACCTGCAAATTACCGCTGCCGGCATAGTAGGCATAGACTATCCAGGTGTGGTTGCGACTGAAGTCGCCGGCTTGCTGCATGGCGTATTCGACGGTCTGCTCATCGCCGCCCTCAATGGTGTATGTGATGGTGCCGGTCAGTTGTCTGTCGCTCTCGCGCAGGTAGATGGGGCCTCTTACGGTGACTTCGGGTGTCTCCTTGCTTGCAGCCTCGTAAATCAGGTCTTCGTAGTCTTGAGCTTCCTGATCTGTATAGGTGAAGGCGGTCGGGTCTGCCGTCTCTGCGATATCGTCAATAGGAGTGGACAGCAGTTCGACCGCTGCAGTATTATAGGTCATGGATACCGGCGTCTTGAAGAGATACTCCACGTCGGGTATCATGCCGACATTCATCTTGATGCTTTTGATGCTCACCGCCGCCTCTCCTGCCGTCTTGGCAAAGACGAAGCGCAGTTTAGACACCGCACGGGTCAGTTGGACGGTGGAGACTTGGCTCGTCGTGCCGACGCGCAGGGCCGGAGCGTCGCCGACCACAGGCTGTGCTGTGAGTTTACCGGCAAACGGCAGGCCGTCGTCCGGCACGATTTTCACCAGGGGATCCAGGCCGAAATGTTCGGCAATCCTGGCGCCGTCCAGCAGTTGGGCGCGGGTGGTCTCCTTGTTCAATGTCCCTGCGCCGCAGTTGGCATTGGTCACGTTGGCCATCACATAGACGCTGACATCGGGCTTGGCGGCGGCGAATTCGTCGCTGACGGGTATCTGGTAGGTCGTGCCCTGGCCTTCGTTCAGCGCTGTGACGTCGCTGGTGCTGAAATAGCCGACGTAATTTCCCGTCTCCCATTCGTAAATCCATATCTGCAGGCTCTTGATGGTGCCCTCATCAGTGACGGCGTCCACTTCACCCACATCGGCACGGGTTTGTGCGGCGATTTTTGTGGCTTTTTCGGCCCGTTCGGGAGCATAGACATATATAGCCAGCTTCTTCTGCTTGTGCAGCGCTTCTGCATCCACCCCGGCTGCTCCTTCTTCCCCGTCGTCGGAAGAGCAGGCGCAGAGCAGCACGGTCAGCATGCTGCACAGAAGCCATAGGAGTGGGAATATATGTCTGTTTTTGTTCATATCTTTGATTTACAGCAGCTCCACATTGGTCGTTGTGGCTTGAATCCATTTGGTCACCACCTGTACGCCAATCTCCAGTCGCGGCGCCAGGAGGTCGGGCATGCAGGTATAGGCTTTGGCGAGCGATGTCACGCTCATTGTCATGCGGGTGGTGTAGTCTTGTGTGAACACACGGCCGGCGTAGGCGCCTGAGCCTTTTCCGGCGGGGTTTGTCATGGCGATGAGATAAAAGCGTGTTCCGGGATAGACGGTGCCGTCTTTGCCGGTAAACTCATGGCCGGTATTGTTTGCGAATTCCAGGATGACGGGCACTTTCTCGTTGTCGTAAGACTGCAGCACCAGCGTATTGATCCTGTTACCGTCAATGATGTCCGTCTCGTAGATGAAGCGTCCGTCAACGTCCGTCTGTTCGCCTTGTGGCTTCATGTTGAAGCCAACGGTATGCTGTCCGCCGATGATGACACCCTTGAGGGGCAGGTGTGCCATGTCGGCATCGGTTACCACTTCGTCTTTGGCATCACGCAGTGTGGCGCTCATGCCCGACAGCGTGAGATCCAGCTTGGCCACGCCGTACTGGACGGGGGTCTCCACGGCCACGGCCACGGTACTGATGCTGACGGCAGCCGGTCCGGTGTACCAGGTGTCCAGGAAAGCGCTCCACAGCTTGTCGGTGGTCTGGTAGGCGGTCTTCGACACTTCTTTTGTGGAGGTGCGTATGGGGCTGTCTGCAAAGAACATCAGTTCGGCGGGATAGGTGTAGCGGTTGATGCCGTTGATGTTGTCGAGCGTGGTGGTGGTGGTTCTTGGCTCGAAGTGGTCGCCCATCCAGCGGATGACGGCGGCTCCGTCGGGAAGGCCGAGGGAGCGCGGGTAGGTGTTGCCGGAGATGTCCGTGCCGTCAATCTCTGCAATGATTCCCGTGCTCACGTCATCGGTTCTGCCTGTAAGCCGGGTCTTGAGTGCAGCCACGAAAGCTTTGATGTTGGCGGCCGCTCCGCTCATCAGGCCCGCGCCTTCCGAGCCGATGCGGATGAATCTCCTGTAATAGCTCTTCAGCTCCGGATCGTTGGTCGTGCTCCAGCCCGGGGTGTTGGCAATATTGGTCATATAGCTTGCCAAGGCCTGGGCATCTGCGGGTGCTTCCGTGGATTCACGGATAGAGGTCAGACTGAATCGGATATCGGCAGTCTTCCTGCGTGTGGTGGGCAGAGGACTCAGCTGACCGTTTTCTTTGGGGTCGTCGGACACGGGCTTTGCCTTGCCATAGACCAGCATACGGTCTGTGCCCGTCATCAGCTGGCAGCGGTCCACATAGTAGGTGTTGCATTTTTCCACCTCATCATATTCTTTTGCCAGATCGCCGTCGTTGACCCCCGTGATGTTAATCAGCGGATTGTCGCTCGCTGTCACGCTGGCTCCGTTGGTGCGGTAGGGAATGCACACCAACAGGTCCATACCCGGGAATGCGGCGGTGGCAGCGCTGTTTCGGGTGAGTGCCTGACGGGTGTTTTGTGCGCTGCTGCCGAGGCTGATCAGCAGGTCCACCTGCCTGGCCTGGGGCTGGGTCGTCTCTATGACCTGATCGGCCATATCGTCGGATGCCGAGCATGAAATCATCATCATGCCCGATAGCAAACAGTAGGCTATATGTCCGATAGCGGTCTTCACGCGCGCACCTTATAATTTAATAATACTATAAATCCGGATCGTATGATCCGCCTTCGTTCCAGTCGAGCATCACGCTGACGCCTATGCGGCTGTCATAGGGACGGATGGCGCCGTCGTCATCCAACTCGCCTTTAAGGATTTTCAGATTGCCCGCTTTCAGGGCTTCTTTTATGTCGAGAACTGACTCGGTTACCTTGCCGTCAGTTTTGGTTATATACGCTTTTAATTGCCACAATGTCTTTTCTTCTGCAGCTTTTGTTTCCGCGTCGTGCGACGGGAAGTTCACGGAGCAGAAGCAGAGCAGCTCGTTGCCGGTCTCCACCTTGTCGGCCCTAATCAGGGGGCTTTCGTCGGGGAAGACGTAAACGCTGTCGCTGATGTTAAACTGACGGGCAAAGCCGGTGGCATACACCTTCATGTCGGTGAATGTGTGGCCTTTGGGGTCGAGCACCAATGCGACGGCGCTGTTGGCCATGTAGAGACGAACGTTAAATGTCTGGTCCACACCTTCCAGCACTTCCATCGGCTGGCGTGCCGTGAACAGTCCGGTTGTGTGCGAGTTCAGAGTCTTGCCCTCTGACTGCAGCAGCATGGATGTGTTGCTGTGCTGTTCGTCTTCCAGTGCGACCTGGTTGTTGTCTGCGATATTCGCTACTGCCAGATGCATGTATTTACGCATGGGCAGGGTCAGGGTGTAGCTTGTCTGGTTGGCGTCGATGATGTCGCTTTTGTGGTACAAGCTGTTCAGCGCGCCCTCGGTGTCGTAGAACGACAGGTCTATGTCGTGGGCACGGTCGCTGAAAATGTCTTTTAAATGTTCACGGAGTGCGTCGGCCACGCCGATTTCGGTCAACGTGGTCAGCTGTGTTTCGAGCTCTGTCGTCATGTTGGTCACCAGTCTCAGCTGGTATTCCATCTGGAACTGCTCCTCGTCAGGGGGGCAGTCCGACAGGTCGTCGTCGATTGCAGAGCACGAGAAGAGCCCCATGGCAAGCAGAAAACTTGCCATGGAACCCTTCCAGTATCTCATAATTTTCTTCACGTTAAATAATTACAAAGAATTAGTTGCCGCCAAGGTCGGCGTCGAACACCATACCTTCTCTCCACATAAGATCGACGGACAGGCCGAACGACAGCTGGCTGGAACGCAGGTCGGGAATGGTGACATAGGCGTTCTGCAAGCTCGAAGTGTGTGCGCCGGCGTCAGCATCAAACTTGAAGTTGGCGACGGTCATGTAGTCCTGAATGAAGACACGGGGAGTCTTGGTTGAAACACCCTCTGCTGTCAGAGGCGGAATCTGATAATGGCTGTCCCAAGTTACGGTCTTGCCCGAAGGATTGAGTGATGCCACGAGATAGAACGTCTGGCCCTTGCGAATCAGATTGTCGCGTCCCCAGAAGTCTGCACCGTTGTTCTTGAACTGCAGTGCCACGAGTACGGTGTGCTGCGTTGCAGCGCTGGTATAGTTGTCAAAAACAATAGTGTAGTTGGCAGCGGATACCGAGCCGGCGGTGCCGGGCAGGGCCGTTCCTGCAGCAAGGCCTGTGACGCGGTTGTCATAGACCATCTTGTCAAAAGTGGACGATGTGGGAGGCAGGAACTGCCAGTCAACACTTCCTGGCTGACCGCCGATGATAATGCCGGTCCAGGTGAAATCAAGATCACCGGGGTTGAAGGTGTTGTTGGATTCACCGGGGTTGAGCGCTGCTCTGTTGTCCTCAAGTGAAGCGGTGCCTTCCTTAATCTGTACAGTGCTCTTCAGCATGGCCACACCGTAGTTCACATTCTTTGTCATGGCTGTGGCGCGGGTTGCGGATGTCACCGTTTTGCCACCAGTTTCCCAACCGAGCGATGTCCACTGGGATTCTGTATCCCAGTTGCTCACGCCGTTGGGGAATTTGGAGTCGGTCTTCTCCGTGTTGGAGGTGCGCACGTCGCTGTTGCAGTAGTACATCAACTCTGCGGGGAACTGATATGCGCTGGGGTCTGTTGTTACAGCCTTGTTGAGCAGGCTGACTCCCGGGCTCTTGTGGGTAAATGTGTTTGTTTCAGCAGTATAGTCGAGCTGTGCACAGCCCTCGGGCAGGGTGAAGTTGATAACGGGGAAGTTGGCAAGTTCTTCATCTGTTACGGCATCCCAAGCGGTCTTCCAACCGGTACCATAGCTTGATTTGATACCATCGACACCTCTGAAGCCGTTAATCGGATTATCTGTAACAGAAGTAAAGTAACTGGTTATCTGACCATTGATGGCCGATGCGATGTGTCTTGCCAGCTCCTCATAAGGAGAGGTGGCTGTGGCAGCTACCACTTTGGTGGTAACAGAATACAGGTCCCTTACAGTGGTAAGAACGGCCTGTGAAGAGCCGCCGCGCAGCTCGTTGGCGCCGTAAGTGGTGAGGGCTGTGAATGCCTTGTAGAGAATCTCCTCCAACGGTGAAAGAGCACGAGCTTGAGTTGTCGGGTTCAAGTCTTTCCAGGTGGAGGTCAGAGTGGCTGCACCTGTCCAATCCGGATAGGTTGTCGTGTTAACGGTATAAGTGCCGCTGACATTGACAATCTTGGTCATGATGCCGGCCAGAAGTTCTGCTGTAGCAGTAAATCTTGCACCGTCGCCTCCAATACGGGGGGTGAGATCAAATTGGAAGGCGGTTGCCGTTGAGCCCGCTACGGAATAGGTGACCTTACCGATTTCGTTGTAGTCGGGAGTTGCACTGCCCTTGATGGCTTTACCATAGAACAACAGGGCGTCCGTGCCTGTAGGCATGGCGAGCTCCAGGATACGGTGGGACTTGTCGCTGTTGTTCAGAGTGCCTGCGGCAGCTACTGTTCCCAGGTCAAAGCGACTGGCGGCAGCTGCGGCTGCTGAAGTGGCGTCGATAAAGCCTTTGCCGCTGGTCTTGTAGGCAAAAAGCAGGGTGTTGTCAATGCCACGGAAGTTCTCACCTCCGGCCTGTACGGTGGTGGCTGAAGAACGGGTTTGTGCCTGACTGGCAATGTTCAGCACAAACTGTGACCTTACGAGACCGGTGGCGGGGTCGTACAACGGGCTGTCTTCTACGACTTGTGCCTGTGGCTCTTCCACGTCAACAAGTGCGTCCTCAGACGAGCAGGCGGTGAAACCGCTTGCGCCAAGCAGTGCTATCGCACTGACATAGGCATACTTGAAATACTTTTTCATTGTTGTAATGAATTTGGTTAATAAATAGTGTTAATTGTTTTCTCTTTTTTTTATTTTGTTGTTAATTATTTGTTTTCAGTCACTTCTACGTTCTCATAATAGATGCGGATGTATCCGGAGTTGCGCTGATCGCTGAGAATATTGGTCTTGATATACTGCCAGGTGCGGCCTCCACCCAGGCGGCGCAACTTGCTCTCGCGCAGGTTCGGATTGCTCTCGCTGTCGGTGATGGCCAGAGCCTGACGCAGAGCGGCGGCAGTCTCGGGTGTCTCCTTGTCGGCGCATTCCTGCAACTGGTCGCGGAAGTCGGCCCATGCCTCGCCGCCGCCGACGGTGTCAAACAGCGAGTCGGGAATCTGCAGCTGATTCTGCACGTAGCGCTGAAGCGCCAGGGCGCGGTTGGTGGCCAGCGCCTCGTTGCCGGCAATCGGACCCTCGATGGAGGCCAGACCGACAATCTGTATCTTGCGGAGCTCGGCCGTGGAGTCGTTCATCATCGTGCGGGTGACCTCTATGATGCGGTCCAGAATGTGGCTGTTGTTGCCGAACTCCGGCAGCAGCAACGACTTGGCCAGCGGGAAGTGTACGTAGAGAGCCTCCTTGTCGCGGCGCATAACCATAGAGCGGTCGTAGGGCTTATACTCCGAGATGTGGTGAACGAAAGGATTGGCGCTGCGCAACACCTCGATGGGCTTGGGCTCCGGCACGACAACGACGGGCACGGGTTCCACCACAGGCTCTTCGATGACGGGCTGTATCTCCACAGGAGGCTCGGGCTCGACGGGCTTCTGCTTCTTCGGGCGTCCGGGGAGCACATAGACGATGTTGATGGCGGCCTGAGGCATGGCGAAGATGCCGTCGTCCTTGCCGATCTTCTTGCCGCAATGGCCGCACTCGTAGCGGTTGTAGTTGGCATAGCCTACGGCGACGCCTGCGAGCGCCTCAATGTTCCAGTGGCGGCCCAGAGGCCAGGAATAGCCGTAGAACACGCCCAGGGCCACCATGTCGCCCTCGCGACGCTCATCGCGTACAGATTTGTAAAGGCCGAAGGGGAATTTTATCTCGGCCACATTGTAGTGGGCGTAGATGAGGTTTGCGCCGAAGAAATGGTGCACATTGACCGAATCCTTCCAATAGCGTACGGAGGGAGAGAGCAGCAGGTGGCGGAACTTGCGTGAGGTCCTGTCGTCGGTGGGCCAGGGGTGATAGCCTGCCGTCATGCCGAGAGACCAGTGGGGAGCCACTCGCACACCGACTCTCAGGTTGGGCGTCAGCGTTGCATCATAAAGCAAATTGTTGCTGATGCTCACCTTCTGGGCGCTTGCCGCAGAAGCCATCATCAGCAGCAATCCTGCTAAAAAATTGATAATCTTATAGTTCTTACCTGTACGCATATACCTAAAGTAGATAATATGCGCAAAGGTATGAAGAAATTTTTACATGACAATCTTTTTTTCAGGATGCTTCTTTTATTTTGTCCAAACTATTTTTCACTTTGTCCTACTGGGGGGGGTAGGTGCTCTCCAGCTCCTTTCGGAAGTCGTTGGGCGCCATGCCGAAAACCGCTTTAAAATTACGGATAAAGGTGGCCGGGCTCATGATGCCGCAAGCCTCTGAAATGGCGTTCAGGGTGTAGTCGGGATGCTGTCTCATCATGTCGGCGGCATACTCCATGCGCTTGGCGTTGATGTAGCCCGGGATGTTGGTGCCCGCGAACTGCTGTATGAAGGCCGGCAGACGGTTCTTGTCCAGGCCGGTCAGGCGCATGAGGTCGTCGCGCCCGAAACCGGGGTTGAGAAACAATTCTTCTTCTGTGATGCGCCGGTCGACCTCCCTGAATCGGGCCAGTTCTTCAGAGTTGGTGTCGTTTGTTGCTTTTTCCTCGGTTTCATCGTTCTTTTTGCCTTCGTTTTGTATGGCTTTCTGGCGATAGTAGAGCATCTTGTTCAGCGTGGCTGACATCGTCTTGTTGCGGTGGCTGATGATGCGGTTGTAGATAAGCAACATGATGGAGAAGAGCAGCAGCACAATGGCTGAGACAATGGCCATTGTCATCCACCACTTACGTTGCGCCAGATTGTACTTGTGCTCCAGCAGGTCGATGGTGGACTCGGCCAGCAGGCGGGATTCCTGTATGTTGATGCTGTCGCTCATTGCTGCGGCAAGGGTGTAGCAGCGGGCGGCGCCCTCGTAGTCTTCCAGGCCCATCAACGCTTCTGCCTTGTAACAACAGACTCTCCGGAATGCGGGGCAGACGGTGTCGCCGTCCATGCGGAGCGTCTTTTCTACATAATCCAACACGTCCAGAGCGTCGGCGTATTGGCCGCGCTCCATCAGAAACAACGTCAAATCCCTGGAAACGATGGGATCTTTCACACCGGTGGCCTTACAGAGCTCATAGGCGCTGTCGGCTTCGTCGATGCGTCCCTGCTCGGCCAAAATTGAAGCGCGGATGGCGTAGAGGCGGCGAAGGGTGCGCTGGCGGGCCTGCTCGTTGTGCAGGGCCGTGTCCCCCAGGATGGATTGCTCCTGAGCCTCGGACATGCGCAGTGCGTCCTCATAGCGTCCGTCTGCTCTGTACATCCTGGCGAGATTGGCATAGAAGGTCGTCAACTCCTTGTATTTATATTGGAAATCCGACTTTTTCATCATCTCGACAGCCTCCAGACACATCCTGTCGCCTTCCTCCTTGTCGCCCTGACTGTATTTGTTCTTGCCGCGCACGAATCTGGCCAGCGCCATATAGGTGATGTCGTTGTGCTTCCCGGCCAGTTCGTCCAGCTGAAGGTAGGTCTCCAGAAGCTCCTTTTTGAGCCTCAGGTTGTCGCAGTCGTCCATCAAATGCCTCAGCAAGCGGATTTTGGCCTGAGGATTATTGTCCAAAGTTTTGTCCTGCAAGGCCTTCTTGTGGCAGTGGCGGGCGTGAAGGAATAACCGGCCCATATAATAGAGGTTGCCCTCGTACATGTCCAGCATCCATTCCGGCTCCATCCGCCTTTCGCGCATGGTTTGTATGATGCGGTGCGCGGTTTCGGTGTCTGTGTAGAAAATGTCTCGGGCCTTGACGTAGGACAGCATGGAATCCGGCAGCGGCTCAAGGTCGGTGGCGGATGCGGATGTACCTATTAATAAGAGTAATACTGCGATTAAAACGTGCATTTTTGTCTCAAATCGGTTTTTTGAATCGAACAATTGTCGATTGCGTTTCCGAGATACAAAATTACAAAATTCTCAGGTAATATGCACTCAATGGGCCAGAGAATTAACTTTTTTTAAACTTGCGCCGCTATTCATTGACGACGGGTAGAATCGTTCCGTCTTCGCTATAGAACAGGCGCTGCGCCTTCAGCGAGCGCAGATGGGTGACGCCGCCGGAAGGCACGCAGTCGTGATAGAGCAGATACCATTGGTCCCGGAACTCCACGATAGAGTGGTGGGTGGTCCAGCCGACAACGGGCTCGAGGATGACGCCTTGCCAGGTGAAGGGGCCGTAGGGGTTGTCGCCGACGGCGTAGCACAGGAGATGGCTGTCGCCGGTGGAGTAGGAGAAATAGTATTTCCCGCCGCGCTTGTGCATCCAGCTGGCCTCGAAGAAGCGGTGCGGGTCGCCGGCTTTCATGGGCTGCCCGTCGCGGTCGAGAACGACCACGGGGCGCGGCGCTTCGGCCAGCTGCAGCACGTCGTCGCTCATGAGGGCGACGCAGCTGGATAGGGCGGGAGCGTCGGCCGGAGCCCAAAGCTCGGTCTTCTTGTCCGGCGCGTGGCCCAGGTCCACATGGCCGGCAGGAGCGCTCTTTGTGTCGGGCTGCTTTACGGGGTTGACGCTCAGGGTGACGTGCCACTGCAGCTGCCCGCCCCACAGGCCGCCGTAGTAGCAGTAGATGCGCCCGTCGTCGTCCTTGAAGACGCAGGGGTCGATGCTGTCGGCACCGCGAATGGGGTGCGGCTGCGGCGTAAACGGTCCCTCGGGACGGTCGGAGACGGCCACGCCGAGGTGGAACTCGCCGTTGCGGTCCTTGGCGGAGAACACCAGATAATATTTGCCGTTCTTCTCCACGACATCGCTGTCCCACATCTGGCTCTCCACCCAATCCACCTGATCCTGATCGAGGATGACGCCGTGATCCGTCACGGGGCCGTTCTCGATGTCGTCGAACGACAGCACGTGATAGTCGCGCATCTGGAAGTGACCGCCGTCGTCGTCAAACACGTTGTCGCACTGGCGGTCGTGGGAGGGATAGATGTACAGCTTCCCGTTGAACACGTGCGCTGCGGGGTCGGCCATATAATCGTCGGGAAAGAGATATCTTGCTTTCATGTAAAGGTTAAAGGTTAAAGGTTAACGGTTAAAGACGGCGGGATTCGATTTCCTTATTAATACGGTCTATCTTTTCGTCGGTCAACTCGTATTTGGAGATGATCAGCATGGCCAGGAGTAGCAGGGCGGCGGGGATGACGCACACCAGCCACAGGATGCCCTCTTCGGCTTCGGGCGTCTGTCCGGTGGATTTGGGGTTGTAGGCGACATAGGCCAGAACGGCCGGAGCCACCACGCTGCCCAGCGTCATGCCGGCCTTGAAGAAGATGCCGGTCAGGGCGTTCACGATGCCGGCGATGCGCTTGCCGCTCACATATTCGCCGTAGGAGATGACCTCCGGCACCAGCGCCCACATGTAGCCGGTGGCCACAATCACGCCGGTGGATTTGACGAATTGGGCGATATAAACCAACGTCATGCTCGGATTTTCCATCTTGGCCGCGCCGTAGAGAAACGCCATGCCGATGACGGCCACGCTGAGGAAGATGTAGAACATGTTCTTCTTGCCGACGGCTTTCTTAATCAGCGGCACCAGCGGCATGAAGATGAACGAAGGCGCAGAGCCCAGCCCCATGAAGACGGAGAGCTGGTCGGGCGAGCCGTGCATGTTGCTGTTGATGAAATAGGCGCCGGCGGCGTTGCCGATGGACATCATGGCAAAGGCAGTGATGAAGAAGAAGGCAATGACGCGCAGGGGCCGGTTGTGGAAAAACTCCATCCAGAGGTCGCTGATCTTGACGTTGGCCGCCTCGCTCTCGTTCATGACCACGCGCTCCCGGCACTGGCTGAAGCAGAAAATGAGCAGGGCCAGACCCGTCAGGGCGTAGATGGTCATGGTGGCGAACCAGGCTGAGGGGTCCTTGGGCAGCCCCTCGCCGGGCTCGTCGGTGAAGCGGGCGATGAGCAGGGGCAGTCCCGAGCCGACGGCCAGGCCGCCGCAGTTGGCCATGAACATGCGCACGGAGGTCAAGACGGTGATTTCGTCGGTGTCGCGGGTGAGTGACGAGTTCAGCGCGCCGTAGGGCACGTTGATAAACGTGTAGAGCAGCGTCATGGCGATGTAGGTCACGTAGGCGTAGAGCAGCGACGGCGCATAGCCGTTCCAGAAGCACAGGATGGCAAAGCCCGTGAGCGGGATGCCGACCGTCACCAGATAGCTGCGGTATTTGCCCAGTCGCGGCGAGTGCTTGTCAATCAGCGCTCCCACGACAGGGTCCCACAGCACGTTGGCCACATTGCCCACCGTAAACATCACCGAGACGTCCACGGCATCGAGACCGTAGATGTCGGTGTAGAAAAACAGCAGATACATGCATGTGGTCTGGAAGATCAGGTTCTGGGCCAGGTCGCCCGAGCCGAATCCGATGCGCTGGAGCCACGTGAGTTTATAAAATCCTTTTGACGCTGGGTCGGGAGTTTCTGTCGGCATTTGTACGTTTTGAGCTGCTTTAAACCGTTAAATAATGTTGATTTGATTGCAAATATATTAATAAAATTATAAATGCCTTTTCAAAGTGAGCGAAAATGATTAACTTTGCACGGAAAATCAAGAAACAAACATAAAAATCTAAGCATGAAAAAGATTCTTTTAACGGCATTGTGTGCCCTGACGGTGTTTGCCGGGGCCGGTGCGCAGGGTGATTCGAAGAGCCTCAAGGAGGCCTACCGCGACTATTTCCTCATCGGCGTGGCCGTCAACGGACGCAACATCACGGACGAGGCCCAGAGCGCTTTGGTGAAAAAGGAGTTCAGCAGCATCACGGCCGAGAACGACATGAAGCCGGCCTCCGTGCATCCTGCCGAAGGCAAATGGACCTGGGAGCGCGCCGACCGTGTGGCCGACTTCTGCCGTCAGAACGGCATCAAGCTGCGCGGACACTGCCTGATGTGGCACAACCAGATGTGCGACTGGATGTTCTACGACAAAGACCACAAGCTGGTCAGCAAAGAGGTGCTCTACGAGCGCATGAGGGAGCACATCCACACCGTGGTCAACCGTTATAAGGACGTGGTCTATGCCTGGGATGTGTTCAACGAATGCATTGCCGACGGCGGCCGCCGCATCGGTGCCGACGGCAAGGACCAGCCTCTGCGCGAATCCACCTTCTATAAGATATGCGGCAGCGACGAGTTCATCCGCAAGGCCTTCATCTTCGCCCGCGAGGCGGATCCCAACGCGCTGCTCTTCTACAACGACTACAATGAGTGCGACCCCGTGAAGCGCGACCGCATCTGCGAGATGATCAGCGCCATGAAGGCCGACGGCGTGCCCGTGGACGGCATCGGCATGCAGGGCCACTACAACATCTACGGCCCCTCAGAGGAAGACATTGAGGCCGCCGTGAGCAAATATGCTGCGATTGTGGACCACATCCACATGACCGAGCTCGACATCCGCGTGAATCAGGAGATGGGCGGACAGTTGCGCTTCAACCGCAACGAGGGCGCCCGCATCAGCGGCGACCAGAAGCTGATGCAGGAGGCCGAGTATGCCGCTGTGTTCCGCGTGATGCGCCGCCATGCCGACAAGGTGGACTGCGTCACCTTCTGGAACCTCAGCGACCGCGACTCCTGGCTCGGCGCCGACAACTATCCTCTGCCTTTCGACAAGGACTACAAGCCCAAGAACGTTTATCGCGTGATACGCGACTTCAACGCCGCCGCCGACACGGCCGTCATCAAGGAGGATTTCAAGCCTTCGGCCACCTGTCAGCCCCGTCAGCAGTATCCGCAGGTCAACTCTCAGGGCTATGTGCGCTTCCGTGTGCAGGCTCCTGCCGCCCGCTACGTCATCGCTTCTGCCGGTCACGGCGGCCACATGGGCGGCACGGTGCTGAAGCGTCAGGAGGACGGCTCGTGGATGGGCACCACCCTGGAGCCCGAAGACGAGGGTTTCCACTACTATACGCTGTCGATTGACGGCGCCCAGGTGGTGGATCCCGGCACCAACAGCTACTACGGCGGTGCACGCTGGATGAGCGGCGTGGAAGTGCCCGCCAAGGATGAAGCTTTCTATGCCGACCGCACCAACATCGGGCACGGCAACGTGCAGAAGGTGCTCTTCCCCAGCCATGTGAACGGCAATCAGCTGCGTACGGCGTATGTTTACACGCCCGCCGGCTACGAGAAGGGCAAGAAGCGCTATCCCGTGCTTTATCTGCAGCACGGATGGGGCGAAAACGAGACCTCGTGGCCCGTGCAGGGCAAGGCAGGCCTCATCATGGACAACCTCATCGCCGAGGGCAAAGCGCTGCCTTTCATCGTGGTGATGACCTACGGCATGACCAACGACGTGGTCTTCGGACGTCCGTTTGACCGCAATCAGGTAGCCGAGGATTTCGGCAAGGTGCTCATCGATGAGCTGGTGCCCTACATCGACAGCCACTTCCGCACCGTTGCCGACCGAAAGCACAGAGCCATGGCCGGCCTCTCTATGGGCGGCATGGAGACGCACGCCATCACGCTGGCCCGTCCCGGAGTGTTCGGCCACTGGGGCATCATGAGCGGCGGCATGTACACGCCCGAGGAAATCAAGGACAAGAAGCAGGTGGACTACATCTTCATCAGCTGCGGCGAGAAGGAATATCCCGACCGCGCGCTCAAGGCAGTGGCCGACCTGAAGGCTGCCGGCTTCAACGCCGAGGGCTACGTGTCCGAAGGCACGGCACACGAGTTCCTCACCTGGCGTCGCAGCTTGTATCAGATGGCTCAGAAGCTGTTTAAGTAAAGCAAAAAAGACATCCGGAGATGAGACAGACGATGCGTTGGGTTGCGGTGCTTCTGCTGTCGTGCGCGACGGCGTGGAGTCAGGTGGGCGATTTGCCGCGCTCCACTCCGGAGGAGCAGGGCATCCCGTCGGCTGTCGTCGCCCATCTGCTCGACACGCTGATTGGAGCGCCCGGGGCCAACATCCACAGTGTGATGATCCTGCGCCACGGCAAGGTCATCGCCGAGGTCTATCCGGAGCCCTGGAAGGCGGAATACCGCCACACGATGTATTCCTGCTCCAAGACCTTTGTCAGCGTGGCCGTCGGTCTGGCCGTGGACGAGCACAAGCTGCGCGTCACCGACCGTGTCGTCACCTTCTTCCCGGAATACAAGCTGGAGCTGATGTCGCCGGAGCTGGCTTCGATGACCGTGCGCGATCTGCTGATTATGGCTTCGGGCATCGCCCCCGACGAGCATCTCCGTGCCGAGTGCAGCGACTGGACGCGGGCTTTTCTCTCGAAGCCGGTCAAGACGCCCGGCCGTATCTTCAAATACGACTCGCTGTGCACCTATCTCCTCTCGGCCATCCTGCAGCGCGTCACGGGGATGAAGACGCTGGACTATCTGAAGGCGCACCTTTTCAGGTATATGAACATCACCGAGGTGGGCTGGGAGGAGAGCCCCGAGGGCTACAATGTGGGCGGATGGGGTCTGCACATCCAGTGTGAGAGCATGGCGAAGCTGGGGCAGCTGCTGCTGCAAAAGGGGCGCTGGGGCGCCCGTCAGCTGGTCTCCGAATCGTGGGTGCATCAGATGATGAAGCGCCAGATTCCCGTCAACCACCGGCGCACGAAGTTCTACGGCTACCAGATGTGGAGCTGCACGCCGCGCAGGACCTATTGCGCCGACGGCAGGCTGGGGCAGTACATCCTTGTGATGCCGGAGCAGGACATGGTGGTGGCCATCACCGAATGCGCCATTGCCCCGCAGCTGCATCTCGTCTGGGAAGAGCTGCTGCCACATCTCAGCGACGAGCCTCTGGAGCAGAGTGAGGAGTCCGAGCGCCTGAAGGAGAAGATGGCTTCGTACCGCTATCTGACTCCTGAGGGGACCGATACGCTGTCGATGATGAAGGAGATGGAGGGCCGCGTGTATGAGTTCACCGCCAACGAGTTCGGCTGGAAGACCCTCTCCTTCGAGCAGCACGACGGGCGCATGGAGATGAAGGTGCTGGACAAATACGGGAGGCGCTACAGTCTCTCTCTCGGCTACGGAGAGTGGCTGACCAGCGAAATCGCAGCCTATCCGCTCTATTCGATGAACGCGCGCCAAAAGTTCAAGGGCCTTCAGGGTCCCTTCTATGTGGCCGGCAGCTATGCCTGGCGCGACGATGCGCTCAACGTCCGTCTGGAGTATGTCAACTGGATCTCGGCCGCCGCGCTCGAGATACGGCCCATTGACGACCGCCTGGTGATTCGCGTCAGGAAGAGCTACCAAAAAAGAGAGGAAGAAATGTGGGGTCGGGAAGTACCCCCAAAAAGTTGAGTTAACTCGATCGATCGTTTGAGTTAACTCGATCGATCGTTTGAGTTAACTCACACGATAAAACGGGTTTATTCAATCTGCCGCACGGGAAAGGTGAAATAGGTGTCGGGGAAGGGCTCGTCGGCCAGGGTGAAGTGCCACCACTCGGTGTCGAAGGGCTTGAAGCCGTGGGCAAGCATGGCGCGCCGCAGTATCATGCGGTGGGCAAACTGCTCCGGTGTGATGCTGCGTCCGGCGGGGCTCGCGCTGTTATCACCCGTGTATTCGCCGGTCTCGGGATTGCCGCAGAAGTCGGGATGGCTCTCGGGACCGAACCAGTCGAAGGTGCCGCCCATGTCGAGCTCCTTCTCCGAGGTCATGTCGAAGAGCGTCAGGTCCACCGTGGAGCCGCGTGTGTGGCCGCTCTTCTCACAGATGTATTCTCTCTCGAAGAGCACGCTCTTGTCGAGGTCGGCATAGAAGTAGGGCTTCATTTTGGTGTCGCTGATGTCGGCGGCCCAGCGCACAAAGTGGTCCACGGCTTTCTGCGGGCGGTAGGCGTCGTAGATCTTCAGACGGTAACCTTGGCTGATGACATCGTCGCTCACGGCCTTCAGCGCCTTGGCGGCTTCCTTGGTCAGCAGGGCGACGGGCTGTTCGTAGCCGTCGATGCGGGCGCCGACGAAATTGTAGGTGCCGTAGTAGCGTATCTCCAGAATGGCGTCGGGGATGGCTTCGGAGAGGGTGACGAAGCGGCTGGTGTCGTCCGTCGGGCTGACGGGGGCGTTGTCGTCAGAGCCTGAGCAGGACGTGGTGACATAGATGCAGCATGCAGTGCAGAGAATGGCAATGAACGTCCGAATCTTTGAAAAGTTCATAGTGTTTGATGGGTGTTTCGTGTTGCAAAGGTATAAAAAAATCCTGAGGGCGGCAGAAAAAAGGATATTTTTTTGTACATTTGCAGAGAAAAGCGTCGGATGAAGTGAAAAAGATTCTGTTTTTGCACGGTTTCTTCGCCAGCGGTCTGTGTACGCCGGCCCGAGCCCTGTGCGAGGCTTTTGAAGGCCGGGCCTCCGTGTTGACGCCCGACCTCCCGCAGCATCCCCGGGAGGCTCTGGAGGTAATCAGGTCGCTTTGCGAGCATGAACGCCCGGATCTGCTCGTTGGCAACAGTTGCGGCTCGTTCTACGCTCAGATGCTGGCGCCCGTGCTCGGCATTCCGGCCCTGTTGGGCAATCCGCATTTCCGGATGACGGAGTTCCTCGGCCAGCGCCTCGGCGAGCATGAATTCAAAGCGCCCCGCCGCGACGGCAATCAGCGCTTCACCGTTGATGAGGCGCTGATAGAGGAGTTCCGGCAGGCGGAAGCCGTGCAGTTTGACTGCTGCAATCCGTACTGGAGTGACCGCGTGTGGGGCCTGTTCGGCGAGCAGGACACGCTGGCCCGCTTCGAGCCGCAGTTTCTGGAGCACTACAGCCGCTCGTTTCATTTCCCCGGCGCGCACACCCCGACAGCCGACGAGGTGCGGCAGTGGTACGTGCCTCTGGTAGAGCAGATGCTCGAGGCCTTCCCGCAGCCCCGGGACGGCGTGCGCTATTTCCGTCACTTCAAGGGCGGGCTGTATCGCTATGTCGGCACTGCTTTCGATTCGGAGACGACGGAGCGCATGGTGGTGTATCAGGCGCTCTACGGCGAGCGTCACTGGTGGGTGCGCCCCGAAAAGATGTTCTTCGAGACCATTGAGCGCGACGGGCGCAAATTGGCAAGATTTACCGAAATAAATAATTTTACCGCATAACCAAAAGAAATCAACTATGAAAGTGCTTATCTTACAGGCCTCTCCCAGGGCCAACGGCAACACCGCATGGATGGCGGAAGAGTACAAGAACGCTGCCGAGGCAGCAGGACACGAGGTGACGCTGTTCAACGTGTCGCACAAGAAGATTGCCGGCTGTCTGGCCTGCGAATACTGCCACGGCAAGGGAGGCGGCGCCTGCATTCAGAAGGACGACATGCAGGAGCTCTATCCCCTGATGGCCGAAGCCGAGGTGCTGGTGCTGGCCGCCCCCATCTACTACTTCACCCTGAATGCCCAGATTCAGGCGCCTATCCAGCGCATGTATTGCGTCAACAAGCCTGCCAAGGTCAAGAAGATGGCGCTCATGGTGTCTTCTTACTCTCCCGGCGTCTATACCGGAGCTACGGCTGAGTATAAGGACATCTGCAACTACTGGGGCGTGACGGACAGCGGCATCGTGACGGCCAAGATCGACGAGCAGAAGACCGAGGCCACCAAGGCCAAGATTCAGGCTTTGGTAAGCAATCTCTAAAGCGCGGAAAGAGCAGAAAATGAGTGCGGTCGCTCTGGCGCTTACTTGCGCTTCCAGGTCTGGGTCTCGTGGAAGATGCCCAGATGGCCCCTGACCTTCAGCTCCTTGCCATCCAGCCACATGGAGCAGCGGTAGGTCTTGCCGTTCTTGGGATTGTAGATCTTGCCGTCTTCCCACTTGTCGCCGCTCTTTTTCAGGCCGCTGAGCAGGTGCACGCCCATCAGCTTGCGGCTGCGCAGGCTCTTGTCCGTGTTGTGGGTGTCCAGCGTCTCGGGGCCTTTGGCCAGCCAGACAATCTTGCCGTTGAACACGTTGCCTTCCTGGAAAATCTCCACCTGGGCGTCGCCGGCCTCAGTCTGCCATTTGCCTACAATGTCTTCTGCAAAAGCGCCGGCAGAAGCCAGCATCAGAGCCATGCTCAAAAGAATCTTTTTCATAACGTTCAGGGTTTAAATCGTATTTACCCGATGGCAAAGGTACGGAATATTTTTGAGAGGGCCGACGCTTGGGGCGCTCTATTTGGCGTTTGCGGGGATTTTTGCATGGAAAGCTTGTGAAATAGCAAAAAAGGTCGTAACTTTGCAGCGAAATAACCATCGAAATGAGTAAGGCAAAGGATTACAGCAAAACAAAAACGGCCTGCTATCTCGGCTTTGTGACGCAGGCCATCGTAGCCAACTTCCCTCCGCTGCTGTTCATGGCGTTTCACCGTGAATATGAGCTCCCAATCGCCAGCCTGGCCTTGATCCCGGCGGTGTTCTACATCGTCCAACTGGTGACGGATCTGCTCTGCGCCAAGTTTAAGAATATCGACTATCGCAAGAGCATCATCGTCTCGGAGGTGACTTCGGCGCTCGGACTCGCAGGCCTGGCTTTCGTGCCGTCGCTCTTCTCCGATCCTTTGGTGGGAATCTTGCTTTGCGTGTGTGTCTATGCCGTCGGAAGCGGCCTGATTGAGGTGCTTTGCAGCCCCATCATCGAGGCCTGTCCTTTCCCCGACAAAGAAGGGATGATGAGCCTGCTGCACTCGTTCTATTGTTGGGGCGCCGTGAGTGTGATCGTTGGCTCTACGCTGTTTTTCACCTTCTTCGGCCTGGACAACTGGCGGATTCTGGCCTGTCTGTGGGCACTGATTCCGCTCTATAACATCCTGAATTTTGCCACTTGCCCCATAGAGCCCATCGTGGAGGATTCCGAGGGAATGAGCATGACGCAGCTGCTCCGCAACGGCACTTTTTGGCTCTTCCTGATGCTGATGGTGGCCGCCGGCGCCTCCGAGGCCTCCATGGCGCAGTGGACTTCGGCTTTCGCCGAGGCCTCTCTGGGCGTGGACAAAGCCGTCGGCGACTTGGCTGGCCCGTGCGGCTTTGCCTTCTGCATGGGGCTCGGCCGTCTGTGGTATGGGAAGAAAGGACAGAATCTCGACCTCTCCGCCTACATGATGTGGGCCGGCATCGTGTGCTTCGCCGCCTATCTGACGGCTGCTCTGGCTTCGCTGCCGCTCTTGGCTTTCGCCGGCTGTATGATCAGTGGCCTGGCCGTGGGCATCATGTGGCCCGGCTCCATCAGCCTCACCTCGGCCCGGATGCCCGAAGGCGGCACGGCGCTCTTTGCCCTGCTGGCGCTGGCCGGCGACATGGGCGGCACGTTGGGCCCGTCGTTTGTGGGCCTCGGCACCGAATTCACCGGCGACGGCATTCAGGGCGGTCTGCTTGCCGCCTCAGTCTTTCCCGTGCTGCTGGTCGTTTCGCTGCTGCTGATTCGCAGATCAAGAGCCTAAGATTTTTTAGGATAAGGAGAACACTATTGAACAGAAACGATATGGAATACAATACTAAAGGTAAAGTGCTGAAGAAGGCTGTAGTTTGGAAAGACCTGTACTTCTATCGTAAGAGCGATGCGCTCTACCGGATAACCGTAGAGTTCTGCAAACGTTTCTTGCCCGCTCACGGCGACCGCACCGTAGACCAGATGGTGCAGGCAGCCCGTTCCGGCAAGCAGAATATCGTAGAAGGCAGCGAGGACGGACAGACAAGCTCTGAGATGGAAATTAAGCTGATGAATGTGGCACGAGGAAGCCTGCAGGAACTCCGTGCTGACTACCAAGACTACTTGAACACCCACCATCTGACGATGTGGCCAGCTGACAGCGAACGCCAGAAGAAGCTCCGTGACTTCTGTCATTCCCACAACGACTATAGCGATTATGGGCCTCTGCTGGTTAAGATGAACGACGAGGAGATGGCCAATCTGGCACTCACACTTTGTCACCAGACAGACAAGATGATGTTCGCCTATATTGAGAAGCTGGAAAGGCAATTTGTGACAGAAGGCGGAATCAAAGAGCGCATGCACGCTGCGCGTACCGGCTACCGTAAGGAGCAGGATGCCTATATGCAAGCTTTAGAGAAAGAAAACCAACAGTTAAAAGCAAGGATAAAAGAGCTGGAGGCTCTCCTGGGCAACCCTAGGAAAGCCTAGGCAACCCTAGGATAGCCTAGGATAGCCTAGGAAATCCTAGAAAAAGACCGAAAAAAAAACGATGAAATCACTGGCAGATTATTTTGAGAGGATTCACGACGGGGACGGAGCCATCGGCTATATCCACTCCTGTCCGGAGCTGTTAGAGTGTGTCCGGCAGATAGGATTTCTGCCGCTTTTGGACAGCGGTATACAGGGTTATGCGGCAGAGAGCATGATGGCCGAGGAGTGTCGCTTCACGCAGTTTGACGACGGGACCTGGGAATGGCCGCTGTGGCAGTGGAAAGGCTCGGCAGTGCGCGACGGAGGATGCGTCTATGGCAAGTTTTTTGCGGGCAAAGCCGGCTTCGTCAGCCGCGAGTGGTGGCCTGACCTTTACAATTGGCGCCGCAGTCAGAATCCCGTGCCGGAGGAGGGGAGCATCGAGGATGCCATCCTGACCACGCTGCGCGAACAGGGCAGCATGATCACGCGTGAGCTGCGGGCTGCCTGCGATTTCACGGGAAAGAATATGCGCTCGAAGTTCGATGGCTATGTCGGCCGTCTGCAGATGGGCACCTACATCGTCACCGAGGATTTCGTCTATCCGGTGGACAAGCACGGGCGTGAATACGGCTTCGGCTGGTCGCTGCTCACCACGCCGGAGCGCCTGCTGGGCCGCGAGTCATGCCGCTGCGAACGCAGCCCCGAGGAATCGTTTCAGCGCATGGCAGAGCATCTGGCGCATTTGTTGCCGGATGCCACGGAGAAGCAAATCAAAAGACTCCTGAAGTGAGATAGAGTCCTCACCCGTCAGTCTTCAATGATGATTCTGCCCTGAGGAGCGCGATAGGCTGACACATCGCCCTTGAGCGTGTTCTTAATGTATTGGCTCAGGACGTTGTAGGTGACCTCCGTTGTTTGTTCGATGGAAGCGGCGTTTTTTAGCGTGCCGCAAAAACCTGTTTTGTAGTAGTCGCTGACGGCGACGGTGTAGCGGCGGTCGGGCAGGAGCGGCTCATACTGCGACGTCGCGCGGTTGAGGACCTGCACGTCGGTGACGGCGTGAGGGCTGGCGTGGAGGGTGAATTTCAGGCCGGATACCTGCGGGAAGGAGCCGTCGGCCTGCGGATAGCGTTCCGTGCACTTTTTCAGCATGTTGAGCAGCATCTCTCCGCTCACTTCTATCTTGCATATCAGGTCGCAGTAGGGCAGCGCGTTGACGGCGTCGCCGAAGGTGATCGTGCCGGGTGCGATGTTGTTGCGGATGCCGCCGCCGTTGACCAGACCGATGTCGGCGCTGCAACGCTTGCGAAAGGCGTCGGCACAGAGGTCGCCGAGATTTGTCTCACCCTTGCGCACCAGCCAGTCGCCAAGGCTGTCGGCGGCGACCAGCTCAAAGCCGTTTTGTCCGATGACTTCGCCGGTTATTGCATTCATCAGCCGTTTGATGCTGTCGGCCGTCGCCGTCACCTGCGGGCTGGAGTAGGGGATATCTTTAATAGGTATAAGCGAGGTGGAGATGCGGCCGTCGGCGCTGATGAGCAGCTTCCCGATATGGGCAAACTGAGTGCCCGTCTGCGTCACGGGAACCGGGCGCCGATTGCGGTCCTGCACCCTATTGCAGGGAACCACCGAATGGGTGTGGCCGTCGAGCACCGCATCGACGCCGCTAAGCTTGCCGACCAACGCGTGTGAGTCGATGAAACCGTAGAAATTCACTTCTCCGAGATGCGACAGCACCACCACATAGTTGGCGCCGGCCCGGCGCACGGAATCGACGGCGTGTTGCACCAGCGTAACGATGTCGTCCGGACGCATATCGTAGCATTTTCTTCCGTTTTCATCGAAGAAAGCGTAGGCTTCGTCCACCATGCTTGCCGGAGTGCAAACGCCGACGTAGCCGACGCGCTTCTCGCCGTATGATTTTATGACGCCGCCGGGATACAGCGGCCGCTGGTCGTCCTCTTTATAGAGGTTGGTGCAGACGACGGGGGCGCCAATCTGCGGGAGCAATGCCGCCATACGCGGCATGCCGAAATCGAACTCGTGATTGCCGGGGGTGACGGCGTCGTAGCCTACGCGACGCATGAGGTCCACGATGTATTGTCCGTTGGAAATCGTTCCGGGCAGGGCGCCGTTGAGGAAGTCGCCGCTGGAGACGACGCCCACGCAGGCTGTGTCGGCGGCGACGATGGCGTCGCGCAGTCCCGCCAGCTTGGCGTATCCGTCTATGGCGCAATGCACGTCGTTTTCATATAATATCACGACGGATTTCTGCCGTTTGGACGAAGGTGAGGGCTCATCGGAGCTCTTTGCGGCGGCACAAACGGTGAGGCTCACTCCAATGAGAAGTGTTGCGCTTCGTCTGCCTGTCTGCATTATTGTCATCGCCGGTGTTGTTTTACGGGTGCAAAGTTATGATATTTTATTTGTTTTACAGCAAGTTAACGTAAATTAATTTTGTAAATTGCAGTCATTTGTGCCGATGTTGTTCGCTTTTGGGCGGTCTTTCGGCCTTGTTCTCTCCTCACGTCAGCCGCTGTAATTAGCAGTGATGCAGCAGTGATGCAGCAGTGATGACGCAACTCGGCGCGCAGCGTTACGGACATAACGGACATAACGGACAAGCGTTAATTTGTGTCCGTAATGTCCGTTCGTAGTGCCTTTTTATCGATAAAAATTCCACCCGTTTGCAAAGTGAAGTGAGCAAAAAACGAAAAAATAGCACGATTTTTTTGCAAAAAAAATATAAAAACTATTGTTGTTTTGAAAAAAAGTTCTATCTTTGCATAATATAAATAAAAAATCGCGCGTAAGAGGTAAAAACCTGAACGTAATAAACATGCAGACATGAGATTAGGCAGAGATTATAACACAGGTCGAGGAAAGGCAGCAGGAGCATGGCTGACGCAGATGATGTCAGTCTTGCTGCTCTTCATCGTATCGGCTGCCCAGGCTCAGCATGTCATTCCTTTGCCTCATGGCAAGAACGACAAGCTGATGGTCTGCATCGACAGTGTCCTGTTTGCCTCGCTTGCTGATGCTAACGACTATAGCCTGCAATTCCGCTTTGTCGTGATGGGCGATAAGCTGCCGCGCAAGGAGCGTATCGTCATCAGCCCGCTGCTGACCAGCGGCGATAATGTGGCCGCCTTCCCGCCCGTTGAGATCGACGGCCAGTGGGTATATTATCATCAGGTGCGCAGCGGCGTTGCCCCCGACGGGCTCCGCTATCGTGCCAAGGATGCGAGCAGCCACCGCCACTACAGCGAACGCCTGGCCGTTGCCGGCTGGATGCAGACTGCCTCGCTCAGCTTCCGTGTGGAGCGCACCAGTGCCTGCGGTGATGTGTTGCAGAGCGACACGTTCACCTATCGCACGCCCACGCCCGAATATAAGGTATATAGGGAAGAGGACGTTCACCACGAGGAGGTGTACAGCTTGCAGGGCAGCGCCTTTGTTGCATTCCCCGTTGCCAGGACAGAGGTTCGTCCCGACTTCCGCAACAATGCCGTCGAGCTGGAGCGCCTGCGCCACACCATCGACAGCGTGAGCCGCGACACCAGCATCCAGATCCTGCGCATCGAGATCAAGGGCTTCGCTTCGCCCGAGGGCTCTTATGCCAACAACGACCGCCTGGCCCGCGGGCGCACCAGCAGCCTGACGCGCTACATCATCGAGAAGACCGATGTGTCGCCCATGCTCTTCCACACGTCCTACGAGGCTGAGGACTGGGCCGGCCTGCGCAACTTCGTGGACTCCACCGCTCTGCTGGGCAATCGCCAGGCTCTGCTGCGCATCATCGACAGCGGCCTTGAGCCGGACGCCAAACTGAAGCGCATCCTCAAGGAATATCCCGACGACTATAAGACGCTCAGCGACAAGGCGTTCCCGCTGCTGCGCCACACCGACTATCGGATCAGCTACACGCAGAAGAACGTGACGCGCACCGCCGGCGCCGTGCACACCGACACCATCTACCGTCTGCAGGCCGACACGCTGAGCCTGCCGGCGATGGCCAACGACGACGTCCCCTACAAGGCTTTCCGTCCGCTGCTGGCCGTGAAGACCAACCTGCTCTTCGACGCGCTGCTGGCGCCCAATATAGAGGTAGAGGTGCCCTTCGGCAAGAAGCACCGCTGGAGTGTGATGGCCGAGTTGTGGTGCCCCTGGTGGCGCTTCGACCACAATCCTGCCGGCGACGTCAACCAATACTACCGTGACGACCAGCGTCCCACCCGCATCGCCTACCAGCTGTTGATGGGCGGCGCTGAGCTGCGCTACTGGTTCACAGGGCGTTGCGCCGAAGCTGTGCCCGTGCTCACAGGTCCCTTCGTGGGCGTCTATGCGGCCGGCGGTAAGTACGACCTGGGTCGCGACGGCAAGGGCGATCAGGGTCAGTTCGTCAGCATCGGCATCTCTGCCGGCTACTCCTGGCCGCTGGCCCGCCACTGGAATCTGGAGCTCTCCGCCGCCGTCGGCTATATTGGCGGCCCGAAGGTGCACTACGAGAACGAGTTCGACGACGCTCGCCTCATCTATCGCAGCGACGACGATTGGAAGAGCTGGTTTGCTCCCACCAAGCTGAAGGTCTCTTTGGTCTATATCATTGGTAAGAAAGGAGGTGCCAAATGATGAAGCGGATGATGATAGGTCTAATGGGTCTAATAGGATTAATGGGACTAATAACCTCCTGCGATCGCTATGAGGTGGAGCTCTACTACACGGGCAAGGCCGACGTCAGCGTGGACATCGACTGGATGTCGCGCTTCGGCGAGCGCCCCTCCGGCATGACCATCATACTGGCCAAGGACGGCGATGCCATCACCTTCACCGACATCACTCACGATGTGGATCACTACGACCTGCAGCTGGAGCCGGGTGAATATAAGATGATTATCTTCAATCGCACCTTTGGCGAGTTCGGCTCGATGCGTTTCTTCCGGACCAAGAGCTTTAACGATGTCTTTGCCGCTGCCGCGCAGTTGCAGCGCTCCACCGAGAACTGGGATGTCAATGCCGCCTATATACGCGAACCCGAGTCCATCGGCTGCGCTGTGGACACCTTCACGGTGCTGCCCGAGATGACCGACGGCGAGTTCCGCTTCGTCTATTGGAAGGACAAGATCGACGGCAACTACGAGTCGCTGAAGCTTCGCGAGGTGGTGGAGCCGATGGTCACTGAGCTCTACGTCCGCGTCAAGGTGATTGGCTTCAAGTATATGGCCGGCGTGGTGGGCAACATCTCCGGCATGGCTAACGGCTTCCTGCTCTCGCAGGCCTGGCGTCGCTCGGAGATGGCCTATTACTTCCTGGACAGCTGGGCAATCAAGGCTGCGCCCGAGGAGTCGAGCGAGGAAAAGAGCGTGGGCTACATCACCACCAAGATCAGCACCTTCGGTCTGCCGCACGGCCGCGAGCTGCCGTCGCAGCGTCAGCCTAACTATAACATGCTGTCGCTCTGCTTCACACTCATCGACGACACCAAGCATGTGTTCCGCTATAACGTGGGCGACAAGATCTTCTATCGCGGGAAGGACGTCACCGAGTTCAATAAGTATGACGTGACCCTCGAGCTTGAGCTGGATATCACTGCGCCGTTCTATAGCGACGACGAGGTGCCCAACCTGCCTTACGCTCAGCCTTCAGGCACTGGTGCCTTCGATGCCGAGGTGCAGCCGTGGGGCGACGACGAGAATGTGGACGTGCCGATGTAAGATGTAAGATGTAAGATGTAAGAAGTAAGATGTAAGAAGTTTAATGTTTAACATAAAAAAGAAATTTGAGAGAGAGCTAACTGAATGTTTAACTGAAAAAAAGTATTAACCTTTTAAAATTTATTTAATTAACTTTATTTATTAACTTTTTTAATTTTTACAATTATGAAAAAGCGTTTATTTATGTTCGCAACTGCAGCTTTGATGCTGGCAGCTTGCTCGAATGACGGCGAAGTCGCTGTGAACGACGGCGCTGCACAGTTGCAGTCCGGTTCCGGTGTTGTAGCGTTCGACACCTACACCTCGTCGGCAACCAAGGCCAACGCATGGAGTGGTAAGGCAGGTGTTATGAACACAACAACCCTGAAAGACACTGAGGCTAACGGTGGTGGTTTTGGTGTGTTTGCAACTTACTCTGATGGTACTCCCGGTTCTTATGCTCCGGAACAGGGACCTAACTTTATGTACAATCAGAAGGTTCTGTGGAACAGCACAGCTTTGGGTTGGGAGTACACTCCTTTGAAGTACTGGCCAAATGAGACAGCAAATGACTCTCAGAGTCCGTCGAATGCAACGATGGGTTCAAGAGTAGATAAGCTGACTTTCTTTGCTTATGCTCCTTTTGTTGCATCGTCTGCAACTCCTGCTGATGCAGCTAAGGGCGAACTTGCCGGAGTTACTTATGAGACAGGCACGCCTGCTGCCGATCAGTATGGTATTATTAAGATTACGGCCAATGATGCCACCACTGACCCGAAAGTAACGTATCGTGTTTCAAAAGATGCTACTAAGACTGTTGACTTACTTTGGGGTATTGCTCCTGCAGGTGGTCTGAACTACACAGCAGTAAATGGTACACCCATTGCAATAGATGAAGGTGAACCTCTCATTAATCTCATTAAGCCCGACAAGGATCAGAAGATCAAGTTCCTCTTCCAGCACGCTTTGTCACGTATCAACTTTACTGTAGTTGGTGCATTCGACCAGATTGCCCCTGGTGGTAAGAAGGATGAAAAGACTAAGGTCTTGGTTGAGAAAGTTGACGTGTTCGAAGGAACTGCTGGCTCTATTAAAACAGACGGTGTCCTGAACCTTAACAATGGTACTTCAGAATGGGCTGCAAATTGGGAAACTAAGACTGGTGGCGACTATAGGGCTACAGCGTTGTTCTCAGTAGCCAATACTGAGCTCACCGCATCCATTAAAGATGGAGGCGCTGTGGCATTTGGATCTCAACCGAACGGTGTAACTACAACAGAAACGCCTCTCTTTGCAGATGCTTCAAAATTCTTTGCAGTAATTCCTAGTGCCGGAACAGAGTTCGTAGTTGAGATTACCTATTATGTTCAGACGCTGGACGCAGCTTTGGCACCCACTGGTTCTGTTGATGGTTCACGCGTAAAGAATGTTGTTCGTGTTCCCGTTACTGTTGACTTGCAGAATAACAAGAGCTACAACTTCCGTTTGATTCTCGGTTTGACTTCTGTTAAGCTTGTTGCTGAGGTTGCCGACTGGGAACTCGCAGGTGATGTAGATGCTTACCTGCCTCAGAACACTGCTGAATAATCTCAGTGTAGCTTATATGTACAGTTAAGGGAAAAATAATGCCCTCAAAAGGGAAAATAGTCCCCTGACTGAATAAAAAACATCCGATTCATGAGGTGGTGGCGGTAACGCCGCCGCCTCATGAATACAAAAAAAATAAAAAAAAATAAAAATAATGTACGCGCGTAGATATGCGTGAGAGGTACGACATAATTTTGGCGCTTGTAATGCTCTTGATGACAGGGTGTTCAGCCGACGATGCAGTCATGGAGACGATGACAGCACCGGAGGACGGCGTGGCCATATCTTTCTGCTGCAACTACGACGACGAAACGCCCATAACAAAGGCAGGACACCTGGGGGAGATGAACGATGAAGACCTCCACACCACAGGATTCGGCGCGATGGCCAGCGTGACTGCTGACAAGAAGCCGACTTTGATGTACAACCAAGAGGTGGCGTTCACCCTCGTGGGCGATCTGGATGACCCCAAAAAGGGATATTGGAGTTATGCTCCTAAGAAGTACTGGCCTACAGATCTGACAGATTGCTACATCAGCGCCTACGCTCCCTATGTGGCGCCGTCAGACTTAGAAGGCCTTCCGGCAGACGAGACCGGCATCTACGGCATCTCTGCTAACAACGTGGCACCCTATATCGACTACCGGCGCTGCGAGAAGCCCGGTAAGCAGGTCGATTTGTTGTGGTACTACGAAGAGCCGACGGCCATTCCGGCTAAAACGGCACTGAATGAGGCCGGTACGCTGGCCATGAAGATGCGCCACGCTTTGGCGCGACTGGAAATCAAAGCGGCGCTGGCCGCCAATCCCGGCACCACGAAGGTGCTGATAGAAGAAATCATCCTGACTGGCAAGATGGCCAAGACGGGACGACTGTCACTGTGCAGTCAAACCACCGAGGGTAGCGGTGTGGACACGAAATACTACCCCGTATGGACGAACCAAGTGTTCGACAAGAATGGAAGCGATGAAGACATTGATCATACATTCCAAATTAAAAACGTAGACAATGATCCTGAGAGCTATGGCATCATAGAGTCTCAGGTGCGATATATACCGAATCTGCCGTACGGCTGGCAGCCCGCAGGACTGAGTACGACGCCGCGGGACGCCCTGAACACGGGCGACCGCAAGGGCTACGTCTATCTGATTCCCCAAGGTGCGCTGAGCCTGACAATCGAGGTGAAGTACCATAAGATGACGGAACTCAGCGACGAAACGGGCGTCAAGACCACGACGGTCACACCGACGTCGATAGCCAACCCGCTGAAAGGCAACAAGACCTATACGTTGAACCTGACACTGAGCGGAATTTAATTGATAATTGATAATTGACAATTGAGAATTGAAACAGTTTGTAACGATAATAGGAATGATTTGTCTGATGGCTTGTAGCAACGAGGAGCCTGTGACGACGGTGACGACGGCAAGCCAGCAGAGGGCCATCGCCATCGGAGACGCCTACACCGCTCAGCCTACACGCAGCAGCGCCGCCTACTCGGTGGAGCAGGGCATCGATGCCGGTCAGAGCATCGGCGTATATGCCTATTACCACGACGGCAGCACATGGGATGCCGACGAGGCCTACAACACGGCCAATCCCGAAGCGCCCAAGCGCTTGATCCCCAACTTCATGTGGAACCAGCAGGCCACCTGTCTGGAGAAGGGTGGCAACTTCAGCTATTCACCGCTGAAATACTGGCCCAACGAGTCGGAAGACAAGCTCTCGTTCATGGCCTACTTCCCCTATACCGCAGAGAGCCCGGGGCATACGGATACGCCCGAATATCCCGACAACGCCACAGGTCTGAGGACCCTGTTCTCGAACAGCGACGCGGGTCTGCCCACATTCCGCTTCACCGTGAAGGAGACGGCCGACGAGCAGGTGGACTTCCTGCTCTCGGAGCTGTTGCCCAACCTGCCCAACGGCACCAGCGCCGTGTCGCCCGGCAATCCAGACGACCGCAGCACGCTGACGGTGACGGACCGCGTGCGCTTCCTCTTCCACCACATGACCTCGAAGGTGGAGTTTCGCATCGTGGCAGCGACAGAGGTGCGCAAAGACATCGCCCACTTCCTCCTGAAGAGCTTCAGTGTGAGCAATCTGTACAAGGACGGAAAACTGACGCCCGCCTACAACACAAGCACGGGCGAGACCAGCTATGTCTGGAGCGAACAGAGCGCCAAGCACGGCACGAGCCCGGCCTACACCTTCCCCCTGAAGACGCTGACGGGCTATCTGATGATGCCGCAGACGCTGAGCGACGACGTGAAGCTGAGCATCAGCTACGACGTCACCTTCAAGAGCGACGGCACCACCTATACCTACGATGGCGAAGGCCGTCTGGTGCCGCAGCAAGACTACACCTACAGCAACGACGCCACGATACAGCTGAACACCATGAAGCGGACGGGCACAGATACCCCGCTGACGGAGTGGCTGCCCAACCACCACTATGTGTACTACATACGCATCGGTGCCGAAACCATAGAGTTCGAAGGACAGGTGGTGGAGTGGCTCGATGAAGTTGAGATAGAGGATATAGAAATTCAAGAACCGTAGTTAATTGATAATTGATAATTGACAATTGATAGTTGACAATTGAGAATTGAGAATTGAGATAACGTGTTAGCGATTCTACGATACTATGCAAGCCTGCTGATGATCGCCGTTGTGGCGGGGCTCGCCTTCGCCGCATGCTCTGACAGCGACTCTGCGGACGATCCGCTGCAGCCTGCTGCCGACCAGACGACAACGGCCAGGCGCGAGATGGGCTTCTCCTGCCGCTTCGCAGAGCCGACGACACGCGCTGCAGGCGACGGCGAATACACTACGGCGATGCTGCAAGCGAGCGGTTTCGGCGTGTATTGCTGGTACACGGGATCCAATCATTTCGACCCCGCCTTCACGGCGCCCAACACACATATCAAGGACTTTCTGGGCACAAACGGTCAACTGCTGATGAACAACCAGAAGGTGACGTACTCAGGCGGAGTATGGAGCTACACTCCGAAGAAATACTGGCCCATCAATCAGGAGGAGCTGTTGACGCTGCGGGCCTATGCCCCCTACACCAGCTACGTGATGACCGACGTGCACGGCATGCCGCAACTGCCTGTGGTGCTGGGCACAACGACGAAGAATGCCCGTCTCTACGGCAACGACTACCACGAAGGCACACAGCACGACCCGCTGTGGGGCACAGGGCGACTGGTGTTGCCCGGCGGTGAATACGACCGTGATGCGGGTCATGAGAAATACGGTAGTCTCTACGACAACATCACCTACGAGATGAGCGGCGACAACCGTCTGAAGGAAACAACGCCGGCCGATACCCGCAACGGCACCATCGACTGGTTCTTCCATCACGGCATGTCGTGTCTGATGTTCACCTGCACCGTCATTGCCGACCCGGGCTGCGACAAGGTGACCATCCAGAGCATCGAGATAAATGATCTATACACCCGGGGCTTGTTGAGCCTGAGCAGCCCGACCGCCACGGAGTCGGAGAAACCTGTATGGAACCAACGCGACGGCAACATGAGAGTCAGACTTTCAAATGCAGAAGACAGCACCGATCTTGCCAGCAAACCGCTCAAGATTGACATCACCGACTCGTCGCAACCCACAGGTCCCGTCAACCTGATTGACCCCGATAAGGGTCTGCTCATCATCCCGCGCGAATTTGCGACTGGCGAAGGAATGAAGGTGACCGTCTCCTACACGATTGACAGTGAGACGGAACTGTTGTTTGCCGTAGGAACCGTCAAGCGAAACTTCGACGGCAACACCAAATACACGGTGGAGCTGAAGCTGACACCGGCAACAAAGGGTCTGGAGATAGAAATCGTGCAGTCGGCCTTCACACCGTGGTATGATGGCGGTACCGGAGAAAGTGACGTTTATAATTGGTGAGGGATAATTGATAATTGATAATTGACAATTGAGAATTGAGATTTGAGATTTGAGGATTGAGATTTGAGGATTGAGAATTGATAATTGATAATTGACAATTGAGAATTGAGATAACGTGTTAGCGATTCTACGATACTATGCAAGCCTGCTGATGATCGCCTTTGTGGCGGGCCTCATCTTTGCAGCTTGTTCGAACGACAGCAACGAGCTGGTGCCGGACACGCCGGAGCAGGCAGAAGAAGAGAAGGGGCTGGCGATGGACTTGTCGGCTTCGGCTCCCGACTTTGTGAATGCTGCGGAGCCCGAAGAAATGGCGAGAGAAACTCTGCGCGGCACGAGCGAAGCAATCACCCGCAGTTGGACGCCACCCTCCGGCTATCTCCTCTATAGCGAGTTCAACGACGATCACGGCAACACCTATCAAAACTTTGCCAGCAACGACCTGACAAGAAAGAGCATCAATGCCTTCTTCACCCGCGCTACCGGGGATGAGCCAACTCCTGTAGCCCCGGAAGACCCCACATACCCCAGATACGCTAACTACCCCTATCACGGACGACTGAGCTACAAGAGTTCAACCGAAAAGTGGCAATTGACCATTAGAAAGGTTAAGCCAGAGCTTGTTCTACCAGGCGACTACTACGTCTATGGCTTCACTCCCAGCGCGGCCGCCGACGATGCCACCATCGAAAGACTCCCTGAGCCTGACGATGACTTTAAGAACGGCGCCAAGCTGACTATCAAGGGACTGCGTACGGCAGGCTACGATGCCTGCGTCACCATTGGCGCCAAGGAAGGGCCCGACGCAGACCACGACAACGGTCTGACAGCCGGTGACTTTAAGTTCGATTTGAAGACGGGCGAGAGTGTTAAGAACTACCTCTACCTGCTTTTCGACCACCTCAGTTCGGCACTGAGCATCAGCATTAAGGTGGACGGCACCTACAACACGCTGCGCACCATCAAGCTGAAGCAGTTGGCACTCCAGACGGCAACGGAAACCGGACTGATGGCAGAAAAGGCCGACGTAGAGGTGACATTGAACCATAACGATATGGGCACCAACCCCATCACCACCTTGACCTATACTCCGACAGGCACCAGCGGAACAGGCACCCCGGTATTTCAGACGGACGACGGACTGACGCTGACCCCCGGCTACAAGTCGTTCCTGAGCCACTTCCTGCCCATCAGCGGCGTGACGAAGGTCGTTGTCACCTGCACCTACGACATTTACGACAAGAATGTGACGGCCGAGCACCCCGACGGCAACCTCATCCGAAAGGACAGCAAGGCGACCAACACCATCCGCTTGGCGGACATCATACCCTACTTCCCGGGCGTGCAGCGCGGCTGGAAATACGGCATCAACATGACCGTAGTGCCGACGTACCTGTATATGCTGTCGGAGCCGGATTTGGAAAACCCGAGGATGGTGGTGAATTGATAATTGATAATTGACAATTGAGAATTGAAAATTGATAATTGAGAATTGACAATTGATAATTGATAATTGAGAATTGACAATTGATAATTGAGCATGAGACGCGTTATTACCATATTGACATTTGCACTTCTGGGCACGATTGTGGCACAGGGGCAGATCAAGATTGGGGGTAACGTGTATGGCGGCGGCAACCAGGGCGTGGTGAACGGTTCAACGAAAGTGACGGTGAAATCCGGCGATATCGGCGCCATTCTCGACCCGGCTGCAGTCCGCCCGCTGGAAGATCCGAAGGGTAAGGTGTTCGGCGGCGCCCGTATGGCCAATGTGGGCGGCAACACCTTCGTCCATATCGACGGCAAGTCCGAACCCGCGGTAGCGAATACCAACTACATCCTGATCAACCAGGTGTTTGGCGGCAACGACATCGCCGGAAATATCGGTACGGCAGCGGCTGTGGGAGAAGAAATTCCTGCGGAGTTGGAAGCAGTGAAGTCTTCTATGCCTTCTCCTCTGCCTGAAGGGGAAACTGAGGAATATTATAATGAAGTCGATAACACCTTTAACAGCTATGTGCGTGTCAGCACGAAGGTAACTGATGAGCATTATACAGAGGAAGAGATTCGTTTAGCATCCTCAGACCCGGATAATCCTGCCTTTGGTAAGAGCACTACCGACGTGAAGCCCGCTCCTGATGCCAGGAAGGTGTATATCGGACAACTCTTTGCCGGCGGTAACGGTGACTATGATTATGAGCAGACACCAAGCCCGAATCCAGGCAAGGTGATACACACCATCTACGACAAGAAAGACAAGAATCATCAGAATCCTGTTGCACAGTTGGAGACCCCCGAGGGTGATGTGGGCTTCCAATTCCCGGAGCTGGACAAGACCTATCTGGAAATCAAGGGCGGTTCCATCGTCTATGGCTACGGCGGCGGCAACAACTCTACCATCAATGAGACGAACATCATCCACTACGACAACCCCAGTGCGGTGGTGAACCATATCAAGGTGGATGCCAATGGCTTGTTGGATGAGAATGGCACAGACCTGCTGACCACCGAGCGCTTCAAGGAGATGGGCATCAACACCACCTTCTCGCAGCCCAGCAGCGGTGCCTACCAGGTGGGTCGCTTCTTTGGCGGCAACAACTTGGCGGAGATGCATATACGCCCCATGTGGAACCTGCTCAGCGGCAAGATACGTAACCTCTACAGCGGCGGTAACCGCGGCTCCATGACCAATCCGGACGGTCTGCTTCTTGAGATTATGGGCTACTCGACCCTCATTGTGGACAACCTGTACGGCGGCTGCCGTATGGCGGACGTGATGCCAACGGTGAACGGCGTCTATGTCCCTTGTTCGAATCTTCCGGGTTATAAATTCCCCAACGAACTCTCAGCCCGCACACTCGTAAGAGGCGGACACATCAACAATGTCTATGGCGGTAACGACGTGACGGGCACCGTCTATGGCGGCAATGCCGTCGGCATCTACGCCACGGTCTATGGCGACGTCTATGGCGGCGGCAACGGTAACTACCCCTATACCGACTCAGAGGGTATGGCGGATGACGACACCTATGGTGACTTCTATTATGAGACTTCCGGCACGACTTCCACCGAGGCCCTCAGCGCATTCCGCCCGAATGCCGAGCAGGTCTCGCTTCGCTTGCAGGGAACTGATAAAGACAATCCTACCGTCATCCAGGGCTCCGTCTTCGTCGGTGGCAACTGTGCTTCTCTGGATGTGAAGAAAAAGAATCCGCTGATTGAGCTCAAGATGGGCTCTTACGTCACAGTTGAAAACGTTTTCCTCGGCAACAATGGCGCCGGCATGATTAACCCGATATACTTGGCGAAATATGCCGAAACTGATTTCAGCTCCCTGAACTTGACGGACGCCTCTGTGTTCAGCGACTATATGGAGGGCGTGGCCATGACCCAGAAGCCGCGTCTCATGTTCGACAACATCGTCAACGGTGACCCTGCTACTTATGTAGAGAATTCAAGTTTCGTCGGTTCCTTCTTCTGTGGCGGTAATGTGGGCAGTATGGCTATCCCGGGCAAACAATCCTTCACGATTGACCACAACCTCGTCATCTACGATAAGTTTGTGGGCGGTTGTAACAAAGCCAACGTACCTGCCGGTACCTACAATGCTGCATATAAAGGCGGTGTCATCGGCAGCAAGGACGAGCGCAACAGCTATACCGATGAGGGCGGCAACATCAAGGACCGTCTGGAAATCAATCTGGCGAACATGACGCTTGTGCCGCTCCAATGGAACAATCCGGAGGTTAAAGACTTCCTCTTGTGGAACAAGAACAAGTGGGGATACGTGGCTGTCGAGGCAGGCACGGTGTTGACAAAAGGAGGAATCTACTACACCTCGTCAACCGGTGCAGAAGAGTTTACGGCTACCGGCACAGAGACTGCTACCGGTTCCAACTATTATGAGCAGGGATTCGTGCCGGTGCGCCCGGGGCCCGGTTATGACAACCCCAACAACCGCCTCTTGGGCGCCAACGCCTACGGCGGTTGCTATGAGAGCGGTCATGTCAACGGCAACGTGGTCATCAACATCAACGACGACGTCGTCAAGAAAGATGAGGTCTTTGGCACGGGAACCAATTTCATTGGCAGGCCCAAGTCCAATATCGACTTCGAAGGTCAGCGTGACGACCTGATGGCTATATCCATGTCGGTATTCGGTGCCGGATACGGTGAAGACACCGAGATATGGGGCAACACTGCCGTCAACCTCAACAACGGCTACGTCTTCCAGATTTATGGCGGCGGCGAGAAGGGTGTGGTAGGCAAATCGCGTGATGTGTTGGACGAACACGGTGAAGTCATCCGGGAGGAATACTACTTCGATCCGGCTTTCAGCAGCACCGTGAACCTCAACGGAGCAACGGCCGTCTATTCCAATGACGACGCGCCGGAAGACCTGGCCGAGGCAGAATATCTGTATGGCGGCGGCAACGAGGGCGATGTCTGCGGCAACACGTACGTCAACCTGGGCAACGGCCGCATCTACGACGCCTTCGGAGGCGCCAGCGATGCCGACATCCTGGGCCACACGGAGGTCGTCATCGGCCGGCAGCCTAACGGCAGCGGCGCTTATAAGTCCGGATTCCCGTGGGTACAGGATATCGTTTACGGCGGTAACGACTTTGGCGGCACCATCCATGGCGCGTATGAGGACGGCTTTGATTACAAGCCCCGCATTCGCAACTACGAAGACTACAAGAAACAGCTGCACGGCTATGACGAGGGCAAGCACGACTATTTGCTGAAGGGTTCTTCCTACGTTGAATATCTGCAGGGTCGCGTGGACACCATCTTCGGCGGCTCGTATGGCTTCTACGACTATGCTGACATAGCGTATTACGGTGTCGGCAACAAGATGCCCCGACAGGAGAGCGCATTTGTCAACCTGCGTCCTGTGAGCAACGACCGCAACAGCATCGTCGGAGTTTTCGGTGCCGGTACGGGTTATCCGGGCGCCCGCGACGATGACAAGGCACAAGACCACAGCTACGTGCTCGTCGATATTCCTCACGAAAACGGTGAAGGCTTCAAGAATCTGGAAGTCTTCGGATCTGGCAGTAACAACGGTTTGGGCATGCGCGAAGATGTCTTCGTCCCCGGCTTCGACCTGGATAAGGCCTCAGCCGTCGTCGATCTGCTGCACGGTGAAATCGGTAATGCCTACGGCGGCAGCTACAGAGAGGGTAACACCGCCCGCACGGTGGTCAATGTGCCGGCGGAGTCGACCATCAGGGTGAAGAACATCTTCGGCGGTGCCTACGGTGCGAATATCCTGCCGCCTTGCGACGTCATCATGACAAACGTGAACTATCGGAACACGAGCGAAAACGCCGTGGTGACGGGTGCCATCTATGGTGGCAACAACAGCCAGCGTCGCTCCATCTTCACCAATGTGTTCATCTCGTCGCCCGTATGGTCGGATAAGTCGAAGGGCTATTTGGCCACTGCCTATGGTGCCGGCAAGGGTTTCAACAGCTGGTCGGAGCACACACGCGTGGAGTTGCTCAACGGTGCCAAGGTCTATGAGGTCTATGGCGGCGGTGAGGTGGGTCATGTGCTGAATGCCGAGTCGGTGCAGAAGTACATGCAGCTCTATACGGATAATCTGTCACCGGAAATCTCGGAACAGGATCCATTCTGGAGTGACACAGAAGGCGGTGCCAAGTGGTCAACGATTGACGGAAAGAGAATTCCGAATACCGATGAATTGAAGGAAAAATGGGCGAACGATTGGATAGATGCCTGGACGTTGGGTGACTACTACTCGCCAATTGTCCCAGAAGATCATGAAAAAGATTTCAAGAACTATTTCGAAAGATTTGCCGCTCTGCGAAACACCTCCCTGGTGCGGAAGGCTGAGATTGACGAGAGAGACTACTCGGGCTACTCCCCTGAAGAAAAAGCAAAGCGCCAATACATCTACAACACCAACGTCATCATCGACGAGGGTGCCGAAGTCGTGAACTATGCCTACGGCGGCGGCTTGGGTACGAGCGACGTGGTGATGAGCGGCGACGTCTGGGGCAGCACCTATATCGCCCTGCTCGGTGGAAAGGTGCGCAAGGATGTCTATGCTGCCGGCACGTCCGGAGCCGTGAGTGACGCCTTCCCCGGGTGCGGTCCTTATAATGCCAGCACAAATCCCTTTGGCTTCACCGCCTCAGCCACGGCCTATATTAAAGGTGGTTCCTGCCGTAACGTCTATGGCGGCGGCTGGGAGGGCAATGTCGGCGTGCATAGCGGTGAAATCAGCGATTCGCCCGCAACGGACATTCCCGGAAAGACCTATGTGGTCATCGGCGATCTCGACGGCAGCAGCTTCACCAGCGGCATTCCCGCCATCCAGCGCAATGCCTATGGCGGCGGTGAGGGTGGTGCTGTGTACGGCACGGCCAACGTGAAGCTCAACAAGGGCTACATCGGTTATGAATATAAAGCCGACAAATACGTTGAAAAGGTAGAAGACGAAACCAAGGAAACGCCCAATACGCTGCTGGTAGAGGCCGGCAATCTCTTTGGCGGCGGCTATATCGACAATAGCACCGTAGATAAGACCAACGTGACGCTCAACGGCGGCGTGGTGCGCAACAGCGTCTTCGGCGGCGGCGAGATTGCGGCCATCGGACGCGGTGTGATGAGCGGTGACGTGCTGACGGGCATCTATCGTCCGGGTAAGACGATGGTGGAGATGTACAAGGGCCACGTTCACCGCAATGTGTTTGGCGGCGGTCGCGGCTACGACAACCTGGGTCGCGTAGGCACGCTGAACAGTGCCGGCTACGTCTTCGGTCAGACAGAGGTGCACGTCCACGGCGGCGAGATAGGCACGAATTCCGGTGTGGCTGACGGTGACGGCAACGTCTTCGGCGGCGGTGATATCGGCGTAGTCTATAGTGCCTACGAGAAAGCTGACGGCAGCTTCGGCATCGGTAAGAAGAAAGGCACGCGCTACGACGGAGAAGAGCATAGCGAAGGTTATTATTATAAGTATGAGAATGGCGAATATGTCACCGGAGATCCGCTGACTGAGGACTGTAAGGTGCTTGTCGAGCCTATGCTTCAGGTGATGAATGCCGTGACCATTGGTAGTAACAATTATTCCCCCGGAGAGTTCGTGCCCATTGAGGATTTGAACAAACTGATGGATAAGAATACCGATGCGTCCAAGTGGAGCTGTTTGGACGAGACGGGTATCATCATTCACAACGCCGTGTTTGCCGGCGGTAACGCACAACCCGGTTCCGTGACGACGGGAGCCAACATCAACACGGTATTCGGCAATGCCACCGCCTCTATCAACGATGTGTTCCATCGCGACATGATTACACTGGGTACGCGTCATACGGGCGGACTCTACGGCGACGGTAACCTGACGCTCGTCGACGGCTACCGCGAGTTGAACATCACCAGCTACGGTACCGACTACTACTCCATTGCCAAGGAAATCACCATCGACCAGTATCACAATCTGCCCGAACGCGAGGCGGCCTACTATGAGCTGAACTACACCTGTAAGGCGGAGTGTAAGGATAGATACGGAACAGTCTATCACCCTGCCGACCCCGAAAATCCCAGCTCAAAGGCTGCCACCATCACGGCCGACGACATGCTGGATTTGTTCCTCGTGTATGACAAAGACACCCAAAAGTACAATTCGTTCGTATATGACGGAAAGGCGGTCCTCGTTTGGAACTCAACCGAAGAGACATGGGAGCCCAATCCCGATGCAGGCTATTGGGAAGAGAGCGGCGTGCTGCCCGTCTATGCCGGTCGTCTGATGAACAGCATCCAGCGTGCCGACTTCTGCGGCGTCTTCGGCAGCCGCATGGTGATGCAGGGCGCACAGGACCGCGTGCCGGAGGAGGCCGACTACACCAACTACACCATCAACCGCGTGCGTGAGGTGTCGCTTAACAAAAAACTTTTCGATGAGGACGCTCCTGCCGGAGATTATCACGGCAACTATTTCGGCATCTACAACATCGTGAACTATCTGGGCGCCCTGACCAGCGACGTGGCTTTCGGCGACAAACGTGTTACGGATAACACTGCCGTTGAATACAGGGATGACTCAGAGGCATACACCAATGGTGGCACTCCTGTAGCTTCTAAGGAATACGGTACGGCGACCTATTACGACTGGAAGGCCGGCTTCGTCAAGGAGCGCAAGCGTAACAACGGCACCAGTCACAACAAGGTGGCCTTGGCCTCGGGTGTGTATCTGGAGATCACCTCCGAGGAGAGCACCGGCACCGGACTCTATGAGAAGGTATGGGGTCCCATCACGGGTGTCGTGGAGCTCGACCTGATCAACGTCTCTCCAGGTATCGGCGGCGGCTTCGTCTATGCGAAGAACGTACATGGCGTACCAAATAAAGTAAATAATCCTGTGAACACCACGCTGACCACGCTGAACGATGAGGCCGTCACCCAGTGGGACTACACGTATGATCCTGTGGATGATGCCAATCATCAGATGGAGTGGGAGAGCTCGGGTAACTTCATACATAGCACGCTGACCATTATCGACGACTGCTACAACATCAGCAACAGATACTATGGCGACGGCAAGATGCCGGCCCACTTCTGGTATATCAAGGGCTCAACTTATGTCTATGACCAGTATATCTCAGCCTATACCGGTCAGCCCAACGCCTACAGTGAGACCGTCGATATTCCGCTGACCATCGCTGCAGCCTCGCACGGCAAGATGAAGCTCCTGAACGTGATGCCTAATCGCTATGCCTACTATGCAACACCGGGCGAAGAATTGGGCGACGGCAAGAAGATGATCATCAACGGCAAGACCTACTACAAGAACGACCCCATCAGTTACTGGGATTGGTATCTGCTGAGCAGCTATGAACAGAAACTGTTCGTGGAGAAGACCTATACGAACTGCATCACCTGTAAGATTGACGGTGTGGAATATGTTGCCGGCACCTACGTCATGACCGACGCAGAGTTCGTTACTTACCAGGAAACAACTCATACCTATACCGATGCCGACAATCAGCCCATCAAGGATGCCGATGACAAGGATGTGGATGATAACTATATCTTCCGCGAGTCGAACAACGTCAGCCACGACAAGGGCTATATCCTGACCTACGAAGTGAACAACCCCAGCCAGTGGGATACGTGGTACACCCCGAAGAGCGCTTCTTACAAGGACAAGATAAATACAGCCGAATACGCAGAGCTGACTCCTATCCAACAGACCAATTATGAGGACGGCCCCACCTATCATCTGAACACGTCGGAAGGTGCGGTTCTCGGACAGAGTGAATACCAGTACGGCGACCTCATCCCTGCGGCCATCTACACCACCTATGAAACCAACGTCAAGAGCCACATCCCCGCAGGTGAGAAAGACAAGCAGGCGACCTTCGAGATGGCGTATATTGTCAAGAATAAGATTACCATCGAGGGTGATTCCGGCGATTCGTATTACAATGTGGGCACAACAGTACCTGCTTCCTTCGCCACAAAGCCTGCTTACAGCAGTTCTTGCGAAGAAGCCTACATTTGCACCAAGACCATCGAGGTAACCAAGGAGGACATCATCTACAAAGACTCGAAGATGAAGAAGTCGGAGGCACAATCTTATGTCACCGGTGTGAAGTCTAAGATGGAAACAGAAGAGACCGGAACCAGTGAGATGACCGTCGACGCCATCAAGAAAGCAGGCTACTCAGCCGAAAAGACAAAGACGCTGGTAGCCCTGGCCACCTTGCGTGACGACCTTCAGACCAATCTCGTTCAGGCTTACTTCTGCACCAGCGAACCAGCCGTTGTGGAAGACAAACCCGTACATTATTACTATGGCGGCAACTACTACGAGAGCGGCAAGAACTATCGTGGCCTGGAGGCCTGGAGCTCGATGTCGGCAACCGACCGTGCGAAGTTCGACTTCAACTACGATGCCCTCGACCTGCTTATCGACCCGAACTACACCACTCCAGAAAGTGGACCTAAGTCCGAAGGTCAGAAGTACCAGTACGACTCTGCTGCAGGTACCTCGGCAGGAGCCACCGCTAATGCGGCTCACTACTCGCTTGAGACCTCTGTTGATTACACGGCAGAATACAACCTTGATACCGATTTGGTTCTTGGTACTGAGGTCACCGTCAAACGTGGCGAATCAGTTATCTCCACTTCCGACATTAAGAAGGGCGACGAACTCAGCCGCAAAGTGTTCGAGGACGATCTGGTCAACGAGCAGCGCTACTATTCTACCATCGCGGTGAAAGAGGCTGGCACGTACTATGTGGTGAATACGCCGTTCCAGATTGGCAGCACGCCTTACGCTGTCGGTGAGACGATTAGCGGCGAGACCTATACGAGTCTGAGTGAAACAGAAAAGGGCTATGTGACCAGTCTCGAGTTTACAGAAGAGAACACGAACTTCTACTACTGCCGCGAGCCCTATACGATAGAAACCACGCATAAGGTGAAGAGCATCAAGGGTAAGTACACTGACGTAGAATATGCTACAGGTGAGACTGTTCCTGCCGGTGCCGTTATCTCAGCGGCAAGCGGCGATGGCATTACGGGTTATTCCGGCCTGACCAATGAGCAGAGAAACTTCACCATCCACGGCATTTCGCCGACGGAGAGCTCTACGCTCTATGTCAGCCGCGAGAGCAATATCTACGACCTGTCGAAGGAGAAGATCATCACCGTCATCTACCAGTACGACTACGATGAGACCGACGCCAGCGGCAATGTGACACCTGTCAGCGAGCGCCATGTGGTGAACATCCACCTGACGTTCAAGAGCGGCGTGCCTATTGTGGAGGATATCACTCCGCCCGACCTCATCCTGCCGGGCGACCTCGTCACGATGCGCGAGCCGACTGTCACACCCGGAGCCTATGAGGTGACCGGCGGCGGTTGGGAACTCTTTGCTACACAACGCGATGCAGAGAGCCATGTGAACGGTGTGGAATACAACCCGAACTTTGATAAACTCTACTGGTATCAGGACGAATATTATGTGGCTTACTACGCCAAGAGCTACTTGGGCCGCACCTATTCTAACGCCGTGCCCGTGAGCGTGGCCAACTACCACGACATGGCCGATGTGATGTCCGATGAGTACAAGACGCACCACATGTACATCGACCATAAGAACGTGAAGCGCTACCCGAAGATCTACATCAACGACTACAGCGCCAGCGGTAAGAACGGCCTCGACATCTTCAAACAGCTGTTTGACCTGAGTTTGTTGACGGAGCCTGCTGAGTCGGGTGACCTTGCAGGCCATGCACTGTTAGACGAGAAGGTGAAGGGTGGTAAAGACCTGGTATTCTTCATGCGTACGGATATTGACCACACGAAGCCTAACCCCGCTTATGATCCAGATGTCCCGGGAAGCCCCGAGCGCATTATCGATCCATGGACGCCCATCGGCACCGACGATCAGTGCTTCGAGGGCACACTCCACGGCGACGGCCATACCATCAGCAATCTGGACCACTCACTGTTCAAGAACCTCTGTGGTGAAGTCTATAACCTCGGCGTCATGGGTACGTTCAACACAGCCGGTGTCGTGGACAAGGGTACCGGTTATGTAGAGAGTACCTGGGTGAAGACCAGTGCGACAGAGCCATTGGGCGAGAAGCCCAACGCCGTCTTCGGCAATCCGACCGATACGAAGGGTTACCAGGTGGTCAACTCTTACTTCTCGAATGGAAATAAGGGACTCTATGCTAATATAGAGGGTGATAATCCTGCTATCCTTGACTACAAGGAGACCATCACTTCCGGTGGCGACCGTGGTAAGGCGACAGCCAAGTCGGACACCGCATTCTACAACGGTGAGCTGGCCTACGACCTGAACAACTTCTACCTCTACAAGCGCTACAACGACCAGGTGACGACAACAGGTACAGACGAGTACAGCTACTTCACCATCGGTGACGACGGTAAGTTGGTGGTTCAGAACAACCACTACTATGCTGACCATGCAGACCTCTGCTCATCAGGTTACACCTATACGCCTGAAGGTAAAACGGAACCTGTTACGCTCATGTACGTCGAGGATCGCTTTGCCGACGGTGACTTCCGCTATGCGGCAGGAGAAATACCGGAATCGGAGGACGAGCGCTACTATACTTGGAAGGAGAAAGATCCGTATGATTCAAGTAAGGAAATCGAGAAGAGCAGCTTCTTCCCCATCTGGCCTGACGACTATATCTTCTTCGGACAGAAGCTGACCTACGGCTGGGCTGCCGAGGCGCATCAGGATGTGCCGACAGCCGTTGCACGTGACGAAGGCCGTCTGTCGCCGAACGACGATGCCAACCGTGTATATCGCGCACCGGCTTACTTCCGCTCGAAGCAGATGGGTGTGGCGCACTTCAATCCGCAGGCCTATCTGGCACAGAACTCATTTGACGGCACGAAGGAGGCTTATCCCGGCATGACCGCCATCGACTTCGCAGATCATCGCTATAATGAGAAATATGCGACCTACGAGACCTATTATAAGACATACGGGCTTGGGCTGACAGTTGCCTCCGGTAGCGTGCCGCAGATGTTCTATCCGCCGCTGCTCGACGACGACGGTCTGACAAGCATCCGCAACTGTGACGAGACGCAGAACCTCTTGGTTTACACTCCTGCCGCATCAGGCGACGGCTATGTCAACAGTCAGACCCACGGTGTGCTGACCGCATACTTCGTCGATCCCGTATATAACACTCACTACAGCTACAGCGGCGGCTATCGATTGGTGAGCGAGAACGTCGATCTTATTAACGGTCACCTGGTACAGAGCGACCTGACCGCCACCAACGACCATCTGCTCGTGGACAAGCAGGACTTCAATGCGCCGATGGCTTACACCTTCGATGCCAGCCACCTGATGTGGTATCAGCGCAGGCCCGGCCTCAAGGAATATGTTGACCTCAAAAACGGATGGCAGGGCATCAGCCTGCCGTTCACCGCCGAGCTCGTGACCACCGATACGAAGGGTGAGATTACGCACTTCTACAGCGGCAGTGAGACCAGCAAGAACGGAACCGGCACGAAGATTGGTCATGAGTATTGGCTGCGCGAACTGACCAATGGTGCAACGATGACAGAGAAGAGTGCCGGCATCTTGGAGGCCAACTTCCACTATCCTGCCGCTGCGGGTGCAACCAAGACTGTGGGCAACACCTTCCTCTGGGACTACTACTATCAGAACACCGACCGGAAGGATGCCAACGACGACACCTATCAGAAGTACTACAGCTCGTCGCGCAACTACACAGCCTATCCGTTGCTGACGGCAGGCACGCCCTACATCCTCGGCTTGCCGGGTCAGACCTACTACGAGTTCGACCTCAGCGGCAAGTTCGAGGCCCAGCACACGGCATTGCCAGCCCCCGCCAAACTGCCCAAACAGGTCGTCACCTTCGCTTCCAACAAGGGTGCTGCCATCGGCGTGAGTGACGATGAGATGGCTGGCAAGAAGATTACGTACGGTGGTCGTGAATACACCTTCAAGCCGAGCTATATGAACGAAACGCTCAAGACTAACATTAACTATGTGATGAATAGCGACGGTAATGCGTATATTAAGCTTGACAATAGTCACGTAACATGGATTACTTCATCTGAAAAGCATAAATTTGAAAATGACGATGCTTTGACAGAGTGGATGAGTTCGAATTATGATCTCTACACTGATGCTGATGGTCTCACTAAGGCCACAACGGCAAACAACACAGAAGTAACCTATTACAAGCGTGTAGGCGAGACTACTGTCAATGATAACAATCATGTGACTCCTTCTCAGAGCGCCTTCCGTCCTTACTTTATCTCTGCCCTTATTACTTCTTCGGGCAGCACCAAGATGAGCCCGGCCAATGAAATTGTCTTCACCGGCGATTATGACGACCTGATTGACGAGCCTATCACAATGAATGACGGCACGCTGGAAATCTACACGAGAGGACATAATGTTGTCACCACGTCGCATCTCCAGAATCCTGTGACCCTTTCTGTCGTCAGTGTTGCCGGCATCACGTATGCCAACTATACGCTGCAGCCCGGTGAGACCGTTGAGACTCCCGTTCGTCCCGGCGTCTATATCGTGAACAGAAAGAAACTGCTCGTCAAACCTTGATACTAAGATACAACAAGATATATAAAATGACACAAAATATGAATGTTTACAGTAAGTTAACAGACATGTTTAAGCACAATATAAAAGGAACGTATATTCTTCGCAGTATATTCCTTCTGCTGACGCTGATGACTTTCGGAGCCGGTAATGCTCTGGCGCAGGACGACTTGTCGGGAATATATTATATTGCCAGTGGTGGTAAAGGAGAGGCAAATAGTGGTAGTTACAACTACAATTCCTCCACTCCGAGCAATAACTTCTATTTGTGTCCTACGGAGGGATGGTGTTTTTATCAAGCTACCGATGACTTTTCTAGTTCTGATACAGGAATGCCGTTCCTTACTACCTATAAATGTAGGGCTGGCGGCTATGATGCTACTAAGGCGATATGGGTTATTGAAAAAGCACCGAATTCAGACTATTATTACATAAAGCAATACTCAACTGGCAAATATCTGGTAGCCAACGGTGTAATACGCACTACCAAAGATGGTTGGGACCGCATGCGTATACACTTGGAAGCAATAGTGGACCCTGTTGCTGCAGGTAACAGTGTTTTATTCAATATCAATGATTACACAAAGGATGGCAAAACCTACAAGGTTATCCGGCCAATGGGAATAGATGAACCTGCTGCTGGTTACCACAAGGATCATGACAAACATAAATGGTTGACAGTCAATTATGGTAATTATAATTATTTGATTGGCCGAGCCGGTAAGACGGGTGGTCCTACAGGATATGAAAATACTTCTGGTATCATTGGCTTGTGGGAGCAAAGCGATGCCAACGCTCCATTCTATCTCGAAGATGCTCGGGTTACCTGTCCGACTTTCTCGATGAATGCTGCCGGAGATGTAACCATAACTGTCCCAGACGGTACGACCGTCCATTATACCCTGGACGGAACAGACCCTACAGCAGAGAGTGATACATATACAGCTGTTATACCTGCAGCTTCCATACCTGCAGGACAGACGGTTAAGGCTATTGCTGTTCCAAATCCTCCAACGGATAAACTTCCTTCTGCTGTCGCTACCTTGCCGCTTATTACTTATCACATCGTTAATAAGTCGGACGCCATCGCTGTCAGCAGTAGTGCTATCAGACAATTAGCTGGCACATCGTTGAGCGGTTATGCCAGCATTCCCGCTGAGATTCAAAGCCCATATATCAGCGACGAGACGATAACCTTCTACACGATGGAGGGCGTTTTTGATGCCAACAAACTTGATAACGAGCACAAAATCACGGCAACACCTGACGGGAATGCCAACATCTACGTGACTTATACCACAGATCAGCTGGGGGGAAAGTTCCTGCATCTGCAGATGGCTCGTCCGTTGAATCTCAAATATGAGAATCCAACTGACACCTGGAAATATCTCTGGGATGATGGTGGAACAGTAAAATACGATGAATCTGCTGAGGCATCCATAACGACTAATAACCATCTGTGGTATATTGGAGGTCGTGATGTCCCTGACCCGTACGATGTGTTGGTGAAGAATTCGTCGAAGACGACCAACTTGATATATGCTTCGTCATCATTCACCTTAGGTGCAGGGGGAGAGTCTTATGTACTTACCAGAGACACCTATGTTGACGGAGACCACCATGACATTACACTGAAGAATTTTACCAGCGGTGAATCCTTTACCGTTCGGGTTAATACCGTTGAGATTCCTACCAGTTATTACTTGATTGATAAGACTGGCAGACAAATCTTTGGCCCTAAAGTAAGTACGTCTGCCACGATGGAGATACCAAGCGAATGGCGCAGTCCTCTGGCAACGTATCACTATTGGAGGAACACTTCTTTTGAAGAAACGGCCGGTGTTTATACACTGAAGGATGAGCAGACAGAATTAACCGGTCTTGCCGAACTTGGAGCGGGAGAACATGTCTTTATCACCTATGATGTAAAGAATGATATTGACCTGGATGGTAGAAACCTCCTTGGTGTGGCGGATAAGGTGGGCAAGACATACCGCCTTCAATTTGCTGACGGTGACAGTTTTAATCAAGAAGATGGTCTGGATGGTGTATCGGAGTCTCCTACTAAGGCTATCTATCCTTATAGCAATGGTGATGCTTCCCTCTATGTCTATGGTGAAGCGCAGTGGACTACTCAGTTGGCAAGCGGCGCGAGCACGCGTACCCGTTGGCTGTGGTATCTGGAGCCTGCCAAGGGTGTGCTAGACCCCTACCATGTGAGGGTCTCGTCATACCAGACGCAAACGAGCTATAAAGTCAGCGATAGCGAAACGCGTAACTTCCACTCTTATCTGCGCACCTATAAGCCGGAAGGGTATAGCGGGATTGTCACAGGTGTCACCAACAACAACCCGTTGGCTCATGGTGGAGCGGCCAGTGATCCTGCTGTAACCAATCTGCCGGAGGGTAGTGAGTACATGCTGTTGGGAACGGATTTGAGTCACTTGAAACTGGTGACTGTTGAGCCCATCTCTGACGGCTCAACCGCAGAGCGACGCACCGTCAACTCCTTTGAGCAGTATTGGAAGAACAACCCCACAGTACAGGGTGAACTGACCACCAAAGTGACGCAGGTCGGCCGCAATGTGACGCTGACTGCTGCCCAGAAGAGCCAATTGCCAACAGGATGGCATGCTTATAATGCTTGGGCCAACTCTGCTCCTTGGGTACACAACAACGATGGCGGTGGCGGTACGGCACATACCACAAGTAAGAAATTCCTGAATGAAGAGCACGTCTATCAGACTGTTAACATGGGCGAGACCTTCCGCTTCGTAGAGACGGAAATCAAGCCTATGCTCATCCTGCTGGATCAGCACGGCTGGGAGATAGCCCGTTTGCCGCTACCCAGCGGTCCGACAGATCCGAAGCGTAAAGACATTTATGCTGACCTCCACAAATACAGCAGCCCGATGGTGGAGAAGTACCACTTCTGGAAGACCGGTTCGAAGATTCCCGGTTATCATAAATACACAGTATCGGACTATGCCACTAATACGGATGGCTCGGAATACACCGCAGACGAATTGGGTAGGGCAGATATTACAAATCCTTTAACACCGCCCAACCTTCCTGACTATGAAACACAGGCCCTTGTTGGCGGTAAGGAGCGTGACTGGTATGTTACTTACGATGTGAAGGACGAATATGCCGGCAAATATGCAGGTGCCGCTACGGAGGAGGCTACATCGGCGTACCCCTACCTGATAAAGCAAAACGGCGTCTATGCTCAGTATAGCGGCTCCGGTACGAGTATCTCTACAACAGATACGGAGCCCGCCGACATCAAGAATGTACCCGTAGGGATGCAGTGGTATCTGAGGCCCAACTTCGACATCGATGCAGAGATGGGTTATCTCTATTCCACGGATACCGGACACCAGGAAGACGCAAAGAGTAAGGAGGATACAGAATTAGACTATTTTGACCATACGAGAGAAGGCGCGGTCCCCACGTGGTCAAACGGCTTCGATCCGTACAACGTACAGATTAAGAGTGCTGTTCCGGAGACTGACCGTTACTTCACTGCCAATACCACAGGTTCTGCGGTCACCAGTTTTTGGGAAGGTTCTTCAAGCAGTGTTTCCCTGCAGAATATGGGGGTGAAACAGTCTGGTGTTATCGGTCTTGACCAGACCAAGATGAAAATCACCAATGCTACCTTCATGGTGGTGGATGACGGCAATGGTAATATGCGCCTGATGCCTCGTTTCGATAATACGAAAGTGATGCAGACGTTCACTACACTTGCCGCACAGGCAGCAGCCGCAGCGAAGGGTGATGAGGGTACCGGCATCCAGACCTTGTATCTTACTCCGGTGCCTAAGGTCGTAAACAAATCCTCTGATATCAATGCTATGGGTGGCGACTATATTCTGTCCTATCCTTTTACGGCCGATGAAACAGTTGGCACCGAGGATGCTCCGTTCAAGGGTACTATTGAGGGTAATATAGACTATAGCTTCGACGTATCCGCACCTTTCATAGCCTACGCCGAGGATGCAATCATCAAGAATGTGATTGTGGAGAGCGCCAGCATCAGCAGCGGCAATGCAGATGGCTATGCCGGTGCGATTGTGGCGACTGCCAGTGGCGAGACCCGCATTTACAACTGCGGTGTGAACGGTGGTAGCATCAGTGGTACGGCCTATACCGGTGGTATCGTGGGACATCTTCAGGACTATTCCCGTGTCATCAACTGCTACAGTTATGCCACAATTGAAGGCGGCACTGATGTGGGCGGCATTGTGGGCCACAATGGCTATCAGTCAAAAGCCAGCGACATTCGTACTATGGTAATGAACTGTGCATTCTACGGCGACATCACCGGTGGTACGACGCCATCCCCCGTTTATGGTGGAGAGATTATTAACAACTTGAATAGCGGTGGTCTGAACACCTTTAACTATTATGCCTATGATGAACTGAAAACACCCACTATTGCTAATGACAAGTATAACTGTGCCTTGGCGGTGCAGGAGAAATACCTGAAGCGCTTTGAGTTCTATCGCCTGTTGCTCAACAGCAATAAGAAATTGGCTGCGATTTACGCAACATCATCGCGTGAAACGGTACATCCGGATGACATGATGAAATGGGTGTTGGAGACTGCAGACAGGAGAAATGGTAGTCCAAAGCCTTACCCTGTTCTGAAGAAGCGGGGCTATTATCCGTCCATCATCAACTACGACACCAGAGACCTGACTAATTATACCGAGGAAAACCGAAATCAAGGTCTTAAGACAGGAGAATTGTCTGTAACTATCAGTGGAGTGGGCGATAATGCTCCTGCAGGCGCCTCGATAACAGACGGTAGCCTGACCTTGATACGTACGGACAAGGACTACGACCGTTTCAACTATAACTACGACAAGGTGCAGCTGCCTTATTATAACGATGTAGGCACTAAGAACTATACCGGTGGCAAGGTGGTGACAGGATGGAAGATTACCAGTATGTCAGGTGGCACAACAGGCACTTACCGTGAAGCCGATGAGTTTGGCGGCTATAATTTTGCCGATCGTAAGTGTACTGCTAAAGATATTTTTGGTACAAGCGGTCGCGTGTTCTCCCAGGGTGCTTATTTTGACGTGCCTTACGGTGTGACGGCCATCACCATTGAGCCTTATTGGGGCAATGCTGCGTACGTAGCAGATGAGTATTACGATGTCGTGTATAATACCGAATACGGTGCTCAAAACGTAACCCAGTTGGGTACACAGGTAAGTAATGACACGGAATTTAACGGTCAAAAGGTATATCCGTCAATCAGTGCTGCTCTTGCGACACTCAGTGGTTCAACAGTCTATGACAATGCTATTGTGCTGGTGGGCAATCTCCATCAAAGCAATGTGCCATCGGATGGAGACAAGCCATTTACCGTCATGTCTGTGGATGAGGACCACGAGGATGAGGACCACGACAATGAGCCGGACTACAGCATGATATACCATCATACCGGCCGCACAAAGATTTCCCCTATCCGTTTTGACTTCATCAACATCCCCGGCACCGCCCAGGCTCAGAAACCGAAAGACGCTTCCAATGTCCGCAATTTTACTATCTTCAAGACGAGAGGTTGGTTTGAGACTACCAACACCTGTCTGGTGTATTCCAACCAGGTGGAGTACGAAAATCAGGATGGTGTGACAAAAATGTCCAATTCTCCCTTAATTTTGCAGGGTGGAGACTTTGAACAGTTCGTTTCGACACAAAGTAAGTCTGTCCCGGGTAATACTAACTATATCCATGTGGGTGGCAATGTCCACATACAGTCATTTGGCTTGGGTACTCATGGCGACGGAAGCCAATCTACGCCTCATAAACCGGTTTCAGTGACCGGTGGAGCATATGATGAGTTCTACCTTACCGGTACTTACAACCAGGATGCAGCAATAACGGATGACGACGCCGAGTGTTACATCAGTGGCGGTTATTTTAAAGAGGCTGCCGGAGCATGTCAGGAGCAGATAGGTAAATCGGGCACAAACAAGGGTAATGTGCATTGGCAAATCTACAATGCTGACATGGATGCTTTCTATGGCGGTGGTATTAATGCAGCCAGACCTGTTCAGGGTAATGTCACCGTTGATATCTTCAACAGTCATGTGACTCTTTATTGCGGAGGTCCTAAGTTTGGCGACATGCAGCCGGGCAAGAAGGTTACGACCAATGCCGAGGGTTGTGTCTTCGGCAAGTTCTTCGGTGGAGGCTATGGCGGCACGTCCTATTCCAGAAAGAAATACTATGACAGCCAGACAACCAATTGGACCGGATGGTCAAGCAATTTCACCACGGACCGCGGTAAGTATTTCGACGGTAAGACGACCAATGCCGTTTCTGCCCAGTACGGAAAGAAGGGTGTCGGTGTGGCCACCGATTTCGACTATGAGTTTTTCGTTTGGTCCACCGGCGGTACGGGTGGACGTTTCTACGTGAAGTTCGCCTCTTTCTCTCTGGCAACGTGTAATGATGTGGAATCCAACCTGAAAGGCTGTACTGTTGAACAAGACTTCTATGGTGGCGGCAGTTACGGAGAGGTGAAGGGTAAGGCCACTTCTGTACTCGACGGTTGCACGGTGCATGGTAATGTCTTTGGAGGCGGCTATTCTGCGCAGTTGCCCAAGATTAACGTCAGGAATGGAGTGTTTACAAAGACTCCTAACTTCAACAAGTACTCCGGCATGTTTGAGCCTGCAGAAATTTCTACGAGCATGACAGAGTGCGATTGGGAGATGGCCAGCGAAGTGGGGATAACTTTGACCGACGGCCAATCCGGCAGCAAACTGGACTCTTCTCCATATTACATTTGTACTGATGTAGATTTGCATAACCTCGGTAAGGTAGGTGAGACCGACCTGACCGTCAAAGGTAATACCTCTGTTGCAGGCAATGTCTTTGGCGGCGGCGACGAGTCGGCCATCAGCGCCAGCGCTACGGCAACAGGTAATACCAAGGTGACGATTGAGAAGAACGACAAAAATGAGACTCCGACCATTAGCTATGTCTATGGCGGTGGTAATACCGCCGACGTGGATGGCAGCACCGAGGTGGATATGACCAACGGAACCGTGAGTCAGGATATTTATGGCGGCGGTAAGGGTCAGACGACAGTGGTCGGCGGTAAAGTGGAAGTGAATATCGGTCCGAAGGGAAACGCAGAAAAGCCTCTGTCCGTACACAACGTTTATGGCGGTTCGGCATTTGGTGCAGTGAATACGACTCTGAACACCGAAACCGGGAAATACGATAAGACAACGACGGTCAACATCAATGGCGGCACCGTCACAGGCAGTGTGTTTGGCGGCGGTTTGGGACAAGAGGCCGCAGAGGCTGTCGCAGGATCCGGTACGCCCGGTGATCCTGGCTATATCGCTCCTCAAGAGGCAAAACCTGCCATCGTGGCCAAGAACTTCGGCGCGACGACCGTCAACATGGAGGGCGGTCAGGTGAAAACGGCCGTCTATGGCGGTGCTAACGTCAATGGCGTGCTAAAGGGTGGCGCCAATGTCAACGTGCAGGGCGGCACAGTGAGAACCAATCCTGCCCCGGCACCGACGTCAGCCTCCGATGTCAAGAATGCGGTCTTCGGCGGCGGCTATGGCGAGCTCACGATTGTTGAGGGTGATGTCACCGTGACCATCGGCACGCAGGCCACTATACCCGACAACAGCAAACCTACCGTCTATGGCAACGTCTATGGCGGTTCGGCACTGGGTAAGGTTCAGGTGAGTGAAGACTCTGGTGATGACCAGTCGGACAAGAAGATTGATGTCAACCTATACGGCGGCACCATTTACGGCAATGTCTTCGGTGGCGGTTTGGGACGGAAAGCTTCTGCAGAGCCTGCTGTCGAAGCCAAAGTGGGCGGCGACGTCAACGTGCTGCTCGACGGTGCAAAGTTCGACTGCATATATGCGGGTGAAGGTGTAAACCGTATACCTGTGACCGGTCAGATTTTCGGTGCCAACAATCTGAACGGCACCCCGAAGGGACGTGTCTTGGTACACGTGAAGAGAACGGTAGACAGTGCGAAACCTACGGTGGATGGAGAAAGTAAGCCTATCGGTCGTGAAGGGAGAACCACCTACGACGTTGCTGCAGTCTATGGCGGCGGTAATCAGGCCGACTATGTTCCGACGAAGGCTACTGGTACTCCTGCTGAGCAGGAAGAAGCCTTTGCCAAGGTGATTATCGAAGGTTGTGAACTGACAAGTATTGATAAGGTCTATGGCGGTGGTAATGCTGCAGCCGTGCCTGCTACAGATGTAACCATAAAGGGTACATACATCATCAACACTTTGTATGGTGGTGGTAATGGTGCTGGTGAAGGTAATCTTGGCGCTAATGTCGGTTACAGGTCGTACTCAAGTTTAACTCCTACCGAAGAAGAGAAGAACTCAAAGAAGTATGGTACCGGTAAGGCTGAGACTAAACTTCTGGGCGGTTATATCAATGATGTCTATGGCGGCAGCAACACCAGAGGTGATGTCCGTGAAGGCACAGATGTTCGCACAAGAGGAAAGGATGAAGTCGTGACAGACTGCTGTGAAGAACTGAATGTCGGCAATGTCTACGGTGCAGGCAGTCATGCAGACGTAGAGGGCGATGTTAATATCGTTCTGGAATGTATGCCAAGAGACTTCGTGGATGCTGTCTATGGCGGTGCAGAGGAAGCAACGGTTGACGGTAATGTCACCCTGACCGTGACCAGCGGTAAGTTCGGGCGCGTCTTTGGCGGTAACAACAAGGGTGGTAACATCAGGGGCTCTATTACGGTGAATGTGTATGAGGACGGATGTAAACCTCTTATCATTGGTGAACTGTATGGTGGCGGCAATGCTGCGCCATACTCTGTCTTTGGATGTACAAAAAGCGGTGAGACTTGGACTGCCAACGAGTCAGGTTCAGGTAAAACATATTATGGCACAGACACTCAGGATGACAGAGATAATATAAACGTGAATGTCATTGCCTGCACATCTGCGGGTAAGGTGTTTGGTGGCGGCATGGGTGCTACTGCTAAGGTAATAGGCAATACCCATGTTTATATCAATATGCTTAAGGGCTGGATTGATGACCCGGAGAATCCCGGGCGGAGAAAACAGAATCCACTAGGTAAGATTGGCCAGGTCTTTGGCGGTGGCGGTGAAGCTGATGTGACGGGTAATACATTGGTGGATATCGGCACAGCAACAGCTTCGGAAGAGATTGGCGTAAATATTATAAGCGGAGAAGATTACCTTAGTCCGACTGCAGATGAGAGTACTACAATTACTGCCGGTATATACGGTGGCGGCTATTCTGCAGATGTTAATGGTAATACAACACTTAATATTGGAAAGGCCAATCAGAATTTGGGTGTCAACATTGCTGGCGACATCTTTGGCGGCGGCTATGGTGCAACTACCCATGTAACAGGCGATGTTGTCGTGAACATCGGTAAGAGAACAAATACTGCTCCTGAAGGTGATCCTGTTTATGCTTACGAAGGTTATGCAACAATCACCGGTGATGTCTATGGTGGCAGTGCCAAGGGTAAGGTGAACTCTCATTTGGTAGAAGGTGTAGAAACCGCTACGGAGGGTAAGACGACACACGTTAACTTCTATGGCGGCTCCATTACCGGCAATATCCACGGTGGTGGTCTGGGTGACTTGGCAAGTTTAGGCGAGGGTCATGCAGATGTTGCTGCAGACGTCTATGGTCCTGTTACTGTGACAATGGAGAAGGGCAGTACAACAAATACTGTTGTTGAAAAAGTGTTTGGTTGTAACAACTACTTGGGTACTCCTAAGAATACAGTAACGGTCGATATCAATGGCGGTACTGTTAACCATAGCGTATATGGCGGTGGCAATCAGGCTGCTTATACACCAACAGAGAGCACTTCCAATTATCCTGCCGTGAACATCATCAACGGTACTGTTAATGAAAATGTCTTTGGCGGTGGTCTCGGTCTGACAGCCGTGGTTACAGCTAATCCGCACATCACGATTGGTGACAATGTGGAAGGTCATGTGGTTGCCATCAAGAAATCTGTCTATGGTGGTGGCGAGTTGGCAGGCGTAACCGGTAACACTGATATCGTGCTTAACAGCGGTACCATCGGAACGGAAGGAGAGGGTGCCGCTATCTATGGCAACATCTATGGCGGCGGCTTCGGTACAGAAGACACCAGTAAGATGACGGAAACTCAAGCCGTTCAGCAGGCAGGTATCATCAAGGGCAATACAAATATCACAGTTAATGGAGGTTCTGTCCTGCATAATATATATGGTGGCGGTGCCAATGGCTCGGTAGGTACGTTCACCTATGATGGCAATAATGTGATTACCGGATATACCTCCGGCGGTGTAGCTAACATTACCATCTTAGGCGGTACCATCGGTACAGACGGTCATGAGAATGGTATGATCTTTGGTTCCTCTCGAGGTAATGTAGGTCAGCCCAATCAAATCCAGGATAAGCTGGCATGGGTCTATGACACTAACGTCATCATCGGTACAAGCGGTGAGGGACATGGCACAGATGCTCCTGAGCCTCAAATCAAGGGATCTGTCTATGGCGGCGGTGAAAACGGACACACCTATCACGATACCCATGTGACCATCAATAGCGGTAGGGTAGGTATTACAGACCCCAGCATTGACGGCGGTGCTGCCTATGCTTATCGCGGCAACGTCTATGGCGGTGGTTGCGGTACGGATAAGTATGACTCAGGATCTGGTGACAAATACAACCCGTTGAGCGGTATTGTCAATGGTACGACTTATGTTGTAATTAACGGTGGTCATGTAGTTCGTAACCTCTATGGTGCAGGTGCTATGGGTTCTGCCGTAACAGGCACAAACGTCACTATTAACGGTGGTACTATTGGTGCTGAAGGCAGCGGTGGCGGTTATGTCTATGCTGCTGCCCGCGGTGATGAGGCATTGACTGATGCAGAGCAGGCATATGTCGGCAACACGTCGCTGACTATAGCTGGTGGAACTATCTGGCAGAGTGCCTTCGGTGGCGGTCAGTCCGGTATCGTGAAAGGTAATGTTGCTGTCGCTGTCAGCGGGGGTGTCGTCAAGAACGATGTCTATGGCGGCGGCGCCTTGGCCAATACCAATACGGATAACTGGAATACGTTAGGCAGCGCAACGACGTATGTTGTGGTGACAGGTCTCGCAACAGAAACTTTTAGAGTAAAAGAAGTGGTGATCGGAGCTTCTGTCGCCGGACTCTATACATACGATAGCGGGTCGGGAACTTATGTTGAGGCTGTCGGCACGGCTCAAGAAGGTGTCGTTTATTACGAAAGACTTTCCGGAGCTCCTGTAGCTGGCTATTATACGAAGTCGGGGGACGTTTATACCAAAATAACAAACAGTACTACGACGGCTGATGCTGGAACGACCTACTACAAGAAGGCTGTTGTTGGTGATTGGGCGACGGGTAAGAATGACCCCAGTACAGGTACCACATATAAGACTACGGTCAATCTGACAGGCGGACTCGTTGGTAATGTTTACGGTGGTGGTCTCGGAAGTTCCGCCGTTGCCGCCAACGTATATGGCGATGTCACCGTAACGGTTAATCAGGGCGTTACAGACCCGGCAAAGGGTGTGGCATTCATTCAGCTGATGGAGAATCCTAATATAGGAGGAACGGTTATACCCACACCGGTTTCCGGTCGTGTCTTTGGCGGTAATAACCATAATGGTACGCCTACGGGTGAAGTGACGGTTCACGTATATTCTACTCGCCAGTTGGATAACGACTACAATATTATTCCCGGTCATGGATCCTCAGACAGAAAATATTCTTATGAGATACAGTCGGTCTATGGCGGCGGTAACCAGGCTGACTATATGCCTGCTGACGGCAAGAAGTGTCATGTGATTATCGATGGTTGTAATGAGACAAGTATTGAGAAGGTCTATGGCGGCGGCAACTCTGCTGTTGTTCCCGAGACGGATGTGCTGATTAACGGAGCATACGATATCGGTTATGCCTTTGGTGGCGGTAACGGTGACAAGCCCATCAAGAAGGATGACGGCATTTGGTACGAGAACGAAGGTGCCATCGTCATCGGTTTGGCTTCAATCGTTTGTCAAGGTGGTAAAATCGGTCAGGTCTTTGGTGGCGGTGATGCCAAGGGTAGTTGTGGTAATACGAATGCCGTAACCAAACAATTATTAGGCGGTTGCCCGTTGCACATTACCAGACTTTATGGTGCCGGCAACAAGGGTGATGTAAGTTCTGTAAACATCGTCCTGGCTGCATGTTCGGAGAGTGCGATAGACTATGTTCATGGCGGTTCCTACAATGCTCATGTTCATGGCAATGTGCATCTGACCATCACCAGCGGTATTCTGAAGAATGTGTATGGCGGTAACGATGCACGTGGCGGTATCGAGGGCAATATCACTGTGGATATTGAAGAGACTAATGGCTGTAATCCTATTATCATCCAAAACCTTATTGGCGGTGGTAATGAAGCACCTTATCCCGGAACAAAAACGAACAATGAGGGTGAAGAAGTTCCAATCGGAACCCATGGCAAAATTACGGTAAATGTCAAATCCGCTACCCGCATCGACAATATATATGGCGGTAGCTTTATGGCAGAGACCGATGCAGACACCGAGGTTAATATCAACATGATAAAAGGTTGTAAGGCCGGTCTGCCCGTGACGATTCCTCAAGAGTTCAGCTATATACCTAATATATCCGGTAAGAGTGATCCGGTAGGTGGTTTCATCGCATGTACCATAGATGATGCTATCGGCACCATCGGCAATGTGTACGGTGGCGGTAATATGGGTCTGGTTAAAGGTAAGGCTACCGTTAATATCGGTGCGTCGGACGAGGTGCAAATCATGGCACGTGTGACCGAAGAAGGATCAGATAAAGGTAAGATTCTTGACGAGAACAACAAGCCGTTAGATATAGAAGACGGTAAGAATCTCACACCGGACATTCATATTAAATACACATCCAAAACGCCTCTCGGTGTACATATCACGGGTGACGTATTCGGTGGCGGTAAAGAGGCGGGTGTTACTGGCAACGCTGAGGTTTATATCTGTGCCAACAAGACTGGTGAAGGAACTTATGATCCAGTTGCAGAAGGCTCAGCAAAGGTTACTGTCGAGAATGGTAGCGTTTACGGCGGCGGTAGTGCTGCTGATGTGCTCGGCAACACCAATGTTACTATGGCAGGCGGCTATGTCTTCGACGGCGTGTATGGCGGTGGTTTGATGGGTTCCGTTGGAACGGTCACCACGCGTGACATGACGGGACATGCTTCACACGAAGGTTGTGTTGGCGGCAGGCCAACGGCTTTTGCAGACGGAACCGGTAAATGTACCGTTGTTGTCAGCGGCGGTCAGGTTGGTCCCGCAGAAACAGCGTTAGCAGACGGCGGTATGGAGAACACGGGTCGTTACTTCATTAAAGCCGGTGATGATACAGCACCAGTTGACTATGGCTTCGTATTCGGTGCCGGTCGAGGTGAGGTGGAAGACCCTGCTACGGACAAGGATGCCGATTTCCGTACGTTTGTTAAGGAAACGGATGTAACTGTCGGTGGTACAGCCTTCATCATGGCCTCTGTCTATGGCGGCGGTGAGAACGGTCGTGTGGCGAACGATACTCATGTCACCATTGAAGGGGACTGCCAGATTGGTTGCGGTAAAGGAAAGGTGATGGGTGCCGGTACTGCAGAAAGCCCATACGTTCCTCAACGTTACGATTGGGCTGATGAAGATCCTGCAAAATACGCTGAATGTGCAAGCTGGCCCTACAAAGATCCGTATGTGCCTTATGACCCGTATGCTGCGCCAGGTGATGAGGAAGACGCTAAGAAAGGTTCCGAAGGTCATACCTATTATGGTAGCGTATTCGGCGGCGGTTCCGGTTACTTCCCGTATAAGAAAGCAGACGGCAGTCACGAGTGGCTCCGATCTGCCGGACAGGTATATGGTAATACGAAGATAGATATCACGGGTGGTCATATCCTGACCAGTGTCTATGGCGGTAACGAGATGACCGATGTCGGTACCTATACCAGGGTTGATGGCAATATCGTACATGATGAAGGCACCGGTAAGTGTACCATCAACATGGTGGGTGGAACGCTTGGTGTGCCTCGTACAGATGGAGATGCAACGAAGCATCCCGTCACCTGTTACCTCTTTGGAGCAGGTAAGGGTGACCAGCGCACGCTTTTCAACACTTGGACCAACGTACAGGAGACGGAAGTCAACGTCAGCGGCACGGCCCGTATCTTCGGTTCCGTATTCGGTGGCGGTGAGGACGGTCACGTGCTGGGCAACGCAAAGGTAAACATTGGTGGAAATATTGACCTCAATGGTGACGGCGACAAGACCGACGAGGGTGAGATATTCCCTGCCCCATGTGGTCTGAAGATTGGTACTACGGGAACCTCATACGTCGATGGTAACATCTTCGGCGGCGGTCGTGGTTTCAGCGGTCTGGCGCTGACAGCCGGTAGCACTGGCGGAAATACTGAAGTGAATATAACTGACGGTACGATGCTGGGTTCTGTCTACGGCGGTGGCCGTCTGGCATCGGTTGGCATTGACTTTACACCTGCCGACGATCCTTCTTACGGTCAGTTGGTAGATGATAAAGAAGGCAATCCTATAACACACGGTCATATCACTGTCAACATTAGCGGTGGTACTATTGGTAACGACGTTGTGGGAGCTCAATATGGCGGCAATGTCTTTGGCGCCGGCATGGGACGTAACACGAAGCTCAATGGGGATTTTAACGAATTGTGGCCTAAGATAGCGACTTCGAAGACTACTACGGTCAATATCAGTGGCGGTACGATTAAGAAGAATGTCTATGGCGGTGCTGAATACGGTATTGTGCGTAACCAGGCCAAAGTGACGATTTCCGGAAGTGCCGACATCAGGGGCAGCGTCTATGGTGGCGGAAAAGGCAGCGATGATTACCAGCACAAAACGACAATCGAGGTTGGTGGTTATGCTAATCTGTATTACTCGTTCACACCGATGCTTTGGAATGGCGCAGTGTCTGGTAATACCATTGTGAATGTCGAAGGCGGTACGATTGGCCAAAATGTCTATGGCGGTGGTGAACTGGCATCCGTCGGTCTGATAGACTTCGTCAGTGACAAAGACGGAAACTTTACGAACATGCCGAAGCATGAAAGTCTGACGGACGGCTTCGGCCTCAGTTGGCCATATGAGTTCACCTACCATGCTGCTGCTCCGAACGATGACGCCGTCGGTGGAAAAACGGTAGGCGGTAAGACTACCGTGAACATCACCGGTGGTCATATAGGTAGCACCACCTGGGACGACGGCACCGGCTACGTGTTCGGCGGCAGTAAGGGAAAGGTGGAATTCGGTATTACCAGCATTTCCGACCATCGTTATACAGAGGCGTTCTGTGCCAATGTCAAAGAGACAGAAGTCAATATCAATTTTGCCACTCCATCAGGCAAGAACAGCGAGAACATCGGTGCTGAGGCAAATTGCATCATGGGTGCGGTCTATGGCGGTGGCGAGGACGGACACGTATATGACGACGCCAAGGTTAATATCACCGGCGGTCTGATAGGTCTGAGTGTCTATGGCGCCGGTAAGGGTATCAGCACCTACAAGGGCTATTTAAGAGATGCCAGCACCTCCGCCCCGGATGATTATAAGACTACCACAGACGACCTCTACAGCTGGACAGCCGGTAAGGTATATGGCAACACAAAAGTTACCATGACAAACGGTCATGTGTTGAACAATATCTATGGCGGCGGATACCTTGGTTCTGTCGGTAAGGGTAACTACTCCGGCGGTGCCGACGACTACTTCCCGGCAGGCTATGGTGAGACCATCACTGGTAATCTGTGGGACAATGTCAGCGATAACAGTAAGGCATTCCTCAGTAGCGGTAAGGCCACGGTTGTCATTGAGGGTGGAACCGTTGGTACACTGAACGGCACATACGGCACGGTGGGTGGTGACCCGAGTAAGGCTACTCCTACGGGTATAGTCTTCGGTGGCAGCCGCGGCCAGGCGGCTCAGGATATTATGCTTGACCCGCGTTATGAATATGCCCCCAACTTCTACTTAGGTTATGTTAACGAGACAGAGGTCACCATTGGTACTAAATCCAGTGGCAGGCCACGTATCTTTAGCCAGGTGTTCGGTGGTGGTCGTGACGGACATGTACGCAACAGTGCTCACGTCATTATCAACGACGGTACCATCGGTCAGACCTATGCCGACTCGGAATTGGCTGCAAACCCGGATTACCAGCGTTACCATCGCGGTAATGTCTATGGCTCCGGTTCGGGTCTGGGCTTGTGGACACCAGAAAAGCATGGTATGTCCTCCGGTTCGGTGACCAACAAGACGAGGGTGGACATCAATGGCGGTACTATCTATAATAATGTATATGGCGGCGGAGCTCTGTCTTCTGTCGGTCCTCCAAGAATTGACATGGAGAAGGATTATGCATCAGCCTCCATATCGCAGTGCGTTGTCAATATTAATGGCGGCACCATCGGACAAACTGCGGACTATGAAAGTCATCAGTATGGCGGTTGCGTCTATGGCGCCAGCCGTGGTAACGACTTCGAAGCAGGTGAGTCGCCGGACAACTATGCCACCGTCCTGTGGACACAGGTGAACATCAACGACGGCAGCATTGCCGGCAATGTCTATGGCGGCGCCAAGGGCGGTATCGTATGGAAAGATACCAAAGTAAACCTCCTTGGCGGCATCATTGCACACGATGCTTACGGCGGCGGTCAGGGTACCCAGGGTACCAATCCCATTGAAGCTAATGTGGGTGGTAACACCACAGTGAAGCTGAATGACAACAACGAAGGCAGAACAGCGATTGGCAGCAAGAAGGGTTGTATCGTGCAGCGCATATTCGGATGTAACGACTTGAACGGTACACCGAAGGGACATGTTAAGGTACATGTGTTTGCCACGCAGAACAAGAATAAGAGTAACATCATTACAAAAGATGCGCCGTATGACGATGTAACGAACAAGACAAACTCCGAGTACGACACTTATTTGCGAGGGCTTGCCGTGACTTATGGCGTGACCATACCAAGTGGCTATACAGATATTATTAACGATGATGACTGGAGTGACGAGGAGGGTAGTACAGAACAAGAGAAGAAGGATAATCTTCAGAAAAAGAAAGACAGAGCTTTCGAACAATTGCGCGGCCTTATCTCGGATAAGAAATATGATGTGCTCGCTGTCTATGGCGGTGGAAACTTAGCGCAGTATAAACCGTACGGACCTAAGGCCGATGACACAGAGGCTGATTATAAGGCCAGTGAGGAAAAAACCGAAGTTATCATTGACGGTTGTCGTTTGACAAGTATCAGACAGGTATATGGTGGTGGTAATGCCGCTCCTACGTCTTCTACATCGGTTGCGATTTATGGTACTTATGAAATTGACGAGGTCTTCGGTGGCGGTAACGGTAAAGACGATTACGAGATTGACGGTACGTATTATGAGAACCCCGGTGCTAACGTGGGTTACTATAACTATACACATTATGTCAAATCCGGTGACGCAGGATATGACTCTGGCACTCATGGTTCCGGTACATCAGGAGATCCGTATAAAGCCATCGAAAATGACAATGCAGCGACCAAGATACAAAGACAGGCATACTACCTTTACGGTTCAGGTGTAGCTACCACGGATATTATTGGCGGACGTATCCACTACGTTTATGGCGGTAGCAACGAGAAGGGTAATATCAGTAAGATGGCATTGTCTATCTATGAAACATCTACAGAGTGTCCTGTTGTCTTGGACAAGACCTACGGTGCGGGTAAGAATGCTCCGATTGACGGCAACGTACAGGTGTCTATGGAGTGTGTCAACTATACAGCACGACAGTTTGGCGGTGCTACCGCTGCTGATGTGAACAGTGATATCACACTGTATATCACCAATGGTCACTTCGGTCAGGTCTTTGGCGGAAACGATACGAGCGGTAAGATTAACGGTTCGATCACCGTCAGGGTGAAAGAGGAAGGCTGTAAGCCTATCGTAATTGGTGAGCTGTATGGCGGCGGCTATCTGGCAGGATATTCTGTCTATGGATACAATGGTGATAACTCGCCTCGTACAAAATCTCAATTTGAGACCGCTTACGCTGCAGCCATAGCAGGATGCACAACGGAAGAAGAGAAGACGGCAGCTCTCGTTGCAGCCGGACTCTACGGCTTACCTTACCGTGACCCGCAGATAGAGGTCATCTCGGCATCTAAGATTGGAACAATATATGGCGGTGGATACGGTGCGTCAGCCAAGATGATCGGCAACCCATCGGTCAATGTCAATATGGAGCAGGGAAGGGTTCCTGCTAAGTATGCAAATGAAAAACCGGATGATTTCACAGAAGGTGATCATATAGATGTGCCGTCTGATGATAAAGGTCATACATATTCATATCATGTAGATAGCCATCTGGCGGGTGAAGATGCCATACTCCGTATCGGTTCTATCGACGATATCTATGGTGGAGGTAACCTGGCAGATGTGTTGGGTGACACACACGTGGAGATTGGAACCAATGAACACCTTACTGATCTTGGTGAAAAAGAGACCATCACTCCTGTCCGCAACGCTGCTACGATTACAGGTAATGTCTATGGCGGTGGCAAGGGTTCCGATAGTAATTTCCTGTGTGATGCTGCTATGGTAGGAGAAGCTGAAGGAGAGTACGGAAGTACGAGTGTCATCATTGGTAACGGTACTGTGGGAACTCTTGAAGGCGAAGAGGGAGCCCAGTCTCTTAAAGCGGGAACTGGTAATGTCTATGGCGGCGGTGAAATTGGCCGAGTACAGAAGGACGTAGCTGTCACCATTGGTGTGACACCAAAGGAAGGTGAAACGAAGGATAACACCATGTTCAAGCCTTCTGTCTATGGCAGCGTGTTCGCTGCCGGTAAGGGTGTTTATACTCATGGCTTCTCTGCGCTGGTACAGGGTAACAGTACTGCCACCATTCAGGGATTTGCAAAGGTAGGAGGTAGTGTCTATGGCGGTGGCGAAAAGGCCTCGGTAGGAAGGTATGACCTCGTTGACGAAAAACCAACTAGATGCGTAAGTGGTGGTAAATGTACAGTCACAGTTATTGACAATGCGGAAATCGGACCCGACAACATGGCTATGACTAAGGTCGGCGGCCCCGATAACTCGGGCCACGTCTTTGGTGCCGGCATGGGTGTCATTGCATACGACGGAGTGGATGGAACACCTTGGAGTATGACTCCGGCAGGTGGCAGGAAAGAATACACAACAGATGAAACTTATCTTAGCTACCTTGAGACACTGGCTCTAGCAAATGAGACGGAAGTGACAATCGGAGGAAAAGCCTTCGTCAAGGGCGATGTCTTTGGCGGTAGTGAGAATGGACGTGTGCAAGCTAACACCTGGGTAAAGATTCAGGATGATTGCCAGATAGGTGCAGGATTCGATAAATCGACCAGTAAATCTCTGCCCAAATATGATGTGGGTCAGTTTATTAATCCTCTCACTACTACCGTTACCGAAGAGAATGCGTTGGCAGAATGTGCAAGCTGGCCGTATGAGTATCCATACGCTACATATGACAAATTTGCTAACGCAACAGGAGACCTGGACAAATATCCTGACGGGACTTCTACTGAGGGCGGTCGTCGTGTGGCCTCCGACGGACACACCTTCTATGGTAATGTCTTCGGCGGAGGCTCCGGTTACTTCCCATATAAACCAGGTAAGTGGCACTGGAATTCAGGTTATGTAGGCGGCAATACCCGCGTGGATATTACTGGCGGACATATTCTGACCAATGTCTATGGCGGTAACGAGATGACTAATGTAGTAGGGAATTGTACCATCAACATGTCGGGTGGCACCATCGGTGTACCGCGTACACTGGAGCAGATTGTCGCTCATCCAGTAACTTGCTATCTCTTTGGTGCAGGTATGGGTGACCCGCGTATATTCTTCAACAAACAGACCAATGTGAACGATGTGGAGATAAACATTTCTGGCGGCATCATCTACGGCTCTGCCTTCGGTGGTGGTGAGGACGGTCACGTTATGCGTAATGTGACGATGAATATTCAAAACACAGTAGATAACACTGATCCTGAGAATCCTGTCATCACGGCAACGCCTAAGATTGGTACTTGGGGTACCTCTTATGTGGACGGTAACGTCTTCGGCGGCGGTCGCGGTTTCACGGGCGATGCCTACACGGCAGGTAACGTGGCCGGTGGCGTGACGCTGAACATCACGGGCGGTACGATGTTGGGTTCTGTCTATGGCGGCGGTCGTCTGGGCTCTGTGGGCTACGGACTATACGATGCAGGCGTAGCCGGCTATGGCGAGATGCGCGAAGACCATAAGATGGACAATGGCGATGCTGACGGTGGATTCTTTACGAAGGGACGCGGTCATGTGGAGGTCAATATTAGCGGTGACAACACCGTCATCGGTAACAAATATGAGTTCCAGAATGTGCCTGCCAATGTAAGTGAAAGTGATTTGGCCGCATGGCAGACTGCCAACCATGTGCCACAGACCACTTATGAAACTACAGACAAAGGTGGAGGTGTTTATACCCATCGTTTGTTGCATACCCGTGGCGGTAATGTATATGCCGGCGGCATGGGACGATATCTGAAGTTGAATGGCGTTAATCCAATCTCTACATACGATGGGTCTGGCAATTTGACCTCTCCTATCGAATGGAAGAAGTTGGGTAACGTCAAGAGTACGAAGCTGACCATCAGCGGTAATCCTTGGATTATGGGTAATGTCTATGGCGGTGGCGAATTCGGTGCCGTACAGGGACATCACCAGCGCTATGATGGCGAGACGCCGTTGGTTGATGAAGAGTCCCATCCTGTAGTAGCCGGTGCGGAGATTCTCTTCACGGGCGGTACCATAGGAACGGAGATTTTGAATTCTGGCGCTCCGGAGAAAGAGACCGTTGTGTGGGATAAAAGCAGCAGAAGTGGTGTACAGTACACCTTTGGTAGCATCTATGGTGGTGGCATGGGTCAGGAGACTCCCGATGGCACAGGTAATCACGGTGGTGATGTGAAGGACAGCACTTACATCAGCATGAGTAAGCCTGGGGAGGCTGCCACCTTGGTGCGCGCCAGCGTCTTCGGTGGTGGTGAGATGGCTCAGGTGCTCGGTAACACTCGTGTGAACATCAGCAATGGTGAAATCGGTCGTTACGAGGTGAAGCCTCTGAGCGACCCGGATGCCGGTTACGTGCTGTTCGGCGGCGCCACGATGGGTAATGTCTATGGTGGTGGTAAGGGTGTTCTTGGCCACACCGAGGCCGGACAGGTCAAGGGTAACACGAATGTCACTATCAGTGGCGGTAATGTCTATCACATGGTATATGGCGGCGGAGCCTTGGGTTCTGTGGGTGACTTCAAACTGTCAAAGAAAGAAGGAGATGTCTATGTGCCATCCTACATTCCTGCTGTCAATATTCCATACGACTGGACGGTGGGCACCGGTACTGCGACTGTTACCATCACGGGTGGCGTCATCGGTATCAGCGGACGTGACAACGGTCTCGTTTTCGGTTCTTCGCGTGGTAACTTGACGAAGCCTGTAGTTGATCCTGAAAGTGACAATAAACTTCTTGATCCGTACGACAAAGTGGCATGGGTGAATAAGGCTGTTGTCAATATCGGTAATCCTGAAACCCCCAATAACTTGGCGTCACCACTCATCAAGTGCTCTGTCTATGGCGGCGGTGAGAACGGTCACAACGACGAGAGTGCTACGGTGAACGTCTATAGCGGCACCATCGGTATTACAGATACGGAGGATCCTTGGTATAATTTCGATACGAACGAAAAGGTTAGAGCCGAGGCCCAGCTCAACCGCGGCAATGTCTATGGTGCCGGTAGCGGTTCGGACACCTATAAGATTGATGGTGTAGATTTCTGGAACGCGAAGTCGGGTATGGTGGCCGGTAATACCTTCGTCAATATCAAGGGCGGCCACATCGGACGCTCCGTCTATGGCGGTGGTTCTATGGCATCAGTAGGAACGATAACAAATGCGGCTGATACAGCAGATGTTAACAAAGCCAAGCATAAAAATGAAGCCACAAGCTTTGCCCTCAGCTGGCCGTATAAGTTCGAGTTTGCTCCTGGCACGGGTAAGGCTACGGTCAACGTGACGGGTGGCCATATCGGTACCCGACAGCTGGATGGCGGCGACGTCTATGGCAGCTCGCGTGGTGAGGCCGGCGACCGCTATAAGATGGCACACCTGGCATGGACCAATGAGACGGAGGTGAACATCACGTATCCTACAACCATTGATATGCCAAGTGAGACTGCGATTCAGAATGACTTCACGAAGCAGTGCATCACCGGTTCTGTTCACGGCAGTGGTGAGAACGGTTACGTCTATGGTGACACCCGTGTGACACTGAACAAAGGACTGATCGGTCACTCGCTCTATGGTGCCGGTAAGGGTAATGGTACGTACACGAAGACGCTGAATAAACTTCCTGGCAGTGGCGGTGGCACTTATGATGCCAAGATATACAGCCTCATTGCCGGTAAGGTGATGGGTAACACCGAGGTCACCATGAACGGCGGTCGTGTGGGGCGTAACGTCTATGGCGGCGGTAACATGGGATCTGTCGGTAAGGGCAACTACTCCGGCGGTGCCGATGACTACTATCCTACCGGATATGGTGAGACGATTACCGGCAACCTGTGGACAAGTGCCTTTAATCCTGAGGAAGAAGTTAGTGAGTCCAATAAACCTGACAATGCATATTACTTCCTGAATAGTGGTAAGACCACAGTGAAGGTGCTGGGTGGTGTTGTCGGTTACATTGACGCAACAGATCCTTCCAAGAGCATGAAGAACCAGTTGCCATACGGCAATGTCATTGGAGGCAGTGCCGGTGAGGCTGCACCCAACATTGCAGAGGATCCTCGCTACGAGTACAGTCCGGCATTCTTCTCCGGCTATGTCAATGAGACGGATGTTACCATCGGTGGCGGGTATAGATGTACCGCGGTATGTACTATCGGTGATAAGGCCTATAAGGTGGGTGACTCTGTCACTGCAGCTGAGTATAATGCCTTCACAAGCGGACAGAGTAACTGGGAAGCTATTGACGCTCCTACTATCTTAGCCAGCGTCTATGGCGGTAGTCAGGACGGACATGTGCGCCGCGACTCGAAGGTAACCGTCAATAATGGTGAGATTGGCCTGCCTTATAACGATGAGAACCAGGCAATATTGGGCAGCCTGCAACTCGGCGACGGCTCGCTCAACCCGCAGTGGCTGCACCGCGGTAACGTCTATGGCGGCGGTTCGGGTATCACGAAGTATAAGTATGACTTCGACCATGATGGGAAAACCTCTGAAGACTTAAACGGTGACGGAATAATTGAGGATAGTGAGATAGATACCGGTACTTATCATGATAAGACCGTCAAAGATGAGGACTACAGCAGCTCCTCCGGTTCTGTGACCCGCTTCGCAGAGGTCAATATCCTGGGCGGCACCGTCCACCGCAACGTCTATGGCGGCGGTTCTTTGGGCAGTGTCGGCGCACCGAAGATCGACCAGGACTACGACCCGTACAAGCCGGGCCAGGCCGATATACCCGCTAAACCAGCAAACGGCCCCGGTCGACAGTCGTTGAACCTGCTTAACATCAGAGGTCAGATAGGTACGATTATCAGCAGTCGTTCGCAATACGGCGGCGATGTGTTCGGCGCCGGTCGAGGCAATCCGTCGTTGAATGTCGAGGAGTTCGGCACCTCTATATGGACCCGTGTCAACATCCTCAACGGTGCCACCATCTTCGGTAACGTCTTCGGCGGCGGCGACGCAGGAGCCGTGAAGAAAGACGCAGAAGTGATGATTGGTGAATAATTGCAGAAACCGTTAAAAGAAGAAAGCCACCGCGAAGGTGGCTTTTTTCTTGTGTGTCGGACACAGAGTTCGTTCGATGCGGAAACCGAGTCTGCCTGCTTATTTCAAATTGCTGTAGATTTCGTCTGTCACGGCCTCCAGCCATTCGTTAGAGGCATCTTCTTTTACATCCTTATGATATTCATGACACCGCCGCCGACGTCGGCCAGATAGCTCTGCCCGATGAAATACTTGCCGTAGGGATTGGGTTTGCCACCAGCATCCCGCCCAGCAACGTTGCTGTTAATATTATCCTTTTCATACCTATTTTATTATCTTCTTTCCGCCCTTGATATAGATGCCTCTCGAAGGCTTCATCACTCTACGGCCGCTGAGGTCATAGACGGTGTCATCTTGTTCCTTTTGGCTGGTTACAGCCTCTTGGATTCCTGTTGAATTATCACTTCCCAAGTACTTCAGCTGGAAATTGTCCCAAACGACCCATTGGGCTGTGGCTGTGCCACGGATGCCCAAGGTGAGGGGACGTTGGCTGTCATAGTAGAACAGGAGGGGTGCGATGGTGTATCGTTTGGCGGTGAACGATGCGGAGGCATCTTCCATGGAATTTTCGCCGTGCGAATTGCTGGTGAGTGGTACGGTGTTGTCGCCGATGAAGAACACAGGCGGCTGCTCGGTCCTGCCCTCGTCCTGACGATAGAAGCCCTGTGCCGTGAGGGCATAAGTACCAGCGGGAGCATCTTGAAGGGCTTGGCTGATGGTGAAGGGCGAGTGGAATGACTCGGCACAGTTGTTGGTGTTGTTGCCGCCGGAGAGGGTGCTGTTGGTGCAGTCGCCGCTGATGTTCCAAGCCGAGACGCGAGTATCGTTGCGCCCAAAGCCGGGGCACTGGATGAGGAAGCTGGCGTCGGCCGGTGCGTCAGGCGTGGCTTCAGAAAGTTCATCAAGGAGGTCATCGCGCGTCAGCACCTCCCACTGCGCTCCCATTGCCGAGGCATTAGTCATGGATGTGCTGACGATAGTGCCGCCCGTGCTACCCCAGTAGTGGGTGTCGTCGGTGGTGAGAGTAACGGCGTGCTCGTCCACGTGGCTGATGGTGAATGGTGTGAGGCCACTGTCGAGATATCCATTGTTGCCGGCATAGTGATTGAGAGAGCCGTTGCTGATGCGGGTGTCAATGGCATATTTGCCATCTGACAGCGCTACAAGGCGCAGATCGAGGGGCTGGTTGGAGAGAATGGCCTGCGTGCCCCACGACTGCCCGGCATTGAGGAACTTACCATCTCGTCGGTTGCGCAGAAATATGTTGGCTGTGCGCTGTGCATCTTCTATTTCTTCGGCAGTCAGTTCGGTTTCGCCGTAGTAGTTGATGAAAACATTGTCGATGCCCATCCAGCGGAAATTTTTCTTCACGGATGCGATACCGAAACGCAGATGACCATCGGTGACGTGCACCGTGACGCTGTAGTTTTGTGGAGTGGTGTTATCGACCAGCACACGCTCGTTGTTAGCAAACAGATACACCGCCTCTGCATCCTGCCTGCCGCCGCTGATGAGCTGGCTGCGGAAGGCCGCTGCCGTCAGCTGATAGGTGCCGTTGGGGACAGCCTGCTCCTGAAAGATTTCGCCTGTATAGGAATTGGCGTCCCAACTCTCAAAAAAGTTGCCAGTGATGGCACCGTTCTGATTCGTGGCGATGAGTTGATTTTGTGCACCTGTAGTACAGGTCCACCCCAGTTTGCCATACTCGAACTCGGGGTTATCAACCATTACCTGTGTAGGGTTGGCTGCGTCGATGCTCATTTTGTACTCCATCACCGTGCGCAGGCGGTCACCGCTGTCGTCCATGACAAACAGCACAGGATGACGCTCAAAGTGCTGAGCATCGAGATTGATGTTGCGGTGGCTGTGGATGGACATGAGCAGCTGGCCCTCGAAGGTGCGAAAGAGCATTCCGTGACCGTAGTTGTCAGGCGTGATGGGAAGCGATTCGTGTTTCCAGGGCCCGCTCAGTTTGCCTGTGGTGGAATAGGCTACTCCCTGCACGTACCGTCCACCGTGCCAACTGGTCCAAATCATGCCCAACCGTCCTGTCTGAGTACGGAAAAGATAAGGACCATCCGTCACGGGGCTGGTGTTCCATGTTGCGTCGTGTGCCCGCGTCATCACCACGCCTTCGCCTACGGTACCCTTTATGTCCGGCCTCAGTTCGATGTATTCTATAGTTCCATTGCCGTTCTGAATCCATTCGTGGCAATAGATGAGATAGCGCTTGCCGTCGGTGTCCTCGAAATAAGAGCCATCGAGCGTCGTCTTCTCAGCCGGCACGTAGGTGGCGTCAGCCCCGCTGATGAGCGAGTACTTGCCTTGGGGCAGTGTGCTGCTCATGATGTGTACGGCGCGTCGTGGATGTCCGTCGCTGTCGATGGTGATGTTGCCGTTGGTCAGGGTCGAGAAGTTGTAGTACTTCCCGTCGATGCAATGTATCTCTGAAGCCCACACCTGCGGGCTGGCTCCCATCCATGCCGCCTCGTTGAACTGCAAGGGGAAACCCAGATAGGTCCACACTTCCAGGTCGCCGCTCTGCCATAGTCCGCCGCCTGTACCCGTCATGTAGTACTGCTGTGACCTTGCGTCAGCCATGATGAATGGGTCGCTCAGGCCGATGTCGCTGCGCAGCTCCTGGGCATCAGTCCTCGATAGGCCGAACATCAGGAGATGGGTCGTGAATAAGGCAATAATAAAGGTTCTCTGTTTCATAAGATTAAAGTTCGTTTCCTAACTTATAAGCATCATTCAGTTTGGAGTTCCCTTCTATCTCCCGGGCATCGTTCACGCCGCCGCAGAAGAGGTGGGCAGCGAGGTGAGACTTAGGATAGCAGTCTATCCAACCCGTCAGACCGATCTCAGCACGCTTCGGAGTCTCGGTCTCGTCCTCGGCAGCCGTCGTCAGCAGATAGACGTCGCGGAACTGATAGTCCTGCTCGTACATCGCATTCATGCGGTCGATGAGGGTCTTCATCTGTCCGCTCATCTCATAATAATATATAGGTGTAGCCCAGCAGACAACGTCAGCCTGCAACACCTTGGCCATGATGTTGTTTACGTCGTCGTCGATGATGCAACGGCCCAGCTTCTGGCAGCCGAAGCAACCTTTGCAGAACTGTATGTTTTTACCGACAAGAGAAATTTTCTCTACCTCGTTGCCGGCAGCTTTGGCGCCTTCGGCGAACTTGTCGGCGAGCATGTCGCTATTGGAGCCTCGACGCAGGCTCGTGGAAATTACAACTACTTTTTTCATGCTTTTACCTTTTGAATTTCTTGAATATTTTATCCATTGTCTCTGGGTCAAGGGGCTTCATGACAGGCAGTTTCAGGTCCTTTACCATGTGGAGCGTGCCTTGCTTGTACTTCTGGAAGTGGTCGGTCTTCAGGTGCTGTTGATAGGCTTCCTCGGAGGCATAGATTTCGAGGATGCGAATCTTTGTGGAGTCCTCGGCACTCTGCATCGGGAAGAGGCAGATGACACCAGGCTCGCGCTCCATGCTGAGGCGGTCCACCTCGTTGGCAAAGGTCAAGTATTCCTCCTGATACTGTGGATAGACCTCAATCTCGGCAATGCGTACAATCATATTCTGAGCAAAACTGTTTGCTGCCATCATAAGACCCAACAATAACATTGACCATTGACTATTGACCATTGAACTCTAACCTCTAACCTCTAAACTATCAACTATAAACTATAAACTATCCTTCAGTACCTGCACGACTTCGTCGCGGTTCAGGATATAATAGCCGCCCTGGCAGATGGGGCAGGCGTCTGCCATGCCTTCAATCAGCTCAGGCTTGGCGCCGCAGTCGGTGATGTTCATTGCCAGTCCCAGCTCGCGCATCCACTGCTCCATCGTCTCCAGACCTTCCATCGCAATCTGTTCGTCGGTCTTGCCCTCGGCAGAAACGCCCCACACATTCATTGCCAGACGCTTGAACTTCTGCACGGCATCGGGCGACTTGCTGATGAGCAGACGGTAGTAGGCGCCGCTGACGGCAGCGAGAGTGTGACCGTGCGTGGCATCGGTGAAGGCAGCCACAGCCTGTCCCAGCATGTGCACCATCCAGTCGGTGGCTTTTGCTCGGTCGATGAGCGTGTTGAGCGCCCAGGTGGCTGTCCACATGATGTTCGAGCGAGCCTCGTAGTCCTCTGGATTCACGTTAGCCTTGCGGCTGCTGACGATGAGCGAGCGCATCAGGCCCTCGGCGATGTAGTCGCTGGTGTTGTCGTCGGTGCCGGAGAGATACTGCTCCAGGATGTGGCTCATGATGTCGTAGATGCCGGCCACCATTTGATAATGGGGCACGGTGAAGGTGAAGCGCGGGTTGAGGATGGAGAAGTCGGGGTTGCGGAAGTTATAGAACATTTTGCGGTTCTCCGAGTGGTTGGAAATCACAGAACAGCTGTCCATCTCGGAACCTGTACCGGCCATCGTGAGCACGCAACCCACGGGAATCCAGCGGCAGGTCATCGGTTGCCAGTTCTTGAAGTAATACTCCCAGGGGTCGCCGTCGTACCAGGCGCTTCCGGCCACGGCCTTACAGTAGTCAACGGTGGAGCCGCCGCCTACGCCGAGGATAAGATCAACATTCTCTTTGCGAGCCGTGTGGGCGCCCTCCAATACCTTCTCGATGGTAGGGTTCGGCATGACGCCGGCAATCTCTACCACCTCACAGCCAGCCTTTTTCAGCTCAACCATCACCTGGTCGTAGATGCCGTTGCGCTTGATGCTGCCGCCGCCGTAGCAGAGCATCACCTTCTTGCCGTAGTTGGCCAATTCTTCACTCAGTTTGCTCAAAGAATCCTCACCGAAATGCAGCTTCGTGGGATTGTGGAATGTAAAATTGCCTAACATATTCTTTTCATTTAAAGTTTACGGATGCAAAAATACGGAGATTATTATAAAAAGGTGTTACACAAATCGGCTAATCATATACCAATTTCGCAGAAAGTGGTTGTAAAACATAAAATCACTACCATTTTTTCAATGACAGTGATGTTTTTTTTGTATTTTTGCTGCGATTATGAAAAACATTCTGAGAGTTGACAGTCCCAACGTTTATGCCCGATTTGTGGATGCTCCGGTGTTGCACCCGCTGGTCAGTGTCATCCATTATGACGAATTGGCGCCTTTCCGTCACAGCCTGAACAACTATGGCGTGTATGGGTTGTTCATCCAGCGGCAGTTCCCGCTCAATCTCTCTTATGGCATGAGGAAGTTACAGGTGAGCGACGGGTCCATCATTGCCGTGGAACCCGGTCAGATAGGCGGTTTGGAAGACAACGGCGAACGCATCTCGTTGTGCGGCTGGGTGTTGCTGTGGTCGCCCGAACTGTTGCACGGCAGCGAGTTGGAACGTCAGATCGACCGCTATCAGTTCTTCTCGTATTTCTTTGACGGTTCGCTGCGCATGGAGCCCGACGAATGGCTCTGCATCACGCAGTTGGTAGCGCAGATGCGGCAGGAGTTGCAGACGCACGAGGATTCGCCGTCTATGCGAAAAGTGCTGTTGGCTTATCTGCGTCTGATACTGGAATACTGCAACCGCATCTATCTCCGTCAAATGTCTGAGGAGGAGAAAGGCAACAGCGATCTGCTGAAACGCTTTCATGATTTGCTGCAACAGTATTTCCGGGAGAACAGACAGTTGACAAAGGGCCTGCCAACAGTGACCTGGTGTGCGTCGGAATTAGCCTATTCGCCGCGCTACTTAGGCGATATAATACACAAAGCCACCGGTGGCACTGCCATCGGCTACATCCACAACTACATTATCAATCAGGCGAAAAGTCTGCTGATGCAGGGGCATAACATCAGCGAGACCTCCCGTCTGTTGGGATTTGATTTTCCCCACCATTTCACACGCATGTTTAAGCGAATCACAGGTCTCACGCCCACTGAGTTTCTGGGGAAATAAGCGGGTAATTCTGGCTTTGTTTTATATAAACCGGACAAAATGAATATTTTTTTCAATAATTGCGTCAAAATGAAAAAAATATCGTACATTTACGCCAAAATTTAATACCGGAAAGACATGAATAAATTGATTTTAGCTTTGATAATGCTGCCGATGCCGGCATTGGGGCAGACGCTGGAAGAGTGTCAGCAGGCAGCAGAGAAGAATTATCCTCTGATACAGCAGTATGGCCTCATCGAGAAGACCACAGAATTGACGGTGGCCAATATCCAGAAGGGATGGCTGCCGCAGGTGTCGGTGCAGGCACAAGCCACGTATCAGAATAAAGTGGTGGCATGGCCCGATGAGATGCGGCCGATGATGAGCGGCATGGGCATCAATATGGAGGGTCTGAAGAAGGACCAGTACCGTGTGGGCATCGATGTGCAGCAGACCATCTATGACGGTGGCGTCATGGGCAGTCAGAAACGCATCGCCCGCGAACAGGGCAAGGTGCAGGAGGCGCAGAACGAAGTCAACATTTATAATGTTCGCAAGCGCGTGAACGAGATGTATTTCGGCCTCTTGCTGATTGACGAAAAGATTAAGTTGAACACCGATCTGCAGACACTGCTGGCAGGCAACGAACGCGAACTGGAATCAATGACAGAGCGGGGCACTGCAGCCGAGAGCGACCTGCAGAGTGTGAAGGCAGAGCGACTCAACGCGGTGCAGAAGGGTATCGAGCTGGAATCGCAGAAGCAGATGTTGCTGAGAATGTTGAGTACATTCTGCGGGCTGGAGGTGAAGGAGGTGTCGAAGCCGCAAGCGACGGCCGAAGACGGAGGGCTGATGGCGGAAAACCGTCGTCCGGAACTGAGGGCGCTGGATGCACAGATAGGCGTGCTGAATGCTCAGGAGAAGGCGCTCAATGCAGCGCTGATGCCGAAAATCGGAGCATTTGCTCAGGGTTACTACGGTTATCCGGGCTTGAATATGTTTGAGGACATGATGCGCCATCAATGGAGCTGGAACGGCATCGTCGGCGCCCGCTTGACGTGGAATATCGGTGCCCTCTATACCCGCAAGAACGACAAGGCAAAACTGCAGTTGCAGCGTGATTTGACGGAAAACAATAGGGACGTGTTCCTCTTCAACAGCAATCTGGATCAGATTAGGCAGCGCGAGAACATAGAGCGCTACCGGAAACTGATGGCTCAGGACGGAGAGATTATCTCGCTGCGGCAGGCCGTGAGAAAGGCGGCAGAATCGAAGCTGACACACGGCATCATCGACGTGAACGATCTGGTGCGCGAAATCAATCAGGAGCATGCCGCCTGTGTGCAACAGTCGGTACACGAGATTGAGATGCTGAAAGAAATATATGACAACAAATACACGACAAATAATTAAGCATATGAAAAGGATATATGTATTGGCAGGTGCGGCCCTGATGATGGCTGCCTGCGGTAACAAAGAGAAGGACTTCGATGCAACGGGAACGTTCGAGGCTACCGAGACGACCGTGTTTGCCGAACAGAGTGGGGCATTGTTGTCTTTCGATGTGGAAGAGGGCGACAAGATAGATTCTGCTCGCCAAGTGGGGCTGATAGACACCACGCAGATTTGGCTGAAGATTCAGCAGACGGATGCAACCAAGGCAGTGTATCAGAGTCAGAAACCGGATATGGAACGGCAGATAGCAGCCACACGCCAGCAGTTGGCCAAAGCCCGGCAAGACGAGCAGCGCTACCGCGAGCTGGTAGCCGACGGGGCGGCCCCATCAAAGATGTTCGACGATGCCACGAGTCAGGTGAAGGTGCTGCAGAAGCAGCTGGATGCGCAGATATCATCGCTGAGCACCAGCACTAAGGCCCTCGACAAGCAGACGGCAGCAGCCGAGGTTCAGAAAGAGCAGTTGCTGGATATGCTGCGCAAGTGCCACATCCTGACGCCCACAAAGGGCACCATACTCGAGAAATATGTGGAGAGAGGGGAGTTTGTGAGTGTGGGTAAGCCGTTGTTTAAGATCGCCGATACCGAGTTGATGCATCTGCGTGCCTACGTCACTTCGGCCCAGTTGCAGAACATCAAGATCGGCCAGCAGGTAAAGGTGTTTGCCGACTATGGCGACGGACAACGTAAGGAGTACGCCGGCACCATCAGTTGGATATCCTCCCGCTCGGAGTTTACACCCAAGACCGTGCTCACCGACGATGAGCGTGCCGACCTGGTATATGCCGTCAAGGTAGCGATTAAAAACGACGGATTCGTGAAGATCGGTATGTACGGAGAGGTGAAGTTTTAATTGATAATTGACAATTGAGAATTGATAATTGACAATTGAGAATTGATAATTGACAATTGACAATGATGGATGCTATTGTTGTTAATAGCGTGTCGAAGTCGTACGGCAAGGTGCAGGCACTCAGCGATGTGTCGTTCTCTGTCGGCAAGGGCGAGGTCTTCGGACTGATCGGCCCCGACGGCGCCGGCAAGACTTCGATGTTTCGCATCCTCTGCTCGCTGTTGCTGCCTGATGCGGGCACGGCGACAGTAGATGGCTACGATGTGGTGAAGCAGATGCGCGAGGTGCGTAGCAGGACCGGTTATATGCCGGGCAAGTTTTCGCTCTACCAGGACCTCACCATTGAAGAGAACCTGAAATTCTTTGCCACCCTTTTCGGCACCACTGTTGATGAAGGTTACGACACTATCAAGGCCATTTATTCGCAGATAGAACGCTTCAAAGACCGCAAGGCTGGTGCCCTCTCGGGAGGCATGAAGCAGAAGCTGGCGCTCTCGTGTGCATTGGTGCACCAGCCCAGTGTCCTCTTCCTTGACGAGCCCACCACGGGTGTCGATCCCGTGAGCCGTAAGGAGTTGTGGGAAATGCTGCTGTCGTTGAAGGAAAGTGGCATTACCATTGTGGCTTCAACGCCTTATCTCGATGAGGTGCGCTGCTGCGAGCGCGTCGCTTTCCTGGACCAGGGAAAGGTGCGCGGCATCGGCACTCCTGATGATATCCTCACCCAGTTTGCCAGTATCTTTAACCCGCCGGGCATAGATAAGAGTGAAGAGTTAAAAGTGAAGAGTGAAGAGTCGGACAATGTCATTGAGGTAGAGCATCTGGTAAAGGCCTTTGGCGATTTCCATGCCGTTGACGACATTTCATTCAACGTTAAGAGGGGTGAAATATTCGGATTCTTGGGAGCCAACGGTGCCGGTAAGACGACGGCGATGCACATGCTGACCGGCCTGAACCAGCCCACCAGCGGAACGGGTAGGGTGGTAGGCTTCGACATCCGCATGGAATACGAACAAATCAAGAAGCACATAGGCTATATGTCGCAGCGCTTCTCGCTCTACGAAGACCTCACCGTTGCCGAGAATATCCGTCTCTTTGCCGGTATCTACGGTATGGACGCCGACGAGGTGGAGCGCAAGATGGACGAGGTCCTGAAACAGTTGAAGTTTGAAGATCACAAGAACGATCTGGTGGGTTCGCTGCCTCTCGGTTGGAAGCAGAAGCTGGCCTTCTCCGTCTCGATATTCCACGATCCGGGAGTGGTGTTCCTTGACGAACCTACAGGTGGCGTCGATCCTGCGACGCGTCGTCAGTTCTGGGAACTTATCTACGACGCGGCCCATCGCGGCATCACCATTTTTGTAACCACACACTATATGGACGAGGCAGAATATTGCGACCGCATCTCTATCATGGTGGACGGCAAAATCAGCGCACTCGGCACACCCGATGAGCTGAAACAGCGTCTCCACCAGCCTGATATGGACCACGTGTTCACCTATCTGGCCCGCCAGGCCACACGATCTTCGGATTAAGGGTTCATGGTTAAGGGTTAAGGGTTCATGGTTCACGGTTAATGGTCAATGTTCAATGTTCAATGGTCAATGAAATGAGATGAAACAGTTTATAGCATTTGTAATCAAGGAAACCAAGCATATCCTGCGTGACAAGCGTACGATGCTGATACTCTTCGGTATGCCTGTGGTGATGATGCTGCTCTTCGGCTTTGCCATCTCCACCGATGTGAAAAACGTGCGCACGGTTGTGGTCACCTCCGAGATGTCGCCCCGCACGCAGCAGGCTGTAGAGCGACTGGCGCAATCGGAATATTTTATCATCGCACAAACGGTGAAAACACCGCGGGAAGCCGAGCGGCTCATCCGCGGTCAGAAGGCCGATATAGCGCTGGTGTTTACACAGAATCGGGGCATGCAAATCATGGTGGACGGCAGCGACCCCAATATGGCGCAGCAATGGACCAACTATGCCCGCCAAATCCTGTCACCGGCCACCTCTCAACTCTCACCTGTCAACACCCGACTGTTATACAATCCTCAGATGAGGTCGGCGTATAATTTTGTGCCGGCCATCATGGGTATGCTGATGATGCTCATCTGCGCCATGATGACTTCGATATCGATTGTTCGCGAGAAAGAGAAAGGCACGATGGAGGTGCTGCTGGTGTCGCCCGTACGCCCCTTGATGGTGATTGTCGCCAAGGCGGTGCCTTATCTGGTGCTGGCCTTCGGCATCCTGGTCACCATCCTGCTGATGTCGCGCTACGTGCTGGACGTGCCCATCGCAGGTTCGTTGTTCTGGATTTTGGCCGTGAGCACCCTCTACATCTTGCTGGCGCTCTCGCTGGGGCTGCTCATCTCCAATGTGGCACAGACACAGCTTGTTGCCTTGCTGATGTCGGCTATGGTGCTGCTCATGCCTGTGGTGATGCTGTCGGGCATGCTGTTTCCTGTGGAGTCGATGCCGCAAGTGCTGCAGTGGCTGGCCGCTTTGGTGCCGCCACGCTACTACATAGAGGCCATGCGCAAGCTGATGATTATGGGCGTTGGCATCGACGCCGTGGCTCGCGAGGTCGCTGTGATGGCAGGTATGACGGTGGTGCTGTTGGCCATCGCACTGAAGAAGTTTAACGTAAGACTGGAGCAATAACGCTTAATTATCCATTGCCAATTATGCTCAAATATCTCATACAGAAGGAGTTTTTGCAGATACGCCGCAATTCGTTTCTTCCCAAACTCATCGTCATGTTTCCCATCGTCATCATGTGCGTGATGCCGTGGGTGATGCAGATGGACGTGAAGAACGTCGTGGTGGATGTGGTGGACATCGACCACACCGTGGAGTCGCAGCGCTTGGTGCAGCAGATTGCCGTCTCCAACTATTTCATTTTCGGTGGGCAAAAGGCTACCTATGCCGAGGCGATGAAGGACATCGAGAAGGGTAGGGCCGACATCATCCTTGAGGTTCGTGATGGCCGGTATCTCATTGCTGCCAATGCCGTCAACGGCACTAAAGGCGCGATGGGCAGTGCCTATCTCTCGCAGATCGTTGGTGATGCGGCAAACTCTCACCTCTCATCTGCCACCTCTCTCCTGTCACCTCTCACCTTATATAACAAGGGTCAGGACTACAAGCTCTTCATGATTCCCGCCCTTTTTGCCATTGTGATGATGCTGATGACAGGCTTCCTGCCCACACTCAACATCGTTGGCGAGAAAGAGGCCGGCACTATCGAACAAATCAACGTCACGCCCGTCTCCAAGTGGTCGTTCATTCTCGCCAAACTTATCCCTTACTGGCTCATCGCGCTGTTTGTCATCACCGTGTGTCTGCTGTTGGCGTGGATAGTCTATGGCATCACGCCTGCAGGGCCGCTGTGGCTCATCTATGTGCTTGCCATGCTTCTGGCGCTGTTCTTCTCGTCGTTCGGACTCATCGTGTCCAATTACTCCGACACCATGCAGCAGGCCATGTTCGTGATGTGGTTCTTTGTGGTGTGCATCATGTTGCTCTCGGGACTTTTCACCCCGACGCGCTCCATGCCCCAGTGGGCCTACATGACCACCTACATCAATCCCATGCGCTACTTCATCGATGCCATCCGCACCATATTCATACGAGGCGGAGGCCTGCATGAAACAGCCCATCAGGTCTTAGCCCTTGCGGGCATCGGTGCACTGATGGGCTTTTGGGCCGTGCAGAGTTATAAGAAGAACAGTTAAAAGACTTGCCCACGCAGAATCTACTTTCCGACGCAGAAGTGACGGAAAATATTGTGGAGCGTCTCGTCGGAAGTGATGGCGCCGCCCGTGATTTCGCCCAGATGCTGCAGGCATAGGCGCAGGTCCTCGCCGGCAAGGTCGGTGGGTATGCCTTGATGTAAAGCCTCTGAGGCGCGGCGCAGGTCGTCGAGCGCAAGGGAAAGAGCCTCCTTGTGGCGCGCATTGGAGATGACGGTGGACGAATGGCTGTCGCCCACAGCCTCCAGCAGCTGCGCACGCAGATCATCCAAGCCGAGGCCGTTGATGGCCTGAAAGCGGTCGCTCTTGTTGAGGATGCGGATGACCTGCTGGTCGGCACGCGGTGAGAAGTCAGGGTAGGGTACCCCGGGTTCGGCAACAAGCAATACGATGCGGGCACGCTCCGCGGCGCGCAGAGAGCGCTCGATGCCCATACGCTCCACGGTGTCGTCGGTGTGGCGCAGGCCGGCAGTGTCAATAAAACGGAAAAGGCGGCCGCCGATGGTGACGGTGTCCTCCACGGTGTCGCGCGTGGTGCCCTGCACATCGGAGACAATGGCACGGTCGTCGCCCAAAAGAGCGTTGAGCAGCGTGCTCTTGCCTACATTGGGTGCGCCGAGGATGGCCACGGGAATGCCCTCCCTGATGGCATTGCCTTCGCTGAAGGAGTTGATGAGATGTGAGATGTGGTCGTCGAGGGATTGGAGAAGGTCAAACAGTTCTGTGCGGTCGGCGAACTCAACATCCTGATCGGAGAAGTCCAACTCCAGTTCCATTAGGGAGGTGAGGTGGAGGAGCTGTTCACGAAGTTCCTGCAGGCGGGTGGTGATGCCGCCACGCAATTGGGAGAGCGCCAGGCGGTGTTGCGAACTGTTTTCCGAAGCGATGAGGTCGGCAACGGCCTCGGCCTGCGAGAGGTCCATCTTGCCGTTGAGGAAAGCTCTTTGGGTGAATTCTCCCGGCTCGGCCATGCGACAACCTTCCTTTACGAGCAGCTCCAAGATTTTATTCATTATATATCTTGAGCCGTGACAGCTTATTTCGGCAGAATCTTCTCCCGTATAACTGTGAGGAGCCTTGAATACCGACACCATCACCTCGTCGATAATATCTGTTCCGTTCTTGATGTGTCCGTAGTGGATGGTGTTTGGTTTTACTTTTGTGAGGTCTTTTGTGAATATGCGCGAAAAAATCTCAAGAGACTTCTCTCCTGAGATTCTTATTATTCCTAATGCGCCACCTGGTACTGTGGCTAAAGCGCAAATTGTCTCGTTCATTTAGATGCGCTCAAGAACTAGTTTGATGAGGGTGCCGATGGAGTTTTTGTAGCCGGTGTTGGCCTCTCCGGCATAGCGGTTGGCCACCACCATGCAGCAGGTCATGGCTCTGTGGCCGAGGATGGCCGAGAGGCCGGCAAGGGCAGAGCTCTCCATCTCAAAGTTGCAAATCTTGAGGCCTTCGTAGCGAAACGACTCTATCTTGGCATTCTGCTCCGGATCCTGGATTTCCATGCGGATGCGGCGCCCCTGAGGGCCGTAAAATCCGCCGCAGGCGCAGGTGATGCCGCGCACCATGTCCTCGCCGGCTATCTGCTCGATGAGGCTGGGGTCAGCCTGAGCTGCATAGGGCGCTCCTTTGAGCGGAGACCAGTGCATGTGGGCGCGAAACGCTTCCTCGAGGGCCAGGTCGCAGACGCGGTTGCGGTCGGCATAATAGTTGAGCAGGCCGTCGAAGCCGATGCTCTTGACGGAAGCGATGAAAGTGCCCAGCGGTGTCTCGGGCTGCAGGCCGCCGCAGGTGCCGATGCGCACAAGGGTCAGACGGCGAAACCCGTTGCGGTCCTCTCGCGTGGCAAAATCAATGTTGGCCAGAGCGTCCAGTTCGTTGACCACGATGTCGATGTTGTCGCAGCCGATGCCGGTGGAGAGCACAGTGAGGCGTTTCCCGTGATAAGTGCCTGTGATGCTGTGGAACTCACGGCTGCTCACCTCGCACTCAACGTCGTCGAAATGGGTTGCCACCGTAGCCACGCGTCCGGGATCGCCGACAAGGATGATGCGGTCGGCCAACTGCTCGGGGCGCAGGTGAAGGTGGAAGATGCTGCCGTCTTCGTTGATGATGAGTTCGGAAGGAGCGTATTTCATGGCGGAGAGGGTGAGAAGGGATGTTACGCTATTTGTCCAGCAAAGCCTTGCGGATGGCCTTCTCCTGAGCATGGAGATTGCTCTCGGCCTGCTCCACGTCGGCCTCAAGGGCCAGGAGTTGGGTGGCCATGCGCGACTTCTGGGCAGGAGCGGCGTCGGCATAGCGGCGTCGCATGTCGGCCAGACGCTGACGGTTGTCTTGCAGCGTCTTGCTGTTTTTGAGCCACTGTTCGGCCATTTGGCGGACGGAGGCGTCGCGGAAGTGCGACAGACTGGTGTAGGTAAGGCGATCGTTGACAACGAACTCAAAGTCCTTCGTGCGCGACTGCTTCCGCTCTTCCTGCATCTCCTGGATGCGCTTCTGGGCCTCGGCCACGGCATTGCGGTCGGTCCAGGTGTCGCGGATGCTGTTGATGGCAGAGAGGGCGCGCAGGCGCTCTTCACCTATTTCGTCCACATTGTAGGTGGTGCGCGTGGCGGGCGGAATGAAAGTGTAAATGCACACCATGCCCGGCTCCTGGCCGCGGTCGGTGACGAAGGCGCCCAACTGATGGAAGTCGTCCACCATGTAGAGATAGTCGTTGGCCTCGGAATTGAAGGGCATGCCGATGTTGGTCGGAGAGAGGAAGTGCCCCTCCTCGGCGTCGTAGCGTGTCATGTAGATGTCGAGGCCGCCGAGCCCCTCTTCATTTTCTGCGGCATAATAGAGCGTGGTGCCGTCGGAGAGCATGAAGGGGTATTGCTGCTGAAGATCATTGTCGGGGAGGCCCTGCAACTGCGCGGGAGCCGTCCACTCCTGGCCGATGAGATCCTGCTCGAAGAGGCGCATGCGGCCGTCGGCGGCGCGCATCGTCGTGATGCGCTTGTTGCCCAGTTGGGACACAAAGCCTTCGGGGGACACAAGGCCGCTCTCTTCGGCAGACTGACGGAGCGCACCGTAGAGGCTGTCTAAGGAAATCACCACGGAGTCCACAAAAGTGATCTGAGCCGTGGAGAGGCGGGCCAGCTGCAGCTTCTCCTCGTGGGCCTGTGCGGCCAGTTCCTCAGGCGTGGGGGCCTTCTTCTTCGCCTTCTTCCGCTGGGCGCAGAGGCCCAGCGGAAGAAGTGCGATAAGAGCCAGACAGACAAATTTCTTCATGGCGTTGCTTGCTGTTTACTTTTTGCTCAGGTATTCATCCATTGCCTTGGCAGCACGACGGCCGTCGCCCATAGCCAGGATGACGGTGGCGCCGCCGCGCACGATGTCGCCGCCGGCAAAGATGGTGGGAATGTTGGTCTGCATGCCTTCGTTGACCACGATGGTGTTCTTGCGACCGAGTTCCAAACCGGCAATCGAGGTGGGCACAATGGGGTTGGGGCTGACGCCGACAGCCACAATGGCCTGGTCGATGGCGATGGTCTCCGTGGCGCCGGGAATGGCGACGGGAGAACGGCGGCCGGAGGCGTCGGGCTCGCCCAATTCCATCTTCTGAAGCACCACTTCGGTCACATTGCCCTTGTCGTCGGCATGATACTCAATGGGGTTGTGCAGCGTGAGGAATTCGATGCCTTCCTCCTTGGCGTGCTTCACCTCTTCCAGACGGGCGGGCATTTCCTCCTCCGAACGGCGGTAGGCGATGAAGACGCGCTCGGCGCCCAGACGCTTGGCCGTGCGGCAGGAGTCCATGGCGGTGTTGCCGCCGCCGACCACCATCACGTTCTTGGCCTTCTTGACGGGCGTAGCGAACTCGGGGTTGGAAGCATCCATGAGGTTGACGCGGGTCAGATATTCGTTGGACGACATGATGCCGTTGGAGTTCTCGCCGGGGATGTTCATGAAGTTGGGCAGACCTGCGCCGGAGCCGACGAAGATGCCCTGGAAGCCCTGATCCTCAAGGTCTTTCACCGTGACGGTCTTGCCGACCACACAGTCCTTGACAAAGTGCACACCGATCTTGCCGAGATTCTCAATCTCCACATCAACGATGGCGTTGGGCAGACGGAACTCGGGAATGCCGTATTTGAGCACGCCGCCGATTTCATGCAGTGCCTCAAAGACGGTCACGTCGTAGCCGGCCTTGGCCATGTCGCCGGCGAAGGAAAGGCCGGAAGGGCCGGAGCCGATGACGGCAATCTTCTTGCCGTTCTTGGGAGCCACCTCGGGCAGAGCCATCTTGCCGCTCTGGCGCTCGAAGTCGGCGGCAAAGCGCTCCAGGTTGCCGATAGCCACGGCGGGCTCTTTCATCTTGAGGTGGATACACTGGCTCTCACACTGCTTTTCCTGAGGACAAACGCGGCCGCAGACAGCGGGCAGAGCGGAAGTGGACTTCAGGACGCGGGCAGCGTTGAGGAACTCGCCGCGCTCGATGTTCTTGATGAACGAGGGGATGTTGATGTTCACGGGACAGCCCTGCATACAGGTGGGGTTGGCGCAGTCGAGGCAGCGCTTGGCTTCCGTCATGGCCTGCTCCACGCTGAGGCCCTGGTTGACCTCCTCCACACGGGTGGTGGCGCGGTAAACGGGGTCGAGTTCGGGCATCTTGCAGCGCTCGATGGCGGTGCGCTCCTTGGCCTTCATGCTCTTGCGCAGCTCCTCACGGTAAGGGGCGTTGCGGTCGATGAGCTCGGCCACGGGCGTGGTGGTGTCCATATTGTCGGCCGACATCGTCGGAGCGGCTTCCTTCTTGGCAGCGCTGCCGCAACAGCAGCTCTTCTTGCCCTCCAAAGCCTCCTGATAGCGGGCCATAGCCTCAGCCTCCTCGGCCTTGAAAGCGCCGCCGCGCTGAAGCATTTCGTTGAAGTCCACCTGATGGCCGTCGAACTCAGGGCCGTCGACGCAGACGAACTTCATCTTGCCGCCTACGGAAACACGGCAAGCGCCGCACATGCCCGTGCCGTCCACCATGATGGTGTTGAGCGACACGTCGGTGGGAATCTCGTATTTCTTGGTCAGCAGACAGCAGAACTTCATCATGATGGCGGGGCCGATGGCGAAGCACTTGTTCACCTTCTCGCGCTGGATGACTTCCTCCATGCCAACGGTGACCACGCCCTTGTTGCCGTAGCTGCCGTCGTCGGTCATGATGATGACCTCGTCGGAAGCGGCGCGCACCTCGTCCTCCAGGATGATGAGATCCTTGGAGCGGCCGGCGATGACGGAAATCACACGGTTGCCGGCAGCCTTCAGGGCCTGGATGATGGGCAGCATGGGCGCTGTGCCCACACCGCCGCCGGCGCAGAGCACGGTGCCGTAGTTCTCAATGTGGGTGGCACGGCCCAAGGGGCCTACAACGTCGGCCACGCAGTCGCCCTCGTTGAGGGCACAGAGCTGGGTCGTGGAGGCGCCAACGGTCTGCACGACCAGGGTGATGGTGCCCTTCTCTACGTCGCTGCCAGCAATCGTCAGGGGCACACGTTCGCCCTTCTCGTCCACACGGACAATCACGAAATGGCCGGCTTTGCGGGCTTTGGCAATCAGCGGAGCCTCGACGTCGAGACGGAAGACTTTTTCGCTGAACTGAATTTTCTTAACAATCTTGTTCATGAGTGAAATATGCTTTTTACCTTTGTTTGTTGTTCGATGAATCAGTCAATCATGTCGCATCCCATGTAGGGCACCAGAGCGGCGGGCACGCGGATGCCGTTGTCGGTCTGGTTGTTCTCCAGGATGGCGGCCACAATGCGCGGCAGGGCCAGGGCAGAGCCGTTGAGCGTGTGGCACAGTTCCGTTTTCTTCTCTGCGTTGCGGAAGCGGCACTTGAGACGGTTGGCCTGATAGGTGTCGAAGTTGGACACGGAGCTGACTTCGAGCCAGCGCTTCTGCGCCTCGCTGAAGACCTCGAAGTCGTAGCAGATGGCGGAAGTGAAGCTCTGGTCGCCGCCGCACAAGCGCAGGATGCGGTAGGGGAGTTCCAGCTTCTGCAGCAGACCCTCCACATGAGCCAGCATCTCACGATGGCTCTCGGCGGAGTGCTCGGGAGTGTCGATGCGCACAATTTCAATCTTGGAGAACTCGTGCAGACGGTTCAAACCGCGCACGTCCTTGCCGTAGGAGCCGGCCTCGCGGCGGAAACACTGGGTGTAGGCGCAATTCTTTATGGGCAGGTCCTTCTCGTCCAGAATGACGTCACGGTAGATGTTGGTGACAGGCACCTCGGCCGTGGGGATGAGATAGAGGTCGTCCACCTCGCAGTGGTACATCTGACCCTCCTTGTCGGGCAGCTGACCCGTGCCGTAGCCGGAAGCGGCGTTGACCACCGTGGGGGGCATGATCTCCTCGTAACCGGCCTTGCGGGCCTCGTCAAGGAAGAAGTTGATAAGGGCGCGCTGCAGACGGGCTCCCTTGCCGCGATACACGGGGAAGCCGGCGCCGCTGATCTTCACGCCGAGGTCGAAGTCGATGAGGTTGTATTTCTTAGCCAGCTCCCAGTGAGGCAGTTTGGCGGTCTCCACCACGGGATTGGCTGTCCAGTTGCCTACGGTGTCCTGACCGATGACACACTCCTTGAGGTTGGACTTTACGACCCAGTTGTCCTCGGCCGAAGAGCCCTCAGGTACTTCGTCGTAGGGGATGTTGGGAATCTGGCAGAGTTTCTGGGTGAGCAGCTGCTCGGCCTCTTCCATCTTGGCCTTGAGGGCCTCGCCGGCCTGCTTGAGCTCGCTCACCTGGGCCTTGATGCCCTCGGCTTCGTCCTTCTTGCCCTGCTTCATGAGGCCGCCGATTTCGGCAGCCAGTTTCTTGGCCTCCGAAAGGTTGCGGTCGAGTGCCGTCTGCGCCTCGCGGCGTGTCTTATCAATGGTCATCACTTCGTTAATGGCCTCACGGGCGCCGTCGAAGTGCTTCTTTTCCAGACCGCGGATCACGCGCTCTGTCTGTTCGTTAATCAGTTTGAGTGTAAGCATCTGGTTGTTGACTTTTTTAGTATTTTTGCCTGTTTTTCGGCACTGGGTGCGGAAAATTAGCCTTAAAACAGGCGCAAAGGTACGGAAAAAAAGTCAATCGGAAGGTTTCCGGGCGTGTTTTTTCTGTCTTAAGACAGACAAATTGCGCTGTAGGGGCACATTTTGCAGGGTGACTTGGGATTTTTGGCGAACGGAATGCTGTCGTCGAAGATTTCTTCCACGAGCTCGAGAAGACGTTCCCGGTAGTCGTCGAGCAGCGTGCCGTCTTTCACGTTGTCCAGGGGCTGGCGATTGAGTGTGAGCGTGGGGTTGTAGTCGTCGCCGGCTGCTTTGGCGGGATAGAGCAGGACAGGCTTGACGGGCAGCTGCGGAGAGGCGTTCTTTTTGTCCTTCCGGATGAAGGCCATCGCATAGAGCAACGTCTGCAAATAGTAGCCGGCGTGGTCGCCGCGCTGGAAAATTTTGTCGAGCGTGACGGCGGTGTCCTGATGGCCGCCGGTCTTGTAGTCCACGATGCGCACGGTGCCGTCGTTCATTTGGTCGAGACGGTCGACAAAGCCGCCGGTGCGGATGGCGATGGGGCCGTCTTTCGTGGGGACATTAAGCGTGAAATAGTAAGGCTCCTCCATCTTCAGGATAGTGAACGGCGCCTGACGTCTGTCGTAGCGCAGCAGGTTGAGCAGGAAGCGCTCCACCACGGTGCGCAGAATGATGTTCTCGCCCTGAAATTCCTTCACGTCGGCCACATCCTTGAAGGCCTGGTCGATGTAGCCTTGAATGCGACGTCCGTGATCGGCCAGGAGCAGGCTGATCTGGTCGGCGGAAATCGTGTGACAGCCTCCGCTGCGGTCAATGAGCTCCGTGTACATCTTTTGGGCGGCTTCATGGAAAATGTTGCCCATGAGGCGTGCGTCGATGCCGTCCTCCGTGTCCTCTTCTTCCTTGATTTCCGCCACATGGTTGAAGAAGAAGCAGAGCGGGCAGCGCAGATACTCGTTCAGTGCGGAAGGGGAGAGAAGCGGTGTGTGTCCGTCTTCATCCGGCGTGAGGTAGCGGGCTCTCAGGCGTGCCATAACCTCCTCGTCCTTATCTATTTGCGGTGGAATGCGCATGATGGTCTCCTGTCCGGATTCCAGCCTCAGGGTGCGAATGGGGCGGTCGGTCTCGGCCTGCAGCTGACGCAGGAATCGGCTCATCTCGTTGCGCCGTACGCCGGCGGTGGAGTCGTTGTAGACAAAGGTGACGTGTTCGGCACGTTGGATGAGGCGGTAGAAGTAGTAGGCAAAAGTGGCCATGCGGTGGCGTATGGTCGTCAGACCGAAGCCCGTGCGCAGAGTGTAGGGGATGATGCTGGTGTCGCAGCCGTCTTTCGGCAGAAAACCTTCTCCCGTGCTGAGCATGAGGATGTTGCGGAAGTCCAGACAACGCGTCTCCAGCACGCCCATCACCTGAAGACCCGTAGCAGGTTCTCCGTGGAAGGGGATGCTGACGCGTCCGAGCGCCCGTCGGAGCAGTCGCCTCAGAGTGAGGTCTTTGAGCACCAAAGGATGCTCTTCGTCCGTCACCATGTTGAGGAATTTCTGTATCACCAGATGTGCTTGGAAGAGGGTCTCGCGATGCAGCGCTTCCAAGGGGCGTCCTTTTACGATGTCGGAGAGTGCTTCTGCCGTGAGGATGCGGTCGATGTATTCCAAAAGTGCCTTGTGGTCGCCTTCGGGCAGCATTTCGTTCCAAAGCGTTTCGTCGAGCGCCTGTATATAAGGATGGGCGGCAACGGTGCGGAACATCCGGTTGCGGAAGCGCTTGCGCTTGCGGTCGATGCCTTCGGTCTGAAGGTCAAGCAGAGCCGTGATGAGGCTGTAGGCCGGCGTGCCCGTCATGTTGTAACCCATGGTGATGTTGACGCTCTCGGGGCCGTCCGTGTCCGGGATGCTGTGGAGCACGGTTTCGAGCATGTTTTCGTCGCAGAGCACGATGGCCGTGCGGTTTTCCTGTTCGCGTGTCAGGTGCTTGGAGAGCCAGTCGGGGATGCAGCGCGTCTGTATGCTGTCGGTCGGGGCGCTGACGAAGGTGAATCCCGGATGGTTCTTCAGATTGTCAAATTCCTTGCAGTCCAGCTGGTTGGGGAAGCGGTCGAGGTTCTTGCGGATGAAGTCGCCCGCCTCGAAGCGGCTGCTGAGATAGAGCAGGTCGTAGTCCCAATAGAAGAGCGCCTGTCCGCGTTTCTGCAGCGTGGACATTAGTCGCTCTTCCACTTCGTTGAGCATGTTGAAGCCTACGAAGGCGTAGGTGGTCTCCTCGGGCAGGAGGTCCGTGAGATGAGAGTTTTCCGCCACTTCGCGCATGAGGGCTCCCTTGTAGGGCGCCACGTTGGCGGGCATGGCCTTTTTCAGATTGCGGTAGAGCTGCGGCATCCTGTCCCAAAGGAGACGGAATGCCGTCTTGATGCGGGTCAGATGGTCGGGCTCGAATTCGGCGAAGAAGTGCTGCAGAGCTTCTCTCTGATCGTCGCTGAGGAAATCGGTCTCGGTCAACTCGTTGAAGTCCTTGGCGTTGAGAAACAGTTTGTCGGCGTCCACCAGATGCTTGTCGATGTCCTCGAAGTCGGAGAGCAGAATTTCGCCCCAGCCCCAGAAGCGGTCGATGGTTTCTTCTCCGCGACGTTCTTCGGGCAACAGTTCCTGGTAGAGGCGGTAGAGTGTGGTGACGGCGGTGACGGGGTCGGCTACCGTCTTGCCGGAAAGGCGCATGAAGAGCTCGTCGATGCTGACGTAGCGGGGCGCCCAAACGGGTTCGTCGGAGACGGCCGAGATTTCCTGCGAGAGAAACAGACCGGCGCGCTTGCCCGGAAAGACTACCGTCACGCGGGAGAGATCCGCGCCCCAGCGTTCTTTCAGGTTTTCTGCCACAAGTCGGAGAAATGTCTTCATACCCGTCGTATTTTATTGATATCCACGAACCAAAGCCAGCCCTCAACGGTACATTGGGGGTACATCTTCTGCACCAGTTCCTTGTATTCTCTCACCTGATCGGGGTAGGAGGAGTGCCAATGGCCGAATTTGTAGTCGATGATGGTGATGGTGTCGCCCCGACGCACCACGCGGTCGGGACGGCGTTTGCGGCCGTTGTCGATGCGCGGCAGCAAGATGCTGCATTCGTTCCACACCTCGTTGGCGGGGTCGAACCACGAGCGGCAGTGCTCCTCCTGCATGATCTCGTTGAGGTATTGGCGCAACTTCCGCTCTTCCTCTCCGGGGCTGACGAGGCCGCGCTGTACCGCTTCGGCCAGAACCCTTCCGGTGTCGTTGAGGTCGTGCACCTGCGAGAATATATAATGGTAGAGCTTGCCCGTGTCAATCTTGTTCTGCTCCTCGGAGGTGAAGCGTTCACTCTCGTTGGACTGCACGAAGTGGAGCCGGGCCTCGTAGTTGCAGGTGCTCACGGGATATCCCTCCGGCGTGGGGTTCATGCGGCTTTCGCCGCTGCGGGTGCCTTTGCTGAGGGGCTTTGTCACTTTCTCGCCCGCCTCGTACACACCCTCGCGTTCGCCGCCGAAGACGACGTCGGTGATGAGTTCTGCGACGTCGTAGTTCGTGGGCGCCTTTTTTCCCGTCTTTGTCCACACCATCAGGTTGCAGGTGGGGCGGGTGAAAGCCACGTAGAGTTCGTTGAGGGCGTCCACGCGTTTCTGCAGATGTTCCTCTTCGTATTGTTTGTCGTAGAAGCTGTTGGCCATGCGCTTCTCCAAATTCACGGGCATGGCGCCCAAACGGTTGTAGAGATCGCCGCCTTCGCCCGTCTCGCACCAGAGGTTGGTGTCCTTGTCGCGCTCGATGTCCCAGGCGCAGAACGGCATGAATACGCTGTGGTACTCCAGACCCTTGGCTTTGTGTATTGTGAGGATGCGCACGCCGGTAACTTTTCCCGATGGAATCGCCGTATTTTGATAATTGTCCTCCCATGCGGACAGGAAGCCCGGGAGGCTACTGCTCTCGCTCTGAAGATGGGTGCGTACGATGTCGAGAAAGGCGTGCCAATAGGCGTCTTCGTGTCGGATGCGCTCCAGACGCAACCTTTTATATAAGGTCTCGATGAGCTCGTAGAGCGGCATTGCGGAGAGCGTCTCCCGCTCGTCGATGAGGAAGCCTGGCAGTAAATCTCTGACGGGGCGAAGGTATAGCGAGGCCGGTGTTTCGTGGTTGAAATCCTCGGTGAGATCGGGTGTTTCTTTATATAAGCGGATGAAACTGCGGCAGGGGATGGCGTCGTCGCCTCCGCCGGCGAGCAGGATGCGCAGAGCGTCGACAATCAGCCTCACGGTGGTGCTGCTTTTGAGCAGGAAGGCTTCGTCGCTCACGATTTGCAGCTCTTCGGGGGCGTTGGCGGCGAAATAGTCCACCGTGTCGGTGATGTTGCTCTTCGTGCGGCAGAGTATGGCCATCTCTTCATAAGGCAGTCCGGCCTCGTGAAGCTGCAGCATTTCCTCCATCATTTCGTGCAGGGCATTTCCTTCAGCTTCTTCGTCGCAGGAGAGGGTGAGTCGGACGTATCCGAGCCCCTGTTTCTTTTTGGAAATTTCCTGACACACATCGTTGTATATTTCCTCCAGTCGGAACGAGGCGTCGGGATCCAGGCTGTCGAGCTGACGGGCTGCTTTGGTGAAGAAGTCGTTGTTGAAGCGAATGATGTTTTCGCCGCTGCGCCAGTTCGTCTTGAGCGCCTCTTCGTGCGGGTTCCATTGACTCAGTTCTTCCTTGAGTCCGTGCAGCAGACTCCAGGCGCCGCCTCTCCATCGGTAGATGCTCTGCTTGATGTCGCCCACGATGAGATTGCTGCCGCCGACGGCTTGGTTTTCGAAGAGCAGTGTCTTGAAAATTTGCCATTGCAGCGTGCTGGTGTCCTGAAACTCGTCAATCATCACGTTGTGCAGTTTTGCACCGATTTTATCGAAATAAAACGGGGCGTCCGTGCCTTCGAGCAGTGCGGCCAGAAGGAGCGGCGTTCGTGCCAGATCGAAGCGTTCGTTTTCGTGGTTGATTTCTTTAACTTCCCGATCAATTCGGTCTAAAAGGCTCAGAGGGCTGATATTTCTCTGGATGAGCTTTATGGTGCCGATTTCGCGAAGAATCCCGATGAGATGGGGCGTTTTTTCGGAAATGACGTCGTGTAGGTGTTTTAGGAGCGACTGCGCTTCTCCATTGCCCCTGTGCGCTTTGAGTAAAAGGCCGACGGGGTCGTCCTGAAATTTCTCCCAGGTTTTGCTCCCGGGCGTGCTGCCTTCCGAAAGTTTTTTGAGTTCGCCGCGCAGGGTAATGATGCTCTTGCTGCAGGTCTCGTCGAGCAACGGGTCCGAGGCGGCCAGTTCCATTGCGGCAGCCTCCTGCGCGCATTCTTTTTCCAATGTTTCACGCCTGTCGCGCAGTTCCTTGCGGAAGAGCCCGATGCTTCGACTGTCGGCCAGAAGTGCTTTCTCTTCGGGGGTCTTTTCCTGGAATTCGCGGTCGTAGATGCAGTGTGAAAAATTCTTTATATCCTCGGCAATCTTCCAGCGTTCCCCGCTGTCGAGTCTGTCGCGCAGGAATCCCATCACATTTTCGCGTGTGTCCTTTTCGCTTTCCAGGTTGTCGATGATGCGGTCGACGGCGCGCCCCGTCACTTCCGAGTCGCTCAACTCCACTTGGAGGTTGGCGCTCAGACCGAGCTCGCGGGCCATATTCTTAAGGATGCTTTGGAAAAAGCTGTCGATGGTCTCCACACGGAAGCGGGAATAGTCGTGCAGGATGTCCGAGAGCGCTTTGCGGCAGCCTTCCCGCACAGCCTCGTCGCCCATCGGCGTTCCTGCGGCAGAGAGTCGCTCCTTGACGGCACTCAGCATGTTATCGCCGTCGGGGGCGTTGTGGCCGATGGCGTAGAGAGAGGAGAGGATGCGTTCCTTCATCTCGCCCGTGGCCTTGTTGGTGAACGTCACGGCCAGAGTGGCCTGATATTCGGCATCGGCCTGAGGCTGCACCATCAGGCGCAGATATTCGGCCGTCAGCGTGAAGGTCTTTCCGCTGCCGGCAGAGGCTCTGTAGATGTTGAGTGTGGACCGCTTCATGTCAATTTCTGTGCAAAGATAGTATTATTTTGCCGCTTATTCAAAATTGAGCGCAAAAAATTTGCCCGTTCGCCGAAATTCATGTACCTTTGCAGGAAAAATTCAAAGCTATGGCAGGATATTTGGTGGACGATGCGCGCAAAGTGACCACTCATCGCCTTATTGAAATGAAGCAGCAGGGCAAGAAGATTGCCATGTTGACCGCTTATGATTACAGTATGGCCCGCATCGTGGACGGCGCCGGTATGGATATTATTCTCGTGGGCGACTCAGCCTCCAATGTGATGGCCGGTTCGTTCACCACTTTGCCCGTGACGCTAGACCAGATGATTTATCACGCCAAAGCCGTTGTGCGCGGCACCCAGCGTGCGCTGGTCGTTTGCGATATGCCTTTCGGCTCGTATCAGGTGAATCCCACGGAAGGTGTCACCAACGCCATCCGCATCATGAAGGAGACCCATTGCGACGCCCTCAAGCTGGAGGGTGGGGTGGAGATCATCGACACCGTCCGCAAGATTCTCGATGCCGGCATTCCCGTGATGGGTCATCTCGGGCTCACGCCGCAGAGCATCAACAAGTTCGGCACCTATGCCGTGAGGGCTCGCGAGGAAGCTGAGGCCGAGAAGCTGATTTCCGACGCTCACGCTCTGGAGGAGGCCGGCTGCTTCGGCATTGTCCTGGAGAAGATTCCTGCCGCTCTGACGCAGCGCGTCTGTCAGGAGTTGCGTATCCCCGTGATCGGTATCGGCGGCGGTCCTGCCGACGGTCAGGTGCTGGTGATCCACGACATGCTGGGTATGAATAAAGGTTTCTCTCCCAAGTTCCTGCGCCGCTACGCCGATCTCTTCACCGTGATGACCGACGCCATCGGCCGCTACATCACCGACGTGAAGAGCTGCGACTTCCCCTCCGCCGAAGAGAGCTACTAACCTCAGACTGTTGTCAGACTGTCGTCAGACTGTCGTCAGACTGTCCGAATTCGACTTTCCTTCGAGTTTCCTTCGAGGTTCTTCGAGTAAACAGCAACGAAACACGAAGGATGCACGAAAGAAGTGTGCTTTTTTGTGATTTTTTGGGGCCGAAACGCAACTTTTAACACTTTTTTGTGAAAAAATATTTGCGAAATGAGCTCTAAGATGCTAAAAAGTGTTACCTTTATGCCGATTTAGGGCTATAAATAGCCATAATAGAGTGCGAAAACTAACGAACGAAACTAAAAAATACTAAAAAAACAACATGAAAAACAGTAACGTAAAACATCGACTTTCCCGCCTCTTGGGTGGTTTGTGCGGTGCTGCCCTCATGTTCGGGTTGTCGGCCTGTTCCGACGACCTGCTTGTCGGCACCCCCGAGTGGCTGGGAACAAGCATTTACGAAGAGCTTGAGTCGCGTGGCGATTATTCTGTTACCCTGGCGCTGATCAACAGTTCGCCGGTGGCTGCAGACAACTATCGCGAAATGCTCTCCAGAACGGGCTCGAAGACCCTTTTCGTGGCAGACGATGCCGCTTGGCAGCGTTTCTTCGACAAGAACAAGAAGCTGTCTGCCGAAAATCCCTGGAGCACCATCACCAGCACGGAGTCGTTCAACGCCAGCGGCAATGAGCTGAAGGTGCGCCGTCTCTTTAAGAGCATGATGCTCGACAATGCTTATGTGCTCGACCTGCTGGGCAATCTGTCCACCGATCCGTCGGCCACCAATGTGGAAGGAGCAGCTGACGCTTGTATGCGTCGCAGCACTTCGGTGGGCAACCAGGATATGCGCTCAGTGGTGAAGCAGGAAAACTTCCCTCCCGAGAAGTTGCCCAACGCCTCCGGCGTGTTGGATATCGACTGGTGGGAGGACTTCCGCGACATGAGCTCCATCACGACGATGCCCGCTGTGCTCAACGGCCGCAACAACACGAAGCCTGCCAGCGCAGAATACCTCTATACCGTCAACGGTACGGCCGACCTGCCCTCAATGGTGCACTTCTCGCCCTCGTTTGCTATTAGCAAAGGCTTCACGGGTGAGGACGTCAGCATCCTCTCCGGCGGCGTGGCCACCAGCACTTCGCAGACCGTCGTCAACGGTGTGGCCATCGATCCCGACAACTCCAACATCACCTGTCAGAACGGTTACATTCACAAGATGGTTGAGGTGCCTTATCCCGTTTCCAACATGATGGAGAAGCTGAGCTACGAGCCCCAGTACTCCACTTTCTTCAAGCAGTTGCAGCGTTTCAGTTATCCTTATTACAACAAGGTGCAGACCGACAACCTCGGCGGGCTTGAGGATGTATACACCATCCGCTACATCAACTCCGGCGACTACGCCAAGCATTGCGCGCTGACGCAGGACTACAGCGGCGACAGGGTGGCTACGGCCTATCTGCCTTTCGACCCCGCGTGGAACCGCTATTACCTTTATAATACGGACGGTTCGTACACCTATCAGATGGACGCCGCTCTGATGCTCGTGCCCAGAAACGAGCAGATGGAGAGCTTCCTCACCAACGAGGGTAAAGATCTCACCGACAAATATGCCGCCGGTCAGACACCCAGTTGGGACCTCTATCCCGACGCCATTGTGGCCGAGTTGATGCAGAACTGTATGCTGCCCAACTTCCTGAGCTTCCTGCCCTCCAACGTTTCCAAGATTAAGGATACGTCGCAGTCGCTCATCGAAGGTCTGGACACCGATAAGATTGCCGACTGCTACGTCTGCGGCAACGGCGTCATCTACGGTCTGTCGATGAACATCGTCCCTCCGACCTATAAGGACGTGACTTCCACCATGTTGCTCAACAAGGAGAAGGACTTGGACGAGAGTCGCGACGAGGGCTTCTCCGTCTTCTACAACTTCATCCAGAAGGATAAGAATATTCCCGGTGCTTCCGCCGGTTATGCTTCTTACCTGAGCAGCTTCGACGGCACCAAGTACGTGCTCTTCTGCCCCTACGACAAGGCCATGAGAAAGGTGATCGACCCCTCCAGTGTCAACCGCACCGGCGGTTCGGCAGGCGAGACGGGTCCCGTCCTCTTCCGCTTCGACTTCGACTCCGAGAGCAAGAATCTGCCCTGGATTGAGCCTTATCGCTATGATGTGGACGATGCCGGTGTCGTGACTCCTGGTGCCCAGTATTCCAGGATGTCCAGCTACGACGCTTTCGCTCCCACCACCAACTACAGCACCTGGTACAGCAGCATTTCCTACAAGATGCTCCGCTATATCATCGAGAACAGCGTCTGCCCCGTGTACAACCTCCCGGCAGAAGCCAATCCTCTGGAGCCTTCTTATACCTATTATAAAACTAAGGCCGGCTCCGCCATCAAGGTGGACTGGGACAGAGGCGCGACGATTCAGACCGCAGGCTACGCCGGCGGCTATCAGGCTCAATACAACCGCAGTGTTTCCAGCGCCGCCTCTTCGGTTAAGGCCAACGGCGCCGCCCTGCCTGTGGGTGAGGTGCTGCTTCCCGCAACGAAGTCGCCTTACAATGTGTTGAAAACCGAGTTCCCCGATTTCTTCAAGTACTTTGACTCCGGCAATTCCAGCACATGGTATCGTACGCTCAACGACGGTAACTCGGACCACAAGGTTCTTGACCAGGGCGACTATGCCATCAGCCTGCTCCGTCCCTACAACTACACCATCTATGTGCCCACAAAGACGGCCATCGACAAGCAGGTCAACAGCTATCAGGTGCCCCGTCGCGCCTGGTTGGACGACATGGGCGGCGTGGATGCTACCGATGCCGACATCCGCACAAAGTTCCCCGGCATCAGTGAAGATGATATTGCTGAGATTAAGACGATTCGTGCCGCACTCGACACAGCGCTCAACCGCTATATTGCCTACCACGTGCAGGACTACGCCGTGTTCCTCGGCCAGCGCGACACCACCGGCGTGTTTGAGACCGGTCTGGTCAACAAGGCCACCAACCTCTTCTACGGTTTGCATGTAGCAGAGCATTCCTCTGCCTCCGAAAAGTCGCTCAAGGTGTTCCCCAAGGGCTATGCCAGCAGAATGGTTACGATCGACCCCGCCAAGTGCAACATTCAGGCCACTCAGAACTTCTACATTGAGGCCAAGAACAACAGTGAAGCTTTGCAGTTGGGCCAGATTTATTCTTCGGCTTACGCCGTCATTCACCAGATTGCCAATGACGAAGACCTCTATATGCCCTCAGAGATCAACCTCTGGAACAAGAGCATATATGATACCATGAAGGGTATCTTCGATCGCTACGGCGTCGCATTGACTGATCCTGTTCAGAATTAATGGAGACTATGAAAACACTTAAATATACCTTATTGACAGGTCTGCTTATGGTCTCTGTGATGGCCAGTGCGCAGATCAAACGCATTTCAGGTACGGTCAGCGACGATTTCGATGTGCTGCCGGGCGTGAATGTGCAGGAAGTGGATGCCTCGGGACGTACCGTGAGCGCCACAGTGACTGACATGAACGGTAACTTCGTTTTGGCCATCAAGAGCCAGAAGAACAAACTGAAAGTGTCTTACGTGGGTTTCAAACCTCAGACCCTTCCCATCAACAAGACGGTCTTTAAGATTATGTTGGCCGACAACACCACCACCCTGAAAGACGTGGAGGTGAAGGCCAAGAAGATGATGAAGACCTCCGGCCTGGCCATTCCCGAGCGAGAAGTCAGCTTCGCAGCTCAGGGCATCAGCTCCAAGGAGTTTGAAGGTCTGGGTATCACCAGTGTCGACGAAGCTCTGCAGGGTCGTATTGCCGGTCTGGATATCGTCGGTGTGAGCGGTGACCTGGGTTCCGGTTCGCAGATGCGTCTGCGCGGTGCCTCGTCCATCTCCGACAACGTGAGCGGCCAGCCGCTGATTGTGGTCAACGGTAACGTGCTCACCGACGCCGATATGACGGGCTTCGATCCCAACAACGCCACCGATGAGGACTACGCCGCCCTCCTGAAGGTGAACACTCAGGATATTGAGGACATCAAGGTGCTCAAGGACGGTGCCGCCGCTGCCATTTGGGGTAGCCAGGGCGGTAACGGTGTCATTGAGATCACCACGAAGCGCGGTAGCCGCGGTCCCGCTAAGGTGAGCTACTCGTTCACCGGCGTTGTCACCCGTCAGCCCGCCGGCTTCAAACTGCTCAACGGCGACCAGTACACCATGATGCTGAAAGAGGCCTACTTCAATCCTAACCAGATTGACGAGGCTTCCCACATCAAGGAAATCGACTATCCCGACCACTCCGAGTTCCCCGAGAGCTACATGTTCAACAACAACACCGACTGGCTCGACGCCGTCAAGCAGGTCGGTTTCCGCCAGCAGCACTACATCGCTGTGAGCGGCGGTGACGAGAAGACCACCTTCCGTCTTTCCGGCGGTTTCGAGAACGAAAGCGGTACCATCATCAAGCAGGGTCTGCAGCGTTTCTCCACCCGTATGGCGCTTGACTACTACGTCAACGACCGCATCACGCTGACCAGTAACTTCGACATGACCTACACCAAGAAGACCAACATCTACGGCGGTATCATCGGTGCAGCTCAAAAGAAGATGCCCAACATGGCCATCTATCGTGAAAACGTGGACGGCGTGCCCACTAACGACTACTACTATGCCATCCAGGCAGGTCAGGGCGTCTCCATCGCCGGTTACGACAACACGACGGCCATGAGTGAGCAGCTTAAGGACCAGCGCGGCATGGACAACATCATTGCCAAGCAGTATCTGGCCAACTATGTGACCAGCAACTACAAGATCACGCCCGAATTGATCCTGAAGTATAAGCTGCTCGGCACCAACGCCGACAAGCATCAGTTGAACTACGAAGGCAAGGCCTACATGAACATCAGCAACGACTATGCTGACGAAGACCTGCCCCGCGAGCTCACCACAGCCAACTTCCTGGACACGCACTCAGCCTACAGCACCAGTGCCAAGAGCTTCTCGTTCAACACGAAGCACACCTTCACCTTCACGCCTCACTTCGAGAATGAAGACCACTATCTGACCGCTTTGGGCCGTTTCGAGCTCAACACCGGTAACAGCAGCACGCAGGCCACCAACGCCAACCGTCTGGCTGCCGGCATATCCAACCCCTCTTCGGGCGCTTTGCTGACCGGCCTGTCGAGCACCTACGGCGAGTGGCGCAGCATCTTCTGGACGTTCTCCACACACTACTCCTGGAAGAGCCGCTACATGGTGGATTTCACCCTCCGTATCGACGGTACGACTCGTTTCGGTGAGAACAGCCGCTGGGGTTACTTCCCCGCCATCTCCGGTCGTTGGAACATCATCGACGAGCCCTTCATGCAGAAAGTGAAGGAGAAGGCCCATATGAACATGTTGGGCATACGCGGCGGCTGGGCTCTCAACGGTAACGCCCCCAACCGCGACTACCTCTACCTGAACACTTATTCTCCAGGTCCTTCCTACTTGGGCGTCACGAGCTACTCGCCCAACGGCGTCAAGCTGACCACCCTGAAGTGGGAGGAGCGTATCAAGTGGAACATCGGTATGAACCTCGGCTTCTTCGACGACATGCTGACGATGGACATCAACGTCTATCAGGAAAAGACCAACGGCATGTTGCTGCAGAAGGGTATTGCTTCGTCCAACGGTTACGGTGTGCTCTCTCACCACAACATCGGTGACATGAAGAACACCGGTTGGGAGTTCTACATCAACGGTAACCGTCTGTTCAAGAAGGGCAAGTTCTATATGGACGCCTACATCAACTTCGCCAACAACCGTTCTGTCATCACGGAACTGGATAACGCTACTTTGGAGGCCCGCAACATCGACCTCAACAAGAGTAACCCCAATGCCAGCATCATCGAGCGTGTGCAGGTGGACAACCCCTTCGGCTCCATCTACGGTTTCCGCTACAAGGGCGTTTACCAGTACACCTACGATGCAGCAATGTCTCTTAAGAACGCAGAGCGTGAGTTTGCCAAGTATCCTGAAAAGTATGCCGATCCTGCAGTGAAGAATGCTTACCTCAAGGATCATCTTCCTTCGAAGCTCTACGAGGCCGGCGTGACCTCTCTGGCAGAAGCCGTAGGTCGCGGCTACACCTTCCCCGTGGCCACCAATGCCAACGGCGACGTGATGTATGAGGCCGACGGCCGCACGCCCAAGCGCATGCGTGCCTTCTATGATAAGGCCACCAACAACACCGGTGCCTACAAGTTCGAAGGCGGTGATGCCATCTACGAGGACTTGAACCACGACGGTAACATCGACGAGCTCGACGTGGAGCATTTGGGCAGCTCTCTGCCTCTGCTCACCGGCGGTTTCGGCTTCACCTTGCACTACGACAAATGGAAGCTGATGGCCAACTTCAACTACCGTGTGGACGTGGACGTTATCAACCTCGACCGTCTGCACATGGAGGCCATGACCACCAACAACAACCAGAGTGAGGCCGTGAACTACCGCTGGCGCAAGAACGGTGATGTGACGAGCATTCCCCGTGCGCTCAACGGCAACAACAACTATAACACCATGATCAGCGACCGCTTTGTTGAGGACGCCAGCTTCGTGCGTCTCAACTACCTGCAGCTGGCCTACAGCTTCGACGCCAAGAAGCTGAAGAAGTATGGTCTGAACGCGCTGAGTTTCTACATCAGTGCCAACAACCTCTTCTGTTTGACCAAGTATACGGGTATCGACCCCGAGTTTGGTACACGTCAGTCCGGTATCGCTGTGACCGAGGGTCAGACGCCCCGTGCCAAGAGTTATACATTGGGTGTCACCGTAGGATTCTAAACTTGAAAGGAGATACAAGACATGAAAAACTTAAGCAATGCATATAAAGTAGCGGTTCTTGCTGTAGTTTCCGCCTTGACTCTGTCAAGTTGTGGCGACTATCTGGAGATAGAACCCAGAAACATCATCACGGAGGACAACTTCTGGGATGAGAAAGCCGACGTGGAGCAGATGGTTTACGGCTGCTACGTCAGAATGATGTCGGACGACGTGATGCGCCGCTGCATCGTGTGGGGTGAAGCCCGTTCCGAGAACGTGGTCAACGGTTCCGCAGAAGGTTCCGACAACACCAGCGGTAAGATGGACAAGAGTCTGTACGACGTCATGCGCAACGGCATCCGCACCGATAACGCCTACACCATATGGGAGGGTTTCTACAACGTCATCAACCGTTGTAACATCCTCACCGTGAAGGCTCCGGAAGTGGCAGACATCGATCCGAACTTCTCCAGCACGGAGGCTCAGGCCTTTGTGGCAGAAGTGGCCGGCCTGCGTGCCCTGTGCTACTTCTATCTGGTGCGCGCGTTCAACAACGTGCCCTTCTACTTCGATCCCGTTCAGTCGGAGGACGAAGTGAAGAATCTGCCCGTTACGCCGCGTGACGAGATTCTTGACGCGCTGATTGCAGACCTGGAGAGCAAGGTGGGCAATGCCTACAAGGCTCTGCCCGGATTCAAGTCGCCGGCCTCCAAAACGTACAACTCCAACCGCATGACGCAGTATGGCATCTATGCCCTGCTTTGCGACCTCTGCCTCTGGCGTGGTCAATACGACAAGGTCAACACCTATGCCGACATCATCTTCAAGGCCAAATTGGCCGAATTTGACGAGTTGGAATACAGTTCTGAGACGTACTCCGGAATGTATAGGGGCGTGCCCAAACTGTTCATGTATCCCGACGATCCGAATGCACCGAGTATGACGTCCGAGGTGACACAGAAAAAGATTCAGGGTTATCCTCTTTATACCTATTTTACGAATAGTCTTTTGGGTATCCTCAACAGCTATTACTACAATGTGTCCGCAGACCAGGGTAACGGTTTTGAGGGTCTCTTCGAGATTAACTATTCCAACACGCCCGACGACAACGGCAACGGTGTCAGCAACAGCGCTGTAGGTTTCTACTACGGCAACTGGTTCACGAAAAATAATATCAGCAACAACGGTCATGGTATTCTCTTCGCCAATTCATCCATGAGCGATGAGGCCGATGACACTCAGCCCGATCCCTCCGGCGAGCCGAAGAACAGGTTCTTCCTGACGTGCTACGACGTGCGCTACTACTCTTCGTTCGAGCGCCAGACCGGCAGCGGTGGTTCCAGCGGCGGCGCCAACTACATCCGCAAGTTTAATGCCGGCGAAGCGATGCTTATGCGCAATAACACTTCCGGCAGCAAGACGCCTTATGCCACGGAGTTTGAAACCAAGTATGCCCGTGAAGGCAACTGGATATTCTACCGTCTGACCGATGTGATGCTGATGAAGGCCGAAGCTTTGATCATGCAGGGCCGTTACGACGAAGCGTTTAACCTGATTTGGGTTGTGGCTCGCCGCAGCGAGATCGGCGATGATGTTAAGACCGTGATAGAGACCAAGAAGGCCGGTACCTACAGCCTCGACAAGTCGAAGTACATCACAAGTTTCGATAACATGAAGAAGCTCCTCTTGGGTGAGCGCCAGCGTGAATTCCTCTTTGAGGGTAAACGTTGGTTTGACCTGCTGCGTTTCGCCATTCGCGACAACGACTATGAGACGCTGCGCAACGCCGTGCGCGAGAAATACGCTGCCGGCGGCAGTTCGAGCGACCTCTTCCCCAATGAGAATTCTCTCTTCTTCCCCTACAACAAGCGTGAGCTGAAGAAGGTGAATGCCGACGGAGTGGTGATTCCGCAGAATCCATATTATCTGAACGGTGAGGAAGACGATTAATGTGCAATAACCCAAAAAGAGTATAATACGATGAAAATCTTGAAATATATATGGGCTCTTGCCATTCCGGCAACCATGCTCTTCTCCACTGCCGCGTTGAACTCGTGCAGTGACGACATCCCCGAGGATGCCCTGGGCATCAAGAAAGGCATCATGATGGCTGAGTTCCTGAGAACGAATTCGCAGTTCTCCGAGTTCTACACCATCATCCAGAAAGCACGTACGGCCGACCTCTCCACCAGCGCCCGCTTTGAAGAGGTGCTCTCCTGCTGGGGGCGTTACACCTGTTTCGCTCCGACCAACAGCGCCGTGCAGCATTATTTGGCCAAGAAAGGTCTCAGCAGTGTGGATCAGCTTTCGCCCGAGGCGTGCGACACCATTGTGCGCTTCCATCTTATTGCCGACAACGTGTACTACACGTCTGATATCTACAACATGACCGGCAATCAGCTGAAGACCCCCAATCTGCTGAAATCTTACCTGACGTATAATATTGTACAGGTGAAGGAAGGCGGCTCAGTAGTGGCTTCCACGCTGAAGTTGAATGCCATCGCCAACGTCAACTACCTCAACTGTAACGACACCGTCGAGAACGGTGTGGTGCATGAGATTGACGCCCTGCTTGAAGCGCCCAACACGAGCGCCGAGCGCCTGGTGAACGACAAGAGTTTCACACTTTTCTATCAGGCCTTCGACGCCTGCGGCCTGCTCGATACGCTGAAGGTGGACAAAGACCGCAGTTGGGATGAAAAGTACGACTCCTATCAGCCCACGAGTATCTACTCCGGTGCACAGTGGGACTACTGTCTGGTGCCCGACACGAAGCTCTATGGCTTCACGGTGTTCATGGTGTCCGACGGCGATTTGGCAAGTAAGGGGCTTAACACTGTGTCTGCCCTTTACAATCACGCCTGCACTCTTTACGGGCGCGGCGGATATCCTGAAAGATACGAGGACAATACGCCCGATCAGCTGAAAGAGCACGACAATCCGCTTTATCAGATGATGGCTTACCACATCCTGCCTTTCAAGGCTAATTACAACAAATTGACGACCATTACAACCATCGAGACCGGTCTGGTGAATCCCACCGAGTGGTATCGTACGGTCAATGCAAACGCCCTGCTCAAGGTGGAGCACATCACTTTGGAGCGTGACATCAACGATCTCGGCTTGGGTATCACCACCAGCGATGCCGTCAAGAAGAAGCATCTCTATCTGAATCACTTCTCCGATACCATCGAGACTCATCCCAGCATCAAGGGCGTGAAAGTGTATCGCCCGGACGATCCCGAAGACCTGATTGAAAACAATGAGGGTACCAACTGCTTCCTCTTCCGTGTGGAAGACTTGGTGGACTTCAGTGAGACGACTCAGGAAAGCAACGTGTTCAACACCCGTATGCGTATGGATATGTACACGATGTTCCCTGTGCTCCTGACCAACCAGATCCGAAGCGATGTCACCAACGAAGGTATGGCCATGTCCAACAGTAAGGATGCCGCTTGTAAGAACTATTGGTTCCCCGCCGGCTATATTGACGGTCTGGAGGTGAACAGCGACGCCATTTTCCTGTATCAGGGTCCTCACAACACCTATTGGAGCTACGAGGGTGACGAGTTCAACATTACCTCGAAGGCCGGTAACTACGACGTGACGATGGAGATTCCTCCCGTGCCCTCGGGCAACTATCAGATCCGTCTCGGATTTGCCGACATGCCTACCCGCGGTATCTGTCAGTTCTATTTCGACGGCAAGCCTGTAGGTCTGCCTTTCGATATGCGTTCGGACAATTTCAACGAGCGCACCCAGTGGACCGATATCTGGACCGGAAAGAGTCCCTACGTGACGCCGACCACCGAAGAAGCTCTGGCGGCCAAGAAGGCCATGCACAACCTTGGTTGGTATCACGGCCCGGCATGTGTGTTCAGCATTTCCGGCGAAGGCCACGAAGACGGTGATCCGACTGTGACCAAGAACTACTTCTCAAGAAATGCCCGTACAGTGCGTTATGTCTTGGGTGGCGAGCCGGTCAACATTCAAAATAACGGCAAGCCGCACACCATCCGAATCAAGAGCGTGCTCGCTGCCACTGGTACCGTGGTCATGCTTGATTATCTGGAATTTGTACCTAAGTCCGTTTGGGGTGTTGAAGACGCTGAAGGCGGCGAGGACGATCTCTAACCTAAGTCTATTGAAAAACAAAATTTCATCAAAGATATGAAAAAGAATAAATATTTCCTTCTTCTGGGCGGTTTGCTCCTCAGCACCGGGATGTCGCTGTGGACTTCCTGCACGGACGATTGGAATGAACATTACAATCCGGAGGCCAGCGACCTCTCTGCGTATCCCACGCTTCTGGCACGCCTGAAAGACACCAACGATCCGGATGTGCAGAAGGGCCGTTTCGCCCAGTTTGTCCGTGTGCTTGAAGCTACAGGCTATGATCAGCGTTTGGCCGCTCCGGCTCTGTACACAGTGTTTGCACCGATGGACATGACGGCTGAAGAGGCCGACAAGTGGATTGAGCGTTTCAATCAGGAAAAGTCCACCAAGCAGGATGCCTACAATACGGCTGTAACGCAGTTTGTGCAGAATCACATCAGCCTCTACGGACACGACTTTGTGAAGCGCGCTACCAGCGAGACTACCGACACTGTGAGCATGCTCAACGGTAAGTACATGAGAGTGCACAACGATGCCGGAACCAACGAATGGGTTGTCGGTCCCAATGTGCTTGATACAAAGGATGCCGAGCACGGTGTGATCACAGAGAAGCAACTCTGCAACAACGGTTATCTGTATAAGATTAGCGGCGGTGCGCTGCCTTGTTACCTGAATGTCAAGGAAGCTACCGACACCATGTCTGTCATCTCCAAGTATGTGGCCTATAAGAGCAAATACGACGAATATGACCTGGATGAGCAAAAGAGTGTGCCCGGTGACATCATTGACGGTAACCAGGTGTACATCGACAGCGTGGTCAACTACGAGAATAACGAGTTGTCTGCCCAGTACTGGGCCTATTTCCACAGAGAGGACTCTTCGTATCTGTTCCTTGTGCCCGACGACCAGCTGTGGAGCAAGCTCTACACGGACTATTCCAAGTATTTCAACTATAAACCCAGCGGTGAGGACAGCGATGCGCAGAAAGAGGCCGACGCACTGAAGGATATGTGGACTTCACGTGCCATCATGTACGGTCGCGTGTTCAATCTCAACAGTGCGGACAACGCCACTTTTAGCAAAGAGACGCCCGACTCGCTCTGCTACACGCGTTACTCCAAGGATCAGAATCGTCCTTACGGTCACTATCACGCCCGCTATAACGGACAGGATATTGACGCCGATGTGGACTACCGCACGTATGTGTTCAGAAAGCCCACTGAGGCCAACGGTATTCTCAGCGGTCTGGAGCCTTATCCCTGCTCCAACGGCTTTATCTACATAGACAACCGCGACGAGGATTATCTGGTGAAGGACAATATCTACAAGACTTGGTTCACCTCCCGTTCTTACTCTGTAAACTCGGTGGGCATCGCTCCCAAATCGTTTGAACAGAGCGGCAGCAGTGTGGTTGAGGGCGACGACCGCTTCAACTCCAACTACCGTTCGGTGAATGCTGCAGTGCCCTGGATTGTCTGCAGAAAGAAAAAATGCGGCGAAGGAGTGGGCGAAGGCTTCAAAAAGAATAAGATTTACAACGTGAGAGTTTCTGAATCCGGTGATTCTACAGTATATTATCTGGACACCCTCGGTTGGAAGAATTATCACGTGGAAGGCAATATCTACAGAGAGGTGACCGCGAAGGCCGCTCAGGAGAAAGTCATGACGGCAGGTGCGGTAGACAACAAGACGACACACGTTTATTTCGACTATTCTCTGGGAACCAACATCATGTCCAACGTTTATTACAACGCCTATGTAATCACCGTGCCTTCCGACGTGGTCAACGGCGCCACCACCCGTGCGCAGGGTCTGGCCTTCAAAGTCATCGAGAACTATGACGAGGACGAGGTCGGCGAAAACGCTAAGTATGTGCCCTACAACAAGTCTGCCAAGGATTCCTACTATGCCCAGCGCGGCGACTTTGATCAGATTTATGTAGGCGACGGTGTGGAGACGGCCACTCTGAAGTGCAAGCTGCCTAAAGACGGCTTCGTTATGACCAACCAAGTTATAGCATGGTATAATGATACTGAGGGTAAGGACTTAGAATATATTCAGACTTTGCCTTCGGGTACATTCCTCTACTTCTTCCCCTACGAAGACGGCAACGAGGAATACGGTCAGGCCAGCGACGATTGCTACATCCCGAGCACCAAGTTGGATAATAAGGTATACGTGCCCAAGACTCAGGACGTGGATGTTATCCAGGTGATGAGAGCCAAGTCCTCAGAATATGCCACCATGAATCAGGAGAATGCTCCGAGAACATGGGTTCTGCGTGTTTACAACGCCTTGAACGACTGTCAGTCTTCCTTGGAGATGAGTCCTTATGACGATGAGGGTATCAAGCTCATCAATAATGACTTGTTTAACCCCCTCAGTGCCCAGATGCGTATCGCTCGCATCATCGTGAAGCCCTTCAAGACCAAGGAGGAGGCTGAGCGCTACTCTATAGCCAATCTGATGGAGGAATACCACATCGCGACCACATTCCAGAGGACAGAATAAAATAAGACCTATGAAAAAGATGAAAAACATCAATATATTCCTTGTGACGCTGCTTCTGTCGGCTCCTCTCTCGCTTATGGCACAGTCGGAGGACGGAGATGCAGCAGAGGCTCAGGACAGCATTGTTGTCGTGAAGCGTGCACGTAAAGCTAAGAAGCAGGAGGCAACCCGCGAGATTAAAGGTCGCGTATTGGCCTATCAAGGTCACACACCTCTGGCCGGCGCGATGGTTCAGAGTGTTGCCGGCAACGGATACTCTACACTGACTGATGAAGACGGCACATTCACCATGAAGGTGCCCGTCTACGGCAGTGTAGTAACTGTGACCATTCCTGGATACAACACCATCCGTGTGGGACTGAACGAGAGCGGTGATTTGGGCGACATTATCATGCAGAGCGATGCAGCCAAATCACTTTATGCGGCGGATGACAACATTAAAAACAAAGTGTCCGCTTCCAGCATGGAGTTTACGTCTGCCATTAATCCCATGGACGAAGTCGGCAATCAGTTGCAGGGCTTCCTCAACAGCCGTTCCAGAAGCGGCGTGCCCGGCATCAGCAGCTACATCGAAATGAACGGTGTGACTTCTCTGAACGCCAACACTCAGCCTTTGATTGTGTTGGACGGTGTGCCCATCGACATGCAGTACAACAGAAACTATCTGCACGACGGTTTTTACAATGACGTGCTCACCAACATCAATCCCAACGATGTGGAAGACGTCAAGGTAATCACCAATGGTACGTCGCTTTACGGTGCCAAGGGCAGCAACGGTGTGATTGAAATCACCACCCGTCGCAACAAGACCATGGCCACCCGTATCGAGGCTTCTGCCAATGTCGGTGTAGAGTTGATTCCTTCGACTTACAGCATGATGGATGCTTCGCAGTTCAAGAATTATGCTGCCGCCATGATCGGTACGATGGGCACCAGGACCAAGAACTTCCGTTTCCTTCAGCCCTATATGAAGAACGGTAAGGCCAATGCCAACTTCAATAAGTATCAGAGCGACACCGATTGGGGTGATGAAGTTTATCGCAACGCTGTGACGCAGCGCTACGCTTTGAGCGTGAGCGGTGGCGGTGATGTGGCCAACTATATGCTCTCCGTAGGTTATACCCGTGCCAACAGCACACTTAAGGAGAACAATCTGAACCGTTTGAATATCCGCTTCAACACTGACGTGAAGTTGGCCAAAATTGTTACGGTGCGCTTTGATGCTGCTTACACTAATCAGACCCGTGAGTTGATGGATCAGGGTACGCCTGCCAGCTATGAGGACAAGCCTGTGACATCGCTCAACTTCCTGGCCAGCGCCAAGACGCCGATGTTGAGCCCTTACGGTTTCGTGCCCGATGCCAACGGCGGCTACATCAATCCCAAGCATCTCAATGTGGACGATGAGGATTATATGTACGACATTTCTTCCATGCAGTCGTACAAATCCAACTGGCAGCTGGCCAATCCTTCTGCCATCCTCGAGTATGGATACGGAGAACATAAGAACTACTTCGACAACGGTTTTCTGACTCTGAACGTCACTCCGAAGGTGGACATCAACAAGAATCTGTTTGTCAGCAGCATGTTCAGTTTCCATCTGATCAACACCAACGAAAAGTATTATGTGCCCATGAACGGTGTGCCCAGCTATTATGTGAACAGCGTACACCAGAGCATGGATAACGAAATCCGCTCTCTCTTCGGTAAGCAGAACAACCTGATGAGTGACACCAAGGTGGATTGGCACGACAACTTCAACGGTCACGGTATCCATGTGCTGGGCGGTTTCCGCTTCCTCAAACAGGAGTACAAGTACAATGCCAACCTGGCCTACAACACCGGCAGTGACAAAACGCCTACGCCTAACTCCGGTGTCGGCAAGACTTCTGTCGGTGGCGACGAGAATCGCACGTCTCTCAACTGGTATGCACAGGCTGAATATAATTACGCCAACCGTTACTACCTCACCGGTGAAATGAGCATGGAGACCAACTCCGAGTTCGGCCGCGCCACCAAGAGCGGCTTCCAGATGGCCGGAGTGAGCTGGGGCCTCTTCCCGAGCCTTCAAGCCGGTTGGGTGATGAGCAACGAGAAGTGGTTTAATGTGGCCGGTATCAACTATTTGAAGTTGACCTTGGGCTACAGCCTCACGGGTAACGATGATCTGCCTTTCTCTGCCCGTAAGACCTACTACAGTCCTTATCTGATTAACTCGACGGCCGCATCTTTGGCGCTGGGCAACATCGGTAACGACGAGTTGCAGTGGGAGACCACGCGCCGCTTGAACGCCGGCCTGCAGCTCAATGCCGTGGACAACCGTTTGGGCTTCAGCTTCAACTACTTCAAGGGCTGGACCAGCAACCTGCTGATGCAGCAGGCGCTCGGCTTTGCCAGCGGTATGGGCGTTGTATGGAGAAATGCCGGCAGCCTGGAGAACCAAGGCTTCAATTTCGGCCTCACCGGACACCTCTACAGCTCCACCGATTGGAACTGGACGGCCGGTTTGACGGTTGGTCACTATGTTAACAAGGTGACCGAGATCGGCAACGAGTTGGGTTACATCGATACTCAGGTTTACGGCGGTACCGTCCGTTCGCAGGAGGGCTATGACGCCAACAGCTTCTACGGCTACAAGACTGTGGCCAACGAAAACGGCAACATCGTGTATGCTACGACGGAAGAAGCCAACGCTTCCGGTCTCTATGTGCAGGATGAAACTGGTAAGAAGACCTACTTCCAGGCCGGTGACACGCGCTATGCAGACCTTAATGGTGATGGCAAGATTGACGAGAACGACAGAACGTTCATTGGTTGCGCCACGCCCGACATCTTCGGCAGCTTCAACACCGCTGTTTCATGGAAGGGCTTGAGGCTTGAAGCAAACTTCAAGTACAGCCTCGGTGGCGACATCTACAACTATGCTCGTCAGCAGCTGGAGAGCGGCAGCCGATTCCAGAACCAGACCACGGCTATGCTCCGCCGCTGGAGCTATGAAGGCCAACGTACGGATATTCCCAGAGTGGCCTACGAGGACCCCATGGGCAACAGCGCCTTCAGTGACCGCTGGATAGAGGACGGCAGCTATCTGAAACTCAAGAACGTGACCATCAGCTACAAGTTGCCCATCAACAGCGTAGCCATTCAGGGTATCACGGTATGGGCTCAGGCCTGCAATTTGTTCACCATCACCAAGTATCTGGGCACCGACCCCGAGTTCTCTGCAAGCAACGCCGCACTCTTCCAGGGTGTGGACAAGGGCCTGCTCTCCGCAGGACGCAGTTTCAATGTCGGCGTAAAAATCAATCTCTAAATCAATACAGTCATGAAACTGAAAAACTATATTGTAGCTTTGGCGTTGGGCCTCTTCGGTTTGGGCCTCGCCACCAGTTGTGACGATATGCTTGACTATGAGGATGGTGCCAACACCGCTGTGGGTAAGCTTGACAACCCCAGCGATACGGCCACTTATGTGTTGGGTATTATCTCCAAGATGCAGGCATTGGGCGTGCGCACCAACATCCTCGGTGAGGTGCGCGGCGACCTGGTGGAAGTGTTGAGCAACGCTACTTCTGACATGAAGAATATCGCCAACTTCGATTTCTCAGACAAGACGGCGCTCAACAACAACCGCTTCAACCAGCCCAGTGACTATTATGCAGTCATCAACAACTGTAACACCTTCCTGCGCTATGTGGACACTCAGAAGGAGACCACGCAGCCGAACGGTTTGGATGAGAACGGCAACATCAAGTACCGGAAACTCTTCGAGAGAGAGTACGCAGTGGTGAAGTTTATCCGTGCATGGGTATATCTTCAGTTGGCGATTAACTACGGTGAGAACATTCCGTTCCAGACGGAGCCCGTGCTGACCATCAGCGAGGCGATGGAAAATCCCAACCGCAAGAACATGGTTGAAATCATTGACTGGTTCCTCAATAATGACAATTTGGAAGAGTGCCGTGACATCATTGACGAACAGGGTTATCCCCACTGGTCGCAAGGCGCCGGTTCTTTCATCGCAAGCTGTCACTACATGAACCTGTTCTTCCCTGGTGACGTGGTCATCGGTGACCTTTACTTGTGGCGCGCCGTGCTCAATAAGAGTAAGGACGATGCTTTGAATGCCGCTCGCCACTACTACCACTACCTGAGTACCCGCAACAAGAACGCTGGTTATATGGTCTACACCGGTTGGGAAGGGGTAAGTTGGAATTTCGATAACGGTGCTTATGATGCAGTTAATGACACCTATAATCCGACTGGATTCACAACGACCACTTCACATCCCGGCGGCATGATCGGTTCGCAGAGTACATATAACTTCGAGAACGAAGTGGTCAGCGTGCTTTTGATGGATACTGCCAGCTCCGAGGGTAACTACAACATGCTGAACAAGTACTACACCTCCAACTATGACGGTGCGTTCGAGCCGGCATGCATCAAACCCAGTAACCGCCTGAAAGAACTTTCGGACACCACTACTTATTGCGGTGGCTACACCACCTTAAATAATAGGGAAGAAGGCGACACCATTTTCTCCAAGGACAAGAACGGTAAAGAAACCATTGTCTTCTCTGAGGAATTCAGAACACAACATGCAACCGGTGATTTGCGTTACCCGATTTTCATCAATGAAGACGCTCAGATTTATGATGAGGATGAAGGTCAAGTGTCCACCATTCGCAACTCAAAACACACGGATGGCAATGCCAAGCACGTGACGGTGTATCGTTTGACGGAGGTATTCCTGAAGCTTGCGGAGGCTATGAACTATGCCGGTTATCCCCACTATGCCAATGCGATCCTTTCGTTCGGCGTGAACGATGAAACGATGGATGCATGGATTCTGCCGAACTCGGACGTTAGCGCAGAGAGTCTGCTCAAGCAGTTCTCTTGGGATGAGCAGTATTATGTGACGCCCGTTGAGTTGTCGGCCGACACCATGAGAATCCTGGACGATAACGCATTGAGAACGAAGTACAGGAACAACTCCGATGCTCGTGGTTTTAATCTCGGTGTTCACTTCCGCGGCAGTGGCAGTGTGCAGTGGAACGACCGCTATTATCAGCTCACCAACCTGGAGAGCATCACTCCGGCGCCTCCTGCTCCCACGGGCAGTGACGGTAAGGTGCACAAGTTTAGGCCCACCCCCGTACCTATGCCTACCAAGCCTGTTAAGCCTTCTCCCGGTGTAGACCCAGAGTCAATAACATTGCTCCTCTATCCGTTTAACCCCGCTCATCCCGATGATCCGACGACGGCCAATGTTGACGAGGTGACGGATGTCACGGTGGATAACATTTATCCGGAAGATGAGTGTAAGACTTTGTGGAAGAACTACTATCTGAAGGTGTACAACAACAGAACGGCTACATCGAAGACCAACACGAAATGGACCAATTTGTCCAGAAATCCTTATCTGAAGAGCGTTGAACATAGGTCCAATGGCACGTTCTATCCCTTCAACCCTTTGTACGATCCTGCAACAACGACGGAGGAGAACTATAATGACACGACGGATGTCCTGAACATTGATAATGTGTTTGCCGAGGCTGAGGTTAAAGCCAAGTGGTTGGAATATTACCAGAATTGCCCCAGTGTGACCGACGCTCAGGCCGAGATGGAAGCTAAATGGGAGCATCTGTCGGCTTATCCTTACGCAAAGGAGGCCAAGTTGATTGCTATTTATAACGGTGAATGGGTTTTCTATCAGAATGATCTGTTAAATTATAACATTAGACTGGAACAGTACGAACAGTATCTGGAGAACCTTGACGCTTACGAACGATATCGTGAGTATCTCGTGACCACTTATAAGGATTGGAAGCACCAGACACGTGCCCAGTGTTTGGAGCAGGACCAGCAGATGGTCGCCAAGATGGTGCTCGATGAGCAGGCCCTTGAGTTTGCCTACGAGGGTAAGCGCTTCTACGACCTGATGCGCTACGCCTTCTGGAAGGGCGGCGGCTTCGCTTCGCCCGACACGAAGACCATGGTAGACGCCATCGGCACGCGTAACAACTACAACTACCATTCAGACAAGTACAACCGAACCATCACAAGAGGTTCCGGAGTAGTAGGAGATCTCAGTAACTACAAGAACTGGTTCCTGCGATTCTGGCCTTCGGACGAGGTGGGTGTCGGTCCTAAGGAATAATTTTCAACACAATCAAAGGAGTTGGTCGAGGCCAACTCCTTTTTACGGATTTAAGAATGAGCAAAAAATTCGCAGAGCACAGTAAGTTAGACCTTTCCCAAGTCGGAAAGGAAGTCTTGAAGCAATGGGACGAAGAGGATGTCTTCCATAAATCCTTTACCGAAAGGGAAGGCTGTCCTTCATTTATCTTCTTTGAGGGTCCTCCATCGGCTAACGGACATCCCGGTATTCACCATGTGCTGGCACGCAGTCTTAAGGACACTTTCTGCCGTTTCAAGACGATGAAGGGCTACCAGGTAGGTCGTAAGGCCGGATGGGATACACACGGACTTCCCGTGGAACTCGGTGTGGAGAAGGAACTGGGCATCACCAAGGAGGATATCGGCAAGACCATTTCCATTGAAGAGTACAACGACAAATGCCGCAAAAACGTGATGATGTTCACCTCGGAGTGGACCGATCTCTCCCATAGGATGGGTTATTGGGTGGATATGGAACATCCCTACATCACCTATGACAACAAGTACATTGAGTCGTTGTGGTGGCTCCTGAAGCAACTCTACGAAAAGAATTTGCTCTATAAGGGCTACACCATTCAGCCCTATTCTCCTGCCGCCGGCACGGGACTTTCCAGTCATGAGTTGAATCAGCCCGGTTGTTACCGTGATGTGAAAGACACGACGGTGACGGCACAGTTTGCCGTGACGTCGGAGCTGAACGGCTTGACGGATATGTGCGGCGGACTGCCGGTTTATATCCTGGCTTGGACGACAACCCCTTGGACTCTGCCTTCCAACACGGCATTGTGTGTCGGCCCGAAGATTGACTATGTGGCAGTGAAAGGTAAGAATCCCTACAGCGAGGAGACTGCCGTCTATGTGGTTGCAGAGGCTAGGCTCTCGTCATATTTCCAAGCAGGGGAGGGCGAGACGCTTGAGATTCTTTGGAAAGGCAAGGGCACAGATTTGGTCGGCCTTCGTTACCGCCAGCTGATGCCTTGGATCAAACCCTCTGAGCTGGTTGACGGCAAATGCGTGGACAAGAGTGCAGAGGCATTCCGCGTGATTCCCGGCGACTATGTGACGACCGAAGACGGTACGGGCATTGTGCACATTGCTCCGACTTTCGGTGCGGACGATGCCAAGGTGGCCAAGGATGCCGGCATTCCGAGCCTGTTCGTTATGGATAAGGCCGGTGATACCCGTCCGATGGTGGATTTTCAGGGCAAGTATTTCCTGCCGGAGGACATGAATGCGGAATTCTACAACAGCCTTGTTGACAAGGACGCTTATGCCAAACATCAGGGCGCTTACGTCAAAAATGCCTATGACCCCAAGTACAATCAAGGCGGTCGCTACGACGAAAAGGCTGCTCAGAAGGATATGGACCTGAATGTCATCCTTTGCATTGAGATGAAAGATGAGGGGACGGCATTTAAAATTGAGAAGCATGTGCACAACTATCCCCATTGCTGGCGCACGGACAAGCCCGTGCTTTACTATCCGTTGGATTCCTGGTTCATCCGTTCCACGGCAGCCAAAGAGCGCATGATTGAGCTCAACAAGACAATCCTCTGGAAGCCCGAAGCTACCGGAACTGGTCGTTTCGGTAAATGGTTGGAGAATCTGAACGACTGGAATCTCTCGCGTTCGCGCTATTGGGGCACACCGTTGCCCATTTGGCGCAATAGGGAGACTCGTGAAGAAATCTGCATCGGCAGTGTAGAAGAACTTTACAATGAAATAGAGAGAGCCGTTAAGGCCGGTGTGATGACCTCCAACCCTCTTAAGGAGAAAGGTTTTGTTCCCGGGGATATGTCGCAGGAGAACTATGACCGCATTGACCTTCACCGCCCCTATGTGGATGAAATTAAACTGGTAGGAGAGAGTGGTGCCGTGCTGACACGTGAACTCGACCTGATTGACGTGTGGTTCGACTCCGGTGCCATGCCTTATGCTCAGATTCACTATCCTTTCGAAAATAAGGAGTTGCTCGACAGTGGTCGCTGCTATCCCGCCGACTTTATTGCCGAAGGTGTGGATCAGACCCGAGGCTGGTTCTTCACGTTGCATGCCATTGCCACGATGGTCTTTGACTCGGTGGCTTACAAGGCCGTCATTTCCAACGGACTGGTGTTGGACAAGAACGGCATGAAGATGTCCAAGCGTTTGGGCAACGCCGTGGATCCCTTTGCCGCCATTGAAAAATATGGTGCGGACGCCGTGCGTTGGTACATGATCACCAACTCCCAGCCTTGGGACAATCTTAAGTTCGATGAGGAAGGTGTTAAGGAAATCAGTCGCACGTTCTTCGGCAAACTTTATCAGACCTACTCCTTCCTTGCTATGTATGCAAACGTTGACGGATGGACTGGTGCTGAGCCGGCTGTAAGCCGCGACAAGCTCAGCGAGATGGATCGCTGGCTGTTGTCTTCTTTGAATTCTTTGGTAAAGGAGGTTTCTTCCTGTCTTGAGAGCTATGAACCCACGAAGGCCGGTCGTCTGATTCAGTCTTTCGTGATTGACGACTTGTCCAACTGGTTCGTGCGTCTGTCCAAAAAGCGTTTCTGGGGCGGCGAAATGACCGATGACAAGCAGGCTGCTTATCAGACACTTTACACCGCATTGGATACGGTTAGTCGCCTGATGGCTCCTGTAGCTCCCTACTATGCCGATCGCCTCTATCGCGATTTGCATCAGGCTGCTGCGGATGACGTGAAGAGTGTTCACCTGGCTTCTTTCCCCCAGTGTGACGAATCCGCCATCGATGAGGAATTGGAAGCCCGCATGAAGATGACGCAGCAGATCACATCCATGATTCACGCTTTGCGTAAGAAGGAGCAGATTGCTGTGAAGCAGCCCCTCAAGCGCATTGCCATTCCGGCTTTGTCTCCCGAGGAAAAGGCCCGTATTGAAGCTATGAAGCAGCTGATTCTTGATGAGGTCAACGTGAAGGAGATCGAGTTTGTGGAAGGCAGCGGTATGCTCACGAAGAAGGTGAAGTGTAACTTCCGCGTTATGGGTCGCAAGTTCGGTCCCCGCATGAAAGCTGTAGCCGCAGCTGTCGACACACTTTCTCAGGCTCAGATTGCCACGTTGGAACAGGGAAGCATTGCTTTGCAGCTTTCCGACGGTACGGAGGCGGTGGTGGAAGCTGCCGATGTGGATATCTTCAGTGAGGACATTCCCGGTTGGACGGTAGCCAATGAAGGCGCGCTCACCGTGGCCCTTGACTTGGAGATAGACGAAGCACTCCGTCTCGAAGGTGTGGCCCGCGAGTTGATTCGTGCCATCCAGCAGTTGCGCAAGGACAGCGGCTTGGAAATCACCGACCGCATCTGCCTCACTGTGCCGGAGAACGAGCAGAACGTCAAGTGCCTGAATCAGTTTAGGGAAATGATAGCATCCGCTACGCTGGCTACGGAAATCAATGTATCCGGCAGCGAACTCAGTTTGAAGAAGAAGTGAGCAAAAAGCGCCTTGCAGTAGTCCTGGGCACCATCTTGGGTGTCTTGCTCGTTGACCAATGCTCGAAACTTTGGGTGAAGACCCACATGGCTTTGCACGAAAGCATTCGTGTGACGGACTGGTTCTATATTCTCTTCACAGAGAACAGGGGCATGGCCTTCGGTATGGAACTTGTGGACAAGTACTTGCTTACGGGTTTTCGCGTTGTCGCCGCCTGTTGGCTGGCGTGGTATATGTGGAGGCTCATCAAGCGCAACGAGCGTATCGGTTATCTCGTCTGCATAGCGTTAATCGCGGCTGGTGCGTTGGGCAACATCATTGATTGCGTCTTCTACGGTGTCATCTTCAACGCCCCTGACCCTCCTGCAGTAGCCCACTTCACGTCGTGGGGTTTCGGCTACGACGTGCTCTTCAGGGGTCGCGTTGTGGATATGCTCTATTTTCCCCTCGTGTCTTGGAACTGGCCCTCTTGGATGCCGCTTGTAGGTGGAGAGCACTTCGTATTCTTCTCTCCGATTTTCAATCTGGCCGATTCTGCCATATCGTGCGGCGTTGTGGCCCTCATACTGTTTTATCATGAGAGGTTTCAGCGTTAAGTTTTTTCTCGCGCTGGTCTGTCTGTCGGCCTGCAAACCGTCGTTGCCCGATGGAATACTGTCAGAATCCAAAATGGAGTCAGTTCTTTATGATTACCATTTGGCAATGGGTCTGGCTGAAAGCGAAGAAGGCAGCGTGCCGGAGAACAGGTATATCCGAGTCCGTCAGGTGTTCGAAAAGCACAATATCAGCGAGGCTGAATTTGACAGCAGTATGGTGTATTGGTGCGAGCATTCCGAGACGTTGAAAGAAATCATGAAGCGTGTGAGCCTTCGTCTCGACCGCAAGGCGGAGGCGCTCGGCGTCAGCAGCGATCAGCAGATCAGCGATGCCTATTCGGCTTTGAGCACCGAGGGCGATACGGCCAATGTTTGGTTGGGCTCCAATTTCCGTCTGGTGCTGGCCACCACGCGTCAAAATGTATTCCGTTTTACCATCACGGCGGATTCCACTTACCGTCCCGGGGACACCTTCCTTTGGGCTTTCACTCCACAGACGCTTTCCTCGAGGGGTCAGCAGGACGTTTATGTTCAGTTCTCCGTGCAGTATGAGGGCGACAGCACGGTTGCCGTGTCGCGCACGCTTTACGATGACCGTCCCGCTATCGTTGAAATCGGAGAACGCCTGATCCGCAAGGGAAGGCGCATCCGCCAGGTTTCCGGTTGTGTCTATCTGCCGCCAGCCCTTAAGGGCCAGTTTGCCGTGACGTCTTTGAGCCATATCGCTCTGGTGCGCTACCATCATGAGCCGCCGGTTGTTGCCGTTGCAGACAGTGTGGATGCGGAAATCGAAGTCGACAGCATAGCGGAAGATACGTCAGAACATGTACGTCTTTCCCCGCATGAGGTGCGCGGTTCTGGAGCCAAGGAGCACACCATCAACATCGTCAAGGAGAAGAACAGCAAATGGGTGAAGCGCAAGAAGAGAAAGTAGCATATCACCGTTTGCTTCTGGAGGACGGCACAATGGTGGAAGGTCCTGTGGTGGTGGTTTACCGTGGGGGCGTCATGCAGACGTTTTATCCTTTGGAGCGGGAAGAGGCAGGTGTCATTTGGCGTGGCGGCGTCGGAACTCCGCGCATATGATGCCGGTGGCCATAGCCACGTTGAGTGATTCGGAGGTCTGACGTCCGGCAGGGTAGGGCGGAACGAACAAACGATCGCTCACCAGTCGCTCTGTCGTTTGGCTGATGCCGTTGCCTTCGTTGCCCATCACGATGATTCCTCCGGGAGTCAGATCTTTTTCGTATAGGTTGTCGCCGTCCAGAAAGGTGCCGTAAACGGGAATCCCTTTATTGGCCGCCTGAGCGAGCCACTGCGTCAGGTCGGTGTAGTGCACGCGGACTCTTGCCAGAGCGCCCATGGTGGCTTGCACGGCTTTCGGAGCGAAGATGTCGGCGGAGTCCGACGAGCATACGATATCCTCTATGCCAAACCAGTCGGCCACTCTTACGATGGTGCCCAGGTTGCCCGGATCCTGTACGGTGTCAAGAGCCAGATACAGTGTTTCTGCAGCGGGTTGTGGCAACTCCCATGCAGGAATTTTGAAGAGGGCAATCGGCCCTTGGGGCGACTGCAGCAGCGAGGCTTTGTTGAGCTCGTCTTCCGTCAAATCGTCGAAGAGCGCCTCCAGTTCAAACGAGCCTTGCAATTCCGTCACCAATTTTGGGCCTTCCGCCACGAATAGCCCCTCGGCCTGACGGCCTTTTTTTCTGGCCAGCGCATGAATCTGTTTTATGCGATTCTTACTAATCATGGTGCAAAAATACTAAAATTGTGCAGAGTGTGGCGTTGTCTTTTCCCGTTTTTTCAAGAATTTGAAAAAAATGTTATATATTTGCATTTATGATGCGTTTCCGCACCCTGATTTATGCGGTCACAGGCCCCGTTTTGGCGGTCTTGTGCCTGACGTCCTGCTCTTCCAAAAAGTATCTTTCGGAAGGGCAGTATCTTTTGGATCGCTCGGAGGTGCATCCTTCTTCGTTGGACGGCTATGTGCGTCAGCATCCTAATCAGCGCTGGTTTTCTTCCGTCAAGGTGCCTTTGGGCATTTGGCTCATGGCCGGCAAGGGCGACAGCCGTATGCGTCGCATGATACGCCGTATGGGTGAGGCGCCCGTTATCTACGACACGCTCCAGTCTTCCAGAAGTGTGGTTCAGATTGCCACCGCCGTACGTGCTCAAGGCTATCTGCAGGCTCAAGTGACTCGAACAGAGCAGCCCAAGGGGCACAAAATGAGGGTTCGCTATGATGTGGACTTCGGTCCGCTTTATCACGTTCGCGACCTCTCGACCGAGGTCCGTGATGAGGCTCTTCTGCCGACGCTGGAGCCGCTGATGGGAGAGAGTCTGCTGCACGAAGGCATGCCTTTCGATGCCAATGTGCTGGATGAAGAGCGCAGCCGTATTGCCACGGAGCTGAACAATCGGGGTTACTACCATTTCAACAAGGACTTCATCACTTACGTTGCGGATACAACCCTCGGCCGCCACCAGGTGGCCGTCACCATGATTGTGCACCCCTACGAGCAGCACGGCGACACGGTGGTGTCCCACCGCACTTATCGCTGGGGTGAGACGACGTTCACGTTCGACACCACGGCGCAGCATCCTTTGCATATGCGTCCCAATGTGCTCCGCAACACGGTGTCCATGCCGAAGGACAGCCTCTACCGCGAGCGCGAAGTGCAGGAGACTTACGGCCACCTGTTGCGTTTGGGCGCTCTGGCTGCCAGCAACATTCAGATAGAGGAGCGGGACTCGGACCGCCTGTATCCCAACATTACACTGACGCCGGCACGCCTCAACACCGTGAAGTTCAACCTGGACGGCACGAACTCGGCCGGCGACTTCGGCGCCGCTGCGGAAGTGACCTATCAGAATCGCAACATCTTTCACGGCTCCGAGTTGTTTGCCGTCAAGGCGCGTGGTGCTTTCGAAGCCATCCGTCAGCTCAAGGGCTACGACCGGCAGAATTTCATAGAGTATTCTTTTGAGACGTCGCTGACGTTCCCGGAATTCAAATTTCCCTGGGCCGGCCGCAATTTCCGCCGGCGCCTGCAAGCCACCACGGAGGTCTCGCTTAAATTCGACTCTCAGGACCGCCCCGAGTTCCATCGCCGTGTTGTTACCGGAGCGATGCGCTACCGCTGGGGACGCTACGGGGGCAAGCATACTTACCGCTGGGACCTTCTCGGTCTCAACTATGTCTTTATGCCCTGGATTTCGCAAACCTTCCGTGAGACGTATTTGGACAACCCCACGTCGCGCAACGCCATCCTGCGTTACAACTACGAGAACCTCTTCATCATGAACTGGTCGTTTACGTTTGCCTTCTCCAACATCAAGGCGATGGGGGCGACCAACATCTACGGCAAGGATGCCTGGACGGCGCGCATCTCGCTCGAGACTGCCGGCAACCTTCTGCATGGTTTGTGTACGGCATTTTCCAGTCCTGTCAATTCCGACGGCCAGCACACGCTGCTGGGTGTGGCCTATGCCCAATACGCCAAGGTTGATCTGGATTTCTCCAAGAGCATCCGCTTCTCCGACGATCATTCGTTGGCGCTGCATGCGGGGCTGGGGATGGCGTTGCCCTACGGCAATGCGAGTATTCTGCCTTACGAGAAGCGCTACTTCTCCGGCGGTGCCAACTCCGTGAGAGGCTGGAGCGTGCGCGAGCTCGGTCCGGGCCGTTTCCGCGGTTCCGACGGCCGCATCGACTTCATCAATCAGACCGGCGACATCAAGCTGGATCTCAATGTGGAGTATCGGGCGCATCTTTTCTGGAAGCTCGACGGCGCTCTGTTCATTGACGCCGGCAACATATGGACCTTCCGCGACTATTCCGAGCAGCCGGGCGGTCAGTTCTCCTGGGACTCGTTTCTGGAGGAAATTGCGGTGGCCTACGGCATGGGTCTCCGTCTCAACTTCAATTATTTCCTTTTGCGCTTCGACGGCGGCATGAAGGCCGTCAATCCGGCATTCGGCGAGGAGCGTTATCCTTTGGCGCATCCCAAATTTTCGCGTGACTTCACATTCCATTTCGCGGTGGGTTTGCCTTTCTGATCTATGGGTATAAATATAATAAGATATGCAGTTCATTTCATTCAGTTCCGGTTCCAGCGGGAATTGCTACCTGCTCAAGAGTTCCGGCGGCACACTTTTGCTCGATGCCGGCCTGTCGCCGCGCAAGGTGAAGCAGTATCTCTCTGCCTGCGGCCTCAGCCTCTCCGACATTGACGCCATCCTCATCACGCACGACCACACCGACCACATCAAGGGCGCCGGTCTTCTGGCCGAAGAGTGCGGCTGCCCGGTCTATACGACGCAGGCGGTGCACGAGGGCATGGGGCGCAACTATTGCATGACACGCAAGGTGCCCGCATCTCAGAAGCACTTCATTGAGAAGGAGGTGCCTTTCCGTTTGGGAGACTTCACGGTGACGCCTTTCGAGGTGCCCCACGACAGCAGCGACTGTGTCGGCTACGAGATCCAGTGTGAGGACTCTGTGTTCACCTTCATCACGGACGTCGGCCATGTGACGGACCGCATCCGCCAGGCGGTGTCGCGCGCCAACTATCTGGTCTTGGAGGCCAACCACGATGTGGCGATGCTCAAGATGGGGCCTTATCCGGCTCACCTCAAGGGGCGCATCAGCGGCGAAAGGGGCCATCTCTCCAATGAGACCGGCGCCCGCCTTGTGGCCGAATGCGCCACGCCGGCTTTACGTCATCTGTGGCTCTGCCATCTTTCCGAGGAAAATAACCATCCGGAGCTGGCGCGCAAGACCTACGAGCAGGTGCTCTCAGAATACGGCATAAAGGGTGGGGTGGACTTCTCTTTGACGGTTTTGAGGCGTCTTGTACCCTCTGAAATGTACGATTTGTGATATTATTTCAAAAAAAATGACTGAAAAGTTTGGCCGTTTGAGAAAAATGCCGTACCTTTGCACCCGCAAATGAGGGGTGAAGCCCCGATGCATGCGTCCTTAGCTCAGTTGGTAGAGCAATTGACTCTTAATCAATGGGTCCAGGGTTCGAGCCCCTGAGGGCGTACCAAAAAGAGGATGACCCACGAGGTCGTCCTTTTTTTGTTGACATGAGAAAGAGATAATACTAATATATAATATGTATAGGACAAAATCTTGCGGAGAACTCCGCATTGACAATGTGGGCGAGAAGGTCACTCTTGCCGGATGGGTGCAGAGCATCCACAATCTGGGCGCCCTGTCTTTCGTCGACCTGCGCGACCGCTACGGCATCACGCAGCTGGCCTTCAACGAAGACGCTTCCGACGAGCTCAAGGCCAAGGCCGCTTCTTTGGGCCGCGAATTTGTGGTGCAGGCCCGGGGCGTTGTGGCCGAGCGCTATTCCAAGAACAAGAACATCCCCACGGGCGACATTGAGATAGTGGTTTCCGAGCTCAATGTCATCAACGCCTCCCTCACGCCTCCTTTCACCATTGAGGAGAACAGCGACGGCGGCGACGACCTCCGCATGAAATACCGTTATCTGGATCTGCGCCGTCCCGTGGTGCGTCAGAATCTGGAGTTGCGCCACAAGATGGCTTTCGAGGTGCGCCGCTATCTCGACGAGCAGGGCTTCCTCGAAATTGAGACGCCGATTCTGGTGAACTCCACTCCCGAGGGTGCCCGCGACTTCGTGGTGCCTTCGCGCATGAACCCCGGCCAGTTCTACGCCTTGCCCCAGTCGCCCCAGACGCTCAAGCAGCTGCTGATGGTGGCCGGCATGGACCGCTATTTCCAGATTGTGAAGTGTTTCCGCGATGAGGACCTCCGTGCCGACCGTCAGCCCGAGTTCACGCAGATCGACTGCGAGATGTCGTTTGTCGAGCAGGAGGACATCCTGCAGATGTTCGAGGGCATGAGCCGCCACCTCTTCAAGACGGTGAAGGGCATCGACCTTCCCGCGTTGCCCCGCATGACTTGGGCCGACGCCATGAAGTATTACGGCAGCGACAAGCCCGACACGCGTTTCGCCATGCCCATCGTGGAGCTCAAGACCAGCGAGGTGGACAACGCTTCCTCCGAGATTGTGCCCACGATTTTCCCCGAAGGCTTCCAGGTGTTCGACGGCGCCCGCTATATCGGCGCGCTTTGCTGTGAAGGCCAGGCTGTGCTCACGCGCAAGCAGATCGACGAGCTCACCGAGTTTGTGAAGCGTCCGCAGGTCGGCGCCAAGGGTCTGATTTATGCGCGCATCAACGAGGACGGTTCCGTGAAGTCCAGCGTGGACAAGTTCTACGGTCCCGACACGCTGGCCCTCCTCAAGGAGAAGATGCAGGCCAAGAGCGGCGACCTCATCCTGATTCTTTCGGGCGACGACGCCATGAAGGTGCGCAAGCAGCTCTGCGAGTTGCGCCTGGAGATGGGTTCCCGCATGGGTCTTCGCGACAAGAACAAGTACAGCTGCCTCTGGGTCATCGACTTCCCGATGTACGAGTGGAGCGACGAGGAGCAGCGCCTGATGGCCATGCATCACCCCTTCACTTCGCCCAAGCCCGAGGACATTCCTCTGCTCGACACCAATCCTGCCGCCGTGCGTGCCAACGCCTACGACATGGTGATCAACGGTGTGGAGGTCGGCGGTGGCAGCATCCGTATCCACGATGCCCGTCTGCAGCAGAAGATTTTCGAGATTCTGGGCTTCACGCCCGAGCAGGCTCAGGCCAAGTTCGGCTTCCTGATGAACGCCTTCAAATACGGTGCGCCTCCTCACGGCGGTCTGGCTTACGGTCTCGACCGTTTCGTCTCGCTCTTTGCCGGCTTGGACAGTATCCGCGACTGCATCGCTTTCCCCAAGAACAATTCCGGCCGCGACGTCATGCTCGACGCTCCCGGCGTGATCGACCAGTCGCAGCTCGACGAGCTCTCGCTCTCGGTGAAGCTGCCCGAGGCGTAAGCCGATAAAAAGCAGCCATAAAAGAAGAGCACTCCTTGCGGGGTGCTCTTCTTTTTATCTCTTGTCCTTGGCGGACGAGGGGAAATGCGGTTTACTTCTTCAGCATGTCGGCGAAGTCCTTGCAGGGCTTGAAAGCCGGCAGATCGTGAGCGGGCACGATGATGGTCTGATTCTTGGAGATATTGCGTGCGGTCTTCTGTGCGCGATGCTTCAGGATGAAGCTGCCGAAGCCGCGCAGGTAGATGCACTCGCCCTTGCTCATGGTGTCCTTCATGACGGACATCATGGCCTCAATCGTGTTTGTAACGCTGGCGTTGTCCACACCGGTACGCTTACAGATTTCCTTAATCAATTCAAGCTTTGTCATACCTTTTTTGTTGTTTATTGTTTGTTTTTATTGATTTCTATGCGCAAAAATAGTAAAAAATGCTGAAATCTCCAAAGAGAAACAATAAAAAACGATATAGAAACTGTATTTTTTTTAAAATAATAATTCTTTACACGCTATTTTTACGAATTTTCCAAATCTTTCAGCCAGTCTTCTTCGCAGGCATCGGAGGGCATTCTCCAGTCGCCTCTGGGCGAGAGACTGACGCTGCCCACCTTGGGCCCGTCGGGCAGACAACTCCTCTTGAATTGCTGTTGGAAGAAGCGTCGGCAGAAGGTCTTCAACCAGTGGGTCACGGTTTCCTCGTCATACTGTCCGGCGAAGGCCTTCAGGGCGAGCATCCTGATCTTCGAGGGGCGGAATCCCCAGCGCAGCAGATGGTAGAGGGTGAAGTCGTGCAGCTCGTAGGGGCCCACGAGGTCTTCCGTCTTCTGGGTGATGTTGCCCTCCTCGTCGGCGGGAATGAGCTCGGGCGAGATTGGCGTGTCGACGATGTCGAGCAGTGTGGCGCGGATGTCTTCCCCTTCCTGCATGGCCACCCATTTGACGAGATGGCGCACCAGCGTCTTGGGCACGGAGGCGTTCACGCCGTACATCGACATGTGGTCGCCGTTGTAGGTGGCCCATCCCAATGCCAGCTCCGAGAGGTCGCCGGTGCCAATCACCATGCCGCCCGTCTGGTTGGCGACGTCCATCAGCACCTGTGTGCGCTCGCGCGCTTGGGAGTTTTCATAGGTGACGTCGTGCTTGGCGCTGTCGTGCCCGATGTCCTTGAAGTGCTGCTCGCAGGCGGCCTTGATGCTGATCTCGTGTGTGGTGATGCCGAGCTGCTCCATCAGGTTGACGGCGTTGGTGTGGGTGCGGTCGCTGGTGCCGAATCCTGGCATGGTGATGCCGACGATGCCTTTGCGGTCGAGGCCCAGCAGGTCGAAGGTCTTCACCGTCACCAGCAGTGCCAGCGTGGAGTCGAGTCCGCCCGAGATGCCGACGACGGCGTGCTCGCAGTGGGTGTGGTTCAGACGCTGCGCCAGTCCGCGCGTCTGTATGGCGAAGATCTCCTCGCAGCGTGCGTCGAGCTCGGGACCCTGCGGCACGAAGGGGTAGGGGTTGACCTCGCGTGTCAGACTGATGTCGCGCGGAGTCGTGTGGAGCTGTGTGCGCATCACGCCGTAGCCCGTCTCCTGCGCGGCGCAGGCGGCGAAGGTGGTGTTCTTGCGGCGCTCCGAGCGCAGACGCTCGATGTCTATCTCGCTGATGATGAGCTGTTCTTCCAGGCTGTTGCGCTCGCCTTCTGCCACGATGGTGCCGTTCTCCGCCATCAGCACTTTGCTGCCGAAGACCACGTCCTGGGTGCTCTCGCCGAAGCCGGCGCCCACGTAGACGTAGCCCGATATGGTGCGTGCGCTCTGCTCCCTGACGAGCTGCTTGACGTAGGCGTATTTGCCCACGCATTCGTTGTCGGCCGAGAGGTTGAGGATGACGTCGGCGCCCTCCAGCGTCAGTCTTGACGAAGGGGGCACGGGAGCCCAGAGGTCCTCGCAGATCTCGATGCCGAAGTTCATTTCACCTGTCTCGAAGATGTGCCGGGCGCCCACCGTGAGCTGTTGCCCGCAGAGCCATGTGGCGGCTTCGGGTGTGAGGTCTTCGGCGGAGGTGAACCAGCGCCTTTCGTAGAACTCCTGGTAGTTGGGCAGATAGGTCTTGCCCACGAGGGCTTTGATCTGTCCGCTCTGCACCACTGCGGCGCAGTTGACCAGCGAGCCTCTCACCTCCACGGGCAGGCCCACCACGATGACGATATCCAGCCCGCGGCTGAATTCCAGCAGCTGCAGCATGGCGCGCTCGGCTTCCTCCAGCAGGGTCTGCTGATGGAAGAGGTCCTGACAGGTGTAGCCCGTCACCGAGAGCTCGGGGAAGACGACCACCTGCGCGCCTTTGCCTTCGGCCTGTGCGGCGAGTGCTTCGATGCGCTGTATGTTCCACTGGGGGGCAGCCACCTTCACGCGGGGCACGGCTGCGGCAATCCTGACAAATCCGTAATTCATATTGTCCGTTCTGTTTGTTATCGGTGCAAATATACGTTTTTTTTCTGAAATTGGCACGTCTTTTGCTTGTCAGTATAGTGAAAAAGGCAAAGAAAAGCCCATGAATACAAACTTTTCCAAAGATATGACCTTCCTGGTGGCCTCCTCTTTTCACGAGAGCGGCCGTTTGGGAGGTGACATAGTGTCACCCGTTCATCTGCTTTTGGCCATGTTGCGCCAAAATGGCAGTAGGGGCGCTGTGCTCGTCCGCGAGATACAACCCGATGTCGATGCCATCGTCCGCGAGCTGGAGCAGAAAGGCGCCAATCATCTCATCGGTGTGGCGCCCAAGCCCGGCGAGGTGCCGATGGACATTCAGGCCTCGCGTCTCATCCGTCTGGCCATTCTCGAGGCGCGCATGATGCAGGCCTCCGAGGTGGACACCGAGCATCTTCTTCTGGCTCTGCTCAAGGAGAAGGACAACGCCGCCGGCCGCGTTCTGGAGGCGCACGGCGTCACCTTCGAGCAGCTGGCGCGCATCCTCAATCCCGACCTGCTCTCCCGTGAGGAGGACGTCGACGACGAGGAGGCCGACGAGCTCTCCGGCGTGGACGCTTCGGGCGAGACATCCGGCGCTGCTGTGCCTCAGGCCGCCACCAACGCATTGGACGCCTTCTCCACCGACCTCACCCAGCTGGCCCGCAGCGGCAAGATGGACCCCGTCATCGGCCGCGAGAAGGAGATCGAGCGTGTGGAGCAGATCCTCTGCCGCCGCAAGAAGAACAACCCCATCCTCATCGGCGAACCCGGTGTGGGCAAGAGCGCCATCGTTGAGGGTCTGGCCATGCACATCGCCATGGGCAAGGCCCCTTCGATTCTGGCCGACCGCCGCATCGTGATGCTCGACATCGCCTCCGTTGTGGCCGGCACGAAATATCGCGGACAGTTTGAGGAGCGCCTCAAGAGCATCACCACCGAGCTCAAGCAGCATCCCGAGATCATCGTCTTCATCGACGAGATCCACACGCTGGTGGGCGCCGGCGGCGCAACGGGAGCTATGGACGCCGCCAATCTGCTCAAGCCCGCTCTGGCGCGCGGCGAGATCCGCTGCATCGGCGCTACGACGGTTGACGAGTTCCGCAAGACCATCGAGAAGGACGGCGCCCTCGACCGCCGCTTCCAGAAGGTGCAGGTGGCCGAGACCACTGCGGCCGAGACGCTGGAGATCCTGCGCCTCTTGCAGCCCCACTATGAGATGCACCACAACGTCACCTACACCGACGCCGCCATCGAGGCTTGCGTCTCCCTGAGCGACCGCTTCGTCTCCTCGCGCGCTTTCCCCGACAAGGCGCTCGACGCTATGGACGAGGCCGGCGCCCGCGTGCATCTCTCCGGCGGCGAAGTCACCGAAGAGACCGTTGCGGAGGTCATCAGCATGATGACGGGCATTCCCGCCTCGCGTGTGGGTCAGAAGGAGCGCGCCCGCCTGCTTTCTCTCGAGGGCACGCTTTCGTCCCAGGTCATCGGCCAGGATGAGGCCATCCACCGTGTGGTGCGTGCCATCCAGTGCAGCCGTGTGGGCCTGAAGGACCCCAAGAAGCCCATCGGCACCTTCCTCTTCGTCGGCCCGACGGGAGTGGGGAAGACCTATCTCTGCAAGTGTCTGGCCAAAGAGATGTTCGGCAGCGAGGATGCGCTCATCCGCATCGACATGTCGGAATATATGGAGAAGCACACCGTCTCGCGCATGGTCGGTGCGCCTCCGGGCTATGTGGGCTACGACGAGGGCGGTCAGCTCACGGAGCGCGTGCGCCGTCATCCCTACAGCATCGTGCTGCTCGACGAGATCGAGAAGGCGCATCCCGACGTCTACAATCTGCTTCTTCAGGTGATGGACGAGGGCCGTCTGACCGACGGCAACGGCGCCACCATCGACTTCAAGAACACCGTCATCATCATGACCTCGAACGTCGGCACCCGCCAGCTCAAGGACTTCGGCGGCGGCATCGGTTTCGCCAGCGGCAAGAGTAAGGATATGGACAAGGAACGCGCCCGCGAGATTGTCAACAAGGCCATCAGGAAGCAGTTCGCCCCCGAGTTCATCAACCGTCTGGACGACATCGTCTTCTTCGACCAGCTCGACGAGGAGGCCATCGGCCGCATCGTCAGCCTGGAGCTGCAGCCCCTCATGCGGCGCATTGCCGATCTGGGCTATCAGCTCACGGTGACGCCCGAGGCCCAGCAGCTTTTGGCCCGCAAGGGCTACGACGTGCAATACGGCGCACGTCCTCTCTCGCGTGCCATCCGCACCTGCCTCGAGGAGCCGCTTTGCGAGGTGATGATGTCGGGCGGACGCAAGCGCAAATACAAAACATCGGTAGATAACGACAAAATCATACTTCAATGAAAACAGGAAACATTGGTGTGACGACGGAGAACATCTTCCCCGTCATCAAAAAATTTCTCTACAGCGACCGCGACATTTTCATCCGCGAGATGGTGTCCAACGCTGTGGATGCCACCCAGAAGCTGAAGACGCTCGCCGGCAAAGGCGAGTATAAGGGCGAGCTGGGCGAGCTCAAGGTGGAGGTCATCATCGACAAGGAGGCCGGCACGCTCACCGTGCGCGACCGTGGTATCGGCATGACGGCCGACGAGATCGAGAAGTACATCAACCAGATTGCCTTCTCCGGCGCCGGTGAGTTTCTCGAGAAATACAAGGACGCTGAGGCCATCATCGGTCATTTCGGTCTGGGCTTCTACTCCTCTTTCATGGTGTCCGACCGCGTGGACATTCTGACCAAGAGCTGGCAGGACGCTCCGGCCCAGAAGTGGTCGTGCGACGGCAGCCCCGAGTTCACTCTGGAGGAGATCGACAAGACGGAGCGCGGCACCGACATCGTCATGCACCTCTCGGACGACTGCAAGGAATTCCTCGAGAAGGGCAAGGTGGAGCAGCTGCTCTCCAAGTATTGTCATTTCCTGCCCGTTCCCGTTGTTCTTGGCAAGGAGAGCAAGTGGGACGAGAAGGAGAAGAAGATGGTGGAGACCGACGCCGACCACGTCATCAACTCGGTGGCTCCGCTGTGGATGCGCAAGCCCTCCGAGCTCAAGGATGACGACTACAAGGAGTTCTACCGCCACCTCTTCCCCATGGGCGACGATCCTCTTTTCTGGATCCACCTCAATGTGGACTATCCCTTCAACCTCACGGGCATTCTCTACTTCCCCAAGCTCAAGGAGAACATCGAGATGCAGCGCAACAAGATCCAGCTCTATTGCAACCAGGTCTTCGTCACCGACCAGGTGGAGGGCATCGTGCCCGAGTTCCTGACGCTGCTCCACGGCGTCATCGATTCGCCCGACATTCCGCTGAACGTCAGCCGTTCCTATCTGCAGGGCGACCCCAACGTGAAGAAGATTTCGAGCTACATCACCAAGAAGGTCTCCGACCGTCTCTCCTCCATCTTCAAGACGCAGCGCGCCGAGTATGAGGAGAAGTGGTCCGACATCTCCATCTTCATCGCCTACGGCATGCTCTCCGAGCCCGACTTCTACGACAAGGCCAAGGACTTCTTCCTCCTGACCGACACCGAGGGCAAGCATTTCACGCTGGACGAGTACAAGACGCTCATCTCTTCGGAGCAGACCGATAAGGACGGCCGCACCGTCTATCTCTACGCCACCGACAAGGAGGCTCAGTACGCTCAGATTGAGGCTGCTAAGAAGAAGGGCTACAGCGTGCTCCTGATGAACGGCACGCTCGACGCTCCGCTGATGAACATGCTGGAGCAGAAGCTCGAGAAGAGCGCCTTCACCCGTGTGGACGCCGACGTCCTGGAGCGCCTCATCCCCAAGGAGGACATCAAGGAGCCCACCGATGAGGAGAAGAAACAGTACGAGGGTCTGGTGAAGGTCTTCTCCGACCTGCTGAAGGCCCCCGAAGACGACAAGAAGGCGCCCGCCTACAACGTGCAGACGCAGGCCCTCGGCGCCGATGCCGCTCCGCTCACGCTGACCCAGAGCGAGTATATGCGCCGCATGAAGGATATGGCGCGCCTGCAGCCGGGTATGGCCTTCTACGGCGAGCTGCCCGACAGCTACAACCTCATCCTCAACACCGATGCGCCGCTCATCAAGAAGGTCATCGACGGCGACGAGAGCCAGGTGGCCCAGCTGGTGGACCTCTGCCTGCTGCAGAACGGCCTGCTTCGCGGCGAGGCCCTGCAGCGCTTCGTGGACCGCACGATGCAGTCGCTCTGAGGGATTTCGGAGCCTTAAATGCGAAAAAAGTCCGCAGACTCTTTCGGGAGTTTGCGGATTTTTTGTATCTTTGTCCCCGAAAAACGTCTTTTAACCATGAAGAAGCAGCTCTTTTTCTTTGTCCTGGCTCTGTGTTTGGGCGCATCGCTTCGGGCGCAGAACCTCATACCCGCTCCCGATGACGCAGCCGTCACCTCCGGGACCTCCGATTCCCTCAGCATGCAGCACACCCGCGACTCCGTCATTGCGAGCCTCAGCGAGAGGTTGGAGGAGGTGAGTATGCAGAATTTCATACTCCAGGAGGCTCTCGAGCGCACGGGGCGCCAGTTTGCTCTTGACTCTGTCGCCAAGGCCCGCCGGCGCCAGATGGTGGACTCCCTGCGCCGGGTCACGAAGGGTGCGCCGCTGGTGGTCGCCGGCGACACGTTGCTCTACCTCTTCAGCCGCAAGGGCGGTCTCACGGCCGAGGCGCGCGTGGCGGCTGCTGCGGAGAAGATCGACGCTTTGGGCCGCAAGCTCACTTTCCGTTCCGATTCCATCAGTGTCTTCGAGGGCGATTATTCCTCCGACATCATGGCCGGCAGCGAGGTGCTGCTCAGCATCACCGATATGGACGCCCTCTGGCTGGACCGCAACCGCGCCGCTCTGGCCGGGGAGTATGCCGGCCTCATCGAGGCCAAGGTCCGTGCCATGCAGCAGGACTTCGGCCTGCGCCAGCGCCTCTTCGACTTGCTGATGGCCTGCGGCCTGGTGGCAGCGCTCATCGTCTGCCTTCTGCTGACGGTGCGCCTCTTTGCCCGTTTCCGCCGTCGTTTCATGGTCTGGTCGCTCCGGCGTCTGCATCCCATAGTGCTTAAGGACTACGAGTTTCTCAACATCCACCGTCAGGGCATCATCGCCATGTCGGTCTATCGCGGCCTGCTCTGGTTCTTCATGCTGCTTCAGCTCATGGTGGCCATCCCGCTGCTCTTCTCCATCTTCCCCGAGACGGAGACGCTCACCATCACCCTTTTGGGCTATGTGTGGAATCCCTTCAGGGAGATTGTGCTTTCCGTCGTGGGCTACATCCCCAAGCTCTTCCAGATCATCGTCATCTGGCTCTGCTTCCACTATCTGCTGCGCCTCTTGCGCTACTTCACCCGCGAGATAGAGTCGGAGCGCCTCAAGATCGACGGCTTCTATGCCGACTGGGCCCAGCCCACCTATCTCATCCTGCGCGTCCTGCTCTATTCGCTCATGCTGGTGATGATCTGGCCGCTCCTGCCCAGCAGCAATTCGCAGATCTTCCAGGGTGTCTCGGTCTTCATCGGTCTGGTGCTCTCTCTGGGCAGCACGTCCATCGTGGGCAATGTCATTGCCGGCCTCGTGATGACCTACATGCGCCCCTTCCGTTTGGGCGACTACATCCAGGTGGGCGACACGGTGGGGGAGGTCATCGAGAAGAGCGTGCTGGTGACGCGCATCCGCACCCGCAAGAACGAGGTCGTCACCATTCAGAACTCCAGCCTCATGGGCTCCCAGACGAGCAACTTCTCGCTCTCGGCGCGCAACTACGGCATCATCGTCCACACGAAGGTCACCATCGGCTACGACGTGCCCTGGAAGCAGATCAAGGAGATCATGGAGTCGGCCGCTCTGGCCACTCCGGGCATCAAAAACAAGCCTCGTCCCTTCATGCAGATCACGGCGCTCAACGACTTCTATGTGGAGTACGAAATCAACGCCTACACCACTGATGCCGAACATCTTCCGGCGGTTTATAGTGAGCTGCACGCCAACATTTTACGTCGTTTCTTTGAAGAAGGCGTTGAAATCATGTCGCCCCACATCTTCGCCCATCGTCAGGACCTCGGCGTGCAGATGCCCGACGAGTATAAGAAGTAGGAGAGGGGGCGCCTTTCGGGGCTAGCCCATCGCCCAGGTCACGAGGCAGCAGATGGCGGCTACGGGCAGCAGGCCCAGCCGCATCCAGGCGGCGATGATGCCGGCCGCGAGCGCCGCGATGCCCGTCGTGAGCGAGGGCGGCGTCAGTATCATGTCGGGGAAGGTCATCACGGCCAGCGTCACGTAGGGCACGTAGTAGAGGAAGCTGCGCACGAAGCGGTGGCGTATGGGCCCCTTGATGCACGCCATCGGGATGAGGCGTATGAGGTTGGTCACGAGGATGGCCAGCGCGATGCTGATGATGATCTTATGCTGCTCCATCGCTTTCGTCTTTTACGGGTTTGAGCCACGCTGCTGCGGCGGAGATGACCACCGTCAGCACCACCGTGCGCATGCCGCTGCTCCACTCGCCGGTGACGGGGGCTACGGCGGCCAGTCCGCTCAGGGCGACGCTCACGACGAGGGCCCGGAGCACGTTGCGGTCTTTCCTTGCCGGCGGCATGATGATGGCCAGAAACATGCCGTAGAGCGACATGCTGAGGGCCGTCACCGCCGTCTCGGGCAGCAGGCTGCCGGCCGTGATGCCCATGGCGCATCCCGAGGCCCAGAAGAGGGTGGAGACGAGGGCGGCGGCGTAGGTGTAGGCCGGGGGTGTGTAGCCGGGATAGGCCACGCTGATGCCGAACACTTCGTCGGTGATGCAGGCGGCCATCATGAGGCGGTGGCCCCATGCGGTGCCGGGTGCGATCTTCTGCGAGAGGGCGGCGCTCATGAGCATGTAGCGCAGGTTCACCACGAGACACATCGCCACGATCTCGCCCCATGCGGCGCCGGCGGCGATGAGGGTGTAGGTGCCGTATTCTCCGGCGGAGGCGCGTGTGAAGAAGCTGCTGACGAAGCCCAGCGGCGCCGTCAGTCCGGCTTTCACGGCGATGATGCCCAGCGAGAAGGCCACTGCGAAGTAGCCCATGGCGATCGGCGTGCCGTCGCGCAGTCCTTGTATGACGGGGTTTCTCATCATGTAAACGGCTGCAAAGATACGAAATTTAATTGAAAGTTGACAGGTGACAGGTGACAGTTTTTTTGTTAAACATCGAAAATCACTAAAGGCTCTAAAATAAACCACGAATCTCACTAATCTCACGAAAGCCTTGTTTGCTGATATTTAAAGAAAACCAAGAAAACCCTCTTGCCTGTATGTCTGGCTTTTAGCCCTTTGCGATGCGAGCCACATATTTTTCCTTGTATGCGAGCATCCAGATAAAAATCAGTGACTCACATCTTGGCCTTCTGCGAAGTCCTTACATACAGTCAAGAGAAAAACATTAAAAACCATTTGCAGTTGGCAGCGCTGAAAGCGCGAAATAACTTAGACCGGGGGCTCGCCCCTGGGTGAATGAATCGCCCCCATTCACCTACGCCCCTGTAAGGGGCTTATTATTGTGGGCGGTGTGGGGTCCCATCGATAGGGGCAAGCCCCTATCCTAAGTTATTCGACCCCGTTGGGGTTATTTGCATTCCGCCACGAAAAAGCCCGTCGGATGACTCCGGCGGGACCTTTGTTTCTTACATCAGACATCAGCCCTTAGCCATCAGACATCTTACATCAGCCCTCAGCCCTCAGCCATCAGACATCTTACATCAGCCTTCAGCCCTCTAACCTCTTACCTCTAACCTCTTACCTCTTACTTCTCTTCTTATTAACGTTGATTGGCGTAGCCTGGGGGAAGGCGATGCTGTAGGCCCTGTCGAGGGGCCTTGATTGTTTTTTTGTGAAAAAACGGCGCGTAAAAGTTGCAGGTAAAAGAAAATTTTGTATTTTTGCATTGTCTTCACGCCGAAAGCGGCATAAAAACCGCTGGGAAAAGCTGAAGGAAAGCGTTCCTTTGGCGTTGTGGGACACCATATATGGAAAAGGCGTATATCACGCGCTTTGTTCTTGACACCTTGAAACCTGAGAAATTTCAATTACTGTCAATATCATATAACCTTATAAAAACTACAGTTATGAAAAAGACATTCTGTTTGATAGCCCTCTTGGCTATCGGTCTTACTGCCACGATGACGTCGTGCAGCAGCAATGACAATCCCTCCGAAGTCGTGCCTTCAGAGAACTCTTTGGCCGGACAACAATGGACATTGGCAGAAGGAGATGAAACCAGCGTGTACACCTTCCTCACAGAGACCGCGATGTCGGTGCTTGTGACCCCCAATGTGAAAGCCGTATCCTCACCGACCACTTACGAAGGAACGTACTCCTACAATAAAGCCGGTGCTTCCGCAGTGTTCAACTATAACGGTCGCACGCGCCAGTTGACTGGAATCAAATTCGCTGACAACAAGCTGACTTGCGCTATTGACGGTGTCCCCGTAACAATGGCTGTTGCCGAAGTTCCTGAGCGGGTATATAAGGATAAGGAGTTTCTGGAGAATACCGGAAAAGAGTTTGTTGGCCTCTTCAACAAAGATCAGTTTAAGAGCTACACCAGCATCTATCGCGCTTTGAAGAAGAGCAATGCCAACGCTGTGAGCGATGAGCTCGGTGATGTCATTGACGAACTGATGAAGACTACCGTAGAAGAGACTTCGGTTCTGAAACACTACAGATACATCTTCTATGCCGCCGGTGTGAAGGGTGAATACGAGCTCAAGAGTGACAAGAAGTGGTACAGAAACAGTGCCGTTGCAGACAACGTACACAGAATCATCTTCAATGATGCTGACGGACGTCGTTGCGTTGTGAACGTCACGACGAGCGGACAGGAAAAAGAAGTGTATTTCTATGACAGCAATAAGCATGTAGAGCATGGTTACTATGATATTGACACTTGGCGTTATATAGTTACAGAGTCCTACACCAAGAAGACAGAATATCGTGCCATGCTGCCCGAAAGAATCCAGGCTACCGTCACCAGAGGTGATGTCCAGTTGATGAGCGCTACAGTAAATGTTGATTTGAGCAGCATTGAAGCAGGTGAGAAACTTGACCCGTCTTCCGACTCATTCGGCATGAGTTATACTCTGAATATTAAGGATCTGGTAGACATCACAGCCTATACCGACTATGCTGCTCAGGGCGTGAGCAAGGCAGGATTCACAGTGAAGAAAGACGGCCGCACCATCTTGACCGCCAGTGCCTTGGCCAACACGGCACTGAAATCGGAATCCCTTGATGATTTCGATGAGAATGACAAGAATAATCTCAAGGCCGGCAGCGTTGACATCAACATTCTCGGCAAGATTCAGTTGAAAGGCTATAGCCGCAACATGTCCACCGTTGTTAACGCACTTGACGCCAAGACCGATCGCTACAGCTATTCTTCCGTTAAGGGTCAGGCAGACAAGATTAACGGAGCTATGAACGTCACCATGTACTACGACGGCTCGTCCGAGACGCGTGGATGGCTCAGTATGGCTGTGGACAGTAAGGAAGTTACCGTGTGGAACTACATTTATAATCCCTCCACACAGAACTATGATTACTATTCAGAAACCAAGACAAAATACAGTTTGACTTCTGCAATCAACTTCGCAGACGGCAGTTCATACTTCGTTGAGAAATACTTCACGGAGGATGCCTTCAAGAGCCTCGTAGATCAGTTCAACAAGCTGTACGACGCAGTAGAGGATCAGCTTTAAGCAGACGGATGCGTCACGCAACGGTGACATTGCTTTTATTGTTGGCTACGCCGTTGCTGGCCAACGAAAGAGTAGAGTCGGGCGACACGAGTGTTGTGTCGCTCGACTCCCTCATTGTGACCTCACGCAGATACACGGCCGGTGTGCGCACCGGAGTGTTGGGAACTGTGCGTTGGGATATGACGATGATGGAGGACATGCCGAAGATTCTTGGCAACGCTGATCCCGTGCACTATGCTCAGATGTTGCCGGGCATACAGACTAACAGCGAGTTACGTGCCGGTCTCAGTATTCAGGGATGCGATAACGCCCATACCCAGTATTCCGTGAACGGAGTTCCTCTTTACAACGTGGCACATCTTCTGGGCATCTTCTCCACGTTCAATGCTTCCCATTATCCGACTTTGTTGTTGGAGAAAACGCCCTTGAAGGGCGCTTCTCCCCTGCGCCTGGGCGGCAGCCTGGACATGCAGTTGCCGGACCATGTTGAGGACTCCGTCAGCGGAGTGGCTACGGTGGGGGCGATGTCGTCACAGGGCACGCTGCGCATCCCTATCAGGAAAAAAACGCAGCTTTTTCTCTCCGGGCGCGGCTCTTATCTCAACCTGTTCTACGGACCTCTTTTGAAGATTGACGACAGCCGCCTGGAGTACAGCTTCTTCGATGTTAATGCTACATTGTTGCATGTGTTCGACGAGCAAAACCGGCTTCTCGTTGATTTCTATATGGGGCAGGACCGGGCGAGTGTCAGTGATGATGATTATTATAATGACACGCGTGCGCATTGGGGTAATCACGAAGCTGCCGTACATTGGCTGTATGGCGGGACGGGGGAGTGGAAGATGAAACATACGCTTTACAACACACGCTACTTCAACCGCTTCAATCTGGATATGCCGGATGTCCGCGTGGCTTTGCCCTCATCCATCATGGACTTCGGCTACAAGGGTCGCGCGCAGTGGCGCGACATTGCTTTCGGTGCAGATTTTGTCTATCACTCCGTCCAACCGCAGGATCCGAGTGTGGAGAGCAGCTTTAATGTGGTGGCGACACCGCAGGAACCGACGTATTCCAAGGAGCTGAGTCTGTGGGGCGATTATACGCGTGACTTTTCCTCAAAATGGACCCTTTCAACCGGTCTCAGATACACGCTTTATCACACGGGAGAAGAATGTTTTCACGAGGTGGATCCCTCCGCTCTCATCACCTGGAGGCCGATGGATGCCGTCTCGATTTCCGCCGGATATGCACTGCGCCATCAGAATCTGTTTCAGGCCGGATTCTCGAGCATCGGTCTTCCCGTGGAGTTTTGGTTCTCTGCAGGCGGCGTTGCAGGAAGCCCCCAGTGGGAGCACGGGCCGACGGCCTCGTTTGCCTTTTCGTTATGGGGTGGACGCTATAAGCTATCGCTGGATGCTTACTACAAGCGTCTCTACAATCAGGTGGAATATTCCGGCAATCCCTACGACTTTATCAACACGGTGTATTCTTTGGATAAATCTCTGCTGCACGGCGACGGCAAAAACTACGGTTGCAGCGTGATGTTTGCCAAGTGCACCGGCAAGTTGACGGGGTGGGTCAGCTATAGTTGGGGGCGCGCCTTGCGAATATATGACTATCCGCAGCTTTCCGGCACCTTTCCCGCCAACCACGAACGCATCCACGAGCTGGATGTCGTGGCCACGTGGCATGTGAAGCCGCGCTGGACCCTGGGCGCCACTTATGTGCTGGCATCGGGCACCCCCTTCACGGCACCCAAGGCATTCTATATGGTGAACGGCAAGGTGATGGCCCAGTTCGGAGAGCACAATGCCAACCGTCTGCCGCTGTATTCCCGCTTGGATGTCTCGATCAATTGCCGCCTGGGGAATCTGGCAAAACGCTGCCAGCATTTTCTGAACCTTTCAATCTATAATCTCACCTACAGGAACAACCCGCTGCATTACTATCTGAAGGTTTATGAAGGTCGTTTCGCCTACAAACCGCTTAATATGTTCATTTCCATCATTCCTTCCGTCAGTTATACATTGAAATTCTAGTGAAAAACGTCATACTCCTTTTCCTTGTCGCCTTCCTGTGGTCGTGCGACGGTGATATCGAGCCGCCCGCATCCCAGCAGATTGTTGTGGAGGGATGGATCGAAGAGGGCGGTCATCCCGTGGTGATACTGTCGTTCACCATCCCCCTTGACGAGGAATATACCTCGCTGGACAGCATAGACCAATATCTCATCCGGTGGGGGCGTGTCAGTGTCAGCGACGGAGAAAACACCGTTGTGCTCTCCGGGAAATACGACAAGGGGTATTTCCCTCCTTATATCTACACTTCTACCTCGATAATGGGGCAGGCGGGTAAGACCTATACCCTCAGGGCCGATTATAAGAACTATCACGCAACGGCGCAAACGACCATACCGAAATCTGTTCCCATTGACAGAGTTTATTCTGTCCCCGTCGGTAACAGCGACACGCTGCGCACGGTGCATGCCGTGTTCCGTCCCGAAGGCGGAGAACAGTATTTCAAGCTGTTTACCCGCAGTGAAATGAATGACCAACAGTATTTGTCGTCCTCGTTAGGCATTCTTGATGCCGCCACTTTGAGCAATCCTGCCGATGTGCCCGTTTATCGTGGCATGAAAGTCACTAATCAGGAGCACTACGACTCTCACTATGTGGTGGGCGACACGGTGATTGTCAAGCTGTGTACGCTCGACAGGCAGTCATACGATTATTGGAAGGACTGGGGCGACGCGGAGGAGTTCAGCGCCAATCCGCTTTTCAACGTAATGCGCAATCCCCGGAGCAATATACAGGGTGGAGTGGGGTATTGGTGCGGCTACGGCAAATCTCAAAAAGTGATTATTGTAAAGTGAGACGAATGAGACTACAGAAACAGAAATGGCCGCCGGAATTGCTCCGACGGCCTCTTTCTTGTTTCAGGATTCAGGTTTCAGGATTCAGCTCTGAAAGAGCTAAATAACTTAGCGCAGGGCGACTGGGGTCGTCATGCCCTGAAGGGGCAATATAACCTAGCGTAGGGTCTTGGCCCTGCGTTAACGTGGCCCCCGTTTATCCCGCCCCTGTAAGGGGCTCATAATTGTGGGTGGTATGGGCATCATCGATAGGGGCAAGCCCCTATCCTGTGTTATTTGTCCTCCGTCGCGAGTGGGGACTCGCTCCCCTTGGTGGGGCCGCAGCCACATTCACTGGCTGCTCTAAAGACCCCAGTCGCCCTTTCAGGGTCATAACGCTACATGAATCCACGTCCCTTCATTGATGAGCTCAGTGTGCGGCAGATGGTCGCGGATGTACGCGAGCCAGCCCGGGCGCATCGGTATGTCAACAGCGCGGCCTTTGGTGTGGTAGCTGTTCTTTGCTCCACCCACGGCGGCGTTCAATGCCTGACAGCGGAAGCCGGAGTTGATATGTATCGGTTGGTGGAAGTGGTCTCTCAGGGGCTCCAGCACCTTCAGGCATAGACGCACGAGATTGTTCACTTCGACCGCGTTAATGCGGTTCTCTATTTTCTTCATCTCAGCAGTATCGCTGTGAAGCATTTCTTCGAGGGTAAAATGTTCAGTTAGTTTCATTTCTCTAATTGATAATTGATAATTCATGTAACTTTGTTACATAGACATCCTGCTCGGCTCGGCCACAATCAAGCGAGCTTGTTGCGGCGCTCGCCTCGGGCGGATGTTGACAATTGAAAATCAATGCCCTGAAAGGGCTAAATAACCTAGACCAGGGGCTTGCCCCTGGGGGAATGGATCGCCCCTATTCCCACGCCCCTGTAAGGGGCTAATAATTATGGATGGTGTGGGGCATCACATCGATAGGGGCAAGCCCCTATCCTAAGTTATTTGACCCTTTCAGGGTCTATTTTTTAATCAGGTCACGCATCTTGTCGTAGTAGCCGTCAACGCCGAGGAGTGTGGCGCAGAGGACGAGGAGTTGGGCAGAGAGCATCAGCACCGAGCCGTCGATGACGCCGAGCGGAGGCAGGATCAGCCCCGCGGCGGCGAATGCCACTGCGGAGCCGAATGCCATGAGAGCGATTTTCCTTTTCATAATTCTTTTGATTTAACATCGAAAAACTCTAAAAACTACGAAAACCTTGGTTGCGGATATTCAAAGAAAAACCGAGAAAACCCTACTCTTGAGCCAGATACTCTTTGTAGAGTATTTAATGCTGTCAGCAATAAGCCTGCTTGTAAGCGAGCTTCCAGACATTCTTATCACTGCCATCATTAACCCCGTTGGGGCACTCTGTCTCATTCGTAGAAAAACCCCGGCCTTTCGGCCTCAAAAACCGTCACGTGTCAGTTTCGATAACCGATAACCGAATAACGATAACCGGTTCACAGCAAACGGTTTTTAATGTTTTTCTCTTGACTGTATGTTAGGGCTCTGCAGGAGACCAAGATGTGAGTCACTGATTTTTATCTGGGAGCTCGCTCACAAGGAAAAATATGTAGCTCGCATCGCAAAGGGCTGAAAGCCCGACATACAGACAAGAGGGTTTTCTTTGTTTTTTTTGAAAGACACCCGGCTAGGTTTTTCGGGTCTTTTAGTGTTTTTAGATGTTTAAGGAATCAAATCTTACTCAGATCCATGAACGAGGCCTCGAGGTTCATGTCAGCGCTGGGCTGAATGGTGCGGGGGTTCTGGCTGTTGCCGTCGCTCCAGCTCATGAACTGGAAGTTGTCGCTCTCAGCCACAGCCTCGATGACCACCGTGTCGCTACCGGTTGCCTCGACAGAGCCACCCTCAACGACGGCGCCGTTCTTCTTGATGGTGACGCTGCCGCCACCGTCAGCGCTCACGCTAGCCTGGATCGTGAAGCTGCCGGTGGCGCCGCCACCGTTGGGATCGGAGTCCTCTGAGTGATCGGAGTTATCCGAGGGGACGGTGGAACCACCACCGTCGGGGTCCGTGGTTCCGTGATTCCCTGATTCCGTGAATCCGTCGTCCTCGGGTTGTCCGGCGAGAGGTCGTCCGTTGAACTCGAACTGCACGGTCTTGCTGTACTGGCCGTCCTTGATGGTGACGGCGGTGAGCTGGTCGTTGACGACGGCGTAGCGCTTGCCGGCGATGTAGCCGCGCAGGGTGGCGTAGCGGTGCTGCGAGCGCAGGCCCTTGACGAAGCGGGCGAGCTGTGCGGCGTCTTCGGCTGCGGCGCCGACGGCCTGTGCTGCCTTGACCCATGCTGCGATGCCCATCCAGAGGGCACCCATCTTGTTGTTCTGGGCGATGTTGGCGTCCTTGAAGCGGTCGCTGGTGTAGGGGTTACGGAGGGTGACGAGGAAGGTCTTGCCCGTGATGCTGTTCACCTTGGCGTAGGTGTTGCTGGTCTTGTCGGCGCGATGAGAGAGAGAGCGGCCGAACCAATCGATTTTAAGATTTGCCATGTTGTTAATTGATAATGGATAATGGATGATGGATAATTAACTCGATGGATTCTCGGTCAGGGCTGGTGTGAGTCATTGCGCGCTTATCACTCTCCATCAGCCATCTGCTACCTTACATCTTCCCTCTTACATCTTCCCTCGTTTTCTAAGCCTCTGACGACAGTCTGGCGACAGTCTGCGAGGCCTTTGACTTTCAAATCCGGTGCAAAGATACGACAGCGACATTGCGGTCTAAAATTTTTGAGCAACTTTTTTCAAAATTTTTTTTTGAGGGTGCTACAGTGCTACAGTGCTACAGTTCTCGAAAGGGTATTTTCTACCCTAAGAAAACTTCTATATTTAATAAATATAGAGTATATTTTTGACCCTTTTATATGTATTTTGGAACTGTAGCACTGTAGCACTGTAGCACTTTTGCCTGTGTTTGCTTTTTTTTAGAGCTTTGTGTTGGCTATTTGAAGAAAAAAATATAATTTTGTGACAGTTTTTTGAAAAAAACAGTTATTAACCTTAATAATCATTATGCTATGAGAAGATTTACCTTGTTCTGTAGTTTGGTTTTATTTTTAGTGTTGGTGCCGTTGGCAACGATGGCCGCATTGCCCGCCACGGGTGATATCGGCTACCTTTATAATGCTGCTACGGGCAAGTTCCTGAGTCACGGTGTGACCACAGTGTCCAACAGCGGTGCCAAGGTGGATGACTACGGCGTGCCCGTGGAAATAAGAAACGAAGGCAGTGCCTCCGAGTTCAGCGGATACACGTATCTGCGACTGCAGATGTGCGACTATTACGGCAGGTATCTTCGCGTGGTGGCAAGCGGATTGGATTGTGCCGGTACGAGCTACCATAAATGGGCTGCAAAGGAGACCGAAAACGGAATACTCTTGCGCTGCATATATAAACCCAGTCAGGTGGCCTACGCCACGCAGGGCTATTTCCTGGCAATAGACGAGGACGGCAAACTGGTGCTGGTGGACGGCGAGGAGAACGCAGCCCTGTGGCAATGGAAGAGTGCGAGCGAGCAGATTGCCATCGTGGATGCTGCTGAGAACGCACGCATCGCAGCCATCGGAGCAAAGGGCGGTTTGACGGTGAGCTCGATAGCACAACTGGAAACCGAACTCTCCGCTATGTCATCTACAGACAAGACGTCGAGCATCACAAATCCCACGATGTTTACGAACACGACGGGATGGACGGTGAACAATATACAGGGTGTTGACATAAACAACGGTTCGTATCGGATACAGAATGGGTCTCCTACCCAAGCTACAGTGAGTCAGCAGGTGACGGGCTTGCCTTCAGGTTTCTACAAGGTGGAAGTGCAGGCTTTTTATCGTGCCACAAAACTGGATTCATGTAAGATTTTCGGTGATGAGGGTTTCCGCTATTCGAATGCATTTGTTAAGGCGAACAACAATAAGGTGCTAATCAAGGACTGGTATGCTATTGCCACCGATAACTATACTAAACCCACCTCGAGAAGTCAGATAAAGGACGAATTTGATGAAGGTGATAAATACACCCATACACTTTATACATGGGTGGATGATGCAGGTACACTTGATCTAAGTATTGAGGTGCCAAGTCTGGGCGGACAGAGTTCCTCCAAAGGAAACTGGATATGCTTCAACAATGTGCGCCTGACATACTATTTCTCGCCGGAGGATCTCGGTCCCTATGTGACGCAGTTGGAGGAGGCTGTTGCTGCTGCCGAAGCTCTTGACCTGCCTACGACGCAGAGAGAAATTCTGGATGCTGTGGTGGACGAGTACAACAAAGCCTGGAGCACTATAAGTGAATACGAAACAGCCATCAGTGCCATAGAGGATGCCACGACGACAGCCCAAGCCTATGTGGCTCCCTATGCTGCCTACAAGAGTCTCCGTGGGAACATCAACACGAGTCTCATTGGTCAAACATCGAAGTACACCGACCCCTCCGGTGCAACGTCGGCATACAACAGCGTCCTCTCAGCACAGAATGCAGCAGTGGAGGGTGCCGTGACGACTGACGCCATCAGTAACGCACAAAGCACCCTGTGGAGCGCCGCAGCTGCATGGATGAAGAGCGTAAGTATTAATCCTGGAGCCGGGTTCGACCTCACATGGATGATCGTCAACGCCGACTTCAGCGACAGCGACTACAAGAAGGCCTGGACGGAAACGCTCGTGTCGAGCGGCACCGTGGGCGTGACCAGCGGAGTGATGCGCTACTACAACAGCAACTTCAACCTCTATCAGACGCTGCCGTATCTGCTTCCTGCAGGTCGCTACACAATGACAATGGACGGCTTCGAACGCACTAACGACCCGAGAGACACGGCCTACAGCGACTATGCTGCCGGTGAGTCAACTGTGACCGGTACGATGTATTTTGGAGAAAACGCTAAGACGGTGATGAACCTCTTCGACGTGCAGAGCATCACGGACAACAGTCTGGGCGGAAAAAAGCCGACGGGTGCTTCGTTCTACGTACCCGACGGTTCCAGTGCAGCAAACAATTATCTGGCAGCGGGTCTCTATCCCAACACTCTGAACGTTATCATGAACACAGATGGTGACGGTATCCGTGTGGGTTATCGCTGCGCCAACACAAAGGCCTGGACCTGTGTGGATAATTTCAAACTCTACTATAAGGGTTCTGAGACAACGGTTTCCGCAACGCTCGGCTCCAACGGTTACTCTACGTTTGCCAGTCCTTATCCTCTCGACCTGACAAACCTGCCCGACGGTCTGACGGCCTACAAGGCTGCCGTGGATGGTTCTACCGTGACATTCACGGAACTGGATCAAGCCGTTCCCGCATACACCGGCATCTTGCTCAAGGGTGACGAGAGCGCGTCGTACGATATTCCTGTGGCAGGAGCCGGCACGATTGTCTCAGACAATGCCTTCTGTGTGAACGAGGCCGGTACGACATTCTCTCCTGAAAGCGGCTACAACTACTTCGGCCTGAAGAAGAATACGCTGACATTCGGCCTGTTCGACCCCAGTGCCGTTGCCATCCCTGCAGACAAGGCCTACCTGAAGGTGAGTGAGGGAGCGGGAGCCCGTCTCGATATTTCCTTCGATGGCGAAGCGCCTACAGGTATCAGTGCCTTTGCTGAGACGGAGGACGGCGTGCAGCAGGACGGCAAGTTCCTTGAGGACGGCCAGATTGTGATTGTGAGAAACGGCGTGAAGTATCGTGCCAATGGTCAAATCGTTAAATAAGGAGGATAAGGAAATGAAAAAGACATATATAAAGCCAGTGAGCAAGGTGGTAATGTCCGAAATTTGTGAGGACCTGATGCAAGCCTCTAACGCCAGTTTGAGTGTTGATGACGATGACCGCATTATAAACCCGGGAGACTTCGGCGCCCGTGAGGTTATCGATGAGCGCATCACCTCTCGCGACATCTGGGCAGAAGAGTGGTAAGGTTGATTGCTCACTAAGCCACCACTTCCCGAACTTCCCAAAGTTCCCGAAAACAAATTTAAGCCACCTTCGTTTGAGGGTGGCTTTTTTCGGGCCACAAAATTTCACTGTTTATTTCTTCATCTTCTTTGCTACCCATAGAACCCAAGGGTCGATATTGTCGGTGAGTTCTTCAGGATAAGGCAGCGGGATGATGACATCGGGTTTGTGGCCAGGATTCTTCTCCTTGCATAATTCTTCGAAGATGTTATCAACGGTCATCGGGCACACCAATGTGATATTGCTGTGGGGCAGGTGGAATAAGTTGATATTGCCGGTCTGGTCACAACCGTTGGTACGTTCACGGCCATAGACCTTGACACGGCTCTTGGGATATTCGCGAATCCACCTCACAGGTGATTCACCGGCACTTGCGGTGTTGTTGTCAACGATGATGGCACCACTCTTCACTTGTGACGTTCTTTCATAGCTTCCCTTATGCTCGGTCAGCCAGTTGATGAGACTGCCCTCTTCTGTTACAAGGGCTTCTTTCATCACATCATGATGCCAGTCAGACAGTACCTCACAGTAGTTCTTCAGTCTGCGGTTGTTCTCTGTGCTTACCATATAATAAAACTTTGCATCCTTCTCCATTTTGCCCTCGCACATCAGCCAAGTAAACAGCATACTGATATGGTCGCTGCCGCCTCCGTTACCGCGAAGGTCGAGGATAAGGTATTTGCAGCCCGACTGCTTGAACTCTTCCTCCTTCTTCAGCATCCATTCGTAGGTCGGCACGTCACCCATGCACGACGGCAGACGCAGCAGATAAGTCTCATCATCCACCTTGCAGCCGACAGGCTCGGGGGCGTATCTGGGGATGAGTTTTTTGTAGTCAACGATAACATCTTTCGTCATGTTCCAGAACGTTGGTGAAGAGCATTGAGTGTGTCGGTCAAAGTTTTTATAGAACCAGAACACATAGCGGCTCACGGCTTCGTCGCTTGTCATCTCACCGCGCATCAGCTGTGACAGCAGCGAGTCTTTCATGGCCTTGTATTCCTCCTCAAAGCCATTCCGCATGAGGACGGGGAAGATGGCGTTGTTCTTCTCGTTAGCATCGACAGCGAAGTCGAAGGTCTCGAAAGCCTTGCGGATAGAATCGGGCTGATTGCCGTAAGTCTTCTCGAAGCCGTCAACCATGAAGCGCGAGATGTCCTTCGTCATCTGTGGCACATCTGTGCCGAATACCTCCTGAATATTCTGAGGCATGCCGCAGCGGTCCCATATAGTGACAGACGGACGGCCCTCGCTGTCGTTAGTGGTTATGGAGATAGTCTCGCTGTCAAACCAGTGCACGACGAAAGTGTGGTTGTCAATATCATAGGCATATTCGCTCAGATAGGTGCAGGGCGAGAAGCGGCATTGCAGATTAGACTTTGGGAAGGAGGCGTTGCCATAGACGGTGACCATCTCGCGGCTACCGAAAATCTGATATTCTTCCTGATCTGCCCTTTCTGTCCAATACTGCGAGGTGGCTGTGTTGGTCTGCTGTTTGCCACGCAGTTTCCACACGCCCTGCAGGCGGTGCTTCTTGACGCCAAGCTTCATCTGCAGCAGATTATATGAGCGCAGCATCACGTCGTCGGAGTCTTTCACCTGCTCGTAAATCTCGTCGATATTCGTGCCGTATGGGAACAGATGTTCGTTGAAGGCACTGCGGTCGTTGAACCAGCGCAGCGTAAATGTGCTGTCGGAAGTGCTGAACAGCTGGATGCCCTTATTTTCGGTCTTTGACAGCTCGCCGGTAAACTGCAACGGCTTTCCGTCAGGATTGGAAAGTCCGAAATTCACAGGTTCGCTGGGGAATATCACAGAGTTGTAGCCGACTGTAAGCGAATACTTATCCAAACAGAACTTATACTGCTTGAACTGTGCCTCCAGATGTTTGCCGTCCTGATGAATTATCTCGGAGAGTTTGTACAGCCCCTTAGGATTGGACGGCTGAGCCATTAAGGAGGAAATAACAAAGGCGAGCAGAATAGTTATAATGGTTTGCTTATTCATTTTGTTATCTGTTTGATTGATTGAAAAAGAGCGGATAATTTTGGCTGTAAAGGTACGACAAAATTTTCAAACAACAATCATTTAAACAAAAAAACCGCCCTACTTTCACAAGCGGAGCGGCAGACAGAAGAATTAACTCCAATGTGCATTTCGCACATGGCAGCGCAAAGGTAAAACTTTTTTTTGTAACGAGGGCATTAAGTCGGAAGTTTTTTGTATCTTTGGGCAGAAATAGTCTAAAATCATGAACAACGCAAGGACGGAAAAGCAAATAGCGGCCGCTGCAGCACAGTTTGCAGAGCGGTGGAAAGGTAAAGGATACGAACGCGCCGTGATGGCCGCCTATGGCTTCGACGTCAAGACAATGACGGAAAGTCGATGTGTCGCTGAACTCTTCAAGCTGTATCAGACACTGACGAAACCATGACGGACCGGGAGACGTGGCAATGGCAGGAGCCTGGCAGCGCATGGAAAGGAGCCGGGCTCTATCACATCACCCTAACCGTAGGCAGTAGGCTGCCATTGTTGGGCTCGCTCGTTGTCCCCGACGATGATCCGACAAAGGCCAGCGTGCAACGGACAGCGTTGGGTGACGCTCTGGTGGATTGCCTGCTCAGCATACAGTCGCATCATCCGGAAGTGAAAGTGCTGCATTTCTGCCTGATGCCCGATCATCTGCATGCCGTTTTGTATGTGCAGCGGAGAATGACCACAGGAATCGGCGCGACGGTGCGGGGATTCTGGCAGGCCTCCAAGAAGCTGGGAAGGGCTTCTTCTGTTTTTGCGAATGCTATTCGTGAGAAATCAGAGGAGAAAGCCCCGAATCCCATTCGGGGAAAACTCCAAGAAGACACCGACATCGACAGAATAAACGGGGAGCTTCGGGAAGAGAGCTCGCGCCTGAGGAGCGAAGCGGCATCCCTGCGTGAGCGGCTGGGCGATGAGGCCTACTACAGCCTTGCCCCCATCTTTGAGGAGATGCCCTTCATACGGCCTATGGCGCGATACTCCCAATTGCAGAACACCATCCGCTACATTGACATGAATCCGCAACGTCTGGCGACAAAGCGCCTGAAGCCGGGCTTCTTCCGCGTGCAGAAAGATATCTCTGTCGGCAATCGGAGCTATGACGGCGTGGGCAATGTGGGGCTGCTGATGCAGGATTCCTATTGCCCTGTGCATGTGCGCCGTGCGATGGTGGAAAAAGCCAAAGGCGGCGATAATGAGGAGCTGCGCAACTATAAGAACGCCTGCGTGTTGAAGGCACGCCAAGGGGCGGTGATGGTGTCGCCCTTCATCTCACCCGACGAGAAAGAGGTGATGCAAGTGCTTTTGAAAGAAAAGTCTCCGTTCATTCTGCTTACGGACAACGGCTTTCGCGACTATTATAAGCCGGCAGACGCCCTCTTCGACGCCTGCGCCGCCGGGCGATTGCTGATACTCAGCCCCTGGTCGTATGACAGCGGCAAGCGACATATCAGCCGTGCGGATTGTGTCGCCCTCAATGCTATGGCAGAAGAAATAGCCAACAGTCTGACGGGAGAGGTCTGATAGCTATTTTTCTGCAAAAATCACCAATTAAGCTTTTATTTTCACCTGTCAACGGACTTCTGTCAACTATTTGGCGTACCTTTGCGGCCAATTTGAACCTTAAATCCCATTGAGGCGACTTCTCCAGCCTCGCACCTCCCAAACAAGCCAGACGACAACAAACCGCAGAAACCCCAGAGAAGAACGCGCTGAGAGAGCGTACGGCTTCCCCGGGGCTGGGCCTACTTGCGCTCAAAACTTCAGAAACTCTCTCCCCAAAAACATCATCTATAACACATACAAAAAAATGAAGAAGGGAATCTTATTCACCCACTACGTCTGGATCATCAACACCATATACAACGCACGCCGCATCAGTCTCGAAGACCTCAACGAAAGGTGGTGCGCCACCGACATGAGCGACGGACATCCGTTCTCGCGTGCCAGCTTCTACCGCCACAAGGAGAGCATACAGAACATGCTCGGCATCAACATCCTTTGCGACACCACCGATGACTACCGCTACTACATCGAAGACCGTGCCGTCCTGCGCAGCGACGGCATCATGCGCTGGGTCCTCGACAGCATCAGCGTGGGCTGCATCATCAGCGAAGCCCGCGCGCTGCACGACCGCATCAGCACGGAGCGCATCTCCTACAACCCCGACGCCCTGCGCACCATCATCGACGCCATGGGGCGCAGCCACACCGTCACGCTGAACTATCGCCGCTACGGCGCCGATGCGCGCGAACACACCGTAGAGCCCTACAGCATCAAGTTCTACCGCCACCGTCCTTATCTGCTCGGTCATCGCGACGGCGGCCGCTTCACCGTGTTCGCCCTCGACCGCATGCAGGACATCCATGTGACGGAGGAGAGCTTCCATCAGGATGACGACTTCGACACGGAGATCTTCTTCCGCAACTACTTCGGCGTGATCATCAGCAGCGGACAGGAATGCCAGCGCATCGTGCTGAGGGCCTACGGATGGGAGCGCCACAGCATGCACGACCTGCCGATGCACTGCACGCAGCGCACGCTGCACGTGGGCGAAGATTATGTGGACTACGAGATACTGACCTGCCCCACCAGCGACCTTCTGGGCTACATCCTCTCGCGGGGCCGTTGGCTGAAGGTGCTGAGCCCGCAGGGCGTGATTGACAGCATAAAGTCGGAGCTCAATTCGGCGATTATGCAGTATTGAAAAATTTTTTTTGCCTTTTTTGGGGGGGTGTTTCAGGTTTTGAAACACCCCCCTTTTACCTTTGCAGCGCTTTCCGAGATGAGCAGCCGAAATATTGTGAGCGGGCCATCCTTAAGATAAGCGGAAGCAGAGAAAGATATGGATGCAAAAATCCTTAAAGTAGTGAAAAGCGGAGAGATGATCTCCGTGCCCAGTGAGAAAGCCGAAGGCGGCAAGCTGAACAAGCGCACACTCGTGTTGCAGGAGCTCGGCGGCAAGTATGAGAACCAGTATGTGGTGAGCACCTTCGGCGCCCTGGCCAATGTGAAATGCGAGGACGGATGCCTCGTGGCCGCCACGCTGCGCTTCCAGACGCATGAGCACAACGGTGCGGAGTATCAGGACGTAACGGCAACGGAGGTGATACCCTTGTAACGGTTAACGTTTAACGGTTAAAGACAACTGTCAATTGTCAACATTGCGATTAAGCGAGAGCAGAGCCAAGCTGGCTTGAGCTTTGCCGAGCGTAGCTGCTATGCGGCCGAGCAAAGCGAAGGCTATGTCTATGGAGCGAATGCTTCATGAATTATCAATTAAATTAAAAACTGAGTTGAGGTCGAGAGAATCAATTGAGCATCAGCAATGATGTAGGGCCCTTTCTCAACGCTTCTCTCGCAAACAACTCAAATTATGTCTAGCAAAAAATCCAACAAGACCATTACCATCAGCGCAATGGTGGCCATCAACGATGGCGAAGAGAAGAGCATGAATTTCGTACAGGTGATGCCCGACTACCCGCAGCCGGGGACGGTGACGCCCTTCTGCGGCAGAGGCACGGCACAGATGCTGTCCGACGGACACTTCGTGTTTACACGCAAACCCCGCAAGCACAACACACCCGTGCTGAAACTGCCGCACGGCAGCCTCTCGTGGGGTAACGACGGATACGACCGCTTCACCTTCGTGCTGCCTGCACAGCGGCGGCAGGAGTTCGCAAGGCTGCTGCAGGAAGAAGCCGAACTCGCCATCAACTTCATGCTGGGACTGATCTGACGGTAACATGGTCAATCTGATATACATAGACGGCAGCGGGCACAAGGCGGCCCGCGCCGTCACCACACGTGAGGAATACTTCGCGCTGCGTAACAGCGAGACGAACGTCGCCCGCTTCCATGCGGCACGCGGCGGCAGCAAGGAGGACAAGATGAAGCTGCTGCAGTTTAACTACAACGACCTCATCCCCGACGGCAAGCTCAAAGACTGCCATCACGCAGCCTCCACTTTTGCCCACGACATCGACTGCGGCAAGGAGGACGAATGCAAAGCCATCGCCGGACGCATACTCTCGAAGAAAGAAGAGATAGGGCTGCTCGAACTGAGCGTGTCGGCCAACTGGGGTCTGCACGCCGTGTGCCGACGCCAGCCGGGCAAGACCATCCTCGAAAACCAGGTGCGCATCGCCACACTCACCCAGACCGAGATGGATACCTCGACGCACGACGAGCAGCGCGTGATGTTCACCGGTCCGGCCGACGGAGCGACGTTGCTCTATCTGGACGAAGCCATCTTCGAGGAAGCGCTGACGGTGGAAAAGAGTGCGGAGGAATATCTGCGCCTCAAGGAGCGCGAGATCCGGGGCGAGGAAGAAGTTCCCCAGGGAGCCAAGAAGGCGAACAAACACTATCGGCCCGGCGAAGCCGAAGCCGATGAGGTAAGAAGTAAGAAGGAAGAGGGAAGAAGTGAGAACGAAGAAAATTGTCAATTATCAATTGTCAATTGTCAATTAGAGTACAATGGCATTCCATATAATGACATTGTACGAAAATACTGGGAACTGTTCAACGGAGGGAAAGAGCCCTCGGACGGCGACCGCAACGTGTTGACCTTCGAACTGGCCGTGACGCTCCGGAGCATCTGCGACTATTCGCTCGAAAAGCTGATGCAGGTCGTGCCCAACTACTGGCACAGCGACGAAGCCGCAGAGGAATGGCGCAAGACCCTCGAAAACGCCCTCAAGGAGCCGAGGAAGGGGATGCCGTACCGGCTGAAGCAGGTGCTCTCGGCCCTGAAGACGCAAGGCGGCGTGAAGGCCTGCGGCGGCACGCTGACGGCGCCTCCCGCGATGCCCAAGAAACTGCCGCCCCTGGTGAGGCTGCTGACGAAGAATGTGCCCGACTTCTACAAGCCCGCTGTGGCCAGCGCCGTGTTCCCCGCACTGGGCGCCCATCTACACGGCGTGAAGTTCCGCTACTGGGACAACGTGGACCACGAAGCCACCTTCATGAACGTCCTCATCGGCCGCCAGAGCATCGGCAAGGGCAGCATCAAGAAGCCCGTGGAGTACATCATGGCCGACATCAAGCAGCGCGACCAGCCCAACCGCCAGCGCGAGGCCGAGTGGAAGCAGAAGAACCCCGGCGCCAAGCAGAAGAAAGACCCGCGCCCGACGGACATCTGCATCCAGATGCTCATCGACAACCTGACGGACGCCGTCTTCAACCAGCGCGTCATCGACGCCCACAACAACGGGCAGCGCTTCATCTACACCATCGTGGACGAGATAGAGGCGCTCAAGAAGGTGACCTCGAAGGGCACGACGGACGAAGTGGGTCTGCTCATCCGCAAGGCCTTCGACAACTCCGACGCCGGACAGGAGCGCGTGGGCGCCGACAGCGTCTCGGGCATCGCGCCGCTCCGCTGGAACTTCAACGCCTCGACCACGCCGCCCAACGCCCGCCGCTTCTTCTACAAGATGGTCAACGACGGCACGGTGTCGCGACTGGATCTCTCCACCATCATACGCGCCGACGACGAGGAAGACAGCGCCCCCGTGCTGGGCATCTACGACCACACGTTCGCACAGGAGCTGAAGCCCTACATCGAGCGTCTGGAGGCCGCCAACGGACTGATAGAGTGCGCACAGGCCAAGCGGCTGGCGCTCGCCATCAAGCAGGAGAACAGCGAGGCGGCGCAGCTCTACGAGAGCGAGGCCTACAGGGTGCTTTCGTATCGCGCCAACGTGATAGCCTGGCTCAAGGGTATGGTGCTCTACGTGGCGCACGGCGGCAAGTGGAGCAAGGAAATTGAGGACTTCGTGCGCTGGACGGAGCAATACAACCTCTGGTGCAAGATGCTCTACTTCGGCCAGCAGCTGGAGAAGGAGCTGCGCGAGGAGGTGGAGATTCAGCGGCAGTCCGGTCCCCGCAACCTGCTGGAACTCTTGCCAGACGAGTTCACCAGGGAGCAATACCGGCTGGTGCGTCAGCAGCAGGGCAAGGCGGGCGGTGGCGACAGCACGCTGCGTACTTGGCAGGCGCGAGGTTATATCGTCTTCGACGAAGTATCAGGTCGCTATGTGAAATCAGGAGAATACAAACAGAAGTATGGCACAAATGTGTAAAAGTGCTACAACGCTACAGTGCTACAGTTCTCAAACACGTATTCCCTATGATACAGATTGACAACACCCAGGAGTGCTTCGTGGAGCTCTGGCTTCTGCTGGAGCGCACGAGGCGGCTCCACCTCCTGCAGCGGCGACGCTACTGCATCCGCAACATCCTCAAAACATGGCTCGGCACCCGCGCTACGGACGATCTCATCTTCGAGGTGTGTATGCGCAGCAGGCTGGAAGGGTACAACGAAATGCCCCCGCCGATGCTCTCGCCGCGTGACCCCAGAGAGTTTCTCCGTGCCGTGGTGTCGGTGGTGATGGATATCGGTATGCGCTCCGTGCGCTACCATATCCTCGACAAGGCCTACAGCATCGCCTTTCCCCAGGCTACGCCGATTAATGTCAATAAGAAATTAAAAATTAAAAGTTAAGGCGCTCAAAATGAGATGAACCCCGAAAGTTTTCTGTCTAACTTCCGGGGTTCACTTTAGATTTCAGCGGCCTATTTTTTTGCGACATTCGCGACAAATGCGACACGCGTTTTTGAGCGTCTGTGCGGTGTCCTGCTGAATGCACAAAATTCAGCGCACAGGACGAATTGGCAGCCCATGGAAACGGTCGTCATGCCCTCCACCTACCGAATAATAATCGTAGATGTAGAAGAAGAGGAGCCGCGCATAACGCGAGTCTTCTGCAAGTATAGATGACGACCAATAGCAGCCGTACACTCCCACATAGTCAGAATTCCCATAGTAGGTCACACCCGCAGCGGGCAGGAAGATGCTTCCACCGTTATTTCCCGTAAATCTTATGCCTGCGACACCGTTCTCCTTAGTCCAATTATACTTGGTATTACTAACATTAAAGAGTTCTTCTATTTGACTGTTGGTCGGCATCTTCCAAGGTGCGCCCCAGTTGGCTGTGGCCGCATCGTAGTTCGTGCCTGCTATGTTCGTACCTATGTTTACATATACGTCCTTTCCAAGGGAATAATTGTATTCCGAATAATACACATGATTTTCTTTTGTGTATATGTTCTTGGGACTCGTTTCACCCCAGGCAAAGTATTTACCATAGCTTTCGGGAGTGCTCGCGCCTAAGTTACAGCACGCCCACTTTGTGCCGCTCGGCAATCCGAGATCTATGGCATGAGGATGCTTGTTGTCGGGGCATGACAATACCGCAGCAGTGCCGGAACCTCCTGAGCCGCTACCACTGGGGCGGAGGGTCTTATCATCGTCATCGCCGCATGATACCGTACTAAACGCTGTCATCGCCGTCAGGAGAAGAATCCCGAACAGTTTGATTGTCTTTTTCATAGTTATATTTTTAGGATTAGTAAATATTGGTTTTCTGCGGCAAAAATATGAAAAACATTTATCCAGACCTTTTCATTTTCACAAAAAAACATTTCAAATTCACAAAAAAGCCGAAATTCCAGAATGCAAATAACCCCAACGGGGTCGAATAACTTAGGATAGGGGCTTGCCCCTATCGATGGGACCCCATACCGTCCACAATTATTAGCCCCTTACAGGGGCGTGGGAATAGGGGCGATCCATTTACACAGGGCCAAGGCCCTGCGCTAAGTTATTTAGCCCTTTCAGGGCTGAATCCTATGGAACGAAGTTACCTGAATCCTGAAACTAGAAAGAGGCCCGTCGGAGCAATCCGGCGGGCTTTTCTCTAACCTCTAACCTCTAACCTCTAACCTCTCAGAACGGATATCCGATGGCGAAGTGGTAGCCGAGGCTCTTGCCGAAGGAGGGCATGTTGTAGTAGCCGCTCTTGCCCGTGTCGTAAGGCGCGTGGAGGCCGATGCCCAGGTCGAAGCGCACCACCAGGAAGTCCAGATCGTAGCGCAGGCCGAAACCCGTGCTCAAAGCCAGCTCCTTGCCCAGATTGCTGAAGCTGAACGTGCCGCCCGGACGCGCCGGATCGTCCTCCATCAGCCACACATTGCCCGCATCGACAAAAGCGGCGCCGAAGAGCGAGCCCACGATGGGGAAGCGATACTCCAGATTGGCCTCGAAGCGCAGCGTGCCCACCTGGTCGAGGTAGCTGTAGTTGGACGCCGAGGGCTTGTAGCTGCCCGGTCCGATGGAGCGGATGGCGAAGCCGCGGATGCTGTTGGCACCGCCGGCGGCGAAGAGGTCGCCGTAGGGCGCCGTGATGCTGTTGCCGTAGCACTGGAGGGCGCCGAGATAGGCGCGCGTGAGCAGCTGCTGGCGCGGCGTGATGTGGTAGGTGTGGACATAGTCCACGGAGGCCTTGATGAACTGGGCAAAGGGCACGCCGAAGAGCGACTTGTCGCTCTCCGAGAAAGGCTTGCCGCCGATGGCGTAGAGGCACGACACGACGCCGCCCGCCTGCTTCACATTGAAGGTGAGGGCGGAGGTGGAGCGCTTGTTGAGCGTGATGACCCCCTGGCCGGCGATGTAGCGCTTCGTGCGTGAGCGCCACGTGAGGGTGTACTCCATCGAGGGGACAAACTGGTCGCGCATGGAGACGGCCAGAGCGGGATTCTTGGCCATCACCTCGTCGAAGCGCTGTGTGGTGGAGAGCTGGCGCTCATAGACCAGGTGGAAGGGTGTGATTTCGTGTTGAATGTTCTGTTGGCGCTGCAGTGTCCAATACACCCTGCCGCCCAGAGAGAAGCGTGAATAGTAGGCGGCGCGGTTGCTCCAGCGGCCGTCCACCTTGAAATTGGTGGTGGCGCGGGCCAGACGGCCCAGACGGCGTCCCAGGCCGAAGAACATGAAGCGGGGGTAGGACAGGTTGAGGTTGGCGCCCAGTTCCCACGAATTGAGCAGCGACTTGTCGCCGCCCACGTTGGCGCCCGTCTGCCACTCGTAGGAGGCATCGACGCCGAAGGAGAGCGTCTCGGCCCCCCGGAAGGCGTTCTTCTTGGAGATGGTGTAGGAGGCGCCGGGACCCAGCTGGCCGTTGCTCTTGTAGGTGATGCGGCCCTCGAACTCGGAGTCGTAGGGCTTGTCGAGCGTGGCGCGGATGCGGATGTCGAGCGTGTCGGTGGAGTCGCGCGGCACAAAGGACATCTGCACCGAAGAGAACACACCCATGCCCGAAAGGCGCTCCTGCACGCGGTCCATGCGCGAGCGGTTGTAGCGGTCGCCCTTATTATAATAAAGGTAGTGGTGGATGGCGCCGTAGCGCAGGGGCGGCACCCAGGTGGGGCGGTTGGCCGTCGAGTCGGGCATCGTGCGGCCGGCCTTGGCCATACGCTTGGCGAAGCGCTTGTATTGGCGGGCGAACCAGCTCTGGCTCTTCTGCTTGCCGCCGGCGAAGAGCATGCGCGAGGTCTCCGTGCCGATGCTGTCGTGGATCTGGCGGTCGTCGAACTTGTAGAGCATCACGCGCGTGTTGCCCAGATAATACTGGCGCAGCACGTGGTCCTGAAGCCCCGGAGCGGGCGCCACCTCCAGCTGTACGTGTTCGGCGCGCTCCACAGTGTCGGCCCTGTAGGCGATGTGGGCGGGCTGCACGTAGTAGTAGCCCCTGTCCTGCAGCAGCTCGGCGATGCGCTCGCGCTCGTTCTGCAGGTCGGCGGCAGAGAAGGGAGAGCCCGAATGCAGCAGGCGCCCGCCCTCGTTGCGGCGCAGGATGCTGTCCACCGCCAGCGGGAAGCGCTTGTATGCGATGCGGTCGAGATGCCACAGCGGGCCGGGGAGGACGGCGTAGCTGATCTTCTGCTTGCGCGGATTCTTCTGAGGCACAATCTGATAGTCGACGCGGCCCTTGAAGTAGCCGTTGTTGTAGAGCACCGCCTGAGCCGCCTGAGTGCGCACGTCGGGATTGAGCGTCGTCATCGTGCGCGGATTCTGCGAGAAGTTGTTGAACATCCAGCGGCCGAAGCGGCTCTCGGAATTGACGTAGCGGTTCCATATCCACAGGCCAGGCGTGAAGGGTTGCGTCACCTTGGAAGAGCCCATGAGGCTGCCGTTGGGCGCATAGGAGAGCGCGCCCGTGACCTCCTCGCGCACGTGTTCGTAGGTCTCCTTGTCCTTCTCACGCAGGATGCGCAGCGAGTCCAGCTCGCGGGGCGTCAGCGTCAGCTCCGTGCTGTCGGGGCGCAGGCGCACTTTACCGTCGGTCTGCTTGCCGCTGAGGAGCTGCTTGACGTAGGAGGCCGCCTGGCCCATCGCCTTGATGACGCCGGCAGAGTCGGTCTGCTCGGAAGGGTCGGGCTCCTTGAGCGGCGCGCCGTAGGAGAGCTCCTTGATGCCCGTGTAGAGGAATTCGTCCTCGGGCAGATTTTTCGTCTGGCTGCACGAGGCCAGCACGAGGAGCGCCGGCACGAGGAGGGCAATATGGCGGAGGAGTCTGTTCATTGTTTCGATCGGAAAAGGAAGAGTTCGCCCAAGGTGGCCGTCTTGCGGCGGAATACGAGGCCGGCGCCCGTCTTGGTCACCGTGCCCTCCATGAGGGTCTCGTATTCACGGTCGTAGAAGGCACGCACGTAGCGGGTGCCGGAATTGTCGAGGCGATACTCCACCGAGATGTTGTTGACGATGCTCTCGCCCGTGTTCTTCACCTGGTTGCCGCTGGAGACCTTGCCGCCCACGATGACCGAGATGCGGTTGCCCCAGAAGCGCTTGGCGAAGGAGAAGTTGTAGTCGGTCTGCGAGACGCCAGCGGCGTTGGTCGTGTTGCCCATGCCGAAGCCGATGTCCACCGTCTTGAGCGCCTTGCCCGCAATGGAGTTGATCTGGCTCTGGAGGAAGGAGTTGAGCGCGCCGGAGGCTGTGAAGCCGCCGCCCGAGCCCGAACTCTGGTAGTTGTCGGTGACGTACATGCCGGTGGCCAGCAGCGTGACGGCCACGCGGCCGCGCTGCTCGGTGGACATCGCCGAGAGCTCCTGCTGGCAGGTGAGGTCCTCGGGCGCCTCGATGGTGAACTCCAGGCCCAAGTCCTTGAGGTTGCGCGTCACCTTGAGGCCCACGTCGAAGTTGACCGAACGCGTCACCTTGCCCTCCGTCACGCTGGCCTTCTTCAGTTGGGAGGCCGCGAGCGAAAGGGTGGGGTTGAGCGGGTCGCCCAGGAACTCGATGTAGGAGCCCGTGTGCAGCTTGAAGTCCTTCAGAGAAGCCACCACAAGCGAGTAGTCCAGCTTGCCCGAGAGCACCGTGTAGCGCCCGAAGAGGCGATTGCCCGTAATCGGGTCGTAGCTGAAGTTGAGGTCGCCGCCGCCCTCGATCTCGAGATGGTCGCTGCCGTCCTCGGAGAGGAGCACGTTCATCGTAGCGGCCTCGTCGATGGCGAGCGCCAGGTTGAGGCGGATGTCCATGGGATTGCTCACAGGGGCGTCCACAGCGGTGGTGTCGCTGAAGTCCACGAAGGTGACCAGGTCGTCGAGCTTGTTGTCGGCCGAGAGCGGCGTGTCGGTGACGACGTAGGTGAGATCCGTCTTGCCCAGAAGGCGCAGTTTGCCGCCGATGCGCATCTTCTGAAGGTCGCCGCCCAGACGCACGTCGGCATCGACGTAGGCCTTGCCGTAGGCCTGCGCCTTCTTGTTGCGCGGGGCGTCGATGAGGCGGAAGTTCTCAGCCTGCACCCTAAGGCCGAACTTGATGTGGTTCAGGTCCCGGCAGTCCACGCGGCCGTTGAGCGTCATCGCGTGCTCGACGTCGAGATCGGGGCGCTCGCCCTTCTTGCCGTCGACGACGGAGAAGGCGCGCAGATTGCGCATCTCGATGACGCTGTTGTCGATATGCAGCGTGTCGCGCGGCAGGGCCAGATGCACGCTGTAGGGCACGGAACGGATGTCCATCGAATCGGTGGCCAAAGCGCCGTTGAGGCTCAGCGCGGAGACGGGGCCCGTGACGGAGAGATGGCCCACAGCGTATCCGGCCAGAGTGATCAGGTTGTCGGGAATGAAGCCGTTGGCCAGCAGCAACGGCAGGCGCTGCAGCGTGGCGGTGGCGTCGATGCGGTCCTCTTTCGTCTCGCGGTCTTTCCAATAGCTGCCGTTGAGCAGCAGCACCTCGCGGCCGTTTTGCGTCATCTGCCCGTCGATGACCTGAGTGCCGTCGGGGTTGGGCATCCACACCATGTCGAGGCCTACGGTGCCCAGAGGCGCCTTCTCGTAGACCAGGTCGCGGGCCTCAAGGCCGAGGGCCACCGTAGCCTCCGTAGTGTCCACCACCAGAGCGTGGATGTCGCCGTCGAGGAAGCCGCTGACGCGAGGCATCACGATGGGCAACACCTGACACAGTTCGCCCAGATTGAGGCGGCGCACCGAGAGCGTGAGGTCCTGAAGCACGTCGTCGCGCTGCTCCCTGGGCGAGAAGAGCATCAGCTGGGTGCCGTCGTCGGCCAGAAGGTTGAAGTCGGCGCGGATGTGCTTCTTGCGGTCGAGGGCGATGTAGTTGTCGGGGTTCACCGTGAAGCGGCGATAGGCCAGGATGGGGTTGTGCGGCGTGATGTGGCCCACGAGGGCCGAGTCTTTGCCCACGATGTGCAGGCCCAGGTCGATGCCCTTCTCGCCCTGTGCGTCGTAGAACTCAAGCGCCGTCTCGATGGCGGCGGGCTGAAGCGAAGCGGAGAAGAGCGCACGGAAGGCGCCGGTGGCGTTCTGACGCGAATTCATGAGGCGCGAGAGCAGGTTGAAGCCCTTGCTGTCGTGGTCCACATGGAGCTGGAGGGTGTCCAGACGCACGTTGCCGTTGGTGATGCCGTAGGCATGGCCTTCGCCGTTGATGCCCCGCACGGGGTCGCTGGAGAGGCGCAGCGCAGCCTCGTCGAACTCGTATTGGAGATGCTGCACGATGCGGAAAAGCGTGTTGTCGCGGCCGCTCAGGAAGTTGAGGTCGAAGGTGGGCAGCATCGTCTTGAGCGAGTCGTGGTCGACCTGCAGCGGATGGTGGCGCTCCATCGACTCGTCCATCTGGTGTTTGAGGTACTTGTTGACATTATCCACCTTGGCGAGCAGCCGCCTGAGGCCGTCGGCGGAGGTGAAGCGCAGGAGCAGGTCGCCGGCTTCGGCCCGGGCCCTGATGCTGTCGGGCGTGAGGCGGGCGTCCACCGAGAGGGGCAGGGGATGAAAGACGGTGTCCCTGGTCTCGATGCCCAGGTCGCTGAGTGTGGCGGCGAGGCTGTGGCGCTCGCGGAAATCGGTGGCGGCAGTGGCCGAGAGATTGGCGGCGACGGAGAGTGTGTCCTCGACCAGACGCAGCGCCCTGAGGTCGGCCCTCTCGAGCTGCATATCCAAACGGGCATCCCGGATACTGTTTTTCAGCACAACGGCCGAAGCCTTGGTGTCGGTCTTGAGCAGGCGGTTGTCGGCCTGAAGGTCGAGCGTGGCGCGATGGCTCCGGAGCGAGGCCCGGGCCTCCACGTTGTCGATGAGCCATGAGCCGTAGGCCAGACTTTGGAGCGAGAGCGATGCGGCCAAAGCGGTGGCGGCGTCGTAGGGATCGGTGCCCCGGCCTTGAACTTTGGCCGAAGCGGAGAGGCGCCCGATGCTGTCGCGAGGCAGGAAGTCGCGGACGTTGAGCCCGTTGATGCGCGCCTGAGCCTCGTAGCTGTTGTCCTTGGTGTCGTAGTCGCCCACGAGGCGCACGTTGCCGCGACCCTCGTTGAGGATGGCGTCGATGTGGCAGCGCGAACCCTCCACCGAGGTGAAGGCGTTGAGGTCCATCGGCGGCAGCGCCACATCCTTAATCGAGAGGCGGCGGGCCAGAGGCGTGAGGTCGCGCGTATGCACATCCCAGTCGAAGCGGGCCGAGAGCGAGTCGGGCCGGTCGAGATTGGAAGCCCTTCCGCTGCCCCAGAGGTCCACCTGGTCGGGCAGCCACACATGGAGCGAGTCCACCGCAACGGCCGAGAGGTCGCCGGCAGCCGTGAGGGCCGCACAGAGTGACGGCGTCGTGAGGCTGAAACGGCCCACGGAGAAGCGCAGCAGAGGCTCCAGCGTGAGCGAGAGGCGGGAGAGCCCCACCGTGAAAGGCGTCAGGGGATAGGAGAGGGGCGAGAGGTCGGGCGGAAAGAGCGCTGAACGCTGCCCCAGGGAGTCGAGCGCCGAGACCGAGAGCGAGTCCACCGTAGCCTCGAAGCGGTCCACCACGTAGATGGAAGGCCCAAGAGCGATGTCGCCCCCCGAGAGGGTGGCTTCGCGCAACAGGGCAAAGACGCTGAGCGTGTCGCCGACGGTGCGGAAAGTGGCCCGCACGTCGCTGAGAGCCACGCGCCGGATGTTGACCTCGAGCGGAGGCAACTGGGTCTTCGAAGTGTCCTTCTCGGTGGTGTCGGGACGCAGCGCAATGTTGACCTGGCCGCGCGCCAAATCGAGCGCCTCGACGCCGATGCGCCAATGAAAGACGTGCTCGAAGTCAAGGTCGGCAACAGCCTGGTCCACAGCAACTAATGTGTCGCATTTGTCAATTACGACAAGGCGATTGAGGTCGAGGTCGAGCGGGAAGCTGATGCCCAGACGGCCGATGGAAATCTGCATCCCCGTGGCCTCGGAAGCATAGCGCGCCGCCGTCTGAACGGCCCATCGTTGAACGGGCGGAACATAGAGCGCCGCCGCCAGCAGGACGGGCAGCAGAAGGACGCAGAGCAGCGTCCAAAGAAGCGTCTTCGTTATGATTCGAAGTGCTGCCATAGACGGTCGTCAGGCACGGGGGCCGTGACGGAAACGGTGGTGTGGGTGACGGGATGCTCCAGCGTGAGGGAGCGCGCGTGCAGCGAGATGCTGCCGTCGGGATTGGAGCGCGGCGCGCCGTATTTGAGGTCGCCCTTGATGGGGCAGCCGATCTTGGCGAGCTGGCAGCGGATCTGATGGTGGCGCCCCGTATGGAGCGTGACCTCCAGGAGATGGTAGCGGTCGGAGGATGCCAGAAGCCGGTAGTCGAGGACGGCCTTCTTGGAGCCGGGCACTTCGCGGTCGTGGGCTGCAGCCTTGTTGGTCTTCTCGTTGCGCGTGAGCCAGTGGACGAGCGTCCCTTCTGCCTGCTCCGGCCGGTTGGCAACGATGGCCCAGTAGGTCTTGTGCACGCTCTCGTGGTCGGCAAAGAGGGCGTTGAGGCGGGCGAGGGCTTTGCTCGTGCGGGCGAAAAGCACCACGCCGCTGACGGGGCGGTCCAGACGGTGCACCACACCGAGGAAGACGTTGCCGGGCTTGGCGTAACGCTCCCTGATGTAGTCCTTGACGGTCTCGGAGAGAGGCTTGTCGCCCGTCTTGTCGCCCTGGACAATCTCGCCCGGAGCCTTGTTCACCACGATGAGGTGGTTGTCCTCGTAGAGTACCTGCATTTACATGTTCATGCCGCCGTCCACCTGGATTACCTGTCCGCTGACGTAAGAGGAAAGGTCGGAAGCCAGATAGAGCGCCGTGTTGGCGATGTCCTCCACCTGTCCGCCGCGGCGCAGGGGAATCTTCTTCTTCCACTCCTCACGCACTTCGTCGGGCAGGGCGGCCGTCATGGCCGTCTCGATGAAGCCGGGAGCGATGGCGTTGGCGCGGATGCCCTTCGGGCCCATCTCCTGAGCGATGCTCTTGGCCAGAGCGATGAGGCCGGCCTTGGAGGCAGCGTAGTTGGCCTGTCCGGCATTGCCGTGAACGCCGACGACGGAAGCCATGTTGATGATGCTGCCGCCGCGCTGACGCATCATGACGGGCACACAGGCGTGGATGAAGTTGAAGGCGGACTTGAGGTTGACGTTGATGACGGCGTCCCACTGCTGCTCGCTCATGCGGAGCATCAGGCCGTCCTTGGTGATGCCGGCGTTGTTGACCAGAATGTCGATGGTGCCGAAGTCCTGCTTAATCTGGGCGACGACTTTCTCTGTCTCGGCAAAGTCGGCGGCGTTGCCGGCGTAGGCGAGACATTTCACGCCGAGAGCTTCAATCTCCTTGCGGGTGGCTTCGAGGCCGGCGGCCATATCGTCGTTGAGCACGAGGTCGGTGAACGCAATGTTGGCGCCCTCGGAAGCGAACTTCAGGGCGATGGCCTTACCGATGCCGCGGGCGGCACCGGTGATGAGAGCTGTTTTTCCTTGTAAAAGCATATCAGTTGTTTTTTTTGAAATGATGACCTATGGCGCGATGGATGATGCGCTGCACGGCGGCGCGGGAGGCCGCAGGCGAAAGCCCGTTGTCGAGACGGCCGTAGATGTAGGGAATCTCCAGGCCGCGCAGGCAGTAGTGGATGATGTTGACGGTGAGCTGGATGTTCTCAATGTCGAAAACGCCCTGACGCTCGCCGTCGGTGAGAATCTGGGCCAGGAGTTTCTTCTCGTTGGTGTCGAAACGCTTGCGGATGAGCGACACACGCCAGGCGTCGCGGAAAAACTCGGCGCGCATGTTGCCGTTGCGCTGCACAATCTCCTTGATGGCCTCCAGATGTCCGTAGATGACGGCTACCAGCTTGTCCTCGGGAGAGAGCAGGCGCGAAGCCACCTCGGCCATCTCGCGGGCCAGGCGGTCCATCTCGGCCTCGACGACGGCGTCGAAGATTTCCTCTTTGTTCTTGAAATAGGTGTAGAGCGTGCGTCGTCCCTTGCCGGCGGCCTGGGAGATGTCGTTCATCGTGGTCTCCTCCAATCCCTTCCGGGCGAAAAGGCGGCGTGCCACATCAACGAGTATAGCCCGTGTTTTTTCTATAGCCATAATCGCGTGCAAAGGTACGAAAAAATCTCGGCAAAGCCTCAAAGAAGTACAAAAAACTTGTCGAAAAGCATAAAAAATGACCCGTTTTTCGAAAAAAGTGCTTGGAAAATTTGGTGGAGCCGAAAATATGTCTTACCTTTGCACCCGCATTTGACACCGCGGGGTGGAGCAGTTGGTAGCTCGCCAGGCTCATAACCTGGAGGTCGCCCGTTCGAGTCGGACCCCCGCAACCAAGACCAAGACACAACATCATTAAAGTAATTTCCATGAGAAGCAAGTTGACGCTGACGCCCCTGAGGGTTGTCATTTTTTTTGTTCTTTTGTGCGTGCGCGTGAGCGCAGTCGATTGGGTGGACGTGACGGACGCCTTCGTGACCAACCCCCGCTTTGAGGGCAACACCAAAGAAGGATGGACCGTCTATCCGGGCGCTTCGTACGCGGGCTACAACGTCAACTTCAACGCCATGGAGATGTGGTACGCCTACTACAGGGTGGGGCAGGAAGTGAGCGGATTGCCCAACGGCAAATACCGCCTCTCGGTGAACGCCTACTACCGCCCCGGAGGTTTTGACAGCAATGCGGCCCAAAACTACAGCGAGGCCACAGCCAAGCGCGACGCCTACATCTGGGCCAACGCAGAGCAGACGCCCGTGCAGAGCGTCTATAGCCAGTTCTCCACCACCCGCATCAACGGCGGCGACAACCAGCTGAATGTGGGCGGCGTCAACCGCTATTATCCCAACAACATGGAAGGCGCCAGCGCCCGCTTCTCCACAGGCGCTTATCCCAACAGTCTGGAGCTCGATGTGACCGACGGCACACTCTCCTTCGGCATGGCCTGTCCCGACGACGGCACCGGGCAGCGCATCGCGGAGAACTGGACCATCTGGAGCAACTGGAAGCTGGAGTTTTACGGCGACATGCAGCCCGTGACGGCCATCAGCTTCTCGCCCTCAAGTTACCGCATGACGCGCTTCAACTCGAGGCAGCTCACCCCGACGGTGCAGCCCTCGACGGCCACAATTCAGAAACTGAAGTGGGAGAGCAGCGACGAGAAAGTGGCCACTGTGGACCAGAACGGCAACGTGACGGCGCATTGGGTCGGCGCCGCCACCATCACGGCTTCGGCCCTTGACGGCAGCGGTGTGTCGGGATCCTGCACCGTGAGAGTGTCGCAGACGAGTGTGACCAGCGTCACCTTCGCCGATCACACGCCGATTATGGAAAAAGGACAGCAGGCAACTCTGGACGTTGTCGTGTTGCCCGCCACTGCCACCGATCCCTCGCTCTCGTGGTGGAGCAGCGACGAGAGTGTCGCCACCGTGGATGAGGCCGGCATCATCACCGGCGTGGAAGCCGGACAGTGCATCATCACGGCCACGAGCTGCGACGGCACCAATCTGAGTGATCAGTGCACCCTGATCGTGACCTCGCATCCGGCCACGAAGGACAACCTCTTCATCAACGAGATACAGTCGCGCAACGTGGATATGTTCATCGACCCCTCCTTCAACTACGGCGGATGGATAGAGTTCTACAACCCCACGGCGCAGCCGGCCGACCTGGGCGGCGTCATCATCAGGGACGATCTGAGAGGCTACGAAACCCGTCTGCCGATGGACTACGGATCCGTTCCCGCCGGAGGATACAGGAACGTGTGGTTTGACCACTACGACGGGCAATACGGCAAGCTGGCTTACAAGCAGGTGGACTGGAAGCTCGACACCGACGGCGGCACCGTCAGCGTGCTCAGTCGCGAAGGCGAGTTGCTGGCCACACAGACTTTCCCCAGCCTGAAGGGGCGCACCTCTTATGCCCGCAAGACCGACGGCACAGGCGCCTGGGCCGTAACGGCTGAGCCTACCCCCGAAGCCGGCAACGCCACCAGCACGTTCGTTACCACGCAGATCAGCGGTCCGACCGTGGACCGTCAGTCGGGTCTGTTCACTTCGCCTTTCACCTTCACGGTGACGTATCCCGCCGACGCTACGCTGGTTTACACCACCGACGGCAGCACGCCGACCTTGAGCAACGGCACCCGCAAGCAGGGCGGCGGCTTCTCCGCACAGGTCAATGCGACGGCCGTTTATCGTTTCCGCCTCTTCAAGACGGGCATGATTCCCTCCGAAGTGGTGACGCGAAGCTGGATCTACAATGACAACGACTATGAGTTGCCGCTGGTCATCGTCAACACCGATCCCGAAAACCTCTATGATGACGAAATCGGCATCTACACCAAGGGCTCCAACGGCCGCAGCGGCAACGGTGTGACCGGTACGGACAAGGCCAATTGGAATATGGACTGGGAGCGCCCCGTCAGCTTCGAATATATCGATGCGAACAAGGATATCAACTTCTCGCAGGAAGTGGATATGGCCATCTCGGGCGGATGGAGCCGCATGTGGGGTATGACCTACAGCAACCTGCTCTCCTTCAAACTCAAAGCCACGAAGACCTACGGCCTCAACGACCTCTCTCAGCAGTGGTTTGAGGCCAAGCCCTACAACAAATACAAGCAGATCATGCTGCGCAACGGCGGCAACGACCGCTACAACCAGAGCCGCTGCAAGGACAACATGCTGCAGCAGATCATCATCCGCTCCGGCATCTACTGCGACGCTCAGGAGACGAGCCCTTCGCACGTGTTCCTCAACGGCGAGTTCAAGGGCACGATGAACATACGCGAAGTGACCAACAGACAATACGGCTACGCCAACTACGGTCTGGACACCGACTTGCAGGACGCCTTCGAGATGAGTGTGGACTCGGGCTATGTGCAGACCACGGGCGACAGCCAGCTCTTCGACGAATGGTACGACATCTCCGCTACGGCCTACGACGAGCACAGCTGGAACCGCATCGTGGATATTGTGGACATCGACGAGTTCTGCAACTACTTCGCCGTGCAGCTCTACACCAACAACTGGGACTGGCCCCACAACAACCTCAAGGCCTTCCGCGACAAGAGCGCCGGCGGCAAGTTCCACTTCGTCATCTTCGACCTGGACAACTGCTTCGACCGCAGCTTCAATCCTTTCACCGATTTCGAAAACCAGAGGATCTACACCTTCTACACCATCTACAATGAGGACGGTAGCTCCTACCGCATCACCGAAGAGGTCAAGATGGTGACCATATTCCTCAACATGCTGCAGAACGCCGAGTTCAGAAAGAAGTTCATCGACACCTACTGTCTGGTGGCCGGCAGCGTGTTCGAGCCCGGACGCTGCGCCGAAATCATTGAGGAGTTCCGCAGCAGGATGGCCAGTCTGATGCAGAAGGAAAGCTGGACTAATGTGTGGTTTGTCAACCAGCATGCCGACAACCTGCTGAACGCCATGACGAGCGACATGCAGACCCGTCAGGTGAGCCTCATGGCCAACTATCTGAGTGCAACGGGTGCGCTCACGGCCTCGCTCTCCAGCAACATCGGGGCCGGACAGCTGCAGGTGAACGGCATCCCAGTGCCCACGGACAAGTTCTCCGGCCGTCTGTTCTACCCCGTGAAAGTGAAAGCCATAGCTCCGGCCAGCTACCGCTTCTTGGGATGGATGGACGTTGACGGCAGCTCGGAAAGCACAATGCTCTTCCCCATGAACGCCACGTGGCAGTATTACGATCAGGGCGATCTGACCGGCACCGATTGGAAGACCTCCGGCAGTCAGGTCAGCTGGCGCTCGGGCGGCGGACTCTTCGGATTCCACAGTCGCGATGACGGCGCCGTGATTGTCACCACGCTGGACTGGGGCAGCAATCCCAACCAGAAGCGTCCGACCTACTATTTCCGCAAGACCTGCAACCTGGCGATGGCGCCCGATGCCGGCGACGTCTTCAAGATGACCGTTAACTTTGACGACGGCTACATCATCTACGTCAACGGTCAGGAAGTGGCCCGCAAGCGCCTCAACAGCGGTGCAGCCTACACGGACTACGCTTCCGCCTACGGTTCGGACCCCTACGACACGGATGTTATCAACATTGCCGCCTCATACTTTAAGAAAGGAGAGAACGTGATTGCCGTCGAGGTGCACAACCAAAGCGGCACGTCGTCGGACGTCTATTTCGACGCTTCGCTCCAGCAGAACTACAGCGGCGGAGGCGGTGGAGGACAGATTGTGAACACCGATCCGGAAATGGAGCTCGAAGCTTCGGGCAACTACAACCTGAAGGCCGTTTGGGAGCCTCTGACCGACGAAGAAAAGAAAGAAGAGGGCTTGCCCACAGCGCCCATAGTCATCAACGAGGTGAGTGCCGGCAACAGCATTTACATCAACGACTTCTTTAAGAAGGACGACTGGGTTGAGCTCTACAACACCACCGACGAGGACATCGATCTGGCCGGCCTCTGCATCACCGACCGCAGAGATAATCCTGCCAAGTGGCAAATCACGACGGCCACGAAGAGTGATCCCTCCGTGCATTCGAAGGCCTCCACCATCATTCCCGCTCATGGCTACAAGCTGATCTGGTGCGGCGACCGCTACAAAAACATCACAGCAGAGAACACGCAGATTCACGCCAACTTCAAGTTGTCCAACTCCGCCACCGAACAGCTCTATGTGGCTATCGGCAAGTACGACGCGGACAAGAAACAGTACGAATGGGTGGATTCGCTGCCTTACCGCGTGATGAACGGCGACCAGACCGTGGGCCGTTTCCCCGACGGCGGCACGCAGACCTATCTGATGTCGCTGCCCACCATCGACAAGCAGAACACCATCACGTCGTATGCCAAGGAGTACATCATTCCCGTCGATCCTACGGGCATCAACTCGCTGGCTGAGGAGGGCGGCGACCGCAGCGGCAGTCTGAGCGTGCGCTACTACGGGGGCAACCTCTACATCAGCAGCGAGGAGGCCGGAAGCGTCACCGTCAGCGTCTACGGCATGAGCGGCGCGTTGCTCGACCGACGTCAAATCAGCGTGAGCGGCGGACACGCCGTGATGAACGTCAGCGGTATGACGGACGGACTCTATGTGGCCCGCGTGATGGCCGACGGAGAAGAGTGTGCCGTCAAGTTCCTGAAGTAGGAGAGAAACAAACAGTTTAAGGTAAAAAAACACAAGAAGAAAAGAAAGTAGATGTTTGACAGTTTGAGCGAGCGCCTGGAGCGCTCATGGAAAATACTTAAGGGTGAAGGCAAAATCACCGAGATTAATGTGGCGGAGACGCTGAAAGACGTGCGTCGCGCCCTGCTTGATGCCGATGTCAACTATAAAGTGGCCAAGACGTTCACCGACCAGGTGAAGCAGAAGGCTTTGGGACAAAACGTGCTGACGGCAGTGAAGCCCCATCAGTTAATGGTGAAGATCGTGCACGACGAGCTGGCCCTGCTCATGGGCGGATCTTCGTCCGAGCTCTCTCTGCCCGGACGCGTTGGACAGCCGACGGTCATCCTGATGGCCGGCCTCAACGGTTCGGGTAAGACGACCTTCTCCGGCAAGTTGGCCAAGATGCTGCGCGACAAGCGTCAGAAGCATCCTCTGCTGGCTGCCTGTGACACCTTCCGCCCCGCCGCCATGGAGCAGCTGAAGGTGCTCGGTGAGCAGGTCGGTGTGCCCGTCTACATGGAAGAGGGTGCCACCGACCCCGTAGCTGTTGCCCTCAATGCCATACAGGAGGCTAAAGCCAAAGCTAATGATGTGGTCATCATCGATACGGCCGGCCGTCTGGCTGTGGACGAGGAGCTGATGCAGCAGATTCAGGACATCCGCGATGCCGTGAATCCCGACGAGATTCTCTTCGTGGTCGATGCAATGACCGGACAGGATGCCGTCAACACGGCCAAAGAATTCAATGACCGTCTCGACTACTCCGGCGTGGTGCTCACCAAGCTCGACGGCGACACACGCGGCGGTGCAGCTCTGTCCATCCGCACGGTGGTCAACAAGCCCATCAAGTTCATCGGCACGGGTGAGAAGATGGAGGCCATCGATGTGTTCCATCCCGAGCGCATGGCCGACCGAATTCTCGGCATGGGCGATGTGGTCTCGTTGGTGGAGCGGGCGCAGGAGCAGTTTGACGAGAAAGAAGCCAGACGTCTGGAGGAGCGCATCAAGAAGAATAAATTCGACTTCGACGACTTCTACAAGCAGATACAGACCATCAAGAAGATGGGCAACATCAAGGATCTGGCGTCGATGATTCCCGGTGTGGGCAAAGCGCTCAAAGATGTGGATATCGACGACAACGCCTTCAAGGGCATCGAGGCCATCATCCAGTCGATGACGCCCAAAGAACGGCAGCACCCAGAGTGTCTCAATACCTCGCGCAAGATGCGTATTGCCAAAGGTTCGGGCACGAAGCTGGAGGAGGTCAACCGCCTCATCAAGCAGTTCGACCAAACGCGCAAGGTGATGAAGATGGCCACCAATCCCGCCGCTATGGCGCAAATGGCTCGTGCGATGAAAGGACGCCCCGGATTTTAAGATGATTATTTAAAAAAGGATTATCAAGCATGACATTGATAGACGGAAAAGCCACCGCAGCAGCCATCAAGGCTGAAATCAAAGCTGAGGTGGAGGAGATAGTGAGCAAGGGCGGCAAACGTCCCCATCTGGCCGCTGTGCTGGTAGGGCACGACGGCGGCAGCGAAACTTACGTGAAGAACAAGGTGTTGGCCTGCGAGGCCTGCGGCTTCCAGAGCACGCTGCTGCGCTACGAGGACGACATCACGGAGGAAGAGTTGCTCGCTGTGGTGGATCGCCTCAACAGAGACGACAGCGTGGACGGCTTTATCGTGCAGCTGCCTCTGCCGCGTCACATCTCGGAGCAGAAGGTGACGGAGGCCATTGACTACCGCAAGGACGTGGACGGATTCCACCCCGTCAACGTGGGGCGTATGGCTATCGGACTCCCTTGTTTCATCTCGGCCACGCCACTGGGCATCCTCACACTCCTTCAGCGCTACAACATCCCCACGAGCGGCAAGAAGGTGGCTGTCCTCGGTCGTTCCAATATCGTAGGCAAGCCCATGGCGCAGTTGATGCTGCAGAAGCAGTACGGCGACGCTACCGTGACGGTGTTGCACTCGCATTCCGCCAACCTCAAGGAAGAGTGTGCGGCAGCGGACATCGTGATTGCCGCCATCGGACGTCCGGCTTTTGTGACGGCAGACATGGTGAAGGAAGGCGCTGTGGTCATCGACGTCGGCACCACACGTGTGCCCGACGCCTCCAGGAAGAGCGGCTTCCGCCTGCAGGGCGATGTTGACTTTGAGCATGTGGCTCCGAAGTGTTCCTACATCACGCCCGTTCCCGGCGGAGTGGGGCCGATGACCATCTGCATGCTCATGCTCAACACCCTCGCTGCGGGAAAAAAGCAGGTTTACGCATAAAAAGTTGAACATTTTTTTGGTGGAGTCGGGAAAAATCCCTACCTTTGCGGCGGTTTTCACGAAAGACCACCAACACGGTGTCTATAGTTCAGTTGGTTAGAGCGTCAGATTGTGGTTCTGAATGTCGTGGGTTCGAGTCCCACTAGACACCCAAAAAGAAACTCCTCGCTACGTTAGCGGGGAGTTTCTTATTTTGTGTAAATCGAGTACTGCGGCCTGAGTGCTCAGAACATGTTGTCGTCGCTCATCCTGCCGGGCTCGCGGAGTCCCTCCATGCGTTCTCCCTCGCGTCTCTGCATCTGGCGCTGACGCATGCGTTGGCGCATACGTTGACGTTGCTCGTTCTGAAGTTTCTCATAGGCGGCATACTGTTTTTCGTCGAGAATCAACTTGAGAGCGTCCACCACGACGTTTTCCCTCTGCTGCATCTTTTCGCGGTTCATCTGAGGGCGTTCACCTTCCTTTCTGTTGGCCATGATGGAGTCCCTCTCGTGTTTGCTCTCCTGAGCGCGCCACAGATAGATGGCATAAATCTGTTCGTACTGCTGGTCGCTGATACCTTCAATTTTCTCCTTGAGATCCATCGCCTGCTTGGCGGCTACCTCTTCGGGAGTAAACTCCCTTCTCTGTCGTCCGGGGCGGTTCGACTCGCGACGTTCTGGACGTGCGTTTCCGATGCTGTCCTGAGCACAAACGCCCAGCGTCATTGTGAGTGCCATAATGGCAATAAAGAATTTCTTCATAGTGTTATGCTTTTAACGGTTTGTCATAGTTTAGACCTCCGGCCGGCCAAAAGGTTTAATGCAGCAGCTGTGGCGAGGCTGACAGCCAGGCCGATGGCGCCGTAGAGAAAGAAGTTGAGTGGCGTCAGAAGCCATACGGCAAACACCGCCGCTTCTCCGGCAATGAATCCCGTCAATGCTACGCCAGCTTTGAGCTTCGGCATAAAGACTGCCATAAAAAAGAAGCTGCCAAGGCCGGAAGTGAGCAAGCCGAGTGTGGTGTTGAAGTAGTCAAGAAGAGACGTAATCTGCCACGTGCTCATCATGAGGGCTACAACGAGCCCCATCGTGCCTCCGGCAATGCTGGCCAAACGGGCATAAAACAGTAGCCTTTGTTCGGAGACAGAAGAGTGCAACCTTTGCACGAAGTCCACACAAAACGCGGTAGCCAGAGAGTTGATGCAGGAGGACACAGTGCTCATCGTAGCAGCAGCAAGCGCTGCCACCAGCAGAATGCTGACGGCGGCGGGCAATTGGTGCACGATGAAGTAGGGATAGACGGCGTCGATGCTCATTTCGGGTAGTGCGTGTGTGGAATAATAGGTATAGAGTCCCGTGCCGATGGCGTAAAACAACACGGAGCTGCCGATGTAAAGCCATGCGTTCATCCACAGGCTGCGGCTGCCGGCCGCGATATCGCGTGTGGCCATATAGCGTTGGATGATGGTCTGGTCGCTGGTGTAAGAAATGAGGCTGGAGGCCAGGCCGCCCACCAAAATCACCCACCAGGTGGCTTTGCAGGCGCTCATGTCCCAGTCCACCAGACGCAGTTTGTCTGCCTCAAGCGCCATAGTGACAAAGCCTTCCGCTCCTCCATCGGTGTGGATGACGAGATAGGCCAGCGAGAAGACTGCACCCAAAACGAGCACCGCCCCCTGAACGACATCGCCCCAAATGACAGCCTTCAGTCCGCCGATGGCGCTGTATATCATCGTGGGCAGAGCAACCAGCACAATGCACATCACAATGCTCCATCCGGCAACGGTGCTCAGAGCCAAGGCCGGGAGATAAAGCACGAGGGCGATGCGCACCACCATATAGATGCAAAACAGGCCGGAAGCCATCCAGCGCGTCAGGGGCGAAAAGCGTCTTTCCAGCAATTCGTAGGCCGAACTGCATCCGCTGCGTTGGAAGTAGGGCAGATAGCGTCGCGTCACCAGGGGCACCACCATCGGGATGGTCAGCAGCATGGGGTAATAGGTCCAGTCTGTGGCGAAGGCTTTGGCAGGAATGGTGAGGTAGGTCACCGATGAGATGATGGTGGCATAAATGCTTACGGCCGCAGCCCACGAGGGAATGCGGCCGGAAGCTCGGAAGAATTCGTCAGTTTTCATCTGCTCGGTTTACAGCACCTTGGCATAGAGCGCCTTGATGTCGTCCAGGGTGACGTCGCGCGGGTTGCCCGGTGTGCAAACATCGGCCAGAGCCTGATCGGCCAAAGCCGGGATATCATCGGCGGTGATGCCCAGGTCGCTCAGATGCTGCGGAATGTCGACGCGCACGGACAAAGCCTGCACAGCATCAACGGCGGCCTGTGCTGCTTCCTCGGGGCTCATGCCCTTGGTGTCAACGCCCATGTGTTGTGCGATGATGCCGAATTTTTCTATACGGGTGGGCATGTTGAATGCCATAATTGTGGGCAACAGCAAGGCATTGGCGACACCATGGGGTACATCGTGCAGAGAGCCCATCGGGTGGGCCATGCCGTGCACCAAACCGAGGCCTACATTGGAGAAAGCCTGTGCGGCGATATACTGAGCCAAGGCCATGCCTTCGCGTCCTTTGGGATTGGTGGGCTCTTCCACTGCAATGGGCAGGTTTTCGGCAATCATCTTGATGGCCTGCAGCTCATACATGTCGGACATCACCCAAGCGCCTTTGGTGATGTAGCCCTCAATGGCGTGCGTCAGAGCATCCATGCCGGTAGCGGCCGTGAGACCTTTGGGCAGCGAATACATCAACTCGGGGTCTACAATGGCAACGGCGGGAATATCGTTGGGATCGACGCAGACCATCTTGGCCTGACGCTCCTCATCGATGATGACGTAGTTGATGGTGACTTCGGCGCCCGTGCCGGCAGTGGTGGGCAGAGCAATGATGGGCACGCTCTTATGCTTGGTCGGGGCGCAGCCTTCGAGCGAAACGATATCGGAGAATTCGGGGTTGTTGGACACAATGCCGATACCTTTGGCGGTGTCCATCGAGCTGCCTCCTCCGATGGCGATGATGCAGTCGGCTCCGGAAGCTTTGAAGGCTTCCACGCCCTGCTTCACGTTGGTGACGGTGGGATTGGGCTTGATCTCGGAATAGATTTCATAGGGAAATCCTGCCTCGTCAAGCACGTCGGTGACCATTTTGGTGGTGCCCACTTTGATGAGGCCCTTGTCGGAGCAGACAAGGGCTTTGTGGAGATTCATGCGGTTGATGACTTCGGGGAGCTCGCGGCGTGCGCCGGCTCCGAAATAACTCACTTCATTCAGTATAAAACGTTGAGCCATGATGGATATGGGTTAAGGATTAATCGTTTTCTCCCGACAAAGATACGAAAAATCGGAGAATAGACAAACAAAAGGCGCAATTTTGTGGCTTGTTTGAAAAAAAAGAAATATCTTTGCGCCCGATATTATGTATTGAAGAATATAAATAACACGCACAATAATGAAAAATCAGCTTAGGAGTGCCGTTTGCACTGAAGGACGTCGTATGGCGGGAGCCCGTGCCCTTTGGGTGGCTACCGGCATGAAGAGGGAGCAGTTTGGTAAGCCCATCATTGCCATAGTCAATTCTTTCACACAGTTTGTGCCCGGCCACACCCATCTTCATGAGATTGGCCAGATCGTTAAGGCTGAGATAGAGAAGCTTGGATGCTATGCGGCCGAGTTCAACACCATTGCTGTGGATGACGGTATTGCTATGGGTCACGACGGCATGCTCTATTCGCTGCCTTCCCGCGATGTGATTGCCGACTCCGTGGAGTATATGGTCAACGCCCATAAGGCTGACGCCATGATTTGTATCTCTAATTGCGACAAGGTGACGCCCGGTATGCTGATGGCAGCCATGAGACTCAACATCCCCGCTGTTTTTGTCAGCGGCGGTCCGATGGAGGCCGGCAAGTACAAAGGCGAGAACGCCGACCTCATCACGGCAATGATTAAAGGCGGCGACAGCACCGTGAGTGATGAGGAGTTGGCAGAGATAGAGCAGTGCGCTTGTCCCGGTTGCGGTGCCTGCTCGGGTATGTTTACCGCAAACTCGATGAACTCGCTGACGGAGGCCATCGGTCTCTCGTTGCCCGGTAACGGCAGCATCCTGGCCACACATGTCAACCGTGTGCAGCTCTTCAAGGACGCCGCCCGCCTGATTGTAAAGAATGCGCTGAAATACTACGAAGAAGGCGACGACAGCGTGCTGCCTCGCAGCATCGCCACCCGTGATGCTTTCCTCAACGCCATGACGCTCGATATCGCCATGGGCGCCTCTACCAATACGGTGCTGCATCTTCTGGCTGTGGCTCAGGAGGCTGAAGTGGACTTCAGGATGCAGGACATTGACCGCCTTTCGCGCAAGGTGCCCTTCCTCTGTAAGTTGGCCCCCAACTGGCAGAAATATTCCGTGCAGGAAGAAAACCGCGCCGGCGGTATCCTCGGCATTCTCGGAGAGTTGGCCAAGGGCGGCCTGCTTAAGTTGGACTGCAAGCGTGTCAACGGCGCCACCCTGGGTGAGGATATCCGCAAGTACAGCATCACAGGTGAGAGCATTGATCCCGAGGCCGAGCGTATCTATCGCAGCGCCCCCGGCGGCAAGTTCTCCACGAAGATGGGCTCTCAAGATGCCCGTTGGGAGACGCTCGACACCGATCGCGTCAACGGTTGTATTCGCGACATTGAACACGCCTACACCAAAGACGGTGGTATGGCTGTGCTCTTCGGTAATATCGCCCAGGACGGCTGCGTTGTGAAGACTGCCGGCGTTGCACCCGAGCTATGGCATTTTGAAGGTCCGGCTGTAGTGTTTGACTCCCAGGAAGACGCCTGTGAGGGTATTCTCGGCGGCAAGGTAAAGAAGGGCGACTGTGTGGTGATTACCCACGAAGGTCCAAAGGGTGGTCCCGGCATGCAGGAGATGCTCTATCCCACAAGTTACATCAAGTCCATGCACATGGGTAAGGAGTGTGCGCTCATCACCGACGGACGTTTCTCCGGCGGCACCAGCGGACTCTCCATCGGCCACATTTCTCCCGAAGCTGCCAGTGGCGGCAACATCGGTAAGATTAAGGACGGCGACATCATCGTCATCGACATCCCTTCGCGCAGCATCAACGTGAAGCTCAGCGACGAGGAGCTGGCCGCACGTCCCCAGCAGCCGCTCAAGCGCAAGCGTGTGGTTTCCAAGGCGCTCCGTGCTTACGCCCAAAGCGTTTCGTCGGCCGATAAGGGCGGCGTGCGCATCATTGATTGAACAAGAAAAGAAACGACAATATAATGGCAGAAAAGATAACAGGTGCAGAGGCTCTGATGCTTTCGCTAAAGGCCGAAGGCGTGACCACCATATTCGGTTATCCCGGTGGCTCGATTATGCCCACCTACGACGCTCTCTTCGATTACACAAGAGGGGAGAAGAAATGTTTTGAACATGTTTTGGTGCGCCACGAACAGGCCGCCACACACGCTGCAGAGGGTTTTGCCCGAGTGAGCGGTAAGGTGGGCGTGACGCTGGTGACATCCGGACCCGGTGTGACCAACACACTGACCGGTGTGGCCGATGCCATGATGGACTCTACACCCATTGTGGTGATCGCCGGACAGGTGGGCACCGCCGTGCTTGGCAGCGACGCCTTTCAGGAGGTGGACCTCGTGAGTGTGGCGCAGCCCATCACCAAGTGGACTTATCAGATCCGTCGTGCCGAAGATGTGGCTTGGGCTGTGAGCCGTGCCTTCTATATTGCCAGCTCCGGACGTCCCGGCCCAGTTGTGCTCGACTTTACGAAGAATGCGCAGACGGAACTAGTGGAATACAAACCCGCCAAGGTGGATTTCATCCGTTCTTATGTGCCTTCTCCAGAACCTCAGGATGAGGCCGTTCGTGCTGCCGCAGAGCTCATCAACAATGCCAAGAAGCCTATGGCCCTCGTGGGGCAGGGTGTTGAGTTAGGTAATGCCCAGGAGGAGTTGAAGGCTTTCCTTGAGAAGGCTGATATCCCCGCCGGCCGCACGATGCTGGGCCTGTCGGCTCTGCCCTCCAACCATAAACTCAATATGGGTATGCTTGGCATGCACGGCAGTTATAGCGTCAACATCAAGGAGCAGGAAGCCGACGTGCTGGTCGCCATCGGTATGCGTTTCTCCGACCGTGTGACGGGCGACCTCAAGCGTTATGCCAAGCAGGCCAAGGTGATTCACCTCGACATCGACCCTTCTGAAATCGACAAGAATGTGAAGACCGCTGTCGCTGTCATCGGCGACTGCAAGGAGACTTTGCCGGCCATCACGAAGCTCATCAGCAAGGCCGACCATACGGAGTGGAAGGAATCCTTCCAGCCGTTGCGCCAAAAGGAGGTAGACAATGTGATAACACCTGCAACGAAACCTGTCAGCGGTCCGCTGCTTATGGGTGAAGTGGCCCACGCTGTAGCCAAAGCCACCGGCGGAGAGGCTATTCTCGTTACCGATGTGGGCCAGAACCAGCTGATGTCCGTCCGCTACTTCAAATACCACAAGCCACGTTCTATCGCCACTTCCGGCGGCATGGGCACGATGGGATATGGCCTGCCTGCCGCTATGGGTGCCACATTCGGTGCTCCCGACCGCACGGTGTGCTGCTTTATGGGCGACGGCGGTTTGCAGATGATGATTCAGGAGTTCGGCACCATCATGGAGTATCAGATTCCCGTCAAGATGATTCTCCTCAACAACAGCTATCTGGGCAATGTGCGCCAGTGGCAGGATATGTTCTTTAGTCACAGGCGCTCTTTCACTCCGATGTGTAACCCGGATTTCGGCAAAGTCGCCGATGCCTACGGCATTCCGCATCGTATCGTTTCGGAGCGTTCCGACCTGGAGAGCGCCATTCAGGAGATGCTCAACGCTCCCGGCGCCTTTTTCCTGGAGGCTGTAATCAAGCCCGATGCCAATGTCGAGCCAATGACGGCTCCGGGCCGCGCTGTGGACGAAATGCAACTTAATGTAGAATGCTGATGGAAACGAAACTCTATACAATGATCATCTATTCCGAGAACTTCGCCGGAATACTGAATCAGATTACTGCGGTGTTTACACGCCGTCAGGTGAATATCGAAAGCCTCAATGTGTGTGCCTCCTCTACGCCGGGCGTTCATAAATATACCATCACCTGCAACTGCAGCGAGGAAATGGTGCAGACGCTCTGTAAGCAGATAGAGAAGAAAATCGATGTGCTTCAGGCTAACTATTTCACCGACGAGGAGATCTTCATCATGGAGGCCTGTTTGTTGAAAGTCAGCACAGAAGGTCTCTTGCAAAACCCTGCTGCCAGCAAGGCTGTGCGTCATCGCGGTGCCCGTATTGTGGAGGTGAACCCCACTTTCAGCATCATTGAGAAGAAGGGTCTGACGGATGACATCATTTCCCTCTTTTCGGAGTTGAACGCTTTGGGTATCGTGCGTCAGTTTGTGCGCTCCGGTCGCATTGCCGTAACGCGCGACTGCATAGAGCACCTCGATCGCTATTTGGAAAAACGCACGCAGCAAAACAGTTAAACGCACTTGGAGAAGATAGACAATCATAAGGTGTTCGTCGAGCCGTTCCACGTGGATTTCACGGGACGCATATTTATGGGCGTTTTGGGTAACCATTTACTCAATGCGGCCGGTAACCATTCTTCCCGTCGAGGGTGGGGTATTGGGGCGCTCAATGAGACGCGCCACACCTGGGTGCTTTCTCGCCTCTCCGTGGAGATGACCGAGATGCCCCGACAGAACGAGCACATTGAGATACGTACGTGGGTGGAGAGCGTCATGAAGTTGTTCACCAACCGTAACTTCTCCATCCATCGCGCCGACGGCACAGTCTTGGGTTATGCCCGCAGTGTGTGGGCCATGATCGACATGGAGACACGACGCCCTTGCGACCTGCTTTCACTTTATGACGGAGACATTCTCAACTATGTTGTTTCAGAGGAAGAGAATGTATGTCCTATTGAGGGGCACGGACGTTTCCGTTTCAGGGAGCCCGAGTTGGTGCGTACGCTGGATGTGCGCTACAGCGACATCGACATCAACCGTCATGTCAACTCCATCAAGTATATGGAGCACATCCTGGATCTCTTCTCTCGCGAAGAGCTGGAGCGAGGCCTGCGCCGCTTCGAGATTGCCTATAAGGCAGAGTCGCGCATGGGCGACACGCTTTCGTTCTACGTGCAGCGCGGCGAAGGCGGCGAGACCGATGTGGAGGTGCGTCGGGGCGGTGAAGACGTCGTGTGTCAGGCGCGTGTGATATTTAATGAATGAGAATAAATCAATAAATCACTGATAAATTAACCATTAAAAATCTTAAGAAAATGGCAAAAATGAATTTTGGCGGTGTTATCGAAGAAGTGATGACCCGCGAGGAGTTTCCTCTTGAGAAGGCACGTGAGGTGTTGAAGGACGAGACCATTGCCGTCATCGGTTACGGTGTACAGGGTCCCGGTCAGGCTTGCAACCTGCGCGACAACGGTTTCAATGTTATCGTAGGTCAGCGTCAGGGCAAGACCTATGAGAAGGCAGTCGCCGACGGCTGGAAGCCCGGTGAGACGCTCTTCTCCATCGAAGAGGCTGCCACCAAGGGTACCATCGTGATGTGTCTGCTTTCCGACGCTGCTGTGATGAGCGTATGGCCCACCCTGCAGAAGTGCCTGCAGCCCGGCAACGCTCTGTATTTCTCTCACGGCTTCGCTATCACTTGGAACGACCGCACCGGTTGCGTGCCCCAGAAGGACATCGATGTCATCATGGTAGCCCCCAAGGGCAGCGGCACCTCTCTGCGCACCATGTTCCTCGAAGGTCGCGGCCTGAACAGCTCTTACGCAGTATATCAGGATTACACGGGTCGTGCTCTCGAGCGCACTCTGGCTCTGGGTATCGGTATCGGCAGCGGTTACCTTTTCGAGACCACTTTCCAGCGCGAGGCCACTTCCGACCTTACCGGCGAGCGCGGTTCTCTGATGGGTGCCATTCAGGGTTTGCTTCTGGCTCAGTACGAAGTGCTGCGTGAGAACGGCCACACGCCTTCCGAGGCCTTCAATGAGACTGTTGAGGAGCTCACTCAGAGCCTGATGCCTCTCTTTGCTCAGAAGGGTATGGACTGGATGTACGCCAACTGCTCTACTACCGCTCAGCGCGGTGCCCTCGACTGGATGGGCCCCTTCCACGATGCCATCAAGCCCGTGGTTGAGAAGCTCTATGCCAGCGTGAAGTGCGGCAACGAGGCTCAGATCTCTATCGACGCCAACTCCAAGCCCGACTATCGTGTCGGTTTGGAGAAGGAGCTCAAGGCGCTCCACGAGAGCGAGATGTGGCGCACCGCCGAGGTAGTTCGCAAGCTTCGTCCCGAGAATAATTGATTCTTGCAATTCTTCAAGGAGCGTCGGCCGGTTTGGGACCGGCGCTCCTTTCTTTTAACCCTATGTTTGAAGTTATGAAAGCAGCGCTGATTCAATGTGATATCCTTTGGGGCGAGCCGGCCAAAAACCGGGCTCACTATGAGACACTCATCCGCCGCACCGAGGCCGACCTCTACGTGCTTCCCGAGATGTTCGACACGGGTTTTGTGGTCGAGCCAGACGACTGCCTATCGCCTTCGTGGAGTAGGGAGACGCTCTCCTGGATGCAGGCAATGGCCGACGAACGCGATGCGGCCCTCTGTGGAAGTGTGGCCGTGAAGGAACGCGGCCGTTGGCGCAACCGCCTCTACTTCGTTCGCCCTCAGGGGCAAGGTGGAGTCACGTTCTATGATAAGCACCATCTCTTTGAATACGGCGGCGAGACACTCTCTTACGTTCCCGGCAGTGAGCGTGTTGTGGCCGATTGGCGTGGCGTTCGCTTTCTCCTGCAGGTGTGCTTCGACCTGCGTTTCCCCATGTGGGCCCGTTGTCTTGACGACTACGACTGCATCATCTATGCGGCCTCCTGGCCCAACAAACGACAGCACGCATGGGACATCCTTCTACAGGCCCGTGCCGTTGAGAATCAAAGTTATGTGCTCGGCGTCAACCGCGTGGGCAAAGATCCCGTCTGTGAGTATGACGGCGGCTCTGTGGTGGTCTATCCCTACGGCAACGTCATCGCTGCGGCGCCTTCGGGTAGCGAGGCGGTAGTGACGGCGGAATTCGATATGGACAAATTACGCCAATTCCGAGAAAAATTTCCTGTGCTCAAAGACCGTGATTTCGTCTGATTTAACGCGTAAAACACAAGTTTTTTACATTATCACATCAATTTTCGTCATATTTTTATCTCATTTTGTACTTTTTTATTAAATTTGTTGCATCAAATGGCATAAGTACAGGGTGATTTGAAGATATGATCGATAAAGAATTAAGAGATCGTATAATTGCGATGGTGCATCGCGAAGTGGTTCCCGCTATCGGTTGCACTGAGCCTATGTGCGTTGCGCTGTGTACGGCAAAAGCGGTAGAGAAGTTAGGCTGCCGCCCCGAACGCATTGAGGCGCTTTTGAGTCCCAACATCCTGAAGAATGCTATGGGTGTAGGCATCCCGGGAACGGGCATGACTGGTTTGCCCATCGCTATTGCGCTCGGCGCCATCATCGGCAAAAGCGATTATCAGCTGGAGGTGCTCAAGGACTTGACGCCCGAGTCGTTGGAGGAGGGAAAAAAGTATATCGCCGGAAACCGTATCACGATCAGGCAGAAGGAGGGCATCAGCGAAAAACTGTATGTGGAGATTGTTTGTTCCTCTGGCGGGAAGAAGGCTTCTGCCGTCATTGCCGGCGGTCATACGAGGTTTATAGACAGCGAGGCTTGCATGGTTAGTGAAACTAGCAAAACTAGTATGACTAGTAAGACTAGTGTAACTGGTGCGACTGACGCTGCCGACGTTCCTCTTAAACTTCGCCTTGTATATGATTTTGCCATGACGACGCCGCTGGATGAAATCAGTTTTATTATGGAGGCCCGTACCTATAATATGAATGCCGCGCGCGAGGCGCTGAAGGGCAACTACGGCCACAATCTCGGCAAGAGTATCGAGCGCCCGCTCTCCAAAGGAATTTTCGGCAACAGCATCTATTGCCACATCATTTCCCGGACGGCGTCGGCCTGCGATGCCCGTATGGGCGGAGCGATGATTCCCGTCATGTCCAACAGCGGCAGCGGCAATCAGGGCATTTGTGCCACCAATCCCGTTTGTGTCTATGCCAAAGAAAACGACAACACCGAGGAGGAGCTCATCCGCGCTCTGATGCTCAGCCATCTGACGGCCATCTATATCAAGCAGTCGCTGGGGAAGCTGTCGGCGCTCTGCGGCTGTGTGGTGGCCAGCATTGGCAGCAGCAGCGGCATCACCTATCTGATGGGTGGCGACTACGAGCGTGTCTGCTACTCGGTGAAGAATATGATTGCTAACCTGACAGGCATGATTTGCGACGGCGCCAAGCCTTCTTGCTCGCTCAAAATCACCTCTGGAGTTTCCACCGCTTTGCTTTCGGCTCTGTTGGCGATGGAGGGCAAGTGTGTCAGCTCGTCTGAAGGCATTGTTGACGACGATGTGGACCGGAGTATCCGCAACCTGACCAGTATCGGTGCGGATGCTATGTGTAAGACCGACGAGATGGTGCTTAATATCATGACATCAAAACACTAAATAATATGGGCTCTTTTTCATCTAAGATTGGAGTTTTGCTGGCCGCAGCCGGCAGTGCTATCGGATTGGGCAGCATTTGGAAGTTTCCTTATGTCGTCGGTGAAAACGGCGGCGGTGCGTTCATCATACTCTATGTGGTGTGCTCACTGGTATTCGGATTGCCTCTGGTGATGAACGACTTCATGATCGGCAGACTTTCAGGCAAGAGCGCTTACGGCGCCTTCCGTGCTTTGAGCGGCACTAACCGGTGGCAGTGGCTCTCGTGGTTGCTGATGGCGACGGTGACGCTCCTCACCGGTTTCTATTTTGTGGTGACCGGCTGGTGCTTCTACTATATGGTAGAGGCGGCGAAGAACACCTTCGCCGGTATGGATGCGGAGGCGCTGACCGACTTCTTCGACGCCTTCGGGCATCAGGCCCCGACGATGACTGCTTATGCTGTTTTCTCCGTTGTGCTGACAGCGGCGGTGTTGTGGTTCGACGTGAGCAAGGGCATCGAGCGCCTGAGCAAGATTCTCATGCCTCTGCTCTTTGTGATGCTCATCGTGATGGCCGTTCATATGGCACTTATTGACGGTGGCACCACGGGGTTGCGCTTCCTTTTCGAACCGGACTTTTCGAAGATCACGCCGAAGGTCGTTCTTGAGGCTGTCGGTTTGAGTTTCTTTACTCTGTCGGTGGGCTTGGGCATCCTCATTACCTACGGCAGCTATATGCCCAAGGAGCAGCAGGAGACGCAGCATGCACAGGAAGAGAATGTGGTGACGACGTCCGTGCAGATGATTGCGCTCGTTCTCCTGGTGTCGTTGCTGGCCGGCATGATAGTCTTTCCCGTCGTGTTTGCCTGCGGATTCAGTCCTGCAGAGGGGCCGCAGCTGACCTTTGTCACGCTGCCGGACGTTTTCCAGCATATGTTCTGCCCGACATTAATCAGCGTGTCCTTCTTTGCCCTGATGTGTGTGGCGGCCATCACGTCGACCATCTCGCTGATGGAGGTGATGGTGGCTTTTGTGCATGAGGCTTCTGAAGATACGCGCCATCCGCTCAATAGACATCAGAGCGTGATTCTCGTTGCTCTGATACAGCTGGTCACCAACACGCTGTGCATCCTCTCGATGACGGGCTGTGTCGGCGGTCTCACCGTGGTGGGCAAGAATCTCTTCGACTTCGCCAACGACCTCACCACAAACATCCTGATTCCTCTCGGTGCGATGGGTGTGGCGGTCTTCACGGGATGGTTTGTCCCCAAGGCTAAATACCATGGTTCGCCTGCGGTTTCGTTCCTGTACATGTTGATGTTGCGATGGATCGTGCCGGCCGTTATTTTGGTTATCTTCCTGGAATCGATGAACGTGATATAGTTTCTAAAGACCGACATCGGAAAACAACGACTTTAAAGAAAAACACCATGAATACAACACCTATTATTAATATAATCCTGCAACAGACTTCCCGGACGCCTGACAACGTTGCTTTGACCTGCGACGCTACGAGCTACACTTACCGCGATCTTATGGCACGGGCCGCTGTCGTGACGCAGCAGATTCTCCAAAAGGGCTTAGGCAAAGAGGACGTTGTGGGCATCCTGATTCCGCGCGGCGAGTGGATGGCCATTGCTCCCGTTGGCGTGTTGGCTGCCGCTTGTGCCTATATGCCCATGGATCCGGCTTATCCCGCCGAGCGTCATAACTTCATGCTGAGCGACAGCCGCGCCAAGCTGCTGATCGCCGACAGGGCCGTGCTCTCGGACAGTGGATTGAAGCTTGAGGACGGATGCGTCCTGACAGAAGCCGGAAAAATCCCCGTGCTCTTTACGGAAGATTTGCAGCAGCAGGCGCCGTTGGAGGGCTTCTCTTTCAAGGAAGACATCAGCGGCGATGCTCTGGCTCTGCTCATCTACACCAGCGGCTCCACGGGTCAGCCCAAGGGCTGCATGATCGAGCAGCGCAACATCAGCTTCATGGCCGACGAGACCAAACACGCGTTGTCTCTCGATGCCGGCAGCCGGGTGGCTTCGTATGCCAGTTTCTCGTTCGTCCCGACCGTGCACGACATCTTCGGCACGCTTGCGACGGGCGGCACCCTGTATATCGTTCCCGAGGACGTGCGTTTCGACTTCGTGCGTCTGGCGCAGTTCATTGACGACAACGCCATCACCCATATCATCATGAGCACCATGACGGGACGTCAGTTCGTCACGATGCACCGTTGTCCTTCCTTGCGCTTCCTTTCCGTCGGCGGTGAAAAGCTGAATCCGGTCACTCCGACATCGGACCTGACTTTCATCAACATCTACGGTTCGTCGGAGGCTTGCGGCATGATTTCCTGTTACGCTGTCAAGGGCGGTGAAGACAATGTGCCTATAGGCAAAAGTGCCGGCACTTACCGTCTGTATGTTGTCGGGGAAGACGGCAAACTGGCGGCCGACGGCGAGGCGGGCGAACTTTGGATCAGCGGCCCGCAGCTCTGCAGGGGTTATCTGAACCATCCCGAGCTGACAGCCGACGTCTTCGTGAGCAATCCTTTCAACGACAAGCACGAGGAGGGCTATGAGCGCGCATTCCGCACGGGCGACTTCGTGCGTTGTGACGCCGATGGCAATCTCCTGTTTGCCGGACGTCGCGACGGCCTGGTCAAGATTCGCGGTTTCCGCGTGGAGCTGCGTGAGGTGGAGGCTGCCGTGCTTTCGTGTCCGGGTGTGAAGGAAGCCACCGTCCAGTCGGCCGACGACGCGCTCAACGGCACTTATATCGTGGCCTACATCACCGGCGACGGTCCGCTTGATGCCGACGCAGTCAAGCGTCATGTGGCGGCGTTGAAGCCTGCCTACATGGTGCCCGAGCTGGTCATGCAAATAGAGGCTATTCCCCGCAACAACAACGGCAAAGTGGACCGCGAACGCCTGCCGGAACCCAGAAGGCATGAAAGGGGAGGGCAGACCGGCGAAGCCTTTGTGCCCGAGAACGACCTGCAGCGCGAGTTGCACGAGATTATTGCCCGCGAAATCGGTACGGAGGACTTCGGGCTCACCACGCCGCTTCTTCTGGCCGGCATGACGTCGGTGACTGCCATCAAGGTGGCCAGTCTCGTGCATAAAAAATACGGCGTGAGCCTCAATGCACAGAACATCACGAAGGACTTCTCGCTGAAAAATATTGAAGAAGAAGTCAATAAGGGGTTCAAGGTTCAAGGTTCAAGGTCCAAGGTTAACCCTGAACCCTTAACCAAAAACCGTGAACCGGAGAGTGTGCCGCTCTCCAACGCCCAGATCGGTGTCTATGTGGATTGCGTCAATAATCCGGACTCCACCATCTACAATCTCCCGATGAAGGCCGCCTTGCCCCTGTCTTTCGACACGGAGCTGCTTGCCTGCGTCGTGAAGGACATCATCAAGTCGCATCCCGCCCTCAGCGTGCATTTCGAGAGCGACGGCGTGGACACCGTGCAGGTCACCGACCCGCAGCAAAAGGTGGAGATCCCCTTCACCGAGATGTCTGAGGACGAACTCTCTGCCTACAAGTATGCTTTCGTAAAGCCCTTCAATCTGGAGCAGGGCCCGGTGTACAGAGTCGAGATCATCAAGACGGAGAAGCAACAGTATCTGCTCACCGACTTCCATCACCTTGTGGCGGACGGAGGTTCCTACGACCTCTTCTATCGCCAGCTGTGCAGCGCCCTTGACGGCAATCCCGTCGATGTGGAGGATCTCAGCTTTGCCGATTACGTCCGCGCCGAGAAGGAGGCTGTCGGCAGCGATTATTACGCAGCGGCCCAAGCCTTCTTTGCCAAGCGCCTGGACGGCGTGGAGAGCATGACGGAGTTGCTGCCGGACCTCCCGAATCCGAGTGATCAGGGCACCGTCAGCGAAGTCACTTCTCCTCTGGATTTCGAGGCCGTCAACGCCTTCTGCCGCCAGAGAGCCTCCTATGGCATCACCCCCGCACATCTCGTTCTTTCCGGCGTCTTCTACACGCTCTCGCGCTTTGCCAACAGTGACCGCCTTTGTCTGACCACCGTCAGCAACGGCCGCAGCAACGTGCGCATAGCCGACACGATGGGCATGTTTGTCAACACCCTCGCGCTCAGCAGTCAGATAGGAAGTCAGAGTGTGATGGACTTCATTTGCGAGACGAGTGAAGACTTCCGCGAAACGTTGCGCCACGAGAACTATCCTTTTGCCCAGATTGCCAACGACTACGGTCTCTCCGCCGAAATCATGTTCGCCTACCAGATGGGCGTCATCAACCGCTACAAGTGTAAGGATGCGGAGCTGGAGCTGGAGAATCTGGAGCGCAACAATGTCCCCAAGTTCCCCATCGCCATTTTTATCCGTGAGCATGACGGTGTGCCCAGCGCCTGTCTTGAATATGACAACGGTCGCTATTCTCAGGCCATGATGCAAAGCCTGGCCGACAGCATCGCTCATGCCGTAGATGCCTTCATCCGCGAGCCGGAAGCCGCATTGTTGAGTGTCTCGCTGCTCGACGAGAAGCAGACGGCCCTGCTCGACAGCTTCAACGAGAACGATGTGGATTACGACGACACGCAGACCGTTGTCTCGCTCTTCCGCCGTCAGGCGGAGCAGACGCCCGACAACGTTGCGGTGGTCTATAAGGACAGAAAATACACCTATAAAGAGGTAGATAACATATCCGACAGGATTGCCGGGTATATAGTTGATAGTTTAAAGTTTAAAGTTGAAAGTGAGGAGCCGGTCGTTTCCGTTCTCATTCCGCGTTGCGAGTGGATGGCCATTGCATCGCTGGGTGTGCTGAAGGCCGGTTGTGCCTATCAGCCGCTCGACCCGAGTTATCCCAAAGACCGCCTGAATTTCATGATGCAGGACGCTTCGGCCAATCTGCTGATTGCCGACGAAGAGCTGCGCGACATCGTGGACGAATACACCGGTCCCGTCCTGATGACGAAAGACATTCCTCAGCTTCCCGCCCTGACAGAAGAGCAACACTCTCAACTCTCAACTCTCAACTCTCAATTAAAGCCCGACCGGCTCTTCATCATGCTCTACACCTCCGGCTCGACCGGCGTGCCCAAGGGCTGTCAGCTGACGCACGGCAACCTTGTCTGCTTCTGCCACTGGTATCAGCGCTACTACGAACTCAAGCCGGAACATCGCGTAGCAGCCTACGCCAGCTACGGTTTCGACGCCTGCATGATGGATATGTATCCGGCGTTGACCTGCGGCGCTACCGTCGATATCATCCCCGAGGAGTTGCGCCTGGACCTCATTGCGCTCAACGACTATTTCGAGCAGAACAAAGTCACTCATTCGTTCATGACGACGCAGGTGGGTTATCAGTTCGCCACAAGTATTGACAACCACTCGCTGAAGCATCTCTCTGTAGGCGGCGAGAAACTGGCTACTCTGACGCCGCCGACGAATTACCGCTTCCATAACGGATACGGTCCGACCGAGTGTACGATCTTTACCACCACCTATCCTGTGGATGAGAAGCAGAAAGATATACCCATCGGCAAACCGACCGACAACACGCATCTGTATATCGTAGATCCGCAGGGCCACCGTCTGCCTCTCGGTGCTGCCGGCGAGCTGTGGGTTAGCGGCCCGCAGGTGTCTCGCGGCTATCTCAACCGCCCCGAGAAGACCGCCGAGGTCTACATAGACAATCCCTTCTCCGGAAATTCCGGAGATTCCGGAAAATACTCCAGAGTTTACCGCACCGGCGACATCGTTCGCTACTTGCCCGACGGTAACATCCAATTTGTCGGCCGCAGGGATGGTCAGGTGAAGATACGCGGCTTCCGCATCGAGCTCAAGGAGGTGGAGGCTGTTATCCGCGAGTTCCCGGGCATCAAAGATGTCACCGTGCAGGCCTTCGACGAAGAGGCCGGCGGCAAGTTCATTGCGGCCTACATCGTCAGCGACGCCCCTGTGGACATCGAAGCGCTCAACAACTTCATTCTCGACCAGAAGCCGCCCTACATGGTGCCTGCCGTGACGATGCAGATTGAGCGCATCCCGCTTAACCAGAACCAGAAGGTCAACAAGAAGGCGCTGCCTAAGCCAGAGAAGAAGGCCGACGGAAGAGGGGAGGGCTCCGAGCCTGCAGCGCCCCTGAATGTCTTGGAGCAGGAGATTCACGACATCATTGCCGGTGTCATCAACACCGGCGACTTCGGCCTGACGACGGTGTTGGGCTATGCCGGTCTGACATCCATCATGTCCATCAAGCTCGCCATACAGATCAACAAGCGATTCGGCGTGACGCTGGATTCCAAGTCTTTGGCCAAGACGGGCAGTGTGCAGAGCATCGAGAACGAGATTCTCAAGGCCTTCATGAGCGGCGGCTTCGCTAAGAGCGAGCCTGCAGCCGAAGCCCCGCATGCCGACATGAGCCAGATACCTTTGTCTTACGCGCAGATGGGCGTCTATGTGGATTGCATGAAGCAGCCCGCCTCGACGGTCTACAACATTCCGGCGGTCATCCGCTTCCCCGGCGGCACCGATGTCGAGCAGCTCGCCTCCTCCGTGGAGACGGTCATCAAGGCGCATCCTCAGTTCCGTGTGCATTTCGACAGCCAGAGCGGCGACATCATTCAGGTGATCGACGTCGAACAGCCTGTCGTCATAGCTCAGAGCCGGATGGACGAGGCTGCTGTGGAGCAGTATATGAAGGAGTTCGTCCAGCCCTTCAACCTGAGGCAGGGTCCGCTCTACCGCATGGAGATTGTCCAGACCGCCGAGAGCGTCTATCTCTTGGCCGATGTGCACCACCTCATCTTCGACGGCGCTTCGCTCGACCTCTTCCTGGACCAGCTGTGCACGCTGATGAACGGCGGACGGATAGAGCCCGAAACGTTCACCTACGCCGACTTCGTTGCGGCGCAGAAGGCAGCGGAAGACAGCGCCGAATACGCTGCCGCCCGCGACTTCTTCCAGGAGCGTCTGGGCAAGGTGGAGGGCGTCACGGAAGTGCCTTCCGACCTCACCAATCCCAAGGATCAGGGCGTCACTGAGACGGTCTTCTGCCCGTTGGACTTCGAGTCGATTGACGCTTTCTGCCGTCAGAGGGGCATCTCGCCCTCGCATCATCTTCTGGCGGCCACCTTCTATGCGCTCTCGCGCTTCACCAACAGTGATCAGCTGTGCATCACCACCATCTCCAACGGCCGCTCCGACCTGCGCATCAGCAACACGGTGGGCATGTTTGTCAACACGCTGGCCCTGAGCGCCGACATCGTCGGGCAGACGGTCTCCGAGTTCCTCGGCGAGACCAGCCGCAACTTCGACGAGACGCTGCGCCACGAGACCTATCCCTTCGCGCGCATCGCCGCCGACTACGACCTCTCCGCCGAGATCATGTTCGCCTATCAGATGGGCGTGCTCGAGGGGCATGACTACAAGGGTCAGCCTGTGACGATGAAGGACTTCGAGTCCGATGCGCCCAAGTTCCGCATCGCCTTCTACATCATGCCCGATCCTTCGGGCAAGCCGGGCATCAGCCTGCAATACGACAACGGCCGCTACAGCCGCGCGCTGATGGAGAGCCTGGCCCAGTCCGTCTCCAATGCCGCGATGGCGTTCATCAGTCAGCCCGATGCGCCGCTTCAGAGCATCTCGCTGCTCGACGAGAAGCAGACGGCCCTGCTCGACAGCTTCAACCAAAATGATGTGGATTACGACGACACGCAGACCGTCGTCTCGCTCTTCCGCCAGCAGGTGCAGCGCGTGCCCGACAACGTTGCGGTGGTCTATCACGACGTGCGGCTGACGTACCGACAGGTGGACGAGATGTCCAACAGAATTGCCGGATATATCATTGAAAAATTAAATTGTCAATTGTCAATTCTCAATTCTCAATTATCAAGTGAGGAGCCCGTCGTCTCCGTCCTCATTCCGCGTTGTGAGTGGATGGTGGTGGCTTCGCTGGGCGTCCTCAAGGCCGGTTGTGCCTATCAGCCGCTCGATCCGAGTTATCCCAAAGACCGCCTCAATTTCATGATGCAGGACGCTTCGGCCAGCCTGCTGATTGCCGACGAAGAGCTGCGCGATATTGTGGACGAGTACACCGGTCCCGTCCTGCTGACGAAGGACATCGAGAGCCTTCCCGCCCTGACTGAGGAAAGCAATTCTCAATTGTCAATTGTCAATTCTCAATTAAAGCCTGACAGGCTGTTCATCATGCTCTACACCTCCGGCTCGACCGGTGTGCCCAAGGGCTGCCAGCTGGAGCACGGCAACCTCGTCTGCTTCTGCCATTGGTATCAGCGTTACTACGGGCTGACGTCCGAGAGTCATGTGGCCGCCTATGCCAGCTACGGCTTCGACGCCTGCATGATGGATATGTATCCGGCGTTGACCTGCGGCGCCACCGTATATATAATAGGTGAAGACATCCGCCTCAACCTGCCGGACCTCAACGACTATTTCAACGCCAACGGCATCACCCACTCGTTCATCACCACGCAGGTGGGTTATCAGTTTGCCACGAATGTGGACAACCGTTCGCTGAAGCACTTCTCCGTGGGCGGCGAGAAGCTCTCGGCCCTGCAGCCGCCCAAGGGCTACAACATGTACAACGGATACGGTCCGACCGAGTGCACCATCTTCACGACGACTTATCTGCTGCACGACTACGAGCAGGATATTCCCATCGGCAAGCCGCTCGACAACATGCGCCTCTACATCGTGGACAAGCAGTTCAACCGTCTGCCGCCCGGCGCCGCCGGCGAGCTCTGGGTCAGCGGCCCGCAGGTGTCTCGCGGCTATCTCAACCGCCCCGAGAAGACCGCCGAGGTCTATATCGACAATCCCTTCTCCGGAAAATCCGGAAATTCCGGAGATTCCGGAAAATACGCCCGCGTTTACCGCACCGGCGACATCGTGCGCTACCTGCCCGACGGCAACATACAGTTCGTCGGCCGTAAGGACAGTCAGGTGAAGATACGCGGCTTCCGCATCGAGCTCAAGGAGGTGGAGGCCGTCATCCGCGAGTTCCCCGGCATCAGGGACGTCACCGTGCAGGCCTTCGACTACGAGAACGGCGGCAAGTACATCGCCGCCTACATCGTCGCCGACGGTCCCGTGGACATCAAAGCCCTCAACGACTTCATCGGGCAGCAGAAGCCGCCCTACATGATTCCGGCCGCCACGATGCAGATCGACGCCATCCCGCTCAACCAGAACCAGAAGGTCAACAAGAAAGCCTTGCCCGCGCCTGTCATCCAGGCTGCCGACCGCGAATATGTGGCGCCGGCCAACGAGGCCGAGCGACTCTTCTGCGACATCTATGCCGGCATCCTGACGCTCGACCGCGTGGGTGCTTTGGACAACTTCTTCGAGCTGGGCGGCACGTCGCTCATGGTGACGCGTGTCATCATCGAGGCCGACAAGCACGGCAAACATCTGGCCTACGGCGACCTCTTCGCGCATCCCACGCCGCGTGAGCTGGCTCAGTTTGTCAGCGGCGAGACCAAAGCCACCACGCTGGCCGACGGTTCCGATGTCGGCGAGGACGCTGCCTATGACTACAGCGCCATCAACACGCTGCTCGAGGGCAACACGCTCGACGCCTTCCGCGAGGGCGAACGCCAACCCATCGGCAACGTCCTGCTGACGGGCTCCACGGGCTATTTGGGCATCCACGTGCTCAAGGAGCTCCTGGATCGCGACGACGTGCCCGTCATCTGGTGTCTGGTGCGTGCCGACAGCGAGGAGAAGGCTTCGGCCCGTCTGCGCCAGCTGCTCTTCTACTATTTCGGCAGAAACTACAAGGAGCTCTTCGGCAGCCGCCTGCGCATCGTTATGGGCGACGTCACGCAGGAGATACATACCAACGGAGAGGTAAACACCGTATTCAACTGTGCCGCTATGGTGAAGCATTTCTCGCGCACCACCGAGATCGAGGATGTCAACATCGGCGGCGCGGCCCATTGCGTTCAGTTCTGTCTCGAGACGGGGGCGCGCCTGGTGCATGTGTCCACCTACAGCACGGCGGGCCTTTCGGTCAACGGCGTGCCCGGTCGCGATGCCGTGCTGACGGAGCAGAAGCTCTACTACGGCCAGTATATGGACAACCAGTACATCCATTCGAAGTTTGTTTCCGAGCGCGTCGTCCTCGAGGCTGCGGCCCGCGAGGGTCTCTCGGCCAAGGTGATGCGTGTGGGCAATCTGGCGCCGCGTTCCACCGACGGTGAGTTCCAGATCAACTTCCAGACCAACAGCGCGATGGGCCGCATCCGCGTGTTCCGCATGCTGGGCTGCTATCCCTACGAGATGAGCGACGAGCCGATGGAGTTCTCGCCCATCAACGAGACGGCCCGCAGCATTGTGCTGCTCTCCGAGACGCCGCGCGCCTGCTGCCTCTTCCATCCGTTCAACAACCATCACGTCTTCTTCGGCGATGTGATGTCGCAGCTGTCGCTCATCGGCGACGTGCCCCGTCAGGTGGAGGCTTCGGCCTTCCAGACGGCGATGGCCGAGGCTCAGGAAGACCCCGACAAGGCCAAGCTGATGAGCAGCCTGCTGGCTTATCAGGACATGAGTCACGGACAGGAGTCTTTCGTCGTGCCGACGCTCAACAGCTACACCACGCAGACGCTCTACCGTCTGGGCTTCCGCTGGAGCCCGACGTCGTGGGACTATGTGGGCCAGTTCCTCCAGGCCATCGACGGCTTGGGCTACTTCGAGGCCTGAAGCGCTTTGTGTTAAACTGATCATGAGCACAGAAATGAAAAAAACGCTCTTCTTCCTTCTCGCCCTGCTGCTGAGCTTCTCCGCCGTATGTGCGGAGCAGCCCCGCGGGCTCTATCGCCTGCAGCGTTTCGTCTATGCCGACGGCAGCAACCGCATGCCCGGCTTCGTACAGTATAAGTATGCTGCCGATTCCGTGGGCCTGCTCCTCATCGGCCCCACCGCCAGCCGGCCCGGACGCTGGGGCAGCGCCCGCATCGAGATTCGCGAGGACCATCCTCTCACGCCCACCGGCGACCAGCCTCAGGGCGCCGACGGTCACGGCGTGCGCATCTTCAATGCGAGTGCGGAGCGCTTTGATTTCAAGTGGTACAACGAGTCTTGGCCTGGCATGGGCCATCTCAACGAGTTCATCACCGAGGAGTATTCCCGCGAGCGTGTCGAGCCCCAGATAGCGCAACTTTTCAGCGTCCTCGAGGACCGCTTCGACCACACTTCCGGCCGCTTCTCCGGCTGGTGGACCTGCGTGGAGACGGCGGCCAATCCCGACGGCTCCGGGCCCCGCTCTTCCTGCTCTGCTTTCTGGAAGGTTTATTCGCCCGGCATGTCGGCGGTGATCCGCTGCGGGGTCAATCCTCCCGTTCTGGGCTGCAACTTTGCCAGCGACCTGCGCTTCGAGGGCGACAGCGTGCTCGTTGAGGGCGGTCATCGCTGCACCGTCCACTGGATCAGCGACGACTGTCATGCGCTCACCTTCACGCCGGAGGGCGGACGGCCGACGACGGAGATATGGGTCAGGGGCGGTCTGCCGCCTCTGTGGCAGACGGTCTTCGGCACCTCTGTGCCGTGCTATCGCTATGCGGGCGATTGTCTCACGGATGCCCTCAATGCCGCATCTGAGGTCACGAAGGGCGACAACCCGGACGGCGCCATTGCCCGGGTGGATTCCTTCCTTGCCGAGGCTCGGGAGAAGAACGTGCCGCTGCGCTATTATGCCAATGTTGTCGCTGCTATCGGGTCCGGCCTTATCGGCAATTCCCGCATGTGGAAGCTCGGCAGGGATTTTTGCAGCCGTCAGCGGCAGTGCATCGACGATTACATCCGTGCCGGTCACGAGCGCGATGTCGCCTGCGATCTCGCTTTTCATCTCCTTGAAGGCTATCGGGCGGTGGCACTCTACCGCTTGGGCGAAGTGGAGGAGGGGCGTCGTCTGATTAAGGAGTGCCTCGAGGCCGAGGAGCGTGACATCAAGCGCTACAGAGGCCTTACGGGGATGGAGGGCTATATCAACGCCCTCAACTACGCCCGTCTTTATCTCTACTCCGAAGCCTACGATGTCATCGGCGCCGACCTCACGCTGATTTTCCTCGACGCGCTGCCTGTGGTGGCGCCCGACGTCCTGGAGCGCAACGGGCTGATGGCGCTGGAGTGTCGCGGCAACTGCCTGCTGCTGCGTGGCGACAAGGAAGCTGCCCGCCGTGTGTGGGAGCAGATCCGTGAGCGTCAGTCCGATTATTTCGAGCAGCGGCCCGTGAACAGCCCTCTGCGCCAGGCCTTCGGTCAGTAGGAATTTGCATGTGTACGGACAAATTAACGCTTGTCCGCTTTGTCCGTTGAGGCTTCTCTGAGGCTCCTCAGACTGTTCTCAGACTGTTCAAAATCGGTGTTTTTCGCCGTGTTTTAGGGCGGTTTTGGTGCGTTTTGAAGCGAAAGTGGGGGAGAATAGAGGCTTTTTGGGGCCAAAACAGAGGGCAAAACGGTGGAGATTTTGGGACGTTTTGCCCGGAAAATCTCTGTTTGGGGACAAAAAGGTATGGTTGGCAGTAACTTTATGACTACACGCGATTAGGTATTTATTGCTGATAACCAGTATATTTGGCTGCCGATGTGTCATAAGTGTCATGTGTCATGAGTGTCAAGAAGGAATTTCAATATGAGAGGCGGGGGAAATCCGGCTCATAGTAAATATAAATATTTATATTATACTATGGCCTATTTTTGCACACCGAAAAAAACTAATGACACTCTTGACACATGACACTCTTGACACACAATTTTTTTTTGAAAAAAGTTGGTCATTTATTCGAAAACCGCAATGTCGCTGTCGTACCTTTGCACCGTCAATTCCGAGCTGACGCTCTGAGTGAAGAACGAAGAGTGCAGAGTGAAGAATGACAAGCGATCTTTGACTTTTTGCTACAACAATTCCTCTGCCGGAGAGGGATCAATACTCCGTCTTGTCCGTCTTTTCTTTCCACAGCCGGAACGAACTCTGTGCCTCCTCCCTCAGCAGCTGTATGGTGGGCAGGGTGCGGGCGTAAAGGGGACGCTGCACCTCGCGGTAGATGCGGTCGTCGGCGAAATTGACGGCGCTGGCATCCTTGCGCGTGTTGCCGTAGTAGATGCGGTCGATACGGGCCCAGCAGATGGCGCCGAGAGACATCGGACAGGGTTCGCAGGAGGAATAGATGGTGCATCCCGAGAGGTCGTGCGTGCCCAAAACCCGACACGCCTCCCGTATGGCGTTCACCTCGGCATGGGCTGTGGGGTCGTTGTCCGTCGTCACGGAATTGGAGCCGCCGGCGATGATCTTCCCGTCCTTCACGATGACGGCTCCGAAGGGACCGCCGCCGCGCAGCACACTCTCGTCGGCAATCCTGATGGCCTCGCGCATGAACGCCTTGTCCCGCTCCGTCACCATGACGGCATCGTCGGTGTGGATCTGCTCCTCACGGAACACAAGCTCCTGCGTCTCGTAGTCCATCCTCTCCACCACGGCGAGCGCCTCCACACGGAAGCCCCTTTCGGTCAGTATGCGCGCCCCTTTCTGGTTGCCCTTCTCCACAACGACACCGATGCCAGCCACGCTGGCGCCGGCCTGCTGCACGATGTCGATGAGGGCATTCATCGCCTCGCCCTCCGCCAGGAAGTCGTCCAGGAGGAGAAGGCGGTCGTCGGCCGAGATAAAGGGGCGGGAGACGTAGATGGTCTCCTCTTTCTTATGCGTGAAGGAGTAGGCGCGGGAGACGTATTTTGGGTCTTTGCCGGTGACGGAAAGGCTTTTCCTGGCATACACCATGGGCACGTTCATCAGGTTGCTGACCATAGTGGCAAAGGGTATGCCGCTGGCCTCGATGGTGAGCACCTTGGTCACGGGCGTGCCCTCAAAGCGGTTGACGATGTCCCACGCCATCTGCCGCATGGTGGCGATGTCCACCTGATGGTTGAGGAAGTTGTCTATCTTGAGGATGTTGCCCGGATTGACGGTGCCCTCCCGCAGTATTTTCTCCTGTAAATAATTCATGTCGGACTCGTTGTTAAAGTAATGGCGGCCGTGCCGCTTTTTCCGTTTTTGCGGACACAAATATAGATAAAATTTGCATTTTGGCGAATCGCGCCGTGCAATTTATTCGGCAATAGCGGCAATTTGTCCGTATCCGGCCGCCGTTATCCAGAAAAAACGGGCTCCGGAGGGCGAAAGTCGGAAATTTTTCGTATCTTTGCGCGCTGAAGATTCATTAAGAAAAAAAGAGTAAAGCAAAGGAAACGAAATCAGCAAGTTAAAACATTCGTTGGCTTGCTGATTTTCTCTTTTTAGGTGCATTTTTGTTACTCGTTTGTTACTATTTTGTTACTCGTTTCTTTTGAAGATTCAAAAAAAATGCCTATCTTTGCACCCGGTAACAAAATAGAAACGATATGGCAAGACCTAAAAAGATTGGGCGCGAATCCTCATTCGTAACATTGAGAACAAAGGCCGTTTCAGGCGGCAGACAAAGTTTCTACCTTGACATTTATAAGGATGGCAAGCGAAGCTATGAGTTTTTGAAATTATACCTTGTACCCGAAACAACCCCAGCGGCCAAGGTGCAGAACCAAAACACAGAGCAAGCAGCCAAGGCCATAAGGAATCAGCGTGAAATAGACATCATTCAAGGCAAGGGGGGCATTTTGCAGACAAGCAAGGGCGGCAAAACGCTGTTGCTTGATTGGCTGGAGGCATACGCGATTGAGGCAGAGAAAAACGGCCAAAGTGCAGCGATAGCCCTAAATATTAGATTAACAGCAAAACACATTGAAATTTACAAGGGGCGAAACACGAAATTGGCAGAGATAGATGAAGATTGGTGCAAGGGATTCATAGAATATCTTGCTAAAGCCCCGACAAGGAGAAACACCAGCAACACACGAACGCTGAAAAAATCCACAGCAGGCGTTTATTATTCTCTTTTTGCGGCAGCTTTATCAAAGGCCGTTCGGGGAAAGCTGATACCGACAAACCCGGCCACAAATTTAGACCATAGTGCAAGAAAGCCGATCAAGGCAGACGAAAGCAACAGGCCGTATCTTACCATTGATGAAGTGAAAGCCTTAATTGCCACAGATTGCAAAAACAAACAAGTTAAGCAGGCTTTTTTGTTCGCTTGTTTCACAGGGCTAAGAATAAGCGATATTCGCAGTTTGAAATGGTCAAACATTGTCAAACGCAACGGCCTTTGTTACATTTCCATTGTAATGAAGAAAACGCGCCGGGCATTGCCTGAAATAGTGCTGAATGAACAGGCGTTAAAGTGGATGCCAAGGAAGCAGGGCACAGACCGTGTTTTTTCTATCCCGGAACATAGCTCAATAGTTAATTATGATGTAAAAAGATGGGCAAAAGAGGCGGGCATAACAAAAGATATTAGCTTTCACATAAGCCGCCACACCTTTGCAACGATGGAGCTAACATTGGGCGCAGACCTTTACACCGTTAGCAAGCTGTTGGGGCACACCAATATTTCCACAACCCAAATTTACGCTGACATCATCAATAAGAAACGCGATGAGGCCGTTGGATTGCTTGACAATGCTTTTAATGGGGAGGGCAAATGATGGCAGAAACGATGTTGAAGATATTCCAAAGGCATAGGGATTGTTTTGATTTCACAAAAGAACCCGATTGGCAGGAATCCATAGAAGCCCGGCAAATGTGCGATAAGCGGCAAATAGAGAGGGATGAAGTTGCAAACGAGTATGTGAACGGCGTATTGGCGGCAAATGACTTTTGGGCAGACGATATAAACGAAGATACCGATGAGTTAGCACTAAGTTTTCAAAGGATAACAAACAAGGCAGAGCGTGAAGCCTATAAGAAAGCAGTAAAACAATTCCTTTTGTATATTGCAAAAAGATTGAGAGAACACAGGGTAAAGTTGTTGAACCCCCTAACACGTTTCAGGATGGGCAGGCACGGAGCAGGCGTGATTGCCATTGAAAATCTTTCATTGAATGAGGCCGAAAAGGAATGGCAGAGATTGAGAAAACAGGGCTTTGCCGTGTACCAATTCCCAACAGACATTTACCCGGCGGTCTATACCGTTTTAGGATATCGGCCAACAGGGGCACGAAATAACGCCCCCAGCGGCACGAACGCCGCCGGGAGGGGCGATGATGCACCCGCGCCCGACAAAACGCCTACAGGGGCACAGGAAGCACGAAAAAAGCCAAAGAAGCAAGGCAGGCCACCAAAAGAGTTTGATGAATACTTTAATGATCCCAGCGAAGCCGCAACGTTTATCCCAATTTTAACTCGGCTTTTGAATGGCAAGAAAGCCAAAGATGCCGCCCGGATTATTATTGCTTTTTATGAGGGAGGATGGACGATAGAACGCCCAAGCCTGTCAAGCATAGAACGAAGATTCAATCTTGAACACAGCAGCGACATTTCAGACCGGATTAGATGCCATTACAACCACAAGAAGATGCAAGCACCTGAATACAAGCCGTTCCCGCCCGAAGAGCTGAACCCCATAATTGTTGCTATAAAAAGAGAGATTGCGAAACAACAGCCCCCACAAAACACAGAAAAATAGGTGTAATTAAATGGTAATAAATCCCCCTGATTTATTGCCATTTTTTTTGTATTTTTCCTTTCCGATTTTCGCCTTACTTTTGCACCGTCAAACCGATGGAGCAGGGATTTGCGATACCTGTAACAGAGGGGCGAAGATGGAAGCGGGCGCAACCGCTGGCCACCAAAACACAAACCCTAAAGCCCTTAAACATGGAAGAGCTTATTTTATCAAAATTGGAGGCTATAGAACGCTACAGCTTACTTGCCGCCAAGAATGTTTTAACGATTGATGATGTGGCCGTACTTACAGGCATGAGCAAGAGCCACATTTACAAGCTGACCTGTTCAAAGCAGATTCCTTTCTACAGGCCGAACGGCAAAACCCTGTATTTCGACAGAAAAGAATTAGAGGAATGGCTGAAACAGAACCGGGTATTAACTACAGCGGAAGCAGAGCAAAAAGCCGTTTCGTATTGTCTAACTCATTAACTCTTTAAGACCATGATACCCATCATTAAAACCACAGCGGCCACGGAGAACGGATTGGCAGCTATTCGGAAAGCGATTGAAAGCGGCAATGTGCCGCAGCTGTTCGCAACAGACATCATGTTAAACATAAAAGAAGAGCGTTATTTCCCAGCCGCCCCCGCCGGAGTATGCACCCCGATTGCATACGATAACAAGGGCACGGCAAACGCTTTCTATGAAATCTTGACACGCACGGCCACCGCTGGCCAAGATTTAGACTACCAGCCGCGCTTGAAGATGAGCGAACCCTGTACGGCCTTATTGTTCACGCACGGCAACGCCGCGCCCGCCGATGATGCCAACACCATCATCAAGGCGATACCCGAAGCGATGCTGTTTGATGAACTCTTATGCACCGTTCACGCAGCGATAGACGAAACAGGGGCACAGCTTGTAATCATTGACGATGTGGCCGGATATGTGAAAGAGTGCGGGCGCACGATGCTTTGCAGTTTGAACGAGCTGGCCAATTGCTGCAGCGTGATATTGTTGGCGGGCTTCATGCTGACAGATGAGGCCGAAGATATAAGCAGATGCCTTGTGCCCTACACGCCCCAGCTTTGGCAGCTTACAACCCACAGCCTCATCATGAACAACGATGATGGGGAGAGCAGCCGGGAGCAGCCTTATTTCTGTTTGAATTACGGCGGCATTGATCCCAAGCGCATAATTTATGGGATTGGGAACGATGGGCACGCGTGTATGGTGCGCGACCTTTTCCGGCTGTTTAGAATTAAGGAACTTGCAGAAAGGCTTGCACCGCAATGGGTGTCAAAGAGCAAGTTTGTTAATATGTGCCATGGTGCAACCAAAGGAGAGTTTGAGCCGCAAACCATTGAAGCGGCCATACAAACAGCCGTGCATAATGACATTATCCGTGAGGCGGGAATCCGCAAAAAGGCGAGAGTGTGCTATAACGGCGAGAAGATGAGCCGGGCAGTTATTGGCAAGAACATTGCGTTATCAGCCTTTGGGAATCATTATACCAGCCCGAAACACACGAAGAAACGCAAACCCATTTTGCGACATGGAGAGTTTCGTCTGATTGCGCCCGAAAATTGCACAGGCAGAGCCACCATGCAAGATTTCGCCATTGAAATGATGAAAGCCGTTGTTGCTGGCCAAAAGTGGCTTGAATTCAAAGTGGAAACGCCCTACATTAACACGCTGGCTATTATTGTCGGAGGGGATGATACCGCCGCCGAACGGCTGACAGAAAGAGTTGCCGCCGGGAAACGTGTAAAATTCAGCGCAACCGTGTTGCCTGAGAACATAACCGATGAGGCTTTCTTGACGGCCTACAAGCAGGCGATAGACACCGAAAAGCCCAATTTTGTGTTTATCCTATGTTATGACCGAATACAGCCCCAGCGTTATACAGAGGAACAGCTGGCCAAGGAGTTAGCGATACACAGCAAGAGAAAGGCCATTTGTACCATCGCAGAAAGCGACATCGAAAAAGTTACCCTTGACCTCAAAGATGAATATTGGAGTATATCGCAATTGGTAAGCGATAGCGACAGGGCAACCATTGATGAGAATTTTGGCGTGCTGTTGCCGTGCATTTATAGTTTCCAAGGCAGCGTTGGAGATTTCGACATTCTTTGCCGATTTGAGAGGCCAAGAGCCGGAGAGTTTCATATTGCCTCATCGAATGAGCAAAAGCGAGCGTTCTTGTATGGTACTTTCTATTATGCACGAAACAATAGGGCAACCGATATGTTTGATTGTACCGGGAGAGATTTGACCGAAAACGTAATCAGGCAGGCACAAAAGGCCGGATTGATAAAGGTACACCCTTATGGCAAGAGTTTGTTGGAGAGCCGCATAACGTTCATTGGGGAGAAGTGAATCATGAAGCACTTAAGCACAGACCTTGAAACCACCATCTTGAACATGATGGCAGGCAAGAACACCCAGCCCGCCCCCGCCGGGATTGAGATTGAGCCGATGGAGTTTGATTTGCCCGAAGTGGAGATTGAGCCGTTGGAGCTTGACTTACCCGAATTTGAGATTGAGCCGTTGGAGTTTGAGAGTATCGCGCCGCCCGGAGTGAAATGATCGGGATGGCAGAAAGGGTGTCGCAGAACCCGACACCCCCAGCAGAACAGGAAAGAGGCCGTGAGCTTGAGCAACCAAACCAACGGCCTCATCTTGTACCCGCACACGCGACACCCCGCAACAAAGAAAAAGAACCAAAAAGAAAGCCGTCTAAATATATGGCACGCTTAAGCTTGCTCCAAGCTAAAAGCTTAAGCGTGCATATATACGCGTACACATAGGCACGCATATACGCGTGAGGGCTTCTCAGTTATGGGGGCAAGCCCCCAAACCCCCGGCTTCTATGTGGGCGCAGCCGCGCCCCTGTTTTTATTTCAAGGTGCGCTGTTTTTCCAAAATCTCTTCCCACTTACTTGTTTTAATACAGCATTTTTTGAAAATGTTGTTTTTCCTTTGATACCAGCAAGGGGTAAAAAGCTAAAATAGCCCCGCCAAACGCCTAATACGGAGAATAAAGCAAAAAAAATTATTGGAATCCACTTTTTGAACAGCGAAACGCTACCATTCCGCGGGATGAACCGCCCCCGCTAAATGCAAAAAATATTTTTCCTAAAATCCGACAGAAAAACCAGCTGAAACGAACTTAAAAACGGACATTCCTGTAACGAGAAACACCGAATCCCCCATATTAAAAAATTGAGCTTCATAATTGCTCCCTGCATGATAAGCAAGCGGCCAAATATTCCACCGATTTCATGCAACAAATGGGATGTAAACCCCTTGAGGCACTTTCCGGGTATCATAGGAACTAATACCAAAGGAAGAAATGACGAGAACAAAACACGATGCACAAAAGGGGTATTATACCACCATCGCAACCAAAATCAGCCATTCGGATAAAGCCAAGCTTGTGGCTGTTGCCGACAGATTCGGAATGACATTCTATGAACTCCTGCAGGCGTTATTGCTGGCAACCGTTCGCTACTTTGACAGCGAGAGTGTGATAACAGACGAACACGCCGCCATGATGCACGCCTTTGAAGATTCCATCTTTTCAACAAGGGGCAGTTTCAGCCCCCTTTCTATCAAAGGCCATGAGGCACGAACCATAAGCCGCGCCCTGTTGTTTGTGGAACAGAAGCCCGGCGAACGGCCACAGCTGTTGGCAGTAAGCCGCGCCCCCGGCGGCAAGCTGACAGAATCTTATAATTTCGACACCATGCTTTGTGGATTCATGGAGGCCGTTGATCCCGAAGCGTTGCGGGCGTTGCAAAAGGAGCAGGGGAAGCAGGGCTATTTCAGCATTGCCCACACGCTGCATGAAGTGGCCATGAGGCTGACAGAATCCCCAGCGGACACGATTGCCAACGATATAGCCGAAATGTTCACGGATGCACGAACCAGCGCAGGGGAAGAAATAAATGAAGATGTTTTCTACAAAAGGAAGATGAGGCAATGGGAACACAGCGGCATACCAACACCGCGCGCGAAACGGCATATAGTTGAAATCTAAAAGAAAGTTGGCAATTCTCTTTGCTATTTGCGAAAAAACCCTTATCTTTGCACCAACAAAAGCCCACAGGCAGAATAAAAATGCCATTTTGTTACTATTTTGTTACCAGCACTTAGTTTCATGTGGGCTTTTTTATTGATAATTAGATGGGTAAACATATATATAGTATCTTTGCGCGCTGAAGTATGATTAGTATAGACCATCTCACAATAGAGTTCAGCGCCAAGGCGCTATTCACCGACGTCAGCTACGTCGTCAACGACCGCGACCGCATCGCCCTCGTCGGCAAAAACGGGGCGGGGAAGAGCACCATGCTCAAGATGATCGCCGGACTGGAGCGGCCCACATCGGGCAGCATCGCCATCCCCCGCGATACGACGGTGGGCTATCTGCCGCAGGTGATGGTGCTCGCCGACGGACGCACCGTGACCGAAGAGGCCGAGACCGCCTTTGCCGACATACAGGCCGTGCAGCGCCGCGTGGAGGAGATGCAGGAGGAGATGGCCCGGCGCACCGACTACGAGACGGAGGACTACATGGCTCTGTGCGAGCGCTTCACCCACGAGAGCGAGCGCTACCGCATGATGGGCGGCGACAACTATCGCGGCGAGATGGAGCGCACGCTCAAAGGGCTGGGCTTCGAACAGCGCGACCTGGACCGCCCCACCAGCGAGTTCAGCGGCGGATGGAGGATGCGCATCGAGCTGGCCAAAATCCTGCTGCGCCACCCCGACGTGCTGCTGCTCGACGAGCCCACCAACCATCTCGACATCGAGTCGATACAGTGGTTCGAGAAGTTCCTCGCAGGCTACGACGGCGCCGTGATGCTCGTCTCGCACGACAGGGCTTTCATCAACAACGTGACCACACGCACCATAGAGATCACCTGCGGCCAGATACACGACTACAAGGTGAAGTACGACGAATACCTCACGCTGCGCGCCGAACGCCGCGAACAGCAGCTGCGCGCCTACGAGAACCAGCGCCGCGAGATCGAGGAGGCGCAGGCCTTCATCGAGCGTTTCCGCTACCAGGCCACCAAGGCCGTGCAGGTGCAGCAGAAGGTGAGGCAGCTGGAGAAGATCGTCCCCATCGAGGTGGACGAGGTGGACACCAGCGCCCTGCGCCTGAAGTTCACCTGCTCGCAGAGGAGCGGCGACTTCCCCGTGATCTGCGACGAGGTGCGCAAGGACTACGACCGCACCGTCTTCGACCACGTCAACCTGACCATCAGGCGCGGCGAGAAGGTGGCCTTCGTGGGCCGCAACGGCGAGGGCAAGAGTACGCTGGTGAAGTGCATCCTGGGCGAGATCCCCTTCCAAGGCACGCTCAAGGTGGGCCACAACGTGGAGATCGGCTACTTCGCACAGAATCAGGCGCAGCTGCTCGACGGCGAGCTCACCGTGTTCGAGACCATCGACCGCGTGGCGCGCGGCGACATACGGCTGAAGATACGCGACATACTGGGCGCTTTCATGTTCGGCGGCGAGGCCTCCGACAAGAAGGTGAAGGTGCTCTCCGGCGGCGAACGCACCCGACTGGCGATGATCAAGCTGCTGCTGGAGCCCGTCAACTGCCTCATCCTCGACGAGCCTACCAACCACCTCGACCTCAAGAGCAAGGATGTGCTCAAGAGTGCCATCAAGGCCTTCGACGGCACGGTGATCATCGTGAGCCACGACCGCGACTTCCTCGACGGACTGGTGGAGCGCGTCTATGAGTTCGGCGGCGGACGCGTGAGGGAATACCTCGGCGGCATCTACGACTGGATACGCCAGCACGAGGCGCAGCAGGCCGAGATCGCCTTCCAGCAGGGTGGGGCCGCAGCGGCGCAGAAAGCCGCCGCTCCCGCTGCCGCAGAAGCCCCCAAGGCCGCACGCACCCTGAGCTACGAAGAGCAGAAGGCGCAGGCCCGCGAGCAGCGCAAGAAGGAGAAAGCCATCAAGGAGGCCGAGGAGCAGATGAGCCAGCTGGAGCAGGCCGTGAAGATACTCGAAGCCCGCATGGCCACGCCCGAGGGCAGCGGCGACGCTTCGCTCTACGAGAAGCATGCTGCGCTGAAAGCGCAGCTTGAAAAGGCCGAAGAGAAATGGCTGGAACTCAGCGAGTGAAGAGTGAAGAGCGAAGAGTGAAGAATGAAAAATAGTTAAGGTTAAGGTTAACGTTAAGGTTAAAGAAAATGCCACTCAGACTACCCAATAAATTGCCGGCAATAGACTTCCTGAAGAAGGAGAACATCTTCGTCCTGGACGAGCTGCGCGCCTCCACTCAGGATATCCGTCCGCTGAGGATCTGCATCCTCAACCTGATGCCGCTCAAGATCACCACCGAGACGGACCTCATCCGCCTGCTCTCCAACTCGCCCCTGCAGCTGGAGCTTCATCTGATGAAGGTCAAGGCGCACACCTCGAAGAACACGCCGGTGGAGCACATGAAGGCCTTCTACCGCGACTTCGAGGCGATGAAGGAGGAGAAGTTCGACGGCATGATTATCACCGGAGCGCCTGTGGAGCATCTCGACTTCAGGGAGGTGACCTACTGGGACGAGATGATGGAAATCATGGACTGGTGCCGCACGCACGTCACCTCGACGCTCTACATCTGCTGGGCCGCACAGGCCGGGCTCTACCACTACTACGGCATCCCCAAATATCCCCTGCCGGAGAAGATGTTCGGCATCTTCCCCCAGACGCCCACCGACGCCTCGCTGCCGCTGTTCAGAGGCTTCGACGACAAGTTCAACATGCCCCACAGCCGCCACTCCGAGATACGGCGCGAGGACCTCAGACGCTGTCCCGGGCTGCGCATCATCGCCGAGAGCGAGATGAGCGGCGTGTCGATGGTGATGGGGCGCGAAGGGCGCGAGATTTTCATCACGGGCCACAGCGAATATTCGCCCATGACGCTCGACACCGAATACCGGCGCGATCAGGGTAAAGGACTGCCCATCCACGTGCCCTACAACTACTACTACGACGACGACCCCGCCCACGGGGTGAAGGTCAGCTGGAGAGCCCACGCTAACCTGCTCTTCACCAACTGGCTGAACTATTACGTATATCAGGAGACGCCCTTTGACATCAACCAGATACATTGAACTGTTGGCGCCTGCCCGCAACGCCTCGACGGCGCGGGCGGCCATAGACCACGGAGCCGACGCCGTGTATATCGGTGCGGCCCGCTACGGAGCGCGCGCTGCCGCCGGCAACTCGGCGGAGGATATCGCGGAAGTGGTGCGCTACGCCCGGCCCTTCGGGGTGAAGGTCTATGTGACGCTCAACACGCTGCTGACGGACGCCGAACAGGATGAGGCCGAACAGTTGGCGCGCCAGCTCTACAGCTTGGGCGTCGATGCCTTCATCGTGCAGGACGAGAGGCTGGCCCGACGCATCAAGGATCTGCCGCTGCACTCCTCCACGCAGATGGACAACCGCACCGCGGACGACGTGCGGCGCCGACAGGAGGACGGCTATCTCCAGACCGTTCTGGCCCGAGAGTTGACGCTGGAGGAGATCCGCAGCATCCACGAGGCGGTGCCCGATATGCCGCTCGAGGTCTTCGTCCACGGCGCCGTATGCGTCTCTTACAGCGGGCGCTGCTTCGCCTCCGAAGTGTGCTACGGTCGCTCGGCCAACAGGGGAGAGTGTGCGCAGTTTTGCCGCATGCCCTACACGCTGGAGGACGCCGAAGGCAACGCTCTCGTTACAGGTCATCTGCTCTCGATGCGCGACATGAAGCGCAGCGACGAACTGGAGCGTCTGCTCGACGCCGGCGTCAGCTCGCTCAAGATAGAAGGGCGCCTGAAGGACGAGGCCTACGTGAAGAACGTGACGGCCTGGTACCGGCAGCGGCTCGACGCCATATTCCGCCGCCGCAGCGAATACCGCAGGAGCTCTCAGGGTCGGGTGGAGTTGAGCTTCACGCCCGATGTGGAGCGCACCTTTCAGCGCGGCTACACCAATTATTTTCTCAACGGCAGACAAAAGGGTATGGCCTGCCTGCTCACGCCCAAGAGCATGGGTCAGAGGGTCGGCACGGTGAAGAGCGTGCGCGGCGGCTGCATCGTGGTGGCTTCGCTTTGCTCTTTCAGCAACGGCGACGGGCTCTGCTACGACGCCGGCGGCCGGTTGGCCGGATTCCGCGTGAACCGCGCCGAGGGCAATCATCTTTACCCCCACGTGATGCCCGAAGGCCTGAGGGAAGGCACTGTGCTCTACCGCAATCAGGATATGGCGATGGAGCGCGCGCTCGAAGGTCGCACCGCCGTGAGAAAGCTGCCCCTGAAGTGGACCCTCGACCAGGAGGGCGACGGCTTCACCCTCACGGCCGAGCTGGAAGACGGACGCAGCGCCCGGGAGCATTTCCCCTGGGAGAAGCAGCCGGCCAGGAGCGATCAGAGCGCCGGTATCGCCGAGATCCTCTCGCGAATGGGCGACACGCCATACGAGAGCGCCGGCGTGAAGTGCAGCGGCCAGTGGTTCATCCCCAGAAGCATACTGTCAGAATGGAGAAGAAGGACGATAGAGAAGTTTTGATGACCTGCCGCTACTGCATCCGCTACGAGACCGGCATGTGTCTGCGCGAGAATCCCGAGGCCCCCAAAGGGCCGCTCTATCTGCGCGGCGCCGACGGACGGCGCTATCTCCTGCGCTTCGACTGCCGCAAGTGTGAGATGCAAGTGATCAACACCGAAGAAAACAAGATATGCCCCGTCACTACACCGCCAACTTCAATTTCCGACTGACCGGCGACCTGCCCTTGCAGCGCGAGCAGCCTCTCCACACCCAGCAGGTGCGGGGCGACAGCGTGTGGCTCCGCAGCGGCGACGAGGTGGTGGTGGCCCAGATTGCAGTCATCCCCGAAGACTCGGTGGATACCGTCTGGGTGAAGCTGGCGCGCGACCAGATGACGCAGGGATGGGTGAGAGAGGGCCGCATGATGGAGAGCGTCGTGCCGAGCGACCCCATCTCGGAGTTCATCAATCTCTTCTCCAGCCGCCACACCAACTACTTCATGAGTTTCTCGCTGCTCATGCTGCTCGTGTGGCTCTGGATGAAGTCCAAGCGCTACAGGATGCCCGTCGTCCACTACGACGACATCGGCAGCGGCTATCCCGCCGCCTTCTGTCTGACGCTGTCGGCCTCGGCGCTGCTCTACGCCTGGATACAGAAATACCACGCGGAAGCCTGGCAGGAATACTATTTCCACCCCTCGCTCAACCCCTTCGGCCAGCCTTGGATCGTGGCCCTCTTCCTCTGCTCGGTGTGGGCCCTCACGGTGATGGCGCTCGCCACCGCCGACGAGATGCTGCGCCTCCTCAAAGGGCGAGGGCTGCTCTTCTACGGCGCCACGCTCGTTGCTGTGGCGATGGTCGATTACATGTTCTTCACGGTGGCGCCTTTCCCTTGGGTCAGTGTGCCCTGTTTTATAATATATCTCATTTACGCCCTGTATCAAATGTATGGCAAAAACTAAGACGATGTATGTCTGCACGGAATGCGGGCAGGAGAGCGCGCAATGGCTGGGACGCTGTCCCGCCTGCGGTCAGTGGAACACGATGAAGGAGTTCCGCGAAGCCAAAGTCGCTCCGGAGAAAATCACGCTGCCGCGCGCTTCGGCCGGGGGGCGCAATGCCGGCAACACACCGACGCCCATACGCGACATCACGGTGGACCGCGAAGTGCGCATCGACCTGCGCGACGAAGAGCTCAACCGCGTGCTCGGCGGTGGACTGGTGGCCGGCAGCCTGTGTCTGCTGGGCGGCGAGCCCGGCATCGGCAAGAGCACGCTGGTGCTGCAGACCATACTGCGACTGGAGGGCATGAAGGTGCTCTACGTCTCCGGTGAGGAGAGCGCCCGCCAAATCAAGCTCAGAGCGGAGCGTCTGGGCGGCGGCTCGGGAGAGAACCTGCTGCTGCTGACGGAGACCTCGCTGGAGCGCATCTACAGCCACATCGAGGACCTGCAGCCCGATCTGGTCGTCATCGACTCCATACAGACCGTATCGACGGAGACGGTGGAGTCGTCGCCCGGCAGTCTCTCGCAGATCAGGGAATGCGCCGCTTCGCTGCTGAAATACGTCAAAGGGGGCGGCGCCAGCATCATACTCATCGGTCACATCACCAAAGACGGCACGCTGGCCGGACCGAAAGTGCTGGAGCACATCGTGGACACCGTGCTGCAGTTTGAGGGCGACCAGCATCACATGTACCGCATCCTGCGCGGCATCAAGAATCGCTTCGGAAGCACCTCGGAACTCGGACTTTACGAGATGCGCAGTGACGGATTGAGGGCCGTCTCTAACCCCTCGGAGCTCTGGATATCGGACAACAGGGAGGGCCTCTCGGGAGTGGCCATCTGTGCGGCGATGGAGGGTGTGAGGCCTTTCCTCATCGAGACGCAGGCGCTCGTGTCCACCGCCGCCTACGGCACCGCACAGCGCAGCACCATAGGCTTCGAGGGCCGCAGGCTCAACATGCTGCTGGCCGTGCTCGAAAAGCGCGTGGGCTTCAAACTGGCGCAGAAGGACGTCTTTCTCAACATCGCCGGCGGACTGCGCGTCACCGATCCCGCGCTGGATCTCAGCGTGGTGGCCGCCGTGCTCTCCAGCAACGTGGACACCCCGATAGAGACCGACACCGTGATGTGCGGCGAAGTGGGCCTCTCGGGCGAGATACGTCCCGTCTCCCGCATCGAGCAGCGCATCTCCGAGGCCCAGAGGATGGGCTTCCGCCGCATGGTGTTGCCCAAAGCCAACATGAACGGCATCAATGCCGCACAATACACCATAGAACTCTGTCCCGTGGGCCGTGTGGCCGACGCCGTGAGAGAGCTTTTCGGTTAAGGGTTCATGGTTAATGGTCAATGGTCAATGTTCAATGGAATACACACTCAAGCTGACGCCCGAACAGGCTTATAACGAACAGAGCATACGCCGCTATCTCATGGAGGAGAAAGGCGTGCGTTGCAGCAGCCTGTGGGTCAGGCGCCGCAGCATCGACGCCCGCCAGCGGCAGGTGTGGATCAACCTCACGGTGGAGACCGATCCCGACGAGAGCGTTTTCCGTGTGGAAGACTTCAGGGAGAAGGATGTCTCGGGGGAGAAGACCGTTGTTATCGTGGGTGCAGGGCCAGCGGGGCTCTTTGCCGCCCTGCGTCTGATAGAGCGGGGGCTCAGACCTGTCGTCGTGGAGCGCGGCAAGGATGTGCACGAGCGCAAGAAAGACATCGCCCGCATCCGTCCCGAGCAGCGCGTCGATCCCGAGAGCAACTATTCCTTCGGTGAAGGCGGAGCGGGTGCCTACTCCGACGGCAAACTCTACACCCGTAGCAAGAAGCGCGGCAACGTGGACGCCGTCCTGCGTCTCTTCGTGCAGCACGGAGCTTCGCCCGCCATACTCTCCGACGCACATCCCCACATCGGCACCGACCGCCTGCCCCGCGTCATCGAAAACATCCGCGAGCGCATCCGGCGCTGTGGCGGAGAGGTGCATTTCCAAACGAAAGCGGAGCGCCTGATCATCAGGGACAACCGTGTGGAAGGCATCGTGGCCGGCGGACTCGAATACAAAGCCGAAGCGGTGATTCTGGCCACAGGCCATTCGGCCCGCGACGTGTATCGCTATCTCCATGAGAGCGGTATCGAAATAGAAGCCAAGGGTTTGGCTGTCGGCGTGCGTCTGGAGCATCCGGCATCGCTCATCGACAGCATCATGTATCACAGCCGCGAAGGACGCGGACGCTGGCTTCCGGCGGCGGAATACGCTATGGTGGACCAGGTGGACGGCAGAGGGGTGTACTCCTTCTGCATGTGTCCCGGCGGCTTTGTGGTGCCGGCGGCCACAGGGCCGGAGCAAATCGTCGTGAACGGCATGAGTCCCAGCGGGCGCAACGGCCGCTGGTCCAACAGCGGCATGGTGGTGGAGGTGATGCCGACGTCGGACAATCCTCTCTGCATGATGCACTATCAGGAAGAGCTGGAGCGTCTGTGCTGGCTGCAGGGCAATCAGAAGCAGACGGCGCCGGCGCAGCGGATGGCGGATTTCGTCAACGGACGCCTTTCGGCAGATCTCAACGAGAGCAGTTATGCGCCCGGCCTGGTGGCTTCGCCGCTGCACTTCTGGATGCCCAAGGAGATATCCGAGCGGCTGAGGGAAGCCTTCCGCCTGTGGGGCCGACGCTATCGCGGCTTCCTTACCAACGAGGCGACCGTCATCGGCGTGGAGACGCGCACCTCGGCGCCCGTGCGCATACTCCGGGACAGGGAGACGCTGCGCCACGTGCGCCTCGTCGGGCTCTATCCCGCTGGAGAGGGTGCCGGATACGCCGGAGGCATAGTCAGTGCGGCAGTGGACGGGCAGCGATGCGCCGACGCCGCAGCAGAATACTTAAACAACGAAAGATGATGAAGACCAACATTGTGGAGCTGGACTCGTATGCCGCCAATCCGGGCGACCTCTCGTGGGAGGAAATGGAGAGGCTGGAAGGCTGCTGCTTCACACGCTACGACCGTACGCCCGCGCATCTTACAGTGGAGCGCGCCCGCGAGGCGGACATCGTGCTGACCAACAAGGTGGTGATTGACGCCGAAGTGATGGCCGAGCTGCCCCGGCTGAAATACGTCGGTGTGTTGGCGACGGGCTACAACGTGGTGGACATTGACGCCGCCAGAGCGCGCGGCATCACGGTGACCAACATTCCCGCCTACAGCACCATGTCGGTGGCGCAGATGGTGTTTGCCCATTTGCTCAACGTGACGCAGCAGGTGGCGCTCTACGACAGCGCCGTGAAGCAGGGCGAATGGGAGAGGAGCAAGGACTTCTGCTTCTACAAAGCGCCCCTCGCGGAGCTGGCCGGCAAGACGATGGGCATCGTCGGACTGGGCAACATCGGCAGTGCTGTGGCGCAAATCGCGCAGGCTTTCGGTATGAAGGTGCTGGCCTACACGAGCAAGACGCAGACGCAGGACAGTGTTGAAGCGACGCGCAGCTGGGAAGAGTTGTTTCGCCGTGCCGACGTCCTGACGCTGCATTGCCCCCTGACGCCCGAGACGCATCATCTGGTGAACGCAGAAAGGCTGAAATGGATGAAACCCTCGGCCATACTGATCAACACGGGCAGAGGTCCGTTGGTGGACGAGGGGGCTTTGTGCGAGGCGCTCAGGGAAGGCCGGCTGGCGGCTGCCTGTCTGGATGTGCTCACGAAGGAGCCGCCGCAGCATTTGCCTCAGGCGCCCAACCTCTACATCACGCCGCATCTGGCGTGGGCCACACGGGAAGCCCGGGAGAGGCTGCTGCACATTGCAACGGAAAACATCAGGGCCTTCCTGGAAGGAAAGCCCCGAAATGTGGTATCGTAAAGAGATATAAGAAACGCCGCAGGCCCCCAGGGACTTGCGGCGCTTTCGTTTATTTGGATCCGCCGCCCAAAGCCAGATACAGCTCGATGGTGGCTTCGACGGCATCCATGCGGTTGCCTATCTGCGCCATGCGCGACTGTATGAGTGCATTGTGCGCAGTGATGACGTTGAGGTAGTTGATCGAAGAGTTTTCGTAGAGGCGGCGTGTCGCATCATAGGCAATCTGGTTGGCGTCAGCCTCGTGGCCGTAGTAGATGCGGTGCTCTTCGGCACAGCGTACCTCCAGCATGGCGGTGTTCACCTCGTTGCCGGCAGCCACAACCGACTGTACGAAGTCGTTCTTGGCAATTTCAATGTCCGCTTTGGCAATCTTGTAGCGTGCGCGCAGGGCACCGCCCTGGAAAATGGGCTGCATGAGCGATGCAACGGCTTCGCCGATCATCACGCCGGGATTGACGATGCCCAGGCCGGTGCTGTTGGTGAAGCTGCCCGAAGCGCTCAAGGAGAGGCTGGGATAGAAGGCGGCGCCGGCTTCCTGCTTGTCGTAGAAGGCTTCGGCGAGCTTCAGTTCAGCCTGCTTCACGTCGGGACGGCGCGAGAGAATGGAGATGGGAGCGCCGGTGGTGATGAGTGCCGGAGCCTGGAATGACGCCAACGTGGTGTGCTCAATGAAATGGGAAGGCTCGCCCAGGAGTGTGCAGAGTGCAGTCTGCGTGATGGTGCGGTCGTCCACGAGTTCGTCAAGCGTGCCCACCATCGACCAATAGGTGGCCTCGACGCTGCTGACGGCGGCGATGTTGGCCTGTCCGGCTTCCATCAACCTCTTCTGCATCTCCCAATAGGTCTTCCAGTTGTCGACGGTCTGCTGCATGAACACAATCTGCTCGTCGAGCTGGCAGATGGTGTAGTAGAGTTTGGCCACATTGGCCACCAGACCGGCCTGAACCGCCTGGCGTGCCGTCTTGATCTGCTCGAGTGACACCTGGGCGCCCTTCAGCTGGTTGCGCAGGGCGAAGAAGTTGACATTCTGCCAACCCATTGTCAGAGTGGCGCCGTAAACTTTCGTGTTGTCGGCAAAAGCCTCGCGAACGTCTCTGCGATTGTAAGGGTCGTAGGTCTTGGAGATGGCGCCGTTGGCCGAGAAGCTGATGCTGGGGATGAACGCCAGCTTGGAGGCCTTCAGAGCGTACTGTACCTGCTGAATCTGCAGATCGGTGTTGCGCACGTCGGTGTTCTGCACAAGCGCCTTCTCAATGAGCGTCTGCAGGGTAGGGTCGGTGAAGAGTTCTCTCCATGAGAGATCGCCCAGACCGAGCGAGTCGCCGCTTTGAGCGTCGCCGTAGATGCCGTCGGTTTGGACTTCACCCACCACCTTCTCTCGGTGGTAGTTCTTGAAGACGGCGCAAGAGGTCATCGTAAGGCCCGCGAGGGCACACACGATGACGTTATATAGAGTCTTTTTCATTGCGTTTCTTGACATTTTGTGATGGACGGTTTAGTCTTCATGTTCGGCTTCTGCCTCCTTTTTGGCTTTGAGGCTGTGCTCGCGCTCCTTGAGGAACTGCTGGTCGGCTTCCTCTACCATCACGGGACGAATCTTCTCCTGCAACCATTCGGTGAGGATAAAGAAGACGGGCACGGTGAAGAGAATGGCCAGAGTGCCGACAAACATGCCGCCGATGACGGTGACGCCGATGGTGCGGTTGGAGTGGCTGCCGGCGCCGGTGGACACCATCAGGGGCACCATGCCGATGATCATCGTGAGGACGGTCATCAGAATCGGGCGCAGACGGGCCTCGCAGGCGGCGTAGGCGGCGTCGACGATGCCCATGCCCTTGCGGCGGCGCTCCAGTGCGAACTCCGTAATCAGAATGGCGGTCTTGGAGAGCAGGCCGATGAGCATGATGATACCGGTTTGCAGATAGATGTTGTTGTCAATCTTGCAGCCGAAGACCATAGGCAGAATGGCGTAGCCCTGATTCCACAGCCAGGCGAAACCTACGGAACCCAGCACGCCGGCCGGCACCGAGAGGATGACGGACCAGGGCACGAGGAAGCTCTCGTAGAGACAGGAGAGGATGAGGAAGATGAGGAAGGCGCAGACGCAGTAGATAACCATCGTAGCGTAGGAGCCGCGCATCTCGTTCTCCTCACGTGAAATGCCGCCGTACTCGTAGCCGAAGCCCGAGGGGAAAGTCTTGTGGAATTCCTCTTCGACCACTCTCATCACGTCGGTGGAAGAATAGCCGGCGTTGGGCATCAGGTTACACATGATGGACGAGAAGAGGTTGAAGCGGGTGTCGATCTCGGGGCCGAGTATGGGCGTCAGCTTGACAAACTCGGAGATGGGCGCCATGTCGGCACCGTTGCGCACGTACATATTAGATAAGTCCTCCTGAGTGAGGCGCGATTTCTCAGTGGCCTGAAGCATCACGCGGTAGACGTGGCCGAACTGGTTCATGTTGCTCACATAAGCGCCGCCGCAATATGCACCCAGCGTGCTGAGCACAAGGCTGGGGGAGATGCCGGCACGCTTGCACTGGGCTGCATCCACCTCAACGAGCAGCTGGGGGAAGTTGCGGGCGTAAGAGGTCATCGCGCGCATCACTTCGGGATGCTGGCTGACACGGTTGAGGAAATCCTGCGTGTAGCTCAGGAAGGTGGCTTTGTCGCCGCCGTTCTTGTCCTGCAGGTTGAGCTCGATGGAGCCCATGCCGTAGCCGGGAATCATGCCGGGTTCGAACACCAGACACTGGGCGTCGGGAATCTCTTCCATCAGCCGCTTGGTGAGAAGGCCGGAAGCCACCGTCGAGGTGGACATGAAGTTGGAGATCCAGTTCCAGGGGCCGGCGGAGCGTCGGTCCGTCCAGTTCTTCATCTTCATGATACACATGGCATACGCCGTGCCCTGTCCGGCCATAAAGGAGTAGCCGGCCACACGGTTGTAGCTCTCCACCTCGGGCAGATCTTTAACGATCTTCTCTACGCGGTCGAGCACTTCGTTGGTGTTGGCGAGGTTGGCGCCGGGCACACCGTTGACCACCATCATCATCGTGCCCTGGTCCTCCTGAGGCACAAGGCCGGAGGAGAGATTCTTGAAGGCGAAATAGACGCCGACAAAAGCCAGGATGACCGTCAGCTGAGCGTAGATTCTGGCCTTGCGGGAGACGATGTGCTTGAGCACGTTAAGATATTTCTCCAGCAGGACGCCGTAGGTGGCCTCATAGGCCAGACGGGTGCGGTAGTTGATCTGTCCGAAGAAACCCTTGCGGCGCTCCTCGGAGGCCGGGCGCATCATCAGGGCGCAGAGGGCGGGGCAGAGCGTCAGGGCGCTCACGCAGGAGAGACCTACGGAGGTGGCCAGCGTCACGCCGAACTGCGTGTAGAAGATGCCGGAAGTGCCGGGCATGAAGCTCACGGGGATGAACACCGCCATGAAGACGAAGGTACAGGAAATAACGGCCATCGTCACATCGTTCATGGCGTCTTTGGTGGCTTCGTAGGGCGAAGTGTATCCTGCGTCGAATTTGGCCTGAACGGCCTCCACCACCACGATGGCGTCGTCCACCACCGTACCGATGGCCAGCACGAGGGCGAAGAGCGTCAGCAGGTTCAGCGAGAATCCGGCGACGGACAGGCAGGCAAAAGTGCCCACCAGCGAGACGATGATGGAGATGGAGGGAATGATGGTGGCTCTGAAGTCTTGAAGGAAGAAGTACACCACCAGAATCACGAGGATGATGGCCACGATGAGCGTCTCCTCCACATTGGCGATAGAGGCCATGAGGAAGTCGTTGGAGCACTGCAGCGTGGTGAATTTAAGTCCTTCGGGGAGGTCCTTCGAGAGTTCGTCCAACTTGTCGAAGATGAGGTCGTTGGTCTCTTTGGCGTTGGCGCCGGCAACCTGGAAGGTCAGGAAGCAGACGGCTTCGTGACCGTTGGCGCCGCCGTGGAAGGAGTAGCTCACGGCACCCAGTTCGGCTTTGGCCACATCCTTCAGCTTCAGCACGTTGCCGTCGGGGAGCGCCTTGAGGACGATGTTCTCAAACTGGTCGATGCTCGCCAGACGTCCGGTGTATTTCATCGTGAAGGAGAAGGGGTTGTCGATGCCTTCGCCGTGTGTGCCGTTGACGGGGTTCTCACCCAGAAGTCCCGTCGGCGATTCGAGGTTTTGCTCGGCCAGTGCGGCGGAGATGTCGGCGGGAATCAGTCCGTATTGGGCCATCTTGGCGGGATCCATCCAGATACGCAGAGAGTAGGTGCCGCCCAACTCCATCACGTCGCCCACACCCTTGATACGCTTGATCTGGGGGATGACGTTGATGTCGAGGTAGTTGGAGATGAAGTCTTCGTCGTACTCGCCGTTGGTGCACTCCAGGGCGTCAATCTGCAGGAAGGACGTCTGTCGCTTCTGCGTCATCACACCGATGCGCGTCACCTCCTGGGGCAGCAGACCCTGTGCTTTGGAGACGCGATTCTGCACGTTCACGGCACACATGTCGGCGTTGGTGCCCTGCTTGAAGTAGATGGTGATGGTGGCGCTGCCGGAGTTGGTGGCCGTGGAGGTCATGTAGGTCATGTTCTCCACACCGTTGATGCTCTCCTCCAAAGGCTGAATCACGGCGTGCGAAACAGCGTCGGCGGAAGCACCGGTATAAGTGGCCGACACCTGCACCGTAGGCGGCGCAATGTCGGGATAACTCTCCAGGGGCAAGGTGAAATAGCTGATCGCACCCACCAGGAGAATCATGATGGCGATGGACATAGCCATCACCGGGCGTTTGATGAATATATTGCCTTTCATTTCAAATCCTGTTCGTTAGAGCGTTCGCTTATTTCTTCTCGTTCTTTTTGAGCACATCCTGGCCTTCCTTGACCATGCCGGCACCTTCGGCCACAATCTCCATGCCGGGTGTCAGGCCTTCGGTCACAACGACCTTGTCGCCCAAACGCTCGGCGCGCAGTTTCACAAGGATGCCGTGAGCGATGCCGTCCTGATCCACCTGCCACACGCGGAAGCGGTCCTGCAGCTGCACGGTGGCTTTGGCGGGGATGACGAACTGATCTTTCAACTCAACGGGGATAATTACCGTACCCGATGAGCCGCTGTGGAGCACGCCGTTGGGGTTGTCGAAGACGGCACGGAGCTGAATGGTGCCCGTCGTGCGGTCGATGACGGCGCTGGCGCTCTCCACCTTGCCGGGAATATCGTAGTCGCTGCCGTCCACCAGACGCAGACGCAGAGCCGGCATGTTTTCGATGGCTTTGTCCAGAGAACCGCTTTCGCGCACCATGGAGAGCAGTTGACCTTCGGTCATGGAGAAGTAGACGTGCATCTGATGGATGTCGCTGACGGTGGTCAGAGGCTCGGGAATGGAAGCGCTCACGAGGGCACCTTTCTTGTAGGGCAGCTGGCCCACAACGCCGTTGGAGGGAGATTTCACAACGGTGTAGGAGAGGTTGTTGCGGGCGTTCACCACCTGAGCGGTACACTGACTTACCTGAGCTTTGGCCGAGAGCAGACTATTGTGCGAGGTCTGCAGGTCGAAGTCGGAGATGACGTTGTCGGCTCTCAGCTTCTTCTTGGCCTCGTAGTTGAGGGCTGCGGTGGCCTCAGAGGCCTTGGCGGCTTCGAGGGCAGCCTCTGCGGTGCGCAGAGCGGCCTCGTAGGGCACCTGGTCGATGATGAAGAGCGTCTGGCCGGCGCTGACGTGCTGGCCTTCGGTGACGCAAATCTGATGTATCGTGCCGGCCACCTGGGGGAGGATATTGACATCCTGGCGGCCACGGATGGTGGCGCTGTATTTACTCTCAATGGTGACGTCCTCTTTTTCAACCTTCATCGTCTTGTAGACGGCACTGGGCGTCTGTTGCTGCTGCTTGCCGCAAGAGGCCATCATCATCAGGGCCATAGCGCTGACAGCGAGCATGTTAAGTTTCATTCGCATAGTTCTTGTCTTTTTCGTTATATTGTTTCCTTTGTTTGTTCGTCTTCCTCCCGTCTTTCTCCCGTCTTGCCCTCGTTCAGTTCTCGTGTATTCTTCGAGTAAACAGCAGTGATGCAGCGGTGATGCAGCAGTGATGCAGCAGTGATGCAGCGGTTCTGCTCGGGCTCACGTCGGTGTATGTGCGGTGGGTGCGCAAGGTGCGCCTGTGCACAAAATCGGGTGCAAAGGTACGGAATTTTTTGGAACCGGAGGCCCTCGGCGGCGCATTTTTTTGAAATAGCGGGGCGAATCTTAAAGTTTTTTATGATAAAATGTCCGATGTTCGGATAAAAATGCGTACCTTTGGACGAATCAAATTGTTTTACTCAAGACAAAGAGTATGAAAGGAATTGTATTGGCCGGAGGCTCCGGCACCCGCTTGTATCCCATCACCAAGGGGATATCCAAGCAGCTGATGCCCATCTATGACAAGCCCATGATCTACTATCCCGTATCTGTGCTCATGTTGGCCGGCATCCGCGAAATCCTGATTATTTCCACACCTTTCGATTTGCCCGGATTCAAGCGTCTTCTGGGTGACGGCAGCGACTACGGCGTGCATTTCGAATACGCCGAGCAGCCTTCGCCCGACGGCTTGGCTCAGGCATTCACCATCGGTGCGGACTTCATCGGCGACGACAGCGCCTGTCTGGTGCTCGGCGACAACATCTTCCAGGGCAACGGTTTCAGCAAGATGTTGCGTGAGGCTGTGCGTACGGCGGAGGAAGACAAAAAGGCCACCGTGTTCGGCTATTGGGTGAATGATCCCGAGCGCTACGGCGTGGCCGAGTTCGACAAGGATGGCAACTGCCTCTCCATCGAGGAGAAGCCCGAGCATCCCAAGTCCAACTACGCCGTTGTGGGCCTGTATTTCTATCCCAACAAGGTGGTCGAAGTAGCCCGTAACATCAAGCCTTCCGCCCGTGGAGAGTACGAAATCACGACCGTCAACCAGAAGTTCCTCGAGGACGGCGAGCTCAAGGTGCAGACGCTCGGAAGAGGTTTCGCCTGGCTCGACACCGGCACGCACGACTCCCTCTCCGAGGCTTCCACCTACATCGAGGTGCTGGAGAAGCGTCAGGGGCTGAAGGTGGGTTGTCTCGAAGGTATTGCCTACCGCAAGGGTTGGATCGACGAGGAGCGCATGCGCCAGTTGGCCCAACCGATGCTCAAGAATCAGTACGGCCAGTATCTGCTCAAGGTGATTGACGAAGTCAAGCGCTTCGGCAACATGAATCTGGAGTAGGGGACGGCGGACGCATAAACAGAAGAAAGACATGAATATTCTTGTTACCGGCGCCAACGGACAACTCGGACGCGAAATGCGCCTTGTCTCCAAAGCCTCGAAGGACCGCTACATCTTCACCGACGTCACCGAGGCCGAAGGGCTCGACACCGTTCATCTGGACATCACCGACCTTGAGGCCATTCGTGCGATGGTGAAGGAAAACAGTGTGGAGGCCATTGTCAACTGCGCCGCATGGACCAATGTGGACGCCTGCGAGACGGACGAAAAGCTGGCTGCTCTGGCCGAGCGTCTCAATGCCGACGCGCCTCGCAATCTGGCTGTTGCGATGAAAGAGGTAGGCGGTCTGCTCATTCAGATATCCACCGACTACGTCTTCGGCAAAGAGCCTTACAACACCCCCTGCCGCGAAGACCAGAAGGGTACACCGACGGGCGTCTACGGCTCGACGAAGAAGCTCGGAGAGCAGTATATCATCGACTCCGGCTGTCGCTACGTCATCATCCGTACGGCCTGGCTCTATTCCGAGTTCGGTAAGAACTTCTGCAAGACGATGATGACGCTCACGGCCACCAAGCCTGCGCTCAAGGTGGTGTTCGACCAATGCGGTACGCCGACTTATGCGCTGGATCTTGCCGAAGCCATTCTCGCGATTCTCTCCAAGCCCGTTGAAGGCATCTATCATTATTCCAACGAGGGCGTGTGCAGCTGGTTCGATTTCACGAAGATGATTGCTGAATACAGCGGCCACACGGAGTGCGACATCCAGCCCTGCTACTCCAGCGAATATCCCTCGCCCGTGCAGCGTCCCGCCTACAGCGTTTTGGACAAGCGCAAGATACGCGAAACGTTCGGCATCCGGGTGCCTTACTGGACGGAGAGTCTGAAGAAATGCATCAAGAATCTGCAAGAAATGAATGCCTGATTGCTAGAGTTTTAACTTATTTTGATTGAATAGCAACTTAAATATGAAGAATATCGTTATCACCGGCGGTGCCGGATTCATCGGAAGCCATGTTGTTCGCCTTTTTGTGAACAAGTATCCCGAGTATAATATAATCAATCTCGACAAGCTTACCTACGCCGGCAATCTGGCCAATCTGAAGGACATCGAGGACAAGCCGAATTACAAGTTCGTCCGAATGGACATCTGTGACTTCGACGCCTTCTACAAGCTGATGCAGGATGAGAAGATTGACGGCATCATCCATCTGGCCGCCGAGAGTCACGTGGACCGTTCCATCAAGGATCCTTTCACCTTTGCACGCACCAACGTGATGGGTACGCTCTCGCTCTTGCAGGCTGCCAAGCTCTATTGGGAGTCGCTGCCGGAGAAGTATGAGGGCAAGCGCTTCTACCACATCTCCACGGACGAGGTCTACGGCGCCCTTGAGATGACCAATCCCGAAGGCATCGAGCCTCCTTTCACCACGACGGCTTCTTCCTCCGAGCACCATCTGGCTTACGGCAAGGATTTCTTCTACGAGACGACGAAGTACAATCCCCATTCGCCCTACAGTGCCTCCAAGGCTTCGAGCGACCACTTCGTGCGCGCCTTCCACGACACTTACGGCATGCCCACGATTGTGACCAACTGCTCCAACAACTACGGCCCCTATCAGTTCCCCGAGAAGCTGATTCCGCTCTTCATCAACAACATCCGTCACCGTAAGCCTCTTCCCGTTTACGGCAAGGGAGAGAATGTGCGCGACTGGCTCTATGTGGTGGATCACGCCCGTGCCATCGACACGATTTTCCACAACGGTAAAATCGCAGAGACTTACAACATCGGCGGCTTCAATGAGTGGAAGAACATCGACATCATCAAGACCGTCATCAAGACGGTGGACCGTCTGCTCGGCCGCAAGGAGGGAGAGGACCTCGACCTCATCACCTACGTCACCGACCGTCTGGGCCACGACGCCCGCTACGCCATCGACTCCACGAAGCTTCAGAAGGAGCTCGGCTGGGAGCCTTCTCTGCAGTTTGAGGAAGGCATCGAGAAGACGGTGAAGTGGTATCTCGACAATCAGGAGTGGATGGACAACATCACTTCGGGCGAGTACGAGAAGTACTACGAGGATATGTATAAAGGACGCTGATAGGGCGCGTCCTTTAGGGGCCTGTTAAGTCCAGTAAACTGTTAACGGTCGTAGACTGATTTTATTTCAGCTCTACGACCGTTATTCCTGCTCCGCCGAATCTGACGTCCTCGTCTCTCACGCTGAAGACTCTCGGCACGGTCTTCATGTAGTGGCGGCAGAGCTCCCTCAATGCGCCCGTGCCCGTTCCGTGAAGAATACGCACACGCGAAGCGCCCGTCATGAGGGCGTCGTCCATGTAGTGCATCAGCGTGTCCAGCGCTTCGTCGGCTCTCTGTCCGCGAATGTCGAGTTCCGGCGAGAAGTTCACGTTGTGCTGGTGCACGATGTGGGTGCCGCTTGAGACAGCGGTCGTGGTGCTCGGTTTGGGCGCTTTGGCGGCTTCGATGCGATCGATGGTGGTGACGGTGTGGATGTGGCCGAACGTCAGTGTGACCTTCTTGCCTTCCATGCGGTCGATGACGCCTACGGTGGAGGAGCCTTTGATTCTGGCGTATTTGCCGACGGCGATGGCGGGACCGCTTGCTGCGGGGGCGACGCCAGTCTGAGGCTTGGGGCACTTCATGCGCTCGGAAACGGCTTTGGCGGGCGCTGTCAGCGACTCCATTACGTTGGCCAGACTCTCTCGGGCTTCTTTGGTGCGTGTCTTTTCGGCTTGTGCCTCGCGAATTTCTTTGATGGTGCGCTCCACGGCAGCATTAGCGCTGGAGACGATCTCCTTGGCTTCTTCTCTGGCGGAGTGGAGGATGTCCTTCTTCTCCTGCCTGAGGCCTTCTATCTTCTCCTCGTAGCGCTGTATGGTGGCTTCCATACGCTTTTCCTTCTCGTGGATGTTCTGGCGCTTGTCCTCCCAGTAGCGCTTGTCGCGCACGATGTCCAGGAGGTATTTGTCTGCGGAGACATATTCCTGACCGACAATCGAGGTGGCTCTCTGTATGACTTCGGCGGGAATGCCGATCTTGCGGGCAATCTCGATGGCGAACGAGCTGCCCGGATTGCCGATTTGCAGCTGGAAGAGCGCCTCCATCTTCTGCCTGTCGTAAAGCATGGCGCCGTTGCGCACGCCTTCGTGGTTTTCGGCGAAGTGCTTCAGGTTCTGGTAGTGTGTGGTGATGACGGCCCAGGCGCCTTTCTCGTGGAAGCGCTCCAGTATGGCTTCCGCCATAGCGCCGCCGATGGTGGGTTCGGTGCCGCTGCCCATTTCGTCGACGAGAAGCAGCGTGGCTTCACCGGCAGCCTTCATCATCTGCTTCATCTTCACCAGATGCGAAGAGTAGGTGGAGAGATCGTTTTCGATGCTCTGGTCGTCACCGATGTCGATGAGCATTTCGGAGAACATGCCGCATTTGGAGTTTTCGCCCAAAGGCACGGGCAGTCCGCATTGCAACATGTATTGTATCAGGCCTACGGTCTTCAGGCAGACGCTCTTGCCTCCGGCATTGGGACCGGAGATGATGAGGATGCGCCCGTCTTTGTCCAAAAGGATGTCCAGGGGCACGATGTTTCTCTCCTGACTTTTGAGCGAACGCTCCAGCAAGGGATGACGGGCCAGAGTCCAGTCGATGACGGGGCGCGAGGACACTCTCGGGCAGATGCCTTTGATCTCGCGGGCGAAGAACACTTTGGCCATCACGAATTCCAGCTGTCCCAGAAAATCGAAAGCTTTCAGCAGCTCCTTGACATTCGGACGGATCAGGGTGGTGAAGTGTTGCAGGATGTGTATGATTTCCCGCTTCTCCTCCGCTTCGAGCTCGCGGATTCTGTTATTGGCTTCAACGACTTCCTGGGGCTCCACATAGACGGTCTTGCCCGTTGCCGATTCGTCGTGCACGATGCCGCCCAGACGTTTCTTGATGGTCGGGGACACGGGGATGACCAGACGGCCGTCTCTCAGGGTGGGGTTGGTGTCGGCCTCGATCAGACCCTCTTCCTTGATGGTGCGCAGAATGCCCTGAAGGGCGCGCGACACACTGCCTTCGGCGCGCTTCAGCTCGCTTCTGACACGCAGCAGCGTGGGCGAGGCGTCGTCTTTGATGTGTCCGTGCTTATCAAGTATCTTTTCGGCACACTGCTCCACGGCGTGAAAGGTGAACACTCCGTGTGCCATCTTTTCCAGTGCGGGATAGACGGGAGGTGCATCCTCGCTTCTGGCGGACACGCCGTTCTCTTCCTGGCGGATGAGGCGCAGCCATCCGTGCATCGTCACCAGCGTGAGATAGAGCCGGTGCAGGTCTTCTTCCAGAATGTAGGTGCCTTCAATGCGGATGCGCTTGACGGCCTCTCTCAGATCGTAGAACGACATTTCGGGCGTCTCCGTCAGCGTGGAGATGAGCGTTTGCAGCTCGTTGGTCTCTTCCTGTCGCTGGCGGATAAGCTCTATGTCGTTGCACCAGGTGAGTGCATCGATGTGTTCGCGTCCCAACTGCGACTGACAGTTGTCCGCAAGCATGTTTTTTATCTGGTCAAAGCCTATCTTGTGCTCCATTCGGGGTGCAAAGATATAAAATTCCCCACAATTCTTTGTCCATAATAAACAATTATTTTCACAGTTTCATTTTTTTTCTTATTTTTGCAGTGAATAAACCATTATCATATACTACTATGTTGACACAGGAAGACAAAATTCAGCTTCAGCAAAAAGGAATCAGTGAGTCACAGATAGAGCGTCAGCTCAAGCAGTTTCGCGAGGGTTTCCCGTTTCTGCGCCTGAAGGCAGCCGCCAGTGTGGAGAACGGCATTCTGCGCACGTCGCTAGACGAACAGAAGCACTTCGTCAAGCTTTGGGACCAGTATAAGAAGGAGGGTCACAAGATCACCAAATTCGTGCCTGCTTCCGGCGCTGCCAGCCGCATGTTCAAGGCGATGTTCGAGTTTGTGGACGCCGACTACGACGTGCCGACGACCGATTTCGAGAAGAAGTTCTTCGACCGTCTCCACGACTTCGCTTTCTTCCCCGCTTTGGACGATGCCTGCGTTGTGATGTACGGCAAGGGTGCCGACGCTCTGGTGGCAGAGGGCCGTCAGAAGGATGTTGTTGTGGCCATGCTGGATGCCGACGGCTTGAATTACGGCCAGTTGCCCAAGGGCCTGCTTCAGTTCCACAGCTACGACACTCAGGCCCGCACGCCGCTTGAGGAGCATCTGGTGGAGGCTGCGCTCTATGCCAGCAGCAAGGGTGAAGCCGACGTGCACTTCACGGTGTCTTCCGAGCACAAAGCTCTGTTCCAGCAGCTGGTGAAGGATGTGTTGGGCGACTACGAGAAGGAATACGGCGTGCGTTATCACGTCTCGTTCTCCGAGCAGAAACCCTCTACGGACACTTTGGCCGCCACGATGGGCAACGAGCCTTTCCGTGTGGACGGCAAACTGCTCTTCCGCCCCGGAGGTCACGGCGCTTTGATTGAAAACCTGTCCGACTTGGACTCCGATATCGTCTTCATCAAGAACATCGACAATGTCGTGCCCGATCGTCTCAAGGAGGAGACCGTGCTATGGAAGCAGGTGCTGGCCGGCGTGCTGGTCGAGGCTCAGACTCAGGCGTTCTCTTATCTGAGACTGTTGGACAGCGGAGATTTCAACCACTCCGATCTGGAGGACATGATACGCTTCGTGCGCCACACGCTTTGCTGCGACAAAGAAGGCCTCAAGGATATGGAGGATACCGAGCTGGTCAACTACCTGCGCTCGAAGCTCAACCGCCCCATGCGTGCAGCGGGCGTTGTGAAGAATGTCGGCGAGCCCGGCGGCGGTCCGTTCCTGGCCTACAATCCCGACGGCAGCATCTCCCTGCAGATTCTGGAGTCGAGCCAGATCGACCAGAACAACGCCGAATATCAGAAGATGTTCACCGAGGGCACTCATTTCAATCCCGTAGACCTCGTGTGCGCGATACGCGATTATAAAGGTAACAAGTTCGACCTGCCCAAGTATGTGGACCCCGCTACGGGCTTCATCTCTTTCAAGAGCAAGTCCGGCCGCGAACTCAAGGCGCTCGAGTTGCCCGGTTTGTGGAACGGCGCCATGAGCGACTGGTCCACCATCATGGTCGAAGTGCCTCTGGCCACTTTCAATCCGGTCAAGACGGTCAACGACCTGCTTCGCGACCAGCACCAGTAAAACAGTTTTTTCGTGCTCTATCGCAGACCCCAGCATATATCGTCCCTTCTCGATGCCTTCCTGCGCTCGGAGGGATTGGAGACGCCTTTGGCGCGCTACAGGGCCCAGGTGGCGGTGGCGCGTGTGATCGGCGAGCAGTATCAGCGCTATATCGGCGAGGTGCGTTTTCAGGGCGACACGCTGCGTGTGCAGATTAAGAGCGCGCCTTTGCGCCAGAACCTCCTGATGAACCGCGACTTCTATCTTCGGGCCCTGAATCATGAGGCCGGCGCGCAGGTGGTCCAGAATTTAATCTTCTGTTAGACGGCTGCGATGGAGCTTGTGCTTAAGGATCTCGTGATCGGCTACGACACGCGCGCAGGGCAGCGGCGTGTCACCGCTCCCTTGAGCGTGAAGCTCCCCGAGGGGCGTCTGATTTGTCTTGTCGGACGTAACGGAGTGGGCAAGTCCACGCTCTTGCGCTCTCTCTCCGGCCTGCAGCCGCCGCTCTCGGGCGATGTGCTTCTGGGGGGCAGCAGCATTGCCTCTTACAGCCACAAGGCTTTGGCGCGTCTGGTCTCCGTTGTCACCACGCGCGATGTGCCCGTGCCTTCCATGACGTCGTGGGAAGTCGTAGCCCTCGGACGCAGCCCCTACACGCAGTTCTGGGGGCAGCTTTCTCCGGCGGATAAGGAGATTGTGGACCGGAGCATCGACATCACGGGCATCTCGCCTCTGGCCTCACGGCGTGTGGGCTCTCTCTCCGACGGAGAGCGTCAGAAGGTGATGATTGCGAAGGCCATAGCGCAGGAGACGCCGGTGATTCTCCTGGACGAGCCGACGGCTTTTCTGGACTATCCCAGCAAGGTGTCCACGCTGTCGCTGCTTTCGCGTCTGGCGCGCGAAATGGGGCGCACGATTCTTGTCTCCACGCATGACGTGGAGCATGCGCTTCGTCTGTCCGACGAAGTCCTCTTGCTTCAGAAGGAGGGATTATATAAGGTATTGCGACGAGATGCTCTTGTTCTCGACCACTCTGCGGATGGTCTCGGCCAGCAGGTCGGCGATGGAGATCTGCTTGACCTTGGCACAGCGCTGGGAGTAGGGGATGGAGTCGGTGAAGACAATCTCCTCAAGCGCACTGTTCTGCACGCGCTCTGAAGCGGGTCCGGACATCACACAGTGTGAAGCGATGGCGCGCACGCTGTTGGCGCCGTTGGACATCATGAGGTCTGCAGCCTTGGTGATGGTGCCTGCGGTGTCCACCATATCGTCCACCAGAACGACATCTGCACCCTTCACGTCGCCGATGATCTGCATGTCAGACACCTCGTTGGCCTTCTTTCTCGTCTTGTTGCAGAGCACGAGGGGGCAGTCGAGGTATTTGGCGTAGTTGGAGGCGCGCTTCGAACCGCCCACGTCGGGAGCGGCCATCACGAGATTCTTCAGCTTGAGGCTCTTGATGTAGGGCATCATCACGCTGGAGGCGTAGAGGTGATCCACCGGGCAGTTGAAGAAGCCCTGCTCCTGATCGGCATGCAGGTCCATGGTGATGAGGCGGTCGATGCCGGCCACGGTCATGCAGTCTGCCACCAGCTTGGCACCGATGGACACGCGGGGCTTGTCCTTGCGGTCCTGACGGGCCCATCCGAAGTAGGGCACGACGGCGTTGATGGTGCGGGCGGAGGCCCTCTTGGCAGCGTCCATCATGAGCAGCAGCTCCATCAGGTTGTCGCTGTTGGGGAAGGTGCTCTGTACCAGGAATACGTCCTTGCCGCGAATGCTTTCTTCATAGCTGACAGCAAATTCTCCGTCGGAGAACTTGGTGATGATCAGATTGCCGAGAGGACAACCTAAGCTCTGACAGATTTTTTCGGCAAGATATCGGGTCGCAGTTCCCGAAAACACAAGGAAATTGTTATTCATGGTTAGAACGTGCTTATTCGCTTGCTTTGCGCAGGCGGTGAAAATGTAACAATAAGTCTTTGAAATCCATGCCGGAATGGATATTGAAGCGCTTCCAGAGGTCACCTCTGATCACAGCGCCGCCGAATCCCAGGTCGCGCACTTGGGGCAACAGCTCCAGCGATACGCCGCCCTGAGCCATCACGTGGCGGTCAATCAGTCCGCGCCTGGAGGCGTCTTTGAGCTGCTCCAGGGTGTAGCGCGACTTGTAGTCCGGCTCCGAGATGCTGTCGAAGACGTTTTTGAGAATGACGTAGTCATACTCTTTCTTGCATCTGGGCAGGTCTTCGATGTCGTAGCAGGTGCATGACTTCTGTCCCTTGTATCCGTTAGGCAGGTTGGGGTTGTGGTGGCTGATGTGTATTCCGGCCAGACCGAATTCTTCCTTGAGGTAGAAGTGGTCGTTGGCTACAATACGGTTGTGGTAGCGCGTAGGAATCAGGGTCAGCAGCCGCTCGCAATAGACCGGCTCTGACCCTGGTTTACGCAGGTGCAGCATATCCAGTCCGTCCTCAAAAAGTGTGGCGAGGATTTTGTCTTCTTCGATGAAGAACGTCGGGTTGGATAATAGCAGCAGTTTCATGAATGCTCTTATTCTGCAGCGGGTGCCTCTTCAGCGGGTGCCTCTGCTTCGGCGGGAGCTTCAGCCTCTGCGGCTGCGGCCTCTGCTTCTGCAGCAGCTTCCTTGGCGGCAGCCTCGAGTGCGGCTACCTTCTCTGCAATCTGAGCCTTCTTGGCTTCGTCAGCCTTCTTTTCTGCATTGAGACGCTCTGCAGCAGCCTTCTTGGCCTCGTCGGCCTGCTTGGCGGCGATGGCCTGGAGACCCTTCTGGCGGTCTGCCTTCCATGCGTCAAACTTCTGCTGTGCAGCAGCTTCGTCGAATGCACCCTTCTTCACACCGCCTCTCAGGTGCTTCATGAGGTAAACACCCTCACCAGAGAGAATGTTGCGAACGGTGTCGGTAGGCTGTGCGCCGGCCTCTACCCAATACAGGGCGCGGTCGAATTTCAAATCTACAGTGGCAGGATTGGTGTTGGGGTTGTAGGTACCAATCTTTTCTGTAAACTTACCATCACGTGGTGCTCTTACATCAGCGATGACGATGCTGTAGAAGGCATAGCCCTTACGGCCGCCGCGCTGCAATCTGATTTTTGTTGCCATTACTTTTTATGGTTTTAATAGGTTTGAAATATGCTGCCATCTCGTGACAGCGGGTGCAAAGGTACGTCTTTTCTTGCAATAAAGGCCGGTTTTTGCTCTTTTTTTTTCGCTAAAGCGATGTTTTGTCAAAGAGAGAGTGTTTTCTTGATGGCCTCCACGTGTGCTTTGGCTTTCTCGACCTCGCCGGGATAGCATTTGGCGCATCCGATCTGGCCCTTGATTTCGCAGTAGAACTTGATCTTGGGCTCCGTGCCGCTGGGGCGTACGGAGATCTTTGTGCCGTCTTCGCAGAACCACTGCAGCACGTTGCTCGTGGTCGGCATGTCGAGCTTGCTCACGTTGCCCTTGTCGTCGGTGGCGGTTAGGGTCTGGTAGTCCTTCGTCAGCACGACCTTCGAGCCGGCGATTTCCTTCGGGGCCTTGGCGCCGCGGAAGTCCGCCATCATCTGCTTGATTTCGTCGGCACCGCTCTTGCCGGGCTTGGTCACGTTGATGGTGCTCTCGTAGGAGAAGCCGTATTCCTTATAGATTTCCATGAGCAGGTCGTAGAGCGTCTTGCCCTGATCCTTGGCCCATGCGGCGATTTCGCAGATGAGGCAGATGGAGGCAGGAGCGTCCTTGTCGCGCACCTTGTCGTAGGGCAGGAAGCCGAACGACTCCTCGCCGCCGCCGATGTATTTCTGCTTGCCTTCGGAGAGGGCGATTTCGCGGGCGATCCACTTGAAGCCCGTGTAGCAGTCGCGCAGCTCCACGCCGTTCTTCTTGGCCATTTCGGCAATCACCTCGGTGGTGACGATGGTCTTCACCAGGAAGTCGGTCTTGCCCAGTGTGCCCAGAGCCTGCTTGTTCTTGATGATGTAGTAGATGAACATCATGGCCGTCTGGTTGCCGTTGATGATCTGCCACTCGCCTTCGGGGTTGCGGCAGACGATGGCCAGACGGTCGGCGTCGGGATCGGTGGCCACCACGAGGTCGGCGTTGAGCTTCGTGCCGAGTTTCATGCCCAGCGTCATGGCTTCGGCGTTCTCGGGGTTGGGGGAGACGACGGTGGGGAAGTTGCCGTCAACGACCATCTGCTCGGGCACCACGTTGATGTTCTGGAAGCCCCACGAGCGCAGACACATGGGCACGATGTGACGGCCCGTGCCGTGCATGGCGCTGTAGACGATGTTGAGGTCCTTCTGGCGCAGGATGACGTCCTGATCCACCATAGCCTCCTTCACGGCCATCATGTAGTCGTAGTCCATCTCGCCGCCGATGATCTGGATGAGGTCCCAGTTGGCCGTGAACTTCACGTCCTCCAGCTTCACCTTGTTCACCTCGTCGATGATGCCGGTGTCGTGCGGAGCGAGCACCTGCGCGCCGTCGGCCCAGTAGGCTTTGTAGCCGTTATACTCCTTGGGGTTGTGCGATGCGGTGACGTTGACGCCGGCCACAGCGCCCAGCTGACGGATGGCGAAGCTGATCTCCGGGGTGGGGCGCAGACTTTCAAAGAGATAGGCCTTGATGCCGTTGGCCGAGAAGATGGCGGCCACGGATTCGGCGTACATGCGGCCGTTGTTGCGGCAGTCGTGACCGACCACCACGGAGCATCCACCCTTGGGGAAGGCCTTGTTGATGTAGTTGGCGAAGCCCTGAGTGGCCATGCCGACGATGTATTTGTTCATGCGGTTGGTGCCGGCGCCCATGATGCCGCGCAGGCCTCCGGTGCCGAACTCCAGGTTCTGGTAGAAGGCGTCCACGAGGGCCGTCTTGTCGTCATACATAGCCTTGATTTCGGCTTTCGTGGCGTCGTCGATGATGGGCGAGTTGAGCCATTCCTGGGCTTTGGCCTCACACTGTTTGATGAGATTGTTTTCCATAGTGCGTGATGTGTTTGAATTATGATTGTTTGATAATATTCGCTTTATCCGTTTTTCTCCCGCAAAGATACGAAAAACATTGCAATGTTCAAAAAAAATGGGGACTTTTGATGCCGATTCTCCAAAAATTATGTACTTTTGTGGTGCAAAACTCGAATGAAGGATGAATAAGGTGATGCTCATCGGCAATGTCGGACTCGATCCCGACGTGCGTTTTGTGGATCAGGGCGTCTGCGTGGCGCAGATTCGTCTGGCCACTTCGGAGCGCGGCTACACGCTGGCCAACGGCACCGAAGTGCCCGAGCGCACGGAGTGGCACAACGTGGTGCTCTGGCGCCAGTTGGCCGAGACGGTGGACAAGTATGTCAAGAAGGGCGACAAGCTCTACATCGAAGGCAAGATACACACCCGCTCCTACGAAGACAAGCAGGGCCGCACGCGCTACATCACCGAGATTTGGGCCGAAGCCATGGAGATGCTGACGCCCAAGGGCTCTTCAGCTCCTTCATCCGCTCCGGAATCCCCGGCTTCATGATTTTCATTTTAACACCATTTTCCCCACTACATGGATGACCCTGTCGCGGGACTGCTAGAGTCCCTTTCCTCAGTTTCTTTCACCGCCCCTGACGCCTATTGCATAGCCGCCATTGCGGGCGCAGTCGTATTGCTTGTTCTTTCCGCCTTTGTCAGCGGCAGCGAGATCGCTTTCTTCTCCCTCTCTCCCGAGGAGACGGACAAGCTGGATCCCGACCGCAGCACCTCCGACGAACGCATCCTGCGCTGGCAGGAGCACTCGGAACGCCTGCTGGCCACCATCCTGATTGCCAACAATCTGGTCAATGTGGCCATCGTGATGCTCTTGGGCTACGCAGCCGACCGGATGGTCAGCTTCGGCGGCGTCGTCTGGCTGGAGTTCCTCTCGCTCACGGTGGTGCTCACCTTCCTGCTGCTGCTCTTCGGCGAGATCATGCCCAAGGTCTGGTGCGTCCAGCATGCGCTCAGCTTTGTGCGCGGCGGCAGCGGCGTGCTCGCTTTTCTGGAGACGCTCTTCTGGCCTCTGAGCAGTCTGCTCATCCGCAGCAAGATGTTCACCGACCGCTTTGTCCGCCATCAGGTGGACGCCCTCACGGTGGACGACCTGGAGAAGGCGATGCAGCTCACTGACACCAAGGATATTGCCGAGGAGTCAAAGATGCTCAAGAGCATCATCCGCTTCGGCGGCGAGATGTGCAAGGAGGTCATGACGCCTCGCGTGGACATGGTCGACATCGACATCCGCACGCCGTTCCCCAAGGTGCTCGAGTGCATCGTGGAGAACAACTACTCGCGCATCCCCGTCTTCCAGGGCTCCGAGGACAACATCAAGGGCATCCTCTACATCAAGGACCTGCTGCCGCATCTCTCCAAGCCCGCCAATTTCCGCTGGCAGACGCTCATTCGCGCCCCGTATTTCGTGCCCGAGACGAAGATGATCGACGACCTCCTGCGCGACTTCCAGGAGCATAAGGTCCACATGGCCATCGTGGTGGACGAGTTCGGCGGCACGAGCGGTCTGGTCACGATGGAGGACATCATCGAGGAGATTGTCGGCGAGATCCACGACGAGACCGATGAGGAGGAGAAGGGCTACCAGCGCCTGAACAAGAACACATGGATCTTCGACGGCCGCACGCAGCTCATCGACTTCTCCAAGGTGATGCAGCTTGAGGAGGATTTCTTCGAGGAGGTGGAGGGCGACGCCGACACTCTGGCCGGCCTCATCCTCGAGCTCAAGGGCGACTTCCCGGAGCTGCACGAACGCATCACCTACCGCCAGTTCGCCTTCGAGGTGACGGAGATGGACGAGCGCCGCATCGTCTCCGTGAAGGTCATCAGAGGAAAATAAAAATAACCACAAAAGGAGAGGGGGCGACCGTGTGGCCGTCCCCTCTTTTGTTTTTCATAGTTATTTGTTACTCAGCCGTTTTGTGACTTTTCTTATAGCGCTTGTTGAGGCCCTTGATGACTTCCTTCGTGATGTCCATCTTGGGGTTGGCGATGAGCATGTTGTCGCCGGCCTTGACGAGCACGTAGTCGTATTTCTTCGTCTTGTTGTAGGAGCGCAGGAAGGCTTGGATGCTGTCGCGGGCTTCCTGGTTCACGCGGGCCTGCTCCTGAGCGAAGTCGGTCTGCAGACGGTCGGCCAGCTCCTGCAGCTGCTGCTGCTCGGCCTGGATGCTGTTCTGTGCGCGCTCCAGCTCGTCGCGGGTGGTGAAGCCGTTGCTCTCATACTTCTTCTGCATGGCGGCGGCGTGCTGCTCCAGCGTGCGCTGCTTCTGTGCCAGCGTGCTCTGGATGTTGGTGCCCTTGCGGGTCAGCTCTTCCTCGTAGTCCTTGTAGAGCTGATACTGGGTGATGAGGCTGTCCATCTCCACGTAGGCGATTTTCAGCCCCGTGGTTTCGGCGCCGGTGTTTTCGGCGGTCTCCTCAGCCTCTTCGGCCGATTTCTGACATGCGGTGAGGCTGAGTGCAGCGGCCACCGCGAATAGTATCACATGTTTCATATCTTGTATTGTTGATGTACGCATCGGATGCCTTTCCGTCTCATGGCTTTGCTGTGGCCGATGTGCTCGCTGCCGAAGCGCCCGTTCTTCTCCAAAACGATGCGTATGCACAAAAGTAGCACGCTTAACCCAACAAAAAGAGCCACAGGTAGAAACAGTTTCAGCATATTTTGTTACATTTGCAGGGCAAAAGTAGTAAAAAACTTCGAAACAACGCATATTCGATGAATAAAATCGCCGTTAATCTGTCAATTCTCGCTCGCAGCGGCTATGATTTGCGCCGTAAGGGCGTCACGGAGGAGCATCTCCTCATGGACTTTGTCCACCGCATGCGCATTGCCTGGAATCTTTATCAGGCCGAGATGGAGGAGCAGTATGGCATTGAGCCCTGCTCCGTGGATTTTGATCTGGAAACCAATGTTGATGCCGAATGAGAGTCTTCTTCCGCTATATCCTTGCCCTTCTTCCGCTGCTCTTCGCAGCCTGTGACGCCTACGACGACTTCACGACGGACCCCTCCGCGCGCCTGACTTTTTCGTTGCAGGAGGTGGCCTTCGACACCGTCATCACGGCCGAGGGTTCTTCCACGCGCACGCTCATGGTGCGCAACTATAATGACGCGGGCCTGCGCATCCGCAGCGTTGCGCTGGAGATGGGCGCCGAGTCTCCTTTCCGCGTCAACGTGGACGGCCAGTATCTCGACGGCGGCACGGGTGCCGACTTCGAGGTGCGCACGCAGGACAGCATCTTCGTGCGTCTGGAGTGCACGCTGCCCGACATGGACCGCGACGATGTGACGCACTACGACGACCGCCTGCTCTTCTGTCTCGAGAGCGGCGCGGTGCAGGAGGTGGCTCTTTCGGCCATCGGCATGGACGTCTATCGCTGGACCGACCGCACCCTTTCCGAGGATGAGGTGGTGGACTCCAAGCGCCCCATCCTGGTGGGAGGTCAGCTGACGGTCGACGAGGGCGTCACGATGACGGTCAAGGGCGGCACGCGCCTCTTCTTTCGCGACAACGGATCGCTGCTTGTGCGCGGCACGCTGAAGGTGGAGGGTGAAGAGGGCAATCCCGTCGTCATGCGCGGCGACCGCACGGACTATCTGCTCAAAGACATCCCCTACGACAACACGCCCGACCGCTGGAACGGCGTCACCTTCGAGTCCACCAGCGCCGGCAACACGCTCACGTGGCTCAACCTCCATAGCGCCCGCTGGGGCATCCGCGCCGAGAAGACCGACCTCACGCTGGAGTCCTGCATCTTCCACAACATAGCGGGCAAGGATGAGGCCGTCAACAACGGTCTTTACCTGAAGGAGTGCGAGCTCACGGCGCACAACACGTGCATCTCCAACGTGATGGGTCACGGCCTGTGGCTCATCGGCGGCAAGGCTGCGCTCGACCACTGCACGCTGGCGCAGTATCTCATCATCGGCGGCGGCACTAAGGGCAAGGCGCTCCATCTGGCCAACCGCACGGACGAGGGTGAGTGTCCCATCGAGGACTACACCTTCACGCGTTGTCTGGTGATGGGCTACGGCGACGATGTCATCGACGCCGACTTCGTCAATCCCGGCTCGCGTGAGGAGAAGCTGCTCTTCGACGAGTGCTATCTCAATACGGTGGAGGATCCTGCCGACACGCGTTTCGTCTCCTGCCTTTATGACAGCAAGGAGGCCGAGAAGCGCGGCAACAAGGGCAAGAGTCCTGCGGAGCGCGGCCTTTATAAGGTCTTCGACACGCGCCTCTTCCTCTACGACTTCACTCCGGCCGACGGCAGCCCCTGCGCCGGCTACGGTGCCGAGTTTTGAGGAAACCAGAAAAATCGGAGCGGTTTTCAAGAAAATCTGCCCCTATTGTTTGTCGTTTCAAATAATTGCCTTATCTTTGCACTGAGTAAAAATACTTAGCGCACTGAGTAAATTGTAAGCCAATGTATAAAAGAGCTGAATACCACGTGATTAAGAGCAGACTTGAAGAGCCCAGAAAGTTCATTCAAGTCGTCATGGGGCCTCGCCAGGTGGGGAAATCCACTGTTGTGAAGCAAGTTCTTCAAGACCTGAATCTGCCTTACCAACAGTTTTCTGCCGACAGCGTTCCTGCCGGAAACACTTCTTGGGTGTCCGACTGTTGGGCAGCAGTCCGCAGCCTGAAAGCCAGCAAAGGATGGGACAGCATTATATTGGTCATTGACGAGATACAGAAAATCTCCAACTGGAGTGAGGCGGTGAAGAAAGAGTGGGACGACGACACTTTTCACGACAGGAATATCAAGGTGTTGCTTCTTGGCAGCAGCCGTGTGATGCTGGAGCGTGGTTTGTCGGAGTCTCTTGGCGGTCGTTTTGAAGAAATCCGCATGACGCATTGGAGTTATCCCGAGATGAGAGACTGTTTCGGGTTCACTTTGGATCAGTATATCTACTATGGCGGATATCCCGGTGCTGCGTCTCTGATCCACGATGACGACCGTTGGGAGCAGTATATCCAGTCCTCCATCATTGATGCCACCATCAACAAGGACATATTGATGGATACGCCTATTAGCAAACCTGCGTTATTGAGACAGACCTTCGAGTTGGGCGCGGCTTATTCCGGTGAATTGCTTTCACTGAACAAGATGCTTGGATCGTTGCAGGATGCTGGCAACACTGTCACGTTGAGCGGATATATCAATTTACTCGGTGAGAGCGGTCTGTTGTGCGGCTTACAGAAGTTTAGCGTTGATACGGCCCGTCGCCGCGCGAGCATTCCAAAATTCCAGGTTTGCAACAATGCTCTTAAGATGATCTATAACAACCGCACCTTCGAGCAGGCAATTATAGACAGAAAGCTTTGGGGTCGCATTTTCGAGTCGGGTGTCGGTGCATGGTTGGCAAGCCAGTCTTTTGTTCATCGTTTTGAGTTGTTCTATTGGCGTGAACGCAGTGATGAGGTGGATTTCATTCTTTGCAAGAAGGGTGTTGTAGTTGCCGTTGAGGTTAAGGGCAATGCAGAGAAGTCCACCAGGGGGCTTGCTGTTTTCCGCGAAAAATTCCAGCCCGGGTCTTCTTTTATTGTTGGTGATGGCGGTTTGCGTGCAGAGGATTTCCTGACGATGGATATTCGCAAGCTGTTTGACTGACTACCCGAACTCCTTGGGAAGACGCGCTGTAACGCCTTTCAAAGGTGGTTCTTGTGACATACAAAAATGCTCACGCAAACCACGCAAATTGCAAGCAAATAACTATTTTGTCAAGATTTCGGATTTTGAAACACGTATAAACGCGCCGATTTTATAAAAGCTAAATGCCTGATAATCAATATTGGGCTGCTCGCTCAACCCCCAATCAGATACCCTGCAGAGACTGAGCAGAGACCGGCCAGAGGCGCTAAATGCGGGTTCGGATGTCAAGTTTTACGTGTACTCTGACTGGTGGGTCACAATTTGCAATTTGCAATTTGCGTAATTTGCGTGGGTAAATTTCATGAAGCTTTGCTCCATAGACATCCTACTCGCCTCAGCAGAGTTGGAACAAGCTCCACTTTGCACTCGGCTCGGTCGGATGTTCAAGCAAATTACGAGCCGATTTTTAAGAAAATCTGCCCCGATTGTTTGTTGTTTCAAAGAAAAAGTGTATTTTTGCGATGTCTTCACGCCGAAAGTGGTGTAAAAACCGCTGGGAAAAACCGAAAAGAAGTGTCTTTGAGGTGCTTGTGGGACACCATATATGGAAAAGGCGTATATCACGCGCTTTGTTCTGACACCTTGAAAGCGTAGGAAACTCTCAGTCTTGTCAATGAACATTAGCAACGATAGGCGCCCATGGGTATGTAAACTGCGTTATCCTTCTCTTTGAGTAGGGTAGTGTCTTGCATATCGGCGTGGGGTCATGGTTGCTCGTTTCGACAAGATGGGCAATCCTACGGCCTCAAGGTGTGGAGCGAGTAACTGGTAAGTCTCCACGCTTTTTTTGTATCTTGGGGGAAGTAGAAATAAATCTAATACTGAGCACTATTTGGAGACGTAGTGTATGTGTGAAAACTATGTTAAACCAAATAATGTGATTACTATGAAAAAATTAGCTCTATTAAGTTTTGCTCTACTTTCTTTGGGAGTAAATGCACAGGAAGAAGCCCATAATCAGGCATTGGCATCTAAGCAAATAGTAGAATCTCCGTACAAGTCCTACAGCCAGCTCTATGTTGGCTATTCGCCAATATTCGTGTCTTATGATGGATATCATAAAGCGGAAACAGAAACGTATCATGGAGGTATTATAGGTTGGGCATACGGCCTATCATTAACGAGGAAATGCCCGCTTTACCTTGAGTTCGGTTTTACTTTGTCGTATAATGGAAAAACAGAAACCTCAGAATGGTTTTATTTAAATAGAAGAGGGATTGAAGAAAAAGCAGGAGAAACATCTATAAAGTATTCTCTACTTCGCTTGGGTGTACCTTTCAACGTATCATATCGGATTCATGCTGGGAATAAGGTTATTATTGCTCCTTATGCAGGATTTACATGTCACTTTAATCCGTTAAATGATATAACAATTAGAACGGAATATACAGATGAATATAAAAAGACTCCTGCCTATATTTATTTTGATTCTAAATATATGCCAGAGGGGAAACAGAAGGTATATCGTCACCATGAAATTCAAGCGTCCTGTCAGGCTGGCTTCAAGCTTACAATTAACAAACATATATTGTTTGGAGCAGAATATTGTCTTGGAATCACAGAGATAGGAGATGATTTAAAATCAACTCATGCGGCAGTAAATGTTGGCTATGAGTGGTAAGTGATTTTGTTCCCATGCATAATCATCAGCGCCTGCAGACTTTCCTGCGGGCGCATACTACAAGCATGTTCGACACCCCGGAATTCGACAACATCGACGGCATGGTGAATTGGCAGAATGAACTCCCCTACAAAGTGATGCGCTTCGGGCGACTCTTACAGCCTTTGGACGTAGATAATGACGTTCACGCTTTTTATTTGCCAAAAAAACAAAGGTAGATAGTTTAACCCAAAAAGTATAAGTGGCATGAAAAAATTTTTATTCTTGGTTATGGGATTAGCTGCGATGCTCAATCTTACAAGTTGTTCGCAAGACGATGACGATAACGGAAATTCAGGTGACAGTGGCAAAAAGTATCTTGCTGAGATAATGGTGAAGGAATATCCCTGGAAATATGGGGAGCGAACAGCCTCCGGAGAAGATTATGAGAGTTACAAATATGACGAAAAAGGTAATCTACTCCGGAAAACAACCAATTATTACTATGTAAGCGCTCGTACACGCATACTCTACACGTACGATTACACTTACGACGATAAGAATAGGGTGATTGTGAAGGATGAACGGGAACTGTCTACATACAGGTACAAGTATCAATATAATTCTTTTGACTCCGTTTCTGTGATGCGACAATATGGAAAAGATGGAAAGCTCGACACAGAATACACATATGAATATGATAGTAACAAACGTTTGTCAAAATTGACAGAGCGCGATGTCTGGTTAAGCTCGGATTATGGATACGTGAAAAATTATTCTTATAGCGGAAACACTGTAACTGAGGTCACAACGATGCTTAAAGACGGTGAACGTTTTGGGACAACGGTTTGGGAGTATGACAGCCACCATAACCTTCTAAAAGAGACTTGGATAAATGACAAGACGGGAAAGAGTACCGTAGAGAAAGACAATTCATACGAGTATAATGCTAAAGGACAGTTGATAAAATGGACAAGTACGGATTGGATTTTTACCGATAGACTTTCATATCGTAATTATTATTACAATGAGGATGGTACAATAAACAGAATCCATCTTTCTTATTCTTTCAATGAAGACCAGTCTGATTTAATCTATACATATATATGGAAATGAAGAAGTATTTAATGGCAATCCTAACGATTGTCTTAGTAAACGTTGGCCTTATCGCATGTGGTAACGATGATGACAAAGACAATCCGAAACCAGAACAACCAACCGTCACCTCAAACTCTAATCAAGAAGAGCCAACCACTACATATTCAGCCGTTGGCGTATGGGAGTCTGGAAACTACTTCCTCTCTTTGAGTAGTGACAATTTTCTCACCGCCTATTTTGCAGAACGTTACCTTGACTGTGGGAATTATTCTATTCGTGATGGCATAATAACATGTAACAATACTTATTACGCTCGCCCCACCCAGTATAAAATTAAAACACTTTCTGATACACAATTACAAGTAGAAATAAGTTATGTTGGCGTTTACGGAGAAAAACAAAATAAGAGCCTGACATTTAACAAGTCAGACAAGTTGCCTGTTACAAAAGATAATCCCATTAGTGGCAAATCGTATACAACATATTTTTCTAGTTCCAGCTCTGTACGAATAACGAACTCCTTTAATACATATTATACGGGAACTAAAAGGGCAAATAGTGGCAACATGGCAAATTATCCGATGAATATGTACTATATATTCTTCAATAATCGAATATATTATCAGACATTCAAGTCAACGTCACAGATGCCGACCATTGGTGGATGGATTCCCACAACAGACATCACGGTGTGGGAATTAAAGTTTGCACCCGACGGGACAATAATCGGTCATCACAACATATCTTCCACTGCATTATAGCCACTGACGTCTTGATATGTTTGTCCTTTATATCGAAGGTTGCCTGATCTCTCATTGAGGTCAGGCAATTTTAACGCTTGTCCGTTATGACCGTTGAGGCTTCTCAGACTGTTCCCAAACTGTTGTCAGACTGTTCAAAACGAAGGCTTATAGCGGATGGATAAAGGCAGACGGACGAAGGTATAGGAATGCCTCAGAGAGAAAGGAATGAGTGTGAGCGTTTCACCGTTTCAGCGTTTCAGTGAATCAAGAAGGGTATCACACCCTTCTTATAATCTTATAAATAATTAATAATAAATAATTTATATATTATTTACGAACAATGATACCCCCTAACGCCCCTTGCTGAAACGCGAAACGCTGAAACATTATGCCTAAAGAATCTCCTCTAAAAACCAAAAATACAGCAAGATACGTTGTTGCTGCAGAAGCGCTATCTCTCGCTTTTATCCTCAAAAGCAGGACAAATAGTCTCACGAAAGGGTCGTTTTAGGCCTGAAAAGCATATGCGAAACAGCATTTTGAGCATCGTTCACTCTCAAAAGCGTTCGTCACAGCCTTCCGGAAAATTCAGCCAGCAACACCGAATCGAGGTGTTTTAGACATAAAAGTGCAATAAAACTCTGCCCTCACAGACCTGTTCCCCTGCGCAGCGCCTGCACAGCGCCTGCAAAACTGCAGATGAATAGTTTCGTTTGTCTAATCGCTTTTTTGTAAGAGAACGGACACAATTAACGTTTGTCCGTTATGTCCGTTGAAGGCATTTTTTGACCTTAAATAGTTGCAATCCTTTGGCCGGGTCGGGATTTATGCGTATCTTTGTCCCAATATTTGAATTTTGAAATGCAAAAACAGCCCAATATACGCCACTATGACGACGGCACAGCCAGTGTTATGCGCAAAGCGGTGGTTTACACCGAGCTGAGATTTTTTCAGCGCAGCGACGTACTCTATCAGTTGACACAGGTGTTCTGTCAACGCTATCTCCCGCGCTACGGAGATCGTACGGTGGATCAGATGGTGCAAGCCGCGAGGAGCACTAAACAAAATATCGCGGAAGGCAGCACAGACGGACAAACATCCACCGAAACGGAGCTGAAACTGTTAGGCATAGCCCGAGGCAGCAACCAAGAGCTTCTGGAGGACTACCAGGACTATCTGAAGCGTAATGGGCTGTCGGAGTGGTTTGGCCGTAACAAACGCTTTGATAGCTTGCATGAGTTTTGTCAGAAACACTCCCGATGGGACGACTATCAGCCATTGACTGCCAAAATGAACGATGAAGAGTTGGCCAACATGGCCATATGTCTTTGTCATCAGGTGGACAAGGCAATGGCAAAATACATTGAGAGAAAGGATCGCGAATTCACCACAGAAGGCGGCATACGCGAACACATGACGGCTGCGCGTTTGGGGCAGCGCGAGACTCAGCGTCAGACAATAGAGCGGCAAGCAGCAGAAATCGACGCCCTCCGCAGAGAAAACGCCCGGTTGAGGCAGCTGATTGAGTTGGCCGGAAAAGCCGGTATGCCAGGATAAGCCGGATACTCAGGACTCTCCGGATACTCCGGAATTTCCGGAAAATCCGGAAGACTAGCTCGCCCCACCTGATCCGCCGACCTTACATCTTGCAGCTGACGGCTTTGCCGCTGTAGGAGAGCTTGCGGCTGGTGCCGTCGGGGAGGACGACGGTGAAGCTGCGCTCGCTCAGCATGCCGGGATATTCGCCCTTGCGATCGCCAATGGTGAGTGTGCGGCTGCGGTCGTTCCAAGAAATGGGAATGAGGGAGTAAAGACCCTTTTCGTAGTTGTAGCCGTCGCCCTCGTCCTCGTAGAGCGTGAAGGCGCCGTCGGCGCCGGGATAGACGCGCAGCTCAAGCTCCGACCAGTCCTTCTCGCCCACATACTGCATCTCGGGCGCCAGAGGCAGAATGCTGCCGGCCCGGACAAACATCGGCACGAGATCCAGGGGCGTGGAGAGCGTCACGCTCTGGCCGCCCTTATAGCGGGTGCCCGACCAGAAATCATACCATTCGGCGCCCCTGGGCAGATATTTCGTCGCCGTCTTCGCGGCCCTCCAGTCCACTGCGCCCTGAGCGGCGTCGGCCTTCACCTCCTTGCGGTCCCAGCCTGTCATGGCGTCTTCCTTGACGATCTGTTCCTTGGTGAACTGAGCCTCCAGCACGGGAGCGGCCAGGATGCTGCTGCCGAAGAGGAACTCGTCGGTCATATCCCACACCTTGCGGTCGGAAGCGAAGTCGCTGAAGAGCGGGCGCAGATAGCTCCCGTCGGCGCTGGTAGCCTGCCAGGCCGTAGCGTAGAGATAGGGGATGAAGCGATAGCGCAGGCGTATCATCTTCTCGATGGCGTCGTAGACGGGTTCGCCCTTCTTGCCGAACTGCCAGATCTCACGCGGAGCGTCGGCGCCGTGACTGCGGAAGACGGGGCAGAAGAGTCCGTACTGCATCCAGCGCACGAAGAGCTCCTGGAACTGCGGATTCTTGGGCGCGCTGCCGCTGCCCTTGGTGTTGTAAGAGCCGCAGAAGAAGCCGCCGATGTCGGTGTTGAAGTTGGGGTTGCCCGTGAGCGAGAAGCTCAGGCCCGCAGGCACCTGCTTGCGCAGCATGTCCCACGAAGAGGCGACGTCGCCGCTCCACATGTTGGAGCCGTAGTGCTGCTGTCCGGCGAAGGAGGAGCGCGTCATGATGAACACGCGCTTGCGGTTGTCGGCCTCACGGCGCTGCGCCTCATAGACGCCGCGCACCGTAGCCAGAGGGAAGGCGTTGCGCAGAGAACGCCACGTGCCGCCCGTGACGGGATGGGCGTAGTCCGACTCGCGGGGATTGAAGAAGTCGGGGTCGGTGGAGTCCATCCACCAGGCGTCGGTGCCGTAGCTGTAGAGGCGCTTGAGATACTTCCAGTAGATGGCGCGCGCATCGGCGCTGAAGGCGTCGTAGACCTTCACGCCCGAAGGATATTCCATGCGGGGCGGCCAGAAGGTCAGGCCGCTCTGGGGCCAGGTCTCGATGGGGAGCAGCAGACCCTTCGCGTCGAGCTCGCGGAACTGCTGCGTCATGGGGCCGAAGCTGGCCCAGATGCTGATCATGAAATGGGCGTTCTTGCGATGCACCTCGTCGATCATGCGGCGGCCATTGGGGAACTCCTCCGTGAGGAAGTCCATCGCGTTCCACAGATAGTTGGAGCCCCAATACTGCCAGTCCTGAATGATGCCGTCGAGGGGCACCTGAAGCTCGCGATACTTGTCCACAACGCCCAAGAGCTCGCGGGCGCTCTTGTAGCGCTCCTTCGACTGCCAGAAGCCGTAGGTCCACAGGGGGAACATGGGCACGTCGCCCGTGAGGCGGCGCATCTGCGCAATGACGCCGTCGGCCGATCCGCCCCACATGAAGTAGTAGTCGATGCCCTCGCCGGCCTCCGAGGTGAAGGTCATCCCCTCGGCGTTGTCCTCGAAGACGGTGGGGGAGTAGTTTTCCCAATAGAGGCCCCAGCCCTTGATGCTCTGCAGGACGCTCTGGAAGTCCTCCAGATTGGACTGCTCCATGCGCTTCTTCTCGCCGCGACGGTTCATCTTGCCGTTCTGGAAAGTGCCCAGACCGTAAACGGCTTCGTCCTTGTCGAGCTGGAACGTCTGACTCACTTTGGCCACATCGCAGCGCTTCTCGCGCAGGAGGACCTTGCCCTTTGCGGTCATGAAGGTGAGGCAGCCGGAAGCCTTGTCCAGGCGCACGCTGAGTTCGCTGCTCGAGAGGGTCGAACCGCTCTTCTTCAGGGGTACGTCCTGCTTGGGGCAGATGACGGTGAGCGACTTGGTCGGCTTGCCTTTGACGACATGCACGATGGAGGGGGTGATGAACTCGATGGAGACATCCTGAGCGCCCGAAACGGCGCATACGAGGAGGGCGCAGAGGGCCCAAAAGAATCTTTTCATGGCATTGATGTGTTGATTTTCTTTGCAAAGATAGCGTTTTCTTTTGTTTCTCACAACATTTGTGGGAAGAAATTTGTCTATGTCGTAAATAATGTGTACCTTTGTGGCCGGAATTCTAAATAATGTATGCGTACGGACGCCTGTAACGCGCGAGTTGGGGCGCTGAACGCACAAAAATGAGTAGTAAAATCAAAATGAAAAAGTACAATTTCAACGCCGGTCCTTCCAAGCTCCCCGCAGAGGTGATGAAGGCCGTTGCAGATGCCTGCATCGAATTTGAGGGCTCCGGCCTCTCTCTGATGGAAATGAGCCATCGTGCCAAGAACTTCCAGCCCGTAGTGGACGAAGCAGTAGCCCTGTTCAAGGAGCTGCTCAACATCCCCGAGGGTTACAGCGTGATCTTCCTCGGCGGCGGTGCCTCTCTGGAGTTCTGCATGGTGCCCTACAACTTCCTCGAGAAGAAGGCTGCCTATCTGAACACCGGCGTATGGGCCAAGAAGGCTATGGCCGAGGCCAAGAACTTCGGCGAGACCGTCGAGGTGGCTTCCAGCGCCGACGCCACTTACACCTACATCCCCAAGGGATGGACCGTTCCCGCTGATGCCGACTACTTCCACATCACCAGCAACAACACCATCTACGGCACCGAGATCCTCGAGGACTTCGACTCTCCCGTGCCCCTGATCGCCGACATGTCGAGCGACATCTTCTCCCGTCCCGTGGACGTGTCGAAGTATGCCATGATCTACGGCGGCGCTCAGAAGAACCTCTCCATGGCCGGTGTGACCTTCGTCATCGTGAAGGACGAATGTCTGGGCAAGGTGAGCCGTACCATCCCCACGATGCTCGACTACCGCACCCACGTGAAGAACGGTTCGATGTTCAACACACCTCCCACAGTGCCCATCTACTGCGCTCTGCAGAACCTCAAGTGGATCAAGGCTCAGGGCGGCGTCAAGGAGATGGAGCGTCGCGCCATCGAGAAGGCCGACCTGCTCTACGGCGAGATCGAGCGCAACAAGCTCTTCCGTCCCACCGTGACCAACAAGGAGGACCGCAGCCGCATGAACATCTGCTTCGTGATGAACGACGAGTACAAGGATCTCGAGGCTGACTTCATGACCTTCGCCACCGAGCGCGGCATGGTCGGCATCAAGGGTCACCGCAGCGTGGGCGGCTTCCGCGCCAGCTGCTACAACGCCGTCACCATCGACGACGTGAAGGCCCTCGTAGCCTGCATGCAGGAGTTCGAAAAAATGCACTAATCCTTTGATATCAAATTAAAATGAAGGTTTTAATAGCAACCGAAAAGCCCTTTGCCGCCGCTGCCGTAAGCGGCATCAAAGAGGTGATAGAGGCCGCCGGCTATGAGGTGGCCCTCCTGGAGAAATACACCGAGAAGAGCCAGCTGCTCGCCGCTGTGGCCGATGCCGACGCTCTGATCATCCGCAGCGACAAAGTCGATGCCGAAGTGCTCGACGCCGCCAAGCAGCTGAAGATCGTTGTGCGCGCCGGTGCCGGATACGACAACGTGGACCTCGAGGCCGCTACCGCTCACAAGGTGGTGGTGATGAACACCCCCGGACAGAACGCCAACGCCGTGGCCGAGCTGGTGCTGGGCCTGCTGGTCTACACCGTGCGCAACTTCTACAACGGCAAGTCGGGCAGCGAGCTCATGGGCAAGACCCTCGGCATCCTGGCCTTCGGCAACGTGGGTCGCAACGTGGCCCGCATCGCTCAGGGCTTCGGCATGAAGGTGATGGCCTATGATGCCTACTGCCCCGCAGATGCCATCGAAAAGGCCGGCGTGAAGGCTGCCGCCTCTCAGGCCGAACTCTTCAAGGAGGCCGACATCGTAAGCCTGCACATCCCTGCCACCGCAGAGACCAGGCAGAGCATCAACAAGGCCCTGTGCAGCACGATGAAGAAGGGCGCCATCCTCATCAACACCGCCCGCAAGGAGGTGATCGACGAGGCCGGACTCATCGCCCTGATGAAGGAGAGGGAAGACCTCAAATACATCACCGACATCATGCCCGATGCCGACGCCGAGTTCAAGCAGTTTGAAGGCCGCTACTTCTCCACGCCCAAGAAGATGGGCGCACAGACTTCCGAAGCCAACACCAATGCCGGCATTGCTGCCGCCAAGCAGATTGTGGGCTATCTGAAGGACGGCATCACCAAATTCCAAGTGAACAAGTAAATGGCCAGAATAAAGCCTTTCAAGGGTCTGCGTCCTCCGAAGGATCTGGTGGAGCAGGTGGAGAGCCGCCCCTACGACGTGCTCGACAGCGAGGAAGCGCGTGCCGAAGCCGGCACCAACGAGAAGTCGCTCTACCACATCATCAAGCCCGAGATCGATTTCCCCGTCGGCACGTCGGAATACGACCCCCGCGTGTATGAGAAAGCCGCCGAGAACTTCCGCAAGTTCCAGGAGAAGGGCTGGCTCGTCGAGGACGAGGAGGAGATGTACTACATCTACGCCCAGACGATGAAGGGCAAGACACAGTACGGACTCGTCGTGGGCGCCTGGGTGGAGGACTACATGAACGGCGTCATCAAGAAGCACGAGCTCACGCGTCGCGACAAGGAAGAAGACCGCATGAAGCATGTGCGCGTGAACGACGCCAATCTGGAGCCTGTCTTCTTTGCCTATCCCGACAACGCCGTGATCGACGCCCTCGTGGCCCGCTACACGGCCGGTGCTCCGGAGTACGACTTCGTGGCGCCCGTCGACGGCTTCCGCCATCAGCTCTGGCTGGTGAAGGACAAGGAGGACATCCGCGTCATCACCGAGACGTTTGCCGGTATACCTTATTTATATATTGCCGACGGACATCACCGCAGCGCCGCCGCCGCCCTCGTGGGCGCCGAGAAGGCCAGGCAGAACCCCAACCACAGGGGCGACGAGGAGTACAACTACTTCATGGCCGTCTGCTTCCCCGCCTCGCAGCTCACCATCCTCGACTACAACCGCGTGGTCAAGGACCTCAACGGACTCTCGTCCGAGGAGTTCCTCGCCGCACTCAGCAAGCACTTCACGGTGACGAAGATGGGCAAGGAGGAGTACAGGGCGCAGAAGCTCCACGAGTTTTCGCTCTACCTCGACGGCGAGTGGTACAAGGTGGAGATGAAGCCCGGACTGGTGGACGAAAACGACCCCATCGGCAGTCTCGACGTGAGCGTCTCCAGCATCTACATCCTCGATGAGATACTGGGCATCAAGGACCTGCGCTCGGACAAGCGCATCGATTTCGTGGGCGGTCTGCGCGGACTGGGCGAGCTCAAGCGCCGTGTGGACAGCGGCGAGATGCGCGTCGCTCTGGCGCTCTATCCCGTTTCGATGCAGCAGATCATGAACATCGCCGACTCGGGCAACATCATGCCGCCGAAGGCCACATGGTTCGAGCCCAAGCTGCGCAGCGGACTCATCGTGCACAAGCTCTCGTGAAAGACCTCTATCGGACGATAAAAGGTAAAGCAGAAGGAACTTACTCTGAACTCCGGAGTAAGTTCCTTGCTTTTGCCCTCCCGGTGCGCACGGCGGAGGAAGCACTCGCTCTGGTGGCGCAGTATCAGAAGGAATACTTCGACGCGCGTCACGTCTGCTGGGCCTACCGCCTCGGCGCAGAAGGGGAAGACTGGCGCGCCAACGACAACGGCGAGCCTTCGGGGACGGCCGGAAAGCCGATACTCGGACAGATTGTCTCGGCCGATCTCTCGGACGTGCTGGTGATTGTGGTGCGCTATTTCGGCGGTGTGAAGCTGGGGACCTCCGGACTGATCGTGGCCTATCGCACGGCGGCGGCCGAAGCCCTCGCAGCAGCGGAAGTGACGGAGCGCACGGTGGACGAGACCGTCGTGATGCGCTTCTCCTACGAGCAGATGAATCTCGTGATGCGGGTGGTGAAGGACTTCTCGCCCGCAATCGTCTCGCAGGACTACGAAGGCAACGAGGTGCGCATGACGCTCTCGCTGAGACTCTCGCTGGTCGGTGCTTTCAAAGAAAAGTTTAACATCAACGGGCGGACTGTGGTCCGTTTTGAATCATGAACAACACACTGAGGACGGTTTGCTGCGCCCTGCTGGTTTGCCTGCTCTGCGGCTGCAGCGACAAGAACGACAAGATCGGCAAAACGGAAGTGGTGATAGAGACCGATCGCGGCAAGATCACCCTGCGTCTGTTCGACGACACCCCCGTGCATCGCGACAACTTCATCCGTCTGGCCAAGGCGGGTGCCTACGACGGCATCATCTGGCACCGTGTGGTCAAGGATATGCTCATCCAGAGCGGAGACCCCAGGCTGAAAGCACGGGGCGAAGAGCTGACGGTGGACACCTCTGAGATGCACTACACGCTGCCTCAGGAGATCCGTTATCCCCGCCACTTCCACCGCGCGGGCGCTCTGGCCGCAGCGCGCGAGGGCAACGACGTGAATCCGGAGAAGCGGAGCAGCGGCACGCAGTTCTACATCGTCGGGGGCACGGTCTATACGCCCGGAAAACTGGCGGAGGTGCATCAGCTGATGCAGGACGCCGACACGCTGCACCGGATTCCCGCCTTCACGGAGGCGCAGAAGAAAATCTACACCACCAAAGGCGGTGCGGCGCATCTCGACGGCGAATACACCGTGTTCGGTCAAGTGGTGGACGGGCTGGAGGTCGTGCAATATCTCACCCGCACGCCGACAGACGAAAAAGAGCACCCTCTCAAGGAAATTCGCATTAAGAGGGTGACAGTCAGAGAATAATCAGAAGAGGGATCAGTTGGCGGCCTTGAACTCGTCGAGGAAGCGCTGGTCGTTTTCGGAGAACATGCGCAGGTCCTTCACCTGATACTTCAGGTTGGTGATGCGCTCAATGCCCATGCCGAAAGCATAGCCGGTGTACTTCTTGGAGTCGATGCCGTTGGCCTCGAGCACGGCGGGATCCACCATGCCGCAACCCAGAATCTCCACCCAGCCGGTGTGCTTGCAGAAGGAGCAGCCCTTGCCGCCGCAGAGGTGGCAGGAAATGTCCATCTCGGCCGAAGGCTCGGTGAAGGGGAAGTAGGAGGGACGCAGGCGGATCTTCGTGTCGGGGCCGAACATCTCCTGAGCGAAGAGCAGCAGCACCTGCTTGAGATCCGTGAACGACACGTTCCTGTCAATATAGAGGCCCTCCACCTGATGGAAGAAGCAGTGGGCACGGGCCGAAATGGCCTCGTTGCGATACACGCGACCCGGGCAGATCACACGGATGGGGGGCTGCTGGCGCTCCATGACACGGGCCTGAACGGAAGAGGTGTGGGAACGCAGGATGATGTCGGGATGAGCCTCGACGAAGAAGGTGTCCTGCATGTCGCGGGCAGGATGGTCGTCGGCAAAGTTCATGCTCGAATATACGTGCCAGTCATCCTCCACCTCGGGGCCTTCGGCCAGCGTGAAACCGAGACGCGAGAAGATGTCCACAATCTCGTTCTTGACGATGGTGATGGGATGACGGCTGCCCAGAGTGACGGGGTAGGGTGTGCGGGTGAGATCGACGCTGTCGCCGGCAATCTCCTGCGTCTCAAGGCTCTCTTTGAGGGCGTTGATGCGCTCCTGGGCCAGGGTCTTCAGCTCGTTGATCTTCATGCCGACCTCCTTCTTCATCTCTGCAGGCACGCTGCGGAAATCCTCCATCAGTTGAGGGATGAGTCCTTTCTTGGAAAGATACTTGATGCGAAGGGCTTCGGCGTCCTCCAACGACTGAGCGTGAAGTTGCTCCATCTCAGCCTTGATTTGCTGTATTTTTTCGAGCATAAAGCTTTCTCTTTTTCTGAATTTCCGTGCAAAAGTATAAAAAAGTTGAGAGTTGCGGGGCGCGCACGGAGAGTTTTTTACTCTAATTAAGGTTTTTTTTGTAATTTTGCAGCCGTTATTAAAGAAAAGACCGCAGGTCATGGTTCGAAAAGATTGGTATCTCCTCATCCTTGTGTTGGCAACGGTGCTGGGGTCGTGCGGAGGGAAAACGTCCGCTCCGGAAGAAGACGGGGCGCCCGTGGACAGCAGCTTGCTTATTGTGGAGAGCGACACGCTCTCCGAGGAGCCGGAGGAGGTGATGCCCGTCAAGGCGGACGGTACGTTTGACGATTTCCTCTTCAATTTCGTGCGTAGCGCGCGCCTGCAAAGAGAGCGCGTGAGATTTCCCCTGCCTGTGGTCATGGAAGACAGCACCCGCCACATGATGTCCGAGGAAGACTGGACCGACGAATTCTATTTCCTCAGCGACACGGAATTCTACACCATCCTGTGGAACTCGGAGCAGCAGATAGAAGAGCAGAAGACGGATACGGCGGAGAGTACCGTCAGCGTGGAGCAAATCCTGCTGGTGAGTCAGGAGATACGCCGCTACGACTTCCAGCGCAAGCAGGGCAAGTGGATGCTCGTGCGTCTGCGCCATCTGCCTTTTGAGGCCGATCCTGCCGGAGACTTCCTGAAATTCTACAGCCGCTTCGCTTCCGACAGCCTTTACAGGGAGGCGCACATCGCACCTTATGTCGCCGTCAGTCTTTTGGATCCTTCGGACGACATGCAGCACATCGAAGGCAGCATCGAGCGCGAGCAGTTCCCGATTTTCTGTCCCGAAGTGCCCTCGGTCAGCATTTCCAACATCCTTTACGGCCAGCCTTACGACAATCCCTCGCGCATGATACTGCAGAAGACCGGCTACGGCAACGAGATGCAGGAGCTCTTCACTTTTGCCAAACAGGGCAGGGACTGGCATCTGGTGAAATACGAGAACTGAAAGTGTTGCGCATCACCCACGATACCCCGATTCCCAACACCTTCCATATCCCTGCGAAGGCGGCGACGTTCGTGACGTACGGACGTGAGGACATCGAGGAGATGACGACCTTCCTTCAGGGCGAAGGCAAGGGACGGCGCATCCTCAACATCGGGCAGGGGAGCAACCTGCTTTTCCTGAAAGATTTTGACGGCATCGTGCTCGCCAGCGACGTTCGCGACTTTTCCGTCAGCGGCAACCGTCTGCGCGTCGGAGCCGCCTGGGTGGTGGATGAGTTGATAGAGCGGACGCTCGCTCTCGGGCTTTACGGTCTGGAAAATCTCTCGCTGATTCCCGGCACCGTCGGCGCTGCCGCCGTGCAGAATATCGGCGCATACGGCGTGGAGATAGCGAACTTCATCCGCGAGGTGGAGGCGCTTGAGCTGAAGACCGGCACCATTCGCATTTTCCGCCCGGAAGAGTTGTGCTACGGTTATCGCCGCTCTTTCTTCAAGGCGCCGGAAGAGTGGGGACGTTGGGCCGTCCTGTCCGTCACGCTGGAGCTCTCGCACGACTTCGTGCCCCGGCTCGATTACGGCGGACTGCGTCAGCGTCTGGGCGAAGGTTCCGTGAGCGCCCGGCAGGTGCGTGAGGCCGTCATCGCCATACGCCGCGAGAAGCTTCCCGATCCCGAGGTGCTGGGCAACGCCGGCAGCTTCTTTGTCAATCCCGTAGTGTCCCGCGAGAAGGCCGATGAGCTTCGGCGCCAGTATCCCGACATGCCGACCTATGAGGCGGAAAACGGGGTGAAGATTCCCGCCGGATGGATGATCGAGCAGTGCGGCTGGAAAGGACGTGCGCTTGGACCCGCTGCCGTGCACGACAGACAGGCTCTGGTGCTGGTCAACAGAGGCGGCGCCACAGGTGAAGATATTTCGCGACTGAGCGAGGCTGTCAGGGCGGCTGTGAAGGAGCGCTTCGGGGTGGATGTGCGTCCGGAGGTGAACTTCCTTTAGTCCCGAAGTCGAAAAGCGGCGTCTTTGCCGAAAGTTTTTGGGCAAAATAGGCCTTGAGTGCTTTTTTTTTGCTATCTTTGCGCTCGAAATTGTTTATTCGAGATATGATTAAGATTACTTTTCCCGACGGCAGCGTGCGTGAATACGCTTCCGGTGTGACGGGTCTGGAGATTGCAGAGAGCATCAGCAGCCGACTGGCTCAGGATGTGCTGGCTTGCGGCGTGAACGGTGAGACGGTGGAATTGAACCGCCCCATCACGGAAGATGCCTCCATCCAGCTTTACAAGTGGGAGGACAAAGAGGGCAAGCACGCTTTCTGGCACACTTCCGCCCACCTTATGGCCGAGGCCCTGCAGGAGCTCTATCCCGGCACTCAGTTCGGCATCGGTCCTGCCATTGAAAACGGATTCTACTACGACATCATGCCCGCCGAGGGCGTGGTGATTCGCGAGTCCGTCTTCCCCGACATCGAAAAGAAGGTGATGGAGCTCGTGCAGCGCAAGGAGGCCCTTGTGCGCCGCGACATCTCCAAGAGCGATGCGCTGAAGTTCTTCGGCGACAAGGGGCAGACGTATAAGAACGAACTCATTGCCGACCTGGAAGACGGTCACATCACGACCTACACTCAGGGCGCTTTCACGGATTTGTGTCGCGGTCCGCACCTGATGTCCACCGCACCCATCAAGGCCTTCAAGGTGCTCAGCACCTCGTCCGCTTACTGGCGCGGCGACGAGAAGCGTCCGCAGATGACGAGAATCTACGCCATCACGTTCCCCAAGCAGAAGATGCTGCAGGAATATCTCGAGCTGCTGGAAGAAGCCAAGAAGCGTGACCACCGCAAGATCGGCAAGGAGATGGAGCTCTTCATGTTCAGCGATATGGTGGGCAAAGGCCTGCCGATCTGGCTCCCGAAGGGCACGGCGCTGCGTCTGCGTCTGGAGGATTTCCTGAAGAAGATTCAGAAGCGCTACGGCTACCAGCAGGTGATCACGCCCCACATCGGCGGCAAGCAGCTCTATGTGACTTCCGGCCACTGGGCTCACTACGGTGCGGACTCCTTCCGCCCCATCACCACGCCCGAAGAGGGTGAGGAGTATCTGCTCAAGCCGATGAACTGCCCCCACCACTGTATGATCTTCGCCTCCAAGCCCCGCTCTTACAAGGAGTTGCCTTTCCGCTGTGCGGAGTTTGGCACGGTTTACCGTTACGAGCAGAGCGGCGAGTTGCACGGACTGACACGTGTGCGTTCGTTCACTCAGGACGACGCCCATCTCTTCTGCCGTCCCGACCAGGTGAAGGACGAATTCATCCGCGTGATGGAGATCATCCAGATCATCTTCCGTGCGTTGGATTTCAACAACTTCGAGGCTCAGATTTCTTTGCGCGATCCGAACAATAAGGAGAAATACATCGGCACCGACGAGGTGTGGGATGCTGCCGAGCGTGCCATCATCGAGGCCTGTGAGGAGAAGGGTATGAAGACCACTACGGAGCTGGGCGAGGCTGCTTTCTACGGCCCCAAGCTCGACTTTATGGTGAAGGATGCCCTCGGACGCCGCTGGCAGTTGGGCACCATTCAGGTGGACTACAACCTGCCCGAGCGCTTCCAGCTGGAATACATCGGCGAGGACGGCAAGAAGCATCGTCCCGTCATGATTCACCGTGCTCCCTTCGGTTCGATGGAGCGCTTCACCGCCGTGCTGATCGAGCACACCGCCGGCAAGTTCCCCCTCTGGCTGGCGCCCGACCAGGTGGCTATTCTGCCCGTTTCGGAGAAGTATCAGGAGTATGCAGAGAAGGTGCAGGCCTACTTTGAGACTCAGGATGTCCGTGCCTATATCGACGACCGTGCGGAGAAGATCGGACGCAAGATTCGCGACAACGAGCTGAAGCACACGCCTTACCTTCTCATCGTGGGTGAAAAGGAGCAGGCCGAAGGCACTGTTTCGTTCCGCAAACAGGGCGGAGGCGAGCAAGGATGCACAAAAATGGAAGATTTTGCAACAAAAATCAACCAGGAAGTGCGTAATATGACAGAAAATTACTAACTTTGCACCCAGTTTTTGTGTAAAACTGAATGAAAAAAGACAATCTCAAGTCTCAATATCGCGTAAACGGACAGATTCGGGCCCGGGAGGTTCGTATTGTCGGCGATGGCGTGGAGAGCCAGGTGGTCAGTCTCGGCCGTGCTTTGGATATGGCGTCTCATCAGGGCGTTGACCTGGTGGAGATTTCGCCCAATGCAGAGCCTCCTGTTTGCCGCCTGATTGATTACTCCAAGTTCATCTACCAGCAGAAGAAACACCAGAAGGAGATTCGTGCCAAGCAGGTGAAGGTGGAAGTCAAGGAGATCCGTTTCGGACCTCAGACCGACGACCACGACTACAACTTCAAGCTGAAGCACGCTCAGGGCTTCCTCTCCGAGGGCGATAAAGTGAAGGCTTACGTCTTCTTCCGCGGTCGCTCCATCCTGTTCAAGGAGCAGGGCGAAGTGCTCCTGCTGCGTTTCGCTCAGGACCTGGAGGAATATGGCAAAGTGGAGCAGATGCCTCAGCTCGAGGGCAAGCGTATGATCATGTTCATCGCGCCCAAGAAAGTCGTCAAGAAGGCGACGTCTGCAGAGGACATGCCCGAAGAGGACGCTCCCGTAAAGCGCCAGCCCCAGCAGAAGGCCAAGAAGGAATACACCGGCCCGAAGGTTGAAGGCGAGACGTTCGACGACTGAGATTATAAAAAAGATAATGTTAACGGCGCGTTGTGCTTTTTGGATGCCGGCCGCCATATTGATAACTTAATTAATTAAACAAAATGCCAAAAGTTAAAACCAACTCCGGTGCCAAGAAGCGTTTCACGCTGACCGGAACAGGCAAAGTAAAGCGTCGTCACGCTTTCCACAGCCACATCTTGACGAAGAAGACCAAGAAGCAGAAGCGCAACCTGGACCACACGGACCTCGTTGTAACGGAGAACATGAAGCAGGTGCGCGACCTTCTGTGCATGCGTTAAGAGTTAACCCAATTTATTCACTTTTAATTTTTACAGACTACTATGCCTAGATCAGTAAATCACGTGGCTTCACGTGCCAAGAGAAAGAAGATATTGGGTTTGACCAGAGGTTACTTTGGTGCCCGCAAAAACGTATGGACCGTTGCCAAGAACACTTGGGAGAAGGGTCTGACCTATGCCTTCCGTGACCGTCGCAACAAGAAGCGCAACTTCCGCGCTCTGTGGATTCAGCGTATCAATGCTGCCGCTCGCCTCGAGGGTCTGAGCTATAGCCAGCTGATGGGCCTGTTGCACAAGGCCGGTATCGAGATCAACCGCAAGGTGCTCGCCGACCTCGCTGTGAACAACCCCGAAGCCTTCAAGGCTGTTGTGAAGCAGGCTGCCGGTAAGTAAGGAGTTTATTCGGGAAGCTCTTCCGCTCCCTGCGGAGTGGGAGAGACATTCCTGAATATCCCGGAGAGATGGCAGAGTGGTCGAATGTACCGCACTCGAAATGCGGCGTACTCTTACGGGTACCCAGGGTTCGAATCCCTGTCTCTCCGCTGAAAAATCTCTGCAACAGACTATTAGTCAACAAGTTGCAGAGATTTTCTTTTTTTGCGAAAATGCGAAAATGCGAAAATGCAAAGACCGTCGGAATTGCTCCGACGGCCTCTTTCTAGTTTCAGGATTCAGGTTTCAGGTTTCAGGTGCTTGAATCTTGAATCTTGAATCCCATCGCGTTCACAACGCGACATGAATCCAAGTTCCTTCATTGATCAACTCTGTATGCGGCAGATGGTCTCTGATGTACGCTAGCCAGCCGGGATGCATCGGTATGTCAACAGCTCGACCCTTCATGTGGTAACTGTTGTCGGCACCACCTACGGCTTTGTTGAGATCCTTGCAGCGGAAGCCGGAGTTGATGGTGATGGGCTGGTGGAAGTGCTCACGGAGGGGCTCCAGCACTTTGGTGCACAGACGCACGAGATTGTTCACTTCGACAGCGTTGATGCGGTTCTCTATCTTTTTCTTCTCAGCGGTGTCGCTGTGAAGCATTTCTTCCAAAGTAAAGTGCGGTGAGAGGTTCATCTCTTTTTGGTGTTTAGGAGGGTTTGGATTTTGTCGAAGTAGCCGTCAACGCCCAGCAGCGTGGCGGCAAAGAGTAAGAACTGCGCACAGAGCAGCAGCACGGTGTGGTCAATCTCTCCTTGCGGAGGAAGGAAGAGGGCGGCAGTCCCGAAAAGGACTGCCGCGCCCCATGACAGGAAGGCCAAACGACGCTTCATGGCTTAGGTCAAATCTTACTCAGGTCGAGGAAGTTGGCATCGATGACATTGTCAAAGCGGGGCTGGAAGGAGTGAGGGTTCTGGCTGCTGCCGTCGCTCCAGCTCATGAACTGCCAGTTGTCGCTCTCAGGTATAGCCTCAAGGACAATCGTGTCGCTGGCAGAAGCCATCACGGTGTCACCGGAGATGAGCTGACCGTTCTTCTTGATGGTCACGCTACCGCCGCCACCGACCACACGAGCCTGGATGGTGTACTCACCCGTAGTGGGCGTGGCGGGAGACTGAGAGCCGCCCTGATTATCAGAGCCACCGTTGCCTGCGTTTGAGCCGCCGTTACCTGCGTCATCACCAGCGTTGTCACCGCCGTTTCCGCCGTCGCCGCTGAAGTCGGGCTCATCGTTGGGGCGAGTGACTACGCCGCGAGCTTGGAAGCTGACGTTGATGGTCTCCTCGTGGTCGCGATAGACAATCTTCACCTGAGTGAGGTCCTCGTTGACGGTGGCGCACTTGCTCTGGAGGTAGCCGCGAACGGTGCCGTAGCGGTGCTGACCGCGAACGAAGGAGACGAGACTCTTGAAGAGGGCCTGATCCTCTGCGCTGGCGCCGATGGCGCTGATGCGGTTGTAGAAGATGGAGACACCCTTGGCCAGAGCGTGGAACTTGTTCTGCTGGGCAATCTGCTTCTCGCCCTGCTTGTCGTAGCCGACGGGGTTGCGCAGCGTCACGGCGATGGTCTTGCCGGTGATGGACGACTGCTTGGTGTAAGTGTTGCTGGTGCGGTCTGCACGTCCCGACATACCGCCGGTGAGCCACATAGGTCTTACATTTGCCATAGTTTTTGAGACGATTACCTGTACATCGTGAGGTTTTTGTGCCGCAGGTCGGAGTTGTTTTTAGAGACCCTTGGCGGGGTTAAACTTTTTTTATTGAGAGCGCGCTTTTCTCTTTTCATCTGACATCGACTTTCTCTTTACATCCGCACCCGCATTTGGCTACTCAACGGCAACTCAACGGCGGCTCTGCGGCTATTTTGGAGGTCCGCTGACCTCGTTTTTGTCTTTTGACGGTGCAAAGGTACGACACTAAAAAAATGAAATCGGCAACTCTTCTTGTAACCACCATGTAAATCAGCGAAATATAACAATCGAAGAAATTGGTTTGGCGGTTTTCGCATCTTCGCATTTTCGCATTTTCGCATATGCGTTTTATAATAACCTGCCTACGCGTATCGTAGCCGTATGCGACGCACATATTTTGACAAAAAGCCCAGTAAAGACACCCTCAAAAAATAAATTGCGGAGCGCCTCGCGCTACGCCCAGGCCCAGCAAATGATTTTCGCAAAATGGCTTTTTCTCAGTTTATAGGGAACTATTTACTACGTCAGTAGGAAAGAGTTAACTATAAACTTCTTTTCTTTATTCTTTTCTTTCTTCTCTTTCGCCCTTTCTCTCTTTCTTTTAGATGCGAAAATGCGAAAATGCGAAAATCCGCCCGTCCTTTGCCGCCAGGCAATGGGGCCGAGGTAAAACCGAAGGCATCTGACAGCACCGCGATGCCGCACCCAATAGCACCGACGATGCCAGGGGACACCGAACAGACGGTCACACAAGCTGTGGAGCAATAGCCGAGTAGGATGTCTATGGAGCGAAGCTTCATGAAAATCTTCCCCCGTCACAAACATAAAAACCGCTCTATCCCAATGCAGCACACTACGTTGTGTGACCATCTGTTCGGTGTCTCCTGGGTACGTCGGTGCTATAGTGAACGTAATCGCGGTGGGGATTATTTGCCGTCGTTACACTCGGCCCCATTTGCTTCGCAAAAGGACACAAGCAAGGCGGCTATATTTAAAGTTGTCGATTTTGACTACTTATGACACATCTGGTTCTAACATCACAGATTGTGATTTTAAAGCCGTTGCACCAAGGTGTCGGAAATATTTTTGGGGATTAGGGAATTAAGTCAAAAGTTTTTTGTATCTTTGGGGCGGAAAGTTCAAAATTAAGCATAAACAAACAATACCATGATAGCATTCCACACATCTTTTGGCTGGTTTTGCATTTAGCGAGAGTTGTAAGATGTATAGATGTCAATAAGAACAGAATATTTTGACTGAAGAGGAGAAAAAGGAATTTGAGGAATTTCTCAAATGGAAAAAGGAAAAGGCAGAGCAGGTTGAAGACAAACAGCCCGATGTTACACCTCAAAATTCTCAGAATGGTGAAGGTGCGCCGCAAGATTTTGTGAATGAGTCGAATAAAAAAGCGCCAAATAACAGTGGCATCAGCAATGGGGTCATATGGATGTTGGTAATCTTCGCTATTATATTTCTTTTGTTTGTTTATCTTGGTTCATCGAACAAAACAAATAACGACACTTCTGAAAAGAGTTTGGTTGTTCTAGACTCGGACGCAGTGGTCATAGATGAACCTTTAGTCATAGATGAACCCTATGTAAAAAAAGCAGAGTGGAATTTTACCACCGAACAGGATGAAATGACGGATTCCAAAAACATCTGGGCATCGATAACAAGTGATAATTATATCTCACAAGATTTTCCGTACGAGGGAGAAACTCGAGCAACGATTACCGTTCGATATATGAAAAAATACGGTTACGATGTTCTTGTAAAAATTTCACAAGGTCAAATCAATGGCAGTAGCTACAATGGCACAGATTACGTAACAGCTCGATTTGATGACAATGCTCCCAAAAAATATTATTTTGACGAATCTGCAGACGGTGATTCAAAAGTTATATTTATACGCAACCAGTCTGATTTTATAAAGAATTGTAAGAAAGCAAAAGAGATAAAAATAGACCTGCCATTATATCAAGGTGGCAGACCGTTGTTCAGATTCCATGTGGATGAGCCATTGACGTGGAAAGATTGATGTAACCTGTAATTTCCAATGAAAAGAAGTCTTGCACATTTCAGCATCTATAACCCCGTGGGTGACAAATGCTATCTGAGGTACGAAAATTCTTATGTGGGTAGTGTTAGGGGTGTTGGACCGGTAGAACCCTTCGAGTCTGGTTCCTGGAATTGGGAAAGAGTTACTCATTATACATCTTCTGATGCTTCAAATATGAAAATTGTTAAACTGGTAATCACATATATGGATGGGACAACCAAGACTATTCCCAGCAATGCTATAATATATGATTACTAAATAGAAGTCTCGGAGTTGATAATACCCCCTAAATATCCATAAATAAAATATCGCTGTTATGAGTTTCATCATCACAACTTCTCCTATAATAGATAATCGGGAAATAACAGAGTATTTGGGCCCATTAATTTCTAATGAAGCCTAAAATCCGCAGATATTTTTTCGAGTGTCTGATTTAGCCCTTGCTTGTGACGATTGTGTCTGACTCTAGGCTTAGAAACGCTTGACATGACTTGTATGCAGACACCTTCCCCTTACCCCGTAAGG